>Ga0302319_10000066_pt1 | contig 188148 bp, 145 predicted proteins | sample Bog_T0_2_FD_203319 | JGI IMG/M metagenome (GOLD analysis project Ga0302319, IMG submission 203319) | Peat permafrost microbial communities from Stordalen Mire near Abisko, Sweden - Bog_T0_2 | ecosystem: Environmental > Terrestrial > Soil > Wetlands > Peat | place: Sweden: Abisko, Stordalen...
AGCAATGCGACAGCCAAGCCCTACCGGTGGATGAAGACCGCTACGGAAATACTGGATTCGATGAGACGATTCTGCGAAATAACCAACCGGGCTCATTTGTCATGAACTTCAGTGTCAGGACACTAGCGCCGAGCCTGCTGCCGAGCTAGTCAAGGCGCTGCCGCTGGTGCCGCCCCATGAAGCCCACAAGCAAAGCCAGATACTCAGTGCCATTGGGGCCGCCAAGATGGCCCGGTGTAGGTAGGAAGCGGCCATGAAATCATGCAGCTTGTCAGATTGCGACACGGTTGGCGGTGACCTTACGCTGAGCAGCGGTCGCCATGTTAAGGACGGCACTGATGTACCGATGGCAAACCGGCATTGCGAAATCGCAGCGCGCATGGGACTGCTGTTGCCGAAATTCGCCGATCGTACCGGCCCACTGAAAGGGCTCCTCGTATGATTTCCGGGTACGTCCACGTCAGCGAATAGACGAGAGCCACTTGGGCATGCTTCCGCTGCTACCCTGCCCATCAGCCTGTCGTAATCGTGAACGTTCCTGCCCGCTGGCAGATTCGACCAGTGCGGGCGGGCGCTGCAGACCGTGAGCAATCAGTCCGTTTGGCGGCATTCCAGTGGTTCCATCTATGACGATGCCATGTGCCAGCGCATGTGCGCGTCCAAACTCGTTTCTGACGGCGCTCCCGATCCATCCTGCCTGCAGATGAGGAGGATCTCCCGCTGGACCCGCAGGCGGACCACCATGCACCTCGCCGTTCTCACCATGATCGTGCCATGGAGTGGCGTGGCGTGACGGCAGAGATTCAGATGACGACCTTCCCCGTTGAATTCCGAGCTGTAGTGCATCGTGGGCACACCGACGTGGTCACCAGATGGCCACAGGTAGGGGCTGGGCGGCAAGTGGTAAAACCGGGGTCGGCAGGTAGAATCTCTGCAGTTCACGCGGGGAACTCCCTCGACCCCGATCCGCTTGCCGCCTCATCGAGCGACGCGCTCCAGGACACGCCCATGCCACGGTGCCGAATTGCCCTCATGCTCGTTTCCGCCTTCTTCTTGATCTCAGCGCATGTCTCAGCTGCAACCGCTCCGATTGCGCCTTCTGTCCTCACCCAGCATAACAACAATGCCCGTACTGGCGTCAATCCCCTCGAGACCATCCTCACTCCTGCCACGGTCGCGGTCGCAACGTTTGGTAAGCTCTTCACCCTGACGCTCTCGAGCAACGTCAACGGCCAAGTGCTCTACGTCCCGGCCCTGAAGATCGGCGGCAAGATCCACAACGTCGTATTCGCGTACTGCTCGAACAACGGCAACAATTCGCCGTGCGGCCTCTTTGCCTTCGATGCCGAAAGTGAAGGTCCTGCGCTGTGGAATTGCTCGCTGCCGAATGGCGCCCAATACACCACCGGCACGCCGGCGATCGATCCGGCAAGCAAGACCATGTACCTGGTGAGCAAGGACCTGAACGACGATGGCTCCAACTGGCTGCATGCCGTCGACATCCTGGACGGCTCCGAGCGTCCCGGATCACCGGTCAAGATCACCGGCGTGGCCCAGGGGATGGGGGCCGGCAACCAGGGTGGCAAACTCGGCTTTCCGGCCACCCATGCCAACAGCCGGCCGGGCGTCCTGATCGAGAAGGGCCTGATCTACATTGCCTTCGCCTTCAATTCCGACGCCCACCCCTACCACGGCTGGGTGTTCTGCTACGGCTATGACGGCTCCTCCTTCACCCAGAAAGGGGTTCTCTGCACCACGCCGGACCCGGATGTCGGCAAGCCCCAGAACTACTCCAAGGATGGTGGCGGCATCTGGCAGTCGGGCAAAGGACTGGCATCCGACGGCAAGGCCATCTACTGCACGACCGGCAATGGCAGCTTCACCGCCGATACTGGCGGCCGGAACTTCAGCATGTGCTTCCTCAAGCTGCACCCGGTCGATCTCCAGGTCATGGATTATTTCGCAGAAGCCAAGCTGCGCAGCGATAGCGACGCGGATCTCGACCTCGGGAATTGCGGACCCCTGATCATCCCAGGAACCACGGTGCTGTTTGCCGGCGCGACGAAATATGGACGCAGCCATCTGGTCGACACCATGGCCATGGGTCATTTCAACGCTGACAAGGATGCCTGCTTGCAGACCCTGTCGACACCTGCTCCCGGAGGACCGGTGGGGGAGAATGCCGTGGCCTGGAATGTCGGGCCGATCGGCAGCTTCATCTACCTATGGAATCCCACCCAGCAGGTGGCCCAGTACGTCTTCGAGGCCGCCAAGCGCGCCGTGGTCGCCCCCATGCCCGGCAAGTCGGGACTATCCTCCAGCGGTGGCGGAGGAGGACTCTGCGTGACATCGAATGGCATGTCGAATGGCATCTTGTGGTGCGTCGGCATGGATGGGGTGGTGCATGCGCTGGACGCCATGGACGTCAGCAAGGAGTTGTGGAACAGTTCGCAGAACCCAGATCGCGATGGCCTCGGATCGGTTGGCCATTTCCAATTCCCAACCGTAGTCTCCGGAAAGGCTTACATCCCGACGGGGGATGGGAAAATCGTGGTCTACGGACTGCTCAAACGCTGAGGCTGCACGCTGCCCCAGAGCGCCTGATTGTCTCGGTCGTTATCCGATGTGATCCCGCTGATGTCTCGGCCGCACTTCAGCATCAGCGGCATCAAAGCCAAAGACCTCTAGCGCGTTGGACGCACTGCTGCAGAGAACCGATCCGGGCGTCTCTCCGGCACTCGCCAGTTCACCATCAAGCAACTTGCTGAATGGCCCGACACGCCAGCTAGAGCAGCAGTAAGGGAGCAAGCACGAGGTAAGGCGAGCACAAGAAGGGTTCAGCATCGAATCAGCAGATGGGATGGTGCCAGGTGTCGCCGGCAGCATTCCAAGCAAGAATGAGTGCCTCAAGATGTCATTTGCACAGTACCTCTGCGATAGCGGTGAGGAGACGCCAGGCAGGAACGAGTAGATGGTCCCATGGAAGTTACACGGGACAGCGCTTGCCGCCACAGGATCATTAATCGGGTCGGCATTCCCACAGGTAGCGAGCATTCGCCTCCTCCATCAGTAGACCACAATGACCTCATCGGCAATCGGCACGTAGAGCCCATTTCTCATCAGCATGGTCAATCGGCATTCGCTTCCGGACAGCATGCCAGACCCGACACGAATATCATAGACGATCTTCCCAGCATAGGTGAAGGCGTGCAGGATCGCAGAACCGTCGATATCCGGGTGAAGCTGCACGGCGATTGCGGCCGGATCGCCAGAGATGTCTATGCCGCGTGATCGATAGTATTCACGGAGGATGGCATCGAGCCCTCCGTCCGCCTGCCTTCCCGCCTCGAGCGCATACCGATAGCACTGCGCGTCCGATGCCCTGCCAGCACCGTGCTGAATGATGAGCTTGTCGCGCAGTGCGGTCACATCGGCATTCGAAGCGCCGGCTTTCGCTACCGGGGCGACTGCAGGCTGATCACTGCGGATATGGCATCCGGCCAGCAGAAGCTGCCACCGCGATCATCAGGCATCGCAACATCATCCGATCCTGTCCCAAAAGTCTGACCTCTCCACCTGCTTGATGATGTTCTTATCGACGAAGTTTTGCATCAAGCCGCAATCCGCGCAGATGATCTCTTTGATGGTGACCTGGCGGAAGAGGTTTACCAGCAGCCGCAGGCCGGGAGGATGGTGATGTTCGGCTCCCGTCGTCTGCGAGTAGGAGTACCGATTGGTGCCATTGCAGTTGGGGCATCGCCTGATGGTAGGGTTGACAGTGGTCATTACTAATCCTCCGGCGGCAGCATACCATCGGTGGATGGTGATCCATAAGGACAAGGGCGCCAGGAGGCGCCCGCAGCCAGGGATCAGGAATCCGGATTGCGCCGATGGGTGAAGGGGAAGCTCAAGACCACGGTCACCACCAGCGCCGAGAAGCGGTAGGACGAGCGCTCGAGCGCCGCCAGCATGTCATCGAGCACGCAGTCATCGGGGTAGATCAGCCCGCGTCCGAGGGCGTATATGAGCAATTGGCTGCTCATGGAGCGGGCGAAGGCGGTGCGGTGCGCAAGCAGGATGCGCTTCAGGGCGACCGATCCGTCGAACACCTCACCGCCGGGCAGCGATCCCGAGGCATCGATGGTCTTGCCGGCCTGCTGATCCTGCCAGCGGCCGATGGCATCATAGTTCTCCAGGCCGATGCCGAGCGGATCGATCTTCGCATGGCACGCCGCGCAATCGGGATTGCGGCGATGCAGATCGATCATCTCGCGGATGGTCAGCTGCGCATCGTGCCCCGCCGAGTCCTCGAGCGGGGGGACGACCGGCGGCGGCGACTGCGGCGGTTCTCCGAGGAAGGCGCTGAGCAGGTAGTTGCCGCGGCGCGGAATGTTCGACCTGAGCGGATCGGCGGTGAAGGTCAGTACCGCGGCCATGGTCAACAGACCGCCGCGGCGATGGTCCGCCAGCTGCACACGGCGCATCGCCGGACCCTCCACCCCGGCGATGCCGTAGAGGCGGGCGAGATCGCCGTTGAGATAGGTATAGTCCGCATCGATCAGCTCGGTGATCGGATGGTCATGCATGATCACCTCGTCGATCACTAGCCGCGCCTCCTCGGCCATTGCCTGCTTGAGTCCCGGGGTGAATTCCGGGAACGCCGTGGCGTCCGGCCGATGGCCCTCCAGGGCCCGCAGCTGCAGCCACTGGCCCGCGAAATGCTCGCCCAGGGCCCGGGCACGCGGATCCGCCAGCATGCGCCGCGCCTGGCCCTCGAGCTCCTCCGGTCGGCTGAGATGGTTGGCAGCAGCTGCCGCCAGGAGCACGTCGTCGGGCGGCGATGACCAGAGGAAGAAGCTCAGGCGCGAGGCCATGTCGTAAGCGCCCAATGGATAGGGGCCGAGCTCGTCCGGCCGGTTCTCCTCGATGCGCACCAGGAAGCGCGGCGAGATCAGGACCGCCTGCAGCATCGGACGCACGGCATCGGCGAACGGCAGCCCCTGCCTGCGCGCCATCCTGAACAGCGTCATCAGGCGGTCGAGGTGCACCGGCTCGACGGGATGGCGGTAGGCGCGGGTGGCGACGCGGGTGATGATGGCTCGTGCCGCCGCCTCCTCCCCGGCGCCATTCCCGGGCGGCATCCCGATGAGATGCGCGCGCGCCTGCGGATCGCTCCACAGCGCGTCGAGAGCCGCCGTCGCGGCATCGTAGTAGCGCTCGGCGAGCACCGGCGGCATGGTCAGCGCCGCGCCATTGTTGTCGAAGCCGAAGCTGACACCGTCGGCGGGGAATGACTGCGATAGCCGCAGGTCCAGACCGAGCAGGTCGCGCAGCGCATTATCGTACTCGGCATGGGTGAGCCGGCGGGCGATGGCTGCGCCCGGATCCGCGCTGTGCGCGCAATCGAGGTTGTTGATCGTGCGGTTGATGAAGCCGACCAGCTGGGCCCGTTCGGCTGCGCTCGGCTGCACCTGTGCCTTGGCCGGGGGCATCTCGCTGGCCCTGAGCTTCTTCAGCGCAATCTGCCAGGTTGCACGATGGTCGATGATCTGGCGCAGGTCCTGATCCTGCTTCAAGTTGACATCGCCCTTGGTCTTCTCGCCATTGTGGCAGGGATAGCAGAGGGTATCGAGCAGCGGCGCGATGCGGCGGTCGAACGACAGCGGGTCGACATCCACCTCCGCGCCGACCAGCAGCACTGCCGCCCACAGGCAGATGCCCGCCATCCGAACGGCTTTGGCGAGGACGCGCATGGTCAGGCGAGCTGCGCGAGCCGCCCGGTGCTGTCGCCGAAGCGGTCGAGGGACACCCCGCAGCGGGCGAGCATGTCGAGGTAGAGGTTGCAGAGCGGTGTCTTCCTGCCGAAGGCGATGTGCCGTCCCCCCTTCAGCGTGCCCCCGCCGCCGCCCGCCAGCAGGATGGGCAGATTGTTGTGGTTGTGCCAGGCCCCATCGCTGATGCCGCCGCCGTAGCAGAAGACCACCTGGTCGAGCAGCGTCCCATCGCCCTCCTTGATCTGCTGCAGGCGCGCAAGCATGCGCGCGAAGAGGCTGGCATGGTGGGTGTTGATCAGCGTCAGGGCGCTGAGGTTCTCCGGCTTGTTGCCATGATGCGAGGTCGAGTGGTGCGAACCCGGTGCACCGATCTCCGGATAGGCACGGTCCGATTTCTCAGACCCGAACATGAAGGTCGCCACCCGGGTGATGTCGGCCTGGAAAGCCAGCACCAGGATGTCGAGCATCAGGTTGACGTGGTCGGCGTAAACCGGCGGGAGGTCCTGGCCCTGCGGGAATGCCGGCGCGGCGTCCGCAAGCTCCCCCACCCCCAGGCGATCCGGCTCCGGCACGCCGCCGCCTGCAATGCGGCGCTCGATGGTGCGAAGCCCGTCCAGGTAGTCGTCCAGCTTCTCGCGGTCACGCGTGCCCAGGGTGCGGCGCAGGCTCCAGGCATCCTCGCGCACCAGATCGAGGACGCTGCGATCCAACGAACCATCCGCAGGCTGGGCCGCCGACCGCTCCTGCGCCGGCGAGCGGGCGCGCCAACCGCGGAACAGGCGCGTGAACAGCTGCCGGGGATTGATCTCGACCGGCGCCGGCGAGGTCGGGCTGCGCCATGAGAGGTGCGACAGGTAGGTGCCGCTGTAGCCGAATTCGCCGCGTCCACCGCTCTCGACGCCCAGGGTGAGGCAATCGACCGGGGTCTGCTCGCCGAGCACGCGTGCCGCCAGCTGATCGACCGAGATGCCGCCGGCCTTCGGCTCCTCCGAGCGCGCGCAGGTGGCTCCGACCAGGAAGCCGCCGCCGGCATTCTCGTGGCCGGCGACCCGGGCTTCGCAGTGATCGGCAGCGAGATCGGACAGCACCAGCAGCCGGGAGCGGAACGGCTCCAGCGGCTTGAGGATCTGCGTGAAGGCGAAATCGCTGCCGGTGGTGGTCGGCTTCCAGCGATCCATCACCACTCCGTTGGGGAGATAGAAGAAGCCCAGGCGCAGGGGCGGCTTGCTCGGGGCGGCTGAAGCCGGCTCGGCCGATTCCAGCCATGGCAACGCCAACGCCACTCCCACGCCTCGCAGGACGGCACGACGGGAGACCAGGGCTGACGCGCTATGTCCCACGCCATCAATCATAGGCACTGATCACGCCCAGGTGTGCATGAATCGCCGGGCTATGCGCCCCTCGTGCCGCACAGCGGTCCGCTTCAGCCACTCGCGTCGGTGCTCGGCAACCGCGACCAGGCCACTCGCGCTGACTAATCGCTTCTTCACCTTCATCGTCTGGTACGACATGGAATGGGTCTCCAGCGACCGTGTGGTCGATCTGCTCAGGCATACCATCACCCACGGTGTGCGAGCGCAGCGTGCGCAACGGCATGCCGGCAGATGCCTTGCGGCGTCGGCAGGCGGCTGCGCGCGGACGTCTGGGGGAAGTCGACAGGTGACGTCGCAGTGGCGCTCGCGCACTGGGCAGCACATTCCCCCTAAGAACCAGCCGGCTGGTCCGTGGACAGGGCACGTACCTCCCGGGAGCACCCACGCCGATCCGCCCCCTCCTGCTGAGCCTGCTCCTGCTGCCCCTCGCGGCCGCCGACTGGGAAACCGGCCTGGCGATGCCGAAGATCACAGTGCCGGCGAGCGAGCAGCCAGTGGTCATCGCCCGCTATGCCCTGGTGGTGCAGATCCGCGGCCTGTTCGCCGAATGCACCGCCACCATGACCTTCAGCAACCCCAACGGCCGTGCACTGGAGGGGATGCTGGAATTCCCGCTTCCCGAGCGCGCGACGGTGTGCGGCTATGCCTTGGATGTGGCCGGTCGGATGGTGGAGGGCGTGGTGGTCGGCAAGGACCAGGCGCGGGTGGTCCTCGAGGCCGAGAGCCGCCAGCGCGTCGATCCCGGCATCGTCGAGGCGGTGCGCGGCAACCTCTTCCGCACGCGCGTCTCCCCGGTGCCGGCCTCCGGCCAGCGCACCGTCGCGGTCACCTGGGTGCAGGAGCTGACGGTGCACCATGATGAGGCCGCCCTGCGCATCGCCCTGCCCCACTGCCGGCTGCCGGCGCTCTCCCTGCACCTCGCCATCGCCTCAGGCAGCGCCGAGCCGCAGATCGGCGGCTTCGGCAACCTCATCCTGACCCGCTGGCGCGACCAGCAGGTGGCCAACGCGATACTCAGCGATGTCACGCCCGGCGACGACCTCCTGGTGCGTCTGCCCGGCCTGCCGCGACAGCTCATCCAGGTCGAGGATGACGAGGGCGAGCGCTTCCTCTCGCTCAGCGACCTGCCGGCCCTTCCGCGCCTCCCCCAGGCCCCCACGCCGACGCGCATCGCGGTCGCCTGGGATGCCTCGGCCGGCCGCAGTCCCTCCGGCATCGCCCGCAGCCGCGCCTTCCTCCAAGCGCTGCTGGCCGCCTGCCCGCGCTCGGTCATCGACCTGGTGGTGTTCCGCGATGTCCCCGAGAGGGCAAGCACCTGCAGCGATGCCGCCTCCCTGCTCGCCCTGATCGACCAGGCGCCCTGCGATGGCGGGGCATCCCTGGCCCGCCTCGACCTGCGCCGCAGCGCGCTGCCGCATGCGGACGATGCCTGCTGGGTGCTGATCAGCGATGGACTCGGCTCCCTCGGCGAGGGCCTGCCGGCCAACGGCGATGTGCCGGTCCATTGCGTGGTCAGCGATCTCGATCGGGATGGCAGCCTGCTGCGCCTGCTCTCGGCGCGCACCGGCGGAACGGCCATCGACCTGCTGACCTCCGACGCCGCCACCGCGGCGAGCGCCATCGCCGATCCCCAGCCGGGGCTGCTGCGCATCGACGCCGCCCCGGGCCTGGTCAGCGAGGTGCAGACCGCCTTCGCCGGCGGCCGTGCGACGCTGCTCGCCCGCCTGCATGGCAGCGGCCCGGTGCAGCTGATCTATGGCGTGCACGGGCGCGAAGCCGCGCGCACCAGCGTGGTGGTGGCGGCCGACACCCAGGTGGCGGGGAACGTCCTGGCACGCGCCTGGGCTGGCGCCCACGCCGCCGAGCTGGGGGTGTTCGCCGAAGCCAATCGCGCCGAGCTGATCGCGCTGGGCCAGCGCTACCACCTGGTCACGCCGGGCACCTCGCTGATCGTCCTCGAGCGCCTCGACCAGTACCTCCGCCACCGCATCCAGCCGCCGGCCAGCCTGCCGGAGATGCGCGAGCAGTACCTCGCCAGCGTCAAGAACCGCGCCAGCGCATGGCAGGCGGACAGCAATTCCCACCTTGAGCAGGTGGTGGTGTGGTGGAACCAGCGGCTGAGCTGGTGGCAGCAGGAGCGCAGCTCTGCCGGTCTGCTGGCTGAGCTGCGCGCGCTGCCGCCGGGCGCCGGCGTCCGCGCCGCGGCAGCGCCTGCCAGCCGTCCGTTGGGCGCGGCGGTAGACGCCCCTGGAACGCCACCCCCGCTGGCTGCCACCGTACCGCCTGCCGCTTCCTCTCCCGCTTCGGCCCGCGACGGTGCCGCCAGCGCCGCCGCCGCACCTGCGCTGGCGGCACCGGCTGCCACGCTCCAGGCGCGCGGTTCCGCCGGGTCGGGAGGCCGGCAGCTCGCGCGCACCGGCAAAGACGAGGCGGACTCGATCGCCGATGGCGATGGCAGCTGGCCGGGCGCGCGCGCCGCCATCGCGATCACCCCTTTCGAACCCAACACCCCCTACCTGCGCGCCATGCGCGATGCCCCGCCGGCTCAGGCCTATGCGGTCTACCTGGAGGAGCGCGCCTCGCGCCGGGGCAGCCCGTCGTTCTACCTCGATTGCGCCGGCTTCTTCTTCGAGCGCGATGCCGCGCTCGGCCATCGCGTGCTCTCCAACCTCGCAGCACTGCACCTGGATGACCCGGCGCTCCTGCGCATCCTCGCCTGGCGCCTGCACCAGGCCGGCGACCTCGACCTGGCGATCGCGGTGCTGCGCCATGTCCTCTGCCTGCGCGCCGAGGAGCCGCAATCCTACCGCGACCTCGCGCTGGCGCTCTCGGCGCGCGCCGAGGCGCAGGGCCGCGGCGACGACCTCAGCGAGGCGATGGCCCTGCTCCATCGCGTGGTGATGCGCCAGCCGCTCGAGGATGTCCAGCTCGGCGAGGCGGCTGATCTCGCCCAATCGTGGAGCCGCTTCCCGCAGATCGAGGTGATCGCGTTGGAGGAGCTCAACCGCCTGCTGGGGGTCGCCGAGAAGGGGCGCTTCGACCATCCACCCCAGCTCCCGCCCCTGGATGCGCGCCTGCGCCAGGCGCTCGACTGCGACTTGCGCGTGGTGATGTCCTGGGATGCCGATGACACCGACATCGATCTCCACCTCATCGAGCCGAGCGGCGAGGAGGCCTACTACGGCCACCAGCGCACCGTGATCGGCGGCCTGGTGTCCTGCGACATGACCCAGGGCTACGGTCCGGAGGAGTACCTGCTGCGCCATGCCGGCAGCGGAACCTACCGCATCCGCTGCCAGTACTTCGGCTCGCGCACCCAGGGGCTGCTCGGTCCGGCGACCGTCAGCGCGGTGGCGATCACCAACTGGGGGCGGCCGAACGAGAGCCGCCGCATGCTCACCCTGCGTCTCGAGGGCCGCGGCGACAGCATCCCGGTGGGCGCCATCACCATCGGCGCCGATGGCGCGCTCCAGCCAGCTGGCGCGGCCATGCCGGGGGCGGGCGCAGAAATCGCGCGCGCGCAGCTGGCCTCCCTGAGCGTCGGGCTGCACCGAGCCGAGGTGGAGGCGAAGCTCGGACTGCCGCTGCGGGTCGAGAGCGATGGCCTCACCGTGCTGGTCTACCAGACCACCGGCGGCGAGCTCTCGCGACTCGGATTCGGTCCTGACCTGCTGTGGGTGCACGAGGTCCAGGACGGGGCGGAGCGGGATCTGCTCGCCCATTGACGCTGCCGCAGTCCGGCGGCGTCAGGAGTGCGGCGGCTGCACGCTCGGACGCACGCGGAAGAGGCGCAGGATGGCGACGAAGAACAGCGGCACGAAGAAGATCGCCAGGATGGTGGCGGCGAGCATGCCGCCGATCACGCCGGTGCCAATGGCGTTCTGGCCGCCCGATCCCGCGCCGTTGGCCAGCGCCAGCGGAGCCACGCCGAAGATGAAGGCCAGCGAGGTCATCAGGATGGGCCGCAGCCGCTGGTGCGAGGCGCGTACGGTGGACTCGATCAGCCCCATGCCCCGGTCGAAGTTCTCCTTGGCGAACTCGACGATCAGGATGGCGTTCTTGGCCGACAGGCCGATGGTGGTCAGCAGGCCGACCTGGAAGAAGATGTCATTCGACAGCCCGCGCAGCAGGGTCGCCAGGACCGCTCCGAAGATGCCCAGCGGCACCACCAGGGTGATGGCGAAGGGGATCGACCAGCTCTCATAGAGCGCCGCCAGGCACAGGAACACCACGATCAGCGAGATGGCATAGAGCGACATCACCTGGGTGCCGGCGCGCTGCTCCTCATAGGAGAGCCCCGTCCATTCCAGGCCGATGCCCGGCGGCAGGGTGGCGGCGATCCCGGCCATGGTCTTCATCGCGTCTCCGGTGCTCAGCCCCTCGGCCGGCTGGCCCACGATCTCGACCGCCGGCACGCCGTTGAAGCGCTCGAGCTTGGGCGAACCGTACGACCAGCTGCCGCTGGAGAAGGCCGAGAAGGGGATGGTCTGGCCGGTGGCGTTGCGCACATACCACTTGTCGAAATCCTCCGGCTGCATGCGCGACTCGTCCGTGCCCTGGAGGAAGACGCGCTTGATGCGGCCGCGGTCGATGAAGTCGTTGACGTAGGCCGAGCCCCAGGCCGCTGACAGGGTGGTGTAGATGTCCGAGAGCGCGAGCTTGAGCGTGCTGGCCTTGACGCGATCGATCTCGATGCGGAACTGCGGTTCGTCCTCCATGCCATTGGACCTGACCCCCATCAGGGTGGGATCCTTGCGCGCCAGACTGATCACCTCGTCGCGCGCCTGCAGCAGCGCGGCATGGCCGACATTGGCGCGGTCGACCAGTTCCAGGTCGAAGCCGGCCGAGGTGCCCAGCTCGATTACCGCTGGGGGCGCGAAGGCGAAGGCGTTCGCCTCCTTGATGGTGCGGAAATGCGCCGACGCCCGTGCCGCGATCGCCTGCACCCGGTGCTCGCGTCCGGGCCGCAGCGACCAGTCCTTCAGGCGCACGAAGGCGATCCCGGCATTCTGGCCGCGACCGGCGAAGCTGAAGCCGCATACCGTATAGACCCCTTCGATGGAGTCCTTCTCCTCGGTCATCAGATAACTGCGTATCCCTTCGAGCACGCGCTGGGTATTGGAGGAGGTCGAGCCCACCGGGGTGGTGACCATCACGAACATGATGCCCTGATCCTCCTCGGGCAGGAAGGCGGTGCGCACCCGGATGAAGAGCATGCCGAGGGCCACGACGATGATGAGATAGACGGCGAGGTAGGCCCAGATCCGCCGCAGCACGTGCGTGACGCCGGCCTCGTAGACCAGGTTGACGGCGTTGAAGGTGCGGTTGAACAGCCCGAACACCCCGCGCTTGCGCTCGGTATGCCCCTTCTCCACCTGCTTGAGCATGGTGGCGCACAGCGCCGGGGTGAGGATCAGGGCGACCAGCACCGAGAGGATCATCGCCGAGACGATGGTGATGGAGAACTGCCGGTAGATGACCCCGGTCGAACCAGAGAAGAAGGCCATCGGCAGGAACACCGCCGAGAGCACCAGCGCGATGCCCACCAGGGCGCCGGTGATCTGGTCCATGGATTTGCGCGTTGCCTCGCGCGGGCTGCAGCCCTCCTCGGCCATCACCCGTTCGACGTTCTCGATCACCACGATGGCATCGTCGACCAGCAGGCCGATCGCCAGCACCATGGCGAACATGGTCAGGGTGTTGATCGAGTAGCCGGCCAGCGCCAGCACCGCGAAGGTGCCCAAGAGCACAACCGGCACGGCGATGGTCGGGATGAGGGTGGCGCGGAAGTTCTGCAGGAAGATGTAGATGACGACGAACACCAGGACGATGGCGGTGACCAGGGTCTTGACCACCTCCTCGATGGAGATCCGCACGAAGGGCGTGGTATCGTAGGGATAGGCGACCTTGATGCCCGGCGGGAGCAGCGGGGAGAGCTTGTCGATGGTGGCGCGCACCGCCATCGCGGTCTCGAGGGCATTGGCGCCCGAGGCGAGCTTGACCCCCAGCCCGGATGCCGGATGGCCGTTGTACTTGCCGTCGATGCTGAAGCTCTCGGCGCGCAGTTCGATGCGCGAGACATCGCGCAGGCGCACGATCGAGCCGTCGGGATTGACGCGCAGGAGCACATCGCCGAACTGCTCGGGCGTCTGCAGGCGCGAAGGCCCGATGATGGTGGCATTGAGCAGCTGGCTGGGGCGGCTGGGGAGGCCGCCCAGCTCGCCGGAGGTCACCTGGACGTTCTGCGACGCGATGGCGTTGGTCAGGTCGACCGGGGTCAGGCCGTAGCTGCTGAGCTTGGCGGGATCCATCCAGATGCGCATGGCGTATTGCGAGCCGAACAGCTGGATATCGCCCACCCCCGAGGTGCGGCTGACCGGATCCTGGATGGTCGAGGCGATGAAGTCGGCGATATCCGACGAGGTCATGCGATCGTCCATCGAGACGAAGGCGGCGAAGATCAGGATGTTCTTGTTCGACTTCGCCACCCGCAGCCCACCCTGCTGCACCTCGAGCGGCAGCAGGGGTGTGGCCAGCTGGAGCTTGTTCTGCACCTGCACCTGGGCGATGTCCGGGTTGGTGCCCTGCTGGAAGTTGAGGGTGATCACCATGCTGCCGTCTTTGTCGCTCTCGGCCGAGAAGTAGAGCAGATGGTCGATGCCGCTGAGCTGCTGCTCGATGACCTGGACCACGGTGCTCTGCACGGTCTCGGCCGAGGCCCCGGGATAGACCACGGTGATGCTCACCGCCGGCGGAGCGATGCTGGGATACTGGGCGACCGGCAGCTGGAGGATGGCCAGGCCGCCCGCGAGCATGAGCACGCAGGCCAGCACCCAGGCGAAGACCGGTCGATCGATGAAGAAGCGGGACAGCATCACATTCCTTGGACGCGGTGGATCGGGTGCGTTCTGCTACTTGCTGGTGGCGGCCGCGGCCATGGGCGTCGCATGCACCGCCGCCCCCGGCTTGACCTTCTGCAGCCCTTCGACGATCACCAGGTCGCCTGACTTCAGCCCGGCCGCGATCAGCCAGGCATCGCCCACGGCGCGCTCGATGGTCAGCTCGCGCCGCTGGACGGTCTGGTCGGGCGCGACCACCAGAGCCGACGCCGCGCCATGCACATCGCGCGCCACCCCGCGCTGGGTCAGCAGCATGGCATCGGCAATCACCCCCTCCTCGATATGCGCCATGACGAACATCCCGGGCAGCAGCAGGGTCTGCGGATTGGGGAAGACCGCTCGGCGGATGACCGAGCCGGTGCCTTCCTGGACCGTGACTTCGAGGAACTGCAGCCGGCCGGGATGCTGGTAGGCGCTGCCATCCTCGAGATTCAGCGTGACCGCCGCCTGGTTGTCGCCGCCGAGGCCGCCGGTGGCGCTGGTGGCACCGGGGCCGCCGCTGCTCAGGGCGTGGCCGGCGACATCCCGGCGTGCGCGCAAGAGCGCCTCGGTCGCCTGCGGGATGTCGACGAAGATCGGATCGAGCTGCTGCACGATGACCAGGGGGGTCGCCTGGTTCGCAGTCACCAGCGCGCCCTCGGTGACCGAGCGGCCGGTGCGGCCGGTGATCGGCGAGAGCACCCTGGTATAGGTCAGGTTGATGCGCGCGGTGTCCAATGCCGCCTCGCCGGCGCTGACGTCGGCCTGGTCCTGGTCCAAGGTGGCGATCGCGCTGTCATAGGTCTGCTGGCTGATGACGTTGCTGGCTAGGAGTTCCTTGTAGCGGGTGACCGTGAGCTTGGCGAACACCAGCGTCGCACGGGCATGGTCCAGCGCCGCCTGGGCCCCGACCAGCTGCGCCTGGTAGGGGGTGGCGTCGATCTGGTACAGCTGCTGACCCTGCTTGACCTCCGAGCCCTCCTCGAACAGGCGCTTCTGCAGCACGCCGCTGACCTGCGGCCGGATCTCGGCGATGCGGTAGGGCGAGGTCCGGCCCGGCAGATCGGTGGTGACGGTCAGGCGTTGCGGAGTCACCGTCACCACACCCACCTCCTGGGGCGGCGGTGGGCCTGCCGCACCCTGGGGCTGCGACGCTCCGCAGGAGGCCAGGACAGCCACTGCCGACATGAGCACTGGCAGCCGACACGGGGTTGGGAGACGGGGATGGTCCATAGGGCTTCCGCTGACGATGTGCGCGCCGTTTGTCCCCTACCCGGCCTGCTCCGTCAATCAAAACGCAGAATCGGCCTTGCATGCGTAGAACCCATGCCCTGCGCCAGCTCCCATTTCCAGCTGGTGGATGCTCGCCAGCTGCACCCGGCTGACCTCGGTGCACCGCCCTACCATCGGCTCCAGAGCCGCTTCCACATTGGACTTAGGGAGATGTTCATGGATCGGCAGAAGGCCGAATGTGCAGCTCAGGTCGCCAGGGTCCGCACCCCTTCGATCTGGCGGCACTGGTCGATCAGGCTGCGCAGCAGCTTGCGCACCGCCTCAGGGTCCTTCACCCCCAGCAGGTGGATCGCGGGTTCGACCGCATCGCTGCTGATGATGATCAGCGATCCGATGCCCCCCAGGCGTTGCCAGAATGACTGCCGCAGTTCGACATCCCGGATGCGGTACAGGGCGATGTCATCGACGCGCGTGCCGAAGATCCCCTGGGTGATGGTCAGGCGCCTGGAGGAGATCGCATACTGGTAGCGCTTCAGGCGCAGGGCACCGATGCCCCAGGTCAGCAGGGAGCCGAGGACGAGCAGTCCGCTGCAGGCCCACTCCGCAGTCCGCATCCTGCCGTCGAGATGGACCACCAGCGGTCCAGCGATGGCGCCCAGCAGGGCGATGACGCAACCGAGATACAACCCGGTATTCTCGGCGGCGCTCGGACTCGAGGTCCACAAGGGACGGTCCGCGGCCATCAGCCCCGCCGGCGCGGTGGTCGCCACCGGCGCGCCGGGCGGCTGGGCAGGGGTGACCGCCGGACGCGGGGGCGCACCGCAATTCGGACAGGCGGCCGCGAGGGTGGACACCGGCTTGCCGCATTCGCTGCAGGTGATGAGCGTCATGACCGCATGGCCGGTCTGGTCCGCTCCAACCGCCGACCAGCCGGATGCCTGCACCTGCCGTCCATCACCCGTCCCTCCTGGTTCCGCCGACTGCCGCCGCGGGCCAGCTTCCGACCCCTCTGCGGGCATTCCAGCCCCGAATCCGCCGCCTGGCTGCGCCTAGCGGCTGGCGCTGCCGAAGGTCAGGTCATGGATGACCAGCTCGCTGGCGGGATGCGGCTCGCCGACCGGATCGATGGCGATGCCGGTGATCAGGCCGTGGTAGCCGGCCGCATGCGCGAGGTCGAGCTGGTAGCGGTGGGGGCTGCCATCGCCGACCAGCGCCAACGGCACGCTCCTGGATCCATCGAGCGCGAGCGCATCGCTGCGGCTCCAGAGCAAGCGCCCGGTGGTCGGCGGCCCCGCCCACGAGATGGTCAGCGTCAAGAGGGTGTTGCCGGCGGCCGGCCAGCAGCGGCAGGGGCTCACCAGGCGCGGGATGGCCTCGCCCAGGTGGATGCGCCAGCCGTCCTGCTGCGGCAGTCCGCCATCGCTGGCGCCGTCGACATGCCAGTGCTGGCGGGTGGGCCCGCTGAAGCGCCAGGCGGGCGGAAGCGCGGGCCCGTCGGCGAGCCGGTTGCAGCGGCTGCGGATCTCCTGCAGCGTCCCCACCACCAGGGTGCAGGCGTGCTGGTAGACCAGGTCATGATCGAGGGTCTCCTGCTCGACCGGCGCGAGGTAGGTCGTCGGTCCCCCATGCGCATCCCTCGAGCCCGCCTCCCGATAAAGGCCGCCATTGAAGCGGCAGCCCTCCTCGCGGAAGACGCCGATGCCCCAATCGTCGTCGCCCACCATCGCCGACCAGCCTTCGGTCGCGACCCAGGCGGTCCAAGGCCAGGGACGGGTCCAGTCGTTGTGCAGCTCTGCGAGCGCGTCGCCGCTGAAGGGGTGCTCCCCGGTGTAGCTCATCACCCGGTGCAGCGCCGAGATGGCGTAGACCGCCGGCAGCTCCTGGGTGCGCGCGGGGTACTGGGTGCGATCCTCGCGCTGCATGCTGACGCGGAAGCGCATGTGCACGCTGCTGCCCTCCAAGGTCGTCCAGCTCTCGAAGGTGCAGTCGCCCGGTTCGTCGGCGAGCGGCCACTGCATGGGGATCAGCCGCACGTAGAGCTCGCTGCCGTCATTGCGGCTCTCCTCCACCCGCGATGGCCGGCCGGAGCAATCCCCGGTCTGAATCGGATTCCAGCCCAGTCCCCGCCATTCCGGCCGCGGCTGCTTGCCATGGGGCGCGAACGGGATGGGGCCGGAATACACCGACATCTGAATCTGCCGCCCATAATCCGCATTGTTGATCAGGTTGCCCGGCCTGGCCTTGGCTTCGAGGAGGGTCACCGCACCGCCGCGGTTGAGGTCGATGCCGATGCGCAGCACGCCATTGTCGAGCACGCTGAGACGTTCCGGCAGCGCCTCGGCGCCGCGGCAGCTGCCCAAGCCCCAGCAGAGCAGCAGCGCCATGCCCATGACGGCGCGCAGCGCGCGCGGCACCAGTTGTCGGCAGGCATCGCCCATGGCCGGATGGTACACCACGGTCGAGCAGGCGCACCTGCCGCTCCCCGCCCGGCCGGCCGACAGGCCACGCGCCGGATGGCGGCGAGGACTCGGCGCTTCCCTGCACCCAAAAGCGGATTCTGATCACCGTCGATCGCCGTGATGTCCGACCTTCCTCCCAGTGCGCCATGGCTCGAGCGCATCGCGCCGCGCGCGCGCCATGCCTGGCGCGGACGCTGGCAGACCGGCACGGTGGAGCCCTGGCGGCTGCTCTACGATCATGAGCTGGTGATCTGCGAGCAGGGCGATTGCCGCGTCACCATCGCCGACACCCTGCCCGAGCGCATCGGACCGCTGCGGCGCGATGACCAGGGGCGGCCGGTCTGGCATGCGGTCTCCGGTCGCGACGCCGAGCTGCTGGCCGCGCTGCCGCATTCCGGGACCACCTATGATCTGCGCGCCGGCACCTTCATCATCATCCCTCCGGCGATCGCCCACCTGACCCGGGTCACGCGCGGTCCGACCAGGCGCGCCTGCATCCATTTCGACTGGCTGGCGCAGGGCCGGCTGACCGCCCCGATCTGCGCCGTTCCGCCCGAACAGCCGGATGCGGCGCTGATCAACCGTGCGCCGGCGTGGGTCCCGCGGGGGGTGATCCATGGCCCGATCCGCCTGCCGCATGCGGTCGAGGGTCTGATCGACACGTTCTTCCATCGCTGGAGCACCAGGCGCGTCGACGAGCGGCTGGCGGCCCGTGGCACCCTGCTGGAGCTCCTGGTCCGCCTGCTGGCCGAGGCCGACGAGGCCCAGGCGCATGCGGCGGGCGAACTCGCGCACGCGATCAAGGACCTGCTGGACCGCCATCTCGCCGATCCCCGCTCGCTGCCCACCCTGCTCGCCGGCCTCGAGCGCAGCTATGAGCACTGCTGTCGCCTGTTCGCCGCCACCTACGGCGTGCCGCCGCTGCGCTACCTGACCGCCGCACGCCTCGAGCAGGCCAAGCACCTGCTCGCCCAGCCGGAGCTGAGCATCAGCGCCATCGCCCGCACCATCGGCTATGCCGATGCAGCCTATTTCTCCCGCGTGTTCAAGGCCCATGTCGGCTGCAGTCCGGCCGCATTCCGCCGGCCCGCCCCCGGGAGCCGGCGAGCGGTGGGACCATGACCGCGGGGCAGCCCGCGCAGGCAGCCGGCGGCACCGCCGCTGTATGATGCTGCTGGGGAGCCATCCAGCAGGCGTGCGGCGCCGGGATCGGAATCGGCACGTAACATGGAGCCCTGCTCGGGAGAGATGAGCGGCAGATACCCCGGTGCTGGAGCCCCTGTGCGCGACGAGGACCATGACCGCTTCCTGCGCGCCTGGACCCAGGCCCAGCCGGCCATCGCCGGCTACGTCGCCGCGGTGGTGCAGGATGCGCATGCCGCCGATGATGTGCTGCAGAATGTCGCGGTGGCGGCGCTCAGGCGCTTCCCCGAGTATGATGCCTCCCGGCCGTTCATCGCCTGGGCCATGGGCATCGCCAAGATCGAGATCCTCACCGCACGCCGCGATCAGGGCCGCACCGCCGCGCGCTTCCGCGACGCCACCATCGACGCGCTCGCCGCGGCCTGGGAGGAGTCGCTCGGCGAGACCGAGGCCCGCCAGCAGGCGCTGGGCGAATGCCTGCGCCAGCTCGTCGGCCGCAACCGCGAGCTGGTCACACTCCGCTACCACCAGGACCTGCCCTTGGAGGAGATCGCCGCACGCCTGCGCATGACCAGCGTCGCCGTGCGCGTGGCGCTGTCGCGCCTGCGATCCGCCCTGCACAGCTGCATCCAGCGCCGCCTGGCGGCGGAGTCGCCGAGCCATGACCTCTGACGACGCGGATGCCCTGGTGAGCGACCATCTCGACGGCGTGCTCGATGCGCCCGGGGTCGAGCGCCTGGATGCCTGGCTGGCCGAGGATGCTGAGCATCGGCGGCGCTATGTCCGCATGGTGATGGACCACCGCGCCCTGCTCGGCCGGCGCGCCCCACCCTTCGCCCAGCCCGCCCGGGCGCGCCCGAGCGGGCGCAGGCGTCCTGCGATGCCGCGCCAGCTGCGCGCGGCTGCGGTGCTGGCGGCATGCCTGAGCGTGGGGGTGGCCGGCTGGTGGCTGAGCCGCCAGCCGGGGCAGCGGCCGATCCTCGCCACGGTGAGCGCGGCGAGCCAGGCCATCATCGACCAGGGCCAGGACCGCCATCCACTACATGCCGGCGAGGCGCTCATGCCGGGCAACCGTGTGCTGGTCGAGCGTGACGGCCAGCTCGCGTTCACCTATCCGGATGGCACGGCCATGCGGCTCGTCGGCGAGTCCCAGGCGGTACTCGCCGATGACCAGGCAGGCAAGCGCATCCGGCTCGAGCTCGGGCGCCTCGAGGCGGTGGTGTCGCCCCAGCCCGCCGGCCATCCGGCCATCATCGCCACCGCCGATGGCATCACCACCGTGCTGGGAACCATCCTCGCGGTCACCAGGGTCGCGGGGGAGACCAGGACCGAGGTGACCCGCGGACAGGTCTCGCTGGCGAGAACTGATGATGCGCGGGCGGTGCGCATCGCGGCCGGCGAGTACGCCATCGCCGCCCCCGGCGAGCCGCTCATCGCGCACGCGATCGGGAGCGCCTCCGGAGCCACCTATGCGGTCGGTGCCGGTCAGCCGTATGCGACCCTCGATGCCCTGCCGCCGCTACGCCCAGGCGATATCGTCGAGCTCCGCCCCGGCACCTATGGCGGCGCGCACCGCTGGACCGCCAGCGGGACGGCGTTGCGCCCGATCACCATCCGCGGCGCCGCGCAGCATGGATCGACGATCATCGACGGCACCGGACTGGCCCTCGGCATCGGCGCGATGCCGCATGCGCTGTTCGACATCCTCGGGGCCCACTACCGCATCGAGAACCTCGAATTCGCGCATGCACGCAATGGCGGCACGGCGACCGGCATCATCTGCTCCGGTGGCGCCGCCCATACCATCCTTAAGGCATGCCGCATCCTGCAGTGCGACAAGGGGATCGACGCCACCGACGATGACCTTTCGATCGACGGCTGCGAGGTCGGCTGGTGCGGCGATGCGGGCAACGACGGCTTCTGCCACGGCCTGCTGCTCTCCGGCGCTGCGTGCGTCATCCGCCACTGCGACATCCACGACCTCACCCATGGCCAGGGCATCAAGAGCCGCTGCCTGCATCTCGAGATCCGCGCCTGCCGCATCGCCGATGCCGAGGATGGCGAGATCGGCATCGTCGAACCGCCACCAGGCACGGGCACTGGCGGTGATGTCATCCTGGCCGGCAACCTGGTGGTGAGCAAGGCGGGACGCCATGGCAACCAGAGCCGCTTCATCGAGACCGGCAGCGGCCCGGGCCCTCGGCGCAGCGGCACGCTGGTGCTGATCGGCAACACCCTGGTCGCCGGCGATCCGCGCATCGTCTTCATCTCGACCGCGAACTCGGCGATGCGCACGCTCGCCGACGGCAACATCTTCGTCGGCAGCGATCGCATAGCGGCCCTGGGTGAAGGCGCGCTGAGCGGCAGATGGAACTGGGCGCCGCCGACCGCCACCCTGCCCACCGGGCTGCTCGATGGAGTCGCCCCGCACACGCCAGTCCCGGGATTTGCCGATCTGGCGGGCCGGGATTTCCATCTGCGTGCCGATTCCCCCTGCCGAGCAGCCTGGGTGAGCGATGATCGCTTCCTGAACGAGGCGTCCGGCGAACCGGGGGTCGTCTCTGCCTCAGCCCCAGCTTCAGCTTCAGCAGCCACCGTGCCGACCCTGGGCAGGCGGAGCGATGTTGGCGCCTACGGTGTGCGCCCATGAGGCGCGTAACATCCGCGCGCCGGCTGGAGAGCTCATCGGAGGCGACCATGGCACGAGACCTCATGCATCACCTGCGGATCTGGCTGGCATGCGCAGCGTGCTCTGCCGGTGCGGCGCACGCCGCCGTCGACGGCTGCAAGGTGACGACCGACCGGACGGTCGACAGCAGTTCGCTCACCAGCATCGTCGCCGACGTCATCCGCCTGTCGGGCGCCAAGACCAACGATGAGAAGGGCATCGCCCTGTACCGCTACCTCCACCAGGTGCTCTTCCACAGCGCCTACGCCTGCGAGAAGCGGCCGCAGACGGTCGGACCGCTCAAGCTGATCAACGTCTACGGCTGGGGGCTGTGCGGCGGCGAGCACACGGTCATGAAGGCGCTATTCGAGACCGCCGGCTGGCAGGTCCGCTACCGCGGCTGGAGCGACCCGGCGCATACCACCGTCGAAGCACTGTATGATGGGCGATGGCACTACTTCGACGTCTTCCTCAAGGCCTATTTCTGGACCAAGGACCACCGCACCATCGCCGGCCAGGATGACATCAAGGCCGATCCACTGATCGTGCTCGATGGCCTGAAGGATGGCCGCGTGCCGGCGGAAAGTTTCCTCTGCTGCGGCGATGACGCGGCGAGCATCGTCTCCGGCTGCGCCAGCTCGCATCCCGAGCCGATCAGCCGCCCCAGCGACGGCTGGGCCTCGGTCACCGGCCGCGACGAGGGCTACAGCCCGCTGCTGACGCTGATCTCGGGCGCCAGCCTTGCGCTGACCTGGGAAGCGCTGCCCGGCATGATGGTGGGCGACAGCGCCAAGGGCCTGCACAGCTGCCCGAACCTCAAGGATATCCGCAGCAATCCCATCCTCGGACCGATCCAGGAGCATTACGGCAACCGCTCCTATGCCAACGGCCGCCTGCGCTATGCCCCTGATTTCACCCATGCTTCCGATGTCGCTGACATCATGCTGACGGATGCCAGCTGCGCCGGCGGCCGGCTGGTGGCGCATGGCAGCGGCAGCGCCGTATTCGCGCTCGACCTGCCGTATGCCTATGCCTCCGCCACGCTCTCCGCTGCCTTCGCCGGGGGAGATGGCTCGACCGAGGTCTCGGTCGACCACGGCGCGACCTGGAAGCCGGCATCGAGCGGTGACATCAGCGCGCTGGTGCGTCAGCACTACAGCCTGTGGGTGAAGGCCCGCTTCACCACCGCCCTGACCGCGCTCGCCGTCGATGCGGTGGTGGAGCACAACCGCGCTGCGCTGCCCTTTCTCTATCCGGGGGCCAACCAGGTGACCGTGCGCGCATCCACCGGCAGCCTGCCGGCGAACGCCGCCCTGGTGGTCACTTATGCCTATCAGGAGGCGACCGCACCGGCACAGCGCAGCCAGTTCAATGGCAGCCTGGTGGAGTACGGCGAGATCAAGCGGGTGACGACCACCATCACCTCCCTGCCGTGGACCTACACCATCGCGGTCGGCGGCACGACCCCGCCCAGGATGATAGCCATCGAGCAGGCCGTCCAGACACGCTGACCACGCGTCGGTGAGCCCTGCCGCCAGCAGAAACGCCACGGGTGGCTGCCACGGGCGATCATAAATCGAGCAGCTCCCCCAGCATCGTGTCTTGCGCTGGTCGCGGCTGCGGCATGGCGTGGATGAGCTCGCTCTGGCCGGCCAGAGCAATGATCATTCGGCGATCAATGCTCACGTGAAGTGACATATATTGTGTCATATAAACCTAACTGCGTCGAGATCTCCTGGTCATAGCACCCGTAAGTGCGCTCTCCAGCGGTGGCACAGCGACGGTGACGGCCTCAATTCGGTACTATAGTAACTGGCTCGGAAAGCGATGCCCGCGCGATTTCTGAGCGACGCCATCCGTCGAGTTGTACGTTTATGAAGCGGTCCCGCCCGGGGTCGGGCAGCAAATGCAGGCATAAAAATCTCTGCAATCATCTTATTAATATATGGTTATGACGATTATGAAGATTTTTGCCCCAGCCAAGCCAAGTTTCGGCGAGGCGTTTGCCTAGAGGGCTCGTCGGCAACCCAACGCCCCATCCTTCTACCCTAAAAAGGTCCAGCGATCATGACGCGATCACTCCTTCAACTCCTCGTAGCCCTGGTGTTGACCTTCGGCTCCACCCTCTGGGCTGATGATTCTACCACTAAATCTCTTTGGGATCGCATGACCGCAGTCGAGACGCTCGCTAAATCAGCGAACGACTCCGCCTCCGAAGCGGTTTTCAACACCGGTGACAACTGCTGGGTGCTGGTCTCCAGCGCCCTGGTGCTGCTCATGACCCTTCCGGGTCTGGCACTCTTCTACGGTGGCATGGTGCGCTCCAAGAACGTCCTCGCGACGGTCATGCAGTCGCTCACCATCACCAGCCTGGTGTCCGTCCTCTGGGCCTTGGTCGGCTATTCCATAGCCTTCGGTCCAGGTCCATCGGAAACCCATATCAAGATCGACGACAGTGGCAAACCGGTGAAGGATGCCAACGGCAATCCGACACCCGAAACCCTGCCGCTGCCATCAGCGAACTTCTGGGGCGGCATGTGCTACTCCTTCCTCGATCACGTGACCACCGAGTCCACGAGGACCATGCCGCAGGTGATCGTCGATCCGACCGGCAAGCTCAACCTCAAGACCCCGGCGGCCTTCCTGCCAGCGAACCCGATTGTCCGCCCCATGGGACCGGACACCTTCGGCTGGCTGCCTGATCCGCAACCCTCGCCGCCCCTCACGGCCGCTCCCGCAGGCGCCACCGCGCTGGTCCCCGGCCCGAATGCCAACTACTGCACCAGCATCAACCATGGCTCCTACATGCTGTTCCAGCTGATGTTCGCCATCATCACCCCGGCCCTGATCGCCGGCGGCTATGCTGAGCGCATGAAGTTCTCGAGCATGTGCGTGTTCAGCTCGCTGTGGCTGATCTTCGTCTACTGCCCGCTGGCCCACATGATGTGGGGCGAGAACGGCTACTTCAACTGGGCCTTCCCAACGATGGTGAAGTCCTCCGCCTTCGACTTCGCCGGCGGCACAGTCGTGCACATCAGCTCCGGAATCGCCGCGCTGATGACCGCACTGTTCCTCGGCAAGCGCAAGGGCTATGAAGTCACCCCGATGAAGCCGCACAACCTGATCATGAGCTTCACCGGTGCGGCCCTGCTGTGGGTCGGCTGGTTCGGCTTCAACGCAGGTTCGGCCCTCCAGGCCAACGGCCTCGCGGTGATCGCCTTCGCCAACACGCACTTCGCCACCGCCGCAGCCGCGCTGGGCTGGCCGCTGGCTGAGTGGGTGCTGAAGGGCAAGCCGACCATGATGGGTGGCATCTCCGGTGCGGTCGCCGGCCTGGTCGCGGTCACTCCCGCTTCGGGCTTCGTCGCTCCGATGGGTGCCCTGACCCTCGGCTTCATCGCTGGTGTGCTGTGCATGATCACCTCGAGCTACATGAAGAAGGCCCTCGGCTTCTACGATGACTCGCTCGACGCCTTCGGTGTGCATGCCTGTGGTGGAATGTGGGGCGCCATCTCGACCGGTATATTCTTCAGCGTCGATACCAACCCGGCCATCGCCAGCGGCAACCCCGATCTCTACAATGCGATCGTGGCCGGTCAGGTGCCTCTGGTGTGGGGCCAGGCCAAAGCGGTCCTGAATGCAGTGGCCCTCTCGGTTGTCGGTAGCTCGGTGATCCTCGCGATCGTCAAGGGAACCATGGGTCTGCGTCCGACCGCAGAGCAGGAAGAGGAAGGCCTCGACCTCAGCCAGCATGGCGAGGAAGCGTATACCTGATCCGACCTGGCGGACTCCTGGGCGGGGCATCCTAGCCCGCCCAGGGGGCCACCCGAGCCTCCACTCCCATCCACTACCATCAACCTAGCACCCAAGGAACTCTCCCCATGAAGATGATCGAGGCCATTCTCCAGCCCTCCAAACTGGAAGCCGTCAAAGAGGCGCTGAATGAGGTCGAGGTCGTTCGTCTGACCATCAGCGATGTCCAGGGATTCGGCCGCCAAAAGGGCCATACCGAGATCTACCGCGGTCACGAATACACCGTCAACCTCCTCCGTAAGGTCAAGCTACAAATCGCGGTGAACGATGAATTTGTCGAGCCCACCGTCAATGCCATCATCAAGGCCGGCCGCACCGGCGAGGAAGGCAAAGTCGGCGACGGCAAGATCTTCATCATGCCCCTGCAGGATTGCATCCGCATACGTACGGGCGAACGAGGCCCGGAGGCGATCTGATCGCCATCAGAGTAACAGAGCCCTTCAACCCGGTTCCCTAACCTCTACCCGTCCACCACCGCGTCTCTACGCTCAACCTACCCACTAACCCGTAACCATAGGATACTCCCCGTCATGTCTCACAAGAAGTTCAGTATTCTGAATGCGATGATCGTCTCGAGTCTAGGGACCGGAGCTCTGCTGCACGCCGCAGATTCTCAATTGCCTGTCTCGCCGTTCATCGTCCCCCCACCCGGCAAGGCTGGCGCTGGCAACACGCCGGCCACGACTGGCAACAGTCCTGCTCCAACCCCCGATAACGGCCCGCAGTTCACCGGCTTCGTTGACACCACCTATAACTACGATCTCAACCGGCCGCTCTCCGGCGTCAATAAATACTACTCGTTCGACTCCCAGGCCAATACCATCGCGCTCAACAACGCGCAGTTGGAGCTCACCGGTGCGCCGAAGGGTGATGCCGCCATCACCTACATGCTGAAGATCAACTTCGGCACGGATGCGACCGCCGAATCGTCGACCGTCAATGGCGTCGCCACCAATACCAGCAACATGGATGTGGAAGAGGCCTGGGGCTGGTACGTCGATCCGGTCTCCAAGATGGGTCTGAAGGTCGGCAAGTTCGTGACCTATGAAGGCACTGAGGTCATCGAGTCGATCAACGACCCGACGATCACCCGCGGCCTGCTCTTCAGCAACCTCGAGCCCTACACCCACACCGGTGCGCTGCTGACCTGGACCGGTTCGGTGATGGACTACGCGGTCGGTGTGGTCAACGGCTGGGACGAGCTCACCGCTTCCGACTCGGGCAAGACGGTGGTCGGCAAGATCGGCGTCACCCTGGGCGATCCCCTCGCCCTGACGATCTCGGCCCTGTATGGCCCGCAGGCGTCGGTCACCCCGGGCGCGGCGATTTTCGAGCCGGCCGGGTATGACTCCAACAAGCGCGGTTCGATCGACATCACCGGCCTGACCAAGCTCATCCCCAAGTGGCAGGTGAACTTCCAGGCCAACTTCGGCTGGGAGAAGAATGCACCGGGCGCGGCTGCCGCAGCCGCAGCCGCGGGCACCCCGTTGACGCCCAATGCCCAGAGCACCTGGTTCGGCTTAGGCTGCCAGCCGGTCTATGCCTGGAATCCGACCACCAACGTCGCCTTCCGCATCGAGGTCCTCGACGACGTGGATGGTGCACGCACCGGCCTGAAGCAGGAGATCTGGTCGTTCAGCATGGCTCCAGGCATCAACATCACCCCGCATTTCCTGCTGCGGGCCGAAGCGCGCCTCGACGTCTCGAACAACAACATGGCCTACACGGATCACGCCGGCAACCCGGTCAAGATCCAGTCGACCATCGCGACCGAAGCTATCTACAACTTCTGAGCTCAGAGCGAGCGGATAGCAGGCGGAGGAAGAACTCCGCAGATGTCGACGGCCTCGTCCCACACGCGAGGCCGTCGCCATTTAACCGGCTCATCGCAGTCCCACGCATCACCCTTGGCCCACCGGCAGCTGCCGGTGGGCCGCTCAGTGTGCCGCCAGCAGCGGCATCCCGGGCCGATGATCAGGGCGCGGTGCCGCAGCTGCGTGCTTGCGCCGATGAGCCGTGCCAGGATTGCGGACCATGGCGGTCCGCCCTGGCAACGGGGCGCCTGGTTTGAGGACCCCAGGGGCGAGTACATCCCAATCGCTGATGCGGCGACGCTCGGCGGACAGGCTGGCGATGTCAGTGGGGATGGGCGATGGGCGCTTACGGCAGGGGCGCGGTCATGGCCGAAGACATCCAGGCACTGTCCCGCCCTGGCTGATGATGGCGCAGCTGCACCGGCGACGAGGTGTCCAAAGGCTGTAGCCGCCAGGGGAGACGGGGAATCTCGGACAGCTGTGCCCGCCTCATCGTCCGCAGGGAATGCCTGCCAGACGACCTGGGGTGAGAAGCGGCGGGACGCGTGCGTCGGGGCGTGAGCGGAAACCTCGACATCCTACCGCAGCGCCGAAGGACGCCCATGATGCCTGATGAGCGAGACCGCGAGCATCACCCGCGTCCCGCCCCCTGATGCGGCGCCCCCAGGCCGTCAGCTGGGCGACCCATCCGCTGATGGCGCTCCGACGCCGCCTGGGCGGTCATCGAGATGGAAGGCGAACGCAGCCAGGGCGAAGAAGGCATAGGTGCTCGGGCTGTCGCGCAGCGTGCTGAACACCCCGGTGGTCAGATACGCGGCGACCACCGCGGCGACCACCGACCAGGCGGCAGTATCCGCGCTGCGGCAGCGCCAGGCGGAACCGAGGATGGCGCCGAGCATGCCCAGGAGGCAGATGAGCGCCGGGATGCCATAGAGCGCGGGTATGCCCAGGAAGAGATCATGCGGGTCCGGTGCGCCATTGGGGAATTCACTGGTCTGGCCGGGACATGCGCGGGGGAAGGCGTCGCAGTAGGCCAGCGTGAATGCAGGGCGGCCGCCGCAGCCGAACAGCGGATGCTCGAGCATCAGGGCCACATCGGTGCGCCAGATCGGCCAGCGGCCATCATTGGCTGCATAGGTGTCGCGGGCCTTGTCCGGACTTATGAGCACCAGGCTGCCGGCGAGGATGCCGATGGCGATCAGCGATACCAGCGCGGTCATGAGCACGCGCCGGTAGCTGGTCGCGGAGAGCGCCGTCACCCCGGCGACGGCGGCGACGAAGGCCGTCCGGCTCGCGGTCAGGATGATCATCAGGATGGCCAGGAACTGTCCGCCCCGCACGCCGATGCGATCCACCACAGCTGGACGATGCAGCCTCCATGAGACGATCAGCAGCAGGGTCATCACCAGACCCTGCGCCTGATGGTAGTTCATGAAGCCGGTTGCCCGCTGCAGGCGCTGCCCCGCTGCCGAGCCATCGATCCGCCAGGGCCGCACATCGACATTGTATCCGATGGTGAACTGGAGCAGGCACAGCACCGCACAGACTGCCAGGCTCGCCAGCACTGCCCGCCACGCCCATAGGCGGATGGCGGGATGCTGCAGGCCGAAGGCGCAGAGGTAGAAGGCCGTCCAGGTATAGGCGGTGGAGGGCAACCCATCGGTGGGAAGTCCATGCATGCGCGCGTTGAGCATGCTGAGTCCCTGCCAGAGGCAGAATGCCACGGCCAGGGCGAATCCGGGCAGGCGGTGGAGCGGAGGCAGCGAGAGCACGGCGCCCAAGGCCATCGCGGCCAGGCAGAAATGCGCGACGATCGGCGGGAGCGGGAGGCTCGCCAGCATGCACCCGGCACCGCATTGGAGCAGGCGCAGCCCTATGCGCGTGCGCGACAGCGCTGGCGACGAATCCGCCTCGGCCTGCCAGGACCGAGCATGCTGCTTCCACGACAAGGACGGACGAGGCAGGTCAGGCATCTCATGGAGATGATGAAACATGGCGGGCAAGTCAAGGATGCGGATGTCCTGCACGCCGGGGTGCCTGTCCACCGCGCGCATGCGCGCAGTGCGAGCAGGGAAGGCGGCCTGCGCCCTGCCTGATCAAGGGAAGGCGCATTGGCAAACCGGCCGTGAACCATATCCTGCCCCGCAATGATCGTCATCGTGCCGCAGCGCCTATGCCCCGACGATTGCCGTAAGCCCTCTCGGCTCCAGCTCCACCCCCTCCCGGCGCAACGCACCGCTCGCGGGTGCCTGCAGGCGATGGCCGAAACCTGCGCTCTGCCTGCAGCGCGTGACCGCCGCAGGTCGTGCCGCAGCCATGCCAGGAGCGCACCTCGCCCCGGCCTGCCCTCATGACCGGGCAGGGCGGCGGCGCGAGCACGCCCGCAGAGCCTGGCGGCGCCGCCTCTGCCACGCCGTCGATGGCAGCGCCGATCTTGCTCCTGTCCGCGACGGTGAATCCCGGTCAGTGCGCCTTCACCGTGCGTCTCGATCCGGCCGTGCGCTGGCACGATTACCAGACCGCCCTGGCGGCCTGGTGCGATATCCTCGACCAGCACCAGACGCTGGCCCGCGCCCAGGCTCAAGCGCCATGCAGCGTGAGCAAGGTGGTGTTCTGCGAATCCTCGCGCTGGCCGCTCGAGGGATTGGCGCCCCTGCAGCGCCGCTTCGGCGAGCGCGGCATTGAGCTGGAACTGCTCAGCTTCCATGGCCAGGATTACGACCTGAACCTCGGCAAGGGCTTCGGCGAAATGGGCATTATTGGGCATGCCCTCGCCCATTCACGTCTGCTCGCCGAGGGTGCACCGGTGATGAAGGTCACCGGACGCTATGTGGTGCGCAATGCCGGGCGACTGGTCGCGGACTGGCACCGGCTCAGCAAAGAGCATCCGGGCCAGCCGGTCCTCGAGGTGCAATGCATGATGCGCGACTGGCTGCGCAATGCCGATTCGCGCATCTTCATCTGCCAGCAGGACTTCCTGCGCCGGCGTCTGCTGCCCCAGCGCGCCGCGTGCAATGATCATGCCGGCGTCTTCTTCGAGCATGTCCTCGCCCGCGCCGCCCATGGCGCCATGGCCGATGGCAACCGCTGGCGTCCGATGCCGGTGCTGCCCGATATCTCCGGCATCGGCGCCTCCGATGGGAAATCGCATCATCGCTCCTGGAGCAAGGTCCTGCGCCACCAGATCACCCTGCGCATGCTGAGGCATTGACCGCGTCGTCGTGCGCCTGCCGCCAGCAGCACCACTGTGGATGCTGAATGCGCTGCTGCCCCCCCTGGAGGTGACAGGGCTGGCGCCTACTTGATGCGGTAGAGGCTGGTCTTGGAGCGGACGATGAGCGACTGGCCGACGACCGCAGGCGAGGCCATGCAGCCATCCCCGAGCTGGTTGGTGGCGATTTCGGTGTAGGCGCTGCCCGGGGTGATGAGGGTGGCCTTGCCGCGCGCATCGAAGAAGTAGATGCGGCCATCGGCATAGATCGGCGAGGCGGCGAAATCGGCTCCGATGCGCTGCTTCCACAGCACGCTGCCGCTCTTCTCGTCGAGGCAGTTGAGGATGCCGCTGTCGTTGACGATATAGACCCGCCCATCGATCAGCAGCGGCGACGCCTGGGACCAGCCCGGCAGCTTCACCGTCCAGGCCACATGGCTCGCGGTGACATCGCCGCTGAGGTGCCCGAGGGTTATCCCCATCGCCTGCGACGAATCGAAGCCGGTGCACAGGATCATCATCGTGCCGTCGGTCACCGGGATGGCGGCATTGGAGTAGCCGCGGTAGTCGACATGCCAGCGCTCGGTCCCGCTCATCGGATCATAGGCATAGAGCCGTTCCGCCGCCGCGGTGATGCTCTGGTCCGTGCCATCGATCGACAGCTCGATCGGGGTGCCGAAGCATTTACGCGATGAGGGCGAGACCTTCTGCAGGCGGGCGACCGCGGAACGCTCGACCCGCCACAGCTGCTTGCCGGTCTTGGCATCGAGCGCCACCTCATACTGGTCATCGACCCCGTCGCAGGTGATCAGCAGGCGGTCATGGTAGAGGGTGGGGGAACCGCCGGCACCGACCTGGAATTTGACCTTGAGCGAGCGGTTCTCCCAGATCTTCTTCCCATCGCTGGTCGCCAGGCAGGCGGTGCCCATCGAGCCGAAGTGGACATAGACGCGCTCGCCATCGAGCACCGGCGACGGCGAGGCGTAGGAGTTGCGATCGTGCTTGGGCGGTACCACGTCGTTGGTGAAGACCTCGACGTCGAGGAGGATCTTCCCGCTGCCGAGATCGACCTTGATGGCATGCAGGGAGCGCCCGTCATCGAGTGCCGTGGTCACCCAGATCGCATCGCCCGACACCACCGGAGAGGACCACCCCTCGCCAGGCAGGGCGGTCTTCCAGGCGATGTGCTCGCTCTCGCTCCAGTGGACCGGCAGGCCGGTGGCGGTGGCATATCCCTGCGCCGTCGGCCCGCGCATCTGCGGCCAGGCATCTCCGGCCTCGGCCTGGCACACCAGGGAGCAACCGATCAGGGCGGCCATGAGCGGCACGGGCAGTTTCATCGATGGCGAGTATTCGCCCTCCGGGGCGCACGCCAAGGCCTCATCCGGGACGGCAGCCGCCTCAGCAGCAGACAGGACCGCGCCTATGACCGGCGCGGATGATCCGCGGGCGGTCGCACTGCCTGTGGCGCGCTCTCAGGTCGTCGGAGGGGTGCCGGAGGTGGTGGTGGACGGGGCAACAGGGGTGGTGGCGGGTGCTGGATCGTGATCCTTGCGCAGCGTCTTGATGTCCTCGAGCAGCTTGCGACGAGCCTCCTTCACCGCCTCATGATCGGCCTTCAGCTTGGCCATATCGTGGCTGTCGCGATCCTCCTGGAACTGCTTGCGCGCCGCCTTGAGTGCTGCGATGTCGGCCTTGATGGTCGGGTTGTTGCGCGGGCGGTCGCCATCGCCGGCGCTCAGCGCCGAGGCCGTGAACATCGCTGAGGCCAGGAGGAGGCAGACCAGGGCATGGCGGGCGGAGATCATGGCGGAATCCTCACGTGACAAAGGTGGGGTGATCTGGCATCACCTTACACGCCGGGAACGCATGGCGATGTGGGCTTTCCCCACACCGGGCAAGGCCTGGCGATCGAGCACAGGGCAGGTGCGAAGCATTTCCGTAACCCGCTCTGCCACAGCGTCCTGCGTGGCGATCCCGAGTGCTCCACCGCCCTCTGGCAGAGCGCAACCGACGCCATCCTGCTGCCATGCCACCTCCTGGAGCGCTGAACCGATGCGTGCGCTTAGAGGATGAGCTTGGCGCCAACCACCAGGAGGATGCTGGCAAGGATGGGCCTGATGACCCGGTCGGGAATGCGTGCGGAGGCCAGGCTGCCGACTACGATGCCGGGGATCGATCCTACCAGCAGCGAGCACAGCAGCTCCCAATCGACCGAGCCCAGGTACCAGTAGCCGGCCCCGGCGATCAGGGTGAGCGGCACCGCATGGGCGATGTCCGAGCCCACCAGTCTGCCCATCGGCATCAGCGGATAGATGATCAGCAGGGCCGTGACGCCGATGGCGCCGGCACCGACCGAGGACAGCGACACCACGATCCCGATCACCGCGCCGAGCAGGATGGAGTAAGCCAGCGACCGCTTGGCGGTCAGCGGGCTGCCGCCGCGCGACAGGTGGGTGAGTATCCAGGTGCGGAACAGCACGGTGATCGCCGTCACCAGGACGGCGACGCCCAGGGTCGAGGTGATGATGCTGTTCAGCAGGGTGCGATTTCCCTGGAAGTGGCCGATGAAAAGCACGGTGATGATGGTCGCCGGCACGCTGCCGGCGGCGAGCCGGGCGACCAGGGGCCAATCGACCGAGCCCTTCCAGCCATGGATCGCGGTACCGACGATCTTGGTGATGGCGGTGAAGAGCAGATCGGTCCCGACGGCGGTGGCCGGATGGATGCCGAAGAAGAGCAGGAGCGGCGTCATCAGCGATCCGCCGCCCGTGCCGGTCAAGCCCACCAGCACTCCGACCAGCAGGCCGGAGAGCGCGTAGGCCGGATCGATACCATGCCACGGGTGCATCTTCCTCCCTTGCAACGCCGGTGCATCGCTGCGCACCGTCGGGTACATCGCCGGGGCGCCCACGGTGGCGGAGCGATGCCGGCCCGAAAATCAATCAATCCGGTAGGAGTTATGAGATTATCCCGGCCGCAGTCAACCGCCGGACGGCACCGGCCCGAGGGCCGCCGCGGCGCTACCAGATGAGATAGAGCGCCAGGACCGCACCGACCAGCGCGACCAGGTAGGCGCTCAGCTTGGTGTAGCCGATCAGATAGCGCGGCGGCAGCTCCTGCGCGCCCAGCGAGGCGATGAAACGCTGGAACTGGATTGCTGCCAGCAGGCACATAAGCGAGCCCATCAGCGTGATCGCCACGCCAATGGCGACACTGGCCGAATCCTTGGCCCCTTCGCTGCCGCCATGTGCCATATCACGCGCCATCAGGCGCAGGAAGACGCCGAATTTCGCCGTCACCAGGCCCAGGCCCATCGCCCCCAGGCCGGTGCGCACCCAGGCGAGCATGGTGCGCTCGGCAGCGAAGAAGACACGCGGATCATCGAGGTAGCTCATCGTCGCAGCCTGCGGTGGCAGCACGGCGCAGGGCGCTCGGCCGGGGTGGCGTCAGCGTGATGCCCGGGTCGATGAAATCCAGCACCGCTACGCGCCTTGGCCACCCGGGCAAGCCGTGGCGAAGGGCCACCTATGCCGGAGCTTAGCAGGCTCATGCAGTGGCTGGTCAGCGCATCGCCGCGTGCGCGGCGGCGGCATCGCCGCCGTCCAGCGTGCTCATGACCAGCCACTCGCCATGGCGCCAGAGCTGCAGCGGACCGGGCGATTCCTTTTCCGATGAATACGGCGGCTGAGCGCCGCTCCACCACTCGCCATGCTGGGCGAGATGCGCCGCCCGGGCGATCAGGGGCTCGGCAGCGCTGGCCTCGGCGCTGGAGGCGAATTGCGCCAGCCACAGCGTGTCGCCATAGGCGCGGCGGTGCAGGCCGGCGATGTAGGTGGCGATGGCATGCTGGGCGCCGCCTGGGCTCCAGACGCCGGTGCGGTAGTACTTCACCCGCCAGATCTGCTGCGGCTCCACCTGGCAGTCAGCCAGTACCCCGCGGTACTCGTCCTCGGCGCCCTGGCTCACGGCGATGCGCAAGGCAGTGCCTGCGCTCTGGGGCACCCAGGCCGGCAACCCGGCGCCCGGCTTGAGCGGATCGCGGTCGAGCAGCGTCGTCGCCGGGCGCATCCACGCTCCAGCAGCGACCACGCCATTGACCAGTCCCAGGGTCAGGAAGGCGTCCGCCGCCGCCGCCACCCCCGCCGGGGTCGATCCGGTGATGCTCACCAGCTCGGCATCGAACGGTGCGCTGGCGATCTGCTCGCCGTGCAGGAAGGGATTGCGATCGCTCTCGAGATAGCCGATGTCGCCACGCAGATGGCCGAAGCCGAAGATGTAGAATCCCCCTTCCTCGGCGCGCGCCTCATGCTGCCAGGCAGCCTGGATCAGCGGATCGTCGGGCATGCCGATCAGCACCAGGTGGCGGTAGGCGCGCTCCTCGACCTTCCCGTGCGCGAGCGCCGCGCTGTCGCTCAGGACGAGCGGATGGGCACCGCCCGCCATGGCCTTGAGCACGGGACTGCTGCCGGCCGCGCAGGCGGCGGCCAGGCGCTCCGCAGCCATCCGCACCGCCGGGGCCGCGTCCGCCGCGACGCAGATGGCCAGCGCCGGCTGCGGCGGCACTGCCGGCTTCGCCTCCGCTGCACCGGCCAGCGTGCAGAGCGCCAGCAGCAGGACGGGCATCAGGTGCAGCCGCGCTTTCATGGCCCCTCCTCGAGGCAGACCAGCGCGGCATCGGCAGGACGCAGCGGGACGGTGATCGTCCAGCTGTCGCCGGTGCGCACGACCTCGAGTGCACGGTGGTCGTTGACATCGCAGGCATGGGCGCTGCGCGCTCCCGGACGGGCGCGCAGCTGGATCGCCACCTGTCGTCCGACCTCCGTCCACTCCTCGACCACGACGAACTCCTGCGTGCCCATGGTGAAGCCGTATCCGCCGATGCCGGAGGGGAAGCGCAGGGGAGGATCGAGGATGGGGGCGACCACCCCCAGCAGGCCCTGCGCCTGCTGGGGGGTGAGATTCGCCGCGCTGCCGGCAACCAGCACCGCATGCTCCGACGCGGTGATGGCGTGCCCATTGCAATCGCCAAGCGCCAGGGCGCTGGCGCGGCTGCCATCGGCGTGCACGCCGAAGAGGGCGGCGGCATGCGCGCTCAGCTCGGCGTCGCCCTGGAAGGCCACCACGTGCACGCCGCGCGCCAGGGCCGCCTGCACCGCCATGAGCTCGGCCTCGCTGAAATCGCAGAGGTTGAGCAGGATCAGCGGGCTGGTGCCCGTCCACCGGCTGAGCGAGCCGGCATTGGCCGAGAACGGGATGCTCAGGCCGAGATCCTGCAGGCGGCGATAAAGGTTCTCCAGCAGGGGCAGCTCGCTGAGGGTCTCGGTCACCTCGCCGCCGCCGCTGAAGGCGACGTGGGCGGGATCATCCCGACGAGCGCTGCTGAGCACCAGCCCAACGCCCAGCGGGGCTTCGGGCGCAAGCAGGCTGTGCCGCTCCTCCACCCGCCAGTATTCCTGCCAGTCGTTCGCGGTCATGGTATAGGAGAAGCCGGCGTTGAGGTTGTAGCCATAGGAGTGCATCGACTGGTAGACGCCGTTGCGGTCGATCTTCGCACGCCACGCACGATCATAGTAGTGCCGGCGTGACGGTTCGGTCGTCCCGACCGGCGAATGCCAGATCGGATTGCACATCGGCGAATCGTAGCCCCACTGCAGCAGGGTCGACAGCGCGAAGGAGGGGTTGAAGGCCATCACCGCCATCTGCCTGCCGGTGCTCAGCGCCAGGTTGCCATCCTGCATGCCCCAGGTCTCGTCATCGCTCATGCCGCGGATGGTGGCTGACAGCTCCGCTTCGTAGGCCGATGGCACCAGGGGGATGCCCTGGCTGCGCAGGACCAGCTTCTTCCCCTGCTTGGCGAAGGCCTCGCGCATCGCGCGCAGGCTGTGCAGATAGGCGTCCAGCTGCCAGGCCTGCCAATCGGCCTCATGCTGCGCATGGATCTCGCTCGCCAGCTGCTCGCGCGTCTTGCCCTGCAGGCCGGGCTTGCCGAGCGCGCGCAGGTGCTGGTCGAACTCGACGAAATCCTGCCAGCCGTGCAGGCCGCTCATCTGCGGTCCGCTGTCCCAGCGGTCGGAATGGTTGAGGATGGCGATCGGCGACGAGGCCCAGGACGCCTGCCTGCTCATGCGCTCCACCATTCCGGGGATGCCGAGATCGTAGACCGGCTCGCCGTTGGGGAAGTCGCGCCAGGGCGTCGAGTAGTGGCGCAGGTCGCTCTCGGTCACATAGAGGCGCGTGGCCTCGGTTCGGGCGTTGCGGCCGATCTGCTTGAGCTGCCGGCTATAGGCCCACACCAGGTCATCGGGCTGCCCCCAGCCTTCGCGGATCTCGCGCGTCCCGGTGCCGATGCCGAAGAGGTTGCGGAAACCGCGCGTGACGATGAAGCCGAGATTCGGCGCCTCGTTGGGCACCAGCTGCTCCAGGCCCGCAAGCGGATGCGGCGGATCGATCACCATCGCCACGGTCGCGGCGCTGGCGGCCGCGAACGAGGCGCTGATGCGCAGGAAGCGCACGCCCGCGCCCTGAGCTGGTGCGGTGAAGGCAACCGTGAACGAGCCTTGCCCCCCGGGCGGGACGCTGGCCTCCATCGGCGGCAGGCTGACCAGCTCCCCGCTCAGCACGTCCTGCAGCGTGACCGTGAGCGTGCCGGCGGCAGGAGCCGCCGGCCGGTCACCCGCCATGCCGCTGATCTCGATGCCCGCCAGCCAGGGCTCGCGACGATGGCTCTTTGCGGCATCGGCGACCAGCGGCACCCATGGCAGGCGCACCCGCAGGGTGGTGGCCGGGGCCGCCGCCCATGAGAGCCGCACGCGACCATGCTCGGCGATGAAGCGCCGGTCGAGGTCGTCCAGCGTGGCGACCTGCCGCCCATCGAGCTCGATGGCCGCCCTCCCGGGATTGTGGGCCGGGAACTGCCGCACATCGATGGCATCGCCGATCAGGGTCACCCCGGCGATCATCATCGGTGTGGGGAAGGTGAAGCTCAGGAGGTTCTCATGCTCCGGCTTGCCGATCCAGCAACCGGTGGCCTGGACGCCGTCGATCGGCGACTTCTCGGCGAATGCACCTTCATGGCCCAGGGCGAGCAGCGAGGGGTTGTCGGGAGCGGTCTCATCGGCTATCAGCGCGAGCGGCGTCAGGTCGCCAGCGTCATTGCCGATGGTCACGGTGATGGTGCCCGGCTGCCCCGGCTTGTAGGCGTAAGCCTGCAGCGGGGTGCCCATGCGGTGGGAGAACTGCATGGTTCCGGGACCCGGCGCATGGAAGGGGTAGGGGATGCCGGCGACATCATCGGTCGAGACCTGGATGCCGATGCGGGGCCGGAGATCGACCGGCACGCTGCGCTCGGCGAGCAGGGTCGCGCCATCGCCGGAAAGGATGCCGAGGCGGACGACATAGGCATCGCGGGCCGCGAGCGCCTGGTACCCGGTCGTGCCCGGATGCGGCAGGGGCACGCTGATGGAAAGCGACCCGCCAGGGGGCACCACCGCCTCGCGCAGCTCATCACCGACAAATGCCCTCTCCCAGGTGCAGATGCGCGCCACCAGCTGGACGGTCTGGGCCGCCTGGCCCGGATTCTCCAGGGTCACCGCCAGGGCATGCGCCTGCTCATCGCGGTGGATGGCGCCGATGCGCACCCCCGCGGGAGGGGTGCTGGCCGCCGGCGCTCCCGCGACCAGCCAGGAGAAGACCGCGTGCCACATGCCCGCTGCGCGGGCATCGGCATCGATCCCGGCGCACGACGAGGCCAGCACGGCCACCCGGCCGGCGCCATAGCGCCCGGTCAGCACGAGCGGCGTGGCGCTGAGGTCGTCGGCCGAGAGGCGGATGCGCCAATCGCGGTTGAGCAGCGGCCGGGTCCAGAAGGTATTGCCCGCCGGCACGGCGATGTCGATCTTGGGGATGGTGCGGGCGAAGATCTCGTAGCGGCCCTGGCCGCGCTCGACCGCGCTCACCGGGCGGATGCCGGCGCAGAAGGGCATGCTCAGGCCCACGAGGTCGAGCGGGAAGAAATCGCGATCGGCGCTCGCCACCGCCACCCGGCACCCCGGGCCTCCGGCCACCGAAGTCGGGAAGGCGACATTCCACGCGGTGGTCGGCAGGGCGAAGCCCAGGTGCATCAGTCCCGTCCCCGGCTTGGCATCCAGGCTGATCAGCAGCCCCCCTCCGGCCTGGACGAACTGCCCGATGCGCTGGGCGATGGCGGCAGTGATCTCACCGTCCGAGCGCGCCTCCCAGCAGAGGATGCGGCCGCCAAAGGCCGACAGCGCATCGGGCGCCGCCGCCAGCCGCACCCCGGCCTGGGTCGCCCCGGCCTGCAGACCAGGCAGATGCGCCGGATCGAGGTGCACCACGGTCGCCAGCGGCTCCTCGGAGCCGCTCAGCGGAATCGCGGAGCACAGACAGCCGAGGATGGCCAGCAACAGGGTGCGGTGGCGGTGGTGGCGCACGGCAAACGGCTGAGCTCCCACGGTGCACGGCTGCCTGGCGACTGATGGAGGGTGCAGGCTGCGCATGGGACAATGGATACGCAGCTGAATAACCAATGTTGACAGGGACGACGATCGTGCGCCTTCGGGCCAATTTTCAGGAAGCGATATTACCCTAATAAACTCATTTCATTATAGTTATGATGTTTTATTTAATTAACAATTAAAGACAATTAATGACATAAGGACGCTCTCGCGGTCCAAGGGCACCTGCGGGAGGCAATGGGCGGAGGTCAATGTCCGGGCAACGCGACCTGGCTCTTGGACATCAGGTAGGAGATCAGGTCGCGGACCTGGGTCTCGCTAAGGGCCTGGAACAGCCCTTCCGGCATCAGCGAGATCGCCGACTCCTGGATGCTGGTGATCTCCGAGCGCTCGAGCGTCAGCCGCTCGGTCATGGTCTGGACGGTGATGGTGCGCTCGGAACGCGCACTCAGCAGACCGGCGATGATGCGGCCATCCTTGAGGCTGACCGTCGCGAGGCGGTAATCGGCCGCCACGATCGCGCTCGGATCGACGATGTTCTCGATCAGGTAGTCCCGGCTGTCGCGCCCGGCGCCGGTGAGGTCGGGCCCGATGCTCGCCCCTTCTCCGAACAGGCGATGGCAGACGCTGCAGGTTGCGGCGAATACCTGACGCCCCTGGTGCGGATCGCCATGGCTGAGGACTTCGGGAGTCAGGGTAGCCTTCCAGCGCGCGATCTGCTTCAGCAGATCATCCGAGGAATCGCGGCTCACACCCCAGACCTCGGCAAGGCGCTTGGTCAGCGCCTCGTCATGCAGGCCGCGGATCTGGCGGGCATGGAACGGGGTAATGTCGGCACGCGGGATCGCGGCTCCAGCCGGTGCGATGTTGGCGAGCAGCACCTTGGCGAAGCTCGCGCGCGCGACCAGGACCGAGATCACATCCGGTCTGGTGGCGGGGGCGAAGGCCTCGGCATAGCTCTTGACCAGCTGTTCGGCGATCGCGGGATCATCGAAGCCGGCCAGGCCGTGCACCGCCAGCGCATTGACGTCGCGGTCGGCGATCAGCTGGAGGCACAATTCACGCAGGTCGGCCGGGCGGTTCCCGATCACCGACTGCAGTGCCGCACGGCGCTTCTCGATGGGGGTGGCATGGTCCAATGCGAGCTTGCGGTTCTCGCTCAAGGCACCGGCATCCCCGAACAGGCCGTTGAGCTCGCGCGCGCGATCGCGGATGGCGGTATCCGGATGGTTGGCGAGCTTGGCATTCAGCTCATCCCACCCCGCGGGCTTCGCGGCCTTGCGCCAGCCCTTGAAGGCCTCGCCGAGCCCACCCACTACATCCGCCTGGAAAGCCGCATCGCGGCTGGAAGCGAGCAGCAGCAGGGCGCTGAGGCCGGCGGGCGAGCTCTCGACCTCCTCGCCCAGCCGGCGGGCGATCAAGCGGCGCACCAGCGGGATCTCGCACATCTTGGCCAGCTCGACCAGCGCCTGGTCATTGGCACCGGCGAGATCCTTGATGCCGTACCACAGCATCTGCGGCAGGTTGTGGTCGCCGGCATCATCCCCATGCGCCAGCAGGCTGGCGGCGATCAGGGGGACATCCCCGAGCGGCAGACGCTGCAGCGCTGAGGCGAGCGCCAGGCGCACCGCGGCGGACGGCTCGGATCGCGCCAGGGCGGCGATGCTCGTGCGCGTCGCCGCGGTGAGGGCGTAGGCGGGGGCCGCGGTGGCGTTGCCGCGCATCGGCAGGCGATCTGTGAGCAGGCGAAGCGCCCAGATGCGTACATGCTCGTCGGCATCATGGAGCAGCGCCGTCAGGAAGGCCTCGTCGCACGCGTCGATGCCGTAGGCGGCCCACAGGGCGCGCAGGCGGAGCACGCCATCCTGCTCATGCAGGACCTGATCGCAGAGCGCCATGCCGATGGCGAGCAGATCCTTGCCCGCCGCCTTGCGCTGCTGGAGCAGCTGGCGCGACTGGCGGACGAAGTAGACGTTCGGGCTATGCTGCAGCTGGACCAGCTCCTGGTCGCTCAGGGCGGTCAGATCGGCGGGCTTGGGCGGCTTGGCATCGCCATAGACGATCTTGTAGATGCGGCCGCTGTTGCGGTGAATGCCGTTGGCATTGTGGCATTCGCCGGTATCTGACCAGTCGAGCATGAACACCCCGCCATCCGGCCCGCTGCCGAGGTCAACTCCGCGGAACCAGGCATCGCCGCTGGTGAGGAAATCGGCGCCATGCTTGCCGACATATCCCGAGCCCGAGGGCTCGAGGATGTCGTTGTTCACCCGCCGGCCGTGGAAGTTGAGGGTGAAGAGCGTGTTGGCGTACGGCTCAGGCCAGTTGCCGCCCTGGTAGATCATCAGCCCGGCATGGGCATGGCCGCCGCCCGCGCGCGAGGTCCCGTCGCTGACGACCTTCTTGGCATCGCTCCACTTCTCGGTGGCATCCCAGTGCACATGGTCGGCATGCTGCTCGATCGGCAGGTAGACATGCGGGTCGAGGTCGTCGCCGTACATCCGTCGGTAATGGGCGCCGGGGATGAGATGCCAGAGATGGCCGATAACGGTGTTGATGAAGAACGCCTCGCCATGCGCATCCCAGTCCATGCCCCAGGGATTGGTGGTGCCGGCGGCGACCACCTCGAAGACGTGGCGGGTGGGATGGTAGCGCCAGATGCTGCAGTTGAGCTTCACCCGCCCGGACGGCGGCGTACCGGGCGGCCCTACCAGCGAGGTCGCCTGGATGCCGTGCCGGCCGTAGAGCCAGCCATCGGGACCCCACTTCAGCCCGTTGGCGATGTTGTGCCGCACCGGACCGGAATCGAAGCCGTCGAGGAGCACCTGCGGCTCGCCATCGGGCTTGCCGGAATCGTGGGCATCGGGGATGAAGAGCAGTTGCGGCGGGCAGAGCGCGAACACCCCGCCGAAGCCGATCTCGACGCTGGTCAGGCGCTGGCCGCGGTCCCAGAACACGCTGCGCCCGTCCGCATGCCCATCGCCCGCGCCATCGGTGAACACCAGGATGCGGTCGTGCAGTGAGAGGTCGAAGTTCTTCTTGGCCTCGGCATAGGTGTAGTTCTCGGCGATCCACAGCCTCCCGCGGGCATCGAAGGCCATCGCGATCGGCTGCCGCACCTCGGGTTCGGCGGCGAACATGCTGGCGTGGAAGCCCGGCGGCAGGGTCATGCGGCTGAGCGCCTCGGCGGGCGGCAGCAGCGGCTGGCCGGTGATGGTCTGGGTGTCGGGCGGGGTCGGGAAGTCGTCGGACCACGCCGGCGGCACGGCGCACAGGCAGGAGAGGAGCACAGCTGCAACGAGCGGGTTGGCGCCGATGGTCATGCGGCCATTGTTCGCCGTGGTGGCGACAATCCAGGGGCAACACCAGCGCCCGCACCTGCCTGAGACCCCCATCGCCGCGACCGGCTGCGGCGGGGCGCGTACCTCGTCTTCCTTTGCCGCGGTGCAGCTCTAGGATGGCGCTGCATGCCGCTAGCTGGCACACGCTTGGGGACGCGGCCGACCGCACCGCCATACCGGTGGCAGGGATGGTGATGCGCATCCTCTGCTGCCTGCTGGCCTGCGCCGCGCTTGCCGCCGAGGATGCGGCCGATGCGTGGCTGGACTGGTTCAGCGGCGATCTGCGGGCGCTCGACCAAGCCCGCATCCAGGCGCAGCGCGAGCTCTCCGCCCTTGGCGCACCGGTGGTCGGCCAGACCGTGCCGCAGTTCGGCTACCAGCATCCGCGTGTGCTGACACCGCCCCTCACCCCGCCCTGGGTGCAGGTCGACCTGCAGAGCCGGCGCGCGATCGACTGGATCGTACTGGTCCCCGCGGTGCTCGATTGGCAATCCGACCGCAAGCCGACCTACGGCTTCCCGCCGCGCTTCCGCATCGACATCTCCGACCATCCGGATTTCGCCACCTCCACCCCGATCTCCCTGGCGAGCGACCGCGAATATTCCGATCCTGGGGTCGCACCGGTTGCCCTGCCGGTGCGCGGCCAGCAGGGCCGCTATGTGCGCGTGACGGTGACCGAGCTCGCGCGCGAGGATGGCCAGTTCTTCTACGCCCTCGCCGAGCTGATGGTCATCGTCGGCAAGCGCAATGTCGCTGTCGGCCGCCCGGTGACCGCCTCGGCCACGCTCAACATCCCGCCGCGCTGGTCGCTCGACAACCTGGTCGACGGCCGCACCCCCCTCGGTCCTCCAATCAGCCTATCCCTGCTGCCATGGGACGGACTGTTCGCCGGACCGGCCAAGGACGAGCCGTTCACCTCCATGCGCCTGGACCTCGGGAAGGCCTACCCGCTGCAGGAGGTGCGCCTGCACCCCGTCCATGCCCGGCTGGGTGCCGACATCCCGGGCTTCTCCTTCCCCAAGCGCTTCCGCCTCGAGGCCGCGATGCAGGGGGACTACAGCGACGCCAAGGTGATCATGCAGACCACTGCGGACTACCCCAATCCGGGGGACAATCCGGTCACCATCGATGCCGAGGGTGTGACCGCCCGCTACCTGCGCATAGGCCTGCCGCCAGGCGATCGCACGCGCTTCGGGCTGTCGGAGATCGAGGTCTATGCCGACGACGTCAATGTCGCGCGTCAGGCGACGGTGTCCTCGACCTACGATCCCAGCACCTACAGCAATGCCTGGCCGCGCTCGCTCCTGGTCGACGGCTATACCAGCTATGGCAAGCTCAAGGAGCTGCCGGAGTGGATCGAGGAGTGGAACCGGCGCAGCCAGCTGGGCAGCCAGCTCACCCGCCTGGCGGCTGAACGACTGCCGCTCGCCGCCGCCGCGCGCCATCGGGCCTTCGCGCTCATCTGGTCGGGGGCGGGGTGCTGCCTGGTCATTGCCATCGCCGGCGCGGCCGTGGTCAGGCGGCGGCGCCTGCGCGAGCTGCGGGTGCTGCGCACGCGCCTGGCACGCGACCTGCACGATGAGATCGGCAGCAACCTCGCCGCCATCGCGGTGATCAGCGAGCTGGCCGCCTCACCCCAGCCTCCGGTGGAGACCCCCGGCCAACCCGCCCAGCCAGTCCAGCCGCCGGGCGAGGACTGGCGCGAGGTCAACCGCATCGCCCATGAGAGCATGGAGGGCATGCGCGAGGTGCTGTGGCTGGTGGGTGCGCGCGAGGAGGCCGGACCGGATCTGGTGACGCTCATGCGCCGGGTGGCCGAGCGCATGCTCAGCGGCATCAGCGTGCGCTGGCTCGAGGTCCCCGATGCCGCGGTGCAATGGTCCGCCAGTGCCCGGCGCGAAATCTTCCTGATCTTCAAGGAGGCCTTGACCAACATCGTCCGGCATGCCCATGCCTCGACGGTGGAGATCACCCTCGCCTGCAGCCCGAGCGGATGCCGGCTCGCCATCCATGACGATGGACTCGGCTTCGCGCTGCCCTCGGCGCGGCAGGGCATCGGCCTCTCGTCGATGCGCGAACGCGCCCGCCAGCTCGGCGCCAAGCTCACCATCGACTCGAGCCCGGGCCACGGCACCACCCTGGAGCTCGCCATCGCCAGCTCCAAGCTTGCCGCACCCGACGCTGGCAGCGGCCCCGCTGCCGCCTTATGATCGCAGGTGCATGCCCAAGGTATGGATCATCGAGGACAATGCCGCATTCCGCAGCGCCACCCAGCGCGCGCTGCGCACGCGACCCGATATCAGCTGCCCGCACGCCTTCGGCTCCTGCGAGGATGCGCTCGCCACCCTGACTGCCGGGGAGGCGCCGGATGTCGTCCTGCTCGACATCGGGCTGCCCGGCATCGACGGCATCGAGGGCATCCGCCGCATCAAGAGCCAGGCGAACGAGGTCGCGGTTCTGGTCCTCACCGTGTTCGAGGACGATGACAAGATCTTCCGCGCCATCTGCGCCGGCGCCTCCGGCTATCTGCTCAAGTCGGAGCCCCTCGGCAGCGTGCTCGAGGCCATCGACCAGGCGCTCGCCGGCGGCTCGCCGATGAACCCGCGGGTTGCGCGGCGAGTGCTCGAGATGTTCTCGCGTCTCGCGCCGGCCCGCCGCGACCATGGGCTGAATGAGCGCGAGCGCCAGGTGCTGCAGCTGATGGTCGACGGCCGGATCAAGAAGCAGATCAGCCAGCAGCTCGACCTCAATCAGCACACCGTCGACTACGTCATGCGCTGCATCTACCGCAAACTGCACGTCAACTGCCTGGCGGCTGCGGTCTCGGTGGCGGTCAAGGACGGCCTCGTCCAGCCATAAGGACGGCCTCGTCCAGCCAAAGGCTCGCCCCCATCCCACCCGCGGGCACCGCCTGAGCAATGCCGGCAGCCCCGTCCACACCCGGCTCGACGCTCAGGCGAGGATGCCCTTGACCACCTCGCCATGGACGTCCGTGAGGCGGAACTGGCGGCCCTGGTAGCGATAGGTCAGGCGGGTGTGGTCGATGCCCATCAGGTGCATGATGGTCGCCTGGAGGTCGTGGACGTGGACATGGTCCTGGACGACGTTGTAGGCGAACTCGTCGGTCTCGCCGTGGACATGCCCGCCCTTCACCCCACCGCCGGCCATCCACACGCTGTAGGCGCGGCCGAAATGATCGCGGCCGAAGCCCTTGGGGTTGTTGCGGTCGCCCTGGAGGAACACTGTGCGGCCGAATTCGGTGCACCACACCACCAGGGTGTCCTCGAGCAGCCCGCGCTGCTTGAGGTCCTGGAGCAGGCCGCCGCTCGGCTGGTCGGTATCGCGGCACTGCTCCTCAAGCTGAGTCGACCAGTTCTGGTGCTGGTCCCAGCCGCTGTGCATGAGCTGGACGCAGCGCACGCCGCGCTCGGCCAGGCGGCGTGCGAGCAGGCAGTGAAAGGCGAAGCTGCCACGGCGCTGGACATCGGGGCCATAGAGGTCGAGGACGTGCTTGGGCTCCTTGTCGATGTCGAGCAGATCCGGGACGCTGCTCTGCATCTGGTAGGCCATCTCGTATTGCGCGATGCGGGTCTCGATCTCCGGATCGCCCTGGGTCTCGAAGCGATGATGGTTCAGCTCGCTGATGTCATCGAGCAGATCGCGCATCTGGGGCGGGGCGATGCCGGCGGGGTCGCGGAGATAGAGCACCGGCTCGCCCTCGGCGCGGAAGCGCACTCCCTGGAAGCGCGATGGGAGGAAGCCGCTGCCCCAGTAGTGCTCGTAGAACAGCTGGCCGCAGGTGCGCCCCTTGTCGGTGGAGGTCATCACCACATAGCCCGGCAGGTCCTTGGCCTTCACCCCGAGGGCGTAGGTCAGCCAGGCGCCGATGCTCGGCCGTCCGGGTACCTGAGATCCGGTGAGGGTGAAGGCCACCCCGGGAGCATGATTCACCGCTTCGGTCTGCATCGAGCGGATGAGGCAGATGTCGTCGGCCATGCCGCCGATATGCGGCAGCATCTCGCTCATGAAGGTGCCGCTCTGCCCGTAGGCCTTGAACGGCTTTATCGCTGGCAGGATGGGCCAGGACTTGTATCCGGCGGTCATCGAGGACAGGCGGGCGCCGGTGCGGACCGAATCGGGGAGGTCCTTGAAGCGCATGTCATCGAGCTTGGGCTTGTGGTCGTAGAGGTCGATATGCGACGCCCCGCCGCCCTGCCAGAGCAGGATCACGCGCTTGGCCTTGGGTGCGAAGTGCGGCAGACCCGGGAGCGCGCCGGGGGCGGCGCCCCAGTCGGTGGCCTCGTCGGCGGAGAGCCCGCCCAGGGGCAGGCCCAGGGCGGAGAGCCCGATGCCGGCGGCGGCGCGAGCAAGCAGCTGGCGGCGGGTGGTGGTCATTGGCGGCTCACAGTCTCGTCGAGGTTGAGGATGCCCAGGCAGACTGCGGCATGCGCAGCGAGCTGGACCGGATCCAGGGCGGGGTCGCGCTTGGACTCGCCCACCGCGAGGAAGGCCTCTGCGGCTCTGGGGTCGGCCTGGAAGCGCGCCAGCTGCTTGGCCAGGCTGCGCTCGAGGCGTGCGCTCTCCTGCTCATCAGGGTAGCGGGCCAGGACCATGCGGAAGGCCGCACCCAGCCGGTCATGGACCGGCAGGGCCATCACCCGGCTGGCGAGCGCGCGCGCGGCCTCGACGAAGATCGGATCATTGAGCGTGGTCAGCGCATGCAGCGGCGTGCTGGTGGAGGAGGCGCGCACCTTGCAGGTCTGGCGCGGCGAGGCATCGAACATGTCCGCCGGCGCCACCGTGCGCCGCCAGAAGGTATAGATGCTGCGGCGGTAGAGGTCGGGGCCGCTGGACTGAGGATAGCTGAAATCGCGCTCCTTGGTGATCGCCAGGCTGTCCCAGATGTCCTTGGGCTGGTAGGGATACACCGGCTTGCCGCCAAGGGTGCGCACCAGCAGGCCGCTGGCCGCCAGCGCCTGGTCGCGGATCAGCATCGACGGCAGGCGGAAGCGCGGCGCGCGGGCGAACAGCCGGTTCTCGGGATCGCGCTCGAGCAGCGCTGGCGTCACGCGGCTGACCTGGCGATAGGTCGCGCTGGTGACGATCAGGCGCTGGAGGTGCTTGATGTCCCAGCCGCTGTCGCGCAGCTCCACTGCCAGCCAGTCGAGCAGTTCACGATGCAGCGGCGGCTCGCTCTGCACGCCGAAATCCTCCGCGGTCTTGACCAGGCCGAGGCCGAAGAAGGTCTGCCACATGCGGTTGACGATCACTCTCGGGGTCAGCGGCTGCTCCTTGGAGACCAGCCAGCGGGCGATGCCGAGGCGATTGCGCGGGGCTTCAGGCGGCAGCGGGGGCAGGAAGCCCGGGACGTCGATGGAGACCTTGCCCTTGGGTGATTCGTAGTTGCCGCGGTTGAGGATGTAGCTGTCGCGCGGCTTCGAGTCCGACATCACCATCACCATCGGATAGTCGTCCTTCAGGGCATTGAGCGCATTCTCGCGCTCCTTGACCGCCTGGGCGGGCTTGCCGGGCAGGCGGTCCGCGACCTTCTCCTCGAAATACTTCCTCAGCTTCTCATTGCGCTCCTTCTCATCCTGCTCGGCGCAGCGCCGCAGCAGGTCGAGCACCGCGCCATCCGCCACCGCATCTTCGCCGGTGGTCGCGCGCAGCTCCCAGGCCGCCTGCTGGCGCTTCATCTCCTCGCGCGCCTCAGAGAGCTCCTTCTCGAGCCGCGCCTTGCTCGCCTTCTGGCTCGGCGAGGCCATGTCGAGGAGCGGATCGGCGGAGCGGATCTTGGCGGTGATGTATCCCGCCGTACCGCTCTCCGGCACATTGTTGAAGGCCGCGAGCAGCGAGTAGTAGTCCTTCTGCGTGATCGGATCGTACTTGTGGTCATGGCACTGGGCGCAGGCCATGGTCAGCCCGAGCCAATTGGTGGCGGTGGTATCAACGCGGTCGAAGAGCAGGACGTAGCGCTGCTCCTCGGCGATGTTGCCGCCCTCGCCGTTGAGCAGACTGTTGCGGATGAAGGCGGTGGCGAGCCGCTGCTCGCGCGTGGCGTCCGGCAGCAGGTCGCCCGCCAGCTGCTCGACGGTGAAGCGGTCGAAGGGCATATCGGCGTTCATCGCGGCGACCACCCAGTCGCGCCACACCCACTGGTAGGTGTCGCCATCCTGCTGGAAGCCGTTGGAGTCGGCGTAGCGCGCGGCATCGAGCCACGGCAGCGCCATGCGTTCGCCATAATGGGGCGAGGCGAGCAGGCGGTCGACCACCTTGTCATAGGCATCGGGGGCGGTATCGGCGAGGAATGCGTCGATCTCCGCTGGCGTCGCCGGCAGACCGGTGAGATCGAGCGAGAGGCGGCGGATCAGCGTCTCCCGGCTCGCCTCCGGGGAGGGCTCCAGGCCATAGGCATCGAGCTTGGCGGCGACGAAGCGGTCGATCGGGTTGCGCACCCAGCCCTGGCTCTTCACTTTCGGCTCCGCAGGCCGCTGCGGCGCCTGGTAGGCCCAATGGCCGTCGAAGGGCGCGCCTTCGACGATCCAGCGCCGCAGCAACTGGATCTGCTCTTCGCTCAGTCGGCGATTGGAGTCCAATGGCGGCATGTGGTCATCGGCATCCTTGGTCAGGATGCGCTTCACCAGCAGGCTGTCGTCGGGCCTCCCGGGTATCACCACGTCCTTGGCGCGCTGGCCATCCAGGGTGTCCAGCCGCAGCTTGCCCTTGCGCTTGGTCGCGTCCTGGCCGTGGCAGTAGAAGCAGTTCTCCGACAGGATGGGGCGGACGTCGCGCCCGAAATCAAGAGCGCTGGTCACCACCGACGCGTGAGCCGCAGCGCCGAGGGCTGCGAGCACCAGCAGGATCATGGTTCTCGATGCGGTCGCAGGCATGGGATCATTGTCCCAGCACCGCGGCATGGTCTAGTTACGCAGCCACGTAATCGACGCCCACCGCGTGGCAGCCGCAGTCGCGCTTGTGCCTGGCTCCGCCAAGTGGGCCTAAGAGCTTGCCCCGATGATGGTTATCCGATCCCAAGCGGCAGCGCCGGAGCACCCCTCGGACGCTCAGCTGCCGGTCGGCTGAGCCGGTGCGCGCCCGAGGATGCGCGCCAGGATCGCCACCGCCGCCGCCAGCCCGACGGTGAGGACGAGATAGGACTCGCCGGGGAGGACAAGGCCGCCGCTTGCAGCTCCCGCCAGCGCGCCGGGCACGATCCTGGGGATCATCCAGGTGAGAACATAGGCCTGGAGGAAGGCCATCACGCCGATCACCCCGGCGAGGATGAGCGAATGGACGATGGTGTAGCGGAAGATGTCGCTCTCCCGTCCGGCCAGGCCGACGGCGGCCGCGGCCACCGAGAGCGATTGCGGGGAGATCATCTTGCCGCACACCCCGCCGACGCTGTTGGCCGAGACCGTCACCACCGGGTCGACGCCGATATGCACGGCGGTCTCCTGCTGGAGTTTGCCGAACAGCGCATTGGCGGAGGTGTCCGAGCCGGTCATGAAGACCCCCAGCCAGCCGAGCAGGGCGGAGAAGAACGGGAACAGCATGCCGGTGGCGGCGAAGGCGAGACCGAGCGCGGTGGCCATGCCGGAGTACTTCATGATGTAGGCGAAGCCGATGATCGAGCTGATGCTGAGCACCGGCAGCCGCATGCCCTTGAGGGTGAGGATCAGGACCTCGCGCACCACAGCCGGCGATGCGCCGGTGACGATCACCGAGAAGCATGCCGCCAGGGCGACGGCGGTGCCGGCGGCACTGAGCAGGTTGAGCTGGAAGACCGCATCCATCGCCTTGCCATCGTGCAGCACCAGGCCGTCGAGTCCCGGCACATGGAACTTGAACAGGCCATGGAGGTCGAGCAGGTGCTTGAGCGGGACCACACCCCAGCCGGCGACGCACACCGTCAGGATCATGAACGGGGCCCAGGCGCGCAGCACCTGGCCCTTGGTGTAGTGCAACTGGGCCCGCCCGCCGGAGAGCGGCTCATGCTCGAAGGTCCAGCTCTGCCGCGGATGCCAGAAGCGCAGGAACACCGTCAGGCTGACGATCGAGATCACCGAGGAGATGATGTCGGGCAGCATCGGACCGATGTAGTTGGCGGTGTACCATTGCGCGATGGCGAAGGAGCCGCCGCTGACCAGCGCCGCCGGCCACACCTCCAGCCCGCGCCGCCAGCCGCTAAGCAGGATGACCAGGTAGAGCGGCACGAAGCCGGTGATGAAGGGCAGCGTCCGGCCCGCCATCTGGCTGATGGCGAAGGTGTCGACCCCGGAGATGTCGCCGGCGACCAGGATCGGGATGCCGATCGAACCGAATGCCACCGGTGCGGTATTGGCCAGCAGGCAGACACCTGCGGCGATGAGCGGCGGGAAGCCCAGCCCCACCAGCACCGCTCCGGTGATCGCCACTGGCGTGCCGAAGCCGGCGCAGCCCTCGATGAAGGCGCCGAAGGAGAACGCCACCAGCAGCGCCTGCAGCCGGCGGTCATCGGTGATCACCGCGAGGGAATTCTTGATGATGGCGAAATCGCCGGTCTTGACCGAGAGGTTGAAGATCACCAGGGCCGGCAGGATGATCCAGCAGATCGGCCAGATGCCGAAGGCCATGCCGTCGAGGCTGGCCATGGCGGCCATGCCCGCAGGCATGCCGAAGCCGAGGATGGATACCAGCAGTGCGATGCCGAGGGTCGAGAGCGAGGCCCAATGGCCCTTCATGCGCCTGTAGGCGAGGGCCCAGAACAGGTAGACGATCGGGATGCTGGCCAGGGCGGCGTAGAGCGCGGTGTGCGTCTGCGAATCAGTCAGGATGGTCCAGGGCATGCACGCTCACGTGTTGGTCACCGCCGGTTGTCGACGTGCGGGATGATCGCCTCGCCCGGGGATGGGTCAACATTGCATCGGGCGCCCCCGGTGGCGGTGGAGCGTGCGCCCGGCGGGACGGGGCTCGACCGGGCGATTCATCTTGGCTTGCACGCGGAGCCGCGCAGCATGGCCCCCCTGCCCGGCGCGCATCCCGGCCATCGCCATCATGCGGGAGCGCGAAGAAGCCGGCGGGAAGGACGCCCACAATGCCCCGTACACTCGTTCCCCTGCTCGCCGCCCTGCTCGTCCTCGGCGGTTGCGGCGATGAGCGCGCCCAGTCCGTCCCCGCCGCTGGCGCGGCGACGGCGCCTGCCGAAGAGGGCTTCGTCTCGCTCTTCAACGGCAAGGACCTCAGCGGCTGGGAAGGCAACCCCAGCGTCTGGCGCGTCGAGGACCACACCATCGTCGGCGGCTCGCTCAACGGCAACCCGCGCAACGAGTTCCTCGCCTCCACCGCCAGCTACCACGACTTCATCCTGCGCCTCGACTACAAGCTCACCGGCACCTCGGGCTTCATCAACAGCGGCGTGCAGCTGCGCAGCCAGCGGCTCAAGGAGCCGGCCAACGAGATGATCGGCTACCAAGCCGACATCGGTGTCGGCTACACCGGCAGCATCTATGACGAATCCCGGCGCAAGAAGACCATCGCCCCGGCGGATGCTGCGCAGATCAAGCGGCTCGAGAAGCTCGGCGACTGGAACCACTACGAGGTGCGCGCCCGCGGCCGCAATGTCGTCGTGGTGCTCAATGGCGAAGTCACCGTCGACTACACCGAGCCGGACACCACCCTGGCGCAGGAGGGCTATTTCGGCCTGCAGATCCACGGCGGCGCCAAATCGGAGGTGCGCTTCCGCGACATCCGCATCCAGGTGCTCCAGCCGGAGCATTGAGCCCAGCGCATGTGCCAGGCTCGGACGGACGGCGCAGCGCGCCGCCGGCCCGGCCGCTGCCGCCGTGCGGCAGCGCCGCCAGCGCTACTTCTCGGTCTTCCACTTCTCCCAGCCGGGGATGGGATTCTCCTTCATCAGGTCATCGACGGTATAGAAGCCGGCGCGCTTCTCGGTCGCCTGGCGCACCTTCTTCACCGCATCAGGTCTGATCGGATCGAGGTCATTGCCGAATGACTGCCGCACATAGGTGAGCACGGCGGCGAGCTCGTCGTCCTTGAGCAGCTGCCCGAAAGCGGTCATCGGCGGGGTGCCCTTGGCCGGGTCGTAGTGCTTGCCGGCGACGTCCATCGGCCCGAACAGCCCCTTGAGGGCGATCTTGATCATGCGCTCATCGTCGGTGATCCACTCCTTGTTGTTGGTCAGCGGCGGGACGTTGGGCGCCAGCCCGAGGCCGTTCTGCTGATGGCAGGTGATGCAGTGCGCATCGCGGGCGAACACCGCCTTGCCCTGCTCGTAGACCTTCAGGTCGGCCTTGTCCAGCTTGCGCGTCGGACCGAACTTCTTGTCGCCCGCCGAGGCCGCCGACTGGCTCGACTGCTTGTTGACCAGCGCGAGCAGCTCGGGGTCGCTGGGCAGGATCTGCTCCTTGTTCAGCAGCTTGAACTGCTTGAGCGTCTCCTGGTAGCAGTAATTGAGATAGTAGTCCATCGGATGCCTGAGGACGGCATAGGCCACCTCATAGGCGGCAGGCAGATCCTTGCCGGAGAAGAAGCTCGCGGCGCGCACCGCCTCGATGCGCACCCGGGGATGCTCGTCATCGGCGCATGCCTTGAGCAGCGCCAACGCGTTGGGCACCCGGTCGCGCCAGTAGCAGAGCACGTGCGCCGCCGCAGCGCGGGCATGGTGGTCTGGCGAGCGCAGCACCTGCTCCAGCAGCGGGATTGAGACCACGTTATGCCATTGATGGACCCAGAGCGCCTCGAGGCGGTTGTGCTCATAGGCCGGATCCTTGGCATCGAGGCCGGCGACCCACTTGTCCACCGCCGCGATCACCTCGCCGGCATCATGCTTGCCCAGCTCCAGCTTGGCCCGCAGGCGCACATTGTCCTCGGGCTCCTTGAGCGCCTCGAGCAGGGCTGCGATCGGCTGGCCGTCGATCTTGGGCGGCGTCAGCAGCGGGCGGCCCTCGAAGGTCATGCGGTAGATGCGCCCATGCACGTGGTCGCGGTTCGGATCGCGCAGGTGATGCTGCATGTGGCCGATGATCGAATTGGACCAGTCGAGGATGTAGAGCGAGCCGTCGGGCGCGACGCTGACCCCGGTTGGGCGGAAGTTCGGGTCGTCGGAGGACAGCAGGTTCTCCAGCGTCTCGCCCTTGATGCCCGAACCGTCCTCGCTGACCTTGACGCGGAAGATGCCCTGCATGCCGATGACATTGCAGTTGAGGAAATTGCCGTTGAAGTCATCGGGGAAATGGCGGCTCGAGAGGAAAGCGGTCCCAGGGCAGGGACGCGATGGGCGCTTCCAGAACTGCTCGAGGTTCGGGTGCTTCTGCGGGAATTCGATGTGACCGCTGAATGCCGGTGCGAAATAGTTCGCGTTGCCGGTGGCATCGGTGATGATGTCGGTGCCCCAGTAGTCGAACACGCGGCCATGCGGATTGGCGAAGCCATAGGGGACGTAGCGCTCGAACTTCTGCGACAGCGGCTCGTAGCGGTAGATGGCGCCATCGATGTTGCGCACCACCCCGGCGGCGGTCTCGACCTGGGAGCGCATGAACACGCCATCGCTGAGGTAGGTGGCGCCGCCCGGGTCGAGCACCATCGAATTGGTCTCATGGTGCGAGTCGGCGGCATCCAGCCCCATCAGGAAACGCTCCTTCCAATTGACCTTGTCGCCGCCGGAGGTGTCGCGCGCGAACCACAGGTCGGGCGACTCCATCACCAGGATGCCATCCTTGTAGAACTGGAAGCCGGTCGGGCAGTTGAGGTCGCCGAGGAAGGTAGTCACCTTGTCGGCCTTGCCGGTGCCCTTGGTGTCCTCGATGATCAGGATCTTGTCGCCATCCTTGCTGTCGGGGGTGCGCTCCGGGTAATTGGGCCATGCGGAGACCCACAGGCGGCCCTTGGTGTCCCAGGCCATCTGCACCGGCTTGACCAGCTCGGGGAACTGCTCTTCGCTGGCGAACAGCGTCACCTTGCAGCCCTTGGGCATGGTCATGTGCTTGATCGCCTCCTCGCCGCTGAGGAAGACGTGCGCATCGTCGGGCAAGGTGCCGGGATGGTTGGTTTTGACCGCCGTGATCGGCGGCAGGTTCGAGTCGTCGACCTTGGTGTCCCCGCCCTGGACCACCGACCAGATGCGTTGGTCACGATTGGCGGTCATCTGATCGCGGACGGTCATCTCCTGATGCATGATCTCGGCATTGCTGACCTTTGGTCCGCCCTTGCCCGACTCGTAGCTCAGCTTGGAGCGTCCGCCGAAGATATTGTAGCTGTCGACGGTGCGGTAGCGGCTGTGCCAGGTCTCGCTCTTGTCGACCACCGCGGCACGCAGCTTCTCCAGCGCCGGACCGGTGGCGGCGGGTTCGACCCCGAAGGCCTCGCGGACGATGATCGGGGCCAGCAGGCGGTCGCCCTCGCTGGTGAGGTGCACGCCGTTGAAGGTCAGCGGTTGCTTGGCGACGGCATAGAGCCGCTGTGACGCGGTGAACAGATCGACGAAGCGCACCTGGTTCGCCTTGGCGACCTCGGCCATGGCCTGAGTATAGGCCGCCAGATTGCGATTGTTTTCGCTCGGGTCGGGGAGGTTGGGGTCAGGCATCGTCTCCGCCGCGGTCGGCGACAGCAGCACCAGGCGTGGTGCACTCGTGCCATTGTAGGTCGCCTTCAGCCGCTCCTTGAGGAAGCCATCGAGGTTCTGCTTGAACGTGGCGAGTCCATCGGCGCCGGCGAAGGACTCGTTGAAGCCGTAGAACGCCAGGATGACATCGGCTTTGACGGTCGCGAGCCACTGCTCGCGGGTCTTGCCGGTATCGGTGATCTCCGGCTCGACCACCTCATCGCCGGAGAAGGCGAGATTGCGGATCACCAGCTCGTCCTGGGGATAGGCCTTCTCGATCAGGGTCTCGAGCCAGCCGTCGTGCTGCAGGCGGTCGGCGATGCCGCCGCCGATGATGGCGATGGACTGCCCCCGGTGGAGGTCCATGGGCGCCGGTTCGGCTGCCGCGCACAGGCAGGGGGCGACCACCGCCAGCAGCGAGGCGACCAGTGCCAGGGAGGTGGCGGGACGATACGGAGATGAGCGCATGGATGTGACCTTATCGTAGCCTTAAGCGGACCCAAGGACCTGGGGGGGTCCGGCCTGTGGAGGGTGCGTGTCGATGACGCGGCTCCCTGCCACCGGGGAGCAGGGACAACCTGCTCTGGCATTGTACGCCGGCGCCCTATTACCGTTGTATCCAGCACTTATCGGACGGTTGGCGAGCCCATGGCCCCCCCGGCTCAAAACGCGCAGAAATGCGCATATCCCGATCCGCCAGGAGATATCTGATTCCGCGGTCCCGTAGACATGCCGGCCGCGCCGGCGTCCCCAGGCGGCCCCTGACGCTACGGCACGAGCACTCCGGCTGCGCCATCCCCAGCACTGGCGACATAGGGGCGGATCTGGTCGACCACCGAGGAATAGCTCGACCAGTCCGCCGGCTTGATCAGCACGCCGCTGGCGCCGAGTTCGCGCGCGCGATCATGATCGCGGCTGCGATGGGTGGAACTGAAGATCAGGATCTTCATCGGTTCCAGCACCGGCTGGGTGCGCAGGTAGGCGAGCAGCTGGAATCCATTGAGTCCCGGCATGTTAAGGTCGAGCAACAGCAACCTGGGCACCTGCGCCGGGTGCTGGCCCGCCAGGGCGCGGAAGAAGTAGAAGGCCTCCGGGCCCGAAGCGATGGGGTGCAGTGCGACCTCCAGCTCCTGGGCATCGAACGCCATGGTGACCAAGCCGATATCCCCGGGATTGTCATCGACAAGGACCACGAGCGGCAATGCTGAATCGTGCATGGGTCGGGACCACCTGCGTGACTGCGTGATTGGGGACTGCACCGGACGGCGCTGACTTTGCATCAGCAGCGACCATGCCAATGCCGGAGCGCCTCGCATGGATGCGTCTGCTTGGTGCAGGAGCGGGGTGGTTGGACTCAGCCTGGCGGCGGTGGTGCGACTTTGGGCAGCGAGAAGGAGAAGATCGATCCCTCTCCCGGCCTGGCTTCGACGGTGATGCGACCATGGTGGCGTTCGACGATCTTTTTGCAGGTCGCCAGGCCGATGCCGCTGCCGGGGTACTGCGCATCGGCATGCAGGCGCTGGAAGATCTTGAAGATGCGGTCGCAATGCTTGGGATCGATGCCGATGCCGTTGTCGGTGACCGCGAAGATCCATTCGGCTCCGGCATCGCGGGCGGTGATGCGCACCTCAGGGGGGGCCTGCGAGCGGAATTTCAGCGCATTGCTGATGAGGTTCTGGAACAGCTGCGCCAGCTGCACGCGATCGGCGCACACCACCGGCAGGCCGGCGAAATGGATCTGCGCCCGGGTCGAGAGCACCTGCGCATCGAGGTTGGCCAGGGCGTCGCGCAGCGGGATGGCGGAGTCGATCACCGCCATGGTCACCGGCTGGGTGCCAATGCGCGAATACTCGAGCAGCGCATTGATCAGCGAGCGCATGCGCTGCGCGCCGCCGCTGACGAAGGCGAAATAGCTGCGCGCCTTCTCATCGAAGAGCGACGCATAGCGGGCCTCGAGGATCTGCAGGTAGCTGATGATCATGCGCAGGGGTTCCTGCAGATCATGCGAGGCGATATAGGCGAACTGCTCGAGTTCGGCATTGGAACGCGCCAGTTCGCCGGCCTGTCGGGCCAGGGCCTGCTCGGTGGAGATGCGTGCCGTCTGGTCGATGGTGACCCCATCCAGGCTGCAGGGCTGGCCCTGGCGGTCCAGGCCCACGCGGCCGATCATGCGCAGCCAGCGCATCTCCCCGTTCGGCGGGCAAACGCGGACGTCGCTGTCGAGTATCCCCCGCTCCTGGATGGTGCGTTCCATCGCCAGCATGACGCGGGAGCGGTCATCCGGGTGGATGCGTTCGGCGACTATCGCCATGGTCACCGGCTCGTCTGCCTTCAGGCCGGCATGCACGCGCCACTGGGCATCGCCGGTGATGGTGCCATCCATCGGCACCGGGCACTGCCACAGGCCCAGCTGGGCGGCCGCGAGCGCGCGAATCGCCCTCCTGCCCTGCGCCTGCTCGGCGTGGCCCGCCTGCTCCATCGCCATCGCCAGAGCCGAACGCTGCTGGCGCATGGCACGCTCGACGATCAGGATCAGTGAGCAGGCGCAGGCAACGGCGGCGAGCGCGCCCAGCCACGCATCCGACCGCATGCCTGCGCTGCCTGCCGGCCAGGGGCAGGCCATCCACGAACCGGTGACGGCGACCGCCAGCAGCGCCGGCGCGGTCCCGCTGAGCATCATCGCCACCGCCCCGATGAGCACCACCGCCGGGCCGAATACCGCCAGCTGGGACGCCGCCGGGCCGATGAACGACATCGCGATGGCAACTGCGGCCAGTGCCAGCGCCACCAGCCAGCGGCTGAGCGGAGTTGCGATGGCGGGTGCAGAGAGTCTGGTCACCACGATCCCCCGTGCGCGCCGCACCGCACCGAGCAGCACACCGTCGGTGGATGCTGACGGGCATGCTCCGCGCAACTGCGACTATCATCCATCCCAGCGCGCTTCAATCGGCGTGATGCCGGAATCCCCGGCCGGCATCGTGCATATCGCGCGCGTCTGCCGGCCGGCGCATTGCAAAGTGCATGACCGCGCAGGACCTCCCGGGGGCGGGTCCGGAGAACCGGCAGACGAGGGCGGAAGCGGTCGCGGCCGTCCGGCGGACCGGCGATTCAGCGAACCGGCAGGGCGGTCATAGCGTCACCACTGGATGCGTCCACGGCTGGCGGTAGGGCCGGGCGAGCAGGAGATTGGCCTGGTGGTCATCTGCTACCGCGCCGGCCGACTCATCCCAGGCCAGGGTGCGGCCGCACTGCAGCGCCAGGTTGGCGAGGATGCAGGAAGCGGTGGAGATGTAGCCCTGCTCGATATCGGCGACCGGTCGGCCGCGCGAGGCGATGGCAGCGAGGAAGTCGCGCATGTGCGCACGGATGGCCGGTGCGACATGCTTCTCCAGATCCTTCTCGGTGCGATCCTCCGGGTACTGGTCGAGCTCATACGTGACATCGCGGTGGATCGCCGTTCCGGCCCCATGCGGGGTGAAGTCATAGCCCATGACGCTGGCCTTGAGGGTGCCCTTGTCACCGTAGAAGGTCGCCGCCCAGGGATATTTCGGGTCGGGCGGATCGCCCCAGGTGCGGTGCTGCCAGACCACCTGCAGCTCGGGGAAGTCGAAGGTCGCGGTCTGGGTGTCGGGGATGGTCGCGCGGCTGGCCTTGTCGACCAGGATGCCGCCCTGCGACGAGACCCGCTTCGGCCAGCCCAGATTGAGCATCCAGCGCACCATGTCGAGCATGTGGATGCACATGTCGCCGATGATGCCATTGCCGTAGTCGGTGAAGTTGCGCCAGCCGCGCGGGTGGACGATGCGGTTGTACGGCCGCAGCGGCGCCGGTCCGCTCCACATGTCCCAGTCCAGGTACTCCGGAGCTGCCTCGTCGGGCGCGGTATCGCGCGAGCGCATCTGGTAGTAGCAGCAGATCTCGACCAGGGCGATGGTGCCGAGCTTGCCGGCGCGGATCACCTCGTCGCGCGCCTCGGCCAGGTGCGGGGTGCTGCGCCGCTGGGTGCCGACCTGGACCACGCGCTGGTGCGAGCGCGCGGCGGCGAGCATCGCCTGGCCCTCGCGGATGTCGACGCTGATCGGCTTTTGCACGTAGACGTCCGCACCCGCCTCGACTGCGGCGATCATCGCCAGCGCATGCCAATGGTCGGGGGTGGCGATGAGGACCACGTCGAGGTCCTTCTCCGCGAGCATCAGCCGGTAATCCTTGTAGCCGCGCGGCTTCTTCTGCGCTTTCTGCCGGCTGGCGACCAGCTCGATGGCATTCTGGAGCATGCGGCTGTCGACATCGCACAGCGAGACCACCTCCACCGGCGCCACCTGGATAAGGCGCAGCAGATCGCATTTGCCGTACCAGCCGCAGCCGATTAGGCCGACGCGAAGGATGCGCTCCGGGGTGGCGGCATCGGCGGCCGCGCCGCGCCCGCCCACGGCCACCAGCGCCATCCCGGCGGCGCCGGCCCTGAGCAGATCGCGGCGTCTCATCGTTGCAGGCTCCAGCGGGGATGCGGGATCACCACCGCAGCCCCGCCACGGGGCGCTGGGGGAACCACCACGCGAGATGCTCGCCGATCGCCCATGGCCCGGACGAGCTGACGGCTGCAGCCGCTGAAGGCAAGCGGATTCGGCCTTCAGCGGATGCCCTGCGGCCGCCTAGACCGCCCATCCCGGGCGGTAGACCGGCTTGACCAGCTTGGTCGCCTCGTCATCGGCGAAGCGCATCTCGGCCGCGTTCCACGGCAGATTCTTGCCCGGGATGCGCTGGGCGATGGTGCCGAGGATGCAGGTCTCGGCCAGCTTCGAGGCGATGGCGAAGTTCGAGAAGGCCGCCGGCCCGCCCCGGGCAGCATCGACCCATTCCTGGTAATGGCCCTTGGTGGCGCGCGGCAGGGTCATGGCCACCGCCTGGGCGGCGGCATGGTCGGCGACCTTGGTCAGCTTGTCCTCGCCCTTCAGCGCGATCCAGAGCTTGGTGTTGTAGTCGTCATCGCTGAACATCACGCCCGCATCGCCGACCAGCACCAGGCCGCTGCCCCCGAGGGCGCCACGCGCACGTACCGCCTCCGGGATGCGCTCGAGCGCCGGCTTGACCCCGCCATCGTACCACCACAGGGTCGCGGGCGGCAGGCCATGGCGGGCAGCGAAGGAGAAGCGCACGGTCGAGGATTTGGGGAAGGTCTCCGGCATGTGGTCGGAGGTCGAGACCGCCTCGATCTCGACGGGGTCGGCGAGATGCAGCGACCGGAACGGCAGGTTGAGGGTATGGCAGCCCATGTCGCCGAATGCCCCGGCGCCGAAGTCATGCCAGCCGCGCCACTTGAACGGGGCATAGACATCCGCCTTGTAGGGCCGCTCCGGCGCCACCCCCAGCCAGCCTTCCCAGAACAGCGTCTCGGGGACGGCATCGCTGCCATCGGGCCGGGCGATGCCCTGCGGCCAGATCGGCCGGTTGGTCCAGGCATGCACCTCGCGGATGGTGCCGAGCAGCCCGGCCTGGATCAGTTCGATGCCATGGCGCATGTCCGATGAGGCGCTGCCCTGGTTGCCCATCTGGGTGGCGAGGCCCTTGGCGCTGGCGAGTTCGTTCAGCCGGCGCGACTCCCACACGGTGCGCGTCAGCGGCTTCTCGCAGTACACATGCATGCCGCGCTCGAGCGCGGCCATGGCGACCGGCGCGTGCATATGGTCGGGAGTGCTGATCACCACCGCCTGGAGATCGCTCTCCTGGGCGAACAGCTCGCGATAATCCTTGTACCGGCGCGCCTTGGGGAAGCGGTCGGCGATCTTGCCACCCGCCTCCTCCAGCTTCTTGGCATCGACATCGCAGATCGCGGTGATGCTCTCGCTGGTGCCCAGCACGCCCTCGAGGTTGCTCTTGCCCCTGCCGCCCACCCCGACCAGGCCGATGCGCATCCGCTCGCCCGTCTGGGGGATGCGCGCACTCGCCTGGGACTCGCGCTCATCCGCGCAGCCGGCGATGCTCAGGAGGGTCGCCGAGGTGATCACCGCTCCCGTGCCGACGGCCAGGTCGCGCAGGAAGCGGCGACGGGTGGAGGAAGTGGTGCGACGGTCGATCCGCATGGTGAGTCTCCGTGCATGACGCAGCGCAGCAGGGCCAATCCGGACTCGGACTGTTCCGCGCCGATGCGTCAGCGGGCAGGTGATACCAGGGCGGGGGCGGGACTGTTGACCGATGGTCGCACCAGGCTGGCCACCGGCAGGTGGTTGCATCGAGATGGCCTGCTGTGCCAACGCCTCACCACCGTGCGGCGTGGGCCGTGAATCGGGATGCATTACTGCCAGACACGCTGCACCCATCAGGCGAACCCAACCATAGCCCCGCACCGTCTGGCTGAGGCGGCGGCAGCGGCTCCAGCGCATACCAGGTGGTGCCGTAAGCCCTCCGTCTGGGGATCCGCACCCCGGTGGACGGCTTCCACGCTCCAAGATTGCCGATGTACCCAGCGCGCGTCAGCAAGCCTGGCCAGGCCAACCAGGGACCCCGGGGAGGTGCTCATCCTGAGTGCCCTTGCTGGCGCTGCCGGCCGTTATCATCACTATCAACCTAAGGAGTTGTTGGACTTATGGTTGTGACATTTATACGAAATCGCTTATGAAACCTGGCCTGTCGCTGTCCGACGACGGTGTCGCGCACGGGATGAGACTGGCATGAGAAAAAGTGTAACAAACGGGTCAGGCCGGAACTCTATTACCAGCATTCACCCAGACCTCGCACCGACCAGCATCGGCGTCAGGACCCCAGCACCCATCCCACCACCCAAGGACCCATCCATGACCCTCACCAGACTACTCCTCACACTCCTGGTCGCACTGCTGATCGGCGGCACCAGCCTGATCGCCGATGACGCCGGCCAAGCTCCCGCTGGCGGCGGCCAAGGTGGCCAAGGCGGCCAGAACCGTGGCGGCCCCCGCGGCGCCATCACCGCCATCGACACCACGGCCAAGACCGTGACGGTCAAGGTGGGCGACAAGGATGCGGTGGTCTATACCACCGATGATTCGACCAAGATCACCATCGACCGCAAGCCTGCCACCCTGGCAGACCTGAAGGTCGGCGATCCGGCCTTCGTCCGTCCTGATCCCAACACTCCGACGCTGGCCGCGCGCATCAGCGTGCGCCATGGCGGACCTGGCGGCGCTCCTCCCGCAGGTGGCGCTCCTCCTGCAGGCAGCACCCCTCCCGCGGGTCAGTGAACGTCCGCCCGCCCCTCCATGGGACGGGTGACCAGATGGCTCATCACCACGTCATCGGCAATTGCCGGTGACGTGGTGTGTTTTCAGCCCATGCCGCACGCGCCGCCACCAGGCGACCCGACGCGGCGACGGTGCTTTCCCAGGACCCTGTGGATCGCCGCTGGCGGGCTGCAGCCACCCGGCACGGCACCTCGCACGCACCACGTCATCATCATCACCGCGCAACCTGGCGATTGCCGCTCCACCGGCATGAGCCGTGGGCCGCGGTACGGCCGTGCGGCTCGTTCGCGCAGCTGGATATCAGCGCACCGGGCAGAGCCCGGACGGGGATGCCTCAGAGATCGTCGGTCTTCTCGATCGGACCTGACGGCTTCTGCCCTGGCGGCGCCAGGGTCACGATTTCAAGGCCGACCAGCCAGCGGTGGTGCCAGCGATGCATGCCCCCCGGTGACGGCCGCTCGCCGTCGGCGGCCCGCGGAGCAGACGCATCCCGATGGACCTCGGCAGCGGCGTCGTGGCGGGCCGGATCGGTGGCGCCGTCCCCCGTCTTCGGCGGCCGCATCGGCTCCCAGGTGACTTCCACCTCGCTGCCGACCGTGACGGTCGCCAGCCGGCGGGCGATATCGGAGGACTCCGGGCTGTCCGGCACGCCGTCCGCCTTGCGATGCAGCACGTAGCCCTCGATGCGGTCGCCATCGCGCAGAAGCAGCCGGCGTTCGCCGGCGTCGACCCGCAGGACGATGCCGCGCACTTTGTGCGGTTGGTTCACTGCAACCGGCGGCGGGGCCACGATCGCTTCGGGCAGGACCGCAGGGGCCGGGACCTCCGGCTGCACGATGGCGACCGCAGGCGCGCTCGGCGGAGCCGCGCTGTGGTGGATGAAAGGCACGCTGATGCCGCCGAGCAGCGCGATCGAGGCGGCGGCGATGCCGAGCTTGAGCGCCACCGAGGTGCCGCCCAGGACCGCGCTGCTGGAGAGGATGGGCATCTGCGTGGAGGCGAGCAGGGCATGGCATTTCGCCAGCATCGCCGGGCTGAGGTGGGATGCGCCCTCGCTGGCATGCAGCTGTCCGACGATCGAGGCGGCGCCGGCGGCGAAGCCCGCGCGGGCGAGGCGTCCGCGCAGGCGCTCCAGGGCGCGATGCACGCGCACACGCGCGTTGCCGGCGCTGCAGCCGATCTGCTCGGCGATGCGCTGGTAATCGAGGCCGCCGCAGTAGTGCAGCAGCAGCGGGAGGCGGTGCGATTCCGGCAGCTCCGCGAGTTCGCGGCGCAGCGCCTCATTCAGCTGAGCGTGCTCCTCGGGATCGGGGTCATGGCCTTCATCATCCATACGGGTTCTCGCATGTTCGATGGCGTAATGCCGTTCATGACGTCGCTGCCGGCCGCGCCGGCGCATCAGCTGCAGCGCGCTGGTGCAGGCGATGCGGGTGATCCAACCGAGCGCTGCCGCGTCGGCATCGCCGCCATGGACGCGGAAGCGTCCGGCGTCGCCGCGGATGTGCAGGAAGGTCTCCTGGGTCGCATCCTCGGCCAGGGCATGCTCGCCGGTGACGCGGAACGCCGCCTGGTAGACGGCATCGCCGTGGCGTTCGACCAGCACGGCCCACGCCTCGGGATCGGGACCCTGGGCGAGGCGCGCCAGGATGGCGCAAGTGGTCAGGTCATGGGCGATGGGAGTGTCCACAGCTAGGGTAAAGTGCCAACCGGAGCTTGCCGTTACAGACTTTCGCGTCCAGCGTCCATCTGGCCGTACCGCGTGGGCGGCTGCGCGGAGCGCCCCTGTGCTAGGCCGGCATCCAGGCATGCACCAGGAAGTAGGCGGTCATGGCGCAGGCGATCACCAGGACGATCGCTCGCATCACCCGGCGGTCGATGGTGCGGGCCCAGCGGCTGGCCAGATAGCCGCCCAGGATGCAGCCGAGCATCATCACCAGGCAGTAGTGCCAGGCGATGATCCCGACGATCACGAACACCCCATTGCATACGCCGTTGATGACCGCCACCAGGAAGGTCTTGAGCGCATTCATCTCATGGATGTCGGTCATCCCCATCAGCGCCAGCACGGCCAGGGTCATGATGCCCATGCCGCCGCCGTAGTAGCCGCCGTAGACGGCGATGATCAGCATCAGGGCGATGACCCAGCCGCTGGCGATGCGCTCGCCGCCGCTGGCCGCCAGGATCCAGGCGGTGATGCGTTCGCCGAAGGCGAACAGCACGGTGGCCAGCAGCAGCAGGTAGGGCAGCAGGGCCATGAACACGTCATTGCGGCTAATGATCAGCAGCAGGCCGCCTGAAAGGCCGCCGAGGGTGCCGATGCAGGCTCCCATCACCAGCGGATGGCCCTTGCCGATCAGCTCACGCCGGTAGGCGACCATGCCGGCCAGCGAGCCGGGCCACACCGCGAGCGAACTCGTCGCATTGGCCACCACCGGGGGCAATCCGCACAGCAGCAGGATCGGCAAGGTGATGAAGCCGCCGCCGCCTGCGATCGCATTGAGGCCGCCGGCCACCAGGCCGGCGGCCAGCAATGCGGCGGTCTGCTGGATGCTTGGCGCCGGCAGATCGATCATCAGCGCACCTGCAGGTCGTCGCCGGCCGGGCGCGCTGTGCTAGTCACCGAAGCACGTTCCGACCAGCCTGCCCGCTTCGATCCACGGATGGCCCTCGGGCACGGTCTTGATGCGCCCGGCGACCTGCTCGAGCGGCACCGGTTCGCAGGTATCGCCCTGCACCGAGACCATGACATTGTACCGGCCCTCGGCGATCAGCCGCGCGGCCGCCGTCCCCAGGCGGGTGCACAGCAGGCGATCCATCGATGAAGGGATGCCGCCGCGCTGCACATGCCCGAGGGTGGTGACGCGCGCCTCCATGCCGGTCAGCTTCTGCAGATGGCGGGCCAGCTGGCTGGCCTTGGGCTCCTGCACCGTATGGTAGGTGCGCTCGACCTCGGTATCCCCGCGCCGGATGACCACCGTCTGGGTCGGCGACCGCGGCCGGTCGGAATCGATCTCCTCGCCGTCGGCGGAGACCGGAGGCGCCTCCTTCTTGCCGTGCTCCCTCCTGCGCTTGGCCTCCTTTGCCTCGCGCGTGCGGCCCTTGACCCCGGGCTTCTCCTCGGCACTGCGCGCATCCGCCGCCCTGGCCTCCTCCACCGACAGCGCGCCCTCGGCCACGGCGATGATCGAGAAGCGCTTGCCCGCCCGTCCGCGTTCGAGCAGATGCTCGGAGACGCGGCGCGGATCATAGGGGATCTCCGGTATCAGCACCACATCCGCACCGCCGGCGATGCCGGCGCCGAGCGTCAGCCAGCCGGCATTGTGGCCCATGACCTCAACCACGATGGCGCGCTGGTGGCTGGTGGCGGTGGTATGCAGCCGGTCGATGGCCTCGGTGGCGATGCCCAGGGCGGTATCGAAGCCGAAGGTGATATCGGTGCGCACCACGTCGTTGTCGATGGTCTTGGGCAGGGTCACGACCCTCAGCCCGGCGGCGGCGAGGCGCAGGGCGTTCTTCTGCGTCCCGGCGCCGCCCAGGCAGACCACGCAGTCGATCTGCAGGCGCCGCGCGTTGTCGACCGCCACCTGGGTCATGTCGAGGATGTTGCCGCCCATCGGCATCTTGTGCGGCTTGTCGCGGCTGGTGCCCAGCACCGTGCCGCCGTAGGTGAGGATGCCGCTGACGGCGCGATCATCGAGGAGGATGGTGCGGTTCTCGACCAGCCCGCGGAAGCCGTCGAGGATGCCGATGCATTTGATGCCGTAGGTGCCGATCGCGGCCTTGACCACGCCGCGGATGGCGGCATTCAGCCCCGGGCAGTCGCCACCGGCGGTGAGGATGCCGACGCAGCGGGTCTTGGATTTGCTCATCGTGGCGGCTCCATGCGCGGTTCTCCCGGCAGCGTGCACCCGGCCATCGGCATCCTGGGTGTCCGCCCGGTGGTCGGAACGGCAGCAGAGCCTAGCCGGAGGGGGCGGACGGGCTAGGCACCAGGGCGGCCACCGCTCATCTGCCAGGCTAGCGCTGATCTCCATCGCCCAGGGTGCGGCGGAAGAGCTCGACGCACAGCTGGTAGCTGATCAGCGCCAGCGACGGGTTGTAGCGGTTCCCCTCGTCGCGCAGGAAGGCGTGCGCGGCATTGAACTCATGCCACTCGAAATGCCGCTGGGCATCGCTGAGGGCCTGGTATATCGCCCGGCGGCCCTCGACCGGGATGTGCGGGTCCTGGCGGCCGAAGATCATCAGCAGCTCGCCCGCGATCTCCTGGCAGCGCTCCAGGCTGTCATCCGCCAGGCCCTTGCCGAGGCTCTTCTTGTGCAGGTCGGTCGGGTACAGGCAGGCAGCCGCGCGGATGGCCTTGCTGCGGGCGGCGCGGAAGGCCAGATGCCCGCCCAGGCACATGCCCATGGCGCCGATGCGGCCGGTGCAGTTGGGGGCGCCGGTGAGATAGGCGATGCACGCCTGGGTATCGCTGTCGTAGTGCCTGAGCTCCTTGGCGACCTTCAGCCCATTGCCGCGCGCCGAACCCTCGGAGGTGTACGCGAGCACCGTGCCGGGCGGCTCGAATTCATGATAGACCTCCGGCACCGCGACGACGAAGCCGTGGCCGGCCATCATCGCCGCGCTGCGGCGGATCGGCCCGGTGACCTGGAAGATCTCCGAATAGAGGATCAGGCCTGGATAGCGGCCGGGGGCCTGCGGTGCGAACAGGTGCGTGCGCATCGCACCGCTCTCGGTCGCGAGATCGACAGTCTGGCCATCGGCTATGATCATCATCCCTCCACGTGTCCAGGCGCGCCCCCAGGATGGTGCGGAGCATCCGCGCGGTCAAGGCGCCGGCGTCACCGCCGGCGCGGCGGTGGCTGGTACATCGCCTGGTGCGGATCCTTGGGGAAATAGCGCCGGCGGATGTCCGGACGCAGGCGCACCTCGCCCACCGCCTGCCGGCGGTGCTCGACCAGCTCGAGCCGTTCCAGTCCGGCGAGCAGGGCGGCGGATCCCGGATGCGCGGAACAGGCCACCCAGGCTCCGCCCGTGGCTCCGAGGGCATCGAACGCCGTCTTGGCAGCCGTGCACGCTGCCTCATCCCAGGTGATGGCCCGCTTCCAGGAGAAGCCTGCCTTGGCGCTGAGCTGCGGGGCGGCGAGGACGATCGCTCGCGCGCCACGCGCCAGGCGCAGCAGGAGCGGCGTCGGCTCCGCTTCCAGCTCGAACTCGGCCGCGGCGGGCAGCGCTGCCTGCTGCTGCGGGGAGCCGACCGGGGGCACCTCCGCCACCGCGGTCGCGTAGAATGCATCGAGGGCGGCGTCTGCTGCCCGCAGCGTGCGCAGCTGGACGCGGGCGAGCTGCGCCAGAGCCGCCAGGGCGCCGCCGATGAGGAGGTACTTCAGCCAGCCCGGCAGCGGATCGAGGCCGAGGATGCTGGCGCCCATGAGAACCGCCAGCCAGAGCACAATGGCGGTCAGCGGCCAGATGAAGCAGGCGAGGAAGCAGTACAGGCGGGTGAGCACCCGTTCGCCCTCGTTGAAGCGCTCGATCTCCTCGTCGACCACCAGGGCGCTCATGGCGAGAACCCACCCGTCCTCGGCTCCGCCGGCGTCACCACCCGCTCACCGGTCATTCCTTGGGGCCCTTGCCGCCGAACAGCTTGTCGAACCATTTCACCCCGCTGGCGCTGATTGCCGGATCGCCCGCGCTACGCGCATGGAGCAGCTCATCGAGGAAGGACTTCGCGTCCTGGTAGCGCTTGGCCGGCTGCAGGTGGATCGCCTTGGCGACCACCTGGCAGAGCGCCTGGGAGACCTGCGGTGCGTGCAGGCGCACGTCCGCTACCGCACCCGCCATGATGTAGGTGTCGACGTTCGCGGTCTCCGGGTAGGGCGCCTGGCCTGTGAGTGCGGTGTAGAGGCAGGCGCCCAGGGCATAGAGGTCATGGATGGCGGCGCTGGGTGCGGTGGTGCTGCGTTCGGGCGCGGTGAAGACCCGGGTGCCGGTGTCGACCGCGGCGGCCGTCTGGCGCACCACGCCGAAATCGACGATGTGGGGACTGCCCAGCTCATCGAGCAGGATGTTGCCCGGATGCAGGTTGCCGTGCACATGGCCCCGCTCATGCAGGAACTTCAGCCCACGCAGGCAGTCGGCGAAGAGCGCGATCGCCTGCGACTCATCGAGCACCCCGGAACGCTCCAGCGCCCGGCCGAGGTCGCCTTGGGCGTAGAAGCGCATGGCGATGTAGAGGAAGCCATCCTCGTGCCCGGCGTCATAGACGGTCACCAGCTGCGGGTGCTCGAGCGAGGCGGCGATGCGCGCCTCCTCGAGGAAGCGGGTCAGGTAGACCGGATCCTGCGCCAACTCGGGGGTCATGACCTTGAGCGCCACCATGCGGCCGAGGGTGGTCTGCTGGGCCTTGAACACCAGCCCCGCCGGGCCAGCGCCCACCTGATCGAGCAGCTGGTAGTGCCCGATGCGGGCGGGAACGGCGAAGCGGTCGGTCGACACCGGACGGGGCACCTGGTAGGGCGCTCTGGCGCCCGGGGAGGAGGGCGACTCCACTGTCGAAGCATTCACCGGACGCAGGCCAGCGATCGTCCGCACCACGCTGCGCCCGCTGGAAGACGAGCTGGGACCCGATTCGTCGCTGGCCGGCTGGACGGGACGCGCCGGCATCGCTACCGGCAGCTTGCCCGAATCGGCCGGCCGGCCGGCGATCCTGCCGGCGCCGGGTGGCGCGCCGCCCTCCGGTGGCAATGGCGTCTTGATGCGCGCATCCGCAGCAGCCGGTGCCGCAGGTGCCAGCGGGACCGCCACCGCAGGGCGGTTGTCCGGCGAGCGGCGCTGGATCTCCGAGCGCGCCACCGGAGCATCGATGCGTGAGGACACCTCCTCGGCGGCGACCACTTTGCGCCGCTCCTGGACAAACGAACCGCGCACGCTTGCGCGTCCGGGCGAGTCCGGCTTGGCCTCGAGCGCCGCCGAGACCGATTCGGTCTCGGCGGACTTCGCCTCGCTCGGACCCAGACGGGAAGTCTCGGAGCGGGCCGGCACGCCCAGAAGGCTGTCGAAGAGCGCCGGGCAGGAGAGATAGATCGTCACCCAGCTCTCGCCCACGGTGAACGACTGCCCGAGCCATCCGCTCTTGCGGACATCCGGTGCGCCCTGGCCCGAGGACGGCGTTCCCAGGCGCACCTGCTTGCCGGCTGCCAGGGCGGTGAAGGCCCGGCCGGCGAGAATGTTGGTCACCTCGCATTGGGCATCGAGCACCTCGTCGAGCTTGATCTCCTCGCCCTGGGAGTTGAGGATGGCGCTTGCCACCTCCTGCGCCAGGTCGACCGGCTGCGCCAGCGCCAGGGTGCCCTGGAACGGCTCGAGGATGTCCAGCCACGACCAGAACACCTGGCCGGTGCGCTGGTGGGCGGGTGGCAACTCGGCGGGGATCGCATCCAGGAGCGCCAGATCGGCATATGCCTGGCGCACCGCCAGGCTGATCGCCTTGGTCGCTCCCGGATGCACCACGGTCATGGCGTGGTCCGCCCACTCTCGATCTTGGCCAGAACCGCGGTGAAGGAATCGTTGCCGAGCGGCTTGCGCACCACCGCGGTGACGCCCTTGCGGGTCAGATCGACCTCCCAGGCCCCCGAGGCGAGGCTGGTGGCGACGATGATCTTCATGTCCTTGGCATTTGGCAGCTTGGCGACCGCCTCGACCAGCGCCGGACCATCCATGACCGGCATGCTCAGGTCGGTGACCAGGAGGTCGACCGCGCGCTGCTTGATGATCTCCAGTGCCAGGGCGCCGTTGGCGGCCTGGACGAATTCACGGCCCTTCAGGCCTGAGTATTCCAGGCAGTGCTGCACCACCCTGCGGCTTACCCCGGAATCATCGACAATCAGGATGCTACGGATCATAGGTGCTCAATCCTCGACGCTCAAACTCAGTATAACCCTGGAAGATCCCTCCCGTCAACCGCGAGTCCCGAGCCCGGACTCCGGGGAAGAGCCTGGGATGGCAGCGCGCCGCAGCAGTGCCGCCGGCTGCTGCTGCTGGATGCCGCATGCTAGACCTCATCGACACCTGGCAGGGGCGCGATGCCAGTGAGGATGTCGTCGCCCTCCAGGTCGATGATCTTGACCCCCTGGGCGGCGCGTCCCGTGGTGCGGATCTCATCGATGCGGGTACGTACGGCCGTCCCGGCGCGGGTCATGAGCATCAGCTCATCCCCGGCCTTGACCGCCAGCGAGGCGAGCACCGGGCCATTGCGCTCCGAGGTGTCGATGTTGATCACCCCCTTGCCGCCGCGGCGGGTCAGGCGGTAGTCGGTATAGGGCGTGCGCTTGCCGAAGCCCTTCTGGCAGATGGTCAGCACCTCGTTGCCGGGCTCGAGGCGGATCAGGCTCACCACCCGCGCCCCGGGAGTGAGCTCGATGCCGGTCACGCCGCCGGTGTCGCGGCCGGTGGGGCGGCAATCCGATTCCTGGAATCTGCAGGCCTGGCCGTCATTGCTGGCGATGAGCACCTCATCCGTCCCGGAGGTGATGACGACATCGACCAGCGAATCGTCATCCGCCAGCCTGATGCCCTTGATGCCGCCGGCGCGGGGGTTGCCATAGGCGGCCAAGGCGGTCTTCTTGACCTGCCCCAGGGCGGTGGCCATGAGCAGGAACTGGTCCTCGCGGAATTCGCGAACCGGGATGACCTCGCTGATGCGCTCGTTCTCGGACAGGCTCAGGACATTGACCAGGGCGCGGCCGCGCGCGGTGCGCGCCCCCTCGGGGATGTCATAGACCTTGAGCCAGTAGACCTTGCCGAGGTTGGTGAAGCACAGCAGGTACTGGTGATTGGTGGCGGTGAACATGCGCGCCACGAAATCCTCCTCATCCTTCAGCGAGCTGCCCGAGACCCCACGGCCGCCGCGGCGCTGGATGCGGAAGGTATCGACGGTCACGCGCTTGATGTACCCGCTGTTGGTGATGGTCACCACGCACGGATCATCCTCGATCAGATCCTCCATGTTGAAGTCGCCCGCCGCCGCGACGATCTCGGTGCGGCGCTCATCGCCGTACTTCTCCATAAGCTCGCGCAGGTCCGCGGTGATGATCGCGAACTGGCGTTCATCGCGGGCGAGGATGTCGCGGTAATCCGTGATCGCCGCGACCAGTTCATCGCTCTCCTTCTGCAGCTTGTCGCGCTCCAGCCCGGTCAGCCTGCGCAGCTGCATGTCGAGGATGGCCTGGGCCTGCAGCTCGCTGAAGGCGAAGCGCTCGACCAGGCCGGCCTTGGCGATGTCGTTGCTGCCTGAGGCGCGGATCAGGGCGATGATCTCATCGATGATGTCGATGGCCTTGAGCAGGCCGGAGATGATGTGCAGGCGCGCCTCGTCGCGCGCCAGCCAGTAGCGCGTGCGCCTTACGATGACGTCCTTGCGGTGCTCGACGTAGGCCTGGCACATGCGCTTGAGGTTGATCGTTCGAGGCCGGCCGCCATCGAGGGCGATCATATTGATGGCGAAGTTGTACTGGAGGTTGGTGTGCTCCCACAGCTGGTTGAGCACGACATCGGGGTCCTCGCCCTTCTTGAGCTCGATCACCAGCCGGATGCCATTGCCGACCACGCCGCCGTAGACCGAGTACAGGCCCTTGACGCGCTCGTCGCGGTCGGCTTCGCGGATCGACTCGCTGATGGTCCCGAGCTTGATGCCATAGGGGATCTCGGTCACCACCAGTGCCTCGCGCCCATCGATCTGCTCTCGCGTGACCTTGGCGCGCATCACCACCCGGCCGCGGCCGGTCTCATAGGCCTCGCGGATGCCCGCGGTGCCGCAGATCAGGCCGCCGGTGGGGAAATCCGGGGCGCGTACGAACTTCATCAGGTCGGTGGCGGTGCAGGCGGGGTTCTCCATCACATGGATGATCGCCTGGCAGACCTCGGTGAGGTTGTGCGACGGGATGTTGGTCGCCATGCCGACAGCGATCCCCGAGCTGCCATTGACCAGCAGGTTGGGGAGCTTGGCGGGCAGCACGATCGGCTCCTGCCGCTGGCCGTCGAAATTGTCGCGATGATCGACGGTGTCGAACTGGATGTCCTCGAGCATCTCGCCCGCCAGGCGGGTCATGCGCGCCTCGGTGTACCGGTAGGCGGCGGCGAAATCGCCGTCGATCGAGCCGAAATTGCCCTGCCCATCGACCAGCTCGTAGCGCAGCGAGAAATCCTGGGCCATGCGCACCATGGCGTCGTAGACCGAGGTGTCGCCGTGGGGATGGTAGTTGCCGAGGGCATGGCCGACGATCTTCGCCGACTTCTGGAACTTCGCCGAGGCGGTGAGGTTGAGATCGCGCATGGTCTGCAGGATGCGCCGATGCACCGGCTTGAGCCCATCGCGTACATCCGGCAGCGCGCGATCGACCAGCACGCTCATGGCGTAGGTCAGGTAGCTTTCCTTCATCTCCTCTTCGATCAGGAGGTCGCGCGATCCAGGCGGGGACTCAGTGGGCATGAAGGCTCCGAGGCGTGATCGGGGCAGTGTAGGAGAGGTCCGGCGGGGGCAAGCTCAGGCATCCCGCCAAGCGAGGTGGTCCCTGGCCCATAGAGCGGCGCCGCCGGAGGGGGCGCCATGCCAGCGGGCACAAGCCTGGGTGGGGTGGATTGAGCGTCCCTGTACCACACAATCAGGCCCGCGACCAGCGCGCCCGGGCCTATTCCACGGTCACCGACTTGGCCAGGTTGCGCGGCTGGTCGACGTCGCAATCGCGGCGCATTGCGACCTGGTAGGCATAGCGCTGCAGCGGCAAGATGGAGAGGATCGGCTGCAGCAGCTCTTCGGTCGCCGACTCGATGGGGAAGAGATGGTCGCTGAGATCGCGCAAGGCCTGGTCGCTCGCCAGGCCGACGCTGATGATGCGCCCGGCGCGCGCGCGCACCTCCTGGAGGTTGGAGAGCATCTTCTCGTACATCTGGTCATGCGGGCAGATGCAGACCACCGGCAGGTGCGGGCTGACCAGCGCGATCGGACCGTGCTTGAATTCGCCGGCGGGGTAGCCGACCGCATGGACGTAGGCGATTTCCTTGAGCTTGAGCGCGCCCTCGAGGGCGGTCGGGTGCTCGCCGCCGCGGCCGAGGAAGACGGTTGCCTGGGCGGAGGAGAAGATGTCGGCCGCCTCCCCGACCGCTTCCTCGGCCTGCCTCAGGGTGCGGGCCACCAGCTCGGGCAGTCCGCGGGCGGAGACGATGGCGTGCTGCTCCGCCGCGCTCGAGAGCAGGCCTTTGGCCTTGGCCACCTGGAGGGCGAAGAGGTAGAGGGCGAGGACCTGCGCCGTATAGGCCTTGGTCGATGCCACGCCGATCTCGGGACCGGCCAGCAGCGGCAGCACACCGTTGGATTCGCGGGCGATGGTCGAGGTGACGACATTGACCAGCCCGATGACGGGGATGAACTTGGCGCGGGCCAGGCGCAATCCCGCCAGGGTGTCGGCGGTCTCGCCCGATTGGCTGATGGCGACCACCAGGGTGTTGCCGGAAGCGACCGGATTGCGGTAACGGTATTCGCTCGAGATGTCGACCTCGACGTGGATGCGCGCGAGCTGTTCGAGGAAGCGCTTGCCCAGCATGGCGGCATGCCAGCTGGTCCCGGCGGCGAGGAAGACCACGTGGCTCACGGTCTTGAGGTCGATGCCGACCTCCGGTTCGACCAGATCGCCGCCGCGCAGCCGGCTCTCCAGCAGACGCGCCAGCACCGCCGGCTGCTCGGCGATCTCCTTGGCCATGAAGCTGTCGAAGGACCCCTTGGTCACCGCCTCGGCGGTCATCTCGATGACCTTGAACTGCGCCTCCACCGGGACGCCCCCGAAGGTCCAGAGGTTCACCCCCTGATCGGTGAGCTCGGCGATCTGGCCATCGTCCAGATAGCACACCTTGGTGGCATGCGGCAGCAGCGCAGGGACGTCGGAGGCGAGCAGCATCTCGCGTCGGCGATGCTTGGTCACGCGCTCGGTGACGGGATCGATCTGGCCATCGGCGCCATACGTCTTGCCCATGCCGATCAGCAGCGGAGAGCCCTTGCGCACGGCAAAGATGCGGTTGGGGAGGTCGACGAACAGGACGGCGAAGGCGAAGCTGCCGTCCAGACGCGCGATCGCCGCGCGCAGCGAGCCGAGGGCGTCGCCCTTGGTCGGCCCGGCAGCATAGAGCTGGCCGATCAGCTGCGGGATGACCTCGGTGTCGGTCTCGCTCTGGAACACCACCCCCCCCGCCTGCAGCTCCCGGCGCAGGTGCTCATGATTCTCGATGATGCCGTTGTGCACCACCGCAACCGTGCCGCCCTGGTCGACGTGCGGATGGCAGTTCGCCTCGGTCGGGGCGCCATGGGTGGCCCAGCGCGTATGGGCGATGCCGCAGTGGCCTTCGAGCGGCTGGGCGGAGATCAGCTCGGCGAGATTCTTGAGCTTGCCGGCTGCGCGGCGCAGGTGGATCTCTCCGTCATTGAGCACCGCCAGGCCCGCCGAGTCGTAGCCACGATACTTCAGCCGCTCGAGCGCGACCACCAGCACCGAGTCGGCGCCTTTGGGACCGATATAGCCTGCTATTCCGCACATGCGTCGCTCCGTCCAGGGACCGTAGCGGGGTATTCCCACAGTCCAAGGCAGGGAATCCCGCTTCCATGGTCGCGAATGGTCCTGCCAGCGCTTGCCGGCCACGCGCCCCCGCCACCATCCTCACCAGCGCCGGCGATGATCCCGCTGCCGCCCTGCGCGCACGCCAGGCTCAACCCGGACCCGCCGCCCGACAGGCCACCATGCCCAACGACCTCGCCAACTCATCCTCCCCCTATCTGCGGCAGCACGCCGGCAACCCGGTGGCCTGGCGCCCCTGGGGGGAGGCGGCGTTCGCCGAGGCCAAGCGGCGCGACGTGCCGGTGCTGGTCTCGATCGGCTACAGCACCTGCCACTGGTGCCATGTCATGGCGCATGAGTCCTTCGAGGATGCCGCCACCGCCGAGGAGATGAATGCGGCGATGGTGTGCATCAAGGTCGACCGTGAGGAGCATCCCGAGGTCGATGCCATCTACATGGACGCCGTGCAGGCGCTGACCGGCCATGGCGGCTGGCCGCTGAACGCCTTCACCGATGACCAGGGACGGCCCTTCTACGCCTGCACCTATCTGCCGACGGAAGCTTGGCTTCGGCTGGTGCGCCACCTCGCCACCTTGTGGCGGGACGAGCGCACCAAGGTGGCCAAGGCCGCCGACGACATCACCGCCCACCTGACCGAGGAGCCGCCGGCCGGGGGCGCGATCCCGCAGGACATCTGGCCGCGCCTGGATGCGCAGATGGCGCGCTCCTACGACCGCCTGCATCCCGGCTTCGCCTGGAACCAGGAGGGCGCGCCCAAATTCCCCCCCAGCCAGCTGCTCGCCTTGATGCTCTCCTCCGGCCGCCACAGCTGGCTCCAGCAGGCGGAAGCCATCCTCGAGGCGATGCAGGACTCCGGCCTGCATGAGCGCGTCGGCGGCGGCTTCCACCGCTACAGCGTCGATCGCCAATGGCGCCTGCCGCACTTCGAGAAGATGCTCTACGACAACGGCCAGCTGATCGCCGTCTATGCCCGTGCCGCCGCGCTGATGGGGCGAGGGGATTTCATGCGCACCGCGGTCAATGCCGCGGACTACCTGCTGCGCGACCTGCGCGTGGCCGAGTCCGGTACATTCATCGGCTACGCCTCCGCCGAGGATGCCGACGACCCCGCCGGCGAGGGCAGCTTCTACGCCTGGAGCCCGGACCAGCTGCGCGCCGTGCTGGGCGAGGCGGTGGCGGCACCGCTGATCGCCGCCTGGGACCTCTCCCAGGCGGCCGCCTCGGTGGCCAGCCACAGCCTCCATCACGAGCCCACCATCGGCCACATCCCCCATCCGCGCGGTGCCGTGGGGGCCTTCGGGCAGGCCGCTGACCGCCAGCAGCTGCGCGCCAGCTGGGAGGCCGTGCTGCCGGCCCTGCGCGCTGCGCGCGCCAACCGCCCGCGGCCCGGACGCGACGACAAGGTGCTGACCGACCAGAACGCCCTGGCCCTCGACGCCTTCGCCACCCTCGGCCGGCTGAGCGGCGAGGAGCGCTTCGTCACCGCCTGCCGCGAGCTCTCCGCCATCCTGATCGCTCGCCACCAGCCGGGCGGCCTGCTGCGGCTACCGAATCTGCCCGGGTACATCACCGACTATGGCTGCCTGGTCGCTGGGCTGACCGCCGCCTTCGATGTCCTCGGCGACTCCGTGCTGGTGCGCGCCGCGATCCGCGTCGCCGACGAGGCGGTCGGGCGCCTGCGCGCCGACGACGGCGGCTTCTTCACCACCCCCGCGGGCCGCAGCGATCTGGTGCGCCGCGGGCGCGAGCACACCGACAATGCCTGGCCGGCGGGCCAGAACGCCCTGGCGCTCGGGTTCATGCGCCTGTGGGCCATCACCGGCTCGTCGCGCTGGAAAGCGCTCGGCGAAGGGATCTTCTCCGCCAGCGCCGCCATCGCGGGCCAGGCCCCAAGCGCCTGCGCGACCCTGCTGGGCGCCTGGCAGCTGGCCTGCCGCGGACCGGTGGTGGCGGTGGTCGCTGGTGATGCTCAGGACCCCGTGACCCAAGCCCTGCTGACCGCCTGCCGCCGCTCGGTCATCCCCGGGCTGTGCATCGTGCCGCTGGCAGCGTGCCGCGGCGAGGACTGGGGCTGCCTCGAGGGCCGGCGCGAGATCACCGTGCCCCAGGCCCTGATCTGCCTCGGCACCTCCTGCCTGGCGCCCGCGCTCAGCGTCAATGAATGCCTCGAGCGGCTCGCCAGCGCCGGCCGCATGCTGCCCGGCATCTAGGGCGGCTCAGCCACCTGGGCGGACGAGCGGCTCGATGCTGGCGGTGCGGTTGGGGCAGCCGGCGGCGGCGACCCCCTCCGGACGGGCCCAGGTGACCGCATTGCGCAGCACCTGCTGCACGCTCGGATGATGGTAGGTCGGATAGGTCTCGTGGCCGGGGCGGAAGTAGAAGATCTTGCCGGCGCCGCGGCGGTAGGTCACCCCGGAGCGGAAGGCCTCGCCGCCCTGGAACCAGCTGAGGAACACCACCTCGTCGGGGTTGGGGATGCCGAACGGCTCGCCGTACATCTCCTCATGCTCCAGCTCGAACCAGGTCCCGGGCAGACCCTTGGCGATGGCATGGCCGGGATTGCAGACCCAGATGCGCTCGCGCTCGCCGGCCTCGCGCCACACCAGGTCGCAGGAGGTGCCGAGCAGACGGGTGAAGATCTTCGCATGATGGCCGCTGTGCAGCACGATCAGCCCCATGCCGGCGAGCACCCGGCGCTGCACGCGCTGGACGGTCGCCTCCTCGACCTGGTCGTGCCCGGCATGGCCCCACCAGGTGAGCACGTCGGTGCGCGCCAGCAGCTCCTCGCCCAGACCCTGCTGGGACTGATCGAGCGTCGCGGTGACCGCGGAGATGCCGGGATCGGCGTTGAGGGCGTCGGCGATGCAGCCATGCATGCCGGTGGGGTAGATCGACTTGACCTCGGGCTTGGTGCGATCGTGGATGTTCTCGCCCCAGACGACGACGTTTATGGTTGGCATGGCTCGAGCACTTCTGGTGTGGGGGAGATGCCGGTGTCGCACTGCACGCATGCACCCTGGCACCGTCCATGCTGCCCAGCCACCACCAGCGTCAAGGCAAACCATCTCACACTCGGGCGGCATCAGGTTGCTTGCGGCGATCGCCCATGGCAGCGCTTGGCCGTTGGCTATGGCGTCCGCCTCCGGTCAATGGTCCTCATCAAACCACGGCTCCAATGTATGCAGGTGAGACCCGCTGCGCGATCGAGCACCATTTGATAGCGGCAGCCTTCAGGCAGACCCTTGGGTTGCATCTAGGCATATCCCTCTCGGAGGCGATCCATGATTCCCGCCCTCGTTCCGGTGTCGATGACATGCCTGCGTTCAGTGATCATTTTTGATCAGCGCAGCAATCATTCCCAGGAAGTCAGCGCTGGATCGACACCTGCATCCTTGTACGATCGAGGTTGTGCCGGCATCCATCATCATCGCTGATGCTCGTTCCGACCATATCGTCGCATCCGGCGGCGATCGTCCGCACCTCGCCGCCCCCGTACCCCAGGCCTCCCCTCATGGCATGGGGCAGGTGCACCATCCTTACCCCGGAAGCGATGGGCGATGAAAAGGCAGCTGAAGGCCGAAGCCGGGAAGGGCTACCGCTCCCTTGCCGTCGCAGCGGTCCTGGGATATCTGCTCTGCGCAGGATATGCCGGCATATCGTGCTGGAAGATCCCCTATGGAGAACTGCTGGCGGCCTCGCTGCTCCTGTCATTCACCTACGCCGTCGGCGTGTTCGCCTGCACGCGCCTCGCCTATGCCGCCTTCATCAGCAGGGATGCCCTCGCCAGACCCGATCGCATCTATTCACCGACCACAGCGAATGGCGAATTGGTGGAAAAGCTGAGTCATGAATACGGACGCGGCTATGCATCGATAGAATTCCTCCAATCCATCGGCACCCTGATCTGCCTTGGCCTCGGTGGATTCGAGTGGTACTTCCTCAACGGCACCGCGATGGGGACCGTGTTCGCCGTGGTGGCGGCAGTGAATGTCGTCATCGTGTATGCAACATCCAAGTTTGGCTATGCCGTCCTCATCGCCAGGGATGCAGCCATGCAAGCGGACAAGCTCTATTCGCTCCAAGGGCCCAGCTCGTCGACATGACGGTCGAGCAGCGCGAACGTCCCGGGCATCCCGTGCGCCAGCGCATGCGGTCGCGCCACGCCAAGCGCTGCAATCCGTGCCCAGCCGAGCGCACACGACGAGGTGACTCCGTCAGCCCCATATGGTCGGATTGCCGATTGCCTGGCGCGTACCCGGCTACGACCATCCCGCGCATGGCTGATTGCCCAGCTCCACGCCAGAGCCGGCGGGATCTGATCGCACCGCTGTTCCCGCCGGCCTCCAGCTCGCCGATGCGCGGGGTCGGATGCGATCATCGGCGCACTCTGGCCGAAGCCCCGGCGCCATCAGCATGACGCCATGAGCTCGAGCACCCACGTCGCCAGCATCGTGCGCATGCTCGTCATCCTGGCCATGGGGGTGGCAATGTCGTTCTGCATCTTCGCCTCCATCTTCCCCTTCGACCATGTCGTCCGCACCCTGTCGCTGCGCACCCAGTGCGGCCGCCAGCAATCCCGCATCCTGGAGGCCTGCATCGCCTATGCCCAGCAGACCGCCTCACCCTGGCCGCTGCCGGCGGCGAACGCACCCGCCTCCCCCCAGGCGCTCGCTGCAGATGCCCATGGCGCACGCCTGGTGACGATGCGCTGCCTGGAGGTGCTGCGCTCGGTGGAGGGACTGCCAAGCGGCCTGTTCCGTTGCCCGCAGGCCGGTCCGCCAGGGCAATCGTGGCGCCCCACTGCCAACCCGGCAGCTTCAGCCAGCCCAGCTCCCAGCGACTGGGGTTCCTACGCCTTCGATTGGGCCTGCCCCGGCGATCCGGCCGCCTCGCGCGTGGTGTTCGCCGATCGCGATGCCACCAGCCACGGTACCGGCTGCATGCTGTGCTACGGCGACGGCCATGTCGCCTTCGCCGCCGCCACCGTCACTGACGCCAAAGGCGCTGGCGGAGCGTACCCGGGCCAGACGCTGCGCACCGAAGGCAGCGACGGCAGGCCGGTCTTGGCCGAAGTCATCAGCCCTGCGACCGCGAGGCCGCCAGCGGGCAGCGCAGACCACGGCATCTACCAGGCCGACACCGATCCCCTCCCCGGGCTGACGCCCGCAGGCGGCAGCCGACGTTCGGCGTGGGTGAAATAGCGCGCTCGCCGGGCTCGGTGGCCGCAGGCACGCGCGGGCGGCTGCGCCGATGGCGCCGCACGCCGATGACCTCAGAGCTTGCTGCGGTCCGCGCTGTCATCCGCGGAGACCACCTCGTCCGTCAGCTCGGCGACCTTGCCATAGGCGACGGTCACGGCGATGTTGATGTTCTTCCCCTTGGCCTGCAGGGTGATGTAGTTGTGGCCATCGTTCCACTGCGCACGCAGCACCACCGCCTCGACCGCGAGCGCGGTGCCGAGCTTGCTCTTGTCGCCCTTGAACAGCTCGTTGCTCCACAGCTCGTCGTTGGTGGTCGGCGGACCATACTTCTCGGTCAGGATCTTCTTCAGCTCGTCGAAGATCGCCACATCGACGTTGGAATCCACGTGGTGCTCGTCGTGGATGTAGAGCCCCCTGCCGAGCCTGCCATCCTTGCCGAGGTAGACGAAGCGGAAGGGCCGCTCGGCGAGCACGCAGGAGCCGCTGATGGCGGTGGCGCTGCGGCTGAGCTCCTTATCCGGAGCGGTGACGGTGACGGTAGCCAGAGGGGCTCCCCAGCGCACGCCACGGAAACCGTCCGGAAGCGCATCGGCGGCCACCAGGCCGGCTCCTGACAGCACGATGACAACCAGCAGGGACGCTTTCATGAACATGCCTTTCATCATCGCCATTGCCTCCGCGGGTCAATGGCGGTTGGCGCCGGCTGCGACAACTTCCCACGCTGCACCGTGTTCCCCGCTAGGGGCGCGGGCGCAGAGTGCGCTGGGTCTGGGCTGAGCGGGTGGTGGCACGCTGCACCAGCGAGACCGGCAGCTCCACCGAGTCGACCGTGGTCGGGGTGGCGGCCGGGGTCGCCGGCCTGGCCAGCAGGGTGGCGAGCGATGCCGCCGCCCAGGAGCCGAACTCGCCCATCGGCTGGCGCACGGTCGACATGCCGATCACCTCCATCAGCGGCTGATCGTCGAAACCGACGATCTGCACCTCCTCCGGCACCTGCAGCCCGCGCGCCCGCGCCTCGGCCAGGGCGCCCACCGCCAGGAGGTCGTTGACGGTGACGATGCCATCGATCTCCGGGTGGGCATCGAGCAGGGCGGCGGTCGCGGCTCGTCCCGCCTCGATGTTGACGGCGGCGGCGCGATGGAGCGGCGCCGCTGCACCCGCGACCGAGAAGAAGCCCTCCTCACGCTGGCGGAAGGCCAGCGCCGCTTCCGGGCCGGAGACCAGCGCCACCTGGCGGGCGCCGGCGCGCAGCAGATGGCGGGTCGCCTTGGCCTCGCCCGCGGCATTGTCGACCGTCACCGACGGCACGCCGTTGATGGGGAAGTCGACGCTGACGATCGGCACCGCCTGGTTGCGGAACTGGGCGACGCGCTCCTGGCCGATGCCCATGCTGCACAGCAGCAGGCCCTCGCATGAGCGCTCGCGCACCAGGCGGTCGAGCACGCGGTTCTTGTCCTCGCGGTTCTGGATGTTGTAGAGCACCAGATCCAGATCCGCACCAGCCAGGCCCTTGGACAGCGGCTCGCAGACGGCGAAATAGAAGTTGGCGCTGAAGAAGGGCATCAGCGCCGCGACCCGCGCGCGGTTCGGACCGCGCACCGCCAGCCGCCGCGCGGCGCGGTTCGGCCTGAAGCCGAGGTCGGTCATCGCGCGCTGCACGGTGCTGCGCGTATGCGGCGAGACGCGCTCGCTGCCGTTGAGCACCCGGCTGACCGTGGCGATGCCCACCCCGGCGCGCCGTGCGATGTCGTAGATGGTGGGGTCGGACGGCATGAAAGCGCTTTCTTAGCCGCGCCAAGGTCCTTTACAATGACCTGCGACTGCAGCCGCCCGCAGCTGCCCCGGCACGCGGCACCCCGCGGGCGGAGGCGGCGTGAACGCTAATGCGCGCCGGCGGCGGTGCGGTGCAGCTTGAAGGCGGCGTCCGGATTGAGCACCCCGAGGGGCATCTTGAGCACCCCATGCTCATCCGCGACCGCGTCGGTCTCCGCCGCGATGGTGCCCTTGGCGCAGTCCCAACGCTCGATGTGCCAGCGGCTGCCGGGCTGCTCGGTGGCGATGCTGGCGCTGCCGGCGTCCTCCTGGCTGGTCATGGTCAGATCGTGGGAGAGCCCGGGCAGGCCAGCATAATAGCGCTGCTCGGTGTCGCACTTCATGCCGATCACCGCTGCGGTGTGCTGTCGATCGGAGAACACCGGCGGACGATAGGGCCTGAAGGCGAGGCCGCGGCGGTCCTCCCCAGCGACGAAGGCCGCGATCGGGGTGTAGTCGCTCCAGCGGCCAGCGGCATCTACCCACAGCCACCACCAGAAGCCGGTATTGCCGGCATAGGGCAGCACCGCCTGCAGCCAGACGCCGGTATGCAGCTCGGCGGAGAGGATGGCGGAGGGATTGGTCTCCCAATGACCGCCCCATTCCCCGATCAGCGTCGGCCGTCCCAAGCTCCAGGGCGGGAAGTGCTGGTTGATGTACACCAGCAGGGCATTGCCGAGGCCGGCATGCTCGCCGCCAAGTCGGCCGAAGGTCTGGAAGCCGGTGTAGGCATTGCTGTTGCTGAAGCCCAGGCCAGGCAGCTTCCACAGCTGCGCTCCCTGCCAGGGGTGGCTGAAATGGATGGTCACCGGGCGTCCGGGCGTGTCATCGTTCTCGCTGAACCAGTCCAGGCTCTTCTTCACCCAGGCCTGGGTGGTGGGGCTGTGCCCCTCCTCGGAATTGCCCGGTCCCGCCTCCTCCCACCAGGCGCCGGTGAACTCCATCTCGCTGGACAGCACCCAGGCGGCCAGATGGCTGTTCCAGCCCCAGCGCGCCACGGTGTAGCGCAGGCGCTTTGCATGCGCCGCCCACGCCACGTCATTGGAGAAGAAGTCGGCGTCGGTGCGGCAGGGGCCGAGGTTGATGGCGTTGTACGGGCTGTCCATCCACTGCGGATCGATGTGCGAGCTGGCCATGCCATGGTTCTGCAGCTCCAGCTGGACGTAGATGCGGTGCTCGCGCGCCAATTCCATGATGCGGTCCAGGCGCGCGGCCGCGGTCTGGTTGTAGACCGTCAGTCCGCCGTAGCCGTCCCAGTCGCGGCGCCATTCCAGGCCGCACCACCAGGGGCACATCCACACCCGCGCCCAGTTGAGGTGCTGCTTCTCCATCGTCGTCAGCCAGGCTTCATAGGCGCGGGTGCCGAGGCGCTCATAGGCCGAGGAGCGGAACAGCCCGCTGGATTGCGGCGAGTGCGGGGTCTCGTTCTCGAGCTCGGCGAGCACATGGTCCTGGCGGGAATCGCCCGGCGAACGCAGGTTGATGCCGATGGGATAGAACCAGCGGCCATCGGCGGTCTCGAAGGAGCTGGGATCCTTGGCGCTCAGGCGCACCGGCGGCATGGCCTGCGGGCCCGGGGCGGTGACCGTGGTGGTGGTCCAGGCGCCATTGGCCTCGAGCCAGCCATCGCGGTACTTCACCCGGGCATGCAGGCGCCAGCGCCAGGCGCCGGCGCTGCTGGGCGAGAAGCGCCAATGCCAGGACCCCGCCCCGGTCGGCACCGCGTGCTCCACGCCGTCGGCGAAATCGAGGCGGACCTGTTCGCCCCAGTAGGCCGGCAGATGCAGGGTGCGGCCATCCGGGCCGATCACCTCGGCGAGCACATCCGCGCTGTCCGGATCATAGGGGTTCTTGGCCTCGACGCTGAGGGTGAAGTCGGCCTTGATGGGCTGCCAGCAGGACACCGGCGCCTGATCGATGGCCAGATCGCGGATGCTGAGCGACGGCGCCTTCTCGACCGCCCAGCCCAGGCGGCGGAAGCGGTCCAGGTAGAGCGCGGCGGGGACCGCCGCAACCGGCTGGGCGGCGGCGGGGTTCGCCGGGGTCGCTGCTGCGGTCGCGGCAGGCGCTGCGGGCGCCGCATGCCGGAAGGCGGCTATGCCGAGCCGGCGGATGCGGCGGCGGCATTCCGCCGACCAGGCCGGGGCACCACCGACCGCCTGCCAATCGCCATGATCCGAGAAGTCGACGCCGACGGTGTTCCAGCGCCGGTTGCCATCGATGGCATCCAGCCGCTGCTGGTACCAATGGTGGTAGTTATCGGTCACCCAGCAGTAGAGCTGGGCGGTGCCACCGCCCTCGAGGGCGGCATCGAACTCCAGGCGGTCGAGGTTGAACAGGCTGGCATCGATCTCGCGCATCACCCCGATGGCGCGCGTGCCATCGGGCAGACCGGCGAGCGGGAAATCGAGCTTGAGGCTCAACGAGCCCTCGGAGGCGTAGGACGCGGTCTTGGGGTGGCCGCTGAAGGGCAGCGGGCCGTAGGACCAGTCCTGCGCCCCCTCCTCGAAGTCGAACCAGGCGCCCTTCGGCTCCGGGTAGAGGAACTGCGCCGCCTGGGGATGCAGCGACAGCACCGGCCGCTCATCGAAGGAGGAGACCATGGCCGAGAGATCGCCCAGCAGCGTTCGCAGGCGCGTCACCTCGGCGGGGGCATTGGCCGGCTGGGTCAACCCGAGCCGCCAGCGCACCAGTCCCGGGGCGGCACGCGCGCGGGCGATGACATCGCGGACATGGTGGCGCCACTGCTGCCAGGGCTGATCGCTGCGTAGGGCATCCTGGGGAAATTCCCACACTCCACCCTGGTCCTTGTGCCAGGGCGCGAGGGAGAAGCGGAATGGTCCCTGCTCGCGGAAGATGATCTGCGGCAGCAGATCGATGTCGGTGGCGCCGCTGCAGAGCGCCTGGTCGAAGGCGAGCGCCTCCTGGTAGGAGATCTCGGCTGGACCGCGGAAGCCGCTCCAGGCCGCCTGCCACGCCAGCACCGGCGCCAGGCAGGCCGGCAGCTCGGTGCGCGCGAGCCGCTCTGCCGCCCCGCCGCTGGCGACCACGCACGGGAAGCCGCTCCAGGCCGGGGCCTGGGGGATGGGCAGGGAAGCGGGCGCAGGCGGTGCGATCGGCTCGGATGCGGCCACCGCGAGGGTGGACGGCAGGGCAGCGCTGAGCCAGTGCCGCCCGCCATCCTGCCAGAGGATGCGCCCGCCCGCGGGCAGGCTCTCGCCGGGCCGCAGGCGCAGCACCCAGCGCCCCGGGCCACGCGCGCGCCAGCGGCCCTCGACCAGGGCGCCGGGCTGATCGAAGAACAGCGGCAGGCGCTTGCCACCGGCAACCGCGCCGGCGCTCGCGCTTGCGGAAGCATCGAGCTCGACCTCGCCAAGCTCGCCACCGGTGCCCAGCAGGCGAACGCGCAGCTCCTGCCACGCACCCCGGTCGACAAGCCCGCCGTGCAGCAGCTGGAGCGACATCGGCGTACGCCGCGCGAGCGCGACCAGGCTGAGGATGCCGTGCAGCTGGCCGTCGGCATCCTCGGCCCCATGCAAGCGCACGCGCAACTGGGAGATCGCGGCCAGGGCATCGCCGCCGAGTTCGCCATCCTGGCCGCCCCAATGGCCGGCATCGAGCGGAACGTGCAGTTCTCCTGCATGGTTCTCGCCCGGGATGGTGAGCGGCTGGGCGGTGGCGAAATAGCGTCCGTCGCTGGTCAGCAGGCAGAACTCCAGCCACACGTCGTGCGCGGCGGTGGTCTGGCTGCGCTGATAGGCGAAGACCAGCTCATGATCGTCGAGCAGCCGGCCGTCGCCCAGGGCGAAGGTTCGCTCGCCGCCATGGGCGATGGGCAGGTCGATGGTCCACGAACCATCAGTCGCGCATATCACCGCCTGCAGGCAGCACCACATCAGCATCAGCATCAGCGACCGCACCAGGAGGCTGAATGTTGGTATCATGCGCGCGATTCCCACGGGGCAGTGTGATTGGGGCTGGGCAGGCGCCCAAGGGATTCCACAACAGCTTGCACCGTCGGCCAACTATGCCAGCTGCCTGCACTCGTCCCGCTCGGTCCCCAGGGACGGGTGCGGAGCGGATCACTGACCCCGAAGATGCCCACCACCGGGGCGCCGACCGCCGCCGCCAGGTGCATCGGTCCGGAATCGTTGGCCACCACCCGCCTGCTGAGCGCCATCACCGCCGCGTACGCGCCCAGGCCCAGACCGTCCAGCAGCCGGGCGCCCGGCAGCGCGCTGGCGCAGGCGGCCGCCTCGCCCGGCCCCGGGCAGGCCACCACCGGCTCGCCCTGCTCGATCAGCCCGCGGCACAGCAGGGCGAAGGACGGCCATTGCTTCGACTGCCCGTCGCTCAGGCCCACCGCCAGGGGGCACAGGACGCTGAAGGGGCCCGTCACCCCCGCCGCCAGGAGCGCCGCGCGGGCGGCCTGGCGCTGCTCCTGGGTCAGCGGCAGGTCCAGGCTGGGCGGCGGCGGCGGGATGGCCTCGCGGTGGCAGAAGGACGGGGTGGGCCGCTCGCCCAGGGCGAGACCGGGAGGCATGCTGCATTGGACCTGGGACAGGCGCCAGAAGGCCTCGACCTCATGCACCCCGGCGACCCGCTGCACTGCCACCTGCAGCAGGGGCGAGCGGAACTCGCCGCGGTAGCCCACTGCCGCCAGGCCGGCCCAGCGCAGCTGCAGGGCGCTGGACAGGGAGTTGGTGAAGGCCACTGCGCGCTGGGCACCGCTGGCCCGCATGGCCGCGGCAGCGGCCCGCAGCCCCCTGGGCAGGCGCTCGACGCGGTAGGGCAGGCCGGAGAGCAGCTCGCCGGCCCAGCCCTTGCCGAAGCAGTGCAGGGCGAAGCCATGGGCGTGGAGCGCCGCCAGGGCGGGAAGGGCCATGCACACGTCACCGACCCAATTCGGCAGGCGCACGACCAGCACGGGCCGCGCCATGCCGGCGTCGACCGGCAGGCGCGTGCCGGATGGCGGAGGGGACGGGGTGCGGTTCACACCGCAGCCAGCCTGGCGGCTAGTTCTCCCAAGGGAATACCCTCCTGGGCCGAGCAGGCGAGGTAGCTGGCACCCGCGGCGCGCGCCATCTCGCCATCCTCGCGCGCGCTGTCGCCCAGATGCAGGACCGCCGTCGGCGGCAGGGCGAGGCGTTCGCAGGCCAGGAGCAGCGCTGCGGGATGCGGCTTGGCCGTCCCCACCATGGTGCTGGTCACCACCGCGGCGAATGGGCCGAGTCCCAGCTCGCAGAGCAGCGGGCCGAGCCGGCAATCGAAGTTCGAGACCACCACCGCCGGCAGTCCCAGCCTGGTTGCCAGCGCGAGCGCCTCGCTGGCGCCCGGCAGGATGCGCCAGCGCCGCGCCGTGGCGAAGGTGTCGTACAGCTCGCATACCACTTCATAGGGCAGGGCTTCGCCGAAGGTCGCCTCGACCACCTCGGCCCAGAAGCGGCGCGCATCATCCTCATCTGCGCCATAGGGCACGCGCCAGGAGGCCCGCACCCGGGCGAGGGCGGGACCGAATGCCGCATCGAGCTCGGCAGCATCGCGTTCCAGCCCCCAGTCACGGGCCACTTCGGCGTACACCGCACCGACGCCGGGATGTGGGACCACCAGGGTCCCGGCCGCATCGAAGCTGAGGGCGCGGATGGGGGCGGTCACGGCAGGGTTGCCTGATGTCCTGCGCTCGCTGCCCGCGCCGCATCCACCCGTCAATGCACCCGCTTCATGGTCGCGGTGACATCCCCGCCCTTGCCGGTCATCACGCCCTGCTGGGTCACCGACACGACAAAGGCATGGTCGCCCGAGCAGGTGATGGCGACGGTGCTCTTGGTGATCACCCAGGTGCCGGTGAGATCGCCATCGGTGATCGAGGTGATCTTGCCGCCATCGTGCAGCAGCAGCGTGTCGTTCCAGCCATCCGAGGTGGCGATCGACCACTTTCCCACCAGGTCGGCCGGGGCGATGACGCCGGCGAGCAGGTTGGTGCTGTCGGCGGCATCGAGCCAGGCACGCTGGACCGACGCCAGCCAGGCGCCGCTCTTGATCTCCTCGAGCTTGGCGTTGATCGCGTTGGCGCCCTCGAGATCGCCCTTCTTCATCGACTCCTTGAGTTCCTTGCTCAGGTCGGCGGCGAGGCGGTCGGCCTCCTTCTGCGCCGCCTTCTGGAAGTCGCCGAGGAGCTTGACTACCGCGGCCTGGGCGCGGTCATAGGCGGCACGCACCGCCGGGGAGGCCTTGTCGAGGTCGGCAGCCGATGCGCCGCGACTGCTGATTCCCAGCACGATCAGGACGCACACGATGGCGAAGCGCATGGCGGATTCCCGGCGGTTGGGACCATTGAAACGGAACAGCCCGCTAGCTTCGCCGCGGCCTCATGGATGACAAGGGACACCTATACCAGCAGCAGGCGCAGCGGCCAAGGCTTGGGTCATGGCTCCGGTGGCGGCGACGGAAGCGGCGAGCGGGAGAGCCGGCGCCAGGCGGCCAGACCGGAGGCGGCCAGCGCGATGGCCAGCGCCAGCGCGCCCAGGCCGGGCCAGGCGAGGTTGCGCTGACCCTCATCGGCGATGACGTAGCACCAGCCGCTGGTGAACAGCAGCGACGGCAGCCCGGCCACCAGGGCGATCACCCACCAGGCACGCGGGAAGTTCCAGCCACCCAGGCAGGCGAGCAGGGCGATGACCGCCTCGGGCCAGTAGGACGCGGCGATCAGGCGCGGGGCAGGTAGCAGGAGGCAGAGGGCGGTCAGCCAGATGCCGGATCCCAGACCTCCGCCCGAGCACAGCATGCCAACCAGCAGACGGGTGACGCTCACAGGCACTCCCAGGCGTGATGCAAGGCGACTGGCAGAGCAGACGCGCCCGCCGAAGGCACGCAAGGGATGGGTCCCCCGCTTTGGCACGCTCCTCTCCGGGAGCCGTGCCCAACGCAGGGGCACGGGTGGCAAGCGGCCTGGTGCATGCGACCGGCTCACGGCTTGCACCCAGCATCAGCGGCCGTACGTCTGTGCTCCACCACCCACGCGAGGCAACCATGGCGACCATCACCCTCAAAGGCACCCCCGTCCACACCATCGGCAGCCTGCCCGCCATCGGCGCGGCAGCTCCCGCCTTCAGCCTGGTCAAGGGCGACCTGAGCACCGTGACCAGCAAGGACCTCCTGGGCAAGCGCGTGGTGCTCAACATCTTCCCCAGCGTCGATACCGGCACCTGCGCCACCTCGGTGCGGCGCTTCAACGCCGAGGCGGCGAAGCTGACCAACACCGTCGTGCTGTGCGTCTCGAAGGACCTCCCCTTCGCGCACAAGCGCTTCTGCGGCGCCGAGGGCCTCGATCAGGTGCATGGCGCCTCCGATTTCCGCACCCCGGCCTTCGGCAAGGACTATGGCGTCACCATCACCGACGGACCCCTGCTGGGCCTGCTCTCGCGTGCGGTGGTGGTCATCGATGCCGCCGGCACGGTGCTCTATACTGAGCAGGTGGGCGAGATCGCCAACGAGCCTAACTATGCAGCTGCGCTCGCTGCCCTGAAGTAGCAGCGCACTGCCGCGGGGGCGTCGCCCCCTGCCTCCGTGCGTCGCCGGGACCGGCTGCTGGCGAGCAGCCGGCGCGTCGGCCAGCACCACGACCGGTACGCAGAGCTACCCCCACGGTCGGGCATCTGGCGTGCGGTGTTCGGCCTCCGCCGGTCTGGACTGGACTGGGGACTGGCGTCGTCTGCACCCGCCTGAAGCTGGATTGCCTCCTCAGATCTTCATCGTCCATTCATCGTCACTCGCGAATTCGGCCCACAACGTGGTTCGGCGATCCACTGCGGTGATCGCCATCACCCCGCTCGCCATCGGCCGAAAGACGATCCCATGGACGTACCCGTCGCTGCCCTGACCTCCGGTTCGATATTCTTCCTCATCTCGGCGGTCGGATTGGCGCTGGCCTTCGAGTTCGTCAATGGCTTCCATGACACCGCAAATGCGGTCGCCACAGTGATCTACACCAACACCATGCGTCCCTGGATGGCGGTGATCTGGTCGGGGTGCTGGAACCTGCTCGGCGTGCTGACCTCGAGCGGAGCAGTGGCCTTCGGCATTCTCGCCCTGCTGCCGGTGGAACTGGTGGTCAATGCCGGCTCATCGGCCGGCTTCACCATGGTCTTCGCACTGCTGCTCTCGGCCATCTTCTGGAACCTCGGCACCTGGTGGCTCGGACTGCCGGCCTCGAGCTCGCATTCGCTGATCGGTTCGATCATGGGCGTGGGCATGGTCAATTCGCTGATCTCCAAGGGCCACTCCTTCGGCGATGGGGTGAACTGGGGCAAGGCCAAGGATGTCTTCATGGCCCTGCTGATCTCGCCGGTGGTCGGCTTCGTCTGCGCGGCGGTGCTGCTGCTGATGCTCAAGGTGGTTGCGCGCCGCAAGCGCGAACTGTTCGATGCTCCCACCCCCAACCAGCCGCCTCCGCTGTGGATCCGCAGCATCCTGGTGGTCACCTGCACCGGGGTGAGCTTCGCCCATGGCAGCAATGACGGGCAGAAGGGCATGGGCCTGATCCTGCTCATCCTCATCGGCATCCTGCCGGGCATGTACGCCCTCAACATGTCCGGGGATGACAGTACGGTGAAGCGGCTGCAGGAGGCTGCCGCCTCCGCGCAAGTGATCTTCGATGCCCAGCCCGGGAGCACGACCGTCGTCAGCGACGCCGAGCAGGCCGAGGTGCTCTCGGCCTTCCTGCGCCCCAGCGGCAAGGTTTCGCCCCAGACCTTCTCCGCCCTGGCGATGGCCAACCACCACCTCAGCGACCTGATCGCGGCCAAGACCCGTCTCAGCGACCTGAGCGAGAGCGAACGCCGCCAGGTACGCTCGCAGACCTACCTCATCGGCGAGAGCATCGGCAAGCTCAACAAGCTCCATGCCGTGAGCGATGCCAAACAGCATGACTCCCTGATGGCCTACCGCTCCACCCTCGATGGTTTGACCAAATTCATCCCGCTGTGGGTCAAGATCGCGGTCGCCCTGTCCCTCGGGCTGGGCACCATGATCGGCTGGAAGCGCATCGTCGTCACGGTCGGCGAGAAGATCGGCAAATCGCATCTGACCTATGCCCAAGGTGCATCGGCCGAACTGGTTGCGATGACCACCATCGGTGCCGCCGATATCTACGGCCTGCCCGTCAGCACCACCCACGTGCTGTCCTCGGGGGTGGCCGGGGCGATGGCGGCCAACGGCTCCGGCCTGCAGATGAAGACCTTGGTGAGCCTGCTGCTCGCCTGGGTGCTGACCCTGCCGGTGTGCGTCATCCTCGGGTCCGGCATCTTCGCCGCCGGTCTGTATGTGCTCTTCACCGTCATGGGCACCCCCCTGCCTTGACGCCCCCGGCCGCCTGGTGCTGGCCGGCACACTGCGGCGCCAGGCAACAGTCAGATGACGAGGGATCTTGAGTAAGAAAGCATGGCCTCCAGTCGTCGATCGGTTAGCGTGGAGGATGCATGTCTCGACTTCCGGACCTCCTGCATATCGATGAGAGCGACGCGTACCGCGATCTGCTCGTACGGGCGTTCTCCGCCAGCGGCGTGCGTGCGGCACTGCACAGTTTCGGTGATGCGGCCCAGGCACTGCTCTTCCTCAATCAGCTCGGGCCCTACGTCCGGGCGGCGCGGCCGCGCCTGATCCTGCTCGATGTTGGATTGCCGCGCATCGACGGCCACGGCTTCCTCGATCTCCTGCGCGGCAATCCGCGCTTCGCCACCATTCCGGTCCTCCTGCTCGATGATGCACCCGATCAGCACGACAGCAGCCGCTCCGGCCTCCACCAGTCCGAAGACCGCTGCCTCAAGCCGACCACCCAGCAGGGGCTGATCGACCTGCTCCGCTCCCATGACCATTGGCTGATGGGTTCGTCGGTCTCGCTGCCGGCCTCGCCCCTGCCGAGCTGAGCCGGCGCGCTCAGCCGACCTCCGCCACGTCGTGGGCGGAGCGGATCAGCTGCCGGTATTCACGCGGACTCAGCCCGGTGCAGCGCTTGAACTGGCGCGACAGCGCGCTCTGGTCGCAGAAACCCGCATCGAGCGCCACCGTGGCGATCGCAGCATCGCTGTCGGCCAGCGCGCGCGCGACGCTCTCGATCCTGGTCTTGATGAGGAACTGGATGGCGGAGATGCCGAAGATCGCACGCATGCGCCGATCGAATTGCGCGACCGACACCCCTGCGAGGCGCGCCAGCTGCGGTATGCGCAGCGTTTCGGCGAAGTGCTCCTGGATATGATCGATGACCGCCGCGAAGGCGCCATCGATGAGCCCGGCACGCACCGGTTCGCCGAGATCCTGCGACAGGCAGGCCAGGCCCACCACCGCGCCCTGGCGGTCGCATAGAGGCACCTTGTCGGTCAGGCACCATCCCTGGGTACGGTCGGGGAAGAGCGTCAGATCGAGGTTGTCCCTGATCGGACGGCCGGTGATGAACACCCGCTCGTCCTGACGGACGTAGCGATCCGCCATATGGCGGGGGAAGAGGTCATGGGCGGTCAGGCCGATCGCATCGCTGGTCCTGGCCAGGCCGCAGCGCTCGGCGCAGGCGGAGCTGATCGATACATAGCGCCCAGCGCGGTCCTTCACCGAGAACACCACCTGCGGCATGCGGTCGAACAGCTGCATCATCACCAGCGGATCCTGCACGCTGTCGAGAAAGGCGGTGCGCCAGCGACCCATTGCCGGCGCGACCGCACCCGCGCGCAGCAGCAGGTGATGACGGCGGGAGGGTGCGCGCATTGTCATGAATGCATGGTCCCTTCCATGGGAAAATGACAAGATCCCACCGTACGATGGCGCTAGGGTGCGCGCCACCGCCGCGAAGGCCACCGCTATGCTCCGTGCACACCGTGCGACATCACAAATATCGGACACCTCATCCCCCATGCCTCTCCACCCCCATCATCATCCTCGACTGACGACCCCGCGCAGCATGCCAACGCATCCCTTCACCGGCGTCCTGCCCGCGGTGACCACACCGTTTCTGGAGAGTGGTGCCATCGATCACCAGGCGCTGGCGCGCCAGGTCCGCATCCTGCTCGAGCACGACTGCTCGGGCATCGTCGCCTGCGGATCGCTGGGCGAAGGTGCGACCCTGAGCCGTGACGAACGCGATGCCGTGATCGGCAGCTGCTTCGCCGCCGCACGCGGTCGACCGGTGATCGCCGGAATCGGAGCCGCGAGCACCAGTGATGCGGTCGCATACGCGCTCGGCGCCCAGCGCCTCGGCTGCGCCGGGGTGATGGTGCTGCCCCCCTACATCTACACCGGGGATGGACGCGAGATCGCCGCCCATGTGGGTGCCGTCTGCGCCGCCACCAGCCTCCCCTGCATGCTCTACAACAATCCCGCCGCCTACCGCACGGATATCACGCCATCGCGCATCGCCGAATTGGCGCGCGCCCATGCCAACCTGTGCGCGGTCAAGGAATCGAGCGGGGACGTGCGCCGCATCACCGCCCTGCTTGCACAGCAGCAGGGGGTGCCAGCGTCGAGGTTGGCCGTCGGGGTCGGCATCGACGACCTGGTGGTCGAAGGCATTGCCGCCGGAGCCAGCTTCTGGGTCTCGGGGCTGGCGGATGCCCTGCCGCACGAGTCGGTGCAGCTCTTCCGCCTCGCCCAGCAGGGCCGTGCCGATGCCCTGGTCCTGCTGCGCTGGCTGCTGCCGCTGCTGCGCTTCGATGCTGAGGTCAAGTTCGTGCAGTACATCAAGCTGATGCAGGAGCGCTGCGGCATCGGACCGGCGCTTGTGCGTCCGCCGCGGCTGCCGCTGACCGAGGGTGAGCGCCACAGCGCGCTGACGACGCTCGAGTCCGTGCTCGCCAACCGTCCGGCGTGGACCCCGGCAGGCTCGTCGCCATGACCATTCCTGGAGAAGGGGGGTCCGCGCGGTGACCGGCGCGTGAGCGTCCCGGGCCGGCGGCAGCTGATCCGGCATGCCCTCCGATTATCGTCCTATATAATGGATTCTCATCTTGTATTGTGGATGGGCAGGGCATGCTGCGTGCATCAGGACGACATGACCACATGAAGGCCCTCATCAAAGCCTCCGCTGCGCCAGGCCTGCGGTTGGGCGATGTGCCCGAGCCGACATGCGAGCCGGACCAGCTGCTCATCCGCGTGCTCAAGACCGGCATCTGCGGTACCGACCTGCACATCTACCGCTGGGATGCGTGGGCGAGCCGGACCGTCCCGACGCCCATGGTCATCGGCCACGAGTTCGTCGGCACGGTCGCCCAGGTCGGCGAGCAGGTGCGCGGCTTCGCCGTCGGCGACATCGTCAGCGGCGAAGGGCACCTGGTCTGCGGACGCTGCCGCAACTGCCAGGCCGGCCGCCGCCACCTGTGCGCGCATACCGTGGGGGTCGGGGTGCAGCGCCAGGGCGCCTTCGCCCAGTACATCGCCATCCCGGCGACCAACGCCTATCGGCACAACCCCGGGATCGATCTGGCGGTCGCCTCGATCTTCGATCCCTTCGGCAATGCGGTGCACACCGCCCTGCATTTCCCGCTCCTGGGCGAGGATGTGCTCATCGCCGGTGCCGGCGCCATCGGCTGCATCGCCGCTGCGGTGGCGCACCACGCCGGAGCCCGCCATGTGGTGGTGACCGATGTGCAGGATGAACGCCTCGCGCTGGCCAGGTGCATGGGCGCGGATGCGGTGGTCAACGTGCGCCAGCGGCCCATCGCCGCCATCCTGCCCGAGCTGGACATGCACGAAGGCTTCGATGTCGGCCTGGAGATGTCCGGCAACACCCAGGCCCTGCGCGAGATGATCGGCACCATGTGCCATGGCGGCCGGATCGCGGTCCTGGGCATCCCCGGCGAACCCGCGCCGATCGACTGGAGCGAGGTGGTGACCAAGATGATCACCATCCAGGGCATCTACGGCCGCGAGATGTTCGAGACCTGGTACAAGATGGGGGTGATGGTCCAGGGCGGCCTCGACATCTCCCCGGTCATCATCCACCGCTACGGTGCCGACGAGTTCGAGCGCGGTTTCGCCGCCATGCTCCAGGGTTCTCCTGGCAAGGTGGTCCTCGATTGGTCGGTCTTCTCCTGATCCTCGGGGTTCACCATGGATGACGCCTTCCGCCAGCAGGCGCTCGATGACCTCGCCGCCGCAGCCGCAGCCGGCCTCGACCGCCGCGAGCGCCTGCTCGCCGGGCCGCAGGGCGGCCAGGTGACCATCGGCTCGCAGCGCTACCTGAACCTCTGCGCCAACGACTACCTCGGGCTCTCCCACCATCCCGCGGTGATCGCCGCGGCCCATCAGGCGCTTGACCGCTGGGGCTATGGCATGGCGAGCGTGCGCTTCATCTGCGGTACGCAGGAGCTGCATCGCAGCCTCGAGGCGCGGATCAGCAGCTTCCTCGGCACCGAGGACACCATCCTCTACTCGTCCTGCTTCGACGCCAATGGCGGGGTCTTCGAGGCGCTCCTGGGAGCCGAGGATGCGATCGTCTCGGATTCCCTCAACCACGCCTCGATCATCGATGGCATCCGCCTGTGCAAGGCGCGCCGGCTGCGCTACCAGCATCGCGATGCCGCAGACTGCCAGCGCTGCCTCGCCTCAGCGGCCGAGGCGCGCTTCCGCCTGATCGTCAGCGACGGGGTGTTCTCGATGAGCGGCGCGATCGCCGACCTCGCCACCCTGTGCGCCCTCGCCGAACGCTCGCGTTCGCTCCTGATGATCGACGACTCGCATGGCATCGGCGTCTTGGGCGAGCATGGTGCCGGGGCGGCCGAGCACTGCGGGGTCCTCGGGCGCATCGACCTGATCACCGGCACCCTGGGCAAGGCGCTGGGCGGGGCCAGCGGCGGCTACGCCAGCGGCCGGCGCGAGATCATCGCCCTGCTGCGCCAGCGCTCGCGGCCCTACCTGTTCTCCAACACCCTCGCGCCCTGCATCGCCGCCGCCTCACTGACCGCCATCGACCTCGCCGCCGCGGGGACCGAGGCGCGCCGGACCCTCGCAGCGCATGCCGCTGCACTACGCGCCGGACTGGGCGCGGCCGGCTTCACCGTCCTGCCGGGCGAGCATGCGATCGTCCCGGTCATCCTCGGCGATGCCGGCCTCGCGGTGCGCTTCGCCCAGGCGCTCTTCGAACAGGGCATCTTCGTGGTCGGCTTCGGCTATCCGGTGGTTGAGCGCGGACAGGCGCGCATCCGCTGCCAGGTCTCGGCCGCGCACACGGCAGAGGATCTGACAGGTGCGATCGCGGCCTTCCGCTCCGTCGGTGGCTCGCTGGGCCTGGCGATCCGGTGATGCCTGCGCCGGGCCGAGCCCCGCGCCGGGCCTGTTGCGCATGGCATCTCCTCAGGGGGCGTTTACGCTCTCGCCCACCCGCCCTTCACATGAACGCAACCTCGTCCTTGGCTCGCCTCCCCTTCCCATCGCCCGCCAGCCTCGCGCTGTTCGCCCTCGTCCTGATGGCGGCCGGCCGTCTCCCCGCCGAGGACAGCCCCAGCGGCGACATCTCCTTCCCGCCGCGCAGTGCCGATTTCGTTCCCTGGCGGCAGCAGTTCTACGCCTATAATCTGCGCACCTGCGGCGACATCTTCCGCACCACCGCCGACCATGGGCAGCCGTGGGCGAAGACCGCTGCGCACGTCCTCGACGACCTGTCGGCCTACTTCACGGAAACGCCGGGGGCGCCTTCGGTCACGGCCGTCTCGGCCGAGGCGGTGGAGGTCTGCAACGCCGGCTGCGATGACCCGATGGTGCTCTATGCCTGCGGCCTGGGTTACCAGGCGGGCCAGCAGTTCGACCAGGCGGCGGAGGCGTTCGCCAAGGCCTACGAGCGCTTCAAGGTCAGCGCCTACCCGGCATTCCGCACCCTGCGCTGCGTCGGCCGCCTGATCGGCATCCGCCTGATGAAGGAGCGCGCAGCGATCTCGCCCCAGACCGAGGCGCTGCGCGCGGAATGGATCGCCCTGGGCGTGCGCTCGCTGCATGAGGTGAGCGCCAAGGATGCGGTGGCCAGGCAGTTCTATGGCAATATCCTCGGCTCCGCCATCGATGGGGACAAGGCCACGCGCGAGCTCATGCATGCCGCCCTGATCGCCGAGATCGCCAAGGGCGGCATCGATTCCTGGCTGGGCGAGGTCGTCACCGCCTACGCGGAGATCGACCGCGCCTGGGCCGCACGCGGCGGCGGCTATTCCAACACCGTGACCGAGGCCGGCTGGAAGGGCTTCGCCGAGCATCTCGACCAGGCGGAGACGCACTTCACCGCCGCCTGGGCGCTCGACAAGACCCTCGCGCAGGCGCCAGCGGGGATGATCACGGTGTGCATGGGCAAGAGCTCAGGCGTTGCGGCGGAGCGCACCTGGATGAATCGGGCGATCTCGGCGCAGATGGATTTCACCGATGCCTACGCCAATCTCTTCAATGCCTGGCTGCCGCGCTGGGACGGCACCCATGCCATGATCCTCGAGCTCGGCAGGAAGGCCCTGGCGACCAGGGCCTTCGACAGCGGTACGCCCGAGATCGTGCTGACCGCCTTGCAGACGGTGGCGCGCGATCTGCGGGACACCAAGGGCGACCCCAACCAGTTGTGGAAGGATGCCCAGGTGTGGAGCGACATCCAGACCCTCTTCGACGGCCTGCTCAAGGAGCCCTCGCGGTCCGCGGTGCGCGACTGGGACCTGGTGCGCTATGCCGCCTATGCCTGGCGCTGCGGCAGGAATGATCTGGTGCCCGGCATCCTGAAGCGCGTCACCGGCACGCCTGATGCGGAGCTCTTCAGATCGATCGCCCATGAGACGCTCGACACGGTCATGAAGGCGGCGAAGGGCGCGAGTGATTTCTGAATCGGCGGGTAGGAGCTCCTGCCCAGCCGCCATCTTGCGGCTGATGACCCCGGACCCCTCCGGCAGCTATCGCCCGGTATGACGTGATGCCGCTGTCGCAGGCTGCGCCGTGGAATCGCACCTGCAGATCAGCGGCGACCGTCACGCTGGCGGCTGGGGTTTGACCGGCAATCGCACCATTGCCTCGTTGATGGCGCCCGACCATGGACAAGCCCGCCGCGATCCTCGGGATCGCCATGCAGGCGACCGTGAGCGGTGCAGTCGTCCATGGTATTTACCGCATGCAGTTCTACGACGCCTACGTGCATCGCAGAGCGAGCCCGCGGTCGATGTCCCATTCCCATCCGCATCCGATGGAGCTGGCCGCATTGGGAACGATATGCGCCATCTCTCAGGCCATCCTCCTCATCATGAGGATCATCGGCCTGTTCGATGAGCGCTCCTCGAAGCGATCCGCCTGGTGCGGTCTGCACCCCGGCGCCGAGGCACCATCCTGGGTGCATGGCCGACGCTGCTGGTCAGGGATGGGACGTCCTGTCTGCCATGACCGCCGAGACTGCCCACGACGCCCCCTGACTCAGGAGACCCTTGGGCCGCACGCTCATCTGGGTGAACCCGACAGGACAGCGCGGGCGCCGCCGCACAGGGGCCATTGCAGGAACGCCAGGCCACCGCCGAGAGAGCCATGCCGGCGCCCACGCATTGACACCGGCCACATCCGCATTGCAATGGATCCGCCTTGGCATGATCGCGGAGCCGCTCTCCCGCTGATGATGAAGCATGTTGCTGCGATCTATGCCTACCCGCTTATGACGAGCGCCATTGGTGACACCATGCTGGTCCGTGCATCGTTCGCGCTGTTCGTGTGCGCCCGGCTGTCCGCAGCTGATCTGCCAGGGATTCCCGTTACTGGACGGATCGACACCCCCCTGCTGGTGCTCGATGCGGGCGACAGCGACTTGGGCACGGAGGGCGGCGCTTCCGGGGACGATTGGCGGGTTGCGCATGCCGATCTCGATTGGGATCACGATTGGATCTCCGCATCAGCCGACCTCAGCCTGCTGACCAACAAGGCGTCCGCCGGCACATCCGGGTCGTCCAATCAGGGCTTCTCGTCGGTGAATGGGGCAGGACGCAGCGATGAGTTCACCGCATCGCTCGCCTACCGTTGGAGCGACGACTGCCGGTATGGGCATGCCTGGGGGCAGATCGGACCGGGCATCCAGATCGCTGGCGATCTGGGTGGCCGGACCATCCAGAATGATTTCCACTCGGTCATCGGGAATCCCCCGAACAATCTCGCCTATGATCATCCCGGCACCCGCTTCGCCGGACTGGTCCATGCGGGCATCGGGGGACGCACCGGGCTCGCCGGACCCTTGGCGGTGGACGTCCGGGGGCTGGGTGAGCTGACCACGAGCGGCTGGTCGCGTTGGCGAGCCGAAGTCCTGCTGCTGGCATCCTGTCCCTATGGCGGGGCATGGTGCGGTGCGCGCCAGGATGGCGCGGCGGGTCATGCGCTGACGGCGATCGCCGACGACGTCGCCAGGCATGAAGGCGGATTCAGCCTGGTGATCGGCCTCACCTGGCATTATCTGGACTGCGAGCTGTCGCTGGAAACATCACACGATGTCACAAATGGCGGGCAGGATGGCTACTTCTCCCTTGCCTATGCGCCGTAGCGGCTCGCGGCTGCCGTCGCAGCCCCGTAACTATTCGGTGAAGGCCCCATACAGATGGAGCTTCATTCCTTCGCTCAGCATTGGCCGTCCTACCGCTGGGCCAATATCTCCCGCAACGCCGCCGGCGTCAGCATCGCCGCGTCCGGCGGGTCTCTTCCGACTAGTGCATCGTTCGGTTAGTTCATTCTCGATTTCTGGAATCGCCTGGTCGGCTTGATCATCTTTCGCAATTTCCCTGGGCCAGATGTCCAGGCAAACGGGACACATCGCTTGCTATGTTCCTTGATGTAGTGCCGAGGGAAATGGGCCAATTCCTCGGTTGATTGGTGCACTGCCTGCTGCAAACCTTGCCGCGTCATGATGCCAAAGGGGCATTCGATGGGATTCGTCCACGACGCATGGGTCGGCGTATAGCGGAATGACATTTTCGGATATCGCGAGAGCCATTCTTTGGCGGCCGCATTGTTATGCGTGTTGAGATTGTCCATTATCACGCACATCCTCTTCCCCTCATATTTCCGAGCCAGACCATCCATGAAATGTAGGCAATCCTTCGATGTGCGACGATCAGTATCGCGCGAGACGCAGTGCAGTTCGTGCATGACGTCAGGATCACTCCGAGAGGCGGGCCAGGCGTGCCTACGAGTGGTCTTTGGCATGGGAATCGACCCCTTACGAGAGGGTGGAAGAGGAAGACGAAGAAGCCGAGGAAGCTGAGATAATCACTCAAATCGGCCTGAATCGATAGGGGTCCGAATGCCAGGGAAGCATATAGTTGACACGGAAACTTTATGTTGTAGTTTCCCTGTCAACCATGACCAAACCACCAACATCCAAGCTCTACGACGGACCGCTGACCTCCCACGCCGGGTTCTGGCTGCGCTTCGTCTCCAATCATGTATCAGGCGCATTCCGCCATAAATTGGCAGGGAAGGGCATCGCCGTCGCCGAATGGGCGCTCATGCGCTCCCTCTTCGAACATGGCGAGGTTGCCCCCAGCCAGCTGGCTGTTCAGTTGGGCATGACGCGTGGCGGTATCACCAAAATAGCGGACAAACTCCTGGCCCGCTCGCTGGTGTTCCGCATCCCTGATGCCGGCGATGGTCGTGCTCATGCACTCTCCCTGACAGCGGCGGGACGTCGTTTGGTGCCGATTCTGGCCAGACTCGCCGATGACAACGATCGCGAATGGTTCGGTCATCTGCAGCCTGAAACGGTGGCATCCTTGACCAAGATTCTGCGCGACATCGTCGAGCATCACCGGCTACGGACGGTCCCCATCGAATAACGGTGAGCATCATGTGATTACCGATTTCCGCTGACCGCATTCGCCCTTCAGCCTCTTCACCACCATCACCATCTAACCCGAAAGGAACCCAATGGACAGCGAAATCAAGACACTCGGGGAGTCGTGCACTACCTATTCCTACGAGGAGCGTCACTCCTTCCTGCAACTCGTGGGCCAGCTGATGGCCGCGGGAGTCGAACGCGATCATGCCGATTCATTCCGCCTGGAGAAGATCTAGTATCTGCCAAACGGCGAATCGCACGCTGTGGCATGCAAATCCGGCGATGTCCAGCCTGCTCTCCCCTTCTCCGAGGACGGGATCGTGGCCGCGCTGCGTGCGATTCAGGCCCAGACGATTCAATACATCGAATTCTGCAATCAGGTGAAGGCCGCAGGCTGCATCTCCTACGTCGTCTCAATCGCAGGATGACGGGCCCTCTATTTCGGGCGCGCTGGCAACGTCTACGTCGAGCACTTCCCGAAAGCAAAGTAACGCACGGCACTGCGAACCTCACACCTGTATCTCGATCACTTCCCCATTCTCTTCGTAGCATCAAACCATACCCCAACCCAGGGAACATCGTCATGAACATCGACATTACCACCGTCATGGAAGCCTGCACGGCAGGCTCCGATCAAGAACGAATGACCTTTCCCCAAGTCGTCATGCAGCTGATTGATGCTGGTATCGAGCGCTATTACGCCGATCTCAGCCGCTCGGAGAAGATCTACTACTTGCCAAGTGGCGAATCGCACTTGGTCCCCTGCAAGCACATCATTCAGAAGCCGGCGATGAACTTCTCGGCGGAGGGCGTAGAGGCCGCCGTTAGAGCGATTCAAGGCCAGACGATCAAATACCAGGAATTCTGCGCGCGGATCGCCGCTTCTGGTTGCATTGGGTACATCGTCTCCCTAACCGGTCGACGCGCGGTGTATTTCGGCCGGACCGGCGACATGCACATCGAGCACTTCCCGAAAGCCAAGACATGAACGCCCTGGCACTGGGAATTGGCGGGGTCGTGCCAGCACTCCTGCTGGGCGTCGGAACCGTGCTGATGCGGTGCAGCATCGGCAATGGCGCTTCAATTGCCGCGTAGGTGGCCACCGTGGGCACGACCATCGCGGTGGTCGGATGGCTCGCGTCGGCTGTAGCTGGGGGCGTGAGTGGCGGAGGCCGTGCCATTGGCGATGCGGTAGCGATGGGGCTCACATGGCCGGTAGCCATCGCCTGCATGAGCTACGGATTCGGCACGCTCAAGCTCCCCGTGTCGATCATCGCGCCACTTACCAATAGCAATGCGTTGATCGCAGTGGCACTCGGCGCCTTCATCTTTGCCGAATGCAAGGATCTGGATATGGGGCGCGTTGTGATCGGCACCCTCTTCATCAGTGTCGGCGCGGCATTAGTTTCGCTATCTAAAGCAAGCTAAGCAGCTTCCGATCGCTCTCGATCGGCAAGCCATCTTGGCTTGCCGCACACCCTCCTCGTCTCCAGCGAGGTCTACTACGACCGACATGGGAGTCCACTATTGCGTCGCACCCGTGTCGCACCATCTGTCTCTGTCTGCTGTCGCTTGCCGCCTGTGCCGCTAAGAATCTCACACCCGAAACGATCTACGGCGTCGGCCCTGAATGACTAGCCAACCATTTCTATTACGGGTATCGATTGGTGCGACCGCTGGGAATCGAACCCAGGACCCACAGATTAAAAGTCTGTTGCTCTACCAACTGAGCTACGGTCGCATGGAGGCTGGTGGTGGCATGCCGGGCAGGCGCCAGGCTGGTGGGGCAATCGGTTGTCCTGCCGCGCGCTGGCGGTCATCGCCGGTCTGGGCCGGGGTATCGGAAGAGGCTGCTTCTGCGGTGTCCTGTAATACCGGCCTCCTCCGGTGCGTCCAGCCCTACCGCCCTGAGGCGTAGCGCACGTCAGTCGCTGCACGCTGACCGAACAGTGCGCTTCCTCACGCGAGAAATGGAGTATGTCGTCCCGACCCGTCGACCTTCAGTCAGTCGGGATTGGCTTCAGGCGGGATTGGCCTCAGGCGTCTGGCTCTTGCGGATCTGCACCGAGATCGCGTTGAGGATCTGGTCCTTGGAGTACGGTTTGGCCAGATAGTCGCTGCAGCCGGCAGCGCGGCATTTCTCGTCCTCGCCCTTCATGGCATTGGCGGTCAAGGCGATCACCGGGAGATTGCGCAGACGCTGGTTGGAGCGGATCGCCCGGGTGGCGTCGTAACCGTTCATAACCGGCATCATCATATCCATCAGCACCAGCTTGAACTGGCCGCCCTCGAGGCGCTCAAGCGCCACGGCGCCGTTGTCGGCAACCTCATAGCTGTACCCGGCACGTGCCAACAGGAAGGCAATCAGCTTCTGATTCACCGGGTTATCTTCAACGATGAGGATATCAGACATCCGCACGAACTCTCCGATTGAATGGGCTTAGCGTACTCCATGGGCACCTTCGCGGCAATGCCCAGATCACCCTCCCTCGACTTTCAGACTCAATGCCTCACCTGGAAGGCCGCCAGAGTGAAATCCGCAAGCTCCTTTGGCAGCTCATCTTGCATGACGATGGCCGCTACCGCCTCGGCGGTGATGGGAGTCAGGAGGATGCCATTGCGGAAATGTCCGGTCGCCAGCACCAGCGTCGGCGAGACGCGGTCGATGACCGGTAGCCCGCCATGCAGTCGCGGACGCAGTCCCGTCCAGGTCTCGATGATGGGGGCGCGCGCCAGGGCCGGCACCAGCACGCCGGCGCTCGCGGCCAGCCGGGCGATGGCCTGGGGGTCGTCGCGGCGATCGAAACCGTCGCTGACCATGGTCGAGCCGACGACGATGCCGCAACCCAGACGTGGGACCAGGTAGCCATGGTTCGAGTGGACGAAGTGGCGCAGCAGGCGGTCATCGGCGCCGAGACGCAGCATCTGCCCCTTCACCGGTTCACCGCTCAGATCGACGCCGCTGTGCCGCGCCAGCTCCGGCGTCCAGGCGCCGCTGGCCAGGACCACGACCTCGCCGGACACCGCCGCGCCATCGCCGAGGTGGACGGTCGGCCCGTCGACACGCGCCACCCGCGCGCCGAAGCGCAGATGCACGCCGAGCCTGCGGCAGGCGGCCTGCAGGGCCGAGACCACCAGGCGCGGATTGACCTGGCCGGCCGGCAGCAGCAGGGCGCCGGCGCAGGCGTTGCAGAAGGCCGGCTCGGCCGCGCCGATCTCGCGCCTGCCCAGGCGGCGCACCGCGACCCCGGCGGCGGTGAGGAACGCCTCCTTGGCCACCACCGCTGCGGTATCCTCGTTCTCCAGCCAGGGCAGCCATCCGCCCACCTGGCGGAAATCGACCAGCATGGGGTCGGCGACCAGATCCGCGACGAAGCGCGGCCAGCGCTCCAGGCTGGCCTGCCCGAGCGCCCACAGCGGCCCGGGAGCATCGGCCTCGTGATGCGGTGCGAGCATGCCGGCAGCGGCCCAGCTCGCCTCGCGCGATTCCGCCGCGGCATCCAGCAGGGTGACCGTGCAGCCGCGCTGGGCCAGCCTCCAGGCGCAGGAGAGGCCGATGATGCCGCCGCCGATCACCACCACCGCGGAATTGGTCATGGCGCGAACATGACGTGCCAGAGCTTGTTGAACACCAGGGTCATGAAGAAGTTCGCCACCATCACCAGGACGCTGCCCTGGACCACGCCGCGGGTGCAGGATTCGCCCACCCCGGTGGCGCCACCATGGGTCATCAGGCCGCGGCGGCAGGCGACCAGGCTGATGATGCCGCCGAAGACGAAGGTCTTGGCCAGCCCGGTGAGGGTGTCCCAGCTGCGCATGTACTGCGCCGTGCGGTACCAGTAGGCCCCCTCGTCGACCTGCCAGATGTCGACCACCAGGAAGGCCGCGGCGATGATGCCCGCCAGCCCGGCGAGCGCCGAGAGGATCGGCAGGAGCAGTACGCAGGAAAGGAAGCGCGGCGCCACCAGGTAGGCGATCGGATCGGTGCCCATGACGCGCAGGGCGTCGAGCTGCTCGGTGACCTTCATGGTGCCGATCTCGGCCGCCATGTTCGAGCCGACGCGCCCCGCTACCATCAGCGCGGTGAACACCGGGGCCAGCTGGCTGACCAGCGAATAGTTCACCATCGGCCCGGACATCACTTCGGCGTTGAACTTGACCAAGGTGGCATAGCTCTGCACGGCCAGCACCATGCCGATCGAGATGCCGCTGATCAGCACCACCGGCAGGCTGAGGTAGCCGATATGGTAGAGCTGGGTGACGATCACCGAGCGGCGCTGGGAATCGCGGAACAGCGCGCGCACCGCCTGGGCGAACAGCCTGCCCAGCTCATCGGTAGCGACCAGGCCCTCCAGGGTGATCCGGCCGATCAGCCGGGTCGCACCGCGGGCGGTGGTCGAGGCCGGCCGGATGTAGGTGAAGGGATTGAGCGGATCCACCCCGGGGTTGTAGATCGCCCGCCACCACTGTCCATCGCTCCCCCCTGCGATCCCCCTCGCCCGGGGTGGGTCAATCTGCTGCCGCAGCTGGAGCTGGCGCCGGCTTGACCACTGGGCCCGCTCGCTGTCATGGGTGAATGCCCAAAAGAGCCCGCGCGGCGGTCATGCGCATCTGGCTGGTGGACGACAGCGAGGATGTCCACCAGGTCGCCCAGCGCACCGTCAACGCCTTGCCGGGCCTCTCCCTCACCCGCTTCTATTCCGGTGCGGAGGCGCTCACGGCCTTTGCCCAGCTGGCGGCCGCCCACCCGGCCGAGCTGCCGCGGGTGATCCTGATGGACTTCTACATCGGCGACGAGCGCGGCGATGCGGTCACCCTCGCGCTGCGCAGGCTCGAGCCTGCCACCAGCAGGTCCACCATCGTCGGCTACTCCAGCATGCAGAGCGCCAGCGAACGCATCCTCGGCAGCGGCGGCGACGTGGTGGTGCGCAAGCACCGCAGCCAGGACGGCCTCAACCCGAGCCTCTACCGTTTCCTGGCCGGGTTGCAGCATTCACGATGATGGTGGTCTTCACTCCCGGCAGGGCGCGCGAGGGTGAGCCCACCCCACCCTGCAGCGCCTTGACCACGGCGAGGAACTCGGTGTAGGAGCGCGCCGCGAGCGCCTGGGAGCAGGCATCCCCGGGCTTGAAGGTGCTGGCGATGTCGGCGAGCAGGTCGATCTGGTCGCCATCGTCATTGATCGCGGTCAGCACCAGCACCAGCACCTGCACCGGCTCGCCATCGGGGGCATCGAAAGCCAGCCCCGGCCGGGACAGCCCGACGCCGATCACCGGCGCCGGCAGGTTCGCCAGACGGGCATGCGGGATGGCAAGGTGGTTGCCGACCGCGGTCGACATGCTGCGTTCCCGCTCCTGCACCGCGGACGCCACCAGCCCCTCGTCGAGGCCGGCGCTCGATGCCAGCGCTGCGGCGAGCTCAGCGATGGCATCCTCCTTGGTCGCGGCCGCGAGCTCGAGCACGAAAGCCTTGGCGGCGAGGACGTCGGTGAAGCGCCGCGCACGCTTGCGTCCCAGCACGCGCAGCATCAGGGGTCCGGCCATCATCGAGGTGACCAGGGCGATCACCACCAGCGCGACGAAGGTCTTCTGGTTGATGACCTGGTCGCGCAGGGCGATGGTGCCCAGCAGGATCTCCATCGCACCGCGCGAGTTCATCCCCAGGGCGACCACCCAGGACTCGCGCGTACTCATGCCGCTCAGGCGCGCCCCGGCGCTGCAGCCGATGAGCTTCCCGGCGCAGGCGATGAGCAGGGCGATGGCGACCAGCGGCAGATCGAAGTTGGCCGCGAAATCCACGCCCAGCCCGATCGAAGCGAAGATGATGGGAGCGAAGAAGAAGGAGATGAACTGCTCGATCACCGCACGCGTGCGCTCGCGCAGATGGGAGGACTCGCCGATGGCGACCCCGACCAGGAATGAGCCGAAGATCGCATGCAGCCCGATCCACTCGGTCACCGCGGCGCCGAACAGCGCGAGCGCCAAGGTGAAGCTCAGCACCCCGCCCGGCCAGCTGAGGTAGGCCTGGATCCACGGCAGGATGCGGTGCAGCAGCCAGCGGCCGAGCGTGAGCATGGCGCCGGCGAAGCCCAGGGTCAGAGCCACCACCTGCACGGTCTCCCGGTGCGGCGCCGCAGCCGCATGGCTGCCGCCCATCATGCCGAGGATGATGGCGAAGATCATCCAGCCGATCAGGTCGTTGAAGATCGCCGCCGAGATCACCACCATGCCCAGATCGCTGCTGAGCAGGTTGATGTCCGTCAGCGTCTTGGCGATCACCGGCAGGGCGGAGATCGACATCGCGGTGGCGAAGAAGAGGGCGAAGATCATCACATCCGAGCCGCTGGACATGCCGAGCAGGGCGGGTGCCATCCAGGCGACCAGGAAGCCGAGGCCGAAGGGCACGACCATGCCCCCGGCGCCGACCGCCAGGGCGATCCGGCTCTGCCTGCGGACGCCGGCGAGATTGACCTCCATGCCGACCACCAGCAGGAACAGCACCAGCGCCAGGGAGATGATCCCCCTGAGCACCTGCGCCTCCTCGCCGCTGGTGGGGAAGATCGTCTGGCTTGCCGACGGGGCGAGGCGGCCGAAGACCGTCGGCCCGAGCAGGATGCCGGCCGCCAGCTCGCCGAGCACCGCCGGCTGGTGGAGGCGCTTGGCCAGTTCTCCCAGCAGGCGTGCGCTCAGCAGCAGCAGGGCGAGGGTGAGGAACATCAGCGCACGCAGTCGCCCTGCCAGGGACTGACCGGGCCATTCCCCATCACCTTTCTGCGGCTAGCATCCATATCAGATGGCGGCAAACCCTCTCACCAGCTCGGCCGTGCTCAAGCGGCAACCGCCGGCCCGGCGCAGCGATCTCGCCGGGCTGGGCTTCCCCGCCTTCTCGGCCTGGTGCGCGGGCGTGGCCGGGCACCACCCCCGCTTCCACCGTGCCGCCTACCGCCAGGTGATGGGCGAGGGGCGCTGGGCGCCAGGCGAGCTCGCCCTGTGGCGCGAGGCGGAGGAGGGCAGTCCAGGGACCATCGCCGCGCTGACCGATGCCGCCACGTCCGCGCAGATGCCATGCGTGACTGGCATGCGCGAGGTGATCGATCCGCAGCATGGCCGCACGACGAAGATCCTCAGCCGCCTGGATGATGGCCGCGAGGTCGAAAGCGTGCTCATCCCCATGCGCGGCGGCGCCCACCACACCATCTGCGTCTCCTCGCAGGTCGGCTGCAGGATGGGCTGCACCTTCTGCCAGACCGCGCGCATGGGGCTGGTCCGCCAGCTGGGCGCGCATGAGATCGTCGGCCAGGTCCTGGCGGCGGCGGTGCATACCGGCATCACCCCGCGCAACCTGGTGTTCATGGGCATGGGCGAGCCGCTCGACAACCTCGATGCGGTGGCGGCGGCGGTCGAGGTGCTGACCGACACCAACGGCCTGCGCCTAGCGGCGCGCCACATCACCATCTCCACCGTCGGCCGCGTCGACCAGTTCCCCCGCCTCGCCGAGCTCGGCCTGCTGCGGGTCAACCTGGCGGTCAGCCTGAGCGCTGCGGAGGATGTCCTGCGCAGCAGCCTGATGCCGGTCAACCGCACCTGGAACCTCAGTACCCTGCGCGCGGCGCTCGGGGGTCTGGCGCTCCCGCGCGGCCGGCACCTGCTGATCAGCTACGTGCTGATCGACGGGGTCAACGACAGCCCCGCGGCAGCCGAGGCGCTGGTCCGCTGGCTCAGTGGCCTGCCCGCCCTAGTCAACCTCATCCCGCTCAATCCCATCCCGGGCAACGCCCAGCGCCCGGCCCAGCCTCCGGCGGTGGCTCAGTTCCGCCAGCAGCTGCTCGCAGCGGGCGTCCCGGTGCGCCTGCGGCAGACCAAGGGCGACGGGGTGATGGCGGCCTGCGGGCAGCTGGGCACCGCCCGCAGGCCGGCCCGGCTGCGCTGAGCGGCATCCTCCTGCGCTCCGGGCCGCTTCGGCGCATGATGGTCCCTCCCCGGGCGGCTTTTGCGTTTGACTGAAGGCGGGCATTCTCTAAGAAATCGACTGCCCCCCGCACCATGGCAGAACGCAAAGATCGCATAGATCGCATAGATCGCATAGCAAGCGCACTTCACGCACCCGCAGACCGCATTGCAACCGCCCTCGGCCGCCTCGCCGACCACCCCTCGCCCCATAGGACCTGACGGCCATCATGCAGAACAAGCCCATCCTCCTGGTCGAAGACAACCCCGACGACGAGGTGCTCACCCTGCGGGCGCTGAAGAAGAACCGCATCGCCAACCACATCGTGGTGGTGCGCGACGGCGCCGAGGCGATCGATTACCTGTTCGGCACCGGCACCTACGCCAGCCGCGATCTGAGCATCCAGCCAGCCGTCATCCTGCTCGACCTCAAGCTGCCCAAGCTCGACGGCCTGGACGTGCTCAAGCGCATCCGCGCCGATGCGCGCACCGCCATCCTGCCGGTGGTGGTGCTCACCTCGTCGCGCGAGGACCAGGACCTGGTGCGCAGCTACAGCCTGGGCGCCAACAGCTATGTGCGCAAGCCGGTCGACTTCGTCCAGTTCGTCGACGCGGTCGGCCAGCTTGGCGCCTACTGGCTGGTGATCAACGAGCCGCCGCCCGCCCCCACGCCATGACATGGAGCGCCGACCGATCAGCATCCTGATGGTCGAGGACGATGATGACGACTCCGTCATGCTCTTGCACGCGCTGCGCAAGGGCGGGTTCGAGCCCTTCCATGAGCGGGTCGAGACCGAGGTCGACATGCGCTCGGCGCTCGCCCGCAGGCAGTGGGATGTCGTGATCTCCGACTACACCCTGCCCTCCTTCAGTGCACCCAGGGCCCTCGCCGCGCTCAAGGACAGCGGCTACGACGTGCCCTTCATCGTGGTCTCCGGCTCGATCGGCGAGGAACTCGCGGTCTCCGTGCTCAAGGACGGCGCGAGCGACTTCATCACCAAGGGCAACCTCTCGCGGCTGATCTCGGCGCTCGAGCGCGAGCTGCGCGACTCCGCCTCGCGGCGGGCGCGGCGTGAGGCCGAGGCCGCCCTGCGGGCCTCCAACGAACGCACCATCGCGCTGGTCAACGCCTCGCCCTTCGCCACCGTGGTGCTCGAGCGCTCCGGCCTGGTGGCGCTGTGGAATCCCGCCGCCTACAGGATGTTCGGCCTGAGCGAGGCGCAGGCGATCGGCCAGCTGCCGCAGCTGGTGGCAGACGGAGCCGCCGTCGAATTCACCGCCATGTGCGCTGGCGTGTGGTCGGGCAGGTCCTACACCGCCATCGAGATCCATGCCCGGCATGCGAGCGGCTCCCAGCTGCTGACCAGCATGTCGCTGGTGCCGCTGCGCAACGCCCAGGGCGTGGTCGACAGCCAGCTCGCGCTGTTCGAGGACATCAGCGAGCGGCGCAACCTCGAGCGCCAGCTGCACCAGGCGCAGAAGATGGATGCCATCGGCAAGCTCGCCGGCGGGGTCGCCCACGACTTCAACAACCTGCTGACCATCATCAATGGCCGCAGCCACCGCATCCTCGGCCAGCTGCAGCCGGACGATCCCCTGTGGCGCGAGGCGGACATCATCCACCAGACCGGCGAGCGGGCGGCCAAGCTGGTGCGCCAGCTGCTCGCCTTCAGCCGGCGCCAGGTCGTCGAACCCCAGCTGATGGGGTTCAATCCGGTCATCAGCGACATGGCGAAGATGCTCAAGAGCCTGCTGGGGGAGGGCATCGACATGGTGCTGCTGCTCGATCCCGAGCTCAAGCAGGTGCGCGCCGATGCCGCGCAATTCGAGCAGGTGGTGCTCAACCTGGTGGTCAATGCCAACGATGCCATGCTCCATGGCGGGCGTCTGACCATCCAGACCGCCAACCTCCGGCTGACCAGCGAACAGGTGCGCGGCCAAGCCGGCGCCGTCTCCGGGACCTACGCGACCCTGGTCATCAGCGATACCGGGAAGGGCATGGACACCCTCACCCAGGCGCGCATCTTCGAACCCTTCTTCAGCACCAAGACCGGCGGCTCGGGACTCGGCCTGGCGACCGTCTACGGCATCGTCAAGCAGGCCGGCGGCTTCATCACCGTCACCAGCGAGATCGGCAAGGGCTCGACCTTCCGCATCTGCCTGCCGGTGGCCGAGGCCAAGGATGCCCCCGCCACCCCGTCGGCACCGGGCATCTCACAGGTGTCCGGCAGCGAGACCATCCTGGTGGTCGAGGATGAGGCCGACATTCTGACGCTGGTCGCGCAGGTGCTGGAGTTGCACGGCTACCGGGTCAAGACCGCGCGCAACTGGGTCGAGGCCTTCGGCATCGCCAAGCGCCTGGATGGCACGCGCATCCACCTGCTGCTCACCGATGTGGTGATGCCGCAGATGAGCGGCCGGGAGATCGCCGCCAGCCTGGCGCCGCTGTGCCCGGGCATGAAGGTCCTCTACATGTCCGGCTACACCGACGCCGCCATCCTCCAGCACGGCATCCTCGAAGCGGGGGTGCGGCTGCTGCAGAAGCCCTTCAGCCCCGATCTCCTGCTGCGCATGGTGCGCGATCTGCTCGACGGGGCCTAGGCAGCCTGCGGCCGACTCGGCAGCCAGCAGCTGAGCAAGCATCCTGCGGGGCTGAGGCAGACGCTGACGGCGCTCAGGGGCAATGGCCTGGAGTGCGCGGATAGGGGATCACATCGCGGATGTTCTGCGTCCCGGTCACCAGGCACACCAGGCGCTCGAATCCCAGGCCGAAGCCGGCATGCGGCACCGAGCCGAAGCGGCGCAGGTCGAGATAGGCCTGGTAGCGGCCCGGGTCCAGGCCGGCGGCGGCCATGCGCTGCTCCAGCACGTCGAGGCGGTCCTCGCGCTGGCTGCCGCCGATCAGCTCGCCCATGCGCGGCACCAGCACATCCATCGCGGCGACGGTGCGGCCATCGTCGTCCAGGCGCATGTAGAACGCCTTGATGTCCTTGGGGTAATGGCTCACCACCAGCGGGCTTCTGCAATGCTCCTCGACCAGGTAGCGTTCATGCTCGGCCTGCAGGTCGCAGCCCCAGGAGACCGGGTATTCGAAGCGGCGCCCTGCCTTCGCGAGGATCGCGATCGCCTGGTCGTAAGTCAGCTCGGCGAAGTCCACCGTGACCAGCTGCTGCAGCTGGGCGCACAGCCCCGGCGCCTGCTGCTTCTCGAGGAACTCCAGCTCGGGCGCGCACGCCGCGAGGGCGTCCCTGACGGTGCAGCGGACGAAATCCACCGCCAGCTGGCGGTCGCCCTCGAGATCGCAGAAGGCCATCTCCGGCTCGATCATCCAGAATTCCGCGAGATGGCGCGGGGTGTTTGAGTTCTCGGCGCGGAAGGTCGGCCCGAAGGTGTAGATGTCGCCCATGCCGCAGGCGAAGGTCTCGCCTTCCAGCTGGCCGGAGACGGTGAGATGCACGGGCTGGGCGAAGAAATCCTGCGACCAGTCGATGCCCTCTCCGCTTGCACGCGGCGGATGCTCCAGATCGAGGGTGGTGACGTGGAACTGCTTGCCCGCCCCTTCGCAATCGCCGGCGGTGATGATCGGGGTATGCACACAGGTGAAGTGGCGCTCCTGGAAGAAGCGGTGGACGGCGAAGGCGAGCACCGAGCGCACGCGGTGGATCGCCTGGAAGGTGCGCGTGCGGGCGCGCAGATGCGGGATGGAGCGCAGGAACTCCAGGCTGGTGGCCTGCTTCTGGATGGGATAGCGCTCGGGGTCGCAGGCGCCCACCACGGTGATGGCATCGGCCTGGATCTCGACGCTCTGGTTGCGTCCGGGGCTGGGCACCAGCCGGCCGGTGACGCTCACCGCGGTCCCGGTATGGATGAGCCTGGTCACCTCGGCGTAGGCCGGCATCGCCGCCGGCACCACCACCTGGATGCCGGCCAGGCAGGAGCCGTCGCTCAGGTCGATGAAGCTCACCCCCGCCTTGCTGTCGCGGCGCGAACGGGCCCAGCCGCAGACCACCACGGGTCGGCCGTCTGCGGGCGGTGGGCCAGAGCTGAGGAGGTCGCGGATGCGGTCACGTCTGATCATGGCTGCATGCTCGCCCATCAGCGCGGCGTTTCCAGCGCCAGGCGGTGGGGCGGTGCCACCGCCGTCCGAGCCGACACGACGCTGGTGAAATGCCGCTGATCCGACATCATCCCGCCCATGAGCACCCAATCCTCCCAGAGCTTCGCCCCCCATGCCCCCGCCGGCCCCTGCCCGATCATCGTCCATGGCGCCGCCGGACGCATGGGGCACCGCATCCTGACCATCGCCGCGGGCGACCCGGCCTTCCGCATCGTCGCCGCGGTCGACAAGGTCAAGGGGCGGCTGCGCGACCTGGGCATCGACAGCGATGCCCCCCTGCTGGTCGAGATGCCGGTGGAGAAGGGGGCGGTGGTGATCGATTTCAGCCATCACAGCGCCTTCAAGCCCCTGGCGGCCCATTGCGCCGCCCATGGCATGGGGTTGGTCAGCGGCACCACCGGCATCTCCCCCAATGAACTGGAGGAGGTCATCACCGCCACCGCCAAGTCGGTGCCGGTGCTCTATGCCTCGAACATGAGCGTGGGCGTCAACGTGGTCTTCCGCGTCGCCGCCCAGATCGCCCGCACGCTCGGGCTCGATTACGACATCGAGGTCGTCGAGGCGCACCACAACCAGAAGATCGATGCCCCCTCGGGCACCGCCTTCGGCATCACCGATGCGATCTGCGCCGCCACCCACCGCACGCGCAACGACCTGGCGCATGGGCGCAAGGGCCAGACCGGCGCGCGCGTCAAGGGCGAGATCGGGGTGCATGCCCTGCGCATGGGCGATGTGGTCGGCGACCATACGGTCTACTACGTCGGCAACGGGGAGCGCATCATCCTCTCGCACGTCGCGCACAACCGCGACATCTTCGTCCGCGGCGCCCTGCGCGCTGCCGCCTTCATCGCCAAGCAGAAGCCCGGCCGCTACTCGATGGACCACGTGCTCGGGCTGTGAGGCGGCGGGCGCTCAGGTAGCCTGCGGCGGGCGCATAGGCGCAGTGCTGTCCCGCACGATCAGATCGGGTATCAGCAGCTCATGGCGCGAACGCATGGCCTTGAGCGCCTCCTCCGAGACCGCCATCTCGACCACCATCTCAGCGGCGCGCTTGCCCATCTGCACCAGCACGTGGCTGACGGTGGTCAGGCGCGGCAGCATGATGGCGGACCAGAAATCGTCGAAGCCCACCACCGAGATGTCGCTGGGGACATGCAGCCCCGCGGTGCGCAGCGCTGCATAGGCGCCGACCGCGGTGATGTCGTTGTAGCACATCACCGCGGTGAAGGTGCGCGGCCGGCCCAGGTGGGCGGAGAGGGCGGCGGTCGCCAGATTGGCGATGGCGTCGCGTCGGTACTCGCCGTCGGGCTTGAGGTAGTGGCAGGACTGCCCGCGCAACCCGGCCTCCCACACCAGCCTGATGAAATGCTGCTCGCGCGCGGCGAAGATGTCGGACTGCTTGGGCCCGAGCCAGAGCAGATCCCGGTGGCCGAGGGCGACCAGGTGGGCAAGGGCGCGCTTCAGCCCCTCGACCTCATCATAATTCACCAGCGGGATATCGCCGATGCCGGGATGCTCAACCACCACCAGCGGCAGCGGTCGCGGGAGGGTGAGGTTGCGGCCGGAATGCAGCAGCACCCCGGGCACCACCAGGCCATCGAGGCGCCGCTGCATGATCTGCCGCACCCCGCGCTCGACGCCGCGCTCCTCGCGGCTCGGTCCGATCAGCGCGAGGTTGTAGCCGATGTAGTGGGTATGGGATTCGACCCCCATGGTCAGGTGGTGGAAGTACTCGCCGCCCATCGGGTGCTCGAGCGAGGGCTCATCGCCGACCGCGCCGAAGTCGAGGGCCAGGCCGATGGTCTCAGCCCGCCCGACCTGCATCGCACGCGCATGGTAGTTGCCGAAATAACCCAACCGTGCCGCCGCCTCGCGCACCCGCTCGGCGCGCTCGCGGCCTACCTTGCCCGCCCCCTTGCCGGGGTTGAGCACCATGCTCGCGGTCGCCACGCTGACGCCGGCGGCCTTGGCAACATCGGTCAACGTCACCATGCTCATGGAACCTCGGGTGCTGCCGCCGTGCACATGCGGGCTGTGGGTCGCCAGGATGGCCTGATGACCCTCCTCGACCCCGCAGGGCGGGTGGTGCGCATGATGCGCGCACCCTGCCAGCGCACAACCCTGCGCTGACCACCCCGGAGGGGGGTGTCGCCGCTCGCCGGCCAGAGGCCAGAGGCCTGAGGCCTGAGGCCTGAGGGCCATGCCACCCGGCCCCTGGAGACGCGGAAGCCCCTGGTGTGCGCGGCCAGCCAGGTACAACGCCACCATGAAGCTGGTGATCGTCGAATCGCCGAACAAGACGCGCAAGATTCGCGCCTTCCTGGGTGCCGGCTACCAGGTGTGCGCGTCGTTCGGCCATGTCCGCGACCTGCCGGCAACGGGCGATCTCGCAGTGGCCTTCGCCGATGGACGGGTGACGCCCACCTACCTGCCGCTGGAGCGCAGCCGCACCGCCATCGCCGACCTCACCCGCCTGGCCGCGGATGCCGATGAGGTGCTGCTGGCGACCGACCCGGACCGCGAAGGCGAGGCGATCGCCTGGCACATCAGCGAACTGCTCGGCACACGCACCTACCGCCGGGTCGCCTTCCACGCCATGACCAAGGTCGAGGTGCTCAAGGCGGTGGCCCAGCCGCGCCAGCTCGACCTCCACCTGGTCGCCGCCCAGCAGGCGCGGCGGGTGCTCGACCGCGTGGTCGGCTGGCTGGTCAGCCCGACGCTCTACCGCGTCGCCCGGCAGGCCAAGAGCGCCGGCCGGGTGCAGTCGGTGGCGATGCGCCTGGTCGCCGAACGCGAGCGCGAGATCTCCCGCTTCACCGCCGTCGACTACTTCATCCTGCGCGCCCAGCTCGAACGTCCGGGCACGCCACCGCCCTTCGCCGCGCGCCTCATCACCTGGAAGGGCCAGCCCCTGGGGCAGCGCCTGATCAGCCAGGAGACCGCCGACAGGACCGTCGCCTGGTGCCTGCGCCAGGCGTGGCTGGTCGCCGCCTGCGAACGCCGCGAGCAGAGCCGCCACCCTCCGCCTCCCTTCATCACCGCCACCGTCCAGCAGGCGGCATCGGTGCGCCTCGGCCTGAATCCCGACCAGACCATGGCCACGCTGCAGTCGCTGTTCGAGGAGGGCCACATCACCTACCACCGCACCGATTCGGTGGCGCTCAGCGATGAGGCCCTCAGCGCGGCCAGGAGCGTGATCGCGCGCGACTTCCCCCCGGCCTACCTGCCGCCGGCGCCGGTCGTGCACCAGAGCAAGGCCGCCAATGCCCAGGAGGCCCATGAGGCGATCCGCCCGACGCATGCGGAACTGACCGTGGAGCTGCCCGCGGATTCCCCGGCAGGAAAACTCTACCGCCTGATCTGGCAACGCTTTATCGCCTGTCAGATGGCCAGCGGCCGCGATCAGCTGACGACCATCCTGGTGGACTGCGCACCGGCGACCTGGCTGGTCGATGGCGCTCCCCCGCAGCCGATGGGGGTCTTCCAGGCCAAGGGCAAGGTGGTGCTCTTCGACGGCTGGCGGCGGCTCACCGGCGAGGACGCCACCGAGGAGGCCGCCCCGCGCAGGAGCAAGCGCACCAAGGCCGGCGCGACGCCGGCCGATGAGGAGGAATTCCTCGGCGAACTGCCGCTGCTGACGGTCGGCGACACGCTGAAGGTGCGTGCGCTCGAGGCGCTCAGCCGTACCACCAAGCCCCCGGCCCGCTATACCCAGGCGTCCCTGATCAAGCGCCTGGAGCACGACGGCATCGGGCGACCCTCCACCTATGCCACCATCATGCGCACCATCCAGGACCGCGGCTACGTCGAGGAGCGCAAGCGCAAGCTCCACGCCACCGAGCTGGGCATGCAGGTCACTGAGTTCCTGGTCCGCCATTTCACCGGCAGCTTCATCGATATCGGCTATACCGCCCGGCTGGAAGGCGACCTCGACCGCATCGCGCGTGGCGAGGCGGCGTGGGAACGCATCGTCACCGAGGCCAGCTTTGCGGTGCTGGCGCTCGCCCAGAAGGCCGGCCTGCGCGGCAATCCGCTGCTGCCCAGCACCCCACCTGCCACCCCGCGCATGTGAACGGCAGCACGGGGAGGGGGTACCAGGTTCTGGTCCAACCCGATGCTGCGCACCCCCGACACCCTGACCCGTCTGCGGCAGCTGGCCGTGCGCATGCCGCTGGCCCTGCTGGCTGCCGTGCTGGCATCAGGTGCCGACACCGCCACGGCTCCGACCAAGGATGCCCAGAACTCCTTCTTCGAGAACCGCATCCGACCGCTGCTGGCCGAGCAGTGCTACCAGTGCCACAGCGACAAGGCGCGCAAGCTCAAGGGTGACCTGCGCCTGGATTCCCTCGCCGCCATGGTCCAAGGCGGGGCCTCGAAGCATCCCGCCATCGTCCCCGGCAAGCCTGATGAGAGCCTGGTCATCAAGGCGATGCGCTACACCGACGAGGATCTGCAGATGCCGCCCAAGGCGCGGCTCGATGACCGGGCGATCCAGGACATGGTCACCTGGATCTCCATGGGCGCCCCCTTCCCGGAGAGCGACGAAAAGCCGACCAAGCCCGAGCCGCGGCCGGTCGACACCACCGACCTGGTGAAGGCGAAATCCTTCTGGTCATTCCAGCCGATCGTCTCGCCGCCGGCGCCCGCAGTCGCCCAGGCCGGCTGGCCGGCCAATGACATCGACCGCTTCGTGCTCGCACGCATGGAAGCCCAGGGGGTGAAGCCGTCCCCGGGGGCGGACAAGCGCACCCTCATCCGCCGCGCCACCTATGATCTCACCGGCCTGCCGCCGACCCCGGACGAGGTGGACGCCTTCATCGCCGACCAGTCGCCGGGCGCCTTCGCCACCGTGGTCGACCGGCTGCTGGCCTCGCCGCGCTACGGTGAACGCTGGGGCCGCCATTGGCTCGACCTGGTCCGCTATGCCGACACCGCCGGAGATAGCGCCGACTACCCCATCCCCCAGGCCTACCTCTACCGCAACTGGGTGATCACCGCCCTCAACCGCGACCTGCCCTACGACGAGTTCGTGCGCGAGCAGATCGCCGGCGACCTGCTGCCGGCCGGAGACGAGGCGATGCGCCAGGAGCACCTCATCGCCACCGGCTTCATCGCCCTGGCCAAGCGCTTCAGCGTCAACCCCGAGCGCGACCAGCACCTCACCATCGACGACACCATCGATATCATGGGCCGCTCGCTCCTGGGCCTGACCATCGGCTGCGCACGCTGCCATGACCACAAGTTCGATCCCATCCCCAGCAGCGACTACTACGCCCTCTACGGCATCTTCGCCAGCACCCGCTACCCGTTCGCCGGCAGCGAGGAGGACCGCCGTCCGCACAACCTCGTGCCGCTGGCCAGCGCGGCCCAGATCGAGGCCATCCTCGCGCCGAAGAAGGACCAGCTCGCTGCCATCGACGCCGAGATCGCCCAGATCGAGGCGGAGCGCAGCGCCGCCCGCCAGGCGAGCAAGGAGGGCACGGCTGCCGCCGCCGCCAAGCCGGGCGATCCGCCGACGCCGACGCTGACGAAGCGTAGCGAGCAGGAGCTCAAGAACGCGCAGAACGATGCCACCAGGCGGCGTGCGGCACTGCTCGAGGCGGTGCCCTACGCCTTCGCCGTCGCCGAGGGCACCCCGGCAGACGCGCACGTGCAGAAGCGCGGAGATCCCGACAAGCAAGGCGAGCTGGTGCACCGGCGCTTCCTCTCCATCCTCGGCGGCAGCCCGCTGCCATCCGCTGCGACCGGCAGCGGCCGCTTGGAACTGGCGGGGTGGATCACCTCGCCCGGCAATCCGCTCACCGCTCGGGTGATGGCCAACCGCATCTGGCAGTTCCACCTGGGCACGCCGATCGTCGCCACCCCCAGCGATTTCGGCAGCCGCGGGCGCACGCCCAGCAATCCGGCGCTGCTCGACTACCTCGCCAGCCGCTTCATCGCCGGAGGCTGGTCGCTGAAGGCCATGCACCGGATGATCATGCTCTCGCGCACCTGGCAGATGAGCTCTCTGGAAGATCCCGGCAGCATGGCGCACGATGCCGTCAACGACACCCTGTGGCATTTCCCCCGGCGGCGCTTGGAGGCGGAGGAGATCCGCGACGCGATCCTGAGTGTCAGCGGCAAGCTGGACCTGGACATCCCGCTCGCCCACCCCTTCCCGCCCCAGCGCACCTGGGAATTCACCCAGCACAGCCAGTTCTCGGCCGTCTATGACAGCCAGCACCGCAGCGTCTACGTCATGCAGCAGCGCATCCGGCGCCACCCCTTCTTCGCCATCTTCGATGGCGCCGATCCCGGTGCCAGCACACCGCAGCGCATGGTCTCGACCTCGCCGCTGCAAGCGCTGTTCCTGATGAACGACCCCTTCGTGTTCGTCAATGCGCAGGCCTTCGCCGCACGGCTGCCGGCCAACGCCAAGCTGCGCCTCAAGCTCGACGCCGCCTACCGCATCGCCCTGGCGCGCCATGCCACGGCGAGCGAGCTCGATGCGGGCGAGGCCTACATCGCTCGCTTCTGCGCCCTGAGCGCAGCCGGAACCAGCACGCCGGATGCGAAAGCCGGAGCGGGTGCAAAACCGGGGACGGACGCCACCGCGAGCCACGACGCAGAGGCCGCGCCGCTCGCCAACGCCGCCCAGGATGCGCTGGCGAGCTATCTGCGGGCACTGATCTCGAGCAACGAATTCCTGTTCATCGACTGAGGAACGCCATGCACCATCCCCTGCACGCCGCCCTCACGCGCCGCCGCATGATCAGCTCGCTGGTCGGAGGCAGCCTGCTGATGCCATCGATCATCGGCGAGCTGCTGCACGGCGGTGAGCCGGCAGCCGCCCCGGTGATCGACCCGCTGTCCCCCAAGGCGCCGCATTTCCCCGCCAAGGCCAAGCGCGTGATCTTCCTCTGCATGAGCGGCGGCGCCTCCCATGTCGACACCTTCGACTACAAGCCCAAGCTGATCGCCGACGCCGGCAAGAAGGCCCCCAACGGCAAGTTCCTCAAGCGTCCGGATTTCGCCTTCACTCCAGCAGGCCAATGCGGCATGCCGATCAGCGCGCTGTTCCCGCATCTCGCAACCTGCGCTGACGATCTGTGCATGATCAATTCGCTCAAGACCGACCACAACAACCACTTCGAGGCCACCCTCGGCATCCACACCGGCTCCGTGACCCTGGCTCGTCCGAGCATCGGCTCGTGGGTCAGCTACGCCCTGGGCACGGTCAACCAGAACCTGCCCTCCTTCGTGGTGATCGCCCCGCACCTGCCCTACGCCGGCGGGCAGGTGTGGAGCGCGGACTTCCTGCCCCCCTGCCACCAGGGCACGCTATTGACCCCGGGAGCAGAGCCGATCCCGGACCTCAACCGCCGCCTGCCGAGCGCCGCGCTGCAGACGCTCGAGCTGGAGATGCTGCAGAGCCTCAACCGCAGCCATCTCGCCGAGCACGGCGGCGATCCGGCGCTGGCAGCGCGGGTGCGCTCATTCGAGACCGCGGCCGGCATGCAGCTCGAGGCGCCTGCCGCCTTCGACCTCACGGCCGAGAGCGATGCCACCATGGCGCTCTACGGCCTCGAGCGCGGAGCGACCACCGGCTTCGCCTGGCAGTGCCTGGTCGCGCGGCGGCTTGCCGAACGCGGCGTGCGCTTCATCGAGCTGATCGACACCGGGGCGCACGATAATTGGGATTCGCACGGCGACATGCATGAGCATGTGCACCAGGCCAGGAACGTCGACCAGCCGATCGCCGGGCTGCTCAAGGACCTCAAGTCGCGCGGCATGCTCGAGGACACCCTGGTGGTCTGGACCACCGAGTTCGGACGTACGCCCTTCGTCGAGAACGCCGACAACAAGGGGCGCGAGCACCACTCCTCGTGCTTCACCTCCTGGCTGGCGGGCGGCGGGGCGAAGCCCGGGCTGCGCTATGGTCAAAGCGACGATTACGGCATCGAGGTCGGCGAACGCATGGTCCACCTGCACGACTTCCACGCCACCATCCTCCACCTCCTCGGGCTGGACCATGAGCGCCTGACCTTCCGCCATGCAGGCCGCGACTTCCGCCTCACCGATGTCGCCGGCACGGTGGTCAGGGATCTGCTCGCCTAGCGTGACCTGCCCGGCCCAGGGTGCCAGGAGCGCCGACGCCCTCATTCGGCGGCGAAGCTGATCGCATCGAAGTTGCAGAAGTCCCTGCCGTTGCTCGCGGGCCCATCGATGACCAGGCGCACCACATGCGCGCCCTCGCTGATGGGGATGCCGTTCTTCACCACCTCGGCCCATTTCTTCCAGTCGCCGGTCTTGAGCATCTGCATGCGCCCGCTGACATTCACCCCATCGATCTCGACGTGGCAGCTGGTGCCATCGAATGGCGAGCCGGAGCGGATAGCCAGGGTATAGGTGGTGGTCTTGGGCGAGAGCACGGTGTAGGAGAGCCATTCCCCGGTGTGCACCCAGCCGACGCAGAAGCCGCCGCCCGGCTTGTCATCGATGTCGACGCCATCGTGGCGGTACTTCCCCCCCTCGTTGCGGTCATCGGTATCGTGGTAGGCGACTCCTTCGCCGCCCTGGTCGTAATCGGCGCAGCTGATCGAGCAGGGCAGCACGCGCGCGGTCCCGGTGGGATAGGCGCGCGCGAGGACCGCCGGGTCGAAGGTGGCATAGACCGCGATCCCCATCAGCAGCGCCGCACCCTTCTTGGCCTTGGTCAGAACGTCGAGCATGCCGGTGCGCACCCCGACATGGACCGGTCCGTAGCGGCTCCAGCTGCCGACCGCCAGGCCGCCGAGGCCGTTGAGGGGCTCGCCATTGACCTCGAGGTCGAAGCTGCGCGCATTCGCCAGGGTGGTCTCCATGTACCAGGCGTAGACTTGGTAGATGCCATTGGGCACATGCAGGATGAGCTCCAGGGGTCCACCGCTGGCGGTCACCCCGCCGGTGAGCATCGCCCGCATGCTGGCATCGACGGCCGGCTTCGGCTCCATCGCCATCGCGGTCGGCCGGCCATTCCTGACCACCAGGCCGCTGGATTCGGCCTGGCGCTGCGACAGCCACTTGTTGCCATCGATGGTGACACCGTCGCCGCCGCCGAACTTGATCGCGGTGATGAAGCGCGGCGGCACCTCGACGGGGGCGGGCACCGCCGGGGTGGCGGCACGAGTGGCGGGGGCCGCCGGGGCTGCGGGCGCGGTTGCGCTCGCCCCCGCCACCGGCCGGGCCGCCTGGTCGGCCTGGGCCGAGCCCGCCACCGCGACCGATAGCCGGCTGCCCGGTATCGGCCGCTCCAAGGTGCCATCCGGCAGCTTCCAGCCCACCGACAGGTGCGCCCCGCCGCCGCCCTGCTTGTGCAGGGCTTCAACGTAATAGGCCTTGTCGGCGCTCAGGTGGATGGGCGCGGAACGCTGCGCCGGGTCGTGCTCCCACTCCTGGAAGCCGGTGTATCCCGGAACCTGGGCGATCATCCGCCGGTGCTCCGGGCTCTGGTCGGTGCTGAGCCAGAGCTCGCAGTTGTCGTCGCCGCTGATCCAGAACACGTAGTCGCCATCGCTGGGCGGATGCAGGTAGCCGCGCATGCGCGTGGCGAAATCGCTGATGTGGTTCTCGGGGAAGGAGAAGGAGCTGTCGTAGGTGACCGAGGTCGGATGGTCGGGGTACTCCGGGCGGTTGACGAAGTCGGAGACCCGTCCGCCGGCGATGCCGTTCCAGGTCTCTCTCCTGATCAGGCCCAGCTCCAGCGGGTCCCTGATGGTCACGCTCACCGGCTGCGAGAGCACCGTGCCTCCGGCGTGGTCGGTGACCTTGACCCGGAGGTCGACCTTGCCCGGAGGGGGATCGGCCCAGATCCCGTGGTAGGGCTCGCTGGTGGAGGTCGCGACCACCCGATCGCCGGCGAGGAAGGCGACCTCGGCGACATCGGTGGTGCCGACCACCCGGGCCAGCAACGCCACCTCGCCCTCCAGGTCGCTGTCCGGCAGCGGGCTGGCCAAGCTGATCAGGGGGGGCAGCCCGCCGTTGGCGTGCCCGACGGCGTAGAGCGCCATGCCGCACAGCCGCGAGCGTCCGAGGCCGTCGACCTGGACATCGAGATTATGGGTCGTCACCGTGCCGCGGTAGGGGCCGAGCGAGCACCAGGTGGAAGCGTGCTCCTCGTGGACCGCGCTGGTGGCCGCCACCCCCTGCAGGCTGACCCGCGGCAGGGAATCGCCGATGCCCTGCTCGTTGGCGATCCACACCTGGACATCATAGGTCCCGTTTGGCACCACCTGGGAGAAGCGCACCATCGAGTCCACCGAGCTCAGTCCGCCATCGAGCATGGCCTTGAGGTCGAAGTCCAGGCCCGGCGCGCTGATCGCGCCATCGGCAGCCGGGGCCGGGCCGGGAGCGATGGTCAAGCCGGCCTGCAGCGCATCGGTCCTGGAGAGGAAGGCATTGCCGCCGATCGACACCGAGCCGCCGCCGAAGGCGATGCCGCGCAGGAACACCGTGCCCTCCTCGAGCACCGGATCGGTATGCGCCACCAGCGAGGCGCTCTGGCCGGCGCGCAGGTGGACGCCGGCATTGCCATCCGCACGTGCCAGCTCGGCGGCCCCCTCGGTGACCTCGACCAGGGTGCGTCCAGCGACGACACTGACGCGCATCTTGCCGGGTTCGCCCGCGATCCGCGCCAGGGGGGTGATGACCTCGATGGCGGCGCCCGCACTGCGCTCGACCGCGGCGAGGTCGAGGCGTCCATGGTCGAGCTGGATGCGCAGGCGGCTGCCCGGGGTGATGTGGTCCGCCTGGGTATCCCCGGAGATGGTCACATGGAGCTGCGGCTGGTCGACCAGCATGGACAGCACCGCCGTGCCGCTGGTCTGCATCCCGTCTCCCGGCTCCACCGCCTCGCCGATATTCGCCCCCTGCTTCTTGCCGTCGTGCAGCAGGTTGGCGTCGCCGATCGCGCGCTCGATCCTGCCCATGCCGGGGGCGGACTGGACAGTCGGCGAGGGCGCGCCCGGGACCACCGTGGTGCCGCGCGCCGACGACCCGGCCCAGATCGCGATGGTGGCGACCAGGCCGATGGCCACCGCACCGATGGCCAGGTAGAGCGGCGTGCGCGACGGCGGCGGAACGTCGTCCTCGTCCACGCTCCGCTGCATCGGCAGCGTCGCACCGCTGGCGGCGCGCAGGTGGCTGGAGGGGCGGCCCGGCGGGCTGCCGGCCGGACGGGCGTTCTGGTGGATCGAGGAGGTGCCCGGCCTGGCCCGGGCGCCGGAATTGCGGCGCACCTCGCTGCGCAGATTGCCTCGGCGCATGCCCGCAGGGCTCTTGCCCCCTCCCTCCGCAGGCGGGGGCGGCATCGGCGCCGGGCCCATCATCAGCCGGCTGCTCTCATGGCCGCCACCGAGCTTGGCCACCACCTTCTGCACGCCATCGCGGGTGATCGCACCGAACAGGGCGGCGAGCAGCAGATCGACGCGCACCTGGCGGACGAACTGGGCGGCGAGCATCTGATTGCCGGCGATCTCCTCGGCCAGCGCCGTGCGCTCGACGGCGTCCAGCCTGCCGGAGAGGTACGCATCGACCAGGCCCGGGAAGCTCGGGGTGGTGGCGGCGGCACCCGACGGCGGCGACCAGTCGACCTGGGCGCGTGCATCGACCAGCGCCTCGGCGAGGTCGATCTGGCTCATGCCCATGGCCGCGGCCAGGGCTTCGCCGGTGAGCCCATCGCCATAGCGCGTGCTGATCAGCCGCTGGACCGGCTCGGTGAGCTTGCCGTAGCGCACCCCGACGCTCTGCCCGGCGGAATTGCTCGGCGAGGTCTGCTGCTGCAGCGCATGCTCGCTGCTGACCGCCAGCACTTCGGCGAGGACTTCATGCCGGATCTGCGCCTGGCGCAGCTCCTCGTCGATGCGCCGGCCCAGCTGGCTCATCGCCAGCTGGCGCAGCCAGGTGAAGATGGCGGGGGTGGCGGGGCAGTCGATGAGCTGCCGGCGCGCCTCGGCGAGGGTGTCGGCGAAGATGCGCTCGGCCATCTCCGCATGAGCGGCGAAGGTGCCGATGAACACCCGCAGATCGCGCTGAGCCGACGACATCAGGTCGATGAAGGCCTGCGAGTTGCCCCGCCGTGCCTGCTCGACGAGCATGGTCAGTTCCTCGGCCTGCATCGCGTCCCTTCCTGGCCACTGAACCGATCGGGGACGAGCGAATCGCCCTGTCGCCGCGCTTCGAGGCTATCATCGGGGCCATCGCCACTCAATACCGGCCTGGACCCTGGCGCACAAGTCGATCACCCGCTCGGCAGACGCAGGTCCACGGTGGTGGCGCCGCCCCCTGGCACCCCCGAACGCATCGCCATGATGAGCGCATGCTGCGCCTGGAGTCGGTGGAAAAATCCTTCTACGACCCCGGACGTGGCGAGGTGCGCGCCGCCGCCGGGATCTCCCTGGCGATCGACGACGGGGTCACCGCCCTGATCGGCGCCAACGGCGCCGGCAAGAGCACCCTGCTGCGCCTGATCACCACCCTGCTGCTGCCCGACCGCGGGCGGGTGCTGGTCGATGGCCAGGACACCCGCAGCGCTGCCCTGGCGATCCGTGCGCAGCTGGGCTACCTCTCCTCGACCACGCGCATGTACCCGCGCCTGAGCGGTCGCGAGCTGCTGGCCTACAGCGGCGGCTTCTATCGCCTGCGCGGCCCGGCCCTGGCGGCGCGCATCGCCGCGATGGACGAGCTGTTCGCCATCGGCGAGTTCCTCGATGCCCGCATCGACACCCTCTCGACCGGCCAGCTGCAGCGCATCAACCTCGCCCGCACCCTGTTGAGCGATCCCGCGCTGCTGATCCTCGACGAACCCACCACCGGCTTGGATGTCCTGGCCGCGCACGCGGTGGTCGAGGCGGTGCGTGCCGCCCGGCGACCCGGCCGGCTGATCATCTTCGCCACCCACATCCTGCGCGAGGTCGAGCTGGCGGCCGACCACCTCCTGGTGATGCGCCAAGGCGGCATGGTCTACGACGGGCCCCCGGCCGCCCTCGGCACCGGCGCGGCCTTCGAGTCCTCCGTCCATGCCCTGCTGCATGCGCACAGCACGGCGCTGCCGGTGCCGGGCCCGCCCGCCGAGCTGCACGGCGACGGGGGTGAGGAGTGATGGATCTGCGCCACATCATCCATGTGTTCGCCAAGGACGGCCTCGAGATCCTGCGCGACCGCCGCACCCTGTTCGTCAACATCGTGCTGCCGGCGCTGCTCTATCCCTTCATCGCGCTGTTCATGATCCAGATCCTGCAGATCACCAGGAGCCAGCGCATCGAGCCCCCGCGCGTGGCGCTGCTCGACCGCGCCGGCGAGCTGGCGCCCTTCGTCGCCGCCGGCGCCGGCCATGCCCATGCGCCGCTCATGCCCGGAGCCGACCACGGCCAGCGCGCCGAGCACCGACTGACGATCGTCGAGCTGGCAGCGTCCGAACAGGGGCAGCTGCGCCAGCTCGGACTCGAGCTCGATGGGCTGGACCACCTCGAGCACCATGACCAGGTCTCAGAGGTGCGCAGCCACAAGGCCCGCCTGCGCGCCGATCTGCTCGCGCTCATGCGCGAGCATGATCTCGCCTCCCTGGTGCTCGCCCTGCCCGATGCCCACGCTCCGCTGCGGCTGGTGATCTTCGCCGATGAGGCGCATGTGCATGCCGAGATCGCCGATGAGCTGCTCGATCAGGCGATCGACGTCCTGCGCCACTCCCTGGTGGTGCGCCAGCTGGCGGCCGCGGGCCTGGAGGAGGATGCCTTGCGCCCGCTCGCGGTCGATTCCGTCGGCCTGGCGCCGCCGGCAGAGACGGTGCGCATGCGCATGGCGGGCTTCATCCCCCTGCTGCTGGTGATCATGGCTGCGGTCGGCGCCTTCTACCCGGCGCTCGATCTGATCGCCGGCGAGCGCGAGCGCGGCACGCTGGAGAATCTGCTCGCCTGGCCGGTCCAACGCCGGGACATCTTCCTCGGCAAGCTGCTGGTCACCTGCGGCGCGGCCGGCGCCTCGGTGGTGCTCAATCTCCTGTCCCTCGCCCTGACCATCGGCCTAGCCGGCCACCAGCTGGCGGCCGCCGGGGCGGACTTCGCCAGCGCCGCCACCGTCGGCGCCGGCACCCTGGCCCTGAGCTTCATCGCCCTGGTGCCGATCACCGTCACCCTCGGCGCCCTGTCACTGGCCCTGGCCGGGCTGGCGACCAGCGCCAAGGAGGCGCAGAACTACCTGACCCCGCTGCTGCTGGTGGTGCTGGTCGCCGCATTGGTCGCCGCGGTGCCCGATACGCGCGCCAACCTGGTGCTCGACCTGGTGCCGATCACCGGCTCGGTACTGGCGCTCAAGGAGAGCCTGCAGGCGCACCACCTGCCGTGGTTCCACCTCGCCCTGAGCACCGCCGCGAGCATCGCCCTCGCGGCGGTGGTGGTGAGCTGGGCGGCGCGCCTGCTGGAGAGCGAGCGTTTCTGCTATCCTGGCCTGGTGCGCGCCGGATGGGGCCGCTTCCGCCGCTGGGGCGTGCCGCCGGCGATTCCGAGCGGCATGGAGGTCATGGCGGTCTACGCCATCGCGGTCGGCGGCATGACCTACGGCGGCGGGCTGTTCATCGACGCGGCGACACCGCTGGTGATCGCCGGTCCGCTGGTGCTCTTCATCCTGCTGCCCCCCCTGGTGCACTGCTGGCTCGGCAATTACTGCGCCAGCGAGGTCCTGCAGCTGCGCCTGCCGCCGGCCGGCGATGCCCTGCGCGCGCTCATCGCCATCCCCTTCGCCATCCTGACCAGTTCGGCGATCGGCAGCCTGCAGCCGGAGATGCCCAGCGACCTGGCGAGCGGCACCGAGGACATCCTGGCCAACCTCCACCGCCTGGGTGTGGTGGTCGAGGTGCTGTGCGCGGCGCTGCTGCCGGCGCTGTGCGAGGAGGTGCTCTGCCGCGGGACGCTGTTGAGCGGACTGCGGGCTAGCGTCGGCAACACCGGCGGCGTGCTGGTGACGGCCTTCCTGTTCGCCACCCTGCACCTCTCGCCCTACCGCTTCCTGCCGCAGTTCGTCCTCGGCATCGCCCTCGCCCTGCTCACCATCCGTGCGCGCTCGCTGGTTCCCGGCATGCTGCTGCATGGCGGGCACAATGCCGGCATCCTGCTGTTGGCCGGCGGAGGCGCCTTGTCCCAGCTGCCGGGCATGGCGCTGGTGACCGAGCTGCCGCCGCTGGCGGCCCTGGGCATCGGGCTGATGGGCCTGAGCCTGGCGTTGGGAGTGCCCGGCAGCAGGCGGCTGGACGCGCCCCCGCAGGCGGCCAGCTGATCGCGATCAGCGGCCCGGCGCAGGCGGAGCTATTCGTCGTCGGTGACGGGGATGAGCTTGACGCGGATGACCCCGGTGCCGCCCGCACCCCAGCCGGCGGCGTAGGGACCGAGGAAGATGCGGCCTTCACCCTCGATGATGCCCGGCTTGGCGACCTTGCCCTGCTCGACCTGCATCACCATCGCGCCGATGGGGAAGTCGCCGAAGCTCAGCGACAGGCTCGAGGATGATCGCGAGGCGCGGTAGCCCTTCCAGTTCACCGTGATCGGCGTGCTGAAATAGTCGCTGGTCCAGGTATCGGTAGGGTTGGGCACGACACGCACCCGCTGGCCATGGGTGATGCTGTAGCTGGTGTCGTTGCGGTCCTTGCCGGCCGAGACCTCGACGATCGAGCCGCGCAGGCGATCCCACTGCTTGGGCGTGAGGTTGTCGTAGTCCAGGTTGGTCATCGGCAGCAGGCCATCGATCTCCTCGATGCGCTGGGCGATGCGCTGCTTGGTGATGCCGGTGATCGACGGCTCCGCCTGCTTGTACCAGGAGAACGCCCGTGCGAGCATGCTCTCGCGTGCGCCCGGGCGGCCCTTCTTGCCCAGCGCATACCATTTGTCGGCCAGCTCGACCTGCTGTGGTGCACCGGCCGGGCGCAGCATCTCCATCTCGGCGGCAGCCTTGTAATCGGCATCGCTGCCATGCGCCAGCAGCGGAAGCCCGACATCCCAGGTGTTGCCCTCGAAGCAGAAGTACTTGCCCACCACGGAATTGGCATCCGCATCCTCGGGGTTGTCGAGGAGCTTGATGATCGATTGCACGGTCGGATTCGCGCGCGAGCGGCTGTAGACCTCCTTCTTCTTCGCCTTGGCATCGATGCCGGTGAAGTTCTGCGCCATCAGATCGCAGGCGGTGAAGATGGTGTACCAGTCGGCAATGCTGGCGGAGAGCTCGACGACCTCGCTGAGCAGGGCGTACTGGGTGACCGCATCATCCTTGGTCGCGGGCACCTGCTCGATCAGCTTGGCGATCAGCCGTCGCTTCTGCGTCGCCTTGCTCTTGGCGTAGTCCTCCTTGAACAGCTTGCGCACCGAGACCACCGCGGTGCGCAGGGCGTCGGCGGACGGCACGGCGGCGCTGCCGCTGACGACGGCGGCCGACTTGCTGAACAGCGTCTGCCGCTCGGCCTCCTTCTCGGATTGGATCTGCTTCATCTGCTTCTGCTGCGCGTCCAAGCTCAACTTCTGCGCCTTGAGCGAGAGGTCGGTACCGACGAAGCGCTCGGCCACCTCGAAGTAATGCACCGAGATCTGCTCGTAATCGTCCGGATGGTCCTTGGCGTATTTTTCCGCCCGGTCGAAGTAGTTCTTGGCCTCGGTCTTGGGGATCTCCTTGGACGCCACCGCATCGGCCTTGGCCAGCGCGTCGGTGACGCTCTTGTCGCCGCCCTTCAGCGCCAGGAAGTTCTTGACGTCATCGACGTTCATGCGCTTCTTGCACCAGAAGATGTTGGCCTCGAGATCGCAGACCTTGTCCACATCCCCGGTCGCCTCGTAGAACTTGATCGCCTTGGAGAAGGCCACCGCCGCCGCCACCGAGCGGCTGGGGTCGTTGTTGGAGTCCTGCATCGCCTGCTTGCCGGCGATCACCAGCTCCTCGGCCTCCTTCTGGCCGATCTGCCCGCTGGAGGCCGTGGTGGGGGCGTTCACAGGACCGGGTCCGGGGGGGATGATGGCGTCGGCAGCCTGGATGGCGGGCCCGGCGGCGCAGATGCCGAGCAGTAGAGTCCTCGCGACGACCATCATAGGGGACATCCTCAAACCGGCTTTGGCTGTTTCAGTAGAAGTTGCTAGCATGGCTGGGTCACTCACTCGCTTACGAGACGGTGGCTGATGATGGGACCAGGGGCTCTAACGCAAGAACAGAACGGACACATTCTGCAAGCACCACGGCAAGCCAGCCCACGCAGACGCATGCCGCTCACCTCCTCGCTGGGATTTCGCCTTGCAATCCCGGAAAAGGCAAGATTCTGCCTTGCCCCATCGCGCTGCGCGCTGGGATTACCAGACGCGTCGTTCACGCTACGCTTTCAGGAGCCTGTCCCTGTATGGCCCGCTACACCGGCCCCCGCCTCCGCATCATCCGCCGCATCGGCACCGAACTGCCCGGCCTGACCACCAAGACCGCCTCCCGCCGGCCCAATCCACCCGGACAGGCTGCTGCTGGCAAGCGCCAGTTCAAGGTCAGCGAATACGGCATGCGCCTGCGCGAAAAGCAGAAGCTGCGCTACCACTACGGGTTGACCGAGCGCGGCTTGCGCCTGCTCTACCAGAAGGCCTACCGCCAGCCCGGCGACACCGGCCGCAATCTCCTGATGCTGCTCGAGTCCCGGCTCGACAACCTGGTCTGGCGCGCCGGCCTGACGCGCACCATGCCGGCTGCCCGCCAGCTCATCGCCCACGGGCACATCAACATCAACAGCCACCGCGCCACCAGCCCGGGCCAGCACCTCAAGGTCGGCCAGAGCTTCACCGTGCGCGAGAAGACCCGCAATCGCGAAGATCTGCGCGTCAGCGTCAACGCCCCGGTGCTCGAGCGTCCGGCCGGCATCAAGGTCGATCTCGACACCCTGACCATCACCATCGAGGCGCTGCCGGGTCCTGAGCAGGTCCCGGTCCAGGTCAACATCCAGAAGGTCATCGAGTTCTTCGCCCAGTGATCCCTCCGGGCTGGCCGTCCAGGCGCCCGCTGGGGGTGTAGAACCCCTGCGGCACCTGGCGATGGCATCACCGCGGGAGCGCCCTATTATGTGGGCAACCCCTGCGATGGAGCGGCCATGGATACTCGCCCCGACGAACTCGCCAACGCCCGTCAGCATCTGCGTCTCGCCTGTGCCGCCGCCGAAGAGCGACTGCTCGGCAAGGATGTGGTCGGTCACCTGCGCCAGGCTGCCCGCAGCATGCTGAAGGCCGGCATCAGCCGCATCGACGAGCTGGAGCAGGAGCGCACCGGCAAGTCCAGCGGCACCTGACCGCCGCGGCCGCGCACTCAACCCGGCGGGTATGCTCGGCGACGAGCACGGGGTAGCCTCTGCACATGCTGTTGCGTCGCAGCCTAGAAGGTCTGGTCCTGCTCGCCTGGCTTGCCGTCCAGTACCTCCTGATCGTCCAGCTGCAGCGCTTCGCGCGGCAAGGCGCGCGCGCCTGGCGCCGCTGGCTGGACGGGCATGGCAGCCGGCTCTTCCTCGCGCATGTGCATCGCCACGGCGGGCTGCTGATCAAGATCGGCCAATTCGTCGCCTCGCGCCCGGACGTCTTCCCGCTGACCTACGTCGACGCCTGCAGCTCGCTGCGCGACCAGCTCCCGGCGCGCAGCTTCGCCACCGTCAAGACCGTGCTCGATCTCGCCTACGAGGGACGCACGTCCGACCACCTGCCGCACATCGAGGAGCAGGCCATCGCCGCCGCCAGCTTCGGCCAGGTGCACCGCGCCTGGCTCGCCGACGGGCGCCTGGTGGCGGTCAAGATCCAGTACCCCGAACTCGAGTTCACCGTCGCCGCCGACCTGCGCATCGTCGCCCTCGCCGCCCGGCTGTTCGCCTATGCCCTGCCGGGCTGGCCGATCGACCAGGTCTACCAGGAGATCGTGCGCACCAGCCGCGACGAGCAGGATTACCTGCACGAGGGCGCGGCCGCCGACCGCCTGCGCGAGGGCTTGTCCAAGCGCGGGCTCTCCGTGCCCGAGGTGCTCTGGCCGCACACGCGCGAGAAGGTGCTGGTGATGGAGTTCGCTGACGGGGTCACCCTCGCGCAGCTGGATCTCGAGGGCCTGGGGGCCGAGGAGCGCCGCCGCATCGCCGACACCATCATCGAGGGCTTCCTCTACATGCTGCTCGACGTCGGCTTCTTCCATGCCGACCCCCATGCCGGCAACCTGATCTACGACCGCTCGCCGAAGGGTCCGGCGCGCCTGTGGCTGATCGACTACGGCATGACCGCGAGCATCTCCCACCAGGAGAGCGAGCTCTATCGACGCTTCCTCGATTGCGTGCGCCGCCACGACACCGATGGCATGGTCGATGTCCTCGCCGATCTCGGCTGGGTGCTGCCGAACGCCGATCGCGCCCACCTGCGCGTGCTGGCGCGCGAGGTCTACGACGGGCTCGCCCATCTCGATCCGCAGACCTTCAAGGGTTCGCGACGCGAGCGCGAGCTGGGGGTGAAGGTGGCCGAGTTCCTGCGCCGCATGACCGGCATCGTCTTCCCGCGGCACACCGTGCTGCTGTCGCGCGCCACCAGCCTGATCGAAGGCAATTGCATGGCCCTGGTGCCGGGCAAGAACCTACTCGACCTGGTGCGGCCGCATCTCACGCGCATCACCTCGGTGCGCGCACGGCTGCGCTGGCTGGCACGCGAACTGCAGGAGACTTGGCGGCTGTACCGCGGCTTGCCGGAGCGGCTCGATGCCGCGCTCAGTCGCCAGCCGACCGTGCCCCTGACGCCGATCATGGCGGCGCTGCTGCTGATCGCCGCCCTGCTGCTGCCGGCCGGTACGCCCCAGACCATCGTCGCCCTGGCGGCCGGCGCGGGTGTGCTGCTGAGCCTGGGCGGCCTGCGGCGCTGAGCAGGTCGCCGGGCCGCTGCTGTCCGGGCCCGCTGCGTGCTCAGCGCAGGACGTTGCCTGGGCCGGGTGGGCCCGCCGGGCCGGGTGGGGCCGGGGGGGCTGCCGGAGCGGGTGCGCCAGGCGGGCTGGGTGTGGCCGGTGGTGCCGGTGGTGCCGATGGCGCGGACAGGTCGGCCGGCGGTGCGCCCGCCGGCTTGGGCGGCGGCTCCACCGGCGGCAGCAGCGAGGCGGCGGCCTTGACCAGGAAGTGCGTGCCATGGGCGGCGCGCATGGCCTCGAGGTCTTTGCGCGCCTCCTCCACCTGCCCCAGGCGCACCTCGGCGAGGACCAGGTAGTAGCACTGCCGCGGGTCCTTTCCCGCCAGGCTGTGCAGGCTGTCGTAGAGCTCCTGCCATTCGCCCTTCTCGGCCTGCTGCGCCAGGTGCCCGCCAGAGAGATTGGCCGGCTGCCCGGGAGCCAGCGGCAGGCGCGGCCCGAGCACCTGGATGATGCCCGAGAGCGCGCTGGGGATGGGGTCGCCGCCATGGCCGGCGATGGCGACATGGCTGTCGCTGCGGCCATCGAACCACACGCGGCTCTCGATGATCTGGTCGCCGCCCTCGCTGCGCTGATCGACACGGATGACCACCAGGTCAGGATCCGCGCCGGTGAGGTGGTTGGCGATCACCTGCGAGCCGACCAGATCGGCCTCCTTGACCCCCTTCTTGGCGAGCTCGGCGGCCGCCGCTGCGCCGATCACCACATGCACGCTGGTCCCGCCCAGGGCATCGAGCTCGCCAGCGATCGCCTTGGCGGCTTCCGCACCACTCGGGTCTCCGAACAGGATCAGGATGAGCAAGACATGCATGGTGTGAGTGTGCCACTCTCGGCCGCCGGTGGCAACCCTCGTCCGCCCTGGACAGGGATACGCTTGAGTGCGCCTGGGGACCATGAGCATGGCGGGCATGCGCACCCTGCGCCTCGCCTGGCTGCTCTTCATCACCGTGCTCAAGCGGCGCATGGCCTACCGTGGCGATCTGCTGCTCGCCGGGCTCGACGAGCTGATGCGCGGGCTGGTGGCCCTGGCGATGCTCGAGGTCTACCTCTCCAAGACCCCCTCGCTGGCCGGCTGGTCGCAGAGCGAGCTGCTGTTCGTGCTCGGCTTCAGCATGGTGCCGATCTCGCTCTTCCACACGTTCTGCGGCAACCTCTACCAGCTCTCCAGCGCCTACATCATCCAGGGCAACCTCGACCGCGTGCTGCTGCGCCCCTACCCCACCTTCCTGCAGATCTGCTTCGATCGCATCGCCATCGAGGACCTCTCCGGGGTGGTCCTCGGCCTGCTGCTGATGGCGGTGGCGGTCGCCCACCTCCCCGCCTTCGATGCCAGCCTGCTGCATCTGCTGCTGCTGGCGGTGCTGATGCTCTCCTCCTTCGGGGTGGTGGTGGCGGTGTTCATGGCCTTCGCCGCCAGCGGCTTCTGGTTCGAGGATCGCGTCGGCATGGTGCCCCCGGTCTACAACCTGATGGAGTTCGGCCGCTGGCCGACGGCGATCTTCCACCCCGCCCTGCGGCTGCTGATCACCTGCATCATCCCCTTCTCCTTCGTCGCCTTCTATCCCGCCAGCTTCCTGGTGGGCGGCAGTCGCGAGGCCGCCACCACCGCGGCGCTGACCCCCCTGGTGGCGCTCCTCAGCCTGGTGCTGGCTAACGCCATGTGGCGCGCAGGTATCAGACGCTACCACTCCTCGGGAAGCTGAAACGGTTGCCCGGCCCCGGCCCCGGCCATAGTGGGCGGGACACCCCTCCGCCCGGCCGCAGGCGATTTCCCTAAACCTTCCCGCAGACCGTGCGTTCACCCGGTAGTCGGTGTCCCTATCCCATCAGGAGCAGCCCCATGGCGACTGCCACCAAGAGCCCGCGCAACGCCCCGTCACGTCCTGTCCGCAAGTCCTCTGGTGGCGGGGGCTTCTGGCTGGTCGTCCTGATCGCGGTGGTGAGCGTCGCGGCGGTGTTCATCTTCGCCCCGGACCTCCCGCGCAGCCTGCTCGGCCTGGCCAAGGCCCCCGACCGCAAACAGGAGGCCGAACCGACCGCGCCCGAGCAGGTCGCCACCGACAGCCAGAAGAAGGATCATACCAGCGATACCCAGGTCGACACCAAGGCCGACAACCTGGCCGTCACGGCCAAGCCCCAGGCCCCCACCCCGGCCGCCCCGGTGGCGGCCAAGACCACCTTCGCCGACGAGAGCAAGGCGGGCGGCTATCTGGAGGTTGCGGAGAAGGCCTACAAGGCGATGCAGTGGAGCTCCGCCAGCAATGCCGCGCACAAGATCGACGGCCTGGATGTCACGCCCAAGACCATGGTGAGAGCCAAGGACATCATCAACGGCGCGACCGCCCTGGACAAGCTGTTCAAGGACCTCGGCGACGACAAGGACGAGCTGGTGCGCAACTTCGACACCAATCCCAGCCTGGCCGAGATCGAGACCAACGGCCAGGCGAGCCTGGCGGTGCCGATCATCTCGATCGACAACCCGACCCCCATCGATGGCAACCCGGTCAATGCGGTGGCGGCGCAGCGCGCCAGCGGCAAGATCAACCTGCTGATCAAGGGGCGCAAGGACTTCATGCCCGCCAGCATGCCGGCCGACCTGATCACCAAGGTCACCCCGGTCGACCTCGCGGCGGTGCTGAAGGCCAAGGCCACCGAGCTGAACGACCGCGTCAACCGCCTGAGCAATGGCAGCGATGGCGCCAACGCCCTGGCCTGGTACTACGCCGGACGCTTCGCCTACCGCAACCGCCTCGACGAGCGCGTCACCGAGCTGATGGACAAGGCGGTGATCCTGGATCCCGGCCTGGTCAAGAGCGTGCGCGAGGACAAGGCTGCCAGCCTCTACGCCAACGTCATCTGCCACATGAAGAACGGCAACCAGAAGCAGGCCGACGCCTTCATGGCGATCATCGCGCGCAAATACGCCGACACCGACCAGGGCAAGCAGGCCAAGCTGTTCTACGAGGGCAAGACCGCCGACCTCCTGGCCCTGGCCAAGCAGGCCGACGAGCGCAAGCGGCAGCAGGCCGAGGAGAGCAAGAAGCAGCGCCTGGAGCGCGCCAACCAGCTCGGCGACAAGGATGCCATCACCCAGATCCAGAAGGCCCCTGCGGCCGAGCCGGAAGAGCCGGCGGCCGATGTCGCCTCGGCCAGCACCTCCAGCAGCGCCGATGCCGACAAGCTCTACAAGCAGGGCCTGGACTTCTACTCGCATGCGCAGCAGCTCGGCGCGACCACCGAGCGCAACACGCTCTACCACCAGGCCGAGGCGGTGTTCCGCCAGGCCAAGGCGATCTATATCAGGCTCGCCGAGAAGAATCCCAACGACGAAGCCCTGGCCTCGCGCATGATCCAGAACAACCAGCTGCTCTTCGGCGCGCACAAGTACGCGACCGAGTAGGCCGGCCTGCGGCCGGAGGCATCCTGCTGATGGACAGCGTCAGCTGATCCTCAGCCCCTGGCGGCTTCCCGCCCCAGGCGATCATCGGCCTCAGGCGATCATCGCCCTCATGCGACATTGGCCGCCTGCTCGCGCATCTGCTCGACCACCGCCTTGCCCTCCAGCACCAGCGCGGTGAGGGCGGCGTCATTGCTCTTCGCGCCGATGGTGTTGATCTCGCGCCCGACCTCCTGCAGCAGGAACTCGATCTTGCGTCCGACCGCCTCGCCCTGGTCGTGCAGCAGCGCCTCGAGGGCATCGAGGTGCGCGCCCAGGCGCACCACCTCCTCGCTGATGTCGAGACGGTCGGCCTGCAGCGCGACCTCGCGCACCAGCTGCTCCGCCGTCACCTCGGCGACCTCGGCGAGCACCGCCTGGAGGCGCGCGCGCATCGCCTCGCGCACGCGCGCCAGGCGCTCGCCGGAGGTGCGGCCGATGCGCGGCATGAGCGCGCGCAGCTGCGTAGCCAGGGCGCTGAGGTGGCGGCCGAGGGCCTCGCCTTCGCGCCGGCGTTCGCTCTCGATCGCGCCGATGGCCTGCTCCAGCGCCGCACGCACCGTCTGCTCGTCGGGTCCCGGCGCGCCTGCGGCGCTGGACATCGACAGCTGCGCGACCAGCTCCAGGGCCGGGGGCCCGGCCCCGAGCTCGGCGGCCAGGGCGGCGAGCTCGCGCCAGCTTCTCGCCAGGCGCTCGCGGTCGAGCGCCAGCGCACGGTTCGATGCCAGCTGCACCTGCACGGTAATGCTGCCACGCATCAGCCGGGTGCGCACCTCCTGCCGCACCAGCTCGTCGAGGGCGAGATCGCGCATGTCGCCGCGGATGTGGATCTGGCAGCCGCGGTGGTTGACGCTGGCGATCTGCACCAGCACCGCGAGCTGGTCGCCCTCTGCGCGTCCTGCTCCGAAGCCGGTCATCGAGAGCATGCGCCGTCCACTCTGATCATCCCGCCTCCGTCACATCCTGGTGGTGTCATGGCGCACCGCCTCGATGGCGCCGAAGGTGTCTGCCCGCCGGCGGCCCATGCTGAGCTCCTCGTCGATGATCTCGGCGATGCGCCCGATCGCCCCGCCCGAACCCAGGAGTGCGCGCGTCTGCTGCATATCGGCGAGGCAGCGCTCGCGCCCGGGGCCGTCCCACAGGCGCTCCAGGTGCGCCACCAGGCGCGGGACGGTCAGCTCGTCCTGCAGCACCTCCGGGCAGATGCGCCTGCCGGCGAGCAGGTTGGGCAGCCCGACATGGGCGGTTCGGATGCACTGGCGCACCAGCATCGCGGTCAGCCGGTCGGTCTTGTAGGCGATGATGTGCGGCAGGCCGATGATGCCCGCTTCCAGGGTGGCGGTGCCTGAGGCGATCAGGCCGAGATGGGCGCGCGCGCACATCTCGCGGTAATGCCCTTCGATGAGCGGGAAATCGGTGGCCTCGCGGTACAGGCTGCTTGGCAGCTCCGGGACCTTCGCCACCGCCACCTTGATGCGGCCCTCGCTGGTCGGCTTGCGCGCCAGCATCGCCTCGGCGGCCTGATGGAAGACCGGCAGCAGGTGGCGCACCTCGCGCTCGCGGCTGCCCGGGGCGAGCAGCAGCAGGCGGTCCCGCCCGGCGAGGTGCAGCTCGGCCTCGAGCCCCCGCGTGTCCTGCTTCGGGCCGATCAGGTCGAGCAGCGGGTGGCCGACGAAATCCGCCTGGCAGCCGAAGCGCCTGAAGAGCGGCGGCTCGAAGGGGAAGAAGCACAGCAGGCGGTCGACGCTGTGGCTGATCGCCTTGGCCCGCCGCGGCTGCCACGCCCACACCTGCGGCGCCACCAGGTGGACGAAGCGGGTGCCGGCGGCGCGCAGGTCGCGCAAGCGGCGCACCAGGCGCAGGTTGAAGCCGGGATAATCGATGGTGAGCACCACCTTGGGCCGGCGTGCGCGCACCAGCTGGGCCATGCGCAGGCCCAGGCGGATGAAGGTTGGCAGGCGCGCCAGCACCGGCCCCAGGCCCATCACTGCGAGCCCGTCGATGCCCTGCTCGACCTCGGCGCCGGCCTCGGTGAGCGCCTGCCCGCCCATCGCCGCGCACACCAGATCGCTGTAGCGCGCGCGCAGCCGCGACACCACCTCGGCGCCATAGGCATCACCGGAGGGCTCCCCGGCGATGACGAAGAGGTCGCAGGTCGGTGCGAGCGGCATATGCGGGAGTGTCCATCATGCCTGTGAGAAGGAAACCGCCAGAGTCGCCCGGCAGACCACGGGCGAGTGCCAGACACTCCCCCCCGCGGCTGGGGCTTCGTCATTGCCACGACTTGCTTTGCGCCATCCGGAGCCGAACCTTTCGCCTTACAGCACAGGAGTGCCAATGGCCAAACTGGTCTGCCAGACGGGTCCGACCGCCGGCCATGAATATCCGCTCAACAAGGACGTCACGACCATGGGTCGGCAGTCGTCCTGCGATATCCAGATCCTCGACAACATGTCCAGCCGGGTGAACTGCCAGGTGCGCCGCGACGGCAAGCTCTACAGCCTGGTCGACCTCGGTTCGCGCAACGGCACCAACCTCAACGGCAAGAAGGTCACCGAGCGGCAGCTCTCCTTCGGCGACCGCATTCGCATCGGCGAGGTGGAGTACCTGTTCGTCAAGGAGCCCGGCGATGTCGAGCTGAAGGACCTGCTGAGCAAGTACGAGGTGCAGGAGAAGATCGGCGAAGGCGGCATGGGCATCGTCTACCGCGCCAACCAGAAGTCGATGAACCGCATCGTCGCGCTGAAGATCCTCTCGCCCAAGTACTCGTCCCGGCCGCGCTTCGTCGAACAGTTCATCCGCGAGGCGCGCGCAGCCGGCCAGCTCAACCATCCCAACATCATCCAGGTCCATGACGTCGGCACCGAAAACGACATCCACTACTTCTCGATGGAATACGTCGATGGGCCGACCTGCATGCAGGCCCTGCGCGAGCACGGCCCGTTCAAGACCCCGGAGGCGCTGGAGATCATCCGCCAGACCGCCAGGGCGCTGGAGTACGCCCACGGGCAGCGCCTGATCCACCAGGACATCAAGCCCGACAACATCATGCTCGGGCAGAACAACACGGTGAAGCTCGCCGACCTGGGCATCAGCAAGACCTTCGATGAGGCCGAATCCGAGGAAGGCCCGAAGCGCGTGATGGGCACGCCGCACTACATGGCCCCGGAGGCGGCGCTGGGCAAGAAGATCGACCACCGGGTCGACATCTACTCACTCGGCGCGACGCTCTACCACCTGCTCACCGGCAAGACGCCCTACAGCGGCACCAGCGCCACCGAGGTGCTCAAGGCGCATGTGATGGATCCGCTGCCGCCGATCCATGATCTCGCCCCCGACGTGCCCGAGCCGGTCTGCGCCCTGGTCGAGCGCATGGTGGCGAAGAAGGCCGACGACCGCTACGCCACCGCCACCCAGGTGGTCGAGGAGGTGCAGCGCCTCCAGGCGGGCGCCGGCCTGGGCACCGAACGCATCGCCGGCGGCGAGACCATGCTGCTGCGGCGCTTCGCCGCCGGCCCCACCGCCAGCGGCAGCCCGTCCACCGCCGCCGCGACCACCGGCACCCGCACCCCGCGCCACGATGAGGGCGCCACCACCTCGGAGCGGCCGTTCAAGCGCAGCGTCTCCTCCTCCCCCAACTACAGTGCGCTGGTGCTGGTCACCATCGTGGTGGGGCTGGGCCTGACCGCCTGGCACTTCCTCGGCAACGCCCGGGTCAACCAGGAGGCCACTCCGCCATCCAAGGAGGGCGCCAGCATCTCCCCGACGCCCAGCGGCGCGCCGGTCCAGCCAGTGCTGCCGGCACCGGCGAGCGACAATGCCGCCAGCATCCGCCAGACCCAGGCGCTCGCGGCGCTCGATCAGAAGCTCAAGGGGCCGACCGAGCAGCTCGACCTCAACGCACTCCGCCAGAGCCTCGAGGACCTGATGGCCGAGAAGCTGCAGGATGCCAACCAGGCGCACGCCAAGGCGCTGCTGGACCGCATCGGCACGCTGCTCCAGCACCGCAAGGACCAGGCCACCGAGCAGGATTTCGCCACCCTCAAGGTCGAGGTGCTCAAGCTCCTGGATGAGCACAACTTCGACCTCGGGCTGAAGCGCATCGATGCCTTCAAGGACAAGGACGAGGCGGTGATCAAGGAGCGCTCCGCCACCCTGCGCGACGAGGTGCAGAAGGCGCGCGATAGCTACCTCGGCAGCCTGCACAACCGCGTGCAGCTGGCCGCGGCGCAGAAGAACGCCGCCCAGCTCAAGGAGCTGCGCGATCAGCTGCCGCCGGCCCTGATCGGCACGCCGAGCGAGACCGAGATCAACGACGCCATCAAGGTGATCGAGGACGAGGCTTCGGCGGCTGCGCAGCAGACGGTGCAGAAGGTCGCCAGCGAACTGACCCACTGGCGGCTGTCCTCGGTCGAGGACCTGGTGCACGCTGCCCGCCCGGGCATGGGCAGCTCCGCCGCTGGCAAGCAGCTCGACGCCTACCTCGAAGCGTCGCGCCGCCTCGGCCAGTTCATCAGCCTGCTCTCCGACCACCTCTCGAGTCCCGGCCACAAGGTGCGCTACCACGGCACGCTCAACCGCTGGACCGACCCCGATCTCTTCGGCGCCGACGCCTCCGGACTGCAGCTGCAGGTGGTCGGCGGGGCGACCACCAGCGTCAACTGGCAGGACATCGCCCCCGAGGTGCTGTCGACCATCGTCAAGCTGGTGCTGACCAAGGAGGAGGGCGAGCAGATCCGCCCCGCCATCGAGACCCTGTCGACGCTCAAGCTGGCCACCGAAAAGGACAAGTGAGCACAGCCGGCGCATCCTGCCGTCCCCCGGCGGCCGGCTCCGCTTCCAACGGCCCGGGCCCGGGTTGAGGCCGATGACCGAGCCCGCCGACCACAAGTACAAGGGCACCCGCGGCTCCCCTGCCCACCAGGGGCTGGGCCGCCTGCGGCGCGCCAACAGCAAGACCCCCGCCCGCCAGGGCGGCTGGGAGCGCCACCACGAGGACAGCGAGTTCACCGACCAGCACGGTGAGCGCGAGCGCACCGGCCATGGCGGCGAGACCCTGCTGGCGCGCTTCAACCGCCTGGTGCAGGGCGGGGGCATCACCTCCGAGCCGGGCGAGCCGGGCGAGATCTGCGGCATCAACGGCACCGCCATCCAGGTGCGCCTCCCGGATGGGCGCGAGCTGCCGTGCAGCATCCGCCAGGTGCTCAAGAAGCGCATCGGCGGGGTGAAGAACCCGCTGTGCGTCGGCGACCAGGTGCGCTTGCGCCCGGACGAGTCCGGCGGGGTGATCACCGCCATCAATCCAAGGCGCAACCAGCTCGAGCGCGCCGACAGCCACAACCGCGCGCTGATCCACGTCTTCGCCGCCAACCTCGACTGCCTGGTGATCGTCAGCGCCATGGACGATCCGCCATTCAAGCCCGGGCTGGTCGACCGCTACCTGGTGATCGCCGCCGCCAACGGCATCCCGGCGGCGCTGGTGATCAACAAATGCGACCTCGGCGACGCCAGCGCCGCCTGCGCCCTCTACCGCTCGCTCCAGGTGCCCAACTTCGCGGTCGCCGCGCGCAGCGGCGCCGGCGATATCAGCGCGCTGCGCGATTTCCTGCGCGGCAAGACCTGCGTCATCGCTGGGCAGAGCGGGGTGGGCAAGTCGAGCCTGGTCAACGCGCTCTACCCCGACGTGGCCGCGCGCGTGGGCTCGATCGCCGAGGCCGGCTTCGGCCGCCACACCACCTCGAGCGCGCGCAGCTACGTCCTGAGCGACGGCGTGCGGCTGATCGACACCCCGGGGGTGCGCGAATGCGGCATCACCGGGCTCAAGCCCCTGGATGTCGCGCTGCTGTACCGCGACATCGGCGCGCTGCACCGGCTCTGCCGCTTCGCCGACTGCAGCCATACCCATGAGCCCGAATGCGCTGTGCTCGCGGCCCTCGCCAGCGGCCGGCTGCCCAGCTCGCGCTACGAGAGCTATCGCGCGATCATCTCCGAGGACCTCGCCACCAGCTGAGCGGGTGCGCGCGTCCTGCCGCGCGCGCGCCCTTGCGAGGCTAGGCCCGGGCCTCGTAGGCGCGACCCTGGCGCTTCTCGATGAAGTTGATGAAGGCGTTGTTGACCACGCGGTAGCCGCCGGGGGTCGGGTAGTCGCCGGTGAAGTACCAGTCCCCGGTATAGCCGCTGATCGCCCAGCGCAGCCCGGCCACGGTCTGGAAGACGATCTTCACCTCGCCCTTCCAGGGCAGGTCGCGCGGCCGCACCAGCTCGGAGATCTTGGCCGAGATCTCCTCATCGGAGAAGGGCAGGTAGACGCGCTTGACGTGATTGACCATCGGCGCCTTGGGGTCCGCGGCATCGGCCTTGCACAGGCGGTAGACCTCCTCCAGCACCTCGCCCTGGCCGCGCTCGCGCAAGAGCGCCACCGCAGCCTCGAAGGCGATGAACTTGCCCAGTTCGCTCATGTCGATGCCGTAGCAGTCCGGATAGCGGATCTGCGGTGCGCTCGAGAGCACCACCATCATCTTCGGCTCCAGGCGGCTGAGCATGCGCAGGATGCTCTGCTTGAGCGTGGTGCCGCGCACGATCGAGTCGTCGATCACCACCAGGTTGTCATCGCCGGGGCGCAGGATGCCGCGGGTGATGTCGTAGGCATGGCTGACCAGCTCGCCGCGGTCGTCGTCGCCGCTGATGAAGGTGCGCAGCTTGGCGTCCTTGAGCGCGGCTTTCTCCTGCCAGGGGCGCACCGAGAGGATCTGCCTGAGCGCCTCGCGCGTCAGCGTGCCGGTGCCCTGGTGGCGCAGGATCTCCTGCTCCTTCCATTCGGCGAGGTAGGCCTCGAGCCCCTCGAGCAGGCCGTAGTAGGCCGACTCGGCGGTGTTGGGGATGTAGCTGATGACGGTGCGCGCGAGATCGTGATCGATGGCTTTGAGCAGCGCGGGCACCAGTTCGCGCCCGAGGGCCTTGCGCTCGCGGTAGATGTCGGCGTCGTTGCCGCGGCTGAAGTAGATGCGCTCGAAGGTGCACGACTTGCGCTCCGCCTGGGGCAGGATCTCGACCTCCTTGGCCCACACCCCGTCGAAGGGGCGGTGCGCGATGATCAGCGCCGTGCCCGGGGTGACCTCGCGCACGGACTCGGGCGCGACATTGAAGCAGGTCACCAGGGCGGTGCGCTCGCTGGCCACCGCCACCACCTCATCGTCCTCGTACCAGAAGCCGGGCCTGATGCCGTTGGGATCGCGCAGGGCGAAGGCGGCGCCGTGGCCGACCACCCCGACCATGAAGTAGCCGCCATCCCACGAGCGCGCGGCCTTGCGCAGCACCCGGCCGAGGTCGAGCTCGTCGGCCAGCCGGCGGTTGAGCTCGGCCCCGGTGAGCTGATCGCTGACATGGCGCAGCTGCGCCTCGTTGGCGACATCGAGGAAGTGCCCGATCTTCTCCATCACCGTCGAGGTGTCGGCCGAGCCGATGGGGTGCTGGCCGAGCCCGACCAGCATGTCGAAGATCTCCTCGGTGTTGGTCAGGTTGAAGTTGCCCGCGACGCTGAGGTAGCGGCTGCGCCAGTTGGCGGAGCGCACGAACGGGTGGCAGACCTCGGTGCCGTTGCCGCCATGGGTGCCATAGCGCAGATGGCCGAGGTAGACCTCGCCCAGCCAGGGGTAGTGGCGCATCAGCGAGGCGTCATCATCGGCGTTCACCAGGCCATCGCGGGTCAGGCGCGAGAGGTCGTCGTGGACCAGCCGCCACAGGCGGTCGAGGCAGCTGGCGCCCGATTCCCGATGGCGGAAATAGTACTGCGATCCAGGCGGTGAGTGCTGCTTGAGCACGCCGATGCCCGCGCCGTCCTGGCCGCGGTTGCGCTGCTTCTCCATCAGCAGGTAGAGCTTCTTGAGCCCCCACAGGGCGGTGCCATGGCGCTCGCGGTAGTGCGCCATCGGACGCTTGAGGCGCACGATGGCGATGCCGCATTCGTGCTTGATATCATCGCTCATCGGCACCCCCGCCGCCGCTGCGCCGGCCGACGCCATGCGGGCGCGGCCGGGTTCATGCGCAGCTGCCGATCCGCGCCAGGCCGCCCAGATAGGGCTGCAGCACCGCGGGGATGGCCACCGAGCCATCCGCCAGCTGATAGGTCTCGAGCAGGGCGATGAGGCAGCGCGGCAGGGCCAGCGCCGAGCCGTTGAGGGTGTGCAGGAACGCCGGCTTGCCGCCCTTCTCGGCGCGATAGCGCAGGCCGGCACGCCGGGCCTGGAAATCGCCGAAGGTCGAGCAGCTCGAGACTTCCAGCCACGAGGAGGTGCCTGGGCTCCAGACCTCGAGATCGTAGGTGTGGGCCGAGCTGAAGCCGGTATCGCCGCTGCACAGCTCAAGCACGCGGTAATGCAGGCCGAGCTGCCTGAGCAGGGTCTCGGCATGGCCGCGCAGGCTCAAGAGGTCGGCATCGGAGCGCTCGGGGGTGGTCAGCCAGACGATCTCCACCTTGTCGAACTGGTGCACCCGGGTCATGCCGCGGGTGCCGACCCCGGCCGCCCCGGCTTCGCGGCGGAAGCAGGGCGTATGCGCGGTGTAGCGCACCGGCAGCTGCTCGGCCTCGAGGATCTCCCCGGCATGCAGGTTGGTGACCGGCACCTCGGCGGTGGGGATCAGCACCAGGTCGTCATCGCGGCAGGCGTAGAACTGGTCGGCGAACTTCGGCAGCTGGCCGGTCCCGACCATCATCTTGGATTGCACCAGGTAGGGGACGGCCAGCTCGACATAGCCATGCGTCCCGGTATGGACATCGAGGAACCACGAGATCAGCGCCCGGCTGAGGCGGGCACCGGCGCCGCGCAGCGCCACGAAGCCCGAGCCCGAGAGCTTGGCGGCACGGTCGAAGTCGATGATGCCCAGCGCCGGCCCCAGATCGTAGTGCGCCTTGGGGGTGAAGGCGAAGGTGGGTGCCTGGCCCCAGGTATCCACCACCCGGTTGGCGGCGCTGTCCGCTCCCAGCGGCACCGCGGGATGGCAGGGGTTGGGCAGCAGCAGCAGGCGGTCGGTGAGGGTCTGCTCCAGCGCGACGCGACGCTCATCGGTCGCCTTGGCCTGGTCGCCGAGCTGGCGCGCGCGCTCCTTGGCCGCATCCACCGCGCCGGCGCCGCCACCGCTCCTGGCGGCCTGGGCGATCGACTTGCTCGCCTGGTTGACCTCGGCCTTGAGCGATTCGCTGGCGGTCTTCAGCTCGCGCACCAGGGCATCGAGCGCCAGCAGGCCATCGACATCGACGCTGGCACCGCGATCACCCCACGCCTTGCTGAAGAATGCGGGGTCTTTGCGGAGATGGGCGAGGTCGATCATGCGGGATCTTCGGCACTCTGCGGCGGTATGTCGGAGCGGATGCGGGGCGTCGGGGGAAGTGTACGGCCAGCACCCAGCGGGCAAGCTCGCGGTGGCCATCCCTGGGCAGCCCAGGGCCCGCCGCCGGGCCTCCCGGCCGCCGAAGTGTCGCGACATGCGGCTGTATTTCCGGCCCTACCCGGCCTAGAGTGCTGCCACCCCAGGTGCCACCAGAACCATGCCCGGATCGACCACCCGCCAGCGATTGCTGCTCCTGCCGCTGCTGCTCCTGCCGCTGCTGCTGTCCGGGCAGGAGCAGGACCTCGCGCTGAGCGCGAGCGCGCATCCAGCCGCATTGCCGGCAGCGGGCGATCGCGGCGGGGGCGACTCCTCGTCCAGCCAGGAGGTCGCCCTCTGCGCTCCGCTGACCACCATGCTCAGGCTTTCGAACCCCCTGCATGGGGAGCATCTGGTCATCAGCGCGCGCATCGTGGTGCCCGCCGACGCCCCCGCCGACCTCGGGGTGGCGGCCTTCGTCACCGACCAGCACGGGCACTGGTTCCAGAGCGGGCACGGCATCCATCTGCAGCCGGGCCTGCAGATCATCCGCCTGCCGGTGGGCAGCGGCGACGGCCTGATCAGCGAACCCGCGCACAGCTCCTGGGGGCAGGCCGAGGCCGCGCTCGCCAATCTTGGCGGGGTGTACTTCTGGAGCGCCAGCGCAAGCCGCTCTGTGCTGAGGATCTACGATCTCCAGGTCCATCCCGGGGTGCTCGGCGAGGACGCGGCGGAGGAGCCGCGGCTGCAGGCGCTGTGGGTGCAGGGCGTCAGCGCCTCCGCCCATGGCAGCACCGCCCATGGCCGCACCGGCGAGCGCTGGAGCGCCAGCCTCCAGCCGCAGCCGTTCCCGCGCAATCCCTGCGATCCGAGCGAGTTCGCGCTCGACTGCGAGATCACCGCCCCGGATGGCAGCCGGCAGACCGTGGCCGGCTTCTACGACCAGGAGATGCGCTCGCAGGACCGCGGCGACCGCGAGCAGCTGCAAGCCGTGGGATCCGGGCACTTCACCGTGCGCTACCGCCCGCGCCAGAGCGGCTGCTACCATCTCGCGCTGGTGGCGCGCTGGGGCGATGGCCGCAGCGTGCACAGCGAACTGCCCGACCTGGTGGTCGAGGGCGCGCGCTGGGACGGCTACGCCCGCGTCGATGCCCAGGACCACCGCTTCTTCGCCATCGACGGCGCCTTCTACTGGCCGCTCGGCCCCAACCTGCGCTCGGTCTACGACACCCGCGGCAAGGAGCACCTCAACACCATCCAGACCCCCGATCGCGGCACGCTTGCGTACGCCGACTACCTGACCCGCCTGGCCGCCCACGGCGTCAGCTGCGTCGAGATCTGGATGAGCTCGTGGAACCTGGCGCTGGAATGGCGCGCCGACTGGCCCGGCTTCTACGGCCAGGGCCGCTACAACATCGAGAACGCCTGGCGGCTCGACCAGATCCTCGACCTCGCCTACCAGCGCGGCATCCGCATCAACCTGGTGATCAACAACCACGGCCAGGCGTCCGCCGACTCCGACCGCGAGTGGGATTCCAACCCCTACAACCGCCAGCGCGGGGGCGAGCTCGACGACCCCGCGCAGATGTTCACCTCGGCCTATGCGCTCACCGGCGAGGAGCACCTGCGGCGCTACCTGGTAGCGCGCTACGCCGACCATCCCGCGGTGCTGGGCTGGAAGCTGTGGTCGGAGGTCAACCTCACCGCCGGCCCGGCCGATGTGCTGCGCCGCTGGCATGCCAACGCCGAGGCGCGCTGGCATGCCCTCGACATCTACGGCCATGGGGTCACCAGCCACTGGTGCGGCGACTACCACGCCCCCGACCGCGTCATCGTCGCGCAGCCCGGATTGGATTACGTCTGCATCGACGCCTACCACGGCCCTGAGCAGATGATCGCCGATCTGCTCTATTCCAGCACCATGGATCCGGTGCCCGGCCGCGGCCTGGCGCAATTCGTCAAGCCGGTCCTCACCACCGAGTACGGCTGCAATTGGGATGCCGGACCGGAGCAGCAGATGCTGGCCGAGCATGCCAGCGGGCCATGGGCGGCGCTGGTCAGCGGCCATGCCGGCGCGCCGATGCTGTGGTGGGTCGAGTGGCTCGATCAGCACAGCCTGTTCTCGGTCTACAGCGCGGTCTCGCGCTTCCTCGAGCATGAGGATCTGCGTGGCGCCGCGGCGCGCTCGATCGTGCTGGGTGCCACCGCCGGCGAGACCGCGCTGTGGTCGCGCGCCTGGTCGCGGCCCGGGCGCATGCTCGGCTACGTGCTGGACCCCGCCTGGGGGAGCGGAACCTCCGCCGCCACCCCGATGGCGCATGTCCAGATCCGCATCGGCAGCAGCATCGGCGCCGGATCGATGACCGTTGAGTGGTGGGATGCGGATGCCGGGGCCAGCCATGCCACCCAGATCATCGACCACCCCGGCGGCGCCCTGGTGCTGCAAGCCCCGCTGTTTGAACGGCATATCGCCTTCAAGCTCTACCGCACCGCTGCGCATGCGCCCTGATCGGGGCCCGCCGGGCAGCGGCCGCTAGGTCCCCCGCTCGCACTCCGGCAGGGGCGCCGGCAGGCCGCAGGACGGCAGCGTCCGCATCCGGCTCCGGCGGCCTGCGGCACGCGACTTCGTGAATTGCGTCAACCCCAGGCCACGGAGGGGGATGCGCCATCGTCACGCCAGCCACCCAATTTCCTTGACCGAGGTCACCGGTCAGCTATTTTTCTCCCCTCACTTTCGGTCGTTCAGCCGAAGCGTGGGCCGTGGGGCTCACGCTTTTTTTGATCGTAGACACCACTCTGTCACCCCGAGGATGCCCATGAACCAGGGCGAATTCCTACGTCTCGTCGATGCCGCTGCCCGCGAGCGCGGCCTGGACAAGAACGTCATACTCGACCACATCGAGCGTGCGCTCATGCAGGCGGCGCAGAAGCGCTTCGATGCCGTCGGCGAATTCACGTTGACCATCGACCGCGAGACCGGCGAGATCCGCGCCTTCGAGGACGACAAGCCGGTCGAGCTCGAAGCGCTCGGCCGCATCGTCGCCAACGTCGCCAAGCAGGTGTTCGTGCAGGCGCTCAAGGAGAGCGAGCGCGACCTGCTGTTCGACGAGTACGTGCCCCGCGAGCATACCATCGTCAATGGCACGGTGATGCGCGAGGAGCGCGGCATGATCATCGTCAGCCTCGGCGGCCGCGCCGAAGCCATCCTGCCCAAGGAGGAGCAGATCCCGGGAGAGGTCTACCGCCCCGGAAGCGTGGTGCGCGCCTACCTGCTGACGGTCGGCAAGAAGGGCCAGCGCGTCCGCCTGGTGCTCAGCCGCACCCACAGCCATTTCGTCAAGGAGCTGTTCAAGGCCGAGATCCCGGAGATCGCCGACGGCCTGATCGAGATCAAGGGCATCGTGCGCGAGCCCGGCCGGCGCACCAAGATCGCCGTGGCCTCCACCGATGCCCGCATCGATCCGGTCGGCAGCTGCGTCGGCATGCGCGGCAGCCGCATCACCAAGATCACCGATGAGCTCGGCGGCGAGAAGATCGACATCATCCCCTGGGCCGAGGATCCCGCGCAGTTCATCGAGAACTCGCTCAAGCCGGCGCGCGTGCTGCGCATCAGCTACGATCACTTCCGCGACCGTGCGCGGGTGGTGGTGAGCCAGGACCAGCTGCCGCTGGCGATCGGCAAGGCGGGGCAGAACGTCCGCCTCTCGGCGCGCCTGACGCGCTACAAGATCGACGTGATGAGCGAGGAGGCGGCCGCCCAGGCGCGCCTCAAGGGCTCGGAGGAGCTGCAGAAGCTCATCGATGCCGCCCTGCTCGACGATTTCCTGCGCGAGACCTTCCTCGACAACCACCTCGACTCGCTCGCAGTGCTCGCGGCCCAGACCGCTGAACGCATCGTCGAGGCGCTCGAGGGTCACCACCTCGGCCAGGAGCAGGCGGTCAAGCTCATCGCCAAGGCCAACGAGCTGCTCACCCCCGAGCAGCAGGCCGAGCGCGACATCATCATCCAGCGCCGCCTCGACGCCGAACGCGAGCAGGCCGAGGATGAGGCACGCGCACTCGCCGCGGCCGAAGCCGATGCCCTGGCCGCGACCCAGGCGGTGGTCCAGGCCGCCGGCGGCGGCACCCCTCCTCCCCTCTCCACCACGACGTCATGAGCGCCCAGCGCTCACCATCAGGCACTCCAGGCAGATCGAGACCCTATGAAGCTCAGCGAGCTGGCCAGCGAACACAACCTTGACGTCGATCTCCTGCGCGAGGTCGTCGAAGAGGATCTCTCCATCGCCATCCCCAAGGGCATGGATACCGAGCTCAAGGAAGCCGAGGTCAAGCGCATCCTCGCCTGTGATGGCCTTGAGACCGCCGATGGCAAGCCCTTCACGCCCATCATCGCCAAGGAATTCGAGGAGAAGCACCGCAAGAAGGTCGCCACCAAGAAGGGCCTAGCGACCAAGAAGCGCAAGCTCGAGGAGGAGGCCGAGGTCAAACGTCGCGAGGACGAGGCCAAGGTCGAAGCCGAGCGCAAGCGCCATGCCGAGGAGCTCGCCCGCCGCGAAGGCGAGCGCATCATCCGTGAGCAGGCGGAAGCCGAGCAGGCGCGCCTGCGCAGCGAAGCCGAAGCGATGGTCCAGGTAGAGTCGCTGCGTTTCGTCGCTGAAGAGGACATGAAGCGGCGCGACCACGAGGCCAAGCGCATCGCCGTCGAGCTCTCCGCCATGCGCGACGCCGAAGTCGCGATCCAGGCGACCGAGACCCAGGCCAAGGAGGTCGAGCGGGCGGCGCAGGAGGTCAAGCGCCAGCGCGACGCCAGCCAGCGCACCGACGCCGATGCCGCGGCCCAGCGTCCGGCATCCGAGAAGGTCCAGGAGACCGCCCCGCTGCAGCAGGCGGTCGCCCTCGCCGGCGGCCAGCCCGCCGCCCCGGTGAGCGAACGCCCCGCACCCCCGGCCCCGCCGGCGACCCTCCCCCCGCCCGCCACCCCCCGGCCGGCCGAGAGCAAGCCGCCCGCGCTCTCCGAGACCCCGGTCAAGGCGGCCAAGGGACTGGGCAGCAAGCTCGCCAGCCTGGCCAAGGCCACCCACGAGAAGGCCGACCACAGCACCAAGGCGCTGCCCAAGCCGGTCGCCCCGGCCGGCGACGGCATGCCGGCGATCGCCGACGAGTCGCTGAGCGCCGATGACCGCCGACGGCTGATCCAGGATAACATCCGCAAGAACCTGGCGATGGCCCAGAAGGTCAAGGACGCCAAGATCGCGGCGCGCAAGAAGCCCGGCTTCGCCACCATCGACCGCAGCAAGACCCCGGCCCCCGCCGGACGCGGCGGCCCTGGCGCCGGTCGCGGCCCGGCCAAGCCCGGCGTCCCCGGGCGTGGCCCCAAGCGCGATCCGCGCGAGCACCGCGCCGACGCCGCCGCGGCCGCCGAGGAGGAGCGCCTCAAGCCCGGCAGCCGGCGCCGCCCGCTGTCGACTGAGGAGGTCGATCTCTCGGGCCGGACCGAGTTCGAGCTCGTCCTGCCGGCCACCGTGCGCGAATTCTCAGAGGCCTCGGGCATCAAGTCGTCGACCGTGATCGCCAAGCTGTTCATGGCCGGTGTGATCGTCAACATCAACTCGGTGCTCGAGAAGGACGCCGTCGAGCTCCTCGCCATGGAGTTCAAGAAGACGGTCACCATCAAGCAGGCCGAGGACGTCTCCGAGCAGGTCGAAGCCGAGGCGCAGGCCGCGGTCGAGGAGGACAAGCCCGAGGATCTGGTGCCGCGTCCGCCGGTGGTGACCATCATGGGCCACGTCGACCATGGCAAGACCAGCCTGCTCGATGCAATCCGCAAGACCCATGTCGCCGCCGACGAGGCGGGCGGGATCACCCAGCACATCGGCGCCTACACCGTCAGCACTCCTGGCGGCCTGGACGTCACCTTCATCGACACCCCTGGCCATGAGGCCTTCACCGAGATGCGCGTACGCGGCTCGCAGGTCACCGACGTGGTGGTGATCGTGGTCGCCGCCGACGACGGAGTGATGCCGCAGACGCGCGAGGCAATCAACCACGCCAAGGCCGCCAATGTGGCCATCGTGGTCGCGCTCAACAAGATCGACAAGCCGGAGGCCCAGGCGCCCGGCCAGCGCGAGAAGGTCATCCGCGAGCTCGCGGAAGCCGGCCTGCAGGCCGAGGAATGGGGCGGCGAGGTCGCCGTCATCGGCACCAGCGCCACCACCGGCCAGGGCATCCCCGAACTACTCGAGCGCCTCACCCTCGAGACCGAGGTCCTCGAGCTGAAGGCCAACCATTTCGCCCCCGCATCCGGCACCGTCCTCGAGGCCCACCGCAACGAGGGCCAGGGCGTCACCGCCACCTTCCTCATCCAGCGCGGCAGCCTCGCGGTCGGCGACGTGGTGCTTGCGGGCGTCGGGTACGGCCGCGTGCGCAGCATGACCGACTGGCGCGGCGACAAGGTGCCCCTGGCCGGTCCCAGCTATGCTGTCGAGATCATCGGCCTCAACGAGATGCCCAGGGCCGGCGACCGCTTCCAGGTGCTCGACGACCTCAAGCAGGCGGTCGAGGTCGCCGAGTCGCGGCTGCAGAAGGTGCGCGAGCGCGAACTCGCGGCCAAGCAGAAGATCACCACCACCGCCTCGCTCTTCGGCGACTTGGCGCATGCCAAGAAGAAGGAGATCCGAGTGGTGATCAAATCCGATGCCGCCGGGTCGATGGAGGTGCTCAACAAGACCATCAGCGAGCTGGCGACCGAGGAGGTGCGCGTCACCATCATCCACTCGGGCGTCGGCGGCATCACCTCGAGCGATGTCACCCTGGCCGAGGCCTCCAAGGCGATGATCCTGGGCTTCAACGTCATCGCCGACCCCAAGGCGCGCGCGCTGGCGGACAGCTACAACCTCCAGCTGACCAGCTTCACCATCATCTACGAGCTGCTCGACCACCTGCGCGCCGCGATGGGCGGCATGCTCGACCCCGAGACGGTCGAGAAGGTCATCGGCCATGCCGAGGTCAAGCAGACCTTCACCATCACCAAGGTCGGGGTGGTGGCCGGGCTGTTCGTCACCGATGGCATCGTGCGGCGCGACGCCTTCATGCGCATCACGCGCGACAACACCATCCTGCACACCGGCAAGGTCGGCAGCCTGCGGCGCTTCAAGGAGGACATCAAGGAGGTGCGCGAGAAGTTCGAGTGCGGCTTGACGGTCGAGAAGTTCGAGGACATCAAGGTCGGCGATATCATGGAATTCTACAGCAAGGAGAAGATCGCCCGCAGCCTGTGATGGCATGCATGACGGCCATCCGGTCGCATGCAGACCTCCACGCGCACGCGATCGGCGAGAGCGACAATGCAGAGCAAAGGCCCAAGCCGCAAAGCCCGTCTGGCATCATTGCTGCATCGCGAGATCGCCACCTGCCTGCAGCGCGAGCTGAAGGATCCCCGCCTGGGCTTCCTCACCGTGACGCGGGTGGAGCTCAGCGATGACCTGCACACGGTCACCGCCTATTACACCCTGCTGGGCAAGGACACCAAGCGCAACCTCGTGGCTGCCGCGCTCGACAGCGCGCGCGGCTATGTGCAGCGCTACTATGCACCCTCGGTCAAGACCCGCCTGCTGCCGCTCCTGACCTTCGCCTACGACGACCTCGAGGTCCGCCGCCATGGCATGGATGAGCGCATCCGCGCTGCTCGCGCCACCGATTCGGATGCCGGAGCGAGACCCGAACCCCCGGTGAAAGAGCCGACCGCGGACCGCCCATGATGCCGCCTGATGCCGCCGTGCCGAGCGCGAGCCCGGGGACCGCCCCGGCATCGCCACCCCGTGCGCCATGCCGCTGACCGCCGTCGTCGGTACCGGTACCTGGGGAACCGCCGTGGCGGTGCTCGCCCTGCACAGCGGGACCAGCGACGTGACGCTGGTGGGCCGCGATGCCGGCAAGATCGAGGAGCTCACCCGTACCCGCCGCCACCCCCTGATCGCCAAGCACCAGCTGCCGGAGGGCCTGGGCCTGAGCGCCGATCCCGCCAGCATGGCCGGTGCCGAGCTGATCCTGTGGGCGGTGCCGACCCAGTTCAGCCGCGCGCAGGCGCGCCGTCTGCGCGCCTACCTGCCGGCGCACGCGGTGGTGGTCTCGCTGAGCAAGGGCCTGGAGCAGCACAGCCTCAAGCGCATGACCGAGGTGCTCAGCGAGGAGTTCGGCGATCAGCATCGCTACGGCTGCATCTCCGGTCCGAGCCATGCCGTCGAGGTGCTCGCCGGGCTGCCGTTCGGCATGGTCGTCGCCGGCGAGGAGGAGGTCAGCCAGCGGGTGGTGGAGACCCTCCATTCGCCACGCTGCCGCCTCTACACCACCAGCGACCTGGTCGGTGTCGAGCTGGGGGGGGCGCTCAAGAACATCATCGCCATCGCCGCGGGGATCTGCGACGGCCTGGGCTTGGGCGACAATGCCAAGGCGGCGATCATGACCCGCGGGCTGGCCGAGATGCGCCGGCTCGGCCGGGCCATGGGGGCCTGCGATGCCACCTTCGCCGGCATGGCCGGCATCGGCGATCTGCTCACCACCTGCTACAGTCCGCACGGCCGCAACCGCGCCCTCGGGGTGGCGCTCGCCCGCGGCGTCAATGCCCAGGAATACCTCGCCCGGAGCCTGACCGTGGCTGAGGGCGCCTGGACCTGCCGGGCGGCGGTCGAACTGGGTATCCGCCACCGGTGCGAGCTGCCGATTGCATCTCAGGTGGCAAACGCTATTTGGGCTGCTACACCTGTGACGCAAGCGATGGAAAACCTCCTATCCCGCGCACCCAAGGAAGAAGACGCATGAAAACCCTGGCCATCAGCCCAGCCTTTGCCACCGCCTGCCTGGTCAGCCTGACCGCCGTGGCCTATGCCGAGACGGAACCGCTCGAGTACGAGCTCCAGAAGGGCCCGGATGACTTCGTCCTTTCCGGCGAGCTGCTGAACAAGGACTACGACCAGGGCGTGATCCGCAACGATAACGTCACCGCCCATGCCGGGATCACCGCCCGCTACTTCGATATCGGCCTGCACATCGACGACTACATGGCGGTCGGCAGCGACCCCAACCTGCCGCGGCCGGTGAAGAGCGGCGAGACCACCCAGTTCAGCGCCGGGCTCGATTACCTCATCGAGTGGACCAACCTCTTCCAGATCCTGCCCCACTACGAGTGGGAGACCTACCCCAACCTGCCCAAGCAGCCCTACAAGGACCAGGAGGAGTGGATCGGCGCGGATGGCTGGTATGAGCTGCCCTGGCAGGGCCTCGAGGCCGGGTTCGGGCTCGATTACAACCCCTTCTACAACGGCGAACTCGACAAGTTCCGCGGCGGCGGCGGATTGTCCGGCCACGCCTTCCGCAGCTCGATCGGCGCGCGCGAGTTCTTCCAGCACGCCCCCCTCGATCTGGCATTCTGGGAGACCATCAACTACGGCAACGGCGAGTACAAGAACTTCCTCATCGGCGACAACGCCACCGGCTTCACCACCTTCGACATCGGCGTCAAGTACACCGCGCCCTTCTACATCAACGAGTTCTGGACGGTGTTCCGCCTCGAAGTGCACTACTGGCTCGAGCAGAAGGACCGCAACATCCTGAGTGCGGCCGGCAAGGACACCACCGAGGTCATCATCGGCTTCGGCTTCGAGTGGCGCCCGGAGAACTAGGCCGACCAGGCCTCAGCCCGCCTCATCGGTGCAGACTCCCCGAGGGCCGCGTGCAACGCGGCCCTCGGTCGTTGCACCCCCCCGCATGATTGTGTGCTTGAGCCGGGATGCGGGACCCGCCATCATCCCTGCATGGCACGACTCCTGGTGGTTGATGATGAGCCAGGCCTGCGCGGCATGCTCGACATCATCCTGCGCCGAGAAGGGCACACGGTCGCCCTCGCCGCCAACGGCGAGCAGGCCCTGGCATCGCTCGCCGAGGACAGCAGCATCGAGCTGGTGCTCAGCGACCTGCGCATGGAGCCGATGGATGGGCTGATGCTGCTCGAGCAGATCCGCCGCCGGCATCCGGACATCTTCGTGGTGATCATGACCGCCTTCACCGAATGGGACACCGCGGTGCGGGCGATGCGCCAGGGCGCCTACAACTTCCTGCGCAAGCCCTTCGACAACCTCCTGGTCAAGTCCCTGGTGCGCCGGGCGCTGGATGCCCGCGCCCATTACCTCGCCTCGCGCGCCGCCGGGACCTCCCAGGCCGGCGTCCACCTGGTGGGCGCGAGCGCGGCCATGCAGCGCATCCAGACCACCATCGAGCAGGTCTCGACCACCGATTCGACGGTGCTGGTGACGGGCGAGAGCGGCACCGGCAAGGAGCTGGTGGCGCGCGCCGTCCATTACGCCTCGCTGCGCTCGGATGGGCCGATGGTGCGCATCAATTCCGGCGCGCTGACCCCCTCGCTGCTCGAGAGCGAGCTGTTCGGCCACGTGCGCGGCTCGTTCACCGGCGCGGTCGACGATCGCCAGGGCCTCTTCGCGCTGGCCGATGGCGGCACGCTGTTCCTCGACGAGATCGGGGAGCTGGCAGGCGAGACCCAGGTCAAGCTGCTGCGCGTGCTCGAGTGCGGGGAATACCTCCCGGTGGGCGGGCGCGACGTGCTGACCTGCAATGTCCGGGTGGTCGCCGCGACCAATCGCGATCTCAGGCAGATGGTCAAGGACGGCAGCTTCCGCGAGGATCTCTACTACCGGCTGGCGGTCATCCCCCTGCACCTGCCGCCCCTGCGCGAGCGTCCCGAGGACATCCCGCTGTTGGCCGGCCACCTGCTCGCGCGCCATGCGGTCAAGCTGCGGCGCGATGTCACCGGCTTCACCCAGGACGCCTTCAAGGCCATGCTCGCCTACAGCTGGCCCGGAAACATCCGCGAGCTGGACAACCGCATCCAGCGCGGCGCCGCGCTGACCACCAGCGGCGACATCAACGAGCAGATGCTGTTCCAGGAGCTCGACCATCCCAGCGGCTCCCGGCCGTCGCGGGTCGCCGACCGCAGCGCGCTGTCGATGCTCAAGGAGCGCATCGGCACCAAGGACGCCATCGCCCTCGAGGCGGCGGTGGCGGATTACGAACGCGAGCTGATCGAGGCCGCGCTCAACGCCTGCGACGACAACCTCACCGAGGCCGCCAGGCTGCTGGGCATCAGCTTCCGCCAGATCCGCTACAAGGTGCGGCAGCTCGGGCTGCGCTGAGGCGTGCACCCCGCAAGCAGCCCGCTCGCCGCCTCTCAATCCGGATAGGCGAAGCTGGCCTCGACCGCGATGTCCGGGTGCAGCGAGAGCGCCACCGGGCAGGTATGGGCGGCGCGCTCGAGCTTGGCGCGCGCCGCCAGCTGGATGCCCTTGGGCATGCTGAAGGCCAGCACCAGGCGCTGGACCCGCCGGGGCGGTGCGGCGGTCATGTGCTTCTCGACCCGGACGGTCGCGCCGTCGAGCACCACCCCGTCGCGCTGGGCGACGATGCCCATGATGGTGCACATGCAGGTGCCCAGGCCGGTGGCGAGCAGGTCGGTGGGTGAGAAGCTCTCGCCGCGGCCCTGATTGTCGACCGGGGCATCGGTCAGCAGCACCGTGCCGCTCTGCTCATGCACGGCGCGGCAGCGCAACTGGCCCTGGTAGAAGATCGAGAAGGTGACCATCGGCATGTCCTCGCTGGGAGTTGATCAGGCGGGTGATCTGGGGGGTGCGTGCGTTCGCCTGCGGGATCGGCGCATGCCTAGCCCAGCACCAGGGCGGCAGTCAGCCAGATGACCGCCTGCAGCACCAGCAGGCGGTTGCGCCAGCGCCAGCTTGAATCGGTGCCGGCACAGCAGATGAACGAGCCGATCACCGCCGCGGTCCACAGCGCCGCCGGCCAGCGGCCCCAGAGCACCAGGGCGATGGTGGGCAGCTGGAGGAGCTCGATGACCAGCAGGCGGGGCCAGGTCGGCGGCTGCTGGTGGCCAGGCGGCAGGCTCATGGCAGCTCATCGGGCTCGAGCAGGGAGAGGAACTCGCTGGCGGTGCGCTCGGGGTCGGAGGCGCGGCAGAGGGCGCTGGCCACCGCCACCCCGTGCGGCAGGCGCGGCCGCAGCGCGCGCACCCGCTCCAGGGTCAAGCCGCCGATGGCGTAGCTGGCGCGCCGCGCATGCGCACGCAGGCAGTCCTGCACCTCGTCCAGGAGCCCGGCACCGCGCGCCGGCTCATGCGCCTTGGTGGCGGTCTGGAACATCGGTCCGAGCCCAAGGTAGTCCGCCCCCCCGGCGAGGGCCTCCGCCGCCTGCGCCGGGGTGTGCGCGGAGATGCCGATGGCGCACTGCGCGCCCAGGACCGAGCGCGCATCGTGGATGGCGAGGTCGTCCTGCCCGAGATGCACGCCATCGGCGTGCAGCGCATGCGCAACCGCCACATGGTCATTGACGATGAAGAGCCCCCCCTCACGCCGCACCGCCTCCTGGACGCGTCCAGCCAGCTCGCGGTAGGCGCGCTGTGTCAGGTCCTTGCTGCGCAGCTGCACCGCCCCGGCGCCGCCGCGCACCACCGCACCAGCCACCCCGGGCGCATCGTCGGTCAGGCTGGTGTCGACCAGGGCGTAGAGGCGGATGCGCAGCAGCAGCCATGCCGGCAGGCGCGACAGCATGCCGCTCTCGAGCTGGTAGGTGCGGTAGCGGATCTGCTCCAGCTGGGCCGCGCTGGCTGGCTGGTTGGCGAGCTTGCACGCCTCCTCGGCGGCGCGCAGCGCCTCGCTGACGCGCGCGGCATTGGCGCGGATGAGATCGACCAGGCGCGCCCTTGCCATGGCGCCGTCCGCCGTGAGCGCGGTGCCGACGTCGCCCGCGGTATCGCGATCCCGGATCGCCTCCGGCGGGATCGCCTGGCGCACCTGGTGGCGCAGCTGCTTCGCCATGCCGCTGAGCGAGCCGTCGTCCAAGAGGAAGCGCGCCACGTCCTCGAGCACGCGCAAGCCCTCGCTGGCGCGATTGCCGTTGGCATCGATCAGGCGCCCGAGGCTGCGTGCCTGGCTCATGGCGCGAGCTGGGGCGGGGCGGGCGGGGCGGGAGTGCGCGGCTGCTCGGCCCATTGCTTGAGCCATGGCCACATGAATTCGCGCGCCAGGATGCGGCCGGTGGCGGCGATCGGCACCGCCAGGATCAGCCCGAGGATGCCGACCAGCTTGCCGCACAGCAGCAGGGCGACGATCAGGGTGACGGGATGGAGTTCGACCTCGTGGCCCATGATGCCGGGGGTCAGGACCAGCATCTCGGCGAGCTGGACCAGGGCATAGACCCCGATCACCAGCGAAGCGCTCAGCGGCGTGCCGCCGTCCAGCAGGGTCATGATCACCGCCGGGATGAGGAACAGGAAGCCGGCCAGCGGCACCGCGGTCGCCAGCCCGATGAGCACGGCGAAGAGCACGGCGTACGGGACGCCTGGCGCGAACAGCCCGACCGACAGGAAGCCGACCCAGGTCAGGATGCCGCAGATCAGGCACACGATCAGACGCCCGCGGAAGAATGCCGCCACCACCCGCTCGATGTCGCGCACGATGCGCAGCACCTGCTCGCGATGCCACTGGGGCAGGTACTGCTTGACCCCCTGGCGGATGGCCGGCATGGCGAGGATGAGGAAGAAGGCGTAGATCGGCACCAGCAGCACATCGAGGCCGAACGCGAGCAGTGAATCCAGGCTCATCAATCCCGAGGAGACCCAGCCGCCGATGCGCGACGGCAGCGAGTCGACGGCGCCCTTGACCGAGGTCTCGAACGCCTGCACCACCGGTGCCAGCCACTGGCTGCCGGAATCCTCGCCGCGCAGCTCCGCCAACAGCTCCTTGGCCGCCGGGCTGCCCGCCTTCTCCTCATCGGCCAGGCGGTTGGCGAAGGCGCTGGCGGCGGCCCGCTGCTCATTGCTCACCGGCGCGCTCAGAGCGTCGGCGACCTGCTTGGCGCGGGCCGCCATCGCCTGGGCATCGCCCAGCGCATGGCCGCTCGCCGTGCCGGGCGCATACGCCGAGCCGGACGCAGGGGCCGTGCCCAGCCGCACCTGCCGCTTGGCGGCGAGCAGCTCCGCCTGCTTGGTGAAGTAGGACAGTCCGGCGACGCTGAGGTTGCGGATCCAGCGTTCGCGCACCTCGGGCGGCAGCTTGCCGTAGGCATCGTCGACCGTCGAGCGCACCGCCCCCGGCCAGGCGGCATTCCAGGACAGGGGAGCGTCCGCGGGCGGCTCATGGCGCAGCGATTCCGGCCACTGGTCGGGGGCGCGATCGTCATGGGCGACCTGCAGCGCGTCATCGATGGTCTTGCGCTCGGAGGCGGTTTCGCCCTGGAGCAGGGCGAGGAAGCTGAGCGCCGGGGCATCGAGCTCGAGCCTGGCCATCTGGCGCAACCGGCCCTGCCGCTCCTCGACCCAGGACAAGGCCGCCGCCAGCATGCCCTGGGAATCATAGCGGCCGTTGCCGTTGGCGTCGTCATAGGGCTCGCCCGGGTCCCAGCGCCCGTTGCCGTTGAGGTCGATGTACTTCTCGCCCTCGAACAGCCGGGTGGCCAGGGTGGTCGTCTGCCGCACCACGGTCGGCACCACCACACTGAAGCCGACCACCACCGAGATGCAGAACAGGCCGAAGAGCACGCCCGCAGCGAAGGTGCGGTTGAGGCCGCGCCGGCTCAGCGAATCGACCAGCGGGGTGAGCACGTAGGCGATGGTGAAGCCGATCGCCACCGGCACCAGCACCGAGCGCAGGGCGGTGACGATGGGCAGGGTGATGGACGCGGTCTCGCGCAGGGCCAGGGTCGACATCGCCACGGTGGTGGCGATCAGCAGCACCCGCACCCAGGGATGGCGGAGGAGCTCGTGCATCAGCCCTCCCGCGCTCGTCCTGGCACGCTGGCGATGATCCGGCTCTCGATGCGCTGGCGGGCGCGTTGGGCCAGCTCCGGCCCGAAGGCCGGCCCACTGGCGAAGTCCTCGACCCGGTCGCTCGCCTGCTTGGAGAAGATGCCGTGCTCGATGAACAGGAAGGTGATGCTGCCGACATCCTCGCTGCGCGAGACCCCCCAGGAGCGCAGCACCAGCTCGGAGAGCATGCCGAAGCGCTCGGCCGCGAGGTCCAGCACCCCCTCGACCAGCTGGGTGGCGGTGAGATGGCGCTCGGCGCAGCCCGGGACATCCTTGCCGAACAGCCTGGCGGCATGGCGCAGCCCTTCGCCGACGAAGCCGAAGGCCTGGGCGTCGTAGCGGCCATCCAAACGGGCCAGATCCTGGATGTCCGGTGGGCCAGCCATGCGGGCATTCTCGCCCCCATGGCTGCGGCGCAAGCTCAGGCGGGCTAGGGCGGGCCGTTGGTCCAGATCTCGACCGCGCGGATGCGCGTGCCCTTGGGCAGCTCGAGCTCGACCGCGGCCGGGGCGCCATCACGCAGCCCGCGGGCGTTGGCGAAGCGGAACTCCTTGATCGCGCTGCCCTGGGGCCACCAGGAGCGGATCTCGTTGGCCTTGACCTCGAGGAAGACGTCCAGGTCATAGGACGTCCGGCCGGGCTGGAAATCCTCGCCATGCAGCTCGACCGCGGGCTTCTCATCCTCCTGGGTGATCAGCTGCTGGCGATTGCGGCGGATGGCCCATTCGGTGATGTGCCGGACATCCTCGGCCTCGCGGACCTGGAGATGGAAACCCTCGAAGGTCATGAGCTTGAGCACGCAGTAGACATCGCCGGTGCCATAGGGCCTGAGCCTGAGCGTCATCGGCTCGAGCACCAGCAGCCCGTCGATGCCATCGAGCGTCCATTGCGGATTCTCGCTCTTGGCGGCGAGCTGGAGCTGCTCCTTGCCCTCGATCGCCTCGGCAGCCGGGATCGCCCGTGAACCCGGCGGACCGGCGAAATGCGCCTTGAGCCAGCGGCTGCCATTGAGCCGCGCGAGCAGGTCCTGGTTGCGGCTCCAGACGTCGCTGTAGCTGCCCTTGTAGAACGGCAGGCTGGCCTCGAACTTCTCCAGGGCGGCAGCTTCGGCCCTGGTCGGCTGGCACTGCTTGTGGGCCTCGACCTGGCTGACCACCTTCTCGAGCTTGCCGAGGTAGTCCTCGAGGGTGCGCTTGGTGTCATCGAAGGCCTCGTGGGCCCACAGCCCCACCGCCACCACGATGGCGGTGACCAGCACGGTTGCCGCCCCCCAGATCAGCTTCGGGCGCCGGCGCAGCTGGAAGCGCACCCAGCTCTTCAACCGCACGCGGCCGATGAAGGGGATGCGGTCATGGCGCGAGAAGCGGTCGAGGTCGGTGATGAACTCGCTCATCGCCTGGTAGCGGTCCTCCATGCGATGGGCCATCGCCTTGAGCACGATGCGCTCGAGGTAGGGCGGGAAGTCGAGGCGGTATTCGCGCGGCCAGCGGGGCTCGTAGCGCTCGCTGCGGATGGCGGCCAGGCAGCTGTCGCGGTCGAGCTTGTCGGAATACGGCAGGCAGCCCTTGGTCGACATCTCGTAGAGCACCACCCCGAGGGAATAGATGTCGCTGCGCGGGTCGACGCGCTTGGCGTCGGTGGCCTGCTCCGGGGACATGTAGTCGAGGGTGCCGATGATCTGGCCGGTGCGCGTCAGCCCGTCGGTCTGATCGATCTCCTTGGCGATGCCGAAGTCGGTCAGCAGCGGGTGCTCGGTCGAGCCGAGGATGTTCTCGGGCTTGAGATCGCGGTGGATGATGCCATGGCGGTGGGCATGGTCGAGGGCGGTGGCGATGCAGCGCACCACGTGCACCGACTCGGCGATGGTCAGCTTGCAGTGATCGTAGGTGCGGTTGGCCAGGTCCATGACCATGAAGGCGACATCGCGGTACTTGCCGCGATCGAGATCGAGCCTGCGGGCCGGCCCATGGCCCTCGTCGAGGCCGCCATTGACCGCGTGCACGGTGACGATGTAGGGATGGTCGCCGAGGCGCTGGGCGACCTCGGCCTCCATCAGGAAGCGCCGGTGGCCGGGGGTGCCGGTGCGGGCATTGCAGACCTTGATCGCGAAGCGCGCCTCGGGTGGCAGGGTGGTGCCGAGCATGTCCCCCGCCAGCAGCGCCTGGTCGCGACGGGACAGCGCCGCGAGCTCCTTGCGGATCACATCGCGCTGGTCGGGGCCATAGCGCAGCGAGAGCAGATGGATGTAGTCATATTCGGCTTCATAGACCTCGCCCATCCCGCCACGTCCGAGGCCGCGCAGGAGGCGCCACAGCCCGAGGGTCTCCCCGACCATCGGCCACTCGTTGTCGTCCGCCCGGGAAGGCAGGGCCACAGGCGTTGGAGAAGCGTCGGCCATGTGCTCTCAAGGTGTGGTGCCATGCGCAGGCGTCTGGAACCGGCAACGCCCGCTCGCACGTGTGCCGGCCATGCGTCGAGCCCCTGCTCCGGTCAGCGTCCTCTGCTGCACTATGCGGGTAGCCCGGCGATGCGTCAATCGGCCAGCGGCGTCCAGATCGACAGTGAACACGACGGAGGATGCACATGGAGATTCTGCTTGGCCCACCCGCTTGTCCGACGAGGATGTCAAACCCCGGAGGTTTCCGCGCCATGAATCCCAGCATTGACGCCCTGCTCGACCTCCAGGTCATCGATAAACGCAGGCTGTCGCTCAAGCTCGCCAGGGAACAGCAGCACGCGCGGGTAGGCGAAGGGGAAAAGCTTTACCAGGCTGCACTTGCGGCGGAAGCGGCGGCCGCGGCCGATGTCGAGCGCATGGGCGCCCTGGTGCGCCAGTACACCAGCGATGTCGCCCGCTGCGATACCACCCTCGCCGAGTTGCGCAGCAAGCAGATGAACGCCAAGACCAACAAGGAATACATGGCGATCATCAACAGCATCGAGACCTCCAAGCAGGAGAAGGCCTTGCGCGAGCAGAGCGTCAAGGAGCTGGGCGGCCGCATCAAGGAGATGGAGGCCAAGGTCGCCGCCGCCAAGGAGCAGGCCGCCCAGCTCAAGCTCAAGTTCGAGGAGCTGAAGGCGTCCACTGGCGGCTCGGACAAGCCGAGCGCGGAGGAGGCCGAGCTGCAGCGGCAGTACGACGAGGCCAAGTCGCGCGTCGACCCCGCCTTCCTCGAGGTCTACGAGCGCCTGGTCAAGGCCAACCACAAGATGCCGCTGATGCGCGTCGAGCCGCACTCGCGCTCGACCGCCTTCGGCGGCGTGATCAGCCATAACCAGGTCGAGCAGATCCGCATGGGCAAGCTCGTCGTCGACCGGGGGTCGAATGCGATCCTCTATATCGTCGAGCGCGAGAAGCCGGGCCAGGACGCCTCGGCGAGCAAGAAGACCTGACCTCGGGCCTGCCGCCGCCTGGGCAGGCGGTCTGATGCGCACAGCCCGGCCGCCGGCCGCTGCGCCGCGTCCATGGATGAGTCCGCTGCATGCCCTGACCCCCCTGCATGAGAAGGACCTGGAGGTCCTGCCGGGGGAAGCCCCGCCGGCATGGGTCGCCAGCCGCAGGCGCGAACGCGCGTCCCGCCCAGCACGCATCCCCATCATCCGAGGCGCCAACGACCTGGGCCGCCGTGCATGCCCGCCTGCACGGCAAGCCGAGACGCAATGCGAACGCGCCATGAACCCGAAGGCGGTGATCGCGAGCCGTCCCGGCGCGGACGGGCGCGAGGGAGTCGCGACGCTTGCCGACCACCAGCTGACGCGCTGACGCGCTGGCGGATCAGCGCCATCAATAGCGGTAGGCGTCCGCCTTGAACGGACCCTTGGCGTTGACGCCGATATACGTCGCCTGCTTGGGCGTCAGGGTGGTCAGCTTGGCGCCGAGCTGATCCAGATGCAGCCGAGCGACCTCCTCGTCGAGGTGCTTGGGCAGGAGATAGACGCGCTTCTCGAGGTTGCGGTGGTTGGTGTAGAGCTCGATCTGGGCGAGGGTCTGGTTCGAAAAGCTGTTGGACATCACGAAGGACGGATGGCCGGTGGCGCAGCCGAGGTTCACCAGCCGGCCCTTGGCCAGCAGGATCAGGCGCTTCTCGGCCTTGCCGCCCTTGGCCGGCCAGATCACGTGGTCGACCTGGGGCTTGATCTCCTCCCATTGCAGGCTGCTGAGGCTGGCAACCTGGATCTCGGAATCGAAGTGGCCGATATTGCACACGATGGCGTTGTGCTTCATCGCATCCATGTGCTTGCGCGTGATGACGTCGACATTGCCGGTGGTGGTGACGAAGATGTCGCCGAACAGCGCCGCATCGTCCATGGTGACGACCTGGAACCCCTCCATGCAGGCCTGCAGGGCGCAGATCGGGTCGATCTCGGTGACGAACACCGTCGCCCCCTGGCCACGGAACGCCTGGGCGCAGCCCTTGCCGACATCCCCATAACCGCACACCACGGCCTTCTTCCCCGAGATCATCACGTCGGTGGCGCGCTTGATGCCATCGATGAGCGACTCGCGGCAGCCGTAGAGGTTGTCGAACTTCGATTTGGTCACGCAGTCGTTGACGTTGATCGCCGGGAAGCGCAGGCGGCCCTGCTTGACCATCTCGTAGAGGCGATGGACGCCGGTGGTGGTCTCCTCGCTGACGCCGAGGATGCTGGCGGCGATGCGCGAATAGAAGGTCTTGTCCTTGGCCAGGGTACGCTTGATCGACGCGAGCAGGATGCGCTCCTCCTCGTTATCCGGCCTGCGCTCGAGGAGCTTGGGCTCCTGCTCCGCCTCGCTGCCCAGGTGCACCAGGAGCGTGGCGTCGCCGCCATCGTCGAGGATGAGGTTGGGGGTGCCGCCGTCGCCCCAGGTGAACAGGCGGTGGGTATAGTCCCAGTACTCCTCGAGCGTCTCGCCCTTCTTGGCGAACACCGGGGTGCCGGCGACGGCGATGGCGGCCGCGGCGTGGTCCTGGGTGCTGTAGATGTTGCAGCTGACCCAGCGCACCTCCGCCCCCAGGGACTGCAGGGTCTCGATCAGCACCGCGGTCTGGATGGTCATGTGCAGCGACCCGGCGATGCGCGCGCCCTTGAGCGGCTGGCTCTTGGCGTACTTCCGCCGCATGGCCATCAGGCCGGGCATCTCGTGCTCGGCGATGCGGATCTCCTTGCGGCCCCAGTCGGCGAGGCCGAGATCGGCGACGATGGCTTCGCGTTGGGGGGCGGTGGCGGCGGTCTTGTGCGCGGAATAGGCCATGGGATGTCCTTATATCGTTCTATCATCATAGAACGATGGATGCGGCCGCAAGGAGCATTCCGCCTCCCCGCGATGAGCACGCGCTTGTTCGCTGGCGCTGGTCGGGAGGATGCCCACCCCATGACCACGCCCCGTCGCATCTACGGCATCTATCTCCGCTTGGCGCACGCGGCTGGCACCTTGAGCGAGTTCCTCACCGCCAAGGGGGAGAAGGTCTCCTCGACGGTGAAGCTGCTGGCGCAGAAGGATCGCGCCCTGCTGCTGTCCCGCTGGGGCGAGGAGATGGCAGAGCTGTGCGGCGTGCTCGACGGCAGCCATCACGATCCCTACCTGATGGAGGCGACGCAGTGCTTCTATTGGGCCAGCCTCTATGCCGCAACCGCCGGGACCACCTGGGAGGCGCTCGATTTCGAGGCCCAGCGCCGGACGGCGGTCACCAGCGGCATCACCGATGTCGTGGAGCTGCGCGCCGCCTGTACGCGCCTGGTCGCGCTCGGGGCCGAGAAGGCCAAGCCGGAGAAGCTCTTCCTGCTGTGGAATGTCGCCGACCGCCTCTACCGCCTGCAGACCAAGCTCGAGAGCCAGTGGACGATCGAGCAGCTGATGGAATCCGATTACCAGGAGATGCTCAAGCGCCCCTACCTGGTGCCGTTCCTCGACGAGCCCTCGGGGTGAGGGCCCTGCCAGTGGCGCGTCCATGCGCGAGCATGAGACTGCTCGCCATGAGGGCTGCACCATGAGCTGCGATCTGCTGGTCTTCGCCCCCCATCCCGACGATGCCGAGATCCACTGCGGCGGCACCATCGCCGCGCATGTGCGCCAGGGCGCGCAGGTGGTGGTCGTCGATGCCACGCGCGGCGAGCTGGCCAGCCGCGGCACCCCCGGCATCCGCGCACGCGAGGCGGCCGCCGCCGCCGGCATCCTCGGACTGGCCCAGCGCGACAACCTGCTGCTCGCAGATGGCGCGATCCCGAGCGAGGAGCCGGCCGCACGCCACCTGGTGATCGACGCCATCCGACGGCACCGGCCAGCCACCGTGCTGTGCATCCATGGCCACGCCCGCCACCCCGACCACCAGGCGCTCGCCCGGCTGGTGCAGGGCGCGGTCAAGGCCGCCTCCTTCCATAGCCTGAAGACCATCTCCGGCGCCCCGGCGGTCGGCGCGGTGCGCCTGTGGTTCTACGAAGCCGAGCTGCCTGCCACCCCGGCGTTCCTGGTGCCGGTGCTCGCCCAGGATTGGCAGGTCAAGATGGCGGCGGTGCGCTGCTATGGCAGCCAGCTCCACCAGCCGGAGTCCCGTGAACCCGCTACCTCGATCGCCGACCCGGCCTTCCTCGGCTGGATCGAGGCCCGCGGACGCGCGTGGGGCGCCCATGCAGGCGCCGCCTACGCCGAGGCGTTCTGCGGACCGGAGCTGCCGCGCCTGGGCGATCTGCGCACCATCTGAAGCCGGCGCGGACGATGCAGGCGGCGGGCTTGGCGGGCGTGCACGCGGGTGGGCGTCAGTACTTCGCCTGCTGCCAGCAGAGCGAACCGGTCTCGCCATCCTCATCGACGAAGACGTAGATCACCCCGCCATCGCCGAGCTTGAAATCCACCACGTCGGAGGTGAGGCGGTGATGGAAGCGCTGGCTGCGGCCGACCAGGCGCTCGACGTCGATCGGGGCATTGGCCCACAGCGGGTAGCCGCCGAGCTTGCTGCAGTCGCAGCCGAGCTCGTCGACCAGATCGACCCAGCGGTCGGAGGCTGCCATGTCCAGCCCAGTGGCATCGACATCCAGGTCGACCGGTTCGTCGATCTCATCGCCCAGGCCGACCTTGGCGCCCTTCCAATCCCCAGGGCAGACGCCATTGATCACCGAGAGGTGGACCTCGGCCTTGGGCACGATGACCACGGCATTGTCGCCCTTGTGCGGCAGGTAGTCGAACGATTCGGACGGATCGGAGCGGTCCATGAAGGCCAGCACCAGGCGACCGGAGTCGCTGCTCAAGGGCAGCGCCGATACCAGCGCCATGGTCTTGCCCGTGCGTTTGCCGCGCGGATGCGGGAAGCCGCGCTTCACGTGGCCTCCGAGCTGGCCAACTGCCAGGAGGGGATTGGGAGAGCGGATGATGGGATAGCTCTTCATAGGCGATACCTGCGGGGTGCAGGAGTGTATGACTGATCGCCCCACTGCAATTCCGGGCCTCCTATCGTGCGCGGATGCCCGAACGGGCCATTCCGCGGCGGTGCAGGAAGCGCTGGCGCTCGCGCGACTCCGGCATGCGTTCGCGCGCGGCGCTGCGACCTGCACCGCAGTGATGCGCATCATCGGCCGACTCCCGTAGGTGGACAGTCTGCATACATGCCGATCTGCACACTCACGCATCCGGATGTCCATTTATGTCGCACAGCGACACCGTACCATGCTCGTATCGCTCAATCGGGGCGGAACGCAAAGAAAGAAATTGCGATCTAGGGGTTTGCCTCCTATGCTTGAATCAAGATCCTATCCATAAGGAGGACGTTCGATGCCTGCTAAGAAGAAGGCCGCTAAGGCCAAAAAGCCCGCCAAGAAGAAGGCCGCCAAGGCCGGAGCCGCCAAGAAGAAGACGGCAAAGCGCAAGTAGCCCCGACGCTCGCAGTGTCACGCGCTCGCCGCGTCAGCCTCGTGGGCTGGCGCGGCGTTCCGTTTCTGGACCCCTGCAGCAGCCGTCCGCCGAAGCCGCGTGCACGGCCCGACGCGGCGATTACCGTGCGCACAGCCCGCAGCCCGGACGGCGGGGTCCGACCGGGAATAGGAGTTGCCCCATGTATCTGCGGGTCTCGCTCACCGACCGCTGCAACCTGCGCTGCGTCTACTGCCTCCCGGAGGAGGCGCGCTTCGCCAGCTCGCGCGCATCCTTCGCTGAGCTGAGCCGGCTGACCACCCTGATCGCATCCCAGGCCGGGGTGGGCAAGATCCGCCTCACCGGTGGCGAGCCGACGCTGTGCGACGACCTGGTCGAGCATGCGCGTCATGCGCGCAGCCTGGTCGGTACGGTCGGGATGACCACCAATGGCGTCCTGCTCCAGCCGCTGCTGCCGGCCCTCAAGCAGGCCGGGCTGAACCGCCTCAACATCTCCCTGGACGCCCTCGATGCCGAGGGCTTCCGCCGCATCTCGCGCCGCGACGGCCTCGCCAAGGTGATCGCGAGCATCCGCGCCGCTCAACGGCTCGGCTTCACCCCACTCAAGGTCAATGCGGTGGCGATGCAGGACACCGCCTATGCCGAGCTGGTGCGCTTCGCCGCCTGGGAGGGCGTGCACCTGCGCTTCATCGAGCTGATGGCGATCGGCGAGGCCCGCCCCTTCCAGGCCGCGGAATACGTCGCCGCCGAGACCATGCGCGCGCGCATCGCCGCCTCCGGCATCGCCTTGAGCGAATGCCTGGAGCGCGATGAGCCGACCTCGCGCATCTGGACCATCGACGGACACCCGCCCGCGGCCTGCAGCGTCGGCTTCATCACCACCATGAGCCAGCCCTTCTGCGCCACCTGCAACCGCCTGCGGCTCTCCAGCCAGGGCCGGCTCTTCACCTGCCTGATGGACAACGCCGGCATCGACCTGCTGACCCCGCTGCGCAGCGCTGACGAGCAGGAGGTCAGGGGCCTGATCGCGCGCGCGGTCGCGGGCAAGCGTCCGCCTGCGCGTTTCGTCCGCGATGAATCGATGGCCGCGATCGGAGGCTGACCCGTGCCGCGAGCCACCATCCTCTACTTCGCCTCCCTCGGCGACTTGCTCCAGCGCGAACGCGAGACCTGCGATCTGCCCGAGACCGCCACCAGCGGCGACATCCTCGCCTGCATCGCCACCTGCCACCCCGACGCGGCCAGCCTGCTGAGCACCTGCCGGGTGGCGGTGGCCTGCGAATTCCTGACCGATCGCATCCGCCTGCGCGGCGGTGAAGAGGTGGCCATCCTGCCACCCGTCTCGGGCGGATGACCATGGCCGAAGCGATGCCCCAGACCCGCAGCCTGCGCGCCTCCACCATCCACGACGGTCCGCTGCCCCGCACGCTGTGCGATTCCGCCACCCTCGCCAACCCCAACCATGGCGCGATCGCGACCTTCCTCGGCGTGGTGCGCAACCGGCATCATGAGCGCGGCGTCACCCGCCTGGACTACCACTGCTACCGGCCGATGGCGGAGGCCCTGCTGGCCCGGCTGATCGCCGAGAGCGCCGAGCGCTTCGACCCCGCGCTCAGCGCCCTGGTGGTGCATGGCATCGGCCTGATGCATCCCGGCGACATCGCCTTGTGCATCCACGTCGCCTGCCCGCATCGTGCGGCTGCCTTCGATGCCTGCCGCCACCTGCTCGAGCGCATCAAGGCCGACCTGCCGGTGTGGAAGCGCGAGTACTACGATGATGGCACCAGCGCCTGGCTCACCGGTTCCTGACCATGGCCCGCACCACTCCCCGTCCGCTTCCACGCCTGCGCGTCACCCATCTCGACCATGCCGGGGCGCCGCGCATGGTCGATATCGCCGGCAAGCAGCCGAGCGAGCGGCGGGCCAGCGCCCAGGCGCTGGTCAGGTTGCCCCCAGAGTGCCGCGCGGCGCTGCGCGCCGGCGGCGCCACCGCCAAGGGCAATGTGCTGCACATCGCGCGCCTGGCAGGCATCATGGCCGCCAAGCGCACCCACGAGCTGATCCCGCTGTGCCATCCCCTGCCCCTGGATGCCATCGACATCGACCTGGCGCGCACCGGCTCCCTGCTGCGCATCACCGCCAGCGCCCGCTGCACCGCCAAGACCGGGGTCGAGATGGAGGTCCTGGTCGCAGCCTCGGTCGCCGCCCTGACGGTCTACGACATGCTCAAGTCGCTGTCGCATGATCTGGTGATCGAACGCATCGAGCTGCTGACCAAGTCGGGAGGCCGGCGGGGGGTCATCGACCGCCGGCCGGCCCGGGGCCGAGGCTGAACCGATGATGACCTATGCCGAGGCGCTGGCCATCATCGCCGCGCAGGCGCCGCAGCGGCGATGCGAACGCGTCGCACTCGCAGCCGCTGCCGGACGCATCGTCGCCGAGGACATCCGCCTCGCCCATGACCAGCCCCCCTTCGACCGCGCCACCATGGACGGCTATGCCCTGCGCCTGCTCGGCCAGCAGGCGCGCTTCACGGTGCGCGCCACGGTCAGCGCCGGGACCAGCTACGATGGCGCGCTCGCTCCCGGCGAGGCGGTGCGCATCATGACCGGCGCGCCCTGCCCTCCCGGGACTACGGTGGTCCCCGTCGAAGCGACCGACGGCGGTCACGATGCGGTGACGGTCGGCGACAGCACCGCCCTCCAGCCGGGCAGGAACATCGCCTGGCGCGGCGAGGACGGCCGTGCCGGCGCGCTGGTGGTCGAGGCCGGCACCCGCCTGTCCCCCGTCATCCTCGCGCTCCTGGCGATGGCGGGCGCGCCGACGCCCCAGGTCGCGATCGGCCCGACGCTGTCGATCATCACCACCGGCGATGAGCTGGAAGGCCAGGGTGCGGCCTCCATCCGCGACTCCAACGGCCCCCTGCTGCGGGCCTTCCTCGACTGCCTCGGCCTGACCGCCGAGGTGCTTCATGCCGACGACACCCCGGAGAACCTCCAGCGCGCCATCCACGAGGCCGCCTCCCGCAGCGACATCATCGTCACCACCGGCGGCGTCAGCGCTGGCGACAGGGACCTGGTGCCGCAGGTGGCGCAGGACGAGGGCTTCACCACCCTGTTCCACCACCTCGCCATGCAGCCGGGCAAGCCGGTGCTGCTGGGCCGCCGCGGCGGGCAGTACCTGGTCGGCCTGCCCGGCAACCCGGTGAGCGTACTGGCCACCGCCCACCTGGTGCTCTGGCCGCTGCTGGCGCGCTTCCTCGGCACCCCCCCGCCACGCTGGCTCGAGCTGCCCGTGATGGTGCCGTGGACGCATCGCGGCAAGCGCCAGCTCTTCCTCCCCGCACGCGTGGTCGCTGGCGGGCTCCAGGTGGTGGCCTGGAACGGCAGCGGCGACCTCCTGGCTGCCGCTGCCGCCGACGGCCTGATCGACCTGCCGAGCGGCACCCAGGTGGCGAGCGGTGCGCTCGGGCGCTTCCTGCCCTATGCCGGCGGCCGCCTCGGCGAGATCGCGCGCCTGCCGGAGCGTGCACGCGCGACCTGAAGCGGCCCATCCAGCGGACGGTGCGGATGGGCCATCTGATCTCCTGGACCCGCTGCCAGCGGCCGATGCCCCTGGCTCAGGCGGTCACAGCGTGCGCTCCTTCAATTCGCGGCCGTCGCGGTAGTAGACCTCCAGGCACAGGCAGCAGTAGGCGGTCGACAGCACCCGGCCGATGTCGTTGCCGTGGAACCTGGTCCCCTCCCAGTCCCAGCTGCCGGCATAGCAGCCGGTGCCTTGGCGCTGCGCCTTGACCAGCAGGTCGCGCACCACGCCGTTCCACGTCTCCCAGCGCTTGCCGCCGACCTGGAACATCGTGTAGGTGTTGTAGTAGAGGTAGTAGGTGTTGCAGGGATAAGCAGTCGGCAGCTGGTGGGCGATGGCGTGGTTGGCCAGGGACTGCAGCATCATGTCATCGGCATGGTGGCCGAGGAAGACCGCGCACATGCCGCCGACCGCCGCCATGTCATGGGCATCGGCGCCGGGTGCGCCGACCTCGACCTTGTCAGAAGTCGCATCCCAGGTGTAGGCGAAGTCCGAGCTGGCGGTGTAGGGGTCGACCAGCATCTTCCAGTTCGGATTGGTCGCCTTCCACGAGCGCTCCAGCCAGTTCCGCGCCCCTTTGAGGCCGGTGCCGACGTCCAGGCCGGCGGCCAGGGCGCTCTTGAGGGCCATGACGTTCCAGCCGGTGACCGAGGCATCGTTGCGTGCCGCATTGGGTTCGCGGTAGTCCCAGCCCAGGCCGGTGCCGCCGTAGGTGCCGCTGGCCTTGGCATCCTTGTTCTGGCGCGCGAGGATGACGGCGACCGCGCGGCTCGCCGGTCCCTTGAGCTCGGGATCGTTGGTCATTGCGTAGGCCTCGATCAGCGCGCTGGACGCCACCGCATGCTCGTAGTTGCGCTCCCCCAGCAGACCATCGGCCTTCTGCACCGAGCGGAGATACTCCAGGCCCTTGCGCACGGTCGCGCGGAACTGGCTGGGCGTCTGGTGGTCGTAGCCGGCGCCGAGGTAGCACAGCACGGCATAGCTGGTCAGGGCGACGGTGACGTCGCTGCCGCTGGCCGGAGCGATGCTCCCCGGCTCGCACTTGGGCATCTCGCTGCAGTTGGCCTGGTAGTGCTCGGCATCCCACATGCCATTCGCGCTCTGGTGGCGCTTGAACCATTGCAGCGCACCGCGCACGGCGCTCTCGCTGCCGCGGCTGCCGCCAGCGGGACCGGCATTCTGGTGGTTGCCGCCATTCCCACGCCGGCCGAATAGTCCGGAATTGGACGCATGGACACCGATGGCGACAGTCAGGTTGGCATTGCTGCTGATCGGGGTGGTGGAGACCTGGGTCGGATCACCCTGAGGTTGGATGTCGTCGATATTGTTGTCGGTGCTGACCTGCGGATCGGACTGGACGATCACCGACTGCGGGGACGGATCCACCACCTCGTCATTCAGCGGCAGGGTATCGGTCTGCCGCACATCCACCGGGGCCGGTGGCGGCGGCTGCTTGGACTGGTCGATGTTCAGCTGCAGCGGGGGGAACTCCTCCGGGGTGTCATTGCGCGATGCCCACACCACCGCCCAGAACAGCAGCGCCAGCATCAGGTGCAGCGAGATGCTGATCAGCCAGGCGCGGGCGTCGCCGGAGGTGGAGGGGGAGGTGGCGATGGCCGGTCCTGCGAGCGCAGGACGCAGGGCATCATCAGGCGATTCGACATGTTCGGTGGTCATACAGCGCTCCTGGGTTGGCGTGCTAAACGCCTGCTCGAGCGCGGAGTTCATCGCTGTTTTCACGCGTTCCCGCATGCCATGGCGACGCGCCGCAGCCGCGGCGTTCGCAACGCCGGGGCTGCGCGGATAACAGTGTCCATGGCGGTTCCGCAGCAGCCCACATTCGGGTTGGAGCTGCCGCGGTACGAGGGTGAACGCAAGCCGGCTGCGGAGGTTCAGCGCAGGTGAGCGTGGGATCTCTCACCCCCGGCCGCCGGGGGCGAGAGCGCATCTCCTGCTGCCGGTCGGTCCGCCCGGCTCGGCGGAGGCAGGCGCCTAGAGGTTGCTCTGGCCCTTCGCAGGCGCATCGGCGCCGGCGCCTGGTGGCGTGCCGGGCGCATTGGTGATGAGCACGCCCTTCTCATCGTTGGCGTGGTCATCGCGGATGCCCACCGTGCCGTCAGTATGGATGGCGAAGCTGTCGGGCGAATAGGCCGTCGCCTGCGGCCCAGTGAGGGGCGCGCCGCGGCCATCGATGTGGATGGTCCCTTCGGCGTCCTGGTAGGCGGTCGCCTGGTAGGTCACCACCGCGGCGCCGTTCTTCTCCTTGGTCGTCACGCTCACCGGGTTGCGGACGCCGACCGGAGCGCCGATCACCGCCACCGTGTCGTAGCCGTCATCCCAGGCGATGTGGTAGGTGCCGGGCTTGGCGCTCGCCACCGGCGTGGCCGCCCCCGGGGCATCGCTCGCGGCCGCCTGCGACGGGGTGTCGTGATCGCCGCTCGACTGGTCCAGCACCAGGGCGACCAGATAGCCGGCATTATCGGGCGTCTTCCCGAGGGTGGTGCATTGGCTGATGCGCCAGCCCTGCTTGATCAGCGCCTGCAGCGCCGGCGGAGCTTCGCTGAGCTGGCCCGGCTGGCTGCTGGGTGGCACCGCCAGGACCAGGGTGATGAACTTCTGATCAGCGGGTTCTCCTGCTCCCTGCGCTGGCTGGCCGGCTGGATCGCCGGGGAGAACGTCGAGGGTCCAGGCGAGCGAGCACACACACGTCAGCAGGGCGATGGCGATGGTTTTCATGGCACCCTCTTAGGGCCGCTGAGGGATGGGCCAAGGCCCAGTGCTCCAACTCCGTACGCCCCCACCGTCGCTGAGCGACACCTGCATCCGCACAGTCGCACTGACCATCTCCACGCCTCACGCTGTTCGTCGATGGCGAGCGGCCTCAGCCGGAGACCTGTGCGTTATGATCGCGGGGTGCCCTCCTGCATGGCCTCCGATGGCATCATAACAGATAATATGACATGCCTTTGCCTATCGTCGAGGAGGAGGCATTGACCACCGACGAAGCTGATTTACATACCAGTATGCATACCGGTAGGAATCATCGGCATCGCTACCAGCTGCTGGCAGACAGCCTGCGCCGCCAGATCGCCAGCGGCGAGCATCCACCCGGGCACTTGCTGGCGAGCGAGCATGAGCTCGCCCGTCGCCGGAAGGTCAGCCGGGTGACCGTGCGGCGAGCCAGCGAGCTCCTGATCCGCGAAGGGCTGCTGGAGCGCCGACCCGGCAAGGGCCTGTTCGTCGCTCAGCGCACGCCGGCCAAGGTCCTGAGCGTGCGCCGCGCCGGCACGGTCACGGTGATCGCCGGCAATCTCGCCTGGCCGACCTGCCTGCAGGCGGCGCGCGGGGTGCAGCTGGCGGCGCGCGCAGCAGGGACCGAGGTCCAGTTCCATGATGCGCATGGCAGCGTGCAGGACGATATCGAGCTGATCCGCCGCCTGCCCGAGGGCCCGGCCACCGGGGCGATCATCATCTCCCTGCATAGCGCCGCCTTCATCGATGCCCTCTACGGCCTGAAGCAGACCGGCTACCCTTTCGTCCTGGTCGACCATCGGCTGCGCGACCTCGATGTGCCGTCGGTGGTGGCCGACAACCATGATGGCGGCCGCCAGCTGGCGACCCATCTCCTCGGACTCGGACACCGGCGCATGGCCTTCATCGGCGATCTCGACGCGGACACCGTGCAGGCGCGGCTCGACGGCATGCGCGATGCGATCGGCGATGCCGGACTGCCATTCGACCGATCCCTGGTGTTCGGGCTCACCCCGCTGGACCGCCTCGGCGACTGGTCGCAGGACGTCCAGCTCGCCACCGACGCGCTGCTCGATCTGCCCCTTCCCCCCTCGGCGATCGTCGCCAGCTGCGATGCCGTGGCGCGCTCGGTGTACCGTGCTGCGTCCGCCCGCGGACGGCAGATCCCGCGCGATCTCAGCGTAGCGGGCTTCGATGACGATCCGCTGGCGCTCCTGCTGCAGCCGCCCCTGACCACCATCCGCCAGCCCTTCGCCGAGCTCGGCCGCGCCGCCTTCGCGGTGATCAGCGCGCGCCTGCGCGATCCCGCCGCCGCCAGCGAGCACCGCATCCTGCCGGTCGAGCTGGTGACCCGTACCTCGACCGCCCCCTGCCCCCTGTCCACCTGATCGGACCGCCATGCCGCTGCCCCGCTCCTGCATCCTCCTGGCCGCCATCCTGCTGACCGCGCTCGGCAGCACGGCGGCGGTCGCCCAGGAGGACAAGCCGCTGCTCACCCTGGACTCCTTCCCCGCCTCGGCTCTCGCCAGCGAATCCAGCCGCTTCCTCCATCTCCAGGTCATCCAGCCCGGCAAGATGGAGTCGCTCTTTGCCCAGGTCCCGGTGGCGGGGCTGCATGCGCTCGAACTGACCTACCGCGTCCGCTACCGCGATGTCCGCCGCGGAGCCCAGCCGTGGTATGACGCGCGCATCATCCTCGATTTCAAGAATGCCAAGGGCGAGACCGTCGCCCCCGGGCCACCCGCGCCGAACTTCACCGGCACGTCCACCGACTGGCGCGCCGAGACGCTGCGCTTCCCGGTGCCCGCGGGGGCGACGCAGCTGAACATCATGCCCACCCTCTTCCAGGCCGCGAGCGGGACGCTCGACCTCGCCGCCCTGTCGCTGCGCGCGATCGATGCCGCCCTGCTGCCGAGCGCCCCCGGCGCGGCGGCGGCAGTGGTGGTGGACAAGGGCGGCAAGCCGCCCGCCCAGCTGCATGTCGATGGCAACCGCCTGCTCGATGCCGGCGGCGCGGCGGTATGGCTGCAGGGCGTCAACGTGCCGAGCCTGGAATGGTCGAACACCGGCGACAACCTGCTCTCCTCGCTGGTGACCGCCATCGAGGTGTGGAAGGCCAATTGCATCCGCCTGCCGGTCAGCAGCGAACGCTGGTTCGGGCACCAGGCGGAGCAGAAGGATGGCGGTGCGGCCTACCGGGCATTGATCGCCCAGGCGGTCCTGGCCGCCTCCACGCGCGGTGGGCGCATCATCATCGACCTGCACCGCTTCCGCGCTCCCACGGCCGAGGATGCCGCCTTCTGGGGCGCCGCCGCCGCCGCCTTCAAGGATGATCCCGCGGTGATCTTCGGGCTGTTCAACGAGCCGCATGACATCTCGTGGGAGATCTGGCAGCATGGCGGCGATGTCACCGATGCCAAGAAGGGCGGCGATGCGCTGGCGGAGAACAAGGAGGCGGTGACCACCTTCCATACCCCGGGCATCCAGGCGCTGCTCGACGCCGCCCGCGCCACCGGTGCGCGCAATGTCATCCTCGCCGGGGGGCTGGACTGGTCCTACGACCTCTCCGGCATCCTCGATGGCCATGCACTCGATGACCATGGCGGCAATGGCATCATCTACGACACCCACGTCTACCCCTGGAAAGGCGACTGGCAGCACAAGTTCCTCGCTGTCGCCGAACTCCATCCCGTGCTGCTGGGCGAGGTCGGCTGCGACATCAAGCGCTACGCTTTCATCCCGCCGGAACGCTTCGAGAACCCCTATACCTGGGCCCCGGACATCCTCGCCTGCATCCAGCGCCATCATCTGCACTGGACCGCCTGGTCCTTCCATCCGGGCGCCTCGCCGTCGGCGGTCAGCGATCTGCACGATTTCATCCCGACCCCCTACTGGGGCGCCTTCGTGCGCGCGGCGCTCCTGGGGGCGACCTTCCAGTCCGACAAGCTCCGCTGAGTGGCGGCGCCGCTGGGCCGGTGGGCACGCACTCCCGGCTGCACCGCCGGGCTCACCCCCTAGGATGCCGGCCTCGAAGACGCCGGATACCACCCTCCTCCAGCGAGACTGCCATGCGCGCGAGCGTGCTCATCATTCTCCTCCTTCTCCCCCTTCTCCTCGTGACGGCATCGCTCCTGGCTGCCGATGATGCCCTGCCAGCCAATACCGCGATCGAGCCGGTACCCAAGCTCGAGCAGGACGGCTACGACTGGTACGCCCGCCATGATGCGGTGATCAAGGCCAAGCAGGGCGCCGATCCCGATGTGGTGCTGATCGGCGATTCCATCACCCACTTCTGGGGCGGCGATCCACCCGGCCCCAACCATGGGCCCACCGCCTGGGCCGCGGCCTTCGGTGCGCACCATGCGCTCAACCTCGGCTTCGGCTGGGATCGCACGCAGAACGTGCTGTGGCGCCTCGATCATGGCGAATTCGACGGCCTGCATCCGCGCTGGGTGGTGCTGCTGATCGGCACCAACAACCTCACCGGCACCAGCCATGCCCGCGAGAACACGCCCTCCGAGATCGTCGCCGGCATCTCCGCGATCTGCACCCGCATCGCCACGCTGTCGCCCACGACCCGCATCATCCACATGGCGGTCTTCCCGCGCGGGCGCAAGGCCGATGACCATTTCCGCCCCAAGATCGCCGAGATCAACCGCCTGCTGGCCGCCTATGCCGCCCAGCAGCACCATGCCTACATCGACATCGGCCCCCAGCTCCTCGACGCGAGCGGGACCATCCCGCCCGACATCATGGGCGACGCCACCCACCCCACCGACAAGGGCTATGCCATCTGGGCCAGCGCGCTCCAGGCGGAGTTCGCCAAGACGCCCTGACCAGCCGCGCCCGGTCTCACCAGGACCCGTCGGCGCTGAACGGATTGCCGTAGCGCCAATCGTCGGTCACCGTCCAGGTCTCGCGGTCCTCGCCCCTTTTGAGCGACGCCGACACGGCTCCGGTATAATCGACATCCCAGGCGATGATCCTGGCGCCGATGCGGTAGGTCCGCAGCATCACGCCCAGGCGCAAGCGCTGGAAATGCGAGAGGCTGCCGGCGGGACTGACCGGCACCCAGGTGCCGCACCACCAGGAGGCCGAGGACAGCACGGCGATCAGGAGCAGCAGCCTCCAGGCCCTGGCCAGCTGCCCGCTAGACCCACCAATCGTCATCGCTCCAGTCCGGACCATCATCGGCAGCCTCCCGCACCGGCGGAAGCATGGGCAATCGCCGTCGGGAATCGAGGTGGAGCCTTCTTGACCGATTGCCGCAATCGGCACGTTCGTGCGCAATCCCGCAATAAATCGCCCGCACAACCGCCTGAGGCGCCCTTGCCCGCCACGGCGCCGATGCGTATCCTCACCAGCATGAGCGAGCACACGACACCGATGCCGACACCACAGGGCAGGGTGAGGAAATGGGGGGCCGTGGCGCTCCTGGTGACGCTGATGCTCATCCTGATGCTCGGCGCGCTCTCCGTCATCCGAGACAAGGCCTATTACACGAGTCTAGCCTCGCATTGTGGTCACAACATCAGCCAACTCATGGGTGCATGCGTCGCCTACAGCCAGCAATGCGAGACCGCGTGGCCACAGGCTCCTCTGCTGTGGGGCAACCCAGGCGAACCCATCGCCCGGAATCCGCATGAGGCGCGCGTAGCGACCATCCGCAACCTGGAGGTCCTGGCTCAGGTCCAGAACCTGCCGAATTCACTCTTCCACTGCCCCTTTTCGCCCACGCACGCGCCCACGACCAAGCCCTACCCGTCCGCCGATGCGCGCGGCACCTGGGGCGATGGGTCGGCCGGTGCGGTCTCCTATGCCTTCGACTGGTCCTCACCCGGAGATCCTGAGGCCCAGCGCGTCATCTTCGCCGACCGGGATCCAACCTATCACCGTGGCCATGCCATGCTGTGCTTCGGCGATAGCCATGTCACCTCCGTCAAGACCATCCCTCGCGGAGCCGCTGCGAGTACGGGAATGGTCACCGAGGGAAGCGACGGAAAGCCGGTTGGAGTGATCGCCAACTGTCCCCAAGGCCAAGAGTCGCAGGAGAGCACTATGCTCAATGACATCTACGAAGCTGCACCGGATACATCTGGCGCCGGGCGGACCATGGGCGCAAGCAGCGCAGCGAGAGCCTGGGTCAAGTAGCTGCGCTCTGCAGTCTGCCCTGCCTGAGTGAAAGCGGTGTGAGTCCTGTGCCCAGGCAATCCAGATCGCGCAAACGACCGCAGTCGGCATGATGAAGACGATTCAGGAGGACGGCCTGCGGTACGCCAGGCTACTCCCTATCCGCCAATGGATCATCTCACCGTGCCAAACCAGAAGAGATGAGGACCCGCTCCGATCTGCGATTGCAGCCAGCGGCTCCCTTCCCCATCGCGCACCGGCACGATTGCATCCATCAGACCCAGCATTCCGCAGTGGGCATGGCGCAAAGAGCGTGAGAGGCCACGTGCAATAGTTCTCAGTCTGCCGTGGCCCGGTGCTGGGGGCTGGAAGCGCGCGAAGTCAGTGGCCTCGCACAGACGGGTGGTGAATCCATTGCTTTCGGCGCAGGCGATCAGGGCTGGACGGTCGTATGAACGCAGATGCTGGGAGCGGTGGAAAATGCTGCCGCACTGAGGACAGCCGATTTCATTCACTGCAGATCCTCATTGTTCGGCGTGGTGAGCAGAAGTCGGCCGGTGGTGGGCCTGAGCACCCGCCTCAATTCAGCAAACAGATGGCCTATCTGCTGCGGCAGTACGTGCTCGATGGTCTGGCTGGCAATGACCGTGTCGAACATCCCGTCCGCATAGGGGAGATTGCCGCCTTCGATGAGCTGCGCTCCCTTCCAGAGTGGTCCGGCCGGTACCCGGGCATTGGCTGCCTCGATTGAACGAGCTGATCCGTCACATCCTGAGCACTCGAGACCGCGGCGAATAATCTCTGCGGCGAGGTAACCCAGCCCGCAACCGACATCCAGAATCCTGCCAGGATGAGCATCCAGCTGGAGCAGAAAGGTGGTCAACCCCACGCCCACCTGTTTGGCAAAGTACTCGTTGGCGTAGGCAGGCGATTGCGAGGCAAAAGCCCAGAAGCGGTCGATCAGATCATCATCCCACTCCAATGGATGCATCTCAGGTCTCGGCATGGATAGAATCCAATCGGCTGTTGGGCCCATCTGCGGCAACGGAAGGACGAGACGCTGGTGCCGCGGCAGGTTGATGAGAGTGAGGCACTCGACCAAGAACGCAGAAGAAGGGCGAGAGTCCAGACGTTCCGCAATCGGAGTTCAGTGCGATAAGTAAACGGTCGCAGGCCGCATTGGCAAATCGGACCATAGGTATGATCACGCGAGCAGCGCGTGGCCAGCGGGGTGCCGTCTCCCACGCAGGGATGTCCAACGAGAAGGTACCGATGTACCACGCCTCCACATCGATCAGGCCTAGGAGATTGTAGGCGTTCCGCACTTCAGCCATCGTCAATCGACGGTGACCGCGATGATGGTGCGGTTGCCAGATCCGTGTCATCTCGCCATGGATAGATGCCAGATTGGGTACCACCGAGAGCAGGCGACCGCCTGGAGCGACCAGGCATTTCAGGCGTCCGATCACATGGTCGAGGTCAGTGAAATGCTCAATCAATCCAAGCGAATATGCGAAATCGTGTCGGCCAACCACCTCATCTGGGACTGAGAAGAGATCGGCGCAGATCACCCGGTGGGGACGGCCGACCTGATCAAGGCGCCGTTCAACCAGCCGACAACCTCGCGGAGAGTAGTCCAGACCGGTGATGGTGGCAGTGCTCAGGGCCGCTAGCCAAGGCAGCCACAGAGAATCCCCGCAGCCAACTTCGAGGATGCTGGCGGGATGCGAGAGGCGTACGCAAGCGGCAAGCGCACGCGCGATGATGCGCTGGTTATAACTGCGGGGGCGCCAGGAGATCTGTTCACCTGGCTCTTGCCGGTATAGCCCATCCCAATGGGGCTGGCTCGTCAAAGCGCGCTGGGCCATGGACTACTCTGGAACATCCAAGGATGCATGCCAGCGGGAAGGACCGCTCCCCAAGCATTTCCTCCATACCGAGAGATTCTCGGCAACGCCGCCAGACTCTTGGTCGCATGAGGGGTGCTGCGGAACCGCAGCCGGACCTATGCCCGGATCTGCACTATGCCGCAAACAGGCAGCTCGAGCGTTCACGGCCTGTTCTGGAATAGGAATATGTGGCAGGAACCTTCAGGAGCAGGAGCGATCCTGAGGGGCTGAAATCTCCGCTCCTTCATGAATGCAGACACCTCTTCGATGGAGGCGACCTCATATGGCAGCCCCCCCAGCCAATCGATGAGGTCATGGAACGTATCCATGCCGCGCGCCTTCTTCGCGTTCCAAGACAGCGGGTTCTTGCCGATGCGTAGTCGGTGCAGCATAACAAGAAATATGGCTCGCTTGACCAACCACCATTTCTCAAATCGACCGGAGGCATTGTAGCGGTGCTTGAGCGCCAAATCGCGCTGATAATGAGGACCTTTGGCGTAGAGCGAGAACCAGAACAGGCCACCAGGCCTGACCAGTCGGCACGCATGCTCCATCGCTTCCCACATCGCACCAGTATGGTGGAGCACGCCCCACGAATAGACGATGTCATAGGTCTCCGTTTCAGGGGGTGCTGGATCGAGGATGGATGCGGTTTCCACGATCCACGAGATTGGCGAACCCGATCGCGTTCGCAGTTCCTGAGTCGCCTGGACACTCCTCTGGTCGACATCGATCGAACGGACCCTTGTCGCTCCACGGACATGGAAGACCAGTGAATGGAGCCCCGATCCGCACCCTATATCGATGACCGATCTGCCGGCGATGGCGCCGTCGTCGATCCACTCGGCACTATCCTGGCGAGCCCGGTCAAGGGCGTCATCAGGCATGCTCCTGAGGAAGTCCTGCCAATTCTCACCGAAGGAGAAGGTGTTTGGAGCCTTATCGACCATATAATCCCGGCTGGGGCTCCTCCGTAAGACGCAGTAGTGCTGTAATCATTGGTGCCGCCGGGACAGGTATCCGCGAAGTCGATTGTAGTCAAGGGGATGCATAAGCCGTGCTTGTCCCGCTTAGTACCATACCGGCAATACGATATGACATCGGTGCGTTGGGCCACCTCAATGCCGAGATATCGCCACGCACTCTGCGACGCAGAGGCCGATAAGAAGGCATTCCACTTCTCATGTCGCTGTCGACTTAGCGATTGCGGGTGCTGGACAAAGAGAGACGGGTGAATGTCACGAAGGAATTCGTGCGCCCAAGGAGCGGTCCCGGTACGCAATAAGCAGATTGACAATCAAGCGAAGGAAAATGACGCGAGAAGAAACGTGGGGCCAAAGTCCGGATCAGGCGATCCAGAGGGGAAAGTGGCCGCCTTCCATAGTCCAGATCGAGATCAGCAGATGTGACAATGCACAGCGATCGGCAATCGAAGTGTCATCCCAGGTATCTATGAGGCTGGAAACGGGGAATCGCCCCCGACCCCAACTAAAATGCGCTCGGGCTTGGCACTATTGACGATAAAACCCACAGGCGACACCAGTGGGTCAACTCGTAAGGACTGCAATGACCCCTAATTCGCGGCATTCCCGTCTATCATTAGCATCGCTTGGCGGGTCTGGATTGGCTGGCTTCATCGCTCCATCCATCGGTCATAGATTGCGACCCCACGCTGCTTGCTCATGACCTGCTCCCCTCGGGCAAATGGCGGGCAACAGAGTGGGGAATCGGGGTGAGTTGCCAAGGCGTAGAATGCTGACCATCGCGGAGCAAATACCTGATAATTACCAGCCTTCGGCGAAGAAGGTGGATATCAGAGGCATTACTGGACCGTCATTAGCGATTCCACCAACTGTCGGGCAGACCTATTTTCCAGAACCCGAGACCCCAAGCGCAATTAGCGGTCTCGGGCATTCCATAGTGTTTGCAATACGTCGCCTTATCAACATCCGCGCCATCGACATAATAGTGCGACACACGACTATCATCCGTCATGGCGCCATTGTAAATCCTGCCATCTTTATATTCGGCAATCCAGGCCTTGCCCTCTCGGAAATGGCAGAACCCATTCCAAGGCTTTCCCTGCCGAAATTCCCCTGAGTTGATCACCTTCCCATGGTCATCGAAATCCAATTCCATTCCGTCCCTTTCACCATTTACGAGCGATTTCTCCAGTGAGAGGGTGAAGTTCGTGTTATAATGCCGGATGACCCCGGTGTAATGACGGGGAAGATCCCAGGGATACCAGATCAGGTAATTCTGGATGACATAAGAGAACCTATTGGTCCACCAGGGAAGGAAGAGCACGGTGAGGATGAGGAGTGCGGACAAGAGCATCAGCGACAAGGTGACAAAGCGCAGCGAGAATGCGGGACGCAGAAAGCGGAATTGAGTCAGTATGGCTGGCACGATTCCTGTAAGTACACCGACGGTGATGGCATTGGCAAGCGTATGCCGACAGAGATGGCTACACCGTGATGCCTACCCTTCACCTATTTCTTGTCGGGCAACTATCCGGCAACAAATTGCCGTGCCAGGCTTGAATGCCAAGGCGCTGAAGCCCAAATCCTCAGGCAAAACTCACTGAGGGCATGCTGGTTATGGAACGGCTTCACCAAACCCCCGGAGAACCCATGTCTCTCCCCTCAGCCCGGTTCCCCAATAACACCTAAGCCCTGGCTTGAACCAGGGCTTAGGTGTTCTTCAGTGGGGTCCCTGACGGGGCTCGAACCCGTTACCTCCAGAGCCACAGGTAATCGCCTTTCAAGATGTTCGTTAAGGACTTGCTGAGCGCTTCTGACGGCGGGGACTTGTGAGGTGTGGTCAAGGCTCCCCCAAACCCTCTCGCATCCCCTTTCCCTGCGTTCTGGCGGGGTTTTAGACGCTGACCCTGACCAAGCATCACGACAACCAGGAGCACGACCAGAGCGCTTGGCGAGGGGGATTGATGAGGGTCAGTGGAGGGGCTGGCTTGGACTGTTCTGGCAACTATCCGGCAACTCGGCAAGGGGTGGGGAGGGGTGAGCAGGGGACTGGGGAGGGACTGGAAGCGCCGCCAAGGGTTCGGTTGGCGGCAGAAAGGCCTTGGCAGGGTGGTTCCAGTGGCGTACATTTTGTATGTCAAAAGGACAAGAGCATATGGAAGCCATCGCATACGTCAGGGTCTCAACAGTAGAGCAGAGCACGGACGGGGTCTCTCTGGCATCACAGCGGGCCAGGATTGACCAATGGTGTCTGGGCAATGACTACACGCTCACTGCGACCTATGAGGATGCGGGGCTGTCAGGGAAGAGCAGCGACAACCGACCTGGGCTCCAAGCGGCTCTGGCTCATGCTCAACGCTCGGGGGCTACGCTGGTGGTGTACTCGCTGTCCAGGTTGTCGCGGAGCATAGCGGACACCTGCGCAATCATGGAGCGACTGAATAAGGCTGGTGGCTTGGCCTCCCTGAGTGAGCGCATCGACGGCAGCACAGCAACGGGGAGGATGGTCCTGAACCTGTTGATATCGCTGTCCCAGTTCGAGCGGGAGCAAATCGGGGAGCGGACCTCTTGCGCATTGAACCACCTACGCAACCAGGGGCGGAGAGTGAGCCGACACATCCCCTTCGGCTGGAATTGCTCGAACGGACGGGACCTGACACGGAACCAGGAGGAGGAGGCGGCTATCAACCAAATGATGGCTTGGAGCAAGGCGGGTCGGACACTTGGGGAGATTGCGGATGAACTGAACAGCAGCAATATTCCCACTAAGTCTGGGAAGAAGTGGCTGCGAGGGACGGTCCACCACATCCTCAAGCGGGTGATGAAGGTGGCTGTATGAGGAATTCACCTGAGAATTACTGGAAGAAGCGCTCTGTCAAACGACAATGGTATGGCATCCAATCTATAGTGCGCTGGGTTAAGAAGGGGACAAAATCCACCAAGGCATTTGAGGAGCGAATTGTGTTGGTCAAAGCATTCTCGTTCGAGGATGCGCTCATTAGGGGCGCCAAAGAACTCAAGAAATACTGCGGGGATGACAGAACACTGGAGAACACCACTTATATGTGCGCCTATTGGATTGGCGATGAGGAAATGGTGGAATTTACCGAAGTATTCTCAAGTATTTCGGCTACGAAGCTCTCGACGCGACAATATATGAAACGCTATCATCCCAAGAGTCATGAGAAACCACTGGCTTAGTTCATCTAACCCACGTTTGGGCACAGTGACTAACTATTCCAGCAAGACGCGATGAAGGTGGCTGTATGAAGCGCAGGGACCCGGAGAAGACGATTGAGAAGGCGATGAAGGGGATAACAGCGGCGGCGATGGTGAAGAAGCCCAGAAAGACGGCTCGCATACCGTTGAGGATGCTGGAAGAGGACAAGCAGGGGATAGAGCGGGTGGCTGGGAGACTGGGGCTATCTGTATCAGATTACTTGGTAGCGCTTCATAGGCACGCTCAATCGCGATTGGAGAAGTCGCCATAGAGTTGAAGGGATTGGATTTGGTCTTACCAACTGAAATGACAGTCCCTTGTAATCTCGTCTTGTAGTTTGTCGGGAATACTGGTATATACCGATATGCTTATACCTTATCGTGCACTAATCATCCTGATTTCAGTATCTCTCTCCGTCGGGCTTTGGTCGGAAGACGCGAGCGATAGCGATTTAGCGCACCAGAGGATTTCATATTGGAAAGAACACGGAGTAGTCGTTGAGGGCTACTTCTATTCCGCAGCGCAAGTCGATGTGGCCGCAAACGTCATTGTCCATAGACGTGATTGGGCCGCAAAGGGCATCGTGGTTGAGGGCTTCTTCGCTTCAACGGAGCAAGTCGATGCCGCGGCCAATGTTCTTGTCCATAAGCGTGATTGGGCAGCAAAAGGCATCGTCGTGGAGGGCTTCTTCGCATCCACAGAACAAGTCGATGCTGCGGCAAACGTTATTGTCCGTAAACGTGATTGGGCAGCAAAGGGCATCGTCGTTGAGGGCTTCTTCGCATCCACAGAACAAGTCGATGCTGCGGCCAATGCTATTACAAAACGGGGAACCAGCGGCGATACGCCAATACTGATTGACCATTCCCCGGCTGAAAACGGTTCGCATTACGGAGACCTAAATGAAAATGGAGTTCCCAAGACAGTTCCCGTCAATGGCTATTTCCGCGCGGATGGAACCTACGTTCGCGGATACTACCGCAGTCCTCCTGGCTCAAATCCAAAGTAGATTTGTCTGGAAAGGCAACGAGCGTTGAAACTGACGTGGGTGCGCGGGCTTCACGCCATCCGGGGCAAAGCCGAGCATGGACTGAGATGCCATCGCGCATAACGTTAGGGACATGCACCTATCACACAATATTCCAGATATCCGCTTGGCTGAATGGGGAATCGTTGAGCCAGAAAAGGGACACGGTTGGTCAGTGATGATTACCGGCACAATGTATCACGATGACCGATTCCTGGGCGGTGGCCAAATACTCTCAATTAACCTCAAGGAGGGAACCTCAGATGATGTTGCGAGACAGATTATGTCGATGCTGAGCAGGCATTGCGACACCATCTCGCTGACGGAATAATCAACTCCGGAACCCAACATAGGAGAAGACTGTGAGCTTGAAGGATAACGACGGAATATGGGCTCTGCCAGGAATGATCATTGGGTTGATATTAGTGGCATACTTGTTCCCGAGAATAAAAAGAATTGCGGCGTTTTTACTGGGAATAAAACCAACCGAGAAATCTACTCAGCCGATATTGGAGGAGGATAAGTACAAGGCGAGGGATGAATGGAAGGTTGGCTGCGGCGCTTTTATCTTTGTGATATTGGCAATTCTGATTATAAAGGCATTGATTGGGAAGTAAGACGATCGGATGAAGTGAACGGGCTACTCGTCCAATTCATTCCCGAAGTCATAGCGCCAGCGCCGATGTTCAGTCGGCTCTGGCAACTCCTCTCGCTGGCCTTGCTCTTGCTCCCACGCCATCTGGGCCAGCAACTCATAGGCAAGCTCGCGCGCCTCGTCCTGTTCCCATTGTTCGCCGTCGTTGTCGTATTCCTGATAATCCATTCCCATTCCCTTCCATTGTCAATTTGCTGATGCTATCTCCTGCGATTGGCGGAACCTACCCAGCAACAGGCCGGGTAGGCATTCGCCGGTCATCACGCATCCCAGAAGTTGAAGTCGGCCAGGGGGTCAATCTTGGCTGGCGATGAGGATGAGACTTCCTCAATGGGAGTTGACGCCATAAAAGAAAGAACACCGTTATCCAATAGTGCATTTAGCACCGACCGCAGCACGTCCATTCTCATCTCATGGGGCAGGCTCTCGAAGGCTTCCTGACCTTCCCTACAATCATCGTTATTGTCGTTCATACTGATCATCTTTCCAATCCATTATTCTGGATTTATTTTGGTTATTATTCTGCGCTATCTCCTGTAATGTCGTTTCGTTTTGGAACACCCAATCCGTTTCAATTACATTGGCAGATTTTACTGTCTAAAAATCCAGAGGTCAAGAACAATCTGGCGTGGATGACCAATCTCGGGAGTAAATAACCAATAATTTTTTATTTTAGTGCCGGATATAAAAATCCAATGGGAGGCGATTTGTGGCATTATCTCGGGTCGGTTGGCACTCGGATATGGCCAGGAATATTTGTTTATCTAACAGGCTGGAAATGGGAAATCGCCTCCGACCCCCACTAAAATCCGCTCAGGAATGGCACTATAAACGTCTACTCCTGGGCTGGCGCAAATAATTGGGAAAACGATTTATGACATTTGCCGATCTTGCAATCAGGTGGTGTAATTACCGCGACTCGTTTGTACGAATGTAAAATACCCATATACGGACATATG
>Ga0302319_10000067_pt1 | contig 186355 bp, 141 predicted proteins | sample Bog_T0_2_FD_203319 | JGI IMG/M metagenome (GOLD analysis project Ga0302319, IMG submission 203319) | Peat permafrost microbial communities from Stordalen Mire near Abisko, Sweden - Bog_T0_2 | ecosystem: Environmental > Terrestrial > Soil > Wetlands > Peat | place: Sweden: Abisko, Stordalen...
CGACTTTCACCCGCAGGATTCCGCGTGCTTTTCGTCATCAACATTGATTATCCCCTGTGTTCATGCGGGTTCCATTATATCCGGCCAATGCTAACTTGGAAGTTCATTTGGGAAATCCGGGTTTATTCGTCAGCGGTGTTGGAGCCGATTCGGCAGGTGCAGAGGGTCATTGTTCCCTACGGCGCGCCCGCCGCCATCCAGGCTTTTGCCGAGATGCAAGCGACCCTCGCAAACGCTCGCGCACAAATTCATAATCAGCTTTTGGAATCCCTGCCTGCAGGTGCAAGTCAGCAGCAGATCGTGGCCATGGAGCAGCAGGAACAGGAAATCTTCCATCAACAGTATGCCGGGGATCTACAACTCCAATCAGAGCGGGCAACGGCCCTGGCCGCGGAATTAGAATCGCAACCGATACGAATTCCAGGGCCGCCCGCGATACCGCCCGGAGCCACTCCTCAAGTGCAGGCCTTCCTGACCTCGCGCAATGCCCTCGCGAAGGAGATGGCGCAACTCTGGAACCAATATATCGATTCGACTCCAGCAGCCAGACAGTCTGCGATGGACCAGTGGCAGCAACAGAATGCCGGACGCTTGCAGCAATTGAGCCAATTGGCGGCGAGTGCATCAAATTCAACACCAAACCAGCAGCAGCAGAACCAATGATCACTACCCAATCGATAAACGGATTCAAAAAAATGGCGCTGGTATTGGCGCTTTGTTTCTTTCTCCAAAGATCGCCCCTGCGGGCGCAAGTACAATATGAGGGAACGACGGTTGTCGGGAGTGAGGCGAGCGCACTGGGGCTCGTAACTACGGCATTCGGAAACTTTTCCTTCGCGACAGGCTGGGCGACAAATGCCTACGGCCAAGGTTCCATTGCACTTGGGGGTGCAACAAGTGCGAGCGGAATGTATTCTACGTCATCCGGGTACGGATCGACGGCGAGCGGAAACTATTCCTCGGCATCGGGATTGTACACGAACACATCATCGTACGCTTCATTCGTGATCGGCCAGAACAACCTTGGAACCGGAAGTGATGGTAGTGCCTCCAGTACAACAAGTTGGGTTGCAACGGATCCTCTCTTTGAAATTGGCAATGGGACGATAACAGGTGCCTATGGATGGGCGCTTGGAACGCCGAGCGATGCCTTGGTCGTCTACAAAAATGGCAATACCACCGTAGGCGGCACGCTTAGCGTCAGCGGCACGACGGCGAGCGCGTTTGCCGGCCCCGTGAACGTCGCCCCGGGTGGCGACATCCCAATGTTCACAGGGGATTAACGAGTTCCACCGTCGCCGCCGCTCACGTCTCCCCAAAACTCGCTCAGTCAGTTCAATGGAACCCTCCTCCAACGGTAACTTGGGGCAGTCTTCGGACGGCGCGATCTCGCCCCGGCTTATCGTGGCGATGGCGGTGGTGATCCTGTTAGCAACCGCGGCCTCTCTCTGGGCAACCCAGCCCGGTTGGTGGAACACCCGCAACGCGGTCAACCCCAGCGCCACACCCGACGATTACGCCATGGCCAACGAAGGCCAGTTGAAGCAATTCACCCTTCAGGCCGTCAATGAGATGAACGCGAATCTGCCCGGCGGCGCAGGCGACGCTCTCAACTCGCTGGTCAACGGCTGGATTTCGGATTATGCTTCCAACGGTTACAACGGCTCGAATCCCAAGCCGTCGGACTACCAGGCAATGAACACTGGCCAGCTCAAAACCATCGGCAGCATGGTGTGGAACCGCCTGCTGGCTGTTGGCTACACCAACAGTCTCCCGGGGTGGCTCGTGGTCACCGGGAGCGACACTCAAGCCGCAAATCTCGGACAGTTGAAGACGGTCTTTAATTTCAATATCACGTACAGCAGCATCGGGAGCACCCTACCTGATTGGTGGCTTGACCATTATTACGGCAGCGTCAGCGCCGCCGTCTCGGCCGGAGTCAGCGCCACAGGAACAGTCCCCTACAGCGACGGCACCCTCACCTACGAGCAAGCCTACAAACGCGGGCGCAACCCAGTCGACTTTTACAACGGCCGCAGGCCGACACTCGCCATCGTCAGCGGCAACGCGCAAGCCGCCAGCGCGGGCGAGTTCGTTTCGGAGCCCCTGATCGTCCTGGTCACAGACTCAAACGGCGATGTGATCGCGGGCGCTCCAGTCACATACAGTGTCGAATCGGGTGGCGGACACCTCCAGGCCTCCGGTACCGCCGCACCCCAGACAACCGAATCAACCTTGGCGGGAAGGGATGGCGAAGCGCAAATGTATTTTCAACTGCCCTCCGATTCAACGACCAGCGATAGCAACCAAATCCTGGTCACAGCCGGAGTGGAGGAGTCTGCTACGGAGGCCACATTTACTGAATACAATACCGGTACTGGACCCACCTCGCCTTTCGCCCCGTCAAATGTCCAGGGAACCATGAATCCCGATGGCAGCGAGACGATCACGTGGATCAATAATAATTCAAAGAGTCCAATCTATATCTATTACCAGAGTTCGAACGGGACCTGGACGATGGTCAGTCCACCCCTTCCAGCCGGTACGGACACCTATACCGCCGCTGAGTCAATGACAGGTTCCGTCGAAATCGGCAACAACTTCACTCCCGGCGGAAGCACCGGGACTATAAGCGGACGGGGAACCAGACGCGGCGTGATCCCATATGTGCCGCTCGAAGTGCAGGCGTACGCGGCAATCGATATGAGCAGCGGCATCACGACCCAATCCATCGATAACGTCGCTCTCGATGATAATAACAACGTCGCTTTCGGATTCTACACCGACCCGAACGCCAACCCCGGGGATAGGCAGTATGAAGCGTATACATGGAGTGACGGATCCGCCACCCAACGCCAGGATATTCATACTGAACAATACCAGCAATCCGGTGCATACCTGATGCGCGGCACAAGGGCAGACGTCGAATACCTTACCCTGGGTGGTACATGCTATGGCAACGGTGTCTCAATGCGCGATGGTCGTAAATGGTGGGGCTCTGCCGTCGAGTTTTCCAACAATCAGCCAACACCGATCTTTCCCCCTCCGCCTTACGGACCGCTCACGAGGACTGGTTACGGCGTCGTGCAAGAGCCCAATTCACTAACGATCACAGACGCAGAGAGCTTTGGATACTGCGGCACCATATCTGGTATGGTTCCCCGGAAGCATTCTACGCCAAAAGAACAACCGGACTCTAACGGCGGTATTATTGTTGCCTCAAACACTACCATTTTCGACCCCGTAGTCGCCAATCACGCGGCCACGCCCGGCACAGCTACCGTGGTGGCAAAAAAGTTTACCCCGACTATCCTTAACGTAAATGGATGGGCAGTCGGTGGCGCCGGCAAGGGTGGCAATAACGTGTGGAATGGTCGCGATCTGGTTCCATTGGCCCCTATGATCTATTCCGTCGGCATAAACGACATCGGTCAGGTAGTGGGTAGCAACTCACGAAACAGTGACGTTGACGGCCACGGATTTCTATGGACGGATGCCAGCACCCATTCCACATGCCCTCTGGTTATTTCTGGATCGGTCCAAAACATCTCCGATCTGCTACCCGGCCAGTATAGGAGAGAAGTCAGATCTATTTACCCAATCGGTATCAGTGGAACCGATGCAGATGGGAACGCCTCCATTTTGTTCAACGCCTCATATAAAATCCCTGCCGATGCTCGGCGACTGGACGATTATTATTATGGAACATTTGTGTTAACCCTTACGAATGGCGCTGTTCCCAGTAGGCTCGCAAAAATATCGCTTCCCTCAAATATCAATCCGGCATTCGGGGGTTCCAATGTCAGAATAAATTCCAGCCAGATCATAGTGACCGCTGGCCAAACCGAATACAATTCTCATTACGCGAGGGGTGCCGCATTCCTCCTCCTCCCGGTCCAGTTAGTCAATAAGGCAGACCCAACGCAAAGGAACGGGGCCGATGGCACCGACAAGCAGATCGACTTGATGTCATCGAGCACCGGAACGGACATCAATGCCGTTGCCTGGATTGCTGCTTCCGATACTACGCAGGCCCAAGTGGTAACTGGTGTTTATCCTCCGCGAATGCCGGAACTCGTCGCCTCCTCCGGCTCGATCCCGGGCCTCACGTACTGCTGGAAATTACAGGTTATTTTCCATGACCGGCATGGCAACCCGCACAGGGATTTTGATACCGGCGACCCGAACGACACGAATCCGTCTGCCAGTGTCGCTCCTCAAGATACAGTGAAAATCCCCGCGACGAGTAACTCATCAGACTCGAACGCCGTCAATGGATGGGTGCAAATCACGGATGGAAGCCCCTGGAACATTTATCAGGATAACGATTGGATCAATGCGCAGCTTCAGGGGTTCTTTGGCGGGGATGCCGAGCTTAGCTTGAAAATTTTGGATAGCAACGGGAACACGATTTGCCCGGAGCAGGATTATTACTTCAGAATTGCAGGAGAGAATCCAACTGCTGACGCTGTTACTGCCGCTGGCGACTGCCAGAATTATATCAACTCGATTTATGATGGTCCGACGCCGAATTGGCAAAGTGTTGTGTCAACCGGCACGAATACGCCTCCAACCGTCCCCGGCTATTGGTTTGCTTACGCCATTGCCAAGGAGGAAACCGCGGGGGATGGCGGACGCCCATGGTACAATAACTTTTTGGATAGCGGGGGCCAATATCAAGCAGTCCACGGCAAGGAAGGAAAGCCCGATTGGAACAATGATGGTTCAAGCGCGAATCCCACCACCGGTTCTGGAGGGTACGGCTTGTTCCAACTGACCTTCCAACCGGGCGACACCAATTACATCATGCCGCGCGATTGGATTTGGAACTGGCAGTCCAACGTCCAACAGTTCTTGCCCATCGCTCAGCAGAAACTCGGCTACACGCAAGGTTACTTGAACTACATCAGGGCGCACAACGCATCCTACTTTGATCCAAGTTCCCTCACCACGACCGCGGATACAACGACCTTCAACTTTTGGGAATCATCCGTCATCACTTTGAACAACGGGGCTTCGATCATAGTAGGTTCGAAAGGACATAGACGGGCCGGAGCATGGTCATTCCAGAGTGGGCCACCAGCTGCATGGCAGTATGTTCCGAACAAGCCTTCGCCAGGATACTTATATCAGGTTGCGCACAAAGGAGTGGAGGGCAATCAGCAATGAAAACTATAATCATACTCGCAGGTCTTTTACTATTTTTGAATCTTTGCACAGGACAGGCCCAAGTCGTGAAAGACCCGCTACTTGATTATTACAATCGAAATTTTAGTAAGGTTGATTTCGCGGCTGCCCGTGATCCGGAAAGTCCCTCTCCTCCCGTTACTCCGCAGACCAAGATTTATTATTTTGAAGCGAATTTTACCGGCCCTGGACGCAAGTCGGTCTTCATCACCGACGACGGAGAATACTTGGGCGCTCACGGCAAATACGCATGGTTGGTTTATTGTCCGGTGAAATCCGGCGGCTATCAGCTGGTGTCTGATGAATCGGACTTCATTACGGGAGGGCTTGGCGGACCCGGTTATGTCGGGTACATCGATCAAATCAAAAGGTATGGGGTAGTTACCGGGTCCAAGTACTCTGTGGCTGTTGATTATCTGGACAATGGTGTCATCAAGTCGCAGTCGATTGACGAAAAGCGAGGGCATGCCGACGCCGAACATTACCCAAAGTATTTTGGAGACGGGCCTCATTATCATATTACCACATACACGCTGGCTCAATTGGCGCAGAAGTATGCGAACCCCGATCCCGCCAACGTCATCACGCCTGCTGCCCAATAGAGGGGGCGGTCCTCCGTGCTCCATGGTCCGTCCAATTTTGGCATAGGAATCCTTCAAGCAACCCAGCGGCCCCCCGCTGACGCGGGGGGCCACCGGGACCCTTGACTTTCCACAAGCCCGGAGATGTCCGGGTCCGAGGGTGGCGGGATGCCGTCTCCTTAAACGGGAATCCGTTGCCGCGTGTCGATAAAGCGGAAAACGGACTCCGAGAGCGTCAGCACTGTCCTTGGCGCACGGTGATTCAAAAAATCTCTAGGAGAAGCAAGGTCTCTTCTGCAATGCTAACAGAATGCACCGGCAACAGCTTCAAAACCTGTCCGCACCTGACTCCTCCTCGCCAGGTCCGAATCACACATGCGCATTGGAGCCTGCCAGGGGGGAAATGGGTCCATTGCAGCCATATCACCTCAAGAGGCCCTCAGGTAATTAAGGTAAATTAAGCCAAATTAAGGTGAAAAATTTTGGGATCCCTACGCAAAGCCGCCGGCGCTCCGCCGTTCACACATTTTCGATTCGCAATCGCACCACGCCGCGGTTCAGGGCGGCCGAAAATCCGGTTTGTGGGTTTCAAAAAATAACTTGGTTGAATCTGTTCTGCGGCTGCGGGGCGGAGGAATGCAAATCGGCCCGCTACTCCCCATGCGCCTCGCGGACCAGCGCCTGGAGATCGACCATCCGCGCGAAGAGGGGAGTTCTTAACGGCTTGTAATTCAGCGCCGCGAGGTGCCGCTTCACCTCCCCGGTCCGGCCCACCTTGTGGGCGATGATCGCAGCCGCGGTATGCGCATACGCGACCGGGATCGGAGGGTTCGGCTCCATAAAGTACTTGTCGATCACAACCAGCAATTCGGCGGCCAATTGCGGATTCCTGAACTCCTGGCCGCGGTCGCCCGCATCTTCGCTCATGTCGAGCGCCACCTGCACGCGCTGGAATGGCACGCATGTGTCATACCTTCCGGTCGCCGCACATTCCTCACCGAAGGCGTTCATCTGCGCATAACTCCCCAGCCAGCGCGGCCTCAAGCCCCACTCAAACTGCGTGTAGGCCGCCCGAAAGTCGAAATCCGCCGCCACAGCCCGGTCAAACCACATGCGCATGGTATCGGTCGCCTCATTCTCCCCCATGCATACCCGTATCATCTCGGTCGCCGCGGCAGGGTCATGGGGATTCGCATTCCATGAAGCGACAAGGTGCTTCCGCGCGGACGCCAGGTTCTCCGTAAATCCACTCCAGCTTTGCGGACTTACATTTTGCACCACACTCGTGCCGCGCGCAACCCACGCCGCATCCGTGTACCGCACGCCCTCCACATACTCCTGGACCCATGGGGCGACATTGGAAGAGGCATCGAATATCCGCGCAACCTCCGGTCCATTCCTGAAAAAGAGATTCTTCATCGAGTTCCCGTTGAAACGCCAGCGCAACACCGACATCTCGCCGGGTTGAAACGATCCGTCATTCAATCCCTGCTCGAGATACTTCAGCGAAAGCGCGTCGCGCGTCTTCAACTCATCAAAGCTCGCATTGTCCAGCGCGTGCGCCCGGTCCGCGTTCGATGCCGCGAGGAACCAGATGAACTTCGGGTAAGTGCTCCCGGGCATGAGTGCGACAGCCTTGTCCAGCGCATCGCGCTGCCGCTGGGATACCGGCTCGACGATACCGATCATCAGCAGCAACCCGGGATCGTTCACACTGTTCAGATCGAAAGATTGCTCCATCGCCAGCATCTCCGCAGGGGGATTCGAGTCGTAATTGGCACCGAGATAATCCAGCGACTCGCGCATAAACGCCGCTCCTTTCGCATCCTTGTCCGACGGGTAATGCGCCATGATCGTGCGGTCAAGCCACGCCATGTATTGTTTCTGAAAGTCCTTCTCCGATGGCGCGGACGCCGCGGACGGCAGCGGCGCTCCGCGCATGTGCTCGAGCTCGCGCCCTCCCGGCAACGCAAACATCGATCGCTTTGTCGCCGCCTGCCTCATGGATTCGTACGCCGCAACCAGCGGCTTCCAAACCATGAAAACCACCACCAGCACCAGCGCGGCAATCATCAAGCCGGCCACCAGCAGCCGCATGCCGGATCCCTTTCTCATAAGTCATTCATGTTACATCACGCGCCATGGACTTCTTCCCGGCGCCACGTGCACGGTAACAGTTGCCGGCTCCAGTCCGTCGCCGGTAATCTTGAGCGTTACATCCCCGGTGGCGTCGCCATGCGACTTGAGAATCGCCAGCGCCAGCCCATGAAACGCCTTGTGCTGCGTCCCCTGGAATGCCTCGTGATTGGTCGCATCCCCATTATCCAGCGCCGCCAGCGTGGCCGCATCGCCACTGACCGTGAAGGTCAGTTCATCCGCCGCATCGGGACATACAGTGCCGGCGCTGTCGACGATGCTGGCCTTGATGTAAGAGAGATCGCGGTCGCCGGCCTCAATGGTGCTCCGGTCGGCCACCGCCACGATCCTCGCGGGGGCACCGGCCGTCCTGACAATGTCCGTGGCGACCACCTGGCCCCCTTTGGACGCCACCGCCTTCAGTTCACCTGGCGCATAAGTGACGGACCATGCAAGATGCAGGCTCGGCTCCATGGCGTGGGTCTTTGCATTAGCCACCACCTGCTCGCAATCCGCCGGGAAATGTTTCACGCCCAGCGACTGGCCATTGAGAAATAACTCGACCGTATCCGCATTCGTAAAGACGCGCACCGGGATCGTCTTCCCTACAAACCCCGGCCACGTCCAATGCGGCAGCAGATGCACCACTGGCTGATCGGTCCAATGCGCCTTGAATTCATAATAACGATCCTTCGGGAATCCGCTCAGGTCGAGGATGCCGAAGTAGGAACTCCGCGACGGCCACGTGTAGGGAGTTGGTTCGCCGAGATAATCGAATCCCGTCCATACAAACTCCCCTGCCACCCATGGCGACCTCTGCAGCGCCAGGAATGTTTCTTCCGTGCTGTTTGCCCATCCGGGGTGGAAACCATCATAGCTGGAAACCTGGTTATCCGCCTTTTGATTGACCTGAACATTCCCCTGCGGATCGAGGGAAAGTCCATACTCGCCCCGCGAGTCCACCTGGCTTTGCGTCTCGCTGCCGATCATCGGCAGCGTGCCGCCATATTTGTTCGGATCCGTGGAACCTTTTGATTGGCTCGCCGGCGAGTTGGCTCCATAGGACCTGACATTGTAATTAATCCCAAACACATCCAGCGCCTTCGCCAGCCCGGAGCTCCAATCCTTCCCCGGCGAGGGACACGCCGAAGTGACCGGCCGCGTCGGGTCCTCGCGATGGCAGATGGCCGCGAGCCGTTGCGCCATGGGGCCTGCGACCGGATTGCCCCTGCGGCCCTCTTCGATTTCGTTGCCGATGCTCCAGAGAATGATGCTCGGGTGATTGCGATCACGATGCAGCATGCTGACCATGTCGGGCTCGCTCCATTGGTCGAAAAATTGTCCGTAACCATTTTTCGTTTTGTTGAACTTCCACTCATCGAATGACTCATCCATCACGACGAAACCCATCTTGTCGCACAGGTCCAGCAGCACCGGCGCCGGTGGATTATGGCTGGTCCGGATGGCATTGCATCCCATGCCTTTCAATATCTGAAGCTGCCGCTCGATCGCCCGCGGGTAGGCGGCGGAACCGAGTGCGCCGAGGTCGTGGTGATCGCATACGCCCTGGATTTGGACATGTTTACCATTGAGGAAAAACCCCTTGTCCAAAGTAAACTCGATGGTGCGAATCCCGAACGGCGTGCCCACCCAGTCAAGACGCCCCTGTGCGTTGGTTACTTGAGTGACCGCCTTGTATAACACCGGCGTCTCGAGCGACCATAAGTGCGGATTCGCCACAGTGATATCCTGGGCAATGCTTTGATGCCCGCCGGCATCGATCTGCGCATTCGCGGAGGCCGTGCCAGCCACCTTCCCTTCCGGATCGATCAGCGTGGTGGTCAGTTGGATCGGCGCCGCGGCGGCGCCATCATTCTGGACCGTGGTCTCGATATGCACCTGCGCGCTGTCCGCGGCGACCTTCGGCGTTGTGATATAGGTCCCCCAGACCGGCACATGCACCGGATTCGTCTCAATGAGCCACACATCCCGGTAAATGCCAGCGCCGGAATACCAGCGGCAGGAGGGCTGCACGACATTCAGCTTCACCGCCAGCACATTCTTCTCCGGGCCATACTTCAGCGCCTTTGTGATATCGTAATGGAAACTCGTGAACCCGTACGGATGCGTGCCGAGGTGCTGCCCATTCAGCCAGACCTCCGCGTTCATGTACGCCCCGTCGAAGAGCAGCTCGATCTCCTTCCCCTGGTCCGCCGCCGGAAGCGTAAAGGTCTTCCGGTACCAGCCCACCCCGCCATTGAGATAGGCCCCGCCAGCGCCGGCTGCGGAATTTTTGTCAAATGGGCCTTCCATCGCCGAGTTGGGTCCCGTCACCCCCTCGATCATCCAGTCATGCGGCAAATTCAGCGTCCGCCAGGCGGAATCGTCAAACCCCGGCGCATCCGCCCCTGCAGCGTCTCCCTTCTGGAAGCGCCAGTCGCGGTCAAAGAGGATGCGCTCTCGCGGAGGAGTTTGCTGCGCCAGTGCTTGCGAGCCATGGCATGCGAGGATGGCGGCGGCAGTGAAGACGATGGACCTGATCAAAGGGAAGGAATTCTTCATAAAGGAGGGTGTTGGGGTTTTGCACCATCGGCACGGCCCGTGCAAGATCAGCCGTCCCGCCCATTTTGTGAGTTCCGAAAGATCATGACGAGGCGGGGAAATGGTTTTAACAGATTTTAATAGGTTTTAAATTTTCAGGTTTCGGCGACTCTCGTGGCAAAATGTACGTAAATATACGTAAGGCTGGAGGATTACTCGGGAACCGAGCGAAAATAAAAAAGGCCCGATTGGTTTGATTCAGTCGGATTGGGTCGGATTCAGTCGGATTGAGGTTTGATTTTGGGTCGATTTTTGTTGGGTTTCGACTGGGTTGAGGTTTGATGCCACAAGGCGCATATTCCGATTTCCCGAACCATCGAGGGAAGTGCGAACGGACGGATTCAAGGCGATCACCAAATGCATTCTGTTAGCCTTGCAGAAAGGACCTTGCGTCTCCTAATGATTTTTTTGCGGCTCACGCAAAAAAGTGGTGTGGATTGAGGGGGATGGAACTCATCGGAGAGTCCGCTGCCGTTTTCCACCGTTAGCCCATCTTTCCAGCATAGCGAATTTCACAGATGCCGCTCGTTGCGTCCATCCAGGATCTCATCCCCCGTATACACCAAGCGAAACCCCAGGTCATCGTAGCGGTCGTGAGGAGCAAAGCCGCGGCGTAAAGGGGAGATAAGTCTGGGAAAACGAAATTCGCCGAAGCGCCACGACCCGCCTCGCGAAATCAAGACGCGTCCGACAGGCAACTGATCAATTACCACTTCCTGATGCTCAAGGTCTTCACTCCACAGGGTGCGGGTCCACTCCCATGCGTTGCCTGTCAGATCGGAAACGCCCCATTCGTTTCCGTTTTCCTTCTGTGTATCGCCGCCCGGGAACAATCCGACTGCAGAGGTGTGGCCGATTTGGGATTGGTCGGTATTGCACTCCGATCGCATCCTCGAATGATATTCCTCCGATTTCAACGGGCTATCTCCGCTGCCTCGTATAGTGCGTTCCCAATGCGCTTCACTAGGGAGCAAGAGGGAGTTCTCTTCAATGCCAAGTTTTCGATTTAGCCATTTGCAGAAGCTCATCGCTTCGAACCAACTCACGCCCACGCGCGGGTGATTAGGCGTTTGAAATACCCGTTCGTAGTTCTCCGGCCCGGGCATTCTGTTTTGCCTGCGGCAAAATTCCCTCATGGCGTCGAACCACTGGCTGGATTCGGGAGACCATTTCCAAAATCCCTCTTCCTTATAACCTCCGTCGTCCACAAATGCTTGATATTGGGCCACTGTGACCAAGTGGCGGCTGATGCGATATTGATCAATCCAGGTCGCCTTGGGCTTCTTTCCTTCCTTCCATGAGCCTTTGTCCCCCATGAGAAACTCTCCAGGGCCGATATTAACCCACATAATGTTGGGCAGTCCTTTGTCGTTGAGCCCAACGCCTTCCGGAAAATCCTTGAGCCAGCCGCGAGCTGCGCCCGCAACCGCCCGTTGGCTGGGGGGAAGGCCTTTGCTGTACATGAAACCATCCAGCGTTTTTTGCGCGCGCTGGATGCAATCCGGCCCGCTGCGTGGATTACCGATGGCCACCTCATTGAGTCCAATTTCCACGAGAATTTCCGCAGCGATGACGGCCCGCCTCAGTTTAGCGAGAGAGAAGTATGAAGGATCCGGGTTGGCGCACAATTTCCAAGCCAGCTTTCGAGCCTGGTCGTTGCTTAATTTGACATGGGTCTGAACCGCAGCCGCCCATTTTACCACTTCATCCCAATAACCGTTATTGCTGACAAGGTGGTCGGCGACGCGGTCGAATGTCCAAGGTTCTTCCAGAAGTAACTTCTCTCCCACTATCTCGAGCTCATCGTTATTAGTCAAATATTCCCCCGCGAGGAACTCCTGGAGTTTATAGGGCATGATATAAAGTTGTTTTCCCTCGGGCACGAGCAGGCCGGTGCGGGTGTCAATGACATGACAGACTTCCAATGACCAATGCTCCCGACTAATCTGCATTTTTGCGTTTGGGGGGATGAGCTTTTCCAGTTCGTGACGCAAGTCATCCTTTGAAATACTGATCGCAAGATTCGCAGGCCGGCCAGTCCGTGGAGACGCGCCCACCTCACGCGAGAAAAATGCAACGCGGCACAAAACTCGGCGCAAATGTGCAATTTCCAATTCGCACGGTTTCAGCAATTCCGTGAGAGTTCGAGTTGCGTGCTCATCACCGCTTGCTTTGTCATCCCGGCGCTTTCTCTCCTCCCACTTATAAAGGAGCTGCTCCACGAGCTTGTTGAGAATATTAGCGCGCTTTTCGGGCAGCTTCTCAAACCGGTGCAACCATGCCATCACTGTGAGCATGAGTGGATTGCTAGCCAGACCCTGTAACTCATCCCGACGCAGCGCATCGACCAGTTGAACTTCTCGATCCCGCTCCACCTCAGCGACCGTAAGGTCCCGTCGTGCAACCTCGGCATAGAACCGCTCGATAAATCGGGCGATTTGGACAGGATCAAGCGGTGCAAGTTCCGCCTGTTCGAAGTCCGTGAGTTGCCATGCCGGCTCGTCATAGGAGCGCGGGCGGCAGGTGACGACCATGCGGCACTCTCGAAACCGGCCACTGGAAAATGCCATCAGGGTGTCCAGGACAAAGCGGCGCTGTGCGTCGCCGTCCGGCACTCCGTCCGGTACTTCGTCCAAACCGTCCAGAAACAGAATTGCCTGGCCCGTCATAAGCGCTTGCACGAGCGCGTCTTCGCTTTTCCCCAGCCCGTAGGATTCGAGTTGGAAGCGGATGTAGTCGGTGAGGGGTTTACCCATATCCACAGGGGGAAGCGGGGTGGGCTGCCTCGCTGCAAACTTGCGGAGTTCGACAAATATGGGAACCAATTCCATTTCCTCTTCCGGCCAGCCCTTCAAGCATTGCCGCCATTCGGGCCCTGCCTTGAGACCACATTGAGCCAGACAGAGGCTGAAGTATTTCAAAAGGGTTGATTTTCCGGAGCCGGGCAACCCAATCAGTACAAGGCGCCTGCTGGAGGCCAGTCGTCTCAAGACGGGTTCACGCGGGGCTCCCGTCCGTCGTTGCTTAGTGCCCCTAATTGCCATAAGCCGCTCCAACTGCACTTTGGTATCAAGATCGATATAAACGTTCGACAATTCAGCCTTGCCCTCGGCTTCCGATTGGGCTCCCAGGCCGCCGAAACCGCTCAGGCTGAGCTCACGGCATCGAGCTTCGATGTCCTTGCGGTAGAGCACAAGGTCGAGAACAGATTTCTCGTCGAGGACAACCAAAGGGGGGTGAACCCAACGGGCTAGAAACTCATTCCACTTTGGCTCCTCCTGCGCATCGGGATGGTCCAGCACCTGTTGCAATTTAGTCCACTGCTCATCGGTGCTGCACCGCAAGAACCGCCGGCGAAGATCATTGAGCAGCGTTTCCCAAAAAATATCGAAGTTCTCGTGGCGTCCCCCTTTGGCCGTGATGTCGCTGACCAGCTTCCAGAGGCCCCGCCCGACGGTATTGAGATACCCGGGAGTACAGTGCAGTCCATTTTTCATCTGCTTCAAAGCTTCCCATTCCGCGGCGTGCTTTTTTTTGAGGGAGATTTTGAAGTTGGCCAACGCATTGCGAGTGATTTTGACAAAGTCTCGAATCCGCTGTTCCTGCTCCAAGTCCACCTTTGCTGACTCCGACGAAAGCGACAAGACGGGCGTGCTGTAGATCCAATGAGTAAGCAGCGCGATCAATGCGTCGCGGCTGAGTGGTTTCGAGTCGACCGAGTGATGCTCCAACTTCGCAATTAATGCATGGACGATGATAATGCGCTGTTGTGCGGTTCCTGCAAACTTGTCATTATTTTCGAGAAAGGCGGCGACTTCTTGCGCGGCCTGCTTTATGAGACCACCCAAATCGAGAGTTCTCCTCTCAATGGTGACATCGCAAAGCTCGCCAATCCCATCCAACGAGGGATGTGTGTTTCCTACGAGCACCAGCCGACAGCGCTCGTTCGTTCGGGCGTTGCGCAATCTTGCCGCCCATCGCATGACGTCGGCTTTGGTGAAGGTATTAATCGTCGATTTCACCTGGGTCGCGTGAGATCCATGAGCATCTTTCCATAGGAAATCGAACTGCTCGTTACCGATTGCCGGTTCCAGGATGATCTCGGTAAACGATGAGTGTGCATCAATAACCTCGAGCAGTGCGACGAGCGTCTGCACGAGCAAACCGCGAATGGCCACCGGGCCGCCTTGTGTAGAGGGCATGGCTGAAGGAATACAATTTTCCATCGGTCTGGCAAGCCAATGGACCTATAGGACCCGAGCTATCCGGGTTTGCGAAGCTTGCACTGCTGAGGGACGGTCCTGAAATCGAGAATGTGTGGCAATGAATGGTCCGGGTACCCGGGGTTGCGCCCGCATGCTTAACCCTGGGCTGGGGCTGTTTGACTCTTGCAGGGTCCTGGGTTTGGGCAAACCTCGGGCCTTGCGTTGATTATTTACGGCCTGGTGCCGGGAAAGATGGCGAAACCTCGGGGCCAATTGGAGATTGATTCGGCCGGCTCACGCAAAAAAGTGGTTTGGCTGGAGGGGTTTCAATGCTTGCTTAGGCATTTTTTACAGCGGATTTGAACTGATGACGCGGATTACACGGATGGCGGAGGGGCGGTGGCGGACATCGGGGGCCTGAACGCAATCAACGGCTTTTTTTAACCACGGATTACGCGGATTTTTTGGATTACGCGGATGGCTGTCCGTTATCCGGCGGTCCTGATCTGCGGACAGGGCGACCGGTGGCATTCTGACCGCTCTTATCTGATGCCAATCGGGAGATTGATTCGGCCGGCCGGCCTCACCCTTCGGGTGCGCCTGAGGCGAGTCGTCTCGCTCGGCTCGGCTGGCGATCCTGGCTGGCGCGGGGGCGAAAATGGGATTATACCGATGGCACCATGCGCGTATTGATCATTGAGGACGACCAGAAGATTTCCGGGTTTGTGAAACGGGGGTTGCAGGAGGCGGGCTTTGCCGTGGATCAGGCGCACGATGGGCGCACCGGGCTGCATTTGGCCCTTAATGAAACCTACGACGCGGCTGTCATCGACCTCATGCTGCCGCAGCTCGACGGGCTCTCCGTCATCCAGGAGATGCGGCGCAATCAATTGCAGACCCCCGTCATTGTCCTCAGCGCACGCCGCTCCGTCGATGACCGGGTCAAGGGGCTCGAGATCGGCTCCGACGATTATTTGACGAAACCGTTTGCCTTCTCCGAGCTGCTGGCCCGCATCCAGGCCCTCATCCGGCGCGCCAGCGACCAGGGGGAGCCCTCGCGGCTCAGCGCCGGCGATCTCTCGATGGATCTGCTCAAGCGCCGCGTCGAGCGCGCCGGGCAGGAGATCGAGCTCCAGCCGCGCGAATTCGCCCTGCTGGAATATCTCCTCCGCAACACCGGCCGCGTGGTCTCCAAGACCCTCATCATGGAGCATGTTTGGAATTACCACTTCGACCCCCAGACCAATGTCGTCGATGTGCTGGTCTGCAGGCTGCGGAACAAAATCGACAAGGCGTTTGAAACCCCGCTCATCCATACCATCCGGGGCGTCGGCTATGTCCTCAAGCCCGCCAACGGATAGCCCCGTGCCCGCCCCCTCGGCGCTGCTTCCGCCCGGCCGCCTGGTCAGCGTGCGGCTCACGGCATGGTACTGCGGGCTCTTCAGCCTCAGCCTCATCATCCTCTTCGCGTTCGTTTACTGGAGCCTCGACGCCACGCTCCGCAAGACCGATGCCGAGCTGCTGCACCAGAAGGTCAAGGAATTCGCCGATACCTACAAGGACTCCGGCATCGCCGAGATCCGCCGTGACGCCTCGCAGAAGCGCTCCGATGAATTCCTCATTCGCGTCTCCGACGCGCAAAACAAGACGCTGTTCGCGAGCCTACCCGAGGGGGACCCGCAAGGCGCCGATGTCCTGCGCGCCCTTGAGGCCCGCGAGATTCTGCCCTCCGACCGGCTCTTCACGGTTAGCCTGGAGCAGTGGGGCGCGTTCGAGTTTGCCAATACCCGGCTGAAAAACGGCAGCCTGCTCCAGATCGGCCGCAATGCGAGCCATCGCCGGATGCTCCTGGAGCATTTTGTCGCCAGTTGCCTCGTGGTCGCCTTTCCCGTCCTCCTGGTGGCGCTGGCCGTGGGCGCATTCATGGCCGACCGCGCGCTGCGCCCGCTGCGCAATCTCACTGCGACCGTGCAAAACATCGTGGCCACCGGCCGTCTCGACGCCCGGCTCGCGCCCGAAAAAACAGCCGGCGAGCTGCGGGAGCTGGTGGTCTCCTTTGACCTGATGCTCGAGAAAATCCAGGCGCTGGTCGAGGGGATGCGCGGCGTCCTGGACAATGTGGCCCACGATCTCCGCACCCCCATCACCCGGCTGCGCGGCGTCGCCGAGCTGGCGCTTCGCAACCCGGCCGACCTCCCGGCCTCGCAGGAGGCCCTGGCCGATTGCGTCGAGGAATCCGAGCGTGTCATCACGATGCTCAATACCCTGATGGACATCTCCGAGGTCGAGACGGGGGCGATGAAATTGAACCGCACAAAGGTGGATGTCGCGGAGCTCGCCCGGCAACTGGCCGACTTCTACGGCGAGGTCGCCGAGGACAATGGGCTCTCGATCTCCTTCTCCTCGCAAGGCGCGTGCGAAACCTTTGCAGATGAAAACCGCCTCCGGCAGGGCGTTGCCAACCTGCTCGACAACGCGGTGAAATACACCCCCTCCGGCGGCAGCGTGCAGGTCGCCGTCCGGGCGCTCGCCGGCCAGGTGCGCATCATGGTGCGCGACACGGGCATCGGCATCGCCGCGGAGGACCTGGACCGCGTCTGGGAGCGGCTCTACCGGGGCGATAAGAGCCGGTCCCAGCGCGGCCTCGGTCTCGGGCTCAGCCTTGTGCGCGCGATTGCCAGGGCGCACGGCGGGGAATGCTCCGTCAGCAGCAACCCCGGAAAAGGCTCGGAATTCGTGCTGCGCATCCCCTTGATTACGAAGGCGTAGGGAGCGGGCGGGGCATCCCCGGGCGGGCTTGGGTTAAAAATCTGTAACTTGCACGAAACAAGGGGGCAACGCATGCTCTGCGACACTCCCTGCCGTTAATGGTACCAGAAGCCGTCTTTTTTTCACCCTCCATCGATCAGCCCAGCAGGCCTGCCAGCCCCGCGAAAGCGGAGAGCGCCATGGGTATGGCCGAGACATGGGGGGCGTGGCTGGTGGTGGGGGCGGTACTCGCGCTGCACGTCGTTTACGCATTCGTCTACCGGGTCGATTCCGACGAGCCGCAGCATCTGCATGTCGTCTGGGGCTGGGCTCACGGGCTGCTGCAGTACCGCGATATTTTTGACAACCACAGCCCGCTCTTCCAGATGCTGTGCGCGCCGCTCTTCGGGGCGCTGGGGGAGCACACATGGATCGTCGTCGCGATGCGGCTGGCGATGCTCCCGCTCTATATCGCCGATCTCTGGCTCATGTACCGCATCGGCTCCGCCATCTATGCGAGGCGCTGGGGAGTCTGGATGGCCATCGTGGGGGCCTGCATCCCGCAATTTTACCTTGTGACCACGGAGTTCCGCACCGACGACCTCTGGACGACCTTCTGGCTGGCCGCTGTCTGCATCGCCGTCACCGGACCGATGCGCGGGCGGCGGGCATGGTACTTCGGCCTGGTGACGGGACTCTGCTTTGCGGTCTCGATGAAAACCACGCTGCTGCTGCTCGCGATCAGTTTTGCCGGCCTCGGCATCCTTGTGCTCAATGTGATGTCACGACGCGGGACGCCGCTTCTGGAATTGCTGAAAACGGTGGCGCTCATCGTGGCCGGCATCCTTGTGGCGCCGGCGCTGATCATCGGATTCTTTGGCGCTCACGGACACCTGGCGCTGCACTGGATGTATTACTGCGTGATCCAGCACAACACGCTGCCGGGCCTGGGCAAGTGGGCCAAGACCGGGTTCCATCAATGGCTTTTCCCGCTTTCCATCCCGATGCTCCTCGGGCTTGGCTGGCTCTGCATGCACTCCAGCGCCAGCGCCGCAATCGGCGCGGGCCGGGCACTGGTCCTGATGACGGCCGGGGCTTACTACTTCCTCCTCCGGAGCTACTGGCCGCTGGTGACGGCGCAGGATTTGATCCCGATCCTGCCGCTGGTTGCCCTCTCGATCCTGCCGTTTTTCCTGCATCTCCTCAGCCTGCCTGGCTGGCCGGCGCGCATTGCGATCCCGGCCGCGGCGCTGGTAATGCTGGCCGGCGAAGGATGGTGGATGGTATCGCGCTACCAGTCGCCGCTCGATAACGAGATGGCGGGCTTCGAGCAAAATCTCGCCGTGCTCCTGCACCTGACCAATCCGGACGACTTCGTGATGGATGGCAAGGGAGAGACGATCTTCCGGAAACGGCCCACCTACTGGGTGATGGAAGGCGTCACGCTGCGCAGGATTCAAATGGGCCTCATTCCCGACGATGTGAAGGCGAGCATCATTAAGACCGGCACCTGTGTCGCGGTTAATCATCGCCTCCGGCCGGAGGATCAGGACTGGCTGCGCGCGAATTTCATTGAGTGCGACGGCAAGGTCTGGATCGCCGGCAAACAGCTCGGGCCCGCGAAACCCACGATCCATTTCCATACCGAGATCGCGGGCAAATTCTCCATCGTCTCGGACTCCGGGGCGCTGGCGGGCCAGCTTGACGGCGCGCCGCTGCTTGGCTCGCAGCAGATTCCGGCCGGTGATCATCACCTCGAGCTCACGGCCGGCAAGGGCGATGTCGCCATCGTCTGGTCCCAGGCGCTCGATCGCGGGTTCAGCCCATTCGACAAAAGCATCGCTGGATTTACCGAGTAGTACCCATGAGCAGCCTCAAGATTTCCTCCCAGGACCGTCTTCTGATCCTCGCACCGCATCCGGACGATGAATCGCTCGCGACCGGCGGATTAATCCAGCGCGCAATCCAGGCCGGGGCGAAGGTGCGCGTGCTCTTTGCCACCGATGGGGATAACAACCCGTGGCCGCAGCGTTTCCTGGAGCGCAAGGTCCAGATCAGCGTTACCGACCGTGCCCGCTGGGGACGGCGCAGGCGCAAGGAGGCGCTGGCCGCCCTTGAATTGCTCGGCCTGCCACGCGGCTCCGCCCGGTTTCTCGGCCTGCCGGACCAGGGCATTACCAATCTGCTGATGCGCGCCGAGGAGAGCGTCCTCTTTACCCTCTGGGCGGAACTGGATGAGTGGAAGCCGACGCTCTTCGTGATGCCGTCCGCCACGGATGCCCATCCGGATCACTCCGCGCTCTTTGTGCTGGTCCATCTCGCGATGATGCGGCTTGAGAGGCCGCCGCAGATGCTGCGATTCATCATCCATCCGCCAGAGCGCCCGTCGGAGCGCGGCAGGGTATCGCTGCGGCTCACGGAGGCCGAGGTCGAGCGCAAGCGCGCCGCCATCCTGACCCATGGGAGCCAGATGGCGCTAAGCCGGAAGCGCTTCGCCTCCTATGCGACCGAGCAGGAGACTTTCTACTCGGCGCCGCTCCAGGAACAGACGGATACCCATCATCCCATCCTCGGCATCGCCTTCGAGCGGGGCGCGCTGCGCGTCCAGTTGCGGCTGCGCGGCACCCGGCCGAATCCCGCCCGCGCCACGCTGCTGCTGGCGCTGGAGAGCGTCACCGAGGGCAGCCTCCGCTGGACTCTTCCCCTCCCCGGTTCATCCCGGTGCGTCCCCATTCAGGATGCCGTCACCGGCGGCATCGTCCGCATGGCCACGGTTCGCATCAACGCCCGGCGGATCGAGGTGGCCATCCCCATCGCCAGTCTCCAGCCGCTCCGGCAGGTTTTTGTGAAATTCCAGCGGCGGGTATTCCTCAAGGACGAGGCCGGATGGCGCCAGGCGCCCGCGGTGCCGATCCCGGTGGGCGAGACTGCGATGCTGGCGGTGTAGATTCGAGTACAGAGGAGGCAGCGTTTTCAGGTTCAGGAAATAGCGCGACATTCTGCGACACATCAGCCGCAAACGCTGTGTTAAACTGGCTCCGCGCTGCGCCTGGCCCCGCCGCTCGACGCCCGCCGCACTATGGCGAGCACAGCCGCTCTTAGGTGGACGGAGGCAGCAGTTTGCCCAAAAGGCACGGTTTGGGCTTTATTGACAGCCGGATGCGGCTCCCGCATATTCACTTCATGCCACAAACGGCCTCTCCTGACGCCCGGGTTCTGCCAGGCCCCGAAGCACGCGTTCAGCGCCGAAGCTTTTTCCAGCGGCTTTTTGCCCGCCGACACGAGCACACAGCGGCCCCACTCGTTTACGACGCGGAGGACATTGCCGAGGACAACCGCATCAGCGACGCCTTGGATCGGCAGCACGCCCCCCGGTGAATCAGTGGGAGATTTACGACTATCCTTTTGCGGACGAAGGTAGTCACCCCGTCTTGATAATCTCCAATCCGGCCCGTGCCGGGAATCGGGATTTTGTCGAAGTAAATGGGCTTTTCTGCCAGACAGCGCGACCACACGTCCCGCTGAAAGCTTTTCATTTTCTCCTCGATCAGGCAGATGGCCCGGATAATCCGACGCTCGTCCGGTGCGACCATATCCGCGCATTGCGGCGCGAATTCGTCGGCCAGCGTCGGGGTGTGGTTTCCCGGAGTCGCAGGTTGCCTCTTTTTCGCAAGGTGCTGGAGTGTTATAGCTGTCCGCCGTAGTTTGCCCTCCCTGCCGTCACGATGCATGCGCACTATGGCGAACTCAGCCTTTTTTAGAGTATTCCGCAAAGCAACCGCTTCCGTAAAAAAGATTTAATTAAAGCTCTCAACGTTCGGTTTCTTTCGTGTCAGCCTGCTTCTCACGGGCGCCCACCAGGCACAAGTTCATCGGCAGGACATTTGCCCTTCCTGCTTGCGCTTAAAGATTTAAAGCGATTTTCTCCGCCCATGCCCATGGACCCCCCAAGCCTCTCGGTCATTGTGCCGACCTTGAACGAGGCGGAGAATATCGAGGGGATCATCAACCGGATTCTTGCCGGGGGCGCTTCCGTGCCGATGGAGATCATCGTGGTGGACGACGCCTCCAGGGACGATACCCAGCCGATCGTCCGGCGCCTGAGCAAGACGCTCCCGGTCACGCTTCTCGCGCGGGAGAATCCCAAGGATGGCCTCGCAGGCGCCGTGCTGGCGGGCGCCCGCGCGGCAACGGCGAAGGTGGTCATGGTCATCGATGCCGATGGCTCGCATCCGCCGGAGAAAATCCCGGAGCTGGCGCGGCCGGTTATCAACGGAGAACTCGACATGGTCATCGGCAGCCGTTACGCGCCCGGCGGCAGCACGCCGGGCTGGTCGCGCAAGCGCCGCCTGATGTCCCGAGCCGCCTCCGCCTGCGCATGGCCGTTGACCGATGTCCACGATGCGCTCTCGGGATTTTTTGCCGTCCGCAAGGAATTGATGGCGGAGATTCCGTCCGACGCGGCGGGGTTCAAGATCGCGCTGGAGATCCTCGTGCGCGGCGGCGATTCGCTGCGCGTGGGCGAGGTGCCGATCGCGTTCCGTGACCGGGAACTGGGGCAATCGAAGATGGGGACGGGCGTCATCCTGACTTACTTCCGGCGGCTGGTGGCGCTCTCCGGCTGGCGGGAGTCGCAAGACACCATGGGCCAGGCCATCACGAAGACGCTGCTGGTGTGGGCGGTCGATTTTGCCGCCTTCGCCTGCGCATGGCTGCTGAATGCCGGCCTCAGCGAGGCCAACCTGATCGGCTTCGCCGCCGGTGCGACCCTCAATGCGGGCCTGAAGGCTTCGCAATTGCCGGATGAAACGCGGCAGACCCGGAGATTTATTTCGCGCCTCCTCTTTGTCTCGTTGCTCTCCTTTTGTCTCAGGAGCGGCGTGCTTGGCACATGCGCCGGGGCGTTCACGTGGCCGGCGCTTGCCGCCGTCGTGCCGGCGATCATGACCGGCTGGGTAGTGATGTTTCTCGGTTACGCGCTCTTCATCTGGCCGGTGCGGGAGCAATACGGAAGCGGGGTGCGCTGGCGGGTGGCGGCAATTGGCGCCGCGGCGTACCTCTTCGTCCTGCGGGCGGTTTATTTATACAGGATGCCCATCGACAAGAGCTGGGCCACGCCGCCCGCACCGGAGGCACTGATCAGCCCCGGCAGCATGATCACCATCAAGCTGCAGCACCTGGGTACCCTGGCGGCCGGTCCGGCACGGGCGGGCTTCAATATTCCGGCGTTGCTCTGCTGGTGCATCGCCGCGTGGGCCATCTTCAATGCCACACGCCGGATTTACGACAAGACCACCGGCTTTCGCGCGCTGCTCCTCTTTTCGGCGCTGCCGGTGTTCTTCTTTGCCGGAGCGGAATTCGGGCCGGAAGCGGTCCTGATTACGGCATGGGCGCTGTTGCTCTGGCTGATGTCCTTTGCGCTCCGCTGGAAGGGCCCGGCCGCAGCCGTGATTTGCGCAGGCGCCACGCTGATTTTTTGGTGGCCCGGCGGATGGATGCCCGGCTGGCCATTGCTGGACCAGGCCCCGCTGATCACCGGGACCGCGACCTTCGTCGTCGCCCAGCTCCTGCTCGTGACGCCTGTCGCGGTCATGGCCGTGGCCCAATACTACCTTGGATGGCGAACGGACGGCCATCGCATCGAGGGCGCCGCGGCGGCCATTGGGGCGGGCGTTGCGACGCTCGGTGTCTACTTCGCGTGCGTCCTGAGCAGCAGGCTCGGGTTGCTGGCCTGCGGGGCGATCTGGCTGCCGCTGCTGCCATTCATCGCCACCGGGATGCAACACCCGGGCAGCCCCCGCGTCCGCTGGTGGACCCCGGTGCTCTACGGCTGCATCGCCTTCTACGGCCTCTACCTCTACTGGATCACCTTCGGCGCCTGAGCGGGGGGAACCACGGATTTTTGGGGAGGGATAGGTCCAGCCGGCCAGCCATTGTTACGATGGAGCGTCGAGAGGAGGTTCCATGGAATTTTACCACGGATGGAACGGATTACGCGGATTACACGGATGGGAGAAAGGGATCGCGGTACCGCGCTGCCACGGACATTCGCGCCAGTAGCACCATCTTCCCATCCGTGTAATCCGCGTAATCCATGCAAATCCGTGGTCAAAAATTCCTCCGAATGCGTTGAGGCCTCCAATGTCCGCTCCAGCCCAACCCAATTTCCCCAAAAAATAATCCGTGGTCCCTACTGCGGCGCTGGCTTCGCCCTGCCCAACTGCGCCCGCTTCACGATCTCCAGCACCAGGAAGTACATCCCGACGGATACTGGGACGCCGATGATGATCGACCCGATAAAGGTCGGCCAAAGAACGTGGAGGGTCTTTGACCAGTGGACGTCCCGCCAGTTCAGCAGATCGTCAAAGTGGATATGCTTCGGGCTCAGCTTCGGCGGGAGCCTGTGGGGCTTGCTGATGAGATAAAAGCCGATCTGGTATTGCCACCGCAGGATGAAGGGGCCCAGCGGCAAGAGGAGATCGTGCAGGGCAACCGCCATGACGGCCGAGAGCTTGCTGCACCGGAAGAGCCACGCCACGAGCACCGCCAGCAGCGTCTTGAGCCCGAAGAAGGGGGTAAAGCCGAAGATCACCCCGATGGCGACCCCGCCTGCGATGGCATGAGGCGTGTCGCGGATCTGGCTGACCCCCTGCTTAAAGCGCTGGTATTGGTCGTAAAAGAACTTGCTGACGCGGCTCATCGGGCTGGAGTAAGCAGACGGTTGAATGAATGCGCGAGGTATTTGTTGCACCCATAAGCCCTTCCGGCAAGTGGTCGCCCCTCCCAGTCAGGTTTAACCCCGATAAATGGCAGGAAACTTGCATCCCATTGAAAATAAGGCTCCATCTGTCTCCATGCGATGGGATTGCCGCCAAACCGCACCCGATTACCGTGGCCCACACTTCGTCCATTCCATCCCGCGCGAAAACGCATGAATAGAGCCGTGGCCCGCCCTCATGCCCCGCGCCCGCGGGGACCGCAGCCCGGCCGTCCCGCGACCGCCGGGGCCGTCGAGCAGGCGGACATCCCGCCGCACCCGAATGTCATTGGCAGCATCGGCTGCCTTGTTGGGCTGGCGATTACCGCGCTTTTCCTCCAGGGGACCACGCCGGAGGACGTGGCGCGGTTCGCCGCGTACGGGGTGCTGATCAGCCTCGGCTTCAGCATGGCGATGGATCTGCGCCGGGGCATCCAGAACGTGGTGCGCACGGATGTGATGGCGATCATGTCGCTCTATTTCCTGACGCTGGCGGAGTTCCTGGTGCAGCAGGGGCAATACAATGCGGTCGCCGGGATGGCCTCCACCCGCACGGCGGCGCTGGCCTGTATCTGGGCCTACGCGGGGCTCGTAGCCGGGCGGCATCTCATCCCGCCCACCCGCAAGCACCCGCTCCAGTCGCTCTTCCAGCAGGCGGTGCCCAGTTCCGTGCTCTTCTCGATTTTCTGGGCCTGCGTGCTCATCGGCTACCTGAACATGCTCGTGTCGGTCCACTTCAACGTGGTGGAGATGGTGGAGTATTTCATCCTGCCGCGATTTACCCAGCCGTGGCAGCGGGGGCGGCTTGGGGACTGGAAGGCGATGCTCTACGAGCTGGACATGCTGCTTTACCTGGTGCCTCCGCTGGGCGGCATCCTCATCGCGCAACGCCGGCGCCATCCGCCCCTGCAGGTGTTCCTGGCGGGGTTGGGCGTGGTGTTCACGCTCTTCTACGGATTCTCCAGCGGCACACGGAATATCTTTGCCTCCTATTTGGTGACTTTCCTCATCGGGTATTGCTTCGCGGCGAGCAAACGGCAGACGAAGGAGGTGGTGGCGCTGACGGTGATCTGCGCGGTGTCCATGGTGTTTGCCACCAAGGTGATGCTCGATTTCCGCGATGTCGGCCTGCTGGATTACGTCAGGCAGGGGTATTACAAGGAAGCGTCGCATACCCAGGAGGGCCAGACGCTGGCCGTGGATAACAACCTCTACGCGATCTCCCGCGTAGCCGAATACTTCCCCCAGCACCACGATTATACGAACTTTGAGATCCCCTACCTCGCCGTCATCCATCCCATCCCGCGCGTCCTCTGGCCGGGCAAACCGGAGGGAATGAGCATCACCGTGGAGGATATCTTCGGCGCCGATGGCTGGACGGTGGCCACCAGCGTGGTCGGCGAGGAGTATATCATGCACGGATTCGTCGCGATTTTCCTGATGTCGGTGTTCTTCGGGGCGTGTTGCGCGTGGTGGAATCTTCTGGCCTCGCCAAAGAATTCCGAATTTGGCATACTGGTGTACGCGTCGGGGTTTTTCTCCGCCGTAATCACCATGCGCTCCATGAATTGGTTTAGCACCGCGTTGCTCCCGACGCTGGCCGGCCTCGTGCTCGGCTGGCTGCTGCTGCTGCGCCATCGCCAGAAGCGCCCACTCCCACAAGCTCCATCACGAACGCGCCAAGTCACCCCTTGATGAATCCTCCCGGCATTGCCCGGCAACAGTCGATTCGCGCGGGGTTGTTGACAGCCCATCTCACCCGCTCAGGGGGCGGCGTTTACACGTGCGTCAAGCAACTCGCAAAAGCGCTCAGCACACAGCCGGGGATCGAGGTGGAGGTCATGGGCCCCGTGGCCGCCTCGAAGGACCTCTCGGAATGGGGTCCGCTCCAGCCACGCACCGCCTCGCTCCTTGGGCCCGGGTTCCTCTCGTATGCGCCGGGCCTTGGCAGAATCCTGAAGGAGGCCGACCTCGACGTCCTGCATCTCCATGGGCTCTGGATGCATCCCTCGGCGGCTTGTCTTGCCTATACCCGGCACAATCACCGGCCCCACATCATTTCCCCGCACGGGATGCTGGATCCCTGGGCGCTGCGGAACTCCGGCTGGAAGAAGAAACTGGTCTCCCTGCTGTACGAGAGCGCCAACCTTAAGGAAGCCGCCTGCCTGCACGCCCTTAACCACGCGGAGGCCGCCGCGATCCGCGAGTGCGGCCTCACCGCGCCGGTATGCGTCATCCCGAATGGCGTCGAGCTACCCACAACGGACACGCCGCCGCCACTGCCATGGTGGGCAAAGGCCGCGCCCCACGTGAAGACCCTGCTCTACCTGGGACGATTGCACCCAAAAAAAGGCCTGCCGAAGGTCCTCGTGGCGTGGAGCCGCCTCGACCCGGCAATCCGCGACGGCTGGCGCCTCCTCATCGCAGGCTGGGAAGAGCATGGGCACCAGACTGCCCTGCGCCGGCTGGCCGCCACGCTCAATATCGAGGCTTCGGTCACTTTCCCGGGGCCGCTTTTCGGAGCGGACAAAAAGGCGGCGTATCACCACAGTCATGCATTCATCCTGCCTTCGGTAAGCGAGGGATTGCCGGTGGTGGTGCTCGAGGCGTGGTCCTACGGCAAGCCGGTGCTGATGACCGCGGAATGCAATCTGCCGGAAGGATTCGAGGCCGGGGCGGCCATGCAGATCGAGCCGGAAGAGCAGAGCATCCAGGCGGCGATCCATGCCATGATCGCCATGAACGACGGCGTGCGGGAGCAAATGGGCGCGAACGGGCTTGCGCTGGTGGCGGGGCGATTCTCCTGGCCGGTCATCGCGGCGGAGATGGCGGACGTCTACCGCTGGCTTGCCGAATCCGGGCCGAGGCCGCCCTCTATCATGAGGTCATGAAGTACCGGGTCGCCTTCCTTTCGGTAGTCCCGTCACCATACCAGCGGGATATCTTCGCAGCCCTGGCGCGGCGCGAGGATGTGGACCTGCGGGTCGATTATTTGGAAAATGCGGCGCCGGATTCTCCCTGGCCGAAGAAGGACTTGCCACATTATTCACGTGTTTTGCGTGGTTTTTGGTTTCCCCTCGGTAGCGCCCGTTGCCACGTCAATTTGCCGCTCCCGGATTATCGCGACCGCGACCTTGTGGTGCTCAATACGATGATGTCGGTAACCGCCCAGGGCCTGATGCGCGGTGCGCTCCGCCATAAGCCCTGGGTCTTCTGGGGCGAGCGCCTCGCGCCGCGCCCGCCGAGCCGCAAGGATGCGCTTCACAACCTCCTGACCGCCCCGCTCCACGACGCCGCGGCAATTGTCGGGATCGGCTCGCTCGCGGACCGGCAATACTCGGCGCGCTTCCCGCAGCCGCTGCACTTTTGCATCCCGTACCATTGCGAGCTGGGCCAGTTCGCATCCGAGCCACGGCCTGCGCGGGACCCGGGCGAGACGGTGTTTCTCTTTTGCGGGCAGATGATCGCGCGCAAGGGGCTGGACCATTTGCTGGAGGCGTTCACGGCGCTGGCGGCGCGCCATCCCGCCGTGCGGCTGCTGCTGGTGGGCCGCGAGGCGGAGCTGCCGCAACTGCTGCCCACACTGCCGGCGGCGGTGCGGGCGCGCATCGAGTACGCGGGATTCCAGCCGCCGGAGGAGTTGCCCCGGCATTTTGCACGGGCGGACGTTTTCATCCTGCCGAGCCGGTATGACGGCTGGGGCGTGGTGGTCAATCAGGCGATCGGAGCCGGGCTGCCGGTTATTTGCTCCGATGCCGTGGGCGCCGGCCACGACCTGGTGGAGGAGGAGGCGAACGGGCTGCTCTTCCCTGCAGGCAACGTGGCGGCGCTAACGGCGGCGATGGAACGATTTGCGGCGAAGCCTGCGCTGGCGCAACGCTGGGGTGCGGTTTCGCGCGCAAAGGCTGCGGCATGGAGCCCGGACAGCGGCGCGGAAAAGTGGGTCTCGGTCTTTCATGAGGTGCTGGGCCGGTGAAAATTCTCTTTGCCAGCAGCAGCTCCGGCTCACGGGGCGGGGGAGAGACGTTCCTGGTTTACCTTGGCGAAGGGCTGGCCGCACGGGGGCATACCGTGGGGCTCTGGACCTCCTCGCATCCGCGCATGGACGAGGTGGCCGTCCGGTTTGCCGCCTTCGGCGAGGTGCGCCGTGTGGAGTATACCAACACGTACGACCGGCCCCGGCGCTCGCTGGCCGCGTTGATGGACAGGAAGACGCCTGTGCGCGCGGCGAGGGAGTGGGAGCAATGGCGCCCGGAGCTTGTCCATGTGAACAAGCAAAATCTGGAGGATGGCCTGGATATGTTGCACGCCACCCGCCGGATCGATTGCCCGAGCGTGTGCACCATTCATATCACCCAGAGCGCGGCTTTCCTTGGTGCGAAGGGTGCGGGGTTGCGCGACTGGGTATCGCGGCGCGGCCTGCGCGGATATGCCGGCACGATGGTGACCGTGTCCGAGCCGCGAAAGGAGGACCTGGAGAAATTCCTCGGCCGCGAGGTCGCCATCGAGTGCATCCCCAACGGAGTTCCGATCCCCCCTTCCCTTGCGCCGGAGGAACGGGAACGCCGGCGCACCGAGCTGGGGCTCGCCGCTGATGAACTGGCCATCCTGGCTGTAGGCCGGATGACGCCGCAAAAGCGGCCGCTGCTCTTCCTGGAGATCGCCGGACGGATCGCCGGGGCTGTGCCGAATGCGAAGTTCTTCTGGATCGGCGACGGCCCGCTGGCGGCGGAGTGGGATGCGAAGGCGACGGCGCTGGGACTTTCGCCGCGCGCGCAACGGCTCGGCTGGCGCGACGATGTGGCCGCGCTGCTGGGCAGCGGGGACCTTCTCCTGCACACTGCGGAATACGAGGGCCTGCCCCTCGCCATTCTCGAGGCCATGGCCGCCGGCCTGCCGTGTGCGGTATCCGAGACGCTTTACCGGGAGATGCCTTTTCTGGATGAGAGCAACTCGATCTGCGTGTCGGATGAAGCGGCGCTGATCGCGGTGTTGCGGGATCCCCGTGAGCTGGCACGCCGGGCAAAGGCAGCCGCTACGCTGGCCGCGGCAAATTATTCCACGGCTGCGATGGCGGAGGCGTATGAGAGGCTTTACGAGTCGCTGCGATAGGACCACGGTGCGTCCCCCCGCATGGCTCGGCGAGCCATCGCTACAATAAATGCGCTTCGCGCCAATCTTGTAGCGATGGAGCCATGCGGGCGGGAAGGCATGAATTCATTGGCCTGCCCCGGGCCCGCGATTACCCCTTCCCCACCTCATACAGCCCGAACTCCGCCCGCAACTTCGCCGTCAACGGCCGGGTATTGAGCATCTTCTTCACCAGCATTTTCTTCCCGCGCCACTCCCGCAGCGAGATGCCGCTATCATTCTCCCCCGTCGCCGTCACATATACAGCGCCAGGGAAAGGGAGCGGCTCCAGTTTCCGGCCCCCGGTCCGCTCCGGGTTTCGGAACTCAAAGTGCCCGCAATCGATCATGAAATAATCGGCCTTTTCATCGCTCATCTCGCGCGGGAAATCCACCTCCTCACACCGGACAATCGAGGCCGTCCCGCAGATCTGGTCGAAATCGTGCCGCCGGTAGAGCCACGAGCTGCCGGCGGTATAAATGTACCCATCCTCGACATACCACCCCGGGTGCCCCGGATGCATCGCGCACCATTCCGCGAGGCCGCGCTGGACGCAATCATCCGCATCGGCAAACATCACATGACACGGGGCCAGCTCCCGGGCGGCGATCATCCCGCGCTTGAGCTTCTCGTGCTTGTCAAACATCCGGGCGGCCGTGTTCTTCTCCGGGATGGGGAAGTCGTCCTCGATGATCGTGAGATCGGCGTGGGAAAAGGACATGGCCGGCGCTTCGTTGCACACCAGGTAGACCCGGAACTGCCCGCTCTGCTGCCCGCAGATCGACCGCAACGTCCGCTCGCAGAGGGCGGAGACCAGGGCCCAATCCGACGAGGCGCGCGGACTCTGCAGAGGCACGATGAAGACAAGCATGGCACTGCCACTCAGAGCACGGCCCGGACCCGCGGGCAAACCGATTCATGGAGGGCCGGACATTGAAAAACGATTCGATTGTGCAACTCTTGGGAATAAAGCTGCGCATTTCGGCCTCTCATTTAGAGCATCCAAACTCTTATGAATGAGCGTATACTCCGCAACAGCATGCAATTCACCCGGCGCAATGCCATCAAGACCGTCGCGGTCGCCACCGCGGCCGCACTGGTCTTTGGCATCCGGCGCGCACGCAGCCAGCAGCCGGACGGCCCGGAAGCCCAGGCCATCCGCGCGAAACTTCAGGCAATTCCCATGAACCAGAAAGTGAATCTCACCAACGAAGAGTGGAAAAAGATCCTGACGCCGGAACAATACTCCGTAATGCGGGAAGCGGGGACGGAGGCGGCGTTTTGCAACGCCTACTGGAACCATCACGGGAACGGCCAGTATCATTGCGCGGCGTGCGATAATCTCATCTTCGACGCCTCGGCCAAGTACGATTCCGGCACGGGGTGGCCGAGCTTTTTCCAGCCGGTCAAGGACTCTGTGGTGACCGTGGAGGATACCAGCTACGGAATGGTCCGCGAGGAGGTGCGGTGCGCCCGGTGCAACTCGCACCTGGGGCATGTATTCGATGACGGTCCGGCGCCCACCGGCCTGCGGTACTGCATGAATTCCGCGGCGCTCAAATTCGTCCCGCAAAAGTAATTGCCCGCGCGCGCGGTCCCGGGTCAATATGCGCGGCGCTCCGGCGCCGAGTCATCGGCAGAGCTGTCTGCCGGGCGAACCATCGAAAACGACTAACCTCATATTACCACTATGAAAATTGGCATGATCGGACTCGGGCGCATGGGCGCGAACATGGCGCAGCGATTGATGCGGGGCGGCCATGAATGCGTGGGCTTTGACATGAGCCCGGCGAATGTCGCCTCGCTGGCGAGCCATGGCGCGCAGAGCGCCAGCTCCCTGGAGGACCTGGTGGCGAAGCTGGAAGCGCCCCGGGCGATCTGGATCATGGTCCCCGCCGGCGGGCCGACCGAGCAGACGGTGGTGGCGCTGGGCAAATTGCTTTCGCCCGGCGATACGATCATCGACGGGGGCAATTCCTTTTACAAAGACGATGTCCGCCGCAGCCAGTCGCTGGAGCTGCTGGGAATCCATTACGTCGACGTCGGGACCAGCGGCGGCGTCTGGGGCCTTGATCGGGGTTACTGCCTGATGATGGGCGGCCCGGAAGAGACGGTCAAATGGCTCGATCCCATCTTCAAGACCCTCGCGCCAGGCATCGGCGATATCCCGCGCACCCCGGGCAGGACTGCCGGCGGCACGGCGGAGGATGGTTACCTGTATTGCGGGCCGTCCGGATCCGGGCATTTCGTAAAGATGGTCCACAATGGGATCGAGTACGGCGTGATGCAGGCGTACGCGGAGGGATTTGACATCCTGCGCGGGGCGAACTCCGACCACCTGCCGAAGGGCCTCTCCTATAACCTGAATCTCGCGGACATCTCCGAGCTCTGGCGGCGCGGGAGCGTTGTCTCCTCATGGCTGCTCGATCTCACGGCCCAGGCGCTTGCCTCCGATGGGGAGTTGGAGGGATACACCGGCTTCGTCGAGGACTCCGGCGAAGGCCGCTGGACCATCGCCGCCGCGCTGGAGGAAGGCGTTTCCGCAGAGGTGCTCTCCACCGCACTCTTCACCCGCTTCCGTTCCCGCATCGAGCACAGCTTCGCCGAGAAGGTCCTGAGCGCCATGCGCAAGGGTTTCGGCGGGCACGTGGAGCGCCCGCGGGTGGAGAAGGTCAATCCGGGGTTGTAAGTCAGATGCCGGCGGCCGTCGCACCAATCACGGGTAGTCCGTGGCTGCTTACTCTTAAATGTGAACTGCGTCTCCGCGGCCTGAAGGGCCGAACGCAAAAAGCACAGGGCTTCAGCCCTGTGTAGCAGTTCCAACCCAAGCAGCGGCCCGAAGGTCGCGAGCGAACTCTCATTCACACGTTTGCTGGCGGCCTTTCAGGCCGCCTGGCCATTGCCCTGTAACACAGGGCTCAAGCCCTGTGCTTTGCGCTGGCGGGCCTTCAGCCCGGAACCGCTGTTAAATGCCTTGGGCTTTAATTGTTCGCGCTTCCAATTATGGTCTCGACGTCTCCGTTGAAGGAACACGCTTTGCCGGTTTTGATTGCCCGTTTCGCCTTCGCATGAAGAGTTGCCGCCACGGATCGAATTTCAGCCGGAGACAAACCATAATCTGCAATAGTGAGACCCCGTTTCGGCTTCATCTGTGCGCGGGCGCCAGTCCTCGATTTCATCAGTCCTTAAAGGCTGGAACATCGGGGATTGCAAGGACTGTTCATGCCCAACGGCACAGCATTCTCGCGGATTCTATGAACAAAATCAGGGATTCCGCTGTCGAACCTGCCATACATCATCCCATCCCCTCCCGGGCGGTTGACCGTATGCTTGAATACATCCTATGAATGCTCCGATCCCCTGGTGGACTGCCCGTTACTCGCGGGCTGTGCCCTTCACACTCCTCAATCCATCCCTAAGTCAGCGGCTGGCCCGCATGGCCACGACTGCGGCAATCGCGCTGGGCATGTGCCCGCTTGCGGTAGTGCCTGTGCGGGCTGAGGTCGCCGCTCCCACGCAAAGCGGCAGCGCCCCGCAGATCCAGGTCGATTCCACGCCGCTGCTGCGCGGCGCCGGGATGATCTCCAGCTTTGCTCCCATCGTGGACAAGGTGGGCCCGAGCGTTGTAACCATTTACACAACCAAGACAGTCAAGGACTCGCCTGAGTCCGATCAAGTCAACCCGATGCTCCGCCGTTTCTTTGGCCTGCCGGATAATCCCGGCGGCGACGAAGGCAACGGCAAGGTCGAGGGGCTTGGTTCCGGTGTTATTGTAAGTGCCGACGGACTGATATTGACTAATAACCATGTCGCGGAAGCGGGCGATGACATCAAAGTGCGGATCGGCGAACACGGGCATGAATACAATGCGAAACTGGTGGGCAACGATCCCACGAGCGACCTGGCGCTGCTCCGGATCGATGCCAAAAATCTCCCGGCGATTACCTTTGGCGACAGCGAGCAGGTAAAGGTGGGCGATGTCGTGCTGGCCGTGGGCAATCCCTTCGGCCTCACCAACTCGGTAACCATGGGCATCATCAGCGCCCTCGGCCGCGCCGGCGTCGAGAGCTCCGAGCATCAGTATGAGGATTTTATCCAGACCGACGCGGCCATCAACCCCGGCAACTCCGGCGGCGCGCTGGTGGATACCGAGGGCCGCCTCATCGGCGTCAACACCGCGATTTTCAGCCATGACGGCGGCAACCAGGGCATTGGGTTTGCGGTGCCCTCCGACCTCGCGCGCAACGTGATCGAAAGCCTGATGAAGAATGGCAAGGTCGTCCGCGGCTACCTGGGCACCGGCGTCCAGGGCTTGACTCCCGATCTCGCGGATCAATTCAATGTTCCCGAGGACCAGCAGGGCGCGCTCGTGACTGCCGTGACACCCGGCAGCGCGGCGGAAAAAGCCGGCATTCAAAATGGCGATATCATCGTTGCCGTGGACGGCAGGCAGATCGTCGATCCGCACGCACTTCGGCTCACCGTGGGCGGCATGAACCCGGGGGACAAGGTGGAGGTGCAATACCTGCGCAATGGCCAGCAAAAGACCACCACGGCCACACTCGGCGCGGAGCCCTCCTCGGATCAACTGGCTGAGAACGCCCCGCAAAATAACGATCACCCGAACGTCCTCGATGGCATCACAGTCGTCGATCTCGACGACGCGGCCCGCGAGCAATTCAAGGTCCCGCAGAATGTGAAGGGCGTCTTGATCGCGGATGTCTCGGCGGGCTCCGTGGCCGCGGATGCTGGGCTCCAGAAAGGCGAAGTGATCCTGGAGATGAACCATGTTGTATTGACCAACGCACAGCAGGCCGTGGACGAAGGCAACAAGATCGCGCAAAACGAGAAGGTGCTCCTGCAGGTGTGGAACAGCGGCATGACGGAGTTCCTGGTGCTCAAGCCCAGGGTATGATTTTGGAAGCCGGACCGGAGCGTCGGGAACACGCTCCATACGGCATCGTTAGGGGGACATGGCGCGCGCTGAGGGGTCAGCGCGCGCCTTTCCTTTTCCCAAGAGAACGCACCGGTAAACGATGGTTTCGGCATTGCCTGCCGCGCCCGCTCTCAGCATACTCCCGCCCCCGTGGCAAAAGCTCGTAAACCCCCAACTCCCTCAAAACCAGCCCGCAAGGCCGCGAAACCCGCGCGCCGCAAGCCGGCGGCCCAGGCCGCCGTGCCAGGGATGGAAATCGTCCGCTACGCAGTGCTCGCTTTGCTGGCGATCCTGCTCTGGTGTTCTGTCTATGACCGCTGGAGCGCCGACTCCTGGGGCGTGCCGGTGGAGTATGGCTGGCAGGGGGAGCGCGCCGATGTGCAGGGGAACCTTGCGGGGCTGAAAGTGGTAATGGACGGGAATTTTTTTCCGATGGTATTCCACTCCGTGCCGCAGCTTGGCGCGCCGTACGTGGCCAACTGGAATGACTATCCGGCGACGGAGGATTTTCTGTTTTGGTTTACCGGCCTGCTCGCGAAGGTGATCGGCCTCTTCCCGGCGGCGAACTTCGCGGTGATGGCGGTGCAGGTGCTGGGAGTGCTGGCATTCTATTATGTGGCGCGGCGATTGAAGTGCGACTGGCGCTGGAGCTTTGTCGGCGCGCTCCTCTTCGGGCTGGCGCCATTCGGGTTCGCGCATTCCCTCCATCACTTTGTCATTACGGCATACGGGCATGTCGCCCTCGGGATATTGGTTTGTTTTTGGGTAAGCAACGGACGCGGATTGCAATTCGGAACGAGGGATTACTGGATCGCCATCGCGGTCGCCGTGCTCACCGGATTCCTCAATGTTTATTATACCTTCATCTTCATTCAACTGGTGGGCATCGGACTGATCATCCAATGGCTGCGCCATGGATGGCGGGCGGCGGTGGTACCGTTCAGCATCGGTTGCGCGACCTTCGGCACCTTTGTGCTGATGGATCTGCATTCCGTCCTATACGGGGTGGTCCATGGCCACAACCCTACCGCCCTGACCCGCAATTATCCGCAGATGGAGCTCTACGCGCTGAAGCTTGTGGACTGCTTCATGCCCTTCCCGACGCACAAGATCCCATTGTTCGCGGATATCGGGAGGCACTTTTATGCCATTACCGGGCTAAGCGCGGAAGTGCCGCCAGCATGTTACTTTGGGCTGGCGGGACTGGCCGCATTCGTGTGGCTGATGGTGTACACGATTCGCATTGCGATCTCACGGACCGGCAAGCGCATCCCGCTGGAGGCGACGCTGGCTTTGTGGACATTCCTTTACGCCACGGTCGGCGGCATCAATGGGATGATCGGCGTGGGGGGATTCGAGATGTTCCGGTCCACGACCCGCTATTGCATCGTGATTCTTTGTGTGTCGCTGCTCTTCGCGATCCGGCGGCTGAGCCTGATCTCAAGGCACTGGCGCTCGCCATGGCCGGTCGTGGCGCCGCTGCTGGTCGGGGTGATCGGGGTGTGGGAATTCCTGCCGCCGCTGGCCGGCGAGGATCCCTCCACGACTGCGATGATCGTCAATTCCGACCGCCAATTCGCCCAAAACATGGAGAGCATACTGCCGAAGGGCGCGATGGTGTTTCAAATGCCGGTGATGGATTACCCGGAGACACCGGTATCGGGCGTCCCGGCGTATGCGCACTTCCGGCCGTTCCTTTACACGAAGGATCTGCGTTACTCCTTCGGCTCCGACAAGGGCCGCGTCCAGGATGCGTGGCAGCATGTGATCACGGGGCTGAGCCCGGCCGACCAGATCGCGGTGCTGGAGCGGTATGGGTTCTCCGCCATCTACATCAATCGCGATGGCTACCCGGACAAGGCCGAGGGTCTCCTCGCGCAATACAAGGCGGCGGGGAGGGATACGGTTTTCAACAGCCAGTTGAACGATCTCGCCTTCGTGGTGCTCAAGCCCTCACCCAATCCTGTCCTGCCGCCGCCCGGCCCGCTCTTCTCCTCCGGATGGTACCCGGAGCAGGATAACGCCAACGGCCAGCGCGATCATCTCTGCCGGGAGGTGACCGGCGTGGTCATCCTGACCAATCCCACCAACGCGCCGCTGGATCAATACGCGAGTTTCTTCATCGTCGGACTGGCGCCGCGCAATGTGACGCTGCAGGGCGGCGGCGCCTACCAGGGCTGGCACGTGGACCCGCAGCACCCGGCGGGCGTGCAGAACCTGCACTTTACGCTTCAGCCCGGCGAGAACCGTATCACCTTTACCACCGACTCACCGCCCACGCTCCCGCAGAATATCAGCTTTGACGTCGCGAACTTTGACCTCAGCGACTCGCCGAGGCCGGAGCAGCCGCAGTAAGCAGAGCCTCATTGATGCGCCGGATGAGCGCCGGGCCCTCGTAAATGAAGCCGGTGTAAAGCTGCACCAGCGCAGCACCGGCATCGAATTTCTCCATCGCCGCCGCCGCATCGTGGATGCCGCCGACGGCGATGATCGGGAGCTTCGTGCGCCCGGCGATGAAGCGCACGATCTCCGTCGAGCGGGCCCGTAGCGGCAGCCCGCTGAGGCCGCCCTGCTGCCGCAGCGATTCCGGGATACTGGAATGATCGAGCGTGGTATTGGTGGCCACGATGCCCGCCAGCGCGTGCTGATCCAGGAGCGCGAGGATTTCCTCGATCTGCGGGAACTCGAGATCGGGGGCGATCTTGAGCAGCACGGGGCGCAGCGGCTTGTCCGCGCTGCATTCGCGATTGCGACGCTGGATGGCGCCCAGCAACTCGTTGAGCGCGTCCGCGCCTTGCAGGGAGCGCAGGCCGGGCGTGTTGGGCGAGGAGACATTGAGGACGAAATAATCGGCGTAGGGGAAGAGCTTCTCGAACGAGAAAAGGTAATCCTCCGCCGCCTTCTCAATCGGCGTGACCTTGGTCTTGCCGATGTTGAGGCCTACCGGAATGCGCGGCCAGTTGCCCGATGCCTTGAGCCGCGCAAGGCGCGCCGCGACCGCCTCCGCGCCGTCGTTGTTGAAACCCATCCGATTGATGATCCCTTCCTGCGCCGGCAGGCGGAAGATGCGCGGGCGGGGATTCCCCGGCTGGCCCGCCGCCGTGATGGTGCCCGCCTCTACAAAACCAAATCCGAGCTTCTCCCATGCCGGCAGGACGATGGCATTCTTGTCAAAACCCGCGGCGAGGCCGATGGGATTCGGGAAGCGCACGCCGAACACCTCTCGCGCGAGCCGCGGATCGGGTTCTGGATGCCACGGCATGCTGGAGAGCACGCGCAACCCGGCCATCGCGATGTGATGAATCTGCTCCGGATCGATCTTGAAAAGCAGGGGCCGGACGAGATTCGTATAAAGGGATCCGGCGCGCATCTAAGCCCATCAGGATGAGCGTGCGCGGGGTGGGCTTCAATAGGGATTTTTTGGCGAATCCCCTCCGTTTCTTACCGCCGGTGCAATCGCCGGAGCCGCTCCAGATGCACCTCCGGCGCGGCGCGATCGCAATGATTCGGAATCACTCCATGCAGGTCCAGCGCCAGCGCCTTCGCGATGCTGCCGGCGATTTGGCCGGGGACTGAATTGAAGATGACCGGAGGCAGGCGGGGCATATCCCGGTAACTGGAGAACAGGTCCGCGCTGAAGAGGAGTTTTCGACGTTCACAATAATATCCCATGTGCCCATGCGTATGGCCGGGGAGATGGATGGCGCGCAAACCATGCCACACGTCGATCACATCGCCATCGTCCAGCCAGCGATCCGGGACAAACGGCCTGAATCTCAAAACGGGCCTGCCGATGCCCTCAAGCAATCCCGTCACGCGCGCCCAGCCCTCGTAATGGGGATGCCCGGCGTAATGATCGGCATCGAGACGCGGCGCTGCGATCCACGCACCGGTCTCCTGTGCAGTCGCGGCCACATGCAGGATATGATCGAGATGGCCATGGGTGACGATGATCCCGCGGATGGGCTCGCCTTCCCATCCGCGCCGCTTCAACGCCCGGCGCAGGAGCATGCGGCCGCCGATGAATCCCGCGTCCAGCAAATAGAGGCCTGCTTTATCGCGCAGGACATAGAAGTTAATCGCGGGCGCGCGGACCTGGAGGATATCGCCAGTCACGGGATGGGGGAGATCCCCCGATGCGCACCTTCGGCCGGCATTGGCTCGTGAGCCCTGAGCAGCCGCTCAACGGCGTGCTCATGCATCGGGACATTCGCGAAGGGGTTGTACACGACTACGAGCCAATCACGATGTCCCACCGTTTGGTAGCGGCAAAAGACGTGGCCCCACGAGAACTCCCGCTGGCCGCAGAGATCGGTGGCAATGATCCCCTCGTGATAAATGCGTCGCTCGCCATCCAGCGGCGTGTCCGCTTGGTAGAACGAATGGCAATGGCTGACGAACACGGCCTCCACGCGCGGAATATCGCTCACGGATGCCTCGACAAAAAATTGCCCATGACGGGAGGTATGCACGCCCAGTTCGTACTGACTCCAGCCCGGCACGTTCAGCTTGCGCCGCTTGAGTGCGGACCAGAGATAGCCCTTGTCGGCAAGCAACAACGCGGAGAGCGGGGCATGAGCCTGGATGCTCAGCCCATCGTCAAAACTCACTTCGCCAGTCACAGGGGAGATCATGGATACCGTCCACCATTGGACTCATAATATCACGCGGCCGGAATGGCAAGCCAGCCCCCCGGGGCCTCCAATCTTCTGATTGACCTCCGATACAAATGCCAGGCTCCGATTGGCCACGTTCCAAATGCCAATCAGGAGATTGGCGCTCCCGGGAAATCATTTCCCGATGCAGAACATCGAGAAAATCTCACCGAGCAATTCCTCCGCGTCCATCCGGCCTGCGACATCGCCGACGGCTTCCAGCGCGGCGCGCAACTCGATGGCGATGTACTCCGGCGAGAGCCGCTGCTCCATCGCGGCACGCGCGGCGTCGAGGTAGGCGGCGGCGGTCTTGAGGCATGCCTGGTGGCGGGCATTGATTGCGATGAGGTAATCATCGGAACTCCCGGTTCCGTGCATCGCCGCATCAAAGATGGCCTGTGTCAGTGCGTCGAATCCCTCGCCGGTCTTGCAGGAGATGCGGATGGCTGTGGCATCGCTGGACCACGCGGCATCCACACCGAGGTCGCATTTGTTTAATACCACGATGGTCTGCGCGGCGGCGGGAACCTCGACGGCATTCCCCGGGGGCTGGCTCGCATCCACCACTCGCAGCGCCAGTGCCGCGCGGGAGAGCACCTGGCGGGTGCGCGCGATGCCCGCATTCTCCAGCACATCCTCGGAGGGGCGCACGCCCGCCGTATCGATGAGGCGGACAGGAATCCCGCGCAGGTTAACCACTTCCTCCAGCGTATCGCGCGTGGTGCCCGGCAGATGGCTGACGATGGCGCGCTCGTAGCCGAGCAGGCGATTGAGCAGGCTGGACTTGCCGGCATTCGGCTCGCCGAAGATGACGGTGCGCAGGCCTTCGCGCAGGATTTCCCCCTGCCCCGCTGTGCCGAGCAGCCGGGCTATCTCGGCGCGCGCCGCATCGATGCGGGCCAGCAGCGCCGCGCCGGTGGCGGGGTCAATGTCTTCATCGGGAAAATCGATATGCGCCTCGATGTGCGCCAGCGTGCCGAGCAGCGCCTCCCGTAACGCGACGATATGCCGGCCCAGGCCGCCCTCCAGTTGCTCCGTCGCGGCGCGCAAGGCCAGATCTGTCTGCGCCCGGATAAGATCCATCACAGCCTCGGCCTGGGTCAGGTCCATCTTCCCATTAAGGAAGGCGCGCCGGGTGAATTCCCCCGGCTCCGCCGCGCGCGCGCCGCGCTGCAGAAGCAGATCGAGAATGCGCCGCGTCACGAGGATGCCACCGTGGCATTGAATCTCCACCGTGTCCTCCCCGGTGTAACTGGCCGGCGCACGATGCACGGACAGCAGCACCTCATCCAGCACGCGGCCGCCATCCACGATCCGGCCGAATTGCTGCACCCGCGCCGGCAATTCCGTCACTGGCGTACGCGCGCGAAAAATCTCCGCCGCAATCTCAATCGCCCGCGGCCCGCCCAGCCGCAGGATCGCGATCGCCCCTTCGCCGAACGGCGTGGAAACCGCCGCGATGGTATCCGTCTCTTGCATGTGGGCCAGACTCAGACCGCGACGGGCGCGAGCACCTCGCGCAGCTCCGCGATGAAGCGCAGGTTCTGCGGCTCCGTGCCGACGGTGACGCGAATCCACTCCGGCAACTGATACGAAGCCATCGCGCGCACAATGATCCCCTTTGCCATCAGCGCCTTGAAGACCGCGTTGCCGTCGCCCACTTTCACCAGGACAAAGTTCGCGTGGCTGGGCACATATTCGAGCCCCATCGCGCCGAATTGCTCCTCAAAATAAGCGCGGCCCTTGAGCGTCAGCTCCCGCGTCTTCCGCTGATGCTCCAGATCCTGCAAGCCCGCGATGGCGCCCACCTGCGCGATGGAATTCGCATTGAATGGCTGGCGCGTCTTCTGCAACACGCTGACGATACTCTTCGCCCCGAGCCCGTACCCGATCCGCAAGCCGGCGAGCCCCTGGATCTTCGAGAAGGTCCGGAGCACCACCACATTCTCGCGCCCCGCGCGCACGTATTTGAGCGTGTCCGGCGGGTTCTCGACAAACTCGTAGTACGCCTCGTCAAACACCACCACGACATGATCCGGCACGATCTCCATGAACCGGTCGATCGCCTCCTGCGAGACCATGGTGCCCGTGGGATTGTTCGGATTTGTGATGAAAATCTCCCGCGTCCGCGGCGTGATCGCGGCGGCCATCGCGTCGAGATCGTGGGCAAAACCGGGGTCCGGCACCTCGATGACGCGGGCGTCAAATAGCTTCGCCATCAGCGCATAGACCGCGAAGGCATGCCGCGCCGTAATGACCTCATCCCCCGGCCGCAAGAAGGCATGCCCGATGAACTCGATGATCTCATTCGATCCATTGCCCAGGATCACATTCTCGCGCTGGAAGCCGAATTGCTCCGCAATCGCCTCGCGCAGGTAAAACCCGCCGCCATCGGGATAAAAGTGCGCCCGCTCCACCGCCTCGTGCATCGCCACCAGCGCCTTGGGCGACGGCCCGAGCGGGTTTTCATTGGAGGCAAGCTTGATGATATCCGACGGCGCCAGGCCCAGCTCCCGCGCCACATCCTCCACCGGTTTTCCCGGCTCATAGGAGATGAAATCGCGAAGCTGAGGATTGGCTAAATTCCAGATGGAGGACGACATAAGTGGCGGTACAATAATGGGTAAGGGACGGGGATACTAACGCATGAGCCGCGCGGATTGCCAGCGCTAGCGGCGCTTGGGTGTGTTCGCCGGCTGGGGACGTACAGCATCTCTTCCAAAGCCCTCCATGTATTTCGGATTCGTCCCGAGGTCTGGGACTCCACTGTCTCCCTTCCCGACGAGATCGCCAAACCGGTCGAGCAGGCTTGGCTTTTTCCGCTGACGCTCCTTCATAAATCCCACACTACCAACGCGCCGTCTCACGCGCAACTCACCGCCCCCGCAAATCCTGTTTGTGCACCCCGGCCCGGATTTTGCATGCTTAACCCTCTTCCGTGCCATGCCCTCCCTGAATGAAAACCCCTCGGACGCGTCCGATTGGATCCTGATCCGGCGCCTCCTCCGGTTGAGCTGGCATTACCGGTGGGGCTGCCTCCGGGTGCTCTCGCTCCAATCCTCGATGGTCCTCATCGGCATCTGGTGCTGGGCGTTCTCCGGGCTGGGCGTCGATGAAATCCGGCATGCCGTCGGCGCCACGCATACCGTGCCCACGTGGCCATTCGGCTGGGCGCCGCCGCCGGCATGGACCCCGTGGGGGCGCATCGCCTTTGTCGCCGCGCTCATAACCGGCCTTGCCGCGGTGCGCGCGGTCATAGACGGCTACAGCCGGCACGAGACCAATTACCTCGTCCAGGGGCAGATCGTCGTGCAATTGCGCGCCGACGTGTACGCGAAGCTCCAGCAGCTCTCCTTCCGCTTCTACGATGCGAATGCCAGCAGCAGCATCATCAACCGTGTCACCAGCGACGTGCAGAGCGTCCGGATGTTTGTGGACCAGGTCCTCATCCAGAGCCTTACCATGGCCGTCTCCATCATTGGCTACGCCACCGTGATGCTTTGCATCCATGTGCCGCTCACGCTCGCCTGCCTGGCCACCACGCCGCTGCTCTGGCTCGCCTCCGCGCGCTTCTCAAAAATTGTCCAGCCCGGCTATCGCAAGAACCGCGACCTCACCGATAACATGATCCAGCGGCTGGCTGAGAACATTCGCGGCATCGCCGTCATCAAGGCCTTTGCGCGCGAGGATGACGAGATCCGAAAATTCCGCGAGACCAACGACGTGCTGCGCCAGCAGAAGCAGGATGTCTTCAAGACCGTGGCCTTTTTCATGCCGACCATCGGTCTTCTCAGCCAGTTCAATCTCGTGGTGCTGCTCGCGTACGGCGGTTATCTGGTCATCCATGGGCGCATCTCGCTCGGGGTCGGGCTCGTCACCTTCTCCGGTTTCCTCCAGCAATTCTCCGCGCAGATCGCGAACATCGCCGCGGTCGCCAATTCCATGCAGGAGAGCCTCACCGGCGCGCGCCGCGTCTTTGAGGTGCTCGACGCCCCGCTGGAGATCGTCAACAAACCCGAGCCGATGTGGCTGCCGCGCGTCTGGGGCCGGGTGACGTTTGAGCACGTCTGGTTCGATCCCGGCACCGACCCGGTCCTCAAGGACATCTCCTTCGAGGTCCAGCCCGGCCAATGCATCGCCGTCGTCGGCCCCACCGGCTCCGGCAAATCGGCTTTGTTGTCCCTCATCCCGCGCTTTTACGATCCCACGCGCGGCCGCGTCCTCATCGATGGCGTCGATATGCGCGAGCTGGAGATGGGTGCCGCGCGGCGCAACGTCGGCCTCGTCTTCCAGGAGAGCTTCCTCTTCAGCACCAGCGTCGCCGCGAATATCGCCTTCGGCGTCCCCGGCGCGACCCGCGAGCAGATCGAGAAAGCCGCCCGCATCGCCGCCGCCCACGATTTCATCATGGAGATGCCCCACGGCTACGAAACCATCCTCGGCGAAGGGGGCAGCGGCCTCAGCGGCGGCCAGCGCCAGCGCCTCGCCATCGCCCGCGCCGTCCTGCTCGACCCGGCCATCCTCGTCCTCGACGACCCCACCGCCTCCATCGACGCCGAGACCGAGCACGAGATCGTCTCCGCCATGCAATCCGCCATGACCGGCCGCACCACCTTCATCGTGGCCCACCGCCTCAGCACCCTCCGCGGCGCAGACCTGGTGATCGTCCTCGAAGCCGGCCGCATCGCGCAGATCGGCACGCATGAGGATCTGATGCGGAGGGATGGGTATTATGCGACTGCGGCGAAGCTGCAGACTTGGGAACGGGCGGCGTGAGCCGCTCAAACGGTACCCTACACACTTGCGATACAAACCCGCTCGCCAACGGCCTTGATTCCGTCCGGCAAGCGGACATCCCACTGCCGTTCATTCCCATCCACAGACAGGAAAAGACGACCAATTGCAGGAGCGCTCACCACGTCGGCATCAAGTCTGAGGAAATCTGGCCCCAGATGGGTGACAGATAACTTCTGCCCGTCAAGAAGCAGATACATTCGCACATCGGCCGAAACTCCTGTATGACCGGCTGAGACGAGGATGGACGAGGACATAGTTGAAAAAGCGGAAGCCTACGCAGCCCTCACAAACCGCCACTTATGCGGCCGGTTGGGCTCTGGAATTCACGGTATCGTTTTTATGATCGAAGGCAATACCTATAAGGGTTCCGCTGCGTTGAAGATTCATAGCTCCCAATCACCGTATTTTCACGAGAAGGATGTCTATGGGCGGCTCAAAGAATTGGGCGTAACCGCGATTCATGGTTTCCGGGTGCCTGAATTGATCGCGTGTGATAATGCCTTGCTCGCCCTGGAGATGACCGTCGTGAAAGCCCCATTCGTCCTCGATTTCGCGGCCAGCAGCCTGGATTTTGAGCCGGAGTTTTCGGAGGAAATTTGGGCGGAGTGGAATCGGAAGAATGAGGAGCAGTTCAGCGCGGACTGGGCAATGGCGCAGGTGATCCTGCAGCAGTTGCGGGACCTTGGAATTTATATGCTCGATCCGTCACCGGGGAATATCCGGTTTCGGTGAATTCACCTTACCCAAAAATTTGGAATCCCAAGATATCCCATGCGCACCTGGATGGTGACGGTGTCGCCGATGTGGTGCTCGCCATACTGATAGGAGCTTACGGCCACCTTGTTGCGATCATCACGCGGGCCCCATGCGGAGAGGACGAAGTAGTAGTGGGTGCTCTTGCCGTGAGTCACGTACATGTCTTCGATCTGCGCCTGGCAAGTCGTGGCCGGGGCGGTGGCGAGCATGCCGTTCACGTCGATGACGGCGCCGTAGCCGTAGAAGCCGCAGATGAGGCAGCACATGAACATGGCTGAGGCGCTCCGCCGGAGCTCGGAGGAGATGGCAAAGGACGCCGCCCCAATGGTCAGAAATGCAATCGCGAACGGTTCCCAGAAACTTTGCCATTCCACGACATTCCATCCCTGGATCGCCTTGAAAAACAGGCCCATGGCGGAGAACATGAGTGCTGTGCCGATGGAAGGCTGGGGATCCCGCTTGCTGGTGGTGAATTTCATGATCCCGGCATAACGCTCCGCCACCAGCAAGGCGGCGATGGGGAAGGCCATGGCGGTCCAGACCGCCGCGAGTTGGGCCTTGGGCCCAAAGGCCACCCATATCAGAATGCCGACACCGAGCGCGGTGAGGATGAATGCCCAGTTCTTCGCCTCGGCATAGCGGGCTGAATCGTCAGCCGCGGGTGGGTCGTAGGATTGATCGGTGTCGCTCACACTTTCCAGGGGGTTGCGCCATCTTAATCACAACATGCAGAGTGAATGCGAGGGCGGATTACTTGCTTTTTTTTGGCGTTCCGCGAGTCCTCCTCACCGCACAAAGTAATAGGGTATCCCAAACGCCCCCGGATGCACCCAGACGGTGACGGTATCGCCAATGGCGTATTCTTCATAAACCGGCCGAATGGTTTCCACATCTTCATTGTCGCTTCGCGGCCCCCACGGACTGAGCGTCAGCTCATAGGTGGCATACCTGCCCGACGTAAAATGCCTGCCCAATACGCGCGCATGGTAATTAGCGGGACGCGCGTGATCCATGACGCCGTTTAATCCCACTGTGACTCCGTAACCGTATGCCGCACAGATCACCGCGCATGTGACCACGGTTGATATCGGGCGCCGGATATCCTTCGCACAGAGAAGCGCCACGGACAATATGCCCAATGAAAATGCGGCAAACGGAATCCAAAAATTGCGCCAATCCAGGACGTGCCAGTCGAGCAACGCCCGTACCGCAATGCAAATGCAGAGCAACATGAAAATAGCCCCGGTCGAAGGATAAGCGGACTTCCTGCCGCCGCCGTTGAACCTCGCAATCTCTCTATATTGCCACAAGAGATACATCGCAGCGACAGGGAGCAATGCCAGCAGCGAAATCACGACCCGGTAAGGCCGCGGCCAGAACAAAGCCCACATGAAGACTACGATCCCAATTTGGTTCGCATACTTGAAGATTTTCCGCACTTTACCATAACGTGCGGCCTTCTCCTCAGGCGTAGCGCCGAGTTGATCATTCTGGGAAATCTCGATCATCTCCCGCTGATAATCCACCGCATCCAGATTGGTCAGGTGTTGCCCGGCCCATGCGAGCAAATCGGCCTGACGCGCCATTGCCAATTCGATCTTCATCTTCTTCCCCTTCGGTTGATTCGGAATCAGCATCAAGATGCGCACGTACTGCGTGGGCACGATCCTGAAACCTTGCACTTCCTCCACCCGAAGCTGTTGCCTTGAGAAAAGCCCCACCTTGCAGATCCGGTCCGGATAAACCTCGACCCGGCTCTTCATGACTGCGGCGATCCCAGCGCTCGACATTCCGATTCCGATCACTCCGATTGCTTCGAGAAGGATACTCTGGCCGGAATCATAGGCCCGGCTGTGATCGACGAACGGCTCCAATGCCACGAATACACACAGCGCGATGAAACCAATGCAGACGACGCAAACGAATATCTTGAATCCTTTGCTGATTCCAAAAACCTGAACCTGATCCGCGGGAGTATCCGGCATAATTACGGCAATGGGTTGGCGCGAGTAGAGCAGGAGCCCGACAAGGGTCAACCGAAACCTGCCGTTACCGGACCGCTAGTAATTACCTGGACGACTGCCTTTGAGCTCTTTGCACTCTTTGTGGTTAAAAATCATGATTTAACCGCAAAGATCACAAAGATCGCAAAAGGGAACCGTTTGGCGGACGGGCGAGTACTCGATAATTCTAAGCACCCAGCCGCGCGTCGAATTCCTCAAACGTTGGCGCGTCGCGGATGATCTGGTTGATGCGATCCAGGGCGCCATCTTCGAACACGCGGTTGAGGCTTACGGTGCGGGTGCCGGAGGGGGTCTTGAAGACGACTTCGTCCCATTGGATGCTGGCGATTCGCTCGTGGAAACGGGCGACGCTGCGACCGCGGAAGAAGGCGCGCGTAGTGTCCGGCGGATGGAAGATGGCGGCCTTGACCTCTTCTTCGCTGATGAATCGCTTCATCTGGCCGGTGCGGACCAGCTCGTAATACAGGCCCTGGTCGAAGGCGATGTTATGATACTCCAGGTCGATGGATTGCAGCCACGGGTCGCTCCATGCCAGGCCCTCGCTGTCGCGGAAGGTGGTCAGCAGAAACTTTTTCGCGACCCAATCGATGCGGTCGACGCAAGTCATCACGTCGCGCTGGAGATCGTTCAGGATTTGGCCCCATGACTCGATGATCCAATCAACCTGCGCGTCCTTCTGGCAATGCTCGCGCGCGGCCTCGAGATAGATGCGCTGGATATCGATGGCGGAGATTTTGCGGCCGTCGCGCAGCTCGATGATCCAGTCGTAAGTCTGATCGCGCGAGATGGACTTCGCGGCCTCGACGGGATTGGCCAGCTCCAGCTTCGGCGCCTTGTCGCGCTCGATCAATTCCAGCACCAGCGCGGTCGTGCCGATCTTGAGCGCGGTGGCGATCTCGCTCATGTTCGAGTCGCCGATGATGACATGGAAACGGCGGTAGCGTGAGTTATCGGCATGCGGCTCGTCGCGCGTATTGACGATGGGTCGCCGGTTCATCGTATCGATGGAGACCAGGACGCTGAAGAAATCCGACCGCTGCGAAATCTGGAACAGACCGGGCTGCCCCGCGGTCCCCTCGCCTTCCACGCCGATCTTCCCCGCGCCGGCGAATATCTGCCGTGTAATGAGGAAAGGCACCGCGCCGGTGACGATGCGATCCCATGGGACATCCCGCCGCATGAGATAGTTATCGTGGCAGCCGTAGGAGTGGCCGACAAAGTCGGTGTTATTCTTGTAGAGCCGGACTTCCTTGCCGCCCTCGGCCAGTTGCTTGTTCCTGCGGCGGGCGCACTCGGCGAGGATGCGCTCGCCGGCCTTGTCCTGGGCTACGAGTTCGCGCAGCGTGGAGCACTCCGGCGTGGAGTATTCCGGGTGGGCGTGGTCGTTGTAAAAGCGGGCGCCATTGGAGAGGACGAGGTCGCTCTTGATTTCCTCGAATGATAGCGGGCGGTTCTTATCGATCTCGTAATACGCGGACTCGTCGGTATCCTGCATGAGTTCCGCGGCGCGGAATCCGCGGGCGTCCTGGTGCGGGTCCTCGAGGTTGTAATCCCATTTCATCAGCGAGCCGTACTCGGTGTAACGGCGCACGATCTCGATGGACTCGTGGACGACATCGACATTCTCCTGGCCATCAACCGTGATGCCGTACTCGGTTTCGATGCCGAAAATCATCTGGCCTTATATGATCGTGCGCGACTGGGCCCTGGCGGCGCCGGGGCGGATGGGGGAGACTTTCACGACGTTCTCCGAGTCGTAATCGATCAGCTTCAGCCAATCCTCGGTGATGTCCGTCGGCGGGAAGATGTCGTTCTCGGCGTACTCGGCCTCGAGCGAGAGGCGCAGGTCGGACTCGGAGATGCCTTCCTCCTGCTCGCTGGCGATGGCGCGCTTGATGGCGAGGCCCTTGGCCCGCTCCACCACGCTGGCGATGATCGCGCCGCTGATCAGGTCGCCGCGATAGAGGATGTCCCGCTTGCCGCTGCGCAGCGTGACCTCGAGGAACTTGTTCTCATCGCGATGGCCGAATTGCAGGTCGACGATCTTTTGCACCAGTTGATCAATGGCCTGCGGCACGCCGCCGGCGGATTGCACCAGCGCCGGATCGTATGGGAGGCCGGGCGTGAGGTAAATTTTGTAAATATCCGCCGAGCCGTCCCGCGTGGGCCGGTTGACCTTGATCTTCCGGTCGATGCGTCCCGGGCGCAGGATGGCTGGATCGATGAGATCGGCGCGATTCGACGCGAGGATGATAACCACCTCGTTGAGCGAATCGATGCCGTCCATTTCCGTGCAGAACATCGGCACGAGGGTCGAAAGGATATTCGAGTACCGCGACGCGCGACGCGTCCCGAGGATGCTCTCCGCCTCGTCGATAAACAGGAACGGCAGGAACCCCTCCTTCCGCTTCTCGCGCGCGGTCTGGAAAATCTCGCGGACCATCCGCTCGCTTTCGCCCACCCACATATTGAGGATTTCCGGCCCCTTGATGTGCATGAAGTACTCGCTCATCTCCTCTCCGGTCTGCTCCTTGAGCTTCTGGGTGAGATTGTAGGCGGTGGCCTTGCCGATCAGCGTCTTGCCGCAGCCGGGCGGGCCGTAGAGCAGGAAGCCCTTGGGCGTCGAATGCTGGAAGCGCTCGAACAGCCCCGCGTGCAGCAGCGGCAGCTCGATGGCATCCTGGATCGCACGGATCGCCTCCTCCTGGCCGCCGACTTTCTCCCACGGCAGCTCCGGCACATTGTCCAGGAAGTACTCCTGCGAATGCGGCCGGGCCAGCAGCTCCACGGCGACGCGAAAATTCCCATCGACCCGCACCTCGTCCCCCGCCTTGACCTGCGCGCGGATCAGCTCGCCGCCGCGCTGGAGGACGATGGATTGCATCCCATGCTCCGTGCCGACCCGCAGCCGGTCCTCGCCGATGACCTCCGTGACCTTCGTTACCGGCCCGGAGGAGTCAAAACCGAGATCGCCCACGATGACGAACGCCTCGTTCACCAGCACGCGCGTCCCTTTCTTGAGCCGCGCCATGGGGATGCGCGGATCGATGTTGCAAAAATAATCCGCACCGCCGACGACGATCTGGGCGGTTTCCTTGTTCGCCGCATGGAGGAAGGTGCCGATGCGATTGGCCGGCGAGGTCACTTTCTTGACGATCTGCTCCAGCTTCTCGATCGCCTCGCGGGCCTCGCCCATCGTCTCCTCCTGCATGGCAAAGAGGGTGCGCATATTCAGCAGCTCCATGCGGACGGGATCGCCGGGGGGAAGGGCTGAGATGGTGCGGTCCAGCGACTCCAGAGCGGTGAGGCTCTCATCGCCCGGTTGTAAATCGTCCCGATTCATCCGGCACAATTATAGCGCGTGCCGGTGGCCGCGCAAACCCCGTACTTGAAAAATCATAACGAAATATTTCGGCCCGGTGCCTCCGGGACGGGAATTCCTGCTCGCCACCCCGGGCGGATGGGGTAAAGGTGATGCCGAATCCCACTCAAACAAAAATCATGAATATCCAAAAAATGATGAAGCAGGCGCAGCAGATGCAAGAGAAGCTCGCGCAGGCCCAGGCGGAACTGGCGGAGAAGACCGTGGAGGTCACCACCGGGGGTGGGAAGCTGACAGTGGTGGCCAACGGCGCCGGCGACGTCCTCTCCATCAAGATCGCGAAGGAGATCGTGGACCCGGAGGATGTGGAGGGCCTGGAGGACCTGATCCTCAGTGGGGTGAAGCAGGCCATCCAGCAGGGCCGCGACCTTGCGCAGAAGGAGATGGGGAAGCTGACTGCGGGGATGGGATTACCGCCGGGGCTGGGGCTGTAAGGGCCGTACGGCTATCCGCCACCGTTCCCGACCTTCGGGATCACGTAGGTCTTGTCTGTCAACCAGAGGTCATCGCCGTAGCGTTGGGAAGGATTGTTCGGGTCCGGCGCGACGTATTCTGCCTGGGTCATGAATTTGGCCGAGCCATCGGCAAAGAGATAATCCGAGCCGCCGTTGTATGCGTCGAGATCGAGCACGTCGTACTGGTTGCCATTCGGAGGCTCCTCAAAGTCCATGTAGTACTGGTAATTGTGGGCCTGGTTTGGGTTGAGCGCGGTGGGGTTTTTCGGTGTGCCGAGCAGGATGAGGTTGCTGGCGCTCTGGATGGCGTTCAGCCGGATATTCACCGGGGCGCCGCCATTGCCGTAGGTGCCCAGGTCGTTGTACCCGTTCATGATGAAGCTGGTGTTATTGGAGCTGTTGCTGACCGCCTGGGCGGGGGTCAGGCCGCGGACGATCCAGTTTTGGAGATCGTAGCTCGAAGCGTATACGCGGACATCGCTCAGGTACTTGCCGAGCAGCGCCGGCCATTTGTCCTGGCCGGTGGAGGAGATGGTGCGCTGGGGCAGATTGTAGCTGTTGTCATTCGCATACAGGATGAAGCTGGCGCCAATCTGCCGCATGTTATTGAGTGCCACGGTCTGGTCGCGCGTGCCATTCGCCGCCCGGATCGCGGGAAACAGGAGCGCCGCGAGGAGAAGGATAATGCCGATGACAACGAGCAACTCGATGAGCGTAAAGGCGCGGTCCGTTTTCTTCATGGGGCGATGCGGGAGTGTGGTTGGTGGGTGGGCAACGACGCTGCGATTCTTCATGAAATGCGAACTGGCAGTAAAACCCCAGACACCGCGAAAAGTCGCGTGCCCACGCTACGCCCGCGGGACCGGCGTCAGCGTGCCAAGGCCGCGCATGGTGGCGTCCGTGACGGCGCGGAATTTCCACTTCCCGGGCCAGTCCCGATGCATCAGCGTATCGAGCCGGTCCGCGCCGCCGGAGACAACCACGGTGGGGAGCATCGGCGTGCCGGTGGCCTCCAGGAGGGGGAAGCGTTCCGCGCTCGCCTTGATCAGGCCCTCCATGATTGCGGAAAGGATGTTCTCCCGCGTCGTCGCAAGGGTGAGCCCGGTAAAAGCACCCTGCCGCTGCTCAATGCTCGTGCGCTCCCCAGCCATATACGGCTGGAAGACCACGCCGCCGGAGGCCTTTACACCAATGCGCGCCAGGCGGAAGAATTCCGCGCGGAATTGCTCGATGGACATTTCGCGGAAGAATTGGTCGCGCGCCCAGTAGATGGCGGACGCCACCGCGGCCAGTGTGCTCACGGCCAGCCACTTGCGCCCGATGCCGAGCGCCCTGGTGAGGAGCCTCTCGTGCGGGCGCGGCGTCTCGGTGCAAAGCGCCAGGACATCGGTCGAGCCGCAGACATTGAAGAGCTGCCCGTGATTCGCCCCCGCGGTCAAGACGCCGGCGCTTCCGTCCATGAGCCCGGTCATCATCGGCGTGCCGGCAACGAGGCCAAGGCTGGCCGCCGCTTCCGCCGTGACGGTCCCGGCGATCTCATTCGCCTCCAGGACGTCCGGCAGCAGCGCGGGGCTGACGCCGATGGCCGCGCACATTTCCGCGCTCCAGCCGTCCAGCGTCAGCGTCTTGTAGAGGCCGGTAAAGGAGGCATTCGAAGGATCGATCACGCGCGCGCCCGTCAGGCGGCGGTGGAGGAAAGTATTTAGATGGCCGACGAGGTCCGCGCGGACCAGCCGTTGCGGCTCGTGCTTGAGATACCACGCCCATGTCGTGGAGCTGATCCCGCCGGGGAAAGGCCGCGAGCCGACGATCTTGAGGTGCCGCGCCTTGCCGACGCGTTTCTCGATCTCCGTGGCGATCTCGACACTCCGGCGATCCTGGTGGGTCACGATGGGCGTCAGCGCACGCCCTTTCGCATCCATGGCCACCCAGGCCGGCGACATCACGGCCAGCGCGATGGCATCCACACCCTTGGCCTTCCCCTCCAGCCCGGCGATCGCCCGCCCCACCGCCGCGATCATCTCATCCGCCTCGACATCCACCCGGCCGCCATGATGCCGGGTCTTGAAGAACACCCGCGGCGCCTCGGCGATGGTCTTCTTCCCCTGCAAAATTCCGGCGATGACCGAGGAGGAACCGATATCGAGGGCGAGGAAGGTGGACATGAAGGAGTCTGGATGACGCCTCAGCCGGGCCGCAACGGCAACCTTAAAATGCGGAGGGTGCGTTTTCCGGATAAAGCCGGATCCCCACGCGTTCAATATGTTCCCGCAGCGGCTGGAACTGGATGAGATCAAAAGGCATCACATCGAAGTGATACGGCAGCGGTAGCTCGTCCAACTCCGCCGCGATGGCCTCCGCCTTCAACGCACTGATGTTTCCCAATAGCGCGAGGTCCACATCCGATTCCGGCTTGTGCGTACCTTTCGCCCGCGATCCGAAGAGCCGGACCTCCGATATCTCCGGATGAGCGCGAAAAACGCGCGCCAGCAGATCGGCCTCGCGCGGGTCAAGGGGAGGAGTTTTCATTTGCCGGATTTCGGTGCAAGGAAACTGTGGAGCGCCTTGAGGGCGGGCAGGTAACGCGCGGAGATTGCCACCGCCGTCGCCTCGAATACCGCGCAGTCGTAGGTATGGGAAAGGAGATTGCGGCTATCGATCATATCGATCCAAACCTGCCCGTCGGGCAGCACCTTTGCGGCGAAAGCGTCCTTTACCACCTGGCGCGGCGTGACCGGCGAGATGACAAGCCCCCCGGCCTCCAGGTAGTCTTTGATGGTCTTCCATGCCAGCTCCAGCGTGTACTCGAAGCGCTGGATAACCCCCTCCTTCTCCAGAATGGAAAGTCCCGTAATGTCCGTCGAGGCCTCGGCGAGCAAAGCCAATGCGCGGTCAAAATTCGCAAACCGTTGCTTCCAGCGGACATCCAAACTCATCGTGGTACCCTACCCGATGGATCGCAGGTCGAATAGCGGATTTGTTGGTTTGTGAAAATCCCGGCCAGCCGTCAGGAAACCCACTGCGCACCGCCGATGACGCGGACATTCAGCGTCATCTCAAAGTTCTGCGTGAGGACCGCGCGGGGCATATTGGGAGCGAATAACGCTGCCGCGGCCTTCGTCAGATCCGCGACGTGTTGCGTATTCGTCGCCGGTCCATTATCCAGCAGCGGGAAGGTATTCCGCAGATCCTCCCGTGCCGGCTCAATGTCCCCCTGCCAGAACTTTACCGGCGTTTTCCATGGGATGTGCGGGCCCTTGAATGCCAGCGGACTCTGCGCGGTGGCCAGTTCGATGGACCGGATTGGCAACGCGCACCCCAGGACATTCGTGTCCTGCCATATTCCATTGACCTTGATCGCCGTCGGTTCACCGCTCTCCGTCTGGCCGTCATCGGCCCCGCTGAGCACATCCTCCACCCCGCCGAAGGCAGTCACCAACTGCCCGACGATGATGATATCCCCACCCTGTACAAATGCCGGAAAACAACCCGGCAACCGCTTCAGACCCATTGTCTCCATCATACCATTCCTCCTTAATTGCGCCGCGCAGCCGTGGCCTGCCGCCAGCCATTTTATGTATTCACCTCAAGCCACATATTCCCCATCCACTTACCACCCTGGCGGAAAAAACCTTGCTTCGTCCACAAGTATTTTAGCCCCGCTGAAATCCCGGTACCGCTTTAAACTCCCCGCGCCCAGGGCGCCGGCTCGCGCAACTGATACAACATCTCACCCGCCTTCGGCACCATGAGGATGCCTTCGGACTCGCGGTTGGCGTAATCGGCGGGGTTGATCGTATCGGGATCGCGGTAGCCCATGTTGATGCGCTCGCAGACCTCGCGCGGGATGCGGGTGGCGAGCGTCACTCGGGCGCGGCAATGCTCGACACCGTTCTCGTAAGTGCCGATGCCGCGGACATGGGTGGAGTGGGCGATGACGCCCCATGGGTAATCTTTGAAGCGATCCCATTGCTTGAGGAAGTAATCGCGGCAATGATAGCCGATCTCCTCGATCAACCGGCCATGCGTGACGGATATCTCCGAGATATGCGGCGCGTAGATGATCAGTTCGCCGCCATCGGCCAGCACCGGCTCCAGCTTGTACATGCATTTGCCACCGGTCCAGAGCTCGTCGTACATCGTTGGCGCGCAGGAGAGGATGGTATCGTAAGGATGATCCTCGTAAGTGACATGCAGGCTGCGCGACAGCTCCGACGCCTCATCCCATGCGCCTTCCGGCGCTCCGGCAAATGCCCCGGCCAATTCGTGCCCGTGGACCACGAGGCAAAAACACAACTTGTCCAGGTTGACCATTTTGGCCGCGCGATCGACCACCTTGCGGACCGGCGTCCACTTATTGCCGATGATCATCGGATTGGTAATCACCGCGCCGAGCCAATGGAAGAAATTCAGGATTTCCGGCCCCGCCACGCCGGGAAAGAGATATTTGTTGCCGCCGGAGAAGCCGACCACCTCATGCGGAAACACCGGACCGACGATGATGACCTGGTCGTACTCGAAGATGCGCGCATTGATCTTCACCTCGACATCCATCGCAAAGAGCCCGCCGGAGAGCGCCGCGATCTCCTCCGCGGGAATCGAGCCGAGATTGCGCAGCGCCGCCGGATTGTCCCACTCGTGATTAAGCAACTGCACACTGCCGAATTCCCCGGTGCGTTCCGCCGTGGTAATCTCCAGCCGCCCGCAAATGGCTTCCTCGCTCATCGGCTGATGCGTGCCGAGCGCCACCATTACATCGAATGCCGCCGCCGACCCCGCAATCTGCCGGTGCAGCGCCCGAAAGAAAGGCCCCACCGGCGCCGTCCGCGTGGCATCCGGCACAATGACGAGCACCTTCCGCCCCGTGTACTCCTTCGAAGGACAAACACCGGCAACGAAATCCTGGATTTGCGCCGCGGTAATCGCAGCGCCGGAGGGAGCGAGAAGGGATTGTACCATGAAATCTTCAGGTCAATATAACCGCACATTCGCGCAGATAAACGCACATTTTTCCTGCGGCGCGGACGCGGTCCATAATACCCGTTCAAGCAATTATCCAGACTCGACTGTCCCAGAAACGGTTCCCTTTTGCGCTCTTTGTGATCTTTGCGGTTAGTTCCTGATGTTTAACCACAAAGATCGCAAAGAACGCAAAAAGCCGTGGTCCGGATAATTGCTCAATTTGGTATAAGTCCCATCCGTCCCATCAGATCGTCTGCGACAAAAACCCGCCATCCACCCGGATATCCGTCCCGGTCACAAACCCGCTCGCCGCCTGGCTCGCGAGAAAAATAGCCGCCCCCACCAATTCCGACGGCGCGCCGAACCGCCCCATCGGCGTGTGGCCCATGATCGATTTTGCGCGGGGAGTCGGAGTACCGTCCTCATTGAAGAGCAGCCGCCGGTTTTGCTCCGCCGGGAAAAACCCTGGCGTCAGCGTGTTCACCCGCACGCCGCGCGGCGCCCACTCGCGGGCGAGGAACTGGCTGAGGTTCAGTACCGCGGCCTTTGCGGCCGAGTACGCCACGACGCGGCTGACCGGCAGATGCGAGGCAACGCTGGCGATATTGATGATGCTCCCCTTCCCCCGCTCGCACATGGCGGGCCCGAATTCCTGCGCCGGCAGCAGCGCGCCGCCCACGAGGTTCATGTCAAAATTCGCGCGCCAGTCCGCCAGCGCAATTCTCTCGAAAGGCCGGTCCGCCGTCACCGTCACTGACGGGTCATTTCCACCCGCGGCACTGATCAGGATGCTGGGCCCGCCAAATGCCCCCACGATGGCCTTATGCGCCGCCGCAAGGCTGGCCGCGTCCAGCGCATCCGCGCTGAAGAACGCCGCCGTGCCGCCCGCCTCCTGGATGCGAGCAGCGCAAGCCTCGCCCCGCTCCTCGCTCCGCCCCAGGATGGCCACCTTCGCGCCCGCTGCGGCAAGCCCTTCCGCCAGCGCCCCACCCAGGACGCCGGTGCCACCGATCACGACGGCAATCTCTCCAGTCAAATCAAAGAGGCTGGCCATTTATGCTCCTGGCTTGGGGGTTGGCTCATTCGCCGTGATCTCGAGATCGATGCTCACATCGTCTCCCACCAGGCTCGTCCCCTCGATGGTCTTGCTCCACGTCAGCCCGTAATCGCTCCGTTTCAGGGACCCGGTGGCCTCCCAGCCGGTGGTGATCCCCCCCATCATTCCCGGGCCCTGGCCCAGGAAGGTCACATTCAGCGTCACCGGCCTGGTCACACCATGCAGCGAGAGGTCGCCGGTCATATCGGCCGTGTTGGAGCCAGTCAGGACCACTTTCGTGCTCTTGAAGGTCATGGTCGGAAATTTGTCGGCCTCAAAGAAATTCGAGCCGCGCAAGTCCTTGTCGCGCATCGCGTTGGCGGTATCGATGCTCTGGATGTCAATCGTAGCGTCCACGCTCGCGTTCTCGGGGTGGGCGGCATCGACATTGATCGTGCCGGCCACGGTCGTGAACCGGCCCGTCACGTTGGCAAAAAGGTGGCGAATCTTGAAGCCCACGGTCGAGTGGACAGGATCGATCTTGAGCGTATCTGCCCGCGCGGCGGCGCCGAGGGCGAGAACGACCAGGAAAGAGGCGATTTTGGATTTCATGGTCCGAACAACCTAGGCCGGTCGCTGAGCCGATGCCAAGGGGAATCCCGGGAAGCCGGGGCTACCCCTGATTCGGAACTCGTAAATACCCTGAGATTTGGCTTCCCAATCAGCCCCCAACGTGCTTATATTTTCCATAATCTAACCATGAAACATCTTCTTCCCGCCTTGTTTCTGTTGATCACCGCCGCCCCGCTCCTTGCCAATGATGATGGCGGCGATGGCGCTTATATCCCGAGCTATCCGGAACTGGTACGCGAAGGATACGCGCCGCGCGAGCATACTTACCAGTACCAGAACGAGGGCTACTACGTCGCCCTCAATACCGGCTTCCATATGGCGCCGAAGCCGACCCAGGCCTACTACGGTCGCGGTTACGTCATTTACTACGGTTACCAGATGACGCCGGTATTTTCCGGGCACGAGGACACCATCTACGCGTTTGGCCATCCGCTCACCTATTTCCGGCAGTTGCTCCCGCCGAATGTGGACGAGAGCAACATCAGCGACGTGGCCGTGGAAGTCCGCCATACGAGCTACTACCAGCCCGGCGATTACGTGGCGCAGCGCCACTATCGCTCCAATGAAATCACCACTGTGGAGGCGGTGAAACCGGCGGCCCGTCCCGCATTCAAGACTACGATTAATCCCACGATCACACCCTCCTCCAATACGCTGCCTGCGATTGGAGAAAAGCCTTCGCATTAACCTGCCGGCGTTGCGCTGAGCGGGCTGGCCGGGTGCGTCACAGCTCATTTTCCCTCGCCCCACGCCGCGCGGCACTCCCAGACCGCGCGGCGTTTTTCATTTGCGGCAGGGCTTCACGACGGGTACTTATCTCAGGCCCCGCCCAGACGACGAAAACCACCATGCCACGCCTCCATTCAGCGCCGTCCGGCCCGCCGTTCCACGGATGAAAAACAACTCGTTTGCCTGGAAGCGCAACCGGCTTTTCCGTTTTTTCTCCTCGGTCAAGCTGGCGATGCTGCTCATCGGCGTCCTGATCGTCGCCATCATCATCGGGACGATTTGCGAATCGACTTTCGATGCGCGCGTGGCGCGGGCCTACATCTATCAGGCGCTGTGGTTTGACTTCTGGCTGCTTGCGCTGGCGGCAAACCTGATCTGCTCCGCCCTCTCGCGGCTGCCATGGAGGCGCCATCATACGGGCTTTCTGCTGACGCACCTGGGCATTATCACGTTGCTCACCGGGGCGCTCATCGGCCGCACCTGGGGCGTGGAAGGGAGCATGACGATCTTCAAGGGCGACCCGCCCAACAATCTCCTGACCGTGGACCAGCATATCCTCCAGGTCATCGACGGGGATCAGAACTCGCAGGACATCCCGCTGGAGATGATCAACCGTCACCCCACGCCGGACAAGCCGTGGCCGCTGACGGTCACCCCCTCCGGCTGGACGGTGACCGCCATCGATTACTCGCCCGCGCTCGATGTCAACATGGTGCCCAAGCCCGTCGCCGCCAGTGGCGAGCCGGCAATTCATTTCTCCATCAAGACCGCCCGCATGGGGCAATCGCTCGACTCATGGCTGATGGCGGACGATCCCACCAATGGCGCCTTCCAGATGGGCCTCGCCACCATTGAATTCAAGCGCGGCACCGCCGCCGCCACGCCGCCTGCGCCCGGCGCGCAGCCCGCCGACTTGCAGGAAACCATCTTCGCCTTCGCCAATGCCGCCGCCGGGCAGGTCACCAAGGTAATCAAGGGCGGAAGCACCGGCGTGAAAGTCCTGCCGGTGGACACCTTTGCCGGGCAAAGCCCAAAGGTCATCATCGAGTCCGGATCCACGCAGCAGACTGTCGAGATCGCGCCAAACTTGAACAAGGATATCGCGATTGCCGGCACGCCCTTCACCGCCCATATCGATCAGTATTGGCCGGACTTCCGGATCAAGGACGGGAAACCGGAGAACGCCAGCCCGAACCCGAACAACCCGTGCGTCCTGCTGACCATCACCGGCCACGCCGTCCCGGTGCCGGAAGCCGCTGACGCCGACACCGCACCCGAAGCCGACGCCCCCAGCGCCCTGACAGCCGCGGGCGAGGCCGATGCCGGGGCGAAAAATCACCTGACCCTCTACGTCGCCGACGATGGCTCGCTCTCCTATGAGCTCGCGTCGCGCAAGATGGGCCTCTCCAGCGGCAAGCTACCGCTCAACGCCCCGCTCCCGACAGGCTGGGCGGACTGGACGCTGGTCGCGGATCAATACATCCCCATCGCCGAGGAGCGCTTCGACGCCCACCCTGCGCCGGCCGATTCGCGCGGCATGCATGCCGAGGGCATCCTCGTCCGCGCCGCGCGCGGCGATGCGAATGTGAAGCAATGGGTGCCGCTCGGCTGGCAGGTCTCCGTCCCGACCGAGCCGAAGCCGCTGCTCATCGGCTACGGCAACAAGCAAATCCCCCTCCCCATCGGGCTGGAGCTCAAGGACTTTCAAGTCGATTGGAATGAGGGCACCGATACCCCGGCAGGATTCAAGAGCACCCTCGATGTCGTGGACCGCGAGACCGGCAACGTTACCACCGGCCAATGCTGGATGAACCATCCGATGAGCGTCCCGGACAATTGGTGGAACACCTTCACCGGCCTCACCTACAAGCTCTCCCAAGCCTCCTGGAATCCGCAAAACCTCAACCAGAGCAGCATCCAGATCCTGCGCGACCCGGGCTGGTCGCTCAAGTGGATCGGCTCGCTCGTGATCGTCAGCGGCATCTTCAGCCTCTTTTACCTGAGGCCCTATCCTATGGATAAGAAAAAGAAGCGCACCCGCCGCAAGCCGGGTAGTGTTCAATCTGCGCGCATGAAAGCGGCGGAAGCTCAAAAAATACCGGTCGAATCATGAAATTCCGCAATCTCCTCCCCCTCCTCCTGCTCGCATTGGTCTCCATGGCCCATGCGGACCCGCTCGATTATCACCAATTCGGCATGCTCGCCATCCAGGACGCCGGGCGGCGGAAACCGGTGGATACGTTCGCCCGCGAGACCCTCCTGCGCATCTCCGGCGCCGCCTCCTACACCGGCACCGACGGACGCGTCTGGACCGCGCCGGATTTCCTCCTCTCCGCGCTCTTCGATACCCACGATTGGCGCACGGAGCCGCTGATCCTCATCCCGTATCACCCGCTCGCCGACAAGCTGGGGCTGGACCCGCAACGGAAACGCTTTTCGCTGGAGGAGCTCGGCACCGCGACGACACTGCCTTCGCTCATCCAGCAGGCCCAGCAATTGACCCAGCAGCAGAAGGAAGTGCCGCGCGATTTGAAAGAGGCCGAGTCGCTCGGCACCCGGATGGAAGCCTTTGGCCATCTGCTGGACAACTCGGCATTCACCATCGTCCCTCCGCCACAAGGCTCGACGACCGACCGCTGGACCGTGCCGACGCCGGAGAACGACGCCTACAACCAGGCGCCGTACAAGGCCGCCATGGATGAACTGAGCCTGATGGCCCAGGCATACAATACGGGCGATGGATTCGACTTCAGCGTGCATGCCGCCCGCCTGCGGAGCGCGATGCGCGACCTCAATCCCGCCGAGTATCCCACGGATTCGATGCTTCAGCTCGAGTACAATTACAATCACCTGCAACTGTTCATGTGGGCGGTGATGATCTACGCCGCGGCGTTCATCGTCCTGCTGATCGCCAATGCCACCAAGGGGAAATTCCTTGCCACCGCCGGCATCGCCCTCGCCATCGCCGGCGCCGTCGCGCAGGCCGGCGGCATCACCATGCGCTGCATCATCGCCGGGCGGCCGCCGGTCACGAACATGTTCGAATCCGTGGTCTGGGTCTCCTTCGGGGTCATGGCGTTCGCGTTCATTTTCCTGGCCCGCTACCGCGCCCTCACCTACCTGCTGGCGGCGCTGCCGGTGAGCCTGACCTGCCTGCTGCTGGTGCAGCAATTGCCCGTGGCCATGCCGGCCTCCATCGATCCGCTGGTGCCGGTGTTGCGCAGCAATTACTGGCTGACCATCCACGTGCTGACCATCACGCTCAGCTATGCCGCCTTCGCCCTCGCCATGGGGTTCGGCCACATCGTCCTCTACCGCTTCATCCGCAATCCGCTCAATGCCTCGGATGACACGACCCTCCATTTCTGGCTCTACCGCATCCTGCAGCTCGGCGTGATCCTGCTCGCCACCGGCACGATCCTCGGCGGCGTCTGGGCGAATTACAGTTGGGGCCGCTTCTGGGGCTGGGACCCGAAGGAGACATGGGCGCTCATTGCGCTGCTCTGCTACATCTTCGTCCTGCACGGACGCATCGTGGGATGGTGGAATCAATTTGGCCTGGCGCTTGCCAGCGTCGTCTGTTTCTGCGCCGTCGTGATGACATGGTACGGCGTGAACTTCATCCTCGGCAAAGGCCTGCACTCCTACGGCTTCGGCATCGGCGGCGAGAAATACGTCGCCGGTTTGGTCTGCGTCGATCTCGCCTACGTGGCCCTGGCCGCCATCCGCTACCGCCAGGCAGCCCCGCTGCTGGCCGCGATGGAAGCCGAAGAAGAGGAAGACCCGGAAGACGAGATGTCGCGGGTGTGAGGTGCGGCGACCTTGATGTGGATACGGGGGGACCCCGATTTTTAGCGGGTCAGGCTCTCCCCCCGCATGGCTCACCGCGCCATCGCTACAACAATGGCGCGAAGCGCTGTTTTTGTAGCGATGGGCCGGTCGCCCATGCGGGGGTGCGCGCGGTCGCTCACTTTGGTTCCTCCAGGACACCCAGCGCCGAGCCATCGTTGAATACATCCAAGATCGCACACTTCATAATGGTCGGGACGCCTGAGATCGTGCCAAAGAGCGTGGCATTGATGCTATCGGTTTCGATGCCGCCGAGGAAAACTCCATTCGACAACACGGTGCCCGAGAGATATCCACCCAATCCAGGGGCGTCGTATGCTGCGATGCTGGACGTCTGTCCGGGCTCCCAACTGACACCCGCGCGCGCCGGCGAAAGGACCGTTGCGATGGGATTTCCAACCCCCGTTAGCGCGTCGCTCCGGGGCGCGATCACGTAGCTCTGCGTGGTCTTATCGAAATAATAACGGAGGGAATTCGTAGCGGGGGCATTGGCAATGCCCAGAGTCCTGAGCACATTCGCAATGGTGACGGGCTTGATGGTCGTGGAGCCATTGGGGCCTGTCTCCTGAACGATGCTGCCGCTGATGTCGACCGCGTCGTTTGCCAGCTCGTCCGGTTCATTGGTGACGTCACGCTGCCGGATCTCCTCCAACTGGGCCGCATTGAGCACCCCGCTCGAATTCGATGCATTTCCAAAAACACGAAAATCATCGATGAGGCCATCCAACGGGCGGACTCCATTGACGAGGTAATTGCCGATCGCGAAAACATCCTCCTGGGTGACCGAACCGCTTCCCAGCGAGCCCGTGGACACTTGGGAAACCGGCAGCGACTGCGTTCCGTAATAGAAGGCGACATTGTTGATGGTTTTGGTGCCGTCATAGGTGACAGCCATGAAAACCCATTCGTTGGTTTCGCCGTAGGATGCGGGGGAGCTGGCAGTCCCACCGTTGACATACAGTGTCAGCACTGCGCGCTGGGCAAGGATAGCGATCCTGTTATCGTCAAAGACCCTCGCCAGATTCGTGATCGGGCTGGATACTTTGAACCAGCATTGGACTGTGAACGAAGTGAGAACGCCAAGGGTGTTGGGTGGAACGATCCCCGACCCGCCAAGGTATCCCTTCCCCATCCCGGTCGATGCCGTGTTGTCAAACGCCCTGTCCCCGGGCAGCCCCGAAACTCCCAAACCATCGGCGGAATGCAAATCCACCGCTGTCCCGCTCGCATTGAGAAATGTGAGCGGCGTTGAATTCAATCCGGTGCTCGCGGCAGTCGTGCCGGTCTCGTCAAATTTATATTGAAGAATGGGCGTCTGACCGGACGCCACAGTCGCGCCCACGCTGGCGAGAGCCAGAAAACCGAGGATTAAAATGGTTTTCATGATGTCTTGGGAGGCTGATGCACAGCGGGGGCCTTCGGACAGCCGTGACACAAGGAGCTAAACCCGCGGCCTGCCACAGGTACAGTTGAAAGTTGCCGGGAGGCCTGGTCCCCCTACCGCCCCTCGGCCACATCCGCATCGGGCACCAGGCAGCGGGCGGCGACGGCGCGGGCGATGTTGCCCACGACTCCGCCGGGGGCGGCTTTGCGCCGGTGGCGGGCGATCTGGGGCTGGGCTTCCTTCAGCTCCTCGTTGAGGCGCTCGACCATCCGCCGCAGGATTTCGTTGTCCTGCTGGAGCTGGGTATCGTCGTGGGCGTCGCGCAGGGCGGCTACTTTCAATTGGAGGTCCGTCCGCTCCCGCTTGAGCGCCTCGCGCTCCTCGGTCAGGGATGCAATCTTCTCGTGCAAGGTGGCGTGGCGGGTCTGCGTTTCTTTTAGCTCCTGCTCGAATTTATCGCGTTCGGTGCGGACCTCGACGTAATTGGCCAGGTCGTGATCCTCGCTGACCAGTGCCTGGATTTTATCCCGCTGGGTGACTGCCAGACCCAGCTCCGCGCGGACCTGGGAAAGCGCGGCCTTCATCTGGCAGGCCTCGGCGGCCGATTGCTCTGCCACGGCCTCCGCGGCGGCCAGGCTTTGCGTGGCGCGCTCAAGATCGGTGCGGGCCCGCCCGAGGATCTGCTCCATCTCCGCGCGCTCGCCGCGGGCCTGGTTCACCACCAGGTTCATCTCGGCGAGGGACTCCTGCTGCTGGGCAAGATTGAGGATCGCCTCGCTCCGCTCGCTCTTGACCAGCTCGAGCTGGCGGATGAGCTCCGCCCCCTCCATCTCGAGCTGCGCGAGGCGGTTGGCGGTTTGCTGGTAGTTGGTCTCGAATTCGTTGGCGCGTTTCTCAGCCGCCGCCCATTCGCCACGGGCGATATCGAGGTCGGGCTCGAGGGATTGGCGGCGCTGCCGCTCCTCGTCCAGTTGGGAGGCCAGCCAGTCGCACTCCGCCCGCAGGGCGCTGATGCGCTGGTCGCGTTCCACCAGCGCTACGGCCTGCTCGGCCGAGAGATGTTCGTTTTGCCAGAGGCGCTCCTGCGCGGACCAGAGGCCGGCATCGCTGGAGCTATGAGTCTGGGGAAGCTGGGCGGAGACCAGCTTCTCGTCTTCCGCGAGAATTTGGAGGGACACGGGGTCTGGGAGGGTTCGGCTGGGGGTTCGAGGGATGAATTGGAGGGAGTTACAGTGGGGACAATGAAAAGACACCCCGGCTCCACTCGCGTCAGCAACCAACGACTGCTGACAACCGAGGCACCTAAAATGAACGTCCCCCATGTCTGGCGAATAGAGCAAATTTTAGCCATTTTCACAAGGGGAATCGGACGCGGTTAAATCCTCCTTTTGCACTTTTTCCCTTGTTTCTCTCGCCGGGACAGGACTTTGCGTCGTAGAAAAATGCGATGCGCCTGGCCGTTTATCCCGGAAGCTTCGACCCGATTACCAATGGGCACGTGGATGTCATCGCCAGGGCGGCGAATCTTTTTGACGAGGTGATCGTCGCCGCCGCGACCAATGACGCAAAGAAAAGCCTCTTCAGCGTGGAGGAGCGCGTGGCGATGATGAAGGAGGTCACGGCGCGCTTCCTGAACGTCAAGGTGGTTGCCTTTGACGGGCTTCTGGTGGAGTTCGCCCGGCAGGTGGGGGCCGTGGCCGTCGTCCGCGGATTGCGCGCGATCTCGGATTTCGAGTTCGAGTTCCAGATGGCGCTGATGAATCGCAAGCTCGAGCCGACCATCGAGACTGTCTTCCTGACCCCGCGCGAGGAGTACACTTATCTATCCTCCCGCATCGTCAAGGAGATCGCCCGCCTGGGAGGCGCCGTGGAGGCCTTTGTCCCGCAGCCGGTCGTGGAGGCGCTGCGGAAAAAGTTGAGAATTGCCGCGTAAAGGGCAGAATAGGGCATCATCAAGGCTGGCGAATCGCGGGAATATCGTCCCGCGGCGCCCCCGGGGCGGCAAAGTCCCTGATTTTTTCACGTTATGAAAGTCCACATCAATCAAATCCCCGAGGAGGGGCTCCACATGGAGGGAGAGGATCCGGCGTCGATCCTCGAGCTGAACGATCCGCTGGTAAAACCACGCAGCGGGGTGCGCTGGTCGCTGGACATCGGCCTCTCGGACGGGGGGCTCTTCGCGACGGGGAAGCTGGCCGTGGACCTGAACCTGGAATGTGCCTCGTGCGGCGAAAAATTCACCTTCCCGCTGCGGGTAAACGATTTTGCCATGCAGATGGAATTGCATGGTCCTGAAACCGTGGACTTGACGGATCAGGTACGCGAAGATATTTTGCTCGCCCTTCCGCCCTACCCGCACTGCGATTGGAACGGGCAAAATGTCTGCAAAGGCGCCGTGCGGAAGACCACAGAAGCCACTGAAAACCCGGGAGATACACACACCTGGGACGAACTCGACAAACTCAAATTTAAGTCCAACTAATCATGGGAGTCCCAAAACGCAAAACCTCGAAGATGCGCCTGCGTACCCGCAAGGCCGCCAACCGCTTTCACGCCGCCCAATTGGGCAAATGCACGCAGTGCGGGAGCCGCATCCCGGCCCATACCGCCTGCCCCTCATGCGGGTACTACCGTGGCCGGCAGGTGCTGACCATCGAAGCCGCCTAGGAACCTGTTGGCCAGTTCATTACCGCGCGTCACGGAGCCCCGTGCCGCGTCTGTCTGCTTGCATTGCTCGCCCGGGAGAAGGCATAACGCTGCCTTGATTACCCGATGAAGATCGCTCTCGACGCCATGGGTGGGGATTTCGCACCCAGGAACATCATCGCCGGCGCCGTGCTGGCGCTGCGCGAAAATCCGCTCATTACCAAACTCTTCCTCGTCGGCGATACGGAGAAGATCAAGGCCGAGCTGGCCACCCATCGATTCAGCGATCCGCGCATCGAGATCGTCCACGCCTCCCAGGTGGTGGAGATGAGCGATGCCGCGGTTGAATCCGTCCGCCGGAAAAAGGATTCCTCGGTCAGCCGCGCAGTCGATCTCGTCAAGAACGGCGATGCCGATGCCATCGTGAGTGCCGGCCATACGGGCGCCGCGGTCGCGGCCACGACCATCAAGCTCCGCACCCTTCCCGGCGTCGAGCGCCCGGGCATTGCCTCCGTCATCCCGACGGAGAGCAACGTTTTCGTCCTGATCGATGCGGGGGCGAATATTGACGCCCGGCCCATGCACCTGCTCCAATATGCGATCATGGGCTCGGTTTATTCCAAGCACGTCCTCAAGTACCCGAATCCCGCCATCGGCCTCATGTCGATCGGCGACGAGGATGTGAAGGGGAGCGATTTCACCAAGGACGTCTTCAAGCTCCTCAAGGAGAGCAAGCTCAATTTCCGCGGCAACGTGGAGGGGCACGATCTTTTCAAGAACCCGGTCGAGGTGGTGTTGTGCGACGGTTTTGTCGGCAATGTCGTCCTCAAGACCTGCGAGGCCATCGCCGACGCCATTTTTGACTGGCTCAAGCATGAGCTGAAAAAGAGCCCGGTCCGCATGGCCGGCGCGTTCATCGCCAAGGGAGCCTTCAAGACGATCAAGAAAAAGACGAATTACGAGGAATACGGCGGAAGCCCCCTCCTGGGAGTCAACGGCATCTGCATTATCGCCCATGGGTCCAGCACGCCCAAGGCGATCAAGAATGCCATCCGGGTTGCGGCAGAAAGCATTCAGCAGCAGATTAATCCGCATATCGTGGAGGAAATCAAAAAATACCATGACGCGATCGCAGCCTCGAAGCCCCCGGCTTCAGAAGCCTAAAAGGACCGTATCGATCATCGGCACCGGCTCCTACGTCCCGGAGCGTGTCCTGACCAACGCGGAACTCGAACGGATGGTGGAAACCTCCGACGAATGGATCGTCTCGCGAACCGGGATCAAGGAGCGGCGGGTGGCCGCGGCGGATGAATTCACCAGCGACATGGCGTCGAAGGCCGCGCTGCGGGCCATCGAACAGGCCGGCATCGATCCGCTGGAGATCGATCTCATCATCGTGGCGACGGTGACCCCAGACATGTTCTTCCCATCCACCGCCTGTTTCGTGCAGCAGAAGATCGGGGCGAAAAAGGCGGCGTGTTTCGATGTATCGGCCGCCTGCTCCGGGTTTCTGTACGCGATCGAGATTGCGCAGCAATTCATCACCAGCTCGACCTACAACACCGTGCTGGTCATCGGCGCGGACAAGCTTTCCTCCATCGTCGACTGGACGGACCGCAACACCTGCGTCCTCTTCGGCGACGGCGCGGGCGCGGCGATCCTGCGGAACCGGGCCGGCTCGCACGGCGTGGTGCATACCTATATGGGCAGCGACGGCGGCCTTGCCGAGGTGCTCCACATGCCCGGCGGCGGCTCCCGCTTCCCGAGCACCCCGGAGACGCTCGCGCAAAAGCTCAACACCATCAAGATGAACGGCAAGGAGACGTACAAATACGCCGTTACCGCCCTGCTAACCGCCGCCAATACCGCGCTGGAGGGCGCAGGCCTGAAGGCGGACGACCTCGCATGCATCATCCCGCACCAGGCCAACCTTCGCATCATCGAGGCCGTGGCCGGCAGGATGAATGTTCCGATTGAGCGGTTTATGGTGAACCTCGACCGTTTCGGCAACACCAGCGCCGCCGCCGTCGCCATCGCGCTGGACGAGGCCAACCGCACCGAGCGGATGAAGCTGGGCGATTATGTGCTGCTGATCGTCTTTGGCGGCGGCCTGACTTGGGCGAGCTCGGTCGTGCAGTGGTAGTCTCGAGGAGCGTTATTTTCACGGTTTCACCGAAAGTCCCGCCGCTTTCCCCAATTTCCGCTGTCTCTTGTCGAACGACAGTAGAATTTTCGCCCCGCATTCCAGCGCCACACCAACGTGGAGCAGATCAATCGTCCGCTGGCCTTCCGTGGCGGCGTGGTTTTGGCTGAGTTGATCCGCACGCCGTAGAGCGTCGGTCCATTCAATCGGTGTATGCAATAGCAACCCGTCGCGCAAATCCTCCTCGATTTGCCGGAATGCCGTCTCGCATTCCGCCTTCGTCATTTCCCCGGCTGCAGTCGCATTTCGGAGCGCATTGCGCACTTCCACTCGATGCAACGGAGTAAAGGCGAGCGTAAGGGAGTTCCTGCTCAGATAAGCGATTGCCGCCTGGTGACAGGCATCCGCGCGGTATATCGAAACCAGGAACGAGGAATCCGCGTAGGCGTCCGCGTCCATCGCGTCAATCTCTCAGCCGCGACCAAAGTGCATCGGTCTGGTCGACCGAGAGTTGCCTGCCCAGCGGTTCCCGCGTCAACGCGCGCGACTTCCAGTCCGCCCCGAGGGCCTTCGGCCTCAAAGCAGGCGTCAGCGTCGCGAACACCGCGCCGTTGCGGGTAATCGCCACCTTCTCCCCATCCTCGATCCATTTAGCCACATCGGCGAAGTGGTTTCGCAAGTCTCGCACGGTCGCGGTCTTCATCGTGATACAATTGTGTATCACCCACGTCCCCGTGTCAACCGGGATTGTTCTGAATTGCCCTTTGACATGCCTCCCGCCACTGGGAGAATACTCGCTACCATTTCCCTGCATGCTGACCGATACCCACGCCCACCTCGATTACCCGGAGTTCCAGCCGGATTTTGCCGAGGTGCTGCGCCGGGCGGAGGAAGCCGGCGTCACCCGGCTGATCAGCATCGGCACCTCTCTCGCGAGCAGCCGCCGCGCGCTCGCCATCGCGGAGTCTGACCCGCGCGTCTACGCGGTCGCCGGGGTGCATCCCACTTCCGTGGGCGATGCGCCCGAGGATGTCACGGAGGGCCTGCACGCGCTCGCGCGGCATCCGCGCGTGGTGGCAATCGGCGAAGCGGGCCTCGATTATCACCGGCTGCCGAGCCAAACCGGGGAGCCGGCGGCCATGTCCGACGATGCATACAAGAAGGCGCAGGAGCGCCTCTTCCGCCAGCAACTGGAAGTGGCGGCAAAGCTGGGCCTTAACCTGGTGGTCCATCAGCGCGATGCCTGGGAGGATACGCTGCGAATCCTCAAAGATTACACCGGCCGCGTGCGCGGGGTGTTCCATTGCTTTGGCGGCTCGCTTGAACAGGCGCAGTCCGTGATCCGTCTGGGCCACATGATCTCCTTCACCGGCATCGTCACTTTTAAAAACGCCCCGCTCGTGCACGACTGTGCCAGCCGCATTGGCGCGGACGAGTTCATGGTGGAGACGGATTGCCCCTACCTCGCGCCGGTGCCGCACCGGGGGAAGCGGTGCGAGCCGGCCTACACCCGCCTGGTGGCGGAGCGCATCGCCACCCTGCGAGAGGCGACGCTGGAGCAGGTCGCCGCGTACACGACGGACAATGCGAACCTATTCTTCCGTTTTAACAGGACACCCTCGGCTCAGCATAACCGGGCGGAATGAAAATTGTCTGCAACTGGGATTAATTCGGCGTGTTTATATGAACTGCATAAGAGGGTCTGGATCCTATGATACAAGAGAAGTTTCCTCTTGACGCACAGTGACCCAGCCCAAATATATGCGCGTGGCCAACATCCACAAAACAACCAACTAAATGAAAATTAAGACAGTTAAATCCACCCTTCTAATCACTACTATTTGCGCGTCGTTCATGGCTCTGCCAGTCGTCACGCAGACCGCCTTTGCGCAGGATGCCTCGGCTTCTGCGTCCCCTGCCAAGGTTTCCACCCACGCCTCCGGTTCGCTTACCGCAATCGATACCGCGGGCAAGACGGTCACCATCACCAGCAAAGCCGGTGGTGCAAAGACTTACAGCGTGACGGATTCGACCAAAATCACCGGGGCCGATGGCGCCGCGGCGACTCTGGCAGACCTCAAGACTGGCGAGCATGTGCGCGCTACATTCAAGACCGGCGACGACGGGACGACCCTCGAGCTCGTAACCTTGAAGGTAGGCGGCGGCAAGCACGCGAAAGCTGGCAATTAAGTATCTGTGAGGAGCCCATTCCGTACAAAAGCGGAATGGGTTCCCTTCACTTAGAAGTTAGATAGTGAAATAGGGTTGGTTCCGAGGGAGTAAGTAGTTTACCGGACTTGTCGGTTGAAAAGGTTGTTTTAACCGAAAAAGGGGCAGAAGGATTTCAAGAAAGATCTGCACTGAGCCGTGCGATACGTAATCGTGATTGAAAAGGGCGCCATCAGCTTTGGAGCTTATGTTCCAGACCTGCCAGGGTGCGTGGTGGCGGCGGAGACGCGGGAGGTGGCGGTGCGCTCGATCCGGGAATCCATCGAGGTTCACCTGGAAGAGATGCGGGAGGAAGGCATCGCGGTGCCCGAGCCGGCATCGAGCGCAGAGTACTTTGAGGTCTCGATGGCCTGAGCCGCGCCCAATTTTCCGCCATCGGCGGGTGGATGTTGCCAAGAAAGGGGTTTTGCAGTATTCCCGACACTCCCAATTTTTCTCCCTTATGGAAGTACCTAAAGTTCTCGTTGCCGATCCTGTTTCCGAGCGCGGTGTGACCGAGCTGCGCGGAGGCGGGGAACTGGATGTGACCGTCAAAACCGGATTGAAGGAGCCCGAGCTCCTCGAAATCATCGGCGAATACTCCGCGCTCGTCGTCCGCAGCCAGACGAAAGCGACCGCCAAATTGATCAACGCCGCCACGAAGCTGAAGGTCATCGGCCGTGCCGGCGTCGGCGTGGATAATGTGGATGTCGATGCGGCAACCAAGCGAGGCGTGATCGTGATGAATACGCCGGGCGGGAACACGATCTCCACGGCGGAGCACACATTCTCTCTCCTCATGTCGCTCGCGCGAAAGATCCCGCAGGCCCATGCGTCGATCAAGGCGGGGAAATGGGACCGGAAAAGCTTTGAAGGCGTCGAGCTGTACGACAAGACGCTCGGCATCCTCGGCATGGGGCGCATCGGGACCGAGGTGGCGCGGCGCGCGATGGCATTCGGGATGCGCGTGCTGGCTTACGATCCGTATCTCTCGGCCAGCCGGGCGCGTTCGCTGCAGGTGGAGCTCGTGGAGGACCTGGAGGATATCCTGCCGCGCGCGGATTTCATCACGATGCACATGCCGGCCACGCCGGAGACGCATCACATGCTGAATGCGGCGCGCCTTGCGAAGGCTAAAAAGGGCGTCCGGATCATCAATTGCGCCCGCGGCGGCCTGGTGGAGGAAGCGGCGCTTCTGGAGGCCCTCAAGAGCGGCCACGTGGGCGGCGCGGCGCTGGACGTGTACGAGGTCGAGCCGCCGCCGGCGGACTTCCCGTTGCGCGATCTGCCCAATGTCGTGCTGACGCCGCACCTTGGCGCATCGACGGCGGAGGCGCAGGAGAATGTGGGCATCGAGATCGCCCAGGCCATCCGCGCGGCTCTGCTCCACGGCGAGATCCGCAACGCGGTGAACATGCCGACCATCGATGCGAAGACGCTCGAGATCATCGGACCATACCTGCTGCTGGGCGAGAAGCTCGGCCGTTTGCTCTCGCAGATCGCCCCGAAACGCTGCGAGCGGCTGAACATCAATTACTCCGGCAAGGTCGCCGAGGTGGACACCGCCGCCGTCACGCGTGCCGTACTGAAAGGCTACCTGCTGGCCTCCTCCGGCGCGGAGGTCAACAACGTCAACGCCCCAGCCATGGCCGCGAACCTTGGCATCAGCGTTACCGAGTCCCGCCTCAGCACGCCCGGCGATTTCACGGATCTCATCGAGCTCTCTGCCGGATGCGATGGCGACTCCGCCTCCGTCGCCGGCACTTATTTCGGCACGACTGCCCGCGTGGTGAAGATCAACAACCGCCACGTGGAAGCCCGCCCGGAGGGCGTGCTCCTGCTGCTGGAAAACCGCGACCGTCCCGGCATCGTCGGCATGCTCGGCAGTGTGCTCGGCGCGAATAATGTCAACATCGCCGGCATGTCCCTGAGCCGCAATGAAGTCGGCGGCGAAGCCATCACCGTGCTGAACCTTGACACCCCGCCCAGCCCGGAGCTCCTTCAGAAATTGCTCGCCGAGGCGGACATCCGCTCCGCGAACGTGATCCAACTGTGAAGCTGACCGCCGATTCCCGGCCCGAACCCGCTCGTGGCGAGACGCTGGTGAGATTTTTCACCCGCGCGGAAAAGGACTCCATCCCCTCCCCCGTCCCGGAGGCGGAATGGAACGCGGCGGCAAACAGCGCCCTCATGCTCCATCACGAGGGCCTGCTCTGCGTGGGCCTGGGCGACAGCGCAAAGCTGACGGAGCAAACCCTCCGCGCCGCCGCGGGAACCGCCGTACGGACCCTGCGCAAGGCTGGTCGGCGCATGGCGGCGCTGGACCTGCGCGGTTATGCCCGGTGGATAGCCGCGGCCGCAGAGGGAGCCGTGATGGGCGAGTATGCATTCGCCGATTTTAAAAAAGCGAAAGGCGAACCGATGTCCGGCCTGCGGCTCATCGTGAAAGAGGCCGATCTCCCGAAAGCCCGCAAGCAGGCGCGCCGGGGCGAGATCACCGGCGCCGCCGCCAATCTCGCTCGCCAGGTCGGTAATCAACCCGGCAATCTCCTCTACCCCGAGACGCTGGCCGCCGAGTGCCGGCGCGTTGCGAAGCGCGAGCACCTCAAGATAACCGTGCTCGACGAGAAACAACTCGCGAAAGGCGGTTTCGGCGGATTGATCGCCGTCGGCGCCGGCAGCAAGCGACCGCCGCGGCTGATCGTGCTGCGCCATGACGGCGGCATCCCGGGCGAGCGGCCCATCGCGCTCGTAGGCAAGGCGATCACCTTCGACACCGGCGGCATATCCATCAAGTCGGCCGACAGGATGGAGGATATGATTTTTGACAAATGCGGCGGGATGGCCGTGCTGGGAGCGATGGCGGGCATCGCGCGCCTCAAGCTAAAGCGCAACGTGGTGGGCATCATTGCCTCCGCGGAGAACATGCCCTCCGCGACCGCTTATCGCCCTGGCGATATCGTGAAAACCTACGACGGCACCTTCGTGGAAGTGATCAATACCGACGCCGAGGGGCGGATGGTGCTGGCGGACGCCATCGCCTACGCGCGGAAGGACTGCAAGGCCTCCGCCATGATCGACCTCGCCACATTGACCGGCGCCTGCGTCGTGGCGCTGGGCGATTATGCCGCAGGCCTCTGGAGCACCTCCGAGAAATTGCAGGCCGGCCTGCTCGCCGCATCCACTAAAACCGGCGAGCGCCTCTGGCCGATGCCGCTTTACGACGAGTATACCGAGCAAATCCGCAGCGAGGTGGCCGCGCTCAAGAATACCGGCGGACGCCCCGGTGGCGCATGCACGGCTGCGGCATTCCTCAAGGCATTCGCAAGGGATACGCCATGGGCGCACCTCGATATCGCAGCCGTCGCGAACACCACCAAGCCGCGTCCGGAGATGAGCCGCGGGGCGACCGGTTTCGGCGCGCGCCTGCTTATTGAGTTGGTGGATGGATGGCGAATTGACTAAGCGCCGGCGAGGTCTGGACGCCATGGGTGCCGTCGGGATGGAAATCACCATCGCCCGCGTTCTCGACAAAAGCCGCCAATCCAACCACCGGGAATAATTTTTCCGAAGGAGCGCATTCCGCGCGGTTGAGTAACAACTCCTTCAACCTGCCTTTCGACGGCAGCACTCCGGAGGCAGGACGATCATTGGCGGGTAGCGCACACAATTGCGCTGACCGATGGCAATGGAAGTTGATTGCGGCATGTAACTCGAATATCTCGGCGAGCGAGACGACTCGGAATATTCACAACGGAAAACCAGGGGACGCGATGACAGATACCTTGTAACAACATGGCGACGGATTCGTGACGGGAAAAGTTACAATCAAGAGATTGCAGAGCGCCCTAAACATTTTATCCACTGTGTTCCACGCTGTTTCACAGTGGTGCCGTTGGATACTTTGGCCGGCTTGATCACCAGGGTTTCTCAACATCGTGCAAGGGCTTTGCCTGCATATGAATTGTAACAAAGCGGCGACAATAAAGGTATGTGAAAAGTTACAATCGGTTGGTTGCCCAAGGGAGTAATTAATTTATCTACTGCACCCACGTCAGCACAAGGTCGGACGTAAATCAACGATTCAGCCCCTAACTTACAACTATCATAATTATGCGCACTTCATCCATTCGCCGAACCCACGGAGGCTTGCTCTCCGCCTTTGTCCTTGGCTGCCTCCTGAGCGGCACCTTCATGGTCACCGCCGCCAGGGCCCAGGTCACCACCGTCTTCTACATCCTCCTGGAGAACCGCTGTTGGACCTCCGGCACCGACATCAGCTACAGCAACGTCATCAAGGGCAACGCCGCCTGCCCGTATCTCAATAGCCTTGTGACGGCTAGCAACACCAACTCTGCCCAGGTTTCTTACGCCACGGCGTACCACAATGTTCTTACCAACGCCACCGGCGACGCCGTGTCCATGATCGGAACCACCGCAACCAACGGCTTCGGTATCGGCGGCAGCGTCCACCCCTCGGAGCCCAACTACGTGTTCATGGAAGCCGGCTCGAACCTGAGTAAATACGACGACAACGATCCGTACGGCTCGACCAACAGCGTCGCCCAGATCGCCAACTTCCTGGCCAAGTACCCGCAATACTCCGGCGAGAACCTCTGTGCTCTGTTGCAGAACAACGGCATCTCCTGGCGTGCGTACGTGGAAGGCACCTGCCTTGAGAACAACAGCGGCCAGGACTACGACAGCGCCTTGACCGGCAACCTGACCAACACCGTTGCTCCTCCCGGCGTCCGCACCATGCCGCTCGTCAGCTTCAGTGGCAGTAACAGCTCCTACACCAATGAGTACAACGGCTCGCACCAGTGGAACTTCGCCGTAAAGCACACCGGCTCGCTCTTCTTCCCGGCCACCAACGGCAGTACGGTCACTACTCCGAACACCTCCTCCACCAACATCGAGATTTCGCACTATGCTCCGCTCGAGCAGTTGAGCTCCGACCTGGCCAATAATACGGTCGCGGCTTACAACGTCATCACCCCCGACCAATACAACGACGGTCACACCGCGCTGAGCGGCACTTTCGTCTACAATGGTGTTGGCGGCTATGCGGGCGGCAGCGATCTGGCTCGTCTCGCGCAGATGGATAACTTCTGCTCGATCGTGGTCCCGGAGATCCAGGCCTCGGCGAACTATCAGGCCGGCCACACCGCCATCGTCATCTGGACCGATGAAACCGAGGGCAGCCCGCAGGACGACTACTATCACACCCTGACGGAGATCGTGATCTCCCCGCTCTGCAAAGGCAATGCCTACGCCGGCACCCTGAACTACACCCACTCCTCGGACGTTGCCACCATGCAGGAAATCTTCGGTGTGGTTGCCAATACCCCCACGGGCTACCTGAATGACGCGGCCAACTTCTCGAATGCGACCACCGGCACGCCGGTTAACTACGACGGCACTCACGGCTTTGCGGGTCAGACCGCGGTCGGCCAGCCCTTCCCGGGCTTCGGCACGGGCACTGCCCAGGATCTGTCGGACCTGTTCACCCCCGGCACCATCCCGAGCGGTCTTCCGGGCCTGAGCCTGACGGCGAGCGGTTATGCATTCAACCGCCATACCAACGTCTACACCCAGACGGTCACGGTGACGAACGTCCTCTCCCAGCCCATTACGGGCTCGATCTACCTGGTGTTGGCCAATCTCAACACCACTCTCAATAACTCCGCAGGTACCACGGTCAACAACGCCCCGGGCAGCCCTTATGTCACGGTCTCCGCGGGTGGCCTTGCCGCCGGCGCTTCCACGACGGTCAGCCTGCAGTTCGCTCCTCCGTCCAGCGGCCCCATCTCCGACCAGATGGACTCCCTGATTACCACCAACCAGCCGTAAGCGCCGCCAATACCAACCCAAGCATAAACCTAATCCTCACTTACCCATGAAACTGACACCCATCCTTCTCGCCTGTGGCGTTGCGGCGCTCGCCTTCACGGCGACTCCCGCGGCCAGGGCGACCTCGCTGAGCTATTACGTCACCATCAATACCACCTCGCTCCTCGGCAACTCCGACGCGCCCTTCTCGCTGGATCTCCAGCTCGCGCAAGGTTCGGGCAACGTCACCAATAGCGTGACGCTCTCGAACTTCAGCATCAGTGGCGGCACGTTTGCCGGTTCGTCCAATTATACGGACGGTTCCGAGAGCGGTTCTCTGGGCAGCACGCTCACGCTGACCAACGCCGACTTGAACAATGAATTCGCCGAGGCGTTCTCCACCGGAGTTACCTCCATCGCGTTCAAGGTTACTGAAACCGAGAACAGTGAAGAGGTCACCTCCGGCACCCCGGTGCCCGATCAGTTCAACGTCTTCCTGGACGATAACAACACCTCCTCGGGTTTCGTCCCAAGCACTGCTCCCGATGGCAGCGACGCAATCCTCGAGTCGGCGCTGTTCGAGAACGCAACTCTATCGTCTGTGAAGACCTATTCCACCACGTCGCCGGACGCCGGTGTCGTCACGACCACTGCCGTACCCGAGCCCAGCTCGATCGGCATGCTGGCCATGGCCGCCGTCGGTACTGTGGGCTTTGCGGTCCGCCGCTTCCGCCGCGCCTAAACCGGCGCTGCTGCCTGGCAAGCCTCGCAGCAACAACAGAAAGTCAACCACCGCGGGGCCATCTTTCGGGATGGCCCTGCGGAATTTTTTTTCACTTACTCACCCACTTCCATCCTCCCAGTACACCGTCACGTACGACCGGTCTCACAAACTAAAGACCGTCTTCCGTTCCACCTCTACTTAGCTTGGTCATATGAAAGTCAAAGGACTCTTCTCCACTCTCCTGCCAGCAGCCTGCGCACTCTTTACAGCCATTAATTCCGCGCACGCGCAGAAACCCACTTTTCAGCTCGGTTATGACATTACCGTGCTCGTCGCAAATTCCCCGGTATACCATCCGCAGATCGTCGATCCGCACATGCTCGATGGCTGGGGCATCGCACTGCGCCCGCCCGGAGCAGGCGGCCACATCTGGATTGCCAATGCCGCCACCGGCACTGTCTCGGAGTTTATTGGTGATGTCCGGGGCATCCCTCTGCACCAGGATGGGCTGAAGTTCGTGCAACTCGATCAGCCGCAGTGGACCGACCACGGTTATGCCTTCGTCACCGGCCAGGTCTACAATGCCGCAAGCGATCTGCCCGGACAGCCAGTCGAATTTCCCGTCTCCGGCCCGGCCCAGAACCTGAAGGGGGCGAAGCCGGTGCGAATCAACGCCGGTTACCACGGCTCCGCGAAGTTTGTCTTCGTGACCGAGGATGGCTGCATCAATGCATGGAGTTCCAACACCGCGGTCGCGATGGACGCCGCGCCACTGGAGATTAATTACTCAAAGACCGCGCACTATATGCCGCACCGTGTGAACTGCGTCTTTACCGGCGTGGCGATGACCTGCAATCCCGCGAACTCCGATGCGTACAGGAAGGCCGGAGGCAATCGCCTCTTCGTGGCGGACATCCGGAATAATGAGATCGAGGTCTATGATAACCAATGGCATAACATCACCAGTTCCTTCCATTTTCAGAAGCCGGCCAGCGTCGGCTACCTGAGTCCGTTCAACATCATGGATCTGGGCGGCCACCTTTTCGTGGCTTACGCCGCGTTTGATCCCGCCAGCGACGAGGGCCAGGAGCAACTCGCGGGCGGCGGCCTCGGCCACGTAGTGGAGTACAATGAGGACGGCACGCTGGTGAAAGATTTCGACGCCGACCACGACTGCCTCAATCTCCCGTGGGGCATGGCCATCGCCCCAGCCGACTTCGGAGAATACTCCAATGACCTTCTCGTGGCGAACTTCGGCGAAGGCACCGTAGCCGCATTCGATATGAAGACCGGGGACTTCAAGGGGTACCTCCGCGACCAGGACACGCACATCATCTCCATCGATGGCATCTGGAGTCTGGCATTCGGCAACGGCGTATCTCTCGGCGGCGCCAATTCCCTGTATTACACCTCCGGCCCCAACGCAGAGCAGGATGGTGAGTTTGGCCGGATCAATGCGGGCGAAGTTGCGGCGATCAACATGCCGCCGCCCCGCTCCGCCCCCAAGCGCTAACCCTACAGGACCGGTAAAATGGACGAATGCACCTGTCGGTCCGCCAAATTGTGACAAATTTGTTATTGCGAATGAGTCTCAATTGCATTTGGCTCTCCGCCATGAATTTTCCCAAAACCCTTTTCGCCGCTCTTTTCCCATTGCTTGCCGCCATCCCCGTGATGGCCGGGGATACCTCCGTCATTACCGGCCCCGCGGTCGCCACCACACCCGATACCCGCTATGGCCCATTCGATCTGTTCGATCACCGCACCAATTACGGTGAGGGCGTATTCCCGGAGCCCTTCCTGGTCGATGACTCGGACCTGGAGCAGGGAGAGTTCCGGCTCGATTGGCTCCATACCGCCGGCGGCGACGCCCACACGGACCTGTTTACCGGCGAGATCGAGCATGGCTTCGGCCAGGTGACCCTCGAGTTGGAGGTGCCGGTGGAGCGCGATTACCTCGGCGGAAAAAAAGTCAGCGGCTTCGACAACATCAATCCCGGCATCCGCGCCCCGTTTTATGAGTACGTCTCCCCCAGCGGCTTCATCAACACCACATTTGGAACGGCCCTGGAGGTCGGCGTCCCGACCAATTCAGCAGTCAGCCGCAATACGGAAGTGGTGCCAAAGCTGTTCAATGACATCGCGGTCGGGGATCATTTCACCCTGCAATCCATCTTCGGCTACTCGATGCTCTATGGACCGAAGGGCGACGGCGAGCAGGGCGGCTTGAACACGTTCGAGTACGGCTTCGTTCTCGGCTACACGATCCCGCACAGCGAAGTGGCGATCCCGCACGTGCAGCAGGTCATCCCGGTCTTCGAAGTGCAGGGCTACAAGGGACTCGACGATGGCGAGGCCTCCTCGAATGAAGTCCTGGGCAACGCGGCAGTGCGATTCAACCTCGACAGCATCGGCGCCATCCAGCCGCGGCTTGGCGTCGGGTTTGTTTTCCCCATGGATAACGCCGCCCGCACGATCGAGCATTGGGGAATTTACACGAGTCTCGTATTCGAGTTCTAGAAGCCGGCCGATGAATGAAAAAAACGAACCAACAGCCGGATTGAAGCGGCGGGATTTCCTGCTGCTCGGCGCCGCGGCCGCCGCTTGTGCCGGCTGCCAGGGGATGGGCGGCTCAGGCCCGGGGCCGCACACCGGCGCAGTGCAGACGATAGACGCGGGTCCGGCGTTGAGTTATGCGGCGGACGGCGTTTACTCAAACTTCCGCGCCCTCGGTTTCTTCATCGTCCGGCGCGGGGAGAAACTGGAGGTGCTCTCATCCACCTGCACGCATCGCCGTTGCAAATTGAATGTGGACAGCGACAACAGCTTCTACTGCCATTGCCACGGGTCGACGTTCGACCCGGATGGCAGGGTGACGGACGGGCCCGCGACGCGGAATTTGCCGGTCTTCCGGACGCTCACGGACGCCTCCGGGCATTTGCTCGTGCAGGCGGGCGTTTAGCGCGAGTTTTTCCTTGTGCCAGTGGGTTTACTCGCTACTCTGCTGGTCCCTTCCATGCGCGAGTGACGGGTAGTCGACGCGCCGCGCATGCCGTATCGGTCGGGCTGCCTTCTTAAACGCGGAGGCAGCCTGCCGGCTCCGCTTTCAGGGCGAGCCGCTAATCTTCCTGCGAAGCGTGATGCTCGTTCCAGCGCACCGCCGCGCTCAGCAGTTCCGTCGCGCCGGTGATGCCGAGTTTTTCGCGGATATTGCCGCAATGGACCTGAACGGTCTTGATGCTGATGCCGAGGGTTTCCGCGATCTGCCGGGTCGGATTTCCGAGGCCGAGGAAGCGGAAGATTTCCATCTCCCGGTCGCTCAGCAGGGCCAGGTCCACACTCTCCGCGGGGACTGCGCCCTCCTGCTCGGCGGATTGCTCGCTGATGTAGGTGGTGCCGTTAAGGACATCGCGGATCGCATTGCAAATCTTGCGCGTTGTCTCGCGCTTGACGACGTAGCCGGTGGCGCCCGCGCGCAGCGCACGGCGGGCGTACAGGGGCGAGTCGTGCATGGAGAGCACAATGATCTCGATGCGTGGGGCGTGCTGCTTGATCTCCGTGATGAGGTCAAAGCCCGAGCAATCCTTGAGCGAAATATCGACAATGGCCACATCGGGCCGTTTCTTGTCGATGGCATCCAGGCACCCCTCACGGCCCTCGGATTGCCCGCAAACCATCAGGTCCGGCTGCTGGTTGATCACATTCGCCAGCCACTCTCGGACGAGCGGATGGTCATCCACGAGGAAGACGCGGCGGCGGGTGCGGGTGGATGGGCGTTCGGCGAGCGCGGTCATGGATTCAAATTTACGGCCGCACCATCTGGAAAAGTACAGGCAAGGACGGCTCCCGGATTGCCTGCCTCCAGAGTAATGCTGCCACTGAACATTGAGGCCCGATATTGCATATTTCGCAAGCCCATTCCTTGGTGGAGCGGCATATCGGTCGGCAGGCCGCCACCGTTGTCAGCGATAGTCAGCGATACCTGCGAGCCAATCTTGGCGAGGTGAATGGCCACGGAGCGGGCTTTCCCATGGCGGATTGCGTTATGCACCGCTTCCTGCACGATCCGGTAAAGATGCGTTGCCACCGCCGGGTCGTGGACCATCACCGGCTCATCAAAGGAGAAGTGGCACGGGACCTTGAATTGATCGGAGAAATGTTCCGCGAGCCCGTTGAGCGCAGTCAGCAGCCCCTCGCCCTCGGTCTCGATGGGCGACAGTCCTGCGGCGAGGCCGCGCGCCATGGCGATCGCATCCTCCAGGAGCCGGACAACGGTGCTGGCATCGGCAGTTTCCGGGGCCTGGCGGGCGGCCAGCTTCTCCAGGAGGAACGCCTCGGCCAGCGCGGTGCCGGTGAGGTGCTGGCAGAGGCTGTCGTGGATATCCAGGCCGATGCGCCGCTGCTCGCGCTCGCTGATGACGAGAATCTCCTTTTCCAGCCGCTTGCGCTCGGCCAGCTCCTCCGAGAGCTTCGCCGTGCGCTCGCGGACACGCTGCTCCAGGGTATCCTGGATGATGCGCAGGCTGCGGAGCAGCGCCACGACGATCAGGTAAAACGAGAGAACAATCGCCGCGTTCCAAAATGGGGCGAAGCGGTTGTGATAAGTCTGGCCGGTAAGGACATTCGCCAGCGAGGTAAAGGCCGCGCTCAGCAGGCTGACAAAGATGCCGAATGACGCGCCGATGCACCAGGTGGCGATTGCGATGGCGAGGAGATAGAAGACCGTGCAGGAGATTTCGTAACCGGTGAGATAATCCACCACGGCTACGACAAAAAGGATGGCGAAGGTCAGGCCGACTACGGCGGAACGCGGAATCTGATCGAGTTGGGCGATGGCTTTGGTAAGGGAGTTCTTCGCGTGGAGTTGTTCCATCTTGTGCCCTGCGGGCGCGGAACGCTAGCACTTCGCGGTCGCGGCGGCAATAATACCATGGAAGGCAGGAAGGCCTGCGTCCCCCCGGCCGCGCGGCGGCGCGCCCGGGAGGTCCACAGTTACCCAAACTAAATGGCCGCGGCGCCGTGTTCCTCCGTGCGGATGCGCAGGACGTCGGCCACGTCGGTGATGAATATCTTCCCGTCGCCGACCTTATCGGTCCTGGCGGCCTTGACGATTGCCGCGACGGCCTGCTCCAGGACTTCGTCGTCCACCACTACGATGACATACACCTTCGGGACGAAATCGACGGTGTATTCGCTGCCGCGAAAGATTTCGGTATGGCCGCGCTGCCTGCCATACCCCTTGCATTCGACGAGGGTCATTCCATCGACCCCCATTTCCACCAGGGCCGTCTTTACATCGTCGAGCTTGAAGGGCCTGACGATCGCTTCGATTTTTTTCATGTGATAACTTCCTGTTCAAAAACTGACCAGGCCGGTCCCGTGTGGCAGGCGGAGCCACCCCGGGAACCGGACCTGACCATGCTGTAAGTGTTCGGTGAACGCCGCGCGCCCTGGGGGGCAATAACACGCGGCCTCCACGCGGGTGAATATGGCCTAGGTTGCGGCCGATGGCGCGGTGGCGCCCGCCGGCGAGAAGACCGGCGCGGGCCGCCCTGCCGCGGTCGTGTGACCGTGATGGGAGGTGACCGCCTCCGGGTAAGCTTCGCCGCCATGCTCGTGCAGATCGAGACCCTCGAGTTCCCCCTCGCGGGAGATCCTGAGCGTGCCGGTGAGCTTGACCGCGTACATCAGCGCCATGGAGACCACGAACACGCCGAGGCAGATCGACGTATTGCCGATGATCTGCGCGACAAGCTGATCCGTGCCGCCACCGTAGAAGAAACCCTTCACGATGGAGCCCGCGGAGTTATCCGCCCCGGTGGGAGTGGGCGCGCCAAACTGGCCGGTGGCAAAAAGCCCCAGGCTGTAAGTGCCCCACATGCCGGCAAGGCCATGCACGGGCCACGCGCCGCAGGGATCGTCGATACGCAGGTATTCCAGCAGATCGGTACCCCACACCACCACCACGCCGGCGATGAGGCCGATCATGATCGCGCCGAATCCCGAGACCCAGTAACATGGGCAGGTAATCGCCACGAGGCCCGCGAGCAGACCGTTAAGGCACATGCCGCAATCCCATTTCCTGGCGCGGGGATAGACATAGAACATCGCCGCAAGACCGCCTGCGCAGGCTGCCAGGGTGGTATTGGTGGAAACACGCGCAATGCCGATGTAATCCATCGCCGAGAGCGTGCTGCCCGGGTTGAACCCGTACCATCCGAACCAGAGGATGATCGCGCCCACCGATGCGATGAGCATGTTATGCGCCGGCATGGGGCCGCCGCCGTCGCGCTTGAAGACGCGGCCGATGCGCGGGCCGAGGACGATCGCACCCGCAAGGGCGATGGTGCCGCCGATGGTATGCACAATCGTGGAACCGGCAAAGTCATGGAACGGCGCCGCTTTCCAGAACGGGATCGCATTGAGCCAGCCGTCCGGACCCCAGGCCCAATGGCCGAAGATCGGATAGATGAATCCACTTACTCCCAGGCTGTACCAGAGATCTCCCCAGAAGCCCGTGCGGCCAACCATGGCGCCCGAGGTAATGGTGGAGCAGGTGTCCGCGAAGGCGAACTGGAAGAGGAACACCGCGATGGTCGCGACGCCCGTTGCCTCATAAGTATCCGGCAGGTTCTGCAGGAAGTACCAGGAGTGACCGTTGCCATCGCCCCAGCCGATGAATCCATTGCCGTGGCCGAACATCCAGGCGAATCCCCAGCAATAGAAGAGGAGGCCGCAGAGGCTCGTATCCACGATGCCTTCCAGCATCACGTTGATCGATTCCCGCGTGCGGGCAAAGCCTGCCTCAAGGAACATGAATCCCGCCTGCATGAAGAAGACGAGGAATGCGGTCACGAGAACCCACATCGTATTGATGGGATTGACATACGCCGGGTTGGCCGGCGCCGCAGGCGCCGCGGGAGCGGCAGCCGGTGCTGCGGCAGCGGGCGCCGCCGCCGGAGCAGCGGGGGCCGTGGCTGGAGCCGGCGCCGCGGTCTGGGCATGCGCCTTTCCGGAGTTCAAGTAGAAGGAGAACGCCGTGATGATGAGGAAGCAAACGCCGACGCCAAGGGCTTTGCCGCCCAGGATGGCGAAGAACAACTTCCGCTCGCGCGGGTCCTTTAGTTTTTCGATGAATCGATTGATGTAATTAGCCATTGCTCGTGGTGTTTTCTAGGTTTTGGTTACTCATTGTTGATGCGTGGATGACGGCCTCATGGGCACAGGGCATGGGCGGCCGCCTCGCGGTGCGAAGCAGCCGGGCATGCCCGCGGTTTGAGCCGGGGCGGTGTATCTTCGGATGACGAAAACTGCACGAGCCGCCCCTTAGCAAAGCGCATGCCATTTCGGTCTCCACTCAGGCACACCATGACTAATACATTGTATTAGAGACCTAATACAATGTATTAGGCCCTTGGGAAGCGATCCGCCGCCTCCGCGTCTTCCCCGGTTCGGATGCGCAGAAAGCGACAGCGCTGGTCAAATCGATCCACCAAAATTGGCTTCGGGACGGTGCGATTTTCGTCCACTCACGGCGATTCCTATCGCCGGCAGATGCGAATTCCTCGAGCACCCGGCATGGATTTAGTTGTCCCATGCAATAGCCAGCATATATTGCCCGGGCTGTCGCTCTGGCGCGGTCCCGCAAAAAAAGACCTTCCGGCTCGACCGCTCCATGCCATCCCCCATTAACAGACGGTGCCGTCTCCTGGCCGCCATGCGTGGCCTGCTGGCCATCGTATGCCTTCCCTGGGCGGCCCGGGGATTCGCGGCGGAGCAGGTTCTGCATGGGCATGTGCCATCGGTCGTTCCCGCGCTCAGGGCACTGGGAGAGCTGCCCGGCACGCAGCACCTGACCCTCGCGATCTCCCTGCCCCTCCGCAACCAGGCGCGGCTGGACGCGCTGCTGCGGCAACTGTCCGACCCGACCTCGCCGCGTTATCGCAAATACCTGAGCGTGGCCGAGTTCACCGCCCAATTTGGGCCCGCCCAGGCGGATTACGATGCCGTCGCGGCCTTTGCCCAGGGGCATGGCATGACGGTGACGCAGCGATACGGGAATCGCGTGGTGCTGGATGTGGATGGCGCGGTCTCCGATATCGAGAAGGCGCTGCACGTGACGCTGCGCGAATATCGGCATCCGACGGAAGCCCGGAACTTTTACGCGCCGGACCGGGACCCCGCCATCGACCTGGGCGTGGCCATCGCCCACATCAGCGGCCTGGACAATTACGCGCTGCCGAAGCCGAGCGTACACGTGAAACCAGCCCACGTTGCGGCATCGGCGATCTCCCTGTCGGGCAGCGGCCCGAACGGAGAGTACATGGGCTACGACTTCCGCAATGCATACATGCCCTCGGTGACGATCACCGGCACCGGGCAGGTTGTGGGATTGCTGCAATACGACGGCTACTCCAACTCGGACATCACCTATTACGAGTCCAAGGCGGGACTGCCCAACGTGCCGCTGACGAAGGTCTTGCTGGATCACTTCAACGGCCACGGGTTGGGCGGCGACGGCCAGTTGGAAGTCTCCCTGGACATCGAGATGGCGGTCTCGATGGCGCCGGGGCTCTCCAAAATCATCGTGTACGAGGCGGGACCGGACGGCAACTGGGTCGATATTCTCACACGGATCACTACGGATAACCTGGCGAAGCAGGTCAGTTGCTCGTGGTCCAGCCCCGGCGAGGCGATGGATCCGACCACGACCAGCCTCTTCCAGGAAATGGATGCGCAGGGGCAATCCTTCTACTGCGCCTCCGGAGACAGCGATGCTGATACTTCGCTCATTTCCTTTCCCGAGGACTCGCCGTACATCACGGAGGTGGGCGGGACGACCCTGACAACCGCCAGCATCAGCGGCCCATGGAGCGCCGAGACGGTCTGGAACTGGGGCGGTGGTACGGGCAGCAGCGGCGGCATCAGCACCCAGTTCTCGCTCCCGGTCTGGCAGGAGGCGGCCTCCATGCGCACCAATGGCGGATCCACGGCAATGCGCGACGTGCCGGACGTCGCGCTGGTCGCGGATAACGTCTACGTTCGCGCCTTGAACGCCGACCAGGACGTGGGCGGCACGAGTTGCGCCGCGCCGCTCTGGGCCGCGGTGACGGCGCTGATCAACCAGCAGGCCATCGCCAATGGATACCCCGCCGTCGGGTTCATCAACCTCGCCGTGTATGCAATCGGCGCCGGGTCCGACTACAATTCCATCTTCCACGACACGACGACGGGGAATAATACCAGCTCTTCCAGCCCGAACGCCTTTTACGCGACGACCGGCTACGATCTCTGCACCGGCCTTGGCACGCCAAACGGGATGGCGCTGATTAACGCCATTGCGCTGGGCGTGGACGGTCTGCAGGTCTCCTTCGCATCGCTGAACTCAACCGGCCCCGTCGCCGGGCCGTTCACACCCGCCAGCACCAGCGTGACCCTGGTCAACGGGACCAATGCATCCCTCAACTGGAGCGCCAGCGCCACGCAGAGCTGGCTGACGCTCTCCGCCACTGCCGGGACACTGGCCGTCAGCGGCTCGGCATCGTTTACCGCCTCGCTAAACTCCAATGCCAGCGCCCTGGCCTCCGGGACTTACTACGACACGATCTCAATCACCGATCTCGGCACCGGCTATGTGCAGACCCGTCCGGTAAGCCTCACCATCGTAGCCGCCCCGGTCATTACAAGCGCAACCGCGGTCACCACCAGCAGCGGCTCCAGTTTCACTTACGATATCGTGGCGACCAATAATCCAACCAGTTATGGAGCGGCCGGCCTTCCGTCAGGCCTGACCGTCAATACTACCTCGGGAATCATCAGCGGCACTCCCACCGTGGCCGGCACGAGCAACGTGACCTTGAGCGCCGTCAACCTCGGCGGGACCGGGACCGCGACGCTGGCCCTCACTGTGCTGCCTCCCGCGCCGGTCATTACCAGCGCGACGACCGCCACGGCTATTATCGGCCAGCCGTTCACCTTCCAGATTGTCGCGACAAACAATCCCACCAGCTACGGCTCCTTGAATCTCCCTTCCGGACTCCTCTTGAATAACTCCACCGGACTCATCAGCGGTACAGCAACCGTGACGGGAACAACCACCGTGCAAATCGACGCCCTCAACGCCGGCGGAACGGCGAACGGTCTCCTGCTCGTGACCGTGGATACGCCGTTTGAGGCATGGCAGAGCGAGATGTTCACCAGCGCCGCACTCGCGAACACCAGCATCAGCGGCCCCCTCGCAACGCCCGCCGGGGACGGGATTTCCAATCTCATGAAGTACGCCCTGGACTTAAACCCATGGGTCAATGAAACGTCCGGCCTGCCAGCGGGCGGAGTGCTGGTCACCGGGAGCGGCACTTACCTTACATTGACTTACACGCAGGTCCTGTCCGCAACGGATATCACTTACGTCCCGCAAGTCTCCGCCGATACGCTGAACTGGAACAGCGGCCCAGGTTATATCATCACCACCGGCACCACCCCCAACCCGGGCGGAACAACACAGACCGTAACGGTGCAAAGCGCGACCCCAGTCAGCGGCGGTGCACAGTTCATCCGGTTGCAGGTGACACAGCCGTAGCGCGGGTGGACGGTTGGGTTTTAGCCACAGATTAGCGCAGATTAAAAACGAGCACCGGCGATTGAGGGCTGAACGAGAGCAGATTAATCCGACCCGGTATCCTCCCAAATAATCTGCGCTAATCCGCGTTAATCTGAGGCTAAAACAGAACCGTCGCAGTCTCCCGGCGCAGAGTCTCCCTAAAGTGCTGGCGTTCCCCGCCCCTCCAAGTGAAGTTAACCCATGGTCCCGTCGCAGCCGCAACCCCGCAAGCCCTTCGTGGTCAAAAGCACCACCGGGCGCGACGTGGCGATCGCCGTCGTGGGCGGCGGCGTGCTGCTGGCGCTGGTCCTGTGGGGCATCCTCCATATGAACCAGGATGTGACCGGCCACTCCCTGCTCAACGGCACCATCGTCGCAAAGCATTTCCAGCCCCAGCCCGAAGAGCAACTGACCCTGGGGAAGGGTGGCCTCGATCAGAAGAACATCGACGGGATATACACAATGGATGTAAGGACTCCCGATGGACAAACCCATACGGTTTTCGTCGAAAAGCCCGTCTACGATTCGCACCAGCCGGGCGATGATCTGAGCTTCCTGCCCCCTCCCCCTCGCACGCCCTGAATGGGGCGCATGCAAGACATTTTTTCACTTTTGGGCGCAACGGAAATCGAACAAAAACAGCGCTCCCACTGTCTGAAATTACTCACACCCATGACCACACAAGATTTATCGAACCACGTGAAGCAGAACGGCCAATGGATCAAACCGATCCAGGATGAGATGGCCCGGGTTGTGGTCGGTCAGCATTATTTGATCGACGGATTGTTGACCGGGCTGCTGGCCAATGGCCACATCCTGCTCGAGGGCGTGCCGGGCCTGGCAAAGACCCTGACCGTCAAAACGCTGGCCGCCTGCATCCAGACTGGCTTCCAGCGCATTCAATTTACCCCCGACCTCCTCCCCGCGGACCTCGTTGGCACTTTGATTTACAACCCCCGCACCGGCGAATTCACGACCAAGCAGGGCCCGCTTTTCTCCAACCTGATCCTGGCCGATGAAATAAACCGTGCCCCCGCGAAGGTGCAGAGCGCCCTGCTTGAGGCGATGCAGGAGCGGCAGGTAACCCTCGGCGAGACGACTTACAAGCTGCCCGACCCATTCCTGGTGCTGGCGACGCAGAACCCGCTGGAGCAGGAGGGCGTCTATCAATTGCCCGAGGCCCAGCTCGACCGGTTCCTTTTGAAACTGAAAGTCGGGTACCCGACCAAGGCCGAGGAACGGCAAATCCTCGACCGGATGGGAACCTCCGCGCCGCGGCTCAATGTTGAGGCCATCGTGAATCCCGACGATATCCTCCGGTCCCGCGAGATCGTGAACGAAATTTACATCGATGACCGGGTGAAGGATTACATCGTCGATGTCGTCTGGGCCACGCGCGAGCCGGCCAGGTACAAGCTCCAGATGGAGGGATTCATCCGTTACGGCGGATCGCCGCGCGCGACCATCGCACTGACCCTGGCGGCCAAGGCGCGCGCCTTCCTGCAAGGGCGCGGATACGTGACTCCGCAGGATGTGAAATCGGCCGGCCCTGACGTCCTGCGGCATCGCGTGATCGTCAGCTACGAGGCCGAGGCCGAGAATGTAACGAGCGAGACCGTCATCGAGCGAATCTTTGCCGGCCTGCCGGTACCCTGATCCGTTGCTGTCGTCTCCCATGCAAACTCCACGGGACATCCTCCGGAAAATTCGCCACGTCGAGCTGAAGACGCGCGGCCTGGTCGCGGCAACCTTTGCCGGGCAATACCGCAGCGTGTTCAAGGGCCGCGGCATGAACTTCGAGGAGGTGCGCGAATACGCGCCCGGCGACGAAGTGCGGACCATCGATTGGAACGTCACCGCGCGCTTCGGCGAGATGCACGGGAATGCGTTCGTGAAGAAATTCACCGAGGAGCGCGAGCTCACCGTGATGCTGATGGTCGACGTCAGCGCATCGGGAAAATTCGGCGGCATCGAGCTGAGCAAACGCGAACTCGCGGCCGAGGTCGCCTCCGTGCTCGCTTTCAGCGCCATCCGCAACAACGACAAGGTGGGCCTGCTGCTTTTCTCCGATCACGTGGAGCTTTTCATCCCACCCAAGAAAGGCCGCCCGCACACGCTTCGCCTGATCCGGGAGATTTTATTCCATGAGCCGAAGGGGCTCGGGACGAAGCCTGCGGAGGCATTGAATTATCTCAATCGCGTCGTGACCCGCCGCGCGGTCGTGTTCCTGATCTCGGACTTCCAGGCAGAGCATTTCGACAAGGAGCTGGCAGTCACCGCGCGCCGGCATGACGTGGTCGCCATCCCTGTGACGGATCCTCGCGAGCGCGACCTGCCGGACATCGGCCTCGTGACTCTTGAGGACGCGGAAACGGGCGAGCAAATCCGCATCAACACTTCCAGCAGCGCCACGCGCGACGCCTATGCGCAACTCGCGGACAAGCGCCGCGCGGAGGTCGATAAGATGCTGCGCCGTCATGGAATCGACAGCATCGAATTGCAAACGGACTCGGATTACATCCCCGCTCTCCGGGGATTCTTCCGGACACGCGAGCGGAGGCTGGCACGGCTGTGAGGGCGAGAGCGGGTTGCAGCGCCGGGCTGCTGCTGATGGCGATGGAAACCGTGGCGAGCGCGCAGATGAAACTCGGCGACCTCTCCGCCGCGGCTTCGCCGACACCGGCGATCCACGACATCCGTCCTCCGCTGGATGTCTTCCCCTACCCGATGTGGATGGTGGTAACCGCCGGCGCGATTGCCGTTGCGATCCTTGCCTCAATTGTCACCGGCATCGTGCTTGCCGCAAAGAGGCGCCCCAAGGCTCCGCCCCCCACCGCCCGCGAGATGGCGTTGCGCCGCCTAAAGGAAGCCGAGGCCGATCTAGCCACTACCGAACCGTATGCATTCAGCATCCGCGTATCGGACATTTTGCGGCGCTATGTCTCGGAGCAATATCACCTCCGCGCGACCGAGCAGACCTCGCCGGAGTTCCTCGCGGCAGCCGCGCGGAGCCCTCATTTCACCAAGGCGGACAAGGATTTGCTCGCCAGTTTTCTCGACCATTGCGACCTCATTAAGTTCGCCCATGTGGAGGCGACCGCGGCGGACAGCAAGGGGCTGCTGGAGCAGGCAGTGTATTTTGTGAAAGGAGGCGCGCAATGAGCGATCTCCTCCGTTTTTGGAACGGCATCAACCTCAGCTTCGCGCACCCATGGGTGCTGCTCGGATTGCTCGCCGTGCCGCTTCTGGCATGGCTGCGCGGCAATTGGGGCGGCGCGCCCGCTGTGGAGTTTTCCTCCACGGAATTGCTCCGGTCGCTCGGCCGCGTGGCGGAATCGAAGGCCGGCAATTTCCTCGCGGGCCTCTATGTCCTTGGGCTCGCGTCGCTGATCATCGGCCTTGCCCGTCCGCAGGGCGGCAAGACCACGACGACCGTACAGGCGAGCGGCATCGATATCATGATCCTGCTCGATGTCTCGGGATCGATGCTGACCGAGGATTATTTCATGGACGGCAACCGGACCAACCGCCTCGCCGCCGTGACCTCGGTCACGAAAAAATTCATCCAGGCGCGCACCAATGACCGCATCGGCCTCATTGCATTCGCGAGCCGCCCCTATCTCGTGAGCCCGCTCACGCTGGATCATGACTGGCTCATGCAAAACCTTGACCGCGTCCATATCGGCCAGGTCGAGGATGGCACGGCGATCGGCTCCGCCATTATCTCCGGCCTCAATCGCCTCCGCGACCCCGCATCGAAGAGCAAGGTCCTCATCCTGCTGACCGATGGCGTCAACAATTGCGGCAAGGTCACCCCGGAGACTGCCGCGGAAGCCTCGAAGGCGCTCGGCATCCGGCTTTACGCCATCGGCGCCGGGACCAACGGCATCGCGCCGGTGCCGGTGTTCGAGGAGAACACGGAGACGCCGCGGCTGGGTCCGGACGGGAAGCCGATGTACGTGGATGTGCAGGTGCAATTTGACGAGGCGCAATTAAAGCGCGTCGCGGAGATCGCCGGCGGCCATTGCTACCGCGCGGTGGACACCGAATCGATGGAGAAGATTTTCTCCGAGATCGACCAGATGGAGAAAACGACTGTGCAGTACAAGAAATTCGAGGAGCACAAGGACCTGTTCCCCATCTTCGTCGAGGCGGGCGTCCTGCTGCTCTCCCTGGAGATGTTGATGAGCCAGACAATCTGGAGGAGCCTGCCATGACCTTCGGCGCGCCAGAGTGGCTTTGGGCATTGCTGATCGTGCCGCTATTGATCGCCATCTTTGCCCGCAACGAGTCGCTGCGCGAGGCCCTGCTGCGCAAGCTCGTCGCAGCGCGGCTGCTGCCAAGTCTCGCGGCCAGCACCAGCGCCGCGCGGCGGCGGTGGAAATTCGCGCTCGCTGCGGCGGGCATTGCGCTGGCCATCTTCGCACTCACGCAGCCGCAGGTGGGCTATGAAGTTACCGCGAATCACCAGCGCGGCCTCGATCTCATGATCGCGGTCGATACTTCCAAGAGCATGCTCTCCAACGACGTCCGGCCGGACCGGCTCTCTCGCGCGAAATTCGCCGGCCAGGACTTGATCGATGCGCTGGAGGGCGACCGGATCGGCCTGATCGCCTTTGCCGGCACGTCGTTTGTTCAGGCGCCGCTCACAGTCGATTACTCCGCGGTGGAAGCAGCCTTGAGCGACCTGGATACGAGCACCATCCCGCGCGGCGGCACGAACATCGCCTCCGCGATCCGCGAGGCTGCGGACGCTTTCGGCAGCGGCGAGAGTTCCTCCCGCGCGCTGGTGCTCTTTACCGATGGCGAGGAGCTCGAAGACGACGCCGTGCAGGCCGCGCGCGATGTGAAGGGCAAGTTCCGCATCTTCACCGTCGGCGTCGGCACCAAGGCCGGCTCGCTCATTCCCATCCCGGGTGACAATGGCGGGACCGATTTCGTGCGCGATGCCGATGGGCAGTATGTGAAATCGCATCTCGACGAGGAGAAGCTCAAGGCCATCGCGGACGCCACCGGCGGCTTTTACATTCACCTCGATACCGGCACAGCCACCGCCAAGGCCATCATCGAGCAGGGCCTGCAGAAAATGCAGGAACACGAGTTTGAAACGCACGAGAGCCGTCCCATCGAGCGTTACGAGTGGCCGCTGGCGGCCGGCATCTTGCTCCTGTTTGCGGCATTGCTGATCCCGGAGCGGCGGCGCGTCGCACGGCCCGTGGTTCGCGTCCGGAAGAAGGCGGCTGCGCTGGCGGGAACAGCCGCGATGGTATTGCTGATGCTGCCCACGCGCGGCCATGCGGAGAACAAGGGCCTGCAACTCTACGACCAGAAGGATTACAAGGGCGCGTACGATACCTTCCAGCAGCAGTTGCAAAACAACCCGGATTCCGACGGCCTGGAATTCGACCAGGGTGCATCCGCGTACAAGGAGGGCGATTACGACAAGGCCCTCAATGCATTCGGCAAAGTGATCGGCAGCCAGAACCAGGCCCTGCGCGGCCAGGCTGAGTACAACCTCGGCAACACCCTCGTACAACGCGGCGCGCTGCAAGATTCCAAGGACGAAAAAATCAAGGAATGGACCGGAGCCCTGAAAGATTACGACCAGGCCCTGAAGATCGATCCCAACAATGCCGACGCGAAGTATAACGAAGACGTCGTCCGCAAGATGATCGACGACCTCAATAAGAAGCAACCGTCGCCGCCGCCGCAACAGGATCAGAAGCAGCAGAAGAACCAGCAGAATAAGCCAAGCCAGCAACAGCAAAATCAGCAACAACAGCAAAATCAGCAACAACAGCAAAATCAGCAGCAGCAGAATCAACAACAGAACCAACAACAGCAGAACCAACAGCAACAGAACCAACAGCAACAGAACCAACAGCAGCAGAGCCAGCAAGCGCAGAACCAACAGCAGCAGGGTCAACAGCAGCAGGGCCAACAGCAACAAGGCCAACAACCGCAAAACCAACAGGCTCAAAACCAGCAACAGCAAGGCCAGCAAAATCAGCAGAACCAACAGAACCCCGGCCAGGGCCAGCAACAGCAGGCGAATCAGCAGAATCCCGGGCAGGGTCAACAGAATCAGGATCAACAAAACCAGGCCTCGGCGAATCAAAATCAAGGTACGAACGGCCCCTCGCCGACCCCCACTCCCGGACCCGGCGAGTTGAAAGAACAATCCCAGCAGGATCAGCAGGCCGACCGCCAGGCAGCGGCGCGGGCAGCCACCGAGCAGGCCAAACCCGGCGAAATGACTCCCTCCCAGGCGCAAGCTCTGGTTGATTCACTGCGCGGGGAAGACGAACATGTAAACTTTGAAGACCGGCACGATGACAACGAACCGCCGTACAAAGATTGGTGAAGCGATGAGAGCCCGATACCTCCTTCCAGTGGGATTGGTGGCAGCCATCCTCTGCCTCTGGCTGGCGTACCCGCCGGCCGTCCGCGCCGACGACGCGCAGGTGACCGCGGCGATCTCCGACGACGGCCCGGATGTAGGCGAGTCGGTCGATTACACCATCACGGTGCAGGGCGCGGCGGAGGCGAATGTGCCGCAGAATATCAACGTGGACGGCCTCACGATCACCTACGAGGGGCCGAGCAGCCAGACGCAGATCAGTTGGGGCACCGGCATGGGCGGCCCGCAGACCCACAGCAGCGTCGTCCATACCTACTCCGTGGTGCCGCAGCGCGCCGGGGATTTCACGATTCCCGCGCAGCAGGTGGATGTGGATGGCAGGACCTACACCACCCAGCCGGTAACTTTCAAGGTGGGCGGCGGCTCCGCGAATTCCAACGCCACCAATAGCGGCGCCGCAGATCAGGATGGCGGCAAAATGTTCTATGCGGAATTTGTCCTGCCGCGCAGCACGGCCTATATCGGCGAGGCGCTCCCCATCGAGATCCGCCTCTACGTGGACGCCCGCGTGCGCGCCCAACTTGAGGAAGCTCCGGAGATCACCGCCAATGGCTGCACCGTCGAGAAAACCACCAAGCCCGAACAATCTGAGGTCACACGCAATGGCCGGGAGTATGTGATGGTGACTTACAAGACCGCCATCACCCCAGCCAAGGCGGGCGACCTCAAGATCGGCCCCGTGCAGGTGGCCGCGATGGCGCAGGTCCCGCAGCGGCGCCGGCGGATGGGCGGCGGGGCGTTCGACGATCCGTTTTTCCAGAACCAGTTTTTCGATGATGCCCTCCAGATGATGAGCCCGCCGCAACAGGTCGAGATCACCGGCGATCCCGTGCCCCTCACCGCCCTGCCGCTGCCTTCCCAGGGCCAGCCAGGCAGCTTCTCCGGCGCGGTCGGCAATTTCTCGATGAGCACGACCGTGAAGCCAACCATGGTCGAGGCGGGCGATCCCGTCGTGGTAACGGCAAAAATTTCCGGCTACGGAAACTTCGACCGCGTGACCGCGCCGGTCCTCACCGATGCGACCGGCTGGAGGACCTATCCACCTTCCTCCACCTTCGATGCGAGCGACGATATCGGCACCAGCGGCACCAAGACCTTTCAGATATCCTCCATTGCCCAGACGGACAAGCGCGCGTCTCCCGGCCTGGAGTGGAGCTATTTTGACCCCATCTCCGCCAAGTACGTGACCCTCACGGACCACGGCGTACCGATCAAGATCGAGGGCGAGGTCCCGACCGCCCCGGCGCCCGTGCTGGCCCAGGCGACGCCGTCGGCCAGCCAGCCCGCGAAGACTCCCGCCGCGCCCGATATTGCCTACATCCGCGCCGATTCCAGCGGCTGGGGCGCAACCTTCCAGCCGCTCTATCTGAACCACACCTTCTGGATGGCGCAGGGCGCGCCGCTGCTGGCATTGCTGGCATTTGTCGGCGTGGAGGCCGCGCGAAAACGCGCCGCCGACGAGGAAGCCCGCCGGCTCGCACAATGGCGCAAGGAGAAGGACGCCGCGCTCTCCGCGATGCAACGCCGCGACGTCCCGGAAGGCGAACTCTACCAGGCCGCCGCGCGCGCGTTGCGGCTGGAGGCCGCGCTGCAATTGGGCCGCGACCCGGAGACGCTCGATGGCTCCGAGGTGGCCGGCGCCCGTGAGCTCGATGCGACGATGGCGCAACGCGTGCGGCAATTATTCGACCAGCAGGCTGAGGTCCTCTACGCCGGCACATCCGGCGGCCGGAAGCCGGCCTCCGCCGAGGCGCGGGTGGCGGCGCTCGATACCGTGAAAGGATATGAAAATGCAAAACCCGCGGCGTAACCACGGCATCTGGCGGATGGCATTGATCGCGCTGCTCGCGGCCTGCGCGGCGGCGCGCGCCGCGGATACGTCGCAATTCGACAACGCCAACAAGTTTTACGAAGCCGGCAAATTCGCCGACGCAAAGGACGCCTACCAGCAGTTGATCCGCTCGGGCCCGTTGAGCGCGAATCTCTATTACAACCTCGGCAACACCGAGTGGAGGCTCGGCAATGGCGGCGAGGCCGCGGCCGATTACGAGCGGGCGCTGATGCTGGAGCCATCGCATCCGGAGGCGACTGCAAACCTGCAATACGTCCGCGATCAGACCGGCGCGAAGACACCCGACCTCACGTGGTGGCAATCCGCGCTCACGATCCTCACCGCAAATACGGCATCCATTTTGGTTTCCATATGCGGCTGGCTGGCGCTTTTCAGCATTGCGGTCATCTGCATCAAGCCAGGCCGGCACATGGGCATTGCGGCGCTGCTTACGATCAGCATCCTGGGCGCTGCATATGCCGGAGGCACCCTGTGGCAATCGAATGCCATGGCGGCACGCGCGGTGGTGATCGAGAAATCCGTCCAGGCTCGCGAGGCCCCGGCCGACGTGGCACCCGTCGCCGACACGCTGCCGGCCGGGAGCGAAGTGCTCGCACCCGAAGAGCGCGGACCATGGACCTATTGCACATTGCCAGACGGGACACGGGCATGGATTCCCACCGAGGCGCTGGAACGGGTGAAGCCGGCGTGATTTCGATCCACGAATTATCGCAGATTAACGCAGATATTTAAGAGCGGCTCTGCCAGCATCCACGCGCTTCGCCGCCTTCAACTGTTTCCCAAACATCTGTGTTAATCTGCGCTAATCTGCGGAAGATTTTCCCCTTCCTCGCCGTGCTCCTCGTCAGCGCGGGGATCGCACGGGCCGATTGGCGCGCGGATTTGTCGCCACCCGGCCCGGGGCCATTCCCGCCGCTGCGCGAGGTGAAGCTAAGTTACGAATGCGGCTGGAGCGGGATCAAGGCGGGCGAGGTTGTCGCCTGTTTCTCGCATCCGGCTCCCGGCGAATGCATGCTCACGGGGAGCGCGGCGACCACAGGACTCGCCCGGGTTTTGTGGCGGATGGATGCCACGCACGAGGCCCACGGCGATCTCCAGACGCTCAAGCCGCTCTCCGTCCGGCAGGTGGAGACATACCATTACCAGACCATCTCGACCGCCCTCGATTACGACGATCAAGGCGTCGCCCGTTTACGCAAATCCACCGCCGATAAAAACCCGGCAAAGCGCAAGCACTACGATTTCCCCGGCCTTCACGATCTCCAGACCGCCGTGCTTTACGTGCGCAGCCAGAAGCTCGAAAACGGAGCCGTCTATCGCCTCGTCGTTTACCCTGGAACCGCCGCTTATCTCGCAACGGTAACCGTGGAAGGCCGCGACAAAATCAGGGTCAAGGCCGGCGACTACCCCGCCATCCGGCTCGATCTGAAGCTCGAGAAAATCATGCCCGACATGACGCTCGTCCCGCACGGAAAATTCAAGCGCGCCACCGCCTGGATCTCCGACGATTCCGACCGCCTCCCCCTGCGCATGAACGCCCAAATCTTCGTCGGCAGCGTCTGGGTGGAATTGGTGAAGGTGGAGTAATCGGCCTTCCCTCTGGGAGTACTGGTGTTTTTTCGGCTAAGTGGATCAATCACGAGGTCTCGTAAATATCTCGTAAGTCCCGCCGGTCACATGATCGAGGTAAATATAATTACGGTCGCCGTGCGCGGCATACTCATTGCCATTCTCTCCATTCCACACCATTCGACCATTCGCGAAAACGGCAACGCGGCTGCCGAAAGCCGGCACGGCAATCTCGCCGGACGTATTGGCAGGCGCGGAGACGCGCATGGTGAATTTTGAAGTTGCGTGTCCCCACGCGACATCGATTGGGCCTTTGGGCGTCGGAGCGCGTCCTTCCGCCCATTCCAGATCGCCAGGGTGGGGCTGGATCTTCCATGTCGCATACCCGGCGGAGACCGGTTGAATACCGAGCACAAGGCTCGAAAGGGCAGCCGCCGGCATGGCCGACCACCCGTGGGCGAGGCTTGTGGATTTTCCCAGCCCCGGCTTGCCATCCAGGCTTATGCACTCCCAAACCGCTCCCGATTGAAAGTCGCCCGGCGCAATCATGGTCCCCCACAACCTCGACATCAAATCGATCGCATCCTCGCTGTCGCCGGCATTGAGCCTCGCCAATAACTCGAATCCACTTACATAAGGACTGATATAAGGCTTGTACTTTGCGTCTGCGAATGGCCGTGGCCCGTTCCTGGTCCAGAGGCTCTTCTTGAGCATGGCCAGGATGCTGCCTGCCTTGCCCTCCGGCACGATACCGAAGGTTATGGCGAACACATTTGCGTCCTGCGCGATCCCGCCCCGCTCGATGTCGCTCGCATCGAAGACGCCGGTCTGGGCGTTGAACAATCTGGCATTGATCGCCTGCTTGAGATGTGCGGCTTCGGCACGATACTTCTGCGCCTGGGTATCCTGGCCCAGATCATCCGCCAATCCTGCGCTGTCCATGAGAACGCGGTAATAGAGAGCGTTGTATCCAGTTACTGCGCCTACTTTTGGGCCGTCATAGTAATCCCAGTCGTGCCCATTCTTTTGGTCGGTAACAAAGAGACCTTCGCTCCCCACCTGCCTCGCGCACCAATCGAGCTCCCTCGTGAGGATCGGCCACTCCTCCTTCAGAAATTCCTTGTCGCCGGTATACAGATAGTAGTCCGCCAATGCCCTGGCCCACCAAAGTGTGTAGTTCGCCGAGTAGATTCTGCTCTCCGAGGCGGCGGTGGGGCCAGCGCCCACCGGCCACTCGCTCGGGAGATTGGTCGATACCCGGCCATCCGGCGCCCCGTAGCTGCCGAGAAGCCGGAGAGACTCGCGAATGTATTCCGATGCCCCGGTGGAGTAGTAGATCACCGGCCCCTGAACCGCCAGATCTCCTGACCAGACGGATCGATCCCGCTTGGCGCCATCGACAACCACCGGAATTTTGTTGCTGGGTAGAAGGTCGAAAATGCGAGAGGGCGCGGGGGATGCGCCCAACGACGCAAGTCGGCTGTCCGTTGAAGTGAACACCGGGACGTTACTTCCCGCCGGCTTTGCATGGTTATCCCTGGAGATTTTCGGCGCAGCAATGGTTCCTGGAGGGAGCATGTTGGTCTGCAGCGTGTAAACGCTCGCGTACCAGATCTTGTTGAGCGTCTCATCGCTGCAAACAAAGTGGCCCCGATATCCATCCGCGCCCGGCTGGTAAAACCCGATCTTAATGCCCACTGCACGAAGAGCCACCGTCCCGGGCGTGGTTAAAGAGATCATCTGATAACGTTCCCCACCCTGCACGTATGCATTGGTTATCGTACCTGCTCCGGCGACGGTGTACTCGTCGTACCGGTGCGGATCCGCACTGTGGGAAGGCCCGTGGTCGCCATCGACCGTGAGATAAGGCAACGATTCGCTGGAACTGGCCCGCAACCGCGGCGAGCCGGAGGCGGCCGCTACATCAATGGTCGGCAGCCCCCCCACATCAATCCCATAATCCAAAACAATATTGGTGGGATTGCTCTCATTCGCGGTTCTGGTCAGCGTCGCCGAGCTTCCATTCCCAGGTGTCACCAGGGCAGCGGCGTTTTCGATCTGCCCGGAGGTGCTCACAATCCGCACAGGACGAGCAATCGCCGTCGTGGGACCCAGAACGTAGCGTTGCCAATTCGGATTTTCCGGCTCCCCCGGGATCAATGACGAGTCGTGCACCGCCTACGAATTTCCCTTCCGTGAGTCCTCGGCCTGCTGAGCGGCTCCGTTAATCGTCTGCGCGGGCGAATAGAAGATCGGTACGCCAGCGAAAGCAATGGCGAGGAGACATCGGAAACGGATCATGGCAGGAGGACAGCCCACCAAAATCCTCAAAGCAGCGCGATCATTTTAAAACCGGCCCGCGTTGACCGGACAATTCCCCGATTCGCCCCTGGGGTAAGAGCCCGCCATCCTTAACCGGCCTTCTTCACCAATTTCACCCCAGGCGCCGGTTCCGTGACGTGGACCGCTTCATACAGGTACAGAGTGGCCGTGGTCCGGTAAGGCCGCCACTTCTCCCCATGGGCGAGAAGCTCCCCCGGCGTCGGCAGCGTCGCCTGCCGATAAGTGAGCGCGAAGCCTTTCCGTACGCCCAGGTCGCCAGCAGGGAGAACGTCCTCGCGGCCAAGCGTAAAAATCAGAAGCATCTCCACGGTCCACCGCCCGATCCCTTTAATCGTGACGATCTCCTGAATGATCTCCTCGTCTGTCATAGCCTCAATTCGCGCAGCCCCGGGGAGCAGCCCCTCAACCGCTTTTCTGGCCAGTTCCCTGATCGTCGCAGCCTTCGCCGCGGAGAGACCTGCGGACCGCAGGACGCTTTCGGGCAGCGTCAGGACCTCCGCCGGATTGAGGACATGTCCGGACGGGAGTTGTTCGGTTAGCCTCGCCAGAATCGCCCTGGCGGCGGAACGGCTCAATAACTGGCCAATCACGGATTTGGTAAGGGCTGCGAAAAGCGTGCGCTCCTTCGCCGGGATGAAGTTCAGCGGTCCGATTCGCTTGATCAGACCCGCCATGTGCTTGTCGCCCTTGCGAAGATGACTTATCGCGCTCGCGCTGGATTCCATGGAAAAAGGGGCTTGTCGCGGTAACGCCGCATTTCAGCAATGTCGCGCCTTTAACCTGCGCTGGCAACGCCCGGACGGTTTCTCCCTGCAATGGCAGCAAACAGGCAAAACGAACCCGGGCTTTATATGGGAGCCTGCGCAGATAATCTGGCAGGCATGAATACGGCCCGGTTTACCTCCATTGTCTGGGTATGCTTCATCGCCTATTGGTGGATCTCGGGGATCGGGGTGAAGAGGAACGCAAAGGGAAATATCGGGCGGTGGGGAGCAGCTCTCCGGGCCGGAACGCTGATCATTATTTTCGGTCTCTTTCAGATTCCCGGGGTGCGCAGTTTTCTGCATCGCCACAACAGCGTTACTCACATACCCGCTGTGGCTGTGGCGGGAACGGTTGTGTGTGTATTGGGTCTGGCGTTCGCGATCTGGGCGCGCCTGCACTTGGGAAGGAACTGGGGCATGCCGATGTCGCTCAAGGAGGATCATGCACTGGTGACCTCCGGGCCATACGCGTTGGTGCGCCACCCGATCTATACCGGCCTTCTAACGGCGATCATCGGGTCGATGTTCGCAGGCGGGGCCTTCTATATGATTCTCTTCGCAGTCTGGTGCCCCTTCTTCCTCTACTCCGCACGGATTGAAGAGCGGCTGATGTTGCAGCAGTTTCCCAATGAGTATCCTGCGTACAGGAGCAGGACGAAATTTTTGATACCGTTTGTTTTCTGATCAGCCATCGGCGAGAACTCTTGACTCCTACCAGGTCCCCCCCAGCGCCTTGATCAGCAGCACCGTCGTCTGCAACCGCTGCCCCAGCAACTGCACGGACGTCCGCTCGTCGGCCAGCAGCGTCCGTTCCGCATCCAGCACATCCAGGAAATTGCTCGCGCCCTTGTCGTACTGGCTCTGGCTCAATCGCAGCGCCTGGTCCGCGGCGGCAACGGCGCGATCCTGGGCATCGGATTGATCGGAAAGCGTATGCAAGTCAGCCAGCGCGTTCTCCACATCCTGGAACGCCACGAGCACCTGCTCGCGGTACGTATCCACCTGCTCACGGTAGCGCGCCTGCGCGGCGCGGAGATTGGCCATGTTTCGGCCTCCTTCAAAAATAGGGAACGAGATGCTCGGCCCGATCTGCCAGATGCGGCTCTGCCATTCGAAGAGATCGCCAGCATCGGCGCTCTCAAACCCGGCGGCGCCGGTGAGCTTGATGACAGGGAAGAACGCGGCCACCGCGACGCCGACGCGCGCATTGGAGGCCGCAAGCTGGCGCTCGGCTTCCGCGACATCCGGCCGGCGCTCCAGCAGCGCGCTCGGCAGGCCGGCGGGAATGTTCGGGATGCGGGTCTCGGTGATGGCGCGATGCGCGATATGAAAATCGCTGGCCGGCGTGCCGAGCAGCGTGGCCAGCGCGTTCTCCATCTCATCGCGCGAGCGTTGCACGGAGTAGAGTTCCGCCTGGTCGCTGGCGAGATCGGACGTGGCGCGCGCGACATCCAGGGAGCTCGTCAGGCCGGCATTGAGCCGCTCTTGCGCGATGCGCAACGCATCCTGGCGGGTATCGATGGTGTGCTCCAGCACGCCGATTTCCGCATCCAGCGCGCGGATGCTGTAATAAGTCTCCGCAACATTCGCAGTCACGCTGAGCAGGGTGTTATTGAGGTCCGCCATCGCCGCCTGCGCGGTGGCGTGCGCCGCCTCTCGGTTGCGCCGGACGCGGCCAAAGAGGTCGAGCTCCCAGTTAAGGTCAAATGGCAATTGAAAGACGTTGTACGTCCGCGAAAGCGGCTGCGTGTCCAGGATCAGCGGTGCGTTGCCGGTGGTCGACGCGCCGCCAGCACCGCCACCGGCAAGGGCGCCGAAGGGATTGTTCCCCAGCAGCTCGCCACGTTGGAATGGCCCGGTATCCGTAAGCCGCTCGCGCACGGCGCTCGGCTCGGCATCTACATTCGGGAAGAAATCGGCCGACGCCACGCGCACCTCGGCGCGGACCTCGCCAATGCGATCGACGGCAAGGGCGATGTCCTGGTTGGCCGTCACCGCCTGCGTCTCGACGCGGTCGAGTACCGGGTCGCGAAAGACTTTCCACCAATCCCCGAGCGCCTGGCCGTCGCTCGGCTCGGCATTCTTCCAATGCGCCGGCGCGTTCTTGTAAGCGGCGGGCGTATCGACAGCGGGCGGCCCGTGATAATCGGGCCCGACCGCAGGGATGCCGCCACGCGCGGAGGCGCAGAGCAGCAGCAGCGCGGGAATGACCGATTTCATCAAAGGGCCGCGCAGCGGTCCTGATCCCCGCGGCAAGCTCGGGGCCTTGAGCCTGCCGAAACGGCAGGCGAAGCGCGTCGAAGGGTTCAAGCCGAAAGGCCCTGAGCTTGTCAAAGGGTTCACGTTAAAGTGTAAGCCAAAAGTCCGGAGCATATCGAAGGGGTTCAAGTATGGAGGCGGCGACGCAAAATCACTCCGGCTTGGGTGGGCCCGCGGAGGAATCGCCGGGGGCGGAAACATGGACGCGGGGCTCGACGGACATGCCGGGTGAGAGGCGCCTGAGCACATCGAGCGGCTCGTCAAAAACAATCTTCACCGGGATGCGCTGGATGACCTTCACGTAGTTGCCGGTGGCATTCTCCGCCGGCAGCAGGCTGAACCGCGAACCGCTGCCAAGCTGGAAGCTATCGATATGAGCCTTCAGGTCGCGGTCAGGGAAGGCATCGACATGCACCGTGACCGGCTGGCCACGAAGCATGTGCGTAAGCTGCGTCTCCTTGAAATTCGCCGTCACCCAGATGTCGTGCTGGACGATGGAAAAGAGGGTCTGCCCGGCCGTTACATAATTGCCCGGCTCCACGGTCTTGCGCGTGATCCGCCCATCGGCGGCAGCCACGATCCTGGTATACGAGAGCTGGAGGATCGCGTTGTCCACGGCCGCCTGGGAGACCTGGACATTGGCCTCGGCATTGTGGATCGCCGACTCGGCAGCCTGCGCGGAGGCCTGCGCGGCGACGACGTTCGCCCTGGCGGCCTCGACTGTCCCCTGGGCGGCGGCGAGGTTGGCCTGGGTGGTGTCGACATCCTGTTTCGCGACCGCCTTGACGTCCTGCTGGTAGAGGCTCGCGTTGCGGTTGTAATTGATATTCGCGATATCGTATTGCGCGGTCTGCTCGTCGAGCTGCGCCTGCGCCTGCGCCACCTGCGCGTTGGCCTGCGCCTTCTGCGCCTCCGCCTGGCGCACCTGGGCATTGGCCTGCACGAGCTGCGCCCGCGCCTTCTCGAGCGCCACCTGGTAATCGCGCGGATCCAGCTCCACGAGCAACTGCCCTTTCGCGACCTCCTGGTTGTCCGTGAAGTTTACTCCCACCACCTCCGCCGGGATGCGGGTGCTGACATTGATGATGTGCCCGTCGATGAAGGCATCGTCGGTTTCCTCATATCCGCGCGAGAGCAGCCATGCAATCAAGGCAACCAGCCCGATGACGAGGACGACTCCCGTCAGGATCAGCAGCGGCCTGCGCTTTGCGGGAGCCGGAGGCGCCGGGCGGGCGGTGGCCTCGAAGGAGGTTTCCGCGGGGAGATCCGGTTTTGGGGTGTCGGCCATAGGGAATCAGAGCTGGTTGGGAACGCCGGCGTCGGCGGACGGGTTGGGTTGAAACAAAGTCTTCATAACATTAATGGGCCATCGCGACGGCCCCGCGCTTGCCGCGCCGTGCCAGCAGCAGCAGCGGCATCGCCAGGGCGCAACCCAGGGCAAAAACCCGGATCACGTCAATATAAGCCAGGGCATTGGCCTGCTGGAGCAGCGTCCGATAGATCTGCCCGTTCGCCTGGTTGATCGCATCCGGCATGGCGGAGCCGCCATGGAAGAGGACCATCCTCGCACTGGCCAGGGCCGTGTCCATCGGCGTGCCGGACGCCCGCGAAGCAAGGTAGGTTTGGTGCACCTGCTCGCGCCTGGCCAGCATGGTGCTGAGGGCGGAGATGCCGATGCTCCCGCCCAGGTTGCGGCAGAGGTTGACCATCGCGGAGACCTGGTTGCCCTTCGAGGCCGGGATGCTCACGAACGAGATCGTATTGATCGGCACAAAGAGGAACGCCAGCCCGATCGATTGATAGATCCGGTACATCATCGCCGTGCGGAAATCGATGCCGGGATAAATCCCGGACATATGAACCAGCGAGACGGCCAGCACCGTGAAGCCGAACCCGATCAGCAGCCGCGCATCGACCCGGGAGACAAGTTGCCCGACGATCGGCATGCAGCACATGACGGTGAGCCCGCCGGGCGAGAGCACAAGGCCCGCGTTCTCCGCCGTATAGCCCATGACCGTCTGGAGATATTGCGGGATGAGCACGGTGGTGCCGAAGAGCACCGCCCCAAGCGCCAGCATCAGCAGATTCGCCACGGCAAAATTCGGGTTTTTCAACAGCCGCAATTCCAGGATCGGGTGCTCTTCATACCATTCCCAGACCACAAAATAGGCCAGCCCGATGATCGCCAGGACCGCGAACGTAATGATGAACGGGCTGCTGAACCAATCGTCCTCCTGCCCCTTGTCCAGCACCACCTCCAGTGAACCGAGCCCGAGCGCGATCAGCCCGAAGCCCATGAAATCCACCGGTTTGCCCGCCGTCCGTTTCATGGACGCAAGCACGTGCGGCGGGTCCTCCACCATGAAGGAGGAGAGGAAGAGCGAGAGAATGCCGACCGGCAGATTAATGAAGAATATCCAATGCCAGGAATAATGGTCCGTAATGTACCCGCCCAATGTCGGCCCGATGGCCGGCGCCAGCACCACAGCCATCCCATACATGGCAAAGCCCGCGCCGCGCAGCCGCGCCGGGAACGTATCCGCGAGGATCGCCTGCTCACTCGGCGCAAGGCCGCCCCCGCCCACACCCTGCAGGACGCGGAAGAAGATGAGCATCGGCAACGAGGTGGAGAGCCCGCAGCAGAGGGAGCTGGCGGTGAAAAGCATCACGCACGTCATGTAAAAGCGCTTGCGCCCCACCCGGTCGGATATCCACGCACTAAGCGGAAGAACAACCGCATTTGCCACAAGATAACTGGTTAACACCCAGGCCGATTCATCCACGCTCGCCGAGAGGCTCCCCGCGATGTGCGGCAGCGACACATTCGCGATGGACGTATCGAGCACCTCCATGAATGTCGCGATCGTAACCGTCAGCGCCACCAGCCATGGATTGTGCTTCGGCACCCAGCCGCCGTGCGCGTCGCCGTTCATGACTCTGCCTCCTCGGTGGCTGCGGCCCGGATGCCGGCGATGGAAAACGATGCGATCTGCGCGGCGATGCGGCGCACTTCCGCCTCCTCCAGCCGCAAATCCGGCCACAGGTAGGGGAATACCGACCGCGCGATCTTCCAGTGGGCGCACTGCGCGTGAACCAGGTGCGTCAGCACGCTCAATTGCTCCTCGTCCAGCGGCCGGCGCGCGATATCGGCAACGAGCCGCTTCAGCAGCATGAAATTCGGGCGAATGATCTCCTCGATCACCTGGGGCAGCGCCAGGGTCGGCTGGGCCAGCTCCCGGATCATGAGCCGTCCGCACCAGCCCGGCTTGCCCACAGCGACCAGCGACATCATGAAGCTGAAAATGTAACGGGTCAGCCGCTCCTCGGGTCCCAGGCCGTCGCACTCCGCCGGCAGCGCCAGCCGCCCATTGTGCAGGCACTGGCGCAACACCTCGGTGTAAAGTCCCAGCTTGTCGCCAAAGTAATAGCTGACCGCCGCCACATTGACCCCTGCCCTTTCGGTGATCTCCTTGACTGTCGCCGATTCGTACCCGCGCTCGGCAAAGGTCTCCCCGGCGACGTCCAGCAGCGTCTCACGCGAGTCGCGTGAGGACGTGGAAGGCTGCTTGATGGTGGTTTCGAGGTTCAAGAAACGGTGACGTTAGGTTATGAAACGGGCATTTTAAACCAATATTTGAACCCCGCAACACTCCCGCTCTTTCCCGGGATCAATTGCGCGGCCATGACCTTCGGCCAACTCGGCCTAATGCAGGATTCTTGCCACACACTGCCTGCTTACGCACCCATGCATATTTTCTTGAGGCCGGATCGCCGGCGGTTTTTTTACCAGGAGTACGGCGCTGGCGGCGGCTTCGGGACGGCATCCAGCCCCAGCGCCCCCGTCTCCCTGACCATCGCCTGTCCAGCCGGGCCGGTGAGGAACTCGGTCACCTTCTTAATATTCAGCGTCGGACGCCCGATGACTACGGCGATAATGGGGCGCACGGGCGGGTACTTGCCAGCCGCAACGTCCGCGGCCGTGGGAAACGTGGCGCCCGCCGGAAGCAGGATCCCGAGCGAATGGCAGCGGGTGCCATCCACATAAGCAGCGCCGATCGGCACGATCGCGCCGGGGGTGAATTCCAGGTCATCCCGGGCATCTGCGCTATTCGGCACGCTTTGCACTTTCGGCAGCGGCGCCCTGCGATTGTCCTCATACAGCCACTGGGCAAAGATCTCCCATATCCCCGCTCCCTGCTCAAAATTGTAGAACGTGATCGGCTCGTCCGGTCCGCCGACCTCCTTCCAGTTCTTGATCTTCTGCTCGTAAATGGCGCGCATCTTGTCCGGCGGCAGCGCATGCAGCCCGGCATCCCAGACATCCGTGGAAACGCCCACCGACACCACCTCCATCCCGACAGGTATCTCCACAAAATCGAGGTCCGGATAATTCGCGCGCTGCAGGCCGGTGAGCGTGCCGGTGAGCAGCGCGATATCGGCCGACCCCTGCGCGAGCGTGTCCAGCGCCTCCGCGTTGGTCAGCTTCATCCTGGATCCAATATTGATGCCCATTTGCGCCTTCAGGCTGCGCGCGACCCCTTCGCAAATCTGGTTGGTGGAGAACGGCCCCACCATCTGCACGTCATAATGCTCCACGTCGGGAGCGGCGGCAGACTGATCCTGCGCCCAGGCCGCCGGCAGCAGACCATGCAGCAGGCAGACGCCCGCGAGAAGAGCCACACTGCGGCGAAAGGCAGCCATCACGATGCGGCCCGTTCGCGATTGAGGAACGCCCGGCAGGCGCTCTTCATCCGGGTAAGGACATAATACACCGTCTGCGAGCGCGCCCGCACGAGCTGCCCGCCGACGATGCGCGGGACGAAATCCGCCGGCACCTCGAGCACGGTCTCGATGGTCGAGCCCTCCAGTCCCTTGCACAGGATGCTGGTCATCGCCTTGGTCAGGATTTGCACCTGCGGCCCCAGCGAAACGCGAAAGTGGATCCGCCGGTCCGGCGAGACCTTCAGGAAAACGCCAACCGTGTCCGTGCACTCCTCGTCCTTGCGCACATCCTCGAGGTCAAACGTCTCCCCCGCCGCCGGCGCGCACTTCGCAGCCACGTCGGCGTAGGAGATCAGCGTCTCGCGCTTTTCATCCTCCGGCAATCCCTCGAAGAGCGATACAATCGCGGCAAGCTTCGGAGGGTACTGCGAGAGCGGCGCGGGCTCGGAAGGCTCGGGACAGGCTTTATTCATGCGGTAAACATCGGCGCTACGCGGAGCGCTCGATCGGCATCCGCACGCGATTGCCCCACTCCGTCCACGAGCCGTCATAATTGCGGACATGCGGATACCCCAGCAGGTAGGTGAGCACAAACCACGTGTGGCTCGAGCGCTCCCCGATCCGGCAATAGGCGATGATCTCCTGGTCCTTCAGCAGCCCGCAATTTTCCGTGTAAATCTTCGCCAGTTCCGCCGGCGTGCGAAACGTTCCGTCGTCATTGACCGCCGTCTTCCATGGGACGCTCTTCGCACCCGGGATGTGGCCGCCGCGCAGCACCCCCTCCTGCGGATACTCGGGCATATGCGTCACCACCCCCTTGTACTCGCCGGGCGAGCGCACGTCGATCAGCGGCTTGCCGGCCTTGCTCTGCGCGAGCGCTTCCTCGGCAAAGGCGCGGATCTCATCATCGATCCGCCGCGCCGGCACGGGATAGTGCGATGCGGGATACGACGGCTTCTCGCGGGTAAGGGCGCGCCCCTCGGCAATCCACTTGTCGCGCCCGCCGTTCATGATCTTCACGTTCGTATGGCCAAAGAGCCGGAAGACCCACAGCGCGTAGCAGGCCCACCAGTTCGCCTTGTCGCCATAAAAAACGCACGTCGTCTCCGGCGTGATGCCAAACCGCGACGCCAGCACGGCAAAATCCCCCGGCGAGATGTAATCGCGCACCAGCGGATCATTCAGATCGGTATGCCAGTCGATATGGACTGCCCCGGCGATGTGCCCGGTATCGTAAAGCAGAACATCCTCATTGCTCTCAATGACACGGATGGAGGGGTCGGAAGCGTGTGCGGCAACCCAGTCGGTGCTCACCAGGACATCGGGATTCGCGTATTCAGTCGGATTCATAGGGAGGGTCAAGTTAGCGGATGGAATTGCCGTACTCAAGAGGAAGCGCAAGTGGTGAATAACGCACGGGATGACATCGTTTCCGTTGGATGGAAAGATCGTCGCATTTATCGTGTGACCCTAGGTTCTTTTCGTCTTCGTTGCTCACGCCTGAGCTGACGCTGTCAATGACGACGATTTAGCGAATCTCAATCAACTGGTCTCCCGCTTCCAGAGCTTCGATTACCCGCGGCCAGGCAGGCAGCAAAGACGCAAGCAGTTCGGAGTTCGTGCAGTTGCCTACGCGCAACCAAACTACGGCAGGACCCAATCGGCCGGCGAGAACCCACTCGGCAAAATCTTCGTCCTTGCTCACAATCACCATGCCGTTCGCAGCCGCGAATCGCCAGATATCGTTGTCCGGGCTTTGGCCCAATGCAATTTCCAGAACGTGCTCCGCCTCATATCCCATCTCGCGCAGCCGTTTCGCGAGGAGCTTGGGCAGTTGGGTATCGATTAAAAACTTCATGCGGGCTGCAGGCGGATAATCCCGTGATTTGCCTGCGCCGATGCATATTGAAAGCATGCCCGGATGTCCTCGGGCTCAAGGAAATCGTATTCGGAGAGGATTTCCTGCTCGCTGGCTCCGGCAGCAAGCAAATCGAGTACATCCTTCACTCGCAGCCTGAATCCGCGAATACACGGCCGCCCCCCGCATTTGCCGGGTTCGATGGTGATGCGATCCAGGTAGTTCTTACTCACAGCCCCGCAACCTACGCCATGCGAGGAGTCATTGCGAGACGAAAGCGGCAGGTGCAGGCAGGGATGAAGCACCCTTCCATGGGTCATCCGGGGGCACCACTCTTCGTAACCGTTCGCGAGGTCATCAATCTTCTTGCCGCCCCCGTTGCCCCCGTTAGGATTGAACAACGTCCCGAGCGCACGGGCTTCCGTGTCTTCAGGACGTTTTTTCGTTTCCATTTTCAAAAATCACTTTTCAGAAATTCATGGCAAATACCATCCTGGTCGGGGCTCAATGGGGTGACGAAGGCAAAGGCAAAATCATCGATTTTCTCACCGAGCACGCCGATATCGTGGTGCGCTCGCAAGGCGGTAATAACGCCGGCCACACCGTCATCCTGGGCGACAAGAAATATGTCCTCCACCTCATCCCCAGCGGCATCCTGCGGTCGGACAAGGTCTGCGTGATCGGCAACGGCGTGGTCATCGACCCGGTATCGCTCGTAGGCGAGATCGAGACGCTGAAAACCCAGGGCATCAAGCTCCGCAAGGGCCAGCTCCTGATCTCCGACGCCGCCCACCTCGTATTCCCTTATCACCGGCTCCTGGACGAGCAGCGGGAGATCCGCAAGGGCCGCAATAAGATCGGCACCACCAAGCGCGGCATCGGCCCCGCCTATGGCGACAAGGCCGCCCGCACCGGCCTGCGGATGTGCGACCTGGTCCAGCCGGAGATTTTCACGGAAAAACTCCGCGCGAAGATCAAGGAAAACAACGCGATCCTCAAGGCCCTGGGCGCAAAGACCGTCTCCTTCAAGGAAGTGAACGACGCCTACCTCGGCGCGGGCGAGAAGCTGGCGCCCTTTGTCGCCAATACCGTCGTCTACCTCCACGAGGCCCTGAAGGCAGGCCGCGAGATTCTCTTCGAGGGGGCCCAGGGCACCTTTCTGGATATCGATCACGGCACCTATCCCTACGTGACCTCTTCCAATACCACCGCCGGCGGCGCCTGCACCGGCTCCGGCGTGCCTCCGCACCGGATGGACCGGGTCATCGGTGTGATGAAGGCTTACACCACGCGCGTGGGCGAAGGCCCCTTCCCCACCGAGGACGCGGTCATCGGCGATATGCTCCACGGCATGGGCCGGGAGTTCGGCGCCACCACAGGCCGCGCCCGGCGCTGCGGATGGTTTGACGCCGTGGCAACCCGCTACGCCGCGATGATCAATGGCATCGACGACGTCGCCGTGACGAACCTGGACGGCCTCGACGGTCTGGACTGGATCAAGGTCTGCACCCATTACAAGATGGGCCGCAAGCGCCTGGAAGTTCCCCCCGCCGATTGCCGGCAACTGGCCGATTGCGAGCCGGTCTACATCGAGTTTGAGGGCTGGCGCAAGTCGACCACGGAAGCGAAAACCTGGACCGACCTGCCCCCGAAAGCCCGCGATTATCTCAAGGCGATTGCCGACCTTACCGGGGGGAAACTGGCCATCGCCAGCGTCGGCCCCGGCCGCGACCAGACCATTGTATTGTAGCCATCCCGGTGCAAATTTCCCCTCCCATGACCAAGGCCGTCCCGACTCCGCTCCCGGCGGGGACCGCCGTGCCGCGGCACATTGCCATCATCATGGATGGCAATGGACGCTGGGCGCGCGAACGCGGCCTGCCCCGCATCCGCGGCCACGAGGAGGGGGCTGAATCCGTCCGCACCGTCCTCCGCTCCTGCGGGGAGTGGGGCGTCAAGTACCTCACGCTTTACGCCTTCTCAACGGAGAACTGGAAACGCCCGAAGACCGAGGTGGCCGCGCTGATGAAGCTCCTGGAGCGCTTCCTGCGCAAGGAAGCCCCGGAGCTGATGGAGCAAAACGTCCGCCTCCAGGCCATCGGACGCCTCACCGATCTCCCCGATTCCTGCCAGCGCGAATTAAACCGTGTCATCGACATGACCTCCGGCAATACGACCACGACCCTGGTCCTCGCACTCTCCTACAGCGGCCGGCTGGAGATTATCGATGCCACCCGCAGCATGGCACGCGCCGTCAAGGAAGGCCGCCTCGATGAGGCGAAGATTGACCCGGAGGAGTTCAGCAAGCATCTTTATACGCGCTGCTACCCGGACCCGGACCTTCTTATCCGGACTTCGGGCGAGATGCGCATCTCGAATTTCCTGCTCTGGCAACTCAGCTACACGGAAATCTACGTCACAAAAAAACTGTGGCCGGACTTCCGGAAGCCGGATTTGCTGGCAGCCATCGAGGATTACAGTAAAAGGCAGCGCCGCTACGGTGGCCTGTGAAAAAAAGATCGCCCATACCCATCCCATTTTGAAAACTGATTCTCACCCCCTTCCCCTCCGGGTCCCCCTCCCGGCTTCCGGCCCCGTCAATGGATAAAGTTCAGACCATTCTCATAGTCGATCCAGAAACGGACTTTCTCGAGTGGGCGCAACACCAGCTCGAGACACCCAACACGCGTGTGGTGACCGCCGTGAACTCCGAGCAAGGCTACCGCATGTACGCCACGGAGACGCCCGATCTGATGATCTGCGACACCCATCTGCAGCCCTTCAGCGGGCTGGAGCTGCTGGTGAAGGTGCGCCAGCGCGACTCGAACGCCATGGTCATCCTGACCAGCGCATGGGGCACCACGCAGAATGTCATCGAGTCGATGAAGCTCGGCGCGTTCGATTTCCTGCGCAAGGAGTCGCTCCCGTTCAACTTCAAGCCCGTGGTCGATGCCGCCCTCAAGCAGCAGTTGGAGATGCGGGCTGCCACGACCTTCAAGCCGCAGCTCACGGTCGAGCAGCACCAGGATTCCATCGTCGGCCAGTCCGCCGCGATGCAGCACGTCTTCAAGATGATCGGCCGCGTCTCGCACTCCGACGCCCCGGTGATGGTGACCGGCGAGAGCGGCACCGGCAAGGAGCTGGCCGCCAGCGCCATTCACCGTTTCTCGCAGCGGGCCGGGCGGAATTTTGTCGCGATCAATTGCGCCGCCATCCCGGAGCAATTGCTGGAGAGCGAGCTCTTCGGCCACGAAAAAGGGGCGTTCACTGGCGCGATCACGCAGCGCGTGGGCCGCTTTGAGCAGAGCGACGGCGGAACGCTTTTCCTCGATGAGATCGGCGACATGCCCCTCTCGTTGCAGGGCAAAATTCTGCGCGTGCTGCAGAACGGCGAGTTCTCGCGGATCGGCTCCAGCGCCACGCTGAAGACCGACGTGCGGATCGTTGCGGCGACGAACAAGAACCTGGAGCACGAAGTGGCGACAAAAAGTTTCCGTGAGGATCTTTTCTACCGGTTGAATGTGGTGCGCATCCAATTGCCGCCCCTGCGCCAGCGCGTGGAGGATGTCCGCCTGCTGGCCGAGTACTTCCTGCAAAAGGTCGCCGTCCGCAAGCATCTGCCCCGCCTGAAACTGGCGGAGGACGCCGTGCGCATCCTGGAGAGCTATCCGTGGCCGGGTAACGTCCGCGAGCTGGAGAACGTGATCCAGCGCGCCTCCGTCCTGGCCACCTCCGATATCATCCTGCCGAAGGATCTGCCGCTCGGCACGACGGAATTGCAAAGCGACGGCACCCCGCAACCGGCCAACGCCGGCGGCTACGCCCCGCCCGCCGAGATCACGACGGAAGCCGCCATCGAGGTCCTGCTAAAAGCCGCGCAATCAAAACCCGGCGTCGAGCTGCTGCCATGGCTGGAGCGCGAATTCACACTCCACGCGATGAAAGCCACCCGCGGCAATCAGGTCCGCGCCGCAAAGCTCCTCGGCATCACCCGCGCCACCCTGCGCAAGCGCATCGAGCGCTTCGGGATCACGAAGGAATTGACGATTCAGTAGCGGCGCAATCCCACCCTCACGGGAGTTCGAACAGGACCCCGGCGACAGGCCAGACACGTTCTACACAGTTTTCTCCATTCCCCGGGACTGACAACAGCAATGGAGGATAGTCGCCACCGATATCCAGACTCTCAAGTACGATCTGACCAGACGCTGGCATCTGAAGCCGCTTGAAATAGTAATTGTCGTTATTATCAGCCGCAATTATCGGCTTCCCGACAAGTGTATTCAGCGCTTGAGTGGTGGTCAGTTCCTTTCCGATGATTAGAAATTGGTTATTTAGAGCCCGAGGGACGGCACTTTTACCGACCACCTGGACCAACCCAAGCGTATCGGCGGCAAGCGCTCTTAAGCTCGCTTCTCCGCCGCATTCACAGATTTCCACTCCGGAGATTGATGGATTATTCCAAGCGGCATCGTCAAAAAGGACCCCGATGATTTTATGAAGTTCAACTGTCGCTCTGTGCGCGATGACGGGAGGTGCAATTTGGTATGGATCGATCGATTGCGCCGTGAGTACCGCAATGGTGCTGTCATTTTCGGCGATCTCAAAACGCCGGGCTAATATTCGATCACCGATCAGTGCTACCACGAGCGATCTTGCCGACGGTTCGCCAGCCTCCTTAACCAGCAGAATATCCCCTTTGCGCGCTACCGGTTCGAGCGTGCGTCCGGTTAGCCGAAACGCCTGATGCTGAGCCAAGGTTATTCTCTTGCACTTTGAGGCAGCGAATTCCTCCAAACTGAGGCGTCCGTCAGCAACCCGCCCATCAGTAAGCGCCGCAGCCTTGCCCAAAAAGCTCAAAGGAATGGCCCTCACCTTTGCCGCGTAACCTTCTGGAAGAGCCGAGGTTACAGTCGGCGCGTGCAGCGCCGTAAGCCCACCATGCAGCCGGTAAAACTCGCCAGCCTCCCGAAAGGCTCTATGCAAGCGCGGTTCGAGCTTTTTCATCCAATGAGCCCGCACATCTTCAGCCTCCGACATACCCAAAGAAGAGCCACTTGAGTGATGCGCCATTTCCATATATTTAATCGCCGGTTCGTCTTTATTCAAAGCCCCGACAAGTAGATCAAACGCAGGGCGGTCCCAGGGCGCGACACCTTTATCATGACGGATACATATCGCCTGTCGGCAAGCGCCAAGAACCAGTCCTGCAACCGCGGACTGGGCTCCAACATCCTCGCCACGAAGCATTATGCGCAACAGTCCTTCAACGTACTTTCTGACTTTTGCAATGTAATCACACGCAGCTACCGCTGTTCCTAACCTCGTAACCTCTGCCCATTCCCGATTTAACAGGTCCCCTTCAAATATTCCCACGTGCCCAAGTTCAGGACCCGGCCCCGTGATCAACGCCTTTCGCCCGCAAACGCGGTCCACATCGAGCAATTCAAGAAATGTTTCATCATGTGTTGCCAGCAAAATCTGAAGTTTGGATGGACCTTGTTGAAGGCCCGCTATGTACTGCGCCCAGCGGTGTCGATGGTGACCGTCGAAAGTGATCTGCGGATCGTCCAATATCAATAGTGGGAATGGATCACTGCCTATCTGCTCTATCGCTTCTTCACGTAGAGCGAACACAAAGGCCCAAAGAACGGCCCTCAGCCACGATGTGTTGGCTACCAACGTTGCATCGATACGCAGGCTCCCCGCAAATCCGGCCCGAACCACTACTCCTTCCTTTCGCCTCAATCGCGCATCGCGAAACTTCAGGTTTTCGGTTAGAAGCGTCCGCTCAAGGATACCGCCGATGCGCCCCGACAATCCGTTTATAGCATCTTTTGCAACGCCATCCGCCAATGAATTGAGATGCTTGAGCGACCCAATACAATCAGCAATCGATTCACGACGGTCTAATTCCCTTTGAACTTCGGCTGCGATTTCTCCGGCCTTCCATGCCCTTCTCATAGCATCAGCCCCCTTCCGATAAGGTTCTGCTTTTCCCATTGCCTCCATTAGACGCCGCAAATGCGAAGTGAGATTCTCGGAAGCGCTTGCCCCGTCACCCTTGGGCCCCGACACATCCGCAGAACGACCAGCTAAATTCTCACCACTGAGACACACCCACCAACCCAACCATGAACCCTCGTTTCGTCGAAACCAATCCGCAATTTCCAGAGAACGCCGGATTACCGCGATCCTTTCGTTCAATTTTCCCAAAGCCACATTCCCCTCGTCGTTCTTCCCAGCCACCAAGACATCTGCAGGTGAATCTGCAATTGCGGTACTGACGAGAACAACAAACTTGGCGAGCACATTGGAGTGCCGATTGTTCGAAATGAACGCAGCACTTATTTCCTCGGTGAGCGCCGTCCGTGGTTCCAACTCAAGAACCTCCACATTTTGAGCGCGAATAATTTTCGGGAGCGCGTCATTCAATTCTGTAACAATCCTGTTTACATTGTCATCAAAAGCCCTAACTGCCAGATCGCCCGCATTACGAAGAGATTCGAGTTCTTCGGCAAGAGCCGGAATTTTATGCAGATCCTGATCGCATAGAGGGCAATTTTGGATTGGCCCGATCTTATGGGAATGATGCCAGTTTGATGCCAGCGCCTTGAGCTGAAATTTGGAGTCGGTACGACTTTTTTCCAGAAGTAGCAACGCCTCTTCACCATTTTGCCTCGCCATTTCTACTGCCGACAAAATTCTCGTTTTGGATTCAGGCTCGAGAGCATAAGCAGTTTCCTTGAGTGATTTCCAGATGGAAATGCCATCCAATCCCGCCGCTACACTGGCCTGTGCTGCTCCAATGGCAGAAACCACCAGATTCTGCACATTTATATTTTTCAGATCGAGATCAGCATTCAGATCGCTCGATACTGTCTGACTCAACTCGGCGTTTCGATCACGTATCGTGCGGCCAAGCATTGCCATTTCGCCGTGGACATCGTCGGTTTCAGCGGGCTTAAACTCTGGGACCGAGACCGACACCGATTCCAAAGCCCCACGCGCTTCGGCAAGTGCGTTGTCAAATGTCGCCTTTGCAACCTCGTAGTCTTTTCGATAAGAGGATAGATATTCGCGCGATCTATGACAGAGACCACTCGCAAGATTTGCAATGGCTTTTAGGTCATCTAGGCCTGTGAGTTTTTGGACCGCATCTGTCAAACGTCCGCGCCCCTCGTCCAGTCGCAGGGACGCCAATCGCACAGGCATGAATAGGCCTGTCTCCAATAGCACGGGAGGCACTTCGAAAGACGGATCAACAGTTGCAGTAATTACTCCTGCGCTCAGCCTTCGCTCGATTTTCGCGATCGCCCCCGTCTGATTCCGGAAGGTCAGTTCTACCCGCACGCTAGGTTGCGATCCCAAATCGCCCGCTGTAGGGGGATAGCAAGCTATGGGTGGCCATTGACCCACTACCTCATCATTTATTTGGTACACGGGTTTAGGTTCGTGGGCGGCACCCTCAGCCTGATCACGCGGGCGTTCTCCCAAGAGCGCCCACAGGATGGCACCGACCAGCGAGGATTTTCCGCTACCATTTGGGCCTTCTATAAGAAGGCTTTCACAATCCATATTGAGTCGGAACGCTGGACCACGCCATGTGTTAAGGCCTCCAAAACCCTCGGTCTCGATGGTATCGAGACGCCACGGGCCGGAATGTATTGCCGCTGTTGGTGGAACGGGGGCACCTGCCGCCGGATCATCTTCAGAAGCAAATGCCGCAGAAAGCCCGTCCGTAAAATGATTCGACAGCCCTGTAGGTTCCCGAACGCCACTTGAAAGAATAAACGCGAACAGGCGCCTCTTCGTAGCATCACCAAGGACAATACTGCAATCGGCATTGCTTACGTCCTTCCATGAGACAATTTCTCCATTTAGGAGCTGTCGCTCTATATCCGACTTCGTGAGACGTCGCATTTTCTAAAAATAGCTAAGGCCCATTGTGAGGAGCTTCTCGTCGCTTAACAAGTCTTGTCTCTCCAAACTATACGCAATTTGCATTGCGAATTTCGACGATTGTCGCCGTGGACGATCGACCCCCTCCTCTTCCGCTGTCGGTTGCGAGGAAGTGACATCCCACTTGCCTAATCAGACTGCATCTGATACTTTGGTGCCAATGAAGACGATGACCGTCACCGAGGTCGCACGAAATTTCAGTTCCGTCATGGATGGCGTAGAATCTGAACAGGAGGAGATCGTTCTCGTTCGGAACCAAAAACGGATTGCGCGTCTCGTGCCGGAACCCCCGGAAATGACGGCGCTGGAATTGCTCGGCGACCTCTATCGGACCCTGGATGATGGCACCGCCGACGCCCTCGCCGATGCGATCAAAAGCACACGGAAAGGAAAATCGGGAACGCTTCAATCCCTGCGCAATCCGTGGGCTACCTGATCGATACCAATCTGTGGATCGAAGTTGAGCGCGGAAAACTGAGTGCCGCCGATCTCCATGCGATTACCCAACAGGTCCCGGTTTACCTCTCGCCCATCAATCTGGCGGAAATCCGTTTCGGCATCGAATTGATGTCCGACCCGAATCAGAAGCAGCGGGCCGCCGCAGCCCTCAAGCGAATGCGCCGGAAACCGCTGCTGCGCATCACAGGGGAAACCGCACAGGTATTTGGCGTCCTCGCAGCGGCGCTCACCAAAAAGGGGCGTGGTGCGGACTTCCGGATTCAGGACCTCTGGCTTGCCTCGCAAGCCGTGCAGCGGGAATTCACATTGCTCACCGGCAATGCGAAAGATTTCGTCGACATCCCTGACTTGAAGCTGATCCAGGTTCGATAATCGTGGCTTGCCGGTGAGGCGTGTTTAGTCGTTGGATTGTTCCCCCCATATCCATGCAAACCGATGATGCTAATCAGTCCCTCCGGGAGACCTGTGCATGGCTCTGGTCCGGCGCGACCTTTGAGCCCACCGCTGGAATGCCTGTTGCCGATCGCGGCTTCCGTTACGGGATGTCCGTCTTTGAAAGTTTCCCGGTGCGCAACGGCGTGGGACATTTTTTAGCGGAACATCTCAAGAGGCTGGGCGACGCGTGCGATGCGACGGGGCTCATCGCAGCCCCCGAGGCGCTGGCACAATGCGAGACCATTTTAAAGCAGGCGCACGACGGCTTCGGGCGCATCTATGTAACAGCAGGCGATGGGACGGTAACCGGTGCGTGCGACGAAGGTCGGGTGCTGGTGATGGTGGAACCGCGCGAACCCGCGCCCGCGCGGGTATATCATCGCGGCTATGACATCGGCCTGCATTCGGCCGGACACGTGCCGGTTTTTGGCGGGATCAAGACGGGAAACTATTGGGCGAACCTGAAAGCCTTCCGCGAAGGCGTCGCGGCGCAACGCAACGAAACGCTCCTCTTCACACCCGCGGGACATTTGATCTCTGCATGCATGGCGAATGTCTTCGTGGTGCGCGACGGCATATTGCAAACACCCGATCACACAACCGGAGCGCGTCCAGGCGTGGTGCGGGAATGGGTCATGCGCCACGCCTCTGTGCAGGAGACACTCCTTACGCGGGCGGATGTGGAGGCGGCTGACGAGGTCTTTCTCACAAGCAGTTGGCTGGGCGTAATGCCCGCAGCGTCGTTGGAGGATAGGCCCTTGCAACGAACAGTAAGCGCTCAATTGCTCGATGCCTGGCGAAAGGACATCGAACCCCGATGACGATCCCAAACAGCCAGGGCGCCGCGCAAGTGCTGGAACGCCTCCGGAAATCCGTACCGTTGCGCGACCGGCTTGCCGCGCTGGCAGCCGGCGAACCGGTCGTCTTCGAGCATGTCACAGAGCCAGCCCAAGCTTTCGTAGCCGCCATCGTCGCCGGCGCAACGCGCGAGCGCTGCTGGATCGTCTGCGAAAACGCCCGCGCCCAGGAAACCGTTTTCAACGAGCTCCTGAACTGGTTCCCCGAAACCGCATTCTTCCCCGAAAAAGAAATCGCCCTCGGCGAAAACGTCCTCCCCGACCCCGAAATCGCCGCCGAACGCCTCGCGCTGTTACAAGCTCTCAGTGATGACTCCACTCGCAAGTCCCATAGGCTTGTCACGGCGAAGCGCTCGGGCGAAGCCGGATCCCATCTGCTCGTCCTCACGAAGGCCAGCCTCTCCGAGCAAGTCCCCTCCCCCGCCGGCCTCCGCGCCGACGCCGTGACCCTCAAGCGCACCGGCCGCCTCGATCGCGACGCCATGGTCACCCGCCTCACCGAGGCCGGCTACGAGCCCGCCTCCCAGGTCGCCATGCGCGGCCAATTCGCCGTCCGCGGCGGCATCCTCGATATCTTCGGCTGGAATCACACCCAACCCGTCCGCATCGAGTTATTCGGCGATGTAATCGACTCCATCCGTCAATTCGATCTCGATGCGCAAACTAGCATCGAGCATCTCGACGTCTGCACCATCCTCCTCGCCGAATCCGATCGCGTCACCTGCCCGCTCAGCGACTACATTCGCAAGGCCGATGTTACTCTCAATGTAAATGCCGGCTACACCGAGGCGCGGGTGCATATTCTCGCCGCGGCGCAAACCAGCGACGGCCCGGAGGATTACTCCGCCGCATTCTTCGACCATGGCCTCGGCGAATTCGAGGTCGGCGACTTTGTAGTCGATGAAGGTCGCCGGGCGCAGTTCTTCCGGCAATTGGAGGAATGGCGCGCGCAAGGCTGGTGTACTTACATCTTCTGCAATAACGAAGGCGAGATCGAGCGATTGCGGGAATTGATCCCTGAGGAGGAACACGAGCACATTCTCTTCGCCATCGGCGGGATCGCGCGCGGGTTCACTTTCCCTGCCGGGCAGCTTGCCGTGCTCTCCGACGCCGAGCTCTTTGGCCGCTACCGCAATACCCGCGCACGCCGCATGGCGATGCGCCGCATGCGCGAGCAGGCGAACCGCTCGCACATCGATTTCAGCGAATTGAATGAGGGCGACCATGTTGTCCACCTCGAGCACGGCATCGGCAAATTCCTTGGGCTCCGGCAATTTGCCACCGACGGCAAGGAGGAAGAGGTTCTGACACTGGAATTCGACGACGGCGCGCGCCTCTACGTCCCGCTGGAGCAATCCTTCCTCATCTCCCGCTATGTCGGTGTCGGCAAAAAAGCACCCGCGCTCTCCTCGCTCGGCGATCCGCGCTGGGCAAAGGCAAAGAAAAATGCCGAGCAGGCCATTTACAGTTATGCCGCGCAATTACTGACCATCCACGCCCAACGCGAAACAAGCCAGGGATTCGCCTTCCCGCACGACAGTAAGTGGGTAAGTGAATTCGAAGCGTCATTCCTCTACAAGGAGACACCGGATCAACTGACAGCCATCGCCGCCACCAAGACCGACATGGAAAGCGAACGCCCGATGGACCGGCTCATCTGCGGCGATGTCGGCTTCGGGAAAACCGAGGTGGCGATCCGCGCCGCATTCAAGGCCGTGATGGGCGGCAAGCAAGTTGCCGTGCTGGCGCCCACTACCGTTCTCGCGCAGCAGCATTACCAGACCTTCCGCGAGCGCATGTCGGATTATCCGGTAAAGGTGGAGATGCTGAGCCGGTTCCGCACAAAGCAGGAGCAAAACAAGACCGTGAAAGAGCTGCGCGAGGGCAGCGTGGATATCGTCATCGGCACCCACCGGTTGATTTCTGGCGATGTGGAATTCAAGGACCTCGGCCTGGTGGTGATCGATGAAGAGCAACGCTTCGGTGTCCGGCACAAAGAGCGGTTCAAGGAAATCTTCAAGCTCGTGGATGTGCTGACGCTCTCCGCGACGCCGATCCCGCGGACGCTCTATCTCTCGCTCATGGGTGCAAAGGACATGTCCATCCTGGAGACTCCGCCCGCCAACCGGATCCCGACGGAAACGATCATCTGCGGCTATGACGAGCGCGTGATCCGCGACGCAATCCAGCGGGAGTTATCCCGCCAGGGCCAGGTCTATTTTCTGCATAACCGCGTCCAAACCATCGAGCGCGTGGCAAAGCGCATCATGGAACTCTGTCCCGGCGCAAAGGTGGCCATTGGCCACGGCCAAATGGATGAGGACGACCTGGAGGAGGTCATGCAGCGTTTCGTTGGCGGCAAGACCGATGTGCTGGTATCGACCACCATCATCGAGAGCGGCCTCGATATTCCAAACGCGAACACCATCATCATCGATCGCGCGGACCGGTTCGGCCTGGCGGACCTCTATCAACTCCGCGGCCGCGTAGGCCGCGCCCAGATGAAGGCCTATGCCTACCTGATGCTCCCCCGCGAGATGATGACCGTCGGCGCCGCCCGCAAGCGCATCAACGCCATCAAGCAATACTCAACCCTCGGGGCCGGCTTCAAAATCGCGATGCGCGACCTGGAGATTCGCGGCGCGGGCAATGTCCTCGGCACGGCGCAGAGCGGACATATCGTGGCCATCGGGTTTGACTTATACTGCCAGTTACTCAAACAGGCCGTGAGCAAACTGAAGGGCGAGAAAACCAAACCCCGCGTCGAAGTCCCCGTCCGTTTCGACTTTCTCGTCACGAACGAAGCGGAATACGCCCACGCCGGCGACGATGAAACCACCGGCGCATTCCTTCCCGCGGCCTATATCACCGAGCCCAAGACCCGCATCCAGGCCTACCGCGCCCTCGCCGAGGTGGCCACGCAAGAGCAACTCGACAAGGTCCGCAAAAACTGGCGCGACCGTTTCGGCCCGCTGCCCGAAGCCGTGGAAAATCTCGTAATCCTCTCCGAGATCAAGCTCGCCGCAACAGCCCGCAAAATCGCCCGCGTGGAAGTAAAAGAAAGCAAACTCATGCTAACCCGCGGCGGAGACTACATCCTCGTATCCGGCAAATTCCCCCGCCTGCAAGCCGAGGCGCCGGGTGAGAGATTACGGGAGACGCTGGAGTTAATCAGGAAGCTGTGAGCAATGTTGAAAGAAGTCTTACAGCTTGCAGTTGCATTTGCGCCGTTAATATTTGCAGTTGCTCCACCTTTCACTCGGGTGCTCCGCACAGGAAAGCTATCGAGGGCCTTTTTCACGTGCTGGGGTCTGTTCATTTTTTGGATGACTTTCTTTTCCCTTGGTATTCCGCTAATCGGCCACGTCATAAACCCCGCCTACGACAAAATGATCTATGACTGGGTGCCGGAGCCTACGGGAATTATGGGAGTCATATTTTTTGGCTGGATGCCATCGCTTATAATCATCTCACTGGCCTGGCTAGCAAGGTGCGGAGTCCGCTGGCTATCGACCCGAAAGAAAACTGACTAGAGCATTTTAAAGAATTCTGTAGCCACTGATCTAGCAGCGCCGAGGGTTGGTGCGGCCGGGCTTCGAGCGCAGCGCCTGTATGGAAACATACTGGCCAAGCTCGAAACCGGGCGCAACGGCCCTCGCCGCAACATAGCGGTGGCTACAGAATGTTTTAAACTGCTCTAGCGTTTCAACAAATACTGTATCCACCCTCGAAGTCCTCTGCCGCTTTCGGAGTCCCCGGAGGGGACAGCAGACAATAGGCGGGGGTTTCAACCCCGCATTCATGCCGCAATGCGGCCAAATCCCGAAGGGACGGCAGATACATCGAAGCGCCTTTGATCGGTCACTTCGCTCCCGGAAGCAAATACGCCAGCGCATTCCCCAGCACTTTCTCCTCCATGATCGGATGCATCCCGGTCAGGCCATGGAACACAACGGTTCCCTTCCTGAGTTTTGTCGTGAACGTAATCGCACCAATCTGCCTGCTATGATCACGGCTGTACGCAGCAACAATGGCCACGTTCGGCCCATCAACCAGCAACCCATAACTCGCCTGCACCGGCACCTGGTAATCGCCTTTCATCACCTCGTTCACCGGCAACCCGGCATACAACGGATGGCTCCGAACAAAAATCCACCCGCCCATCCACGACGCGCGCGCCGTCGGGATCGTGCCCTCGTATTTCAACGCACCCGCAACCGCGAGCTGGTTGGCCGCACTATCCCCACTCGCCTCATCCCCTGCAAGGACCAGCAGCGGCATGCCGCCTTCCACCATCTTGACAAACGACGGAGGCATCTCCGTGTCCAGCCGGTACGGACTCCAGACCAGACCCAACTTATCGGTATAGGTCTCGCCGCCGAATACCACTGCGATTGTCTTCACGTCAGCCTCGATCTTGACCGCGTTAAAAACCGCCTCCCCCTTCGAGCCATGCGGGGCAGTGATGTCGATGGTTCCATCCGGCGCATCGACCGTGAAGGTTTTAACCAGCGCCGTATAACTCCCGCCCGCCTCCGCGAAAATATCGAAGTTCTGCAGGACCGTTTTTCCATTGATCGCCACGTCAAAAAGCCGCTTCCCGGCATCCCGCATATCCTTCTCGCAGAAATACAGGGAAACCTTCGCCGGCCCATGCGGAAGCCCGTCGAAATGCAATTTCAGATGGTCCGCCGCACCCCGAATCGACGCATTATAAAGAGCCGGGTCATCAGTATTCTTGATGGGGCTGCCGTTGTTCATCTGGACCACGCGCCCTTGCCCGCGCGCGGCATCGACCAGCAGATCGTAAGGTGCGCCATCCGTATACGCTTCCACATGCAATTGCGGAAACGCCGCAAGCTGCTTCTTCACAGCAGCACTGTCTCCGCCGACAACGCCAATCCGCGCGGCAGGAAGGTCCGGACGGGCCGTTTGAACCGTCATCAACATTTGCGAATTCTGCGCCTTCTGCGTCCCGTCGAGCATCACGCTCACCTTGTATTTGCCCGTACCCGAAAGCGCCGGCGTCATGACAGCCATCTTCACGGGATAGACAAATTGATCCGGAACATATGCCGGCGCCGGATAAGTCCCGAGGCTGGTCGTGACACCGCTGGGATCGGTCATCGATAGGTGCAACTGGCCCGTAACCGGACGATCAGTCTCATTGAGAAGATACAGGTCGAGAGTCGCCGCATCCCCGACATGCAGAATCGAAGCGCGCGGTTCGACAACGGGAAGCAGCGGCCGGAGTTTGGAAGCAATCAACCGTGGGTCCCCCTTGAAGTTGCGAAGATTGTCCACAAGCCCGGAGTGATTCTCGATGGCCGTGGATTCCCACCCGCTGATCGTCAGGATATCGTTGCTCTCGCTCAATCGCGCCGCCTCGATCACCCGTCCCCAGAATTCATAGCACTTATTGCCAAGATCGCGGAAGAACCCTTCATCCGAAGGAAACGCATCCCGAAATCCCCACTTGGTCAAAAACTGGTCATAAGCCGCCGCAATCTCCTTATGATCCTGCAAGTCGTAACTCTCTCCCCCGCGAGCCTCGATCTGCTGGATCATCAACGGTGAATTATCGGGCACCGCAGCACCAAGCATCTCGCCCCAGTCGACAATCTCCTTCCGGTCATCGATCTGGTGCGTGAAATCGCCCGGCCCTTTGTACATGGAATCCTGCCACACGCCCGGCCCGCCGACGGTATGCTTGTCGTGCCAGCCGGAGTAACCGGTTCCATCGTCGTACATTGGATCCGCGGCATACGGCGGAAACCACGCCTGGTGCATCGGGCTGATGCCGGACTTGGTGGCAATGACCCGGCTCGGATCCAGCGCATGCATCTCGCGCAGCATATGGAACACCCGCGGATTAGTCAGATCCGGCTCCGTCTCATTCTGGATCATCAAGATGACCAGCGAAGGATGGCTGCGGAATTGCTTCACCATTCGCAGGATTTTCGCCTCCATATAGCGCTCGCCAAAGCTCTCCGGCTTTCCGCCATTCCCGCTCGTATCCAGCGGCGCCTTCGGGTCGGGGCGGTTATTCGGCAACGCTTTTCCGATCGCAAATACCCCGCCGCCCGGCTCCATATAACGCAGGAGCCCAAGTTGATCCTGCTGCGCGAGCACCTCCTCCTTGCCGATGTTCCGATGAAAATTAAGCATGTTCATATTCAGCGCCTTCGCATCGCGCACTTCCTTCAATCCAAGGTCCGGCGTCGGCCAAAGCCCATTCATCCCCCAGAACCCCCATGAGATCGCAGTATAAAGCCGAATCCGCCGGCCATTAAGATATAGCCCAGCCTGCTGCCCAATGCCGCGCGGTTCAAACCAGCGGAAGCCAAACGTCCGGTCCACCGCATCGCTCATTGGGGTTCCGATATTCATCCCTACCCCCGGGCGCATATTAACCTCCGCGTGCATGTTATACAATCGCGGAGTATTCAGGTCCCATAACTGCGCGCTCGGACAATGAATTTCCCGAACAGCCTCGAAAGTCTGGCCCGCCGGCACCATCACGATCTCTTCCCGATCCGCGAGTACCGCGCCGCTAGTGGGATCGGTAACCTTGAAATGCACCATCCCAGTCTCCGTCTGCGTCGAAGTGTTCCGCACCAACGCATGCGCCGTAATGGTATGCGGCTCCGGCGTATTGAGCACCCACGTATCATCAAGATACACCGGATCGTGCGCAGTCAAGGTAAGCCCCCGATCCAGCCCGCCAAAACCATGGCTCTTCTGAAACGTATATTTACCCCATATAATGGTATTAAAATCCTGCCAGTCCATCCAGCCGCCCGGATTGGTAATGCGGATGGCGATCTGGTTTGGCTTGCCCGGCAGCAGCGCCTTGCTGATATCGCAATCGAACGAAGTCTCCTCGATGATATTGTATCCCACCAATTGATGGTTCACATAAATCTCAGCCCTTTGTCGCGCTCCGCGCACATACAGCAAGACCAGCTTCCCGGAGAAAGACGACGGCACATTCACCGTCCGCCACCACCATGAGACCCCTTCGTAATTGCCATTCTGCACTTCAGGATCACGGCCGCCGTAGGTGTAGTCCGCCCTGGTATACGGCCGCAGGCCAAACTTACCCCAGTAATGCTCCTCAACAGTCGAAGGCAGCGTCACCGCAATCCCGTTGGTCCCGTCAAGCATCTCCCACCCTCCGGTCGGCGGATTCACTGGCAGCGTGGCGAGATTCACTTCGTCGGGAAGATAGAGATCGTCATTCTTCCATTCCGCCTTCGTATCCGGCCACAAACGCCAGCCTCCATCGGGAATGGTCACAGTAAGTTGCGGCACCGCGGCGAATAGCGCGCCATTCAAGACACACATCGCCGCGAACCAAAGTAAGCAAAGCCTGGTTTTCATCGTTGGGGGGGTGAATTTATTTCAGTGCTTCTTCCGTTCTTCCAGCCACGCACTCGCCACCAGGAGGCATGCGGCGATGCAGATGCAGGAATCGGCGACATTGAAAGCCGGCCACGGATTCGCGTGCGGGACATGGAAATCGAACAGCAGAAAATCGACAACGTAATGATGCCGGATCCGATCGGTCACATTCCCCAGCACACCCGCGCCCAGCAGGCTCACCGCCAGCCGCGTGGCCGTCTGATGAAAAGCCCCGCGAATCGCCAGTCCCAGCAGCACCGCCAATGTCAGCAGCGACAGCCCGATGAACATCCCGTTGTTATCCGTGAATGAACTGAACGCCGCCCCGGTATTACCCCAATAAACGAGCGAAAAAAATCCCGGGATCACCGTAACCTCCCCGTTCTCGAAGACTATCTTGCGAATCACGAGCCCCTTGGTCACCTGATCCAGCGCATAAAACGCCACAATGGTGGCGCCCGCGGCGACGAGCCCGAAACGCTTTGCGGCGGCCTCCATCAGTGCGGGGTCTCAAGGGCTGCCACCACCGATTCGCAACGCTCGCACAGGTCCGGGTGCGCCTCGCTCTTGCCGACATGCTCGCGATGCCGCCAGCACCGCTCGCAGCGCAGGTACGGCGTGCGCGTGAGCGACGCCGTGGTCTCGCCGCCAGCCTCAAGGTGCAGCTCGCTCAGGATGAAAAATTCCTCGATCTCCCCCTGCAATCCGGCCAGCCGTTCATATTGCGCCGCGTCCGCCAGCCGCAGCGTCACGCTGGCCTCCAGCGCGTTGCCGATCAGCTTCTGCTGCCGCGCCGGCTCGATGGCCTGCGCGATCACACCGCGCAATTTCAGCAGCGCCTCGATGTCCGCCTCCGCCTCCGGATTCAGCGCAGCTTCATTGACTGCCGGGAACATCTCCACGTGGATCGACTCCGCCCGTCCCGCGAATTCCCACGCCTCATCCGCCGTGAACGCCAGGATCGGCGCCAGCAACGCCGCGAGGCTCTCGAACGCCTCCCGCATCACCGCCTGCGTCGCCCGCCGCCGAGGCGATTCGATGCCGTCGCAATACAGCCGGTCCTTCGTGATATCCACATAGAGCGAGGAAAGATCGACCGTGCAGAATTGGTTGAGCGTCGTAAAAACCTTGCGGAAATCAAACGCCGCATACGCCTCACGGCAAGCGCCAATCACCTGCTGCAGCCGCGAGCGCATCCAGCGGTCGATCAACGTCGCCCCCTCCAGATCATCCGCCCGCGGCTCGAACCCCTCCGAGTTTGCCAGCAAGATCCGCAGCACATTGCGGAATTGCCGGTACGCATCCGCCAGCCCCGCGAACGACTCCTCGGAAAACGGCACCTCGTTCGTGAACTCCACACTCGACGCCCACAGCCGCACAATATCCGCCCCGTATTTCCCCACAAAATGCGCCGCGTCCATCGGCTTCGTGTAAGTCCCCTGCGCCGATTTCGACACCTTCTTGCGCGTATCCTTGTCCACCACAAAGCCATGCGTCACGCACGTCTTGTATGGCGCCTCGCCCCGCAGCGCCACGCTCGTCATCAGCGAGCTCTGGAACCACCCGCGATGCTGATCCGTCGCCTCCAGGTACACATCCGCGCGCTCCACCCCCAGCCGCTTCCGCACCACCGCCTGATGCGAAACGCCCGAGTCGATCCACACATCCAGCGTATCGTTGCGCCGCGTCGAGCCCGCCGGCAGCCCCAGCGCCTCCGCCCACCACGCGTCATCGCGTTCAAACCACAGATTGCTCCCATGCTTCTCAAACAGGTCCGCCACCTTCCGGATCGCATCCGTATCGAGAATCGCCTTCCCATCCCCGTCATAAAACGCCGGCAGCGGCACACCCCACGACCTCTGCCGCGAGATGCACCAATCCGGCCGCGACTCCACCGTCCCGTAGATGCGATTGCGCCCCCACGCCGGCACCCATTGCACCGTATCGATCGCCGCCAGCGCCTGCGCCCGGATCGCCTCGATCCGGATGAAAAATTGCTCCACCGCCCGAAACACCACCGGAGTCTTCGAGCGCCAGCAATGCGGGTACGAGTGCTTGTAAATCTGCTCCCCCAGCAGCGCCCCGCGCTCCCGCAGATGCTCCACCACATCCTTGTTCGCATCAAAGACATAGCGCCCCGCCCACACCGGCACACCCACCTCCTCGGTAAAGCGCCCGTGATCATCCACCGGCGAGAGAATCGGCAGCCCGTTCTCCAGCCCCGCGATGTAATCGTCCGATCCATGCCCCGGCGCGATGTGCACGCTCCCCGTACCCGTATCCAGCGTGACAAAATTCGCGACGATCACCTTCGACGTCCGCTCCAGAAACGGGTGCTGCGCCAGCGCCCCCGCCAGCTCCGTACCCGGAAAACTATACGGCTGTGCCTCCGCCTCCAGCTCCCACGGCGTCGCCTCGGTAAAGGCCTGCACCAGCGCCTGCGCGATCACATAAGTCGCCAGCTCCCCCGTCGTGCGATGCCGGAATTTCTCCGCCACATACCGATGCTGCGGATGCACCGCGATCCCCACATTCGCCGGCAGCGTCCATGGTGTCGTCGTCCAGATCGCCATGCTCGCCTGCCCCGCCAGCGGCCCGGACACGAGCGGGAATTTCACAAAAATCGCCGGATCCTCCCGGTCCGCGTATTCCACCTCCGCCTCCGCCAGCGCCGTCTGCGCCCCGGTACTCCAGTACACCGGCTTCTTGCTCTGGTAAACCAGCCCCGCTTCCACAATCCCCGCAAACGCCCGGATGATCTCCGCCTCATACCCCGGATCCAGCGTCAGATAAGGATGCTCCCACTCCCCCAGCACCCCCAGCCGCTTGAATTGCGTCCTCTGGATCCCGATATACTTCCGCGCATACTCCTCCGACCGCTTCCGCACCTCCAGCGGCGAGAGCCCGCGCGACTCCTTCACCACCTTGAACTCGATCGGCAGCCCATGGCAATCCCACCCCGGCACGAACGGCGCCCGCCGCCCCAGCATCGATTGCGATTTCACCACGATATCCTTCAGCACCTTGTTCAGCGCCGTCCCCATGTGCACATCCCCATTCGCAAAGGGCGGCCCGTCATGCAGCACAAAGAGCGGCGCATCCGCCCGCGCCGCCAGGATGCGCTCATACAACCCCCCCGCCTCCCATTTCGCCAGCCGTTCCGGCTCGCGTCTCACCAGGTCCGCCTTCATCGGAAAAGCCGTCTTCGGCAGGTTCAGCGTCTCTTTATAATTCTTCGGTTCACTCATTGGACCCCTCACGGGAGTGCAGAACCTACCAGCCCATCCAGACCGTTGCACTTTGAAAATAGCCCTCATCCTCCCGGGAACACGCGCCCACTCCTGGCAACGCATAGGTCGCATCCGTCGCATAGGTCCCATCCCTCCCATCCCCTCCCCATCCGTGTAATCCGCGTCATCCGTTCCATCCGTGGTCAAAAAAAACCCCGCACCTGCGTCCACGCCCTCTTGGTCCGCACCCCACCCCCCTTCCGTGTCCCCCCACGACTAGCTCGGGCCTTGAGCTTGTCGAAACGGCTCCGCGTATCCCCAGTGAAATCTTTTCCCCTCACCCCCATCCTGCGCCATAGTCCCTGCAAATGTCCGCAGCCGTCCTCAGTGCCCGCACCGTCTCCCTCTCCTATGGATCCGAAAAGATCCTCGACGAAGCCTCCCTCGTCATCCACGAGGGCGAGCGCGTCGGCCTGCTCGGCCGCAACGGCTGCGGCAAATCCACATTCCTCAAGATCGTCGCCGGCGTAAACCCGCCCGACTCCGGCGAGGTCATCCGCCGCCGCGATCTCATGACCGGCTACCTGCCCCAGGTCTTCGATCTCGACGACGACCGCACCGTCCACGCGAACATCCTCGCCGGCGCCGCACGCATCCTCGAGTGGATCGCCGAGTACGAGACCGCCCCGCCCGATTCCGCCCGTTCCTCCGAGCTCCTCGGCCACATCGATCACGCCGATGGATGGGACCTCGAGCATCGCATCAAGTCCCTCATGTCCCACCTCGGCACCCCCGCCCCGGACCGCCTCGTCAGCGGCCTCTCCGGCGGCGAAAAACGCCGCGTCGCCCTCTGCCGCGCCCTGCTCGAGCAACCGGATTTCCTCATCCTCGACGAGCCCACCAACCACCTCGACACCGAGTCCATCACATGGCTCGAGGATTTCCTCCGCCGCTACCCCGGCGCATGCCTCTTCGTCACCCACGACCGCTACTTCCTCGACCGCGTCGCCACCCGCATCGTCGAGCTCACCCGAGGCAAATTCATCGCCTACGAGGGCAATTACACCGATTACCTCGCCGCCCGCGCGGAGCGCGTCGCCAGCGAGGATATGCAGGAGCACAAGCGCCAGCGCTTCCTCCAGCGCGAGCTCGAGTGGGTCCGGCGCGGCCCCAAGGCCCGCCGCACCAAGTCCCGCGACCGCATCGACCGCTACTATCAGATCGCCGCCGATAAAGGCCCCGAGCAGGAGATGGACGTCGAGCTCCTCATCCCCCCCGCCCCCAAGCTCGCCAATCGCGTCGTCGATCTCACGGACGTCACCGCCGTCGTCCCCGGCGGGCGCACCCTCTTCAGCGCCCTCACCTTCAAGCTCGCCGCCGGCGAGCGCATCGGCATCGTCGGCCGCAATGGCCTCGGCAAGACCACCCTCCTCCGCTTGATCCTCGGCGAGATGGACCCCGCCGCCGGCGCCGTCGAGATCGGCGCCCGCACGGAGATCAATTACGTCGATCAATCCAAGCTCCTCCTCGACGACGAGAAAACCGTCTGGCAGGAGGTCGGCCAGGGCAGCGAGTGGGTCAAGCTCGGCGAGGAAAGCGTCACCCTCCGCGCATGGCTCCGCCGGTTCCTCTTCACCGAAGAGCGCCTCAATACCAAAATCCGCCTCCTCAGCGGTGGCGAGCGCAGCCGCGTCATGCTGGCCAAGATCCTCCGCCGCGGCGGCAACCTCCTCATCCTCGACGAGCCCACCAACGACCTCGACCTCGCCACCCTCCGCGTCCTGGAGGAAGCCCTCGCCACCTTCGGCGGCAGCGTGCTGGCCGTCAGCCACGACCGCTATTTTTTAAACCGCATCTGCACCGGCATCCTCGCCTTCGAGGGCGAAGGCGTCGTCCGCTACTGCGCCGGCAATTACGACTACTACCTGGAGATGCGCGAGCGCGGAACCATCCCCGAGCCCGCTCCTGCGCCCGCCTCGAAAGTCAGCCAACGGACTGATCCGTCCTCAGGCGGACCCGCCCCCAAAGGCCGCAAACTCAAGTGGAAAGAAGAGCGCGAACTGGAAACCATCGAAGCCGACATCCTTACCGCCGAGACCGAAGTCACCCGCCTCGAGTCCGAATTCGCCTCCGCCGATTTCTACGAAAAGCACCGCAACGACTGGAACACCCAGGAAGCCCTCCTCGCCTCCGCCAAACACAAAGTAGCCCGCCTCTACGCCCGCTGGGCCGAGCTCGAAGGCATCAAAGCCGGCAAGTAACCCCCCGGCCCCGCCACCCTCCCGAGTGGCCTCCACCCCACCGCGAAGCGCCATACTTTGTCAGGAAGTTCCTTGTATTTCCTGCAGCCGGGTTTTCGTTTGGATCCATGAAACCGGATCAACAGCAGGTGAAGATGCAATGTGACCTCGTGAGACAAACCTCCTATGACATTCATGCCTACCACGGCCATGGGCACCTGGAGAAAGTCTATGAGAACGCGCTGGCACATCGGCTCAGGAAGACTGGGCTGGACGTTCAACAACAATATCCAATCAAAGTCTATGACGAGGACGGCACATTAATCGGCGATTACCTCGCCGATCTGCTGGTCGACGGCTGGCTGGTCATCGAACTCAAAACGGCCAAAGCCATCGCTCCTGAACACGAGGCTCAGATATTGGGCTACCTCAAATCCGCAAAGCTGGGGCATGGGTTGCTCATCAACTTTGGCGCTTACAAATTCGAGATTCGCAAGTACGCGTGGACCGAAAATATTACGAAGAAGAGGCACAATCCCCTCGGACCGCTGCTTTTTGCGATCTCTGCGCTCTTTGCGGTTAGAATATGATTTTTAACCGCAAAGAGCACAAAGATCGCAAAGGAAGGAGACACCCCACCATGGGGCGTTTCTCCAAAACCGTTGGTTTCGTGCGGTGGCGCTTCTACATTCAGTTAATGCTTATTGGTCGGTGACGAATCTCCGAAAACCACAGCGACTTCCCCCATCGCTCCGCAGTTCAATGAGCGATGCCTCCCCGCCGCTTCCCCGCGTCCCTCATCTTCTCTCTCTGCCTCGCCCTCGGCATCTCCCTCCTCCGCGCCGATCCCAGGACCATCGTCTTTAACCAGCCCGTTTCCTCACAGACCTGGACCTTGCGGCAAATCAACCCCGCCCTCCCCTCGGATTGGACCGGGTACGACTATCTCGTTCTCGAATTTCGCGCCTCTTCCAGCCAGCGCTTCGAGCTCGCCCTGCAATCCGGCGGCAGGATCGTCTCAAAACGCATCCACCCTTTTCCCGGCGTCTGGGTGCGCGCCTCGGTTCCGCTCCGCTTCTACCGCCAGGGCCTCGGCAATGCCGTGGATCTCGCCGCCACCGTCAATCAGCCCCGCAATTCCTACTGGATCAATATCGAGACCGGCGGGCGCGACCCGCTGACCAGCGTGTCCGCGATCAGTTTCACCATGCGATATCCGGTCGGCTCCCCGACGCTCGAAATTCGCTCCGTCACCCTCTCGAAAACCGATCCCGGTGACGCTGTTCTCGGGGGCAAACCGCTAATCGACCAGTTCGGCCAGTACACCCATGCAGAGTGGCCCGGCAAGGCCCACTCGGTGTCCGATCTCAAAACAGCATGGACCGCCGAGGCCGTCGCCCTCGCCCACGCCGGCACTCTTCCGGATCGCGACCAATACGGCGGCTTTGCCTCCACCCGCGCCAAAGCCACCGGCTTCTTCCGCGTCCAGCAAATCGACGGCGTCTGGTGGTTCATCGATCCCGCCGGCCATTACTTTTATTCCGTCGGCGTCAATGGCATGCGCCCCGTTTCCGCCACTCATGTGAACGGCCGGGAAGACTACTTCGCCAGCCTCCCCCCGATCCTTTCCGCCACAGACCCCTTGCTCGGCCCTGGCCCCGGCGCATCGCCATCCGCCGCACCCTCGCACGGCGCTTCGCCCACCCCTCCAGTGCGCATGGTTTCCTACTACACCGCCAATCTGGAAAAACGCTTCGGCCCTCATTACCTCGCGCCCTGGGCCTCCCTCACCTCGCAACGCCTGGCTGCATGGGGGATCAACACCGTCAACAGCAATTTCCTCAACAACGCCCTCGGCGCCGATGGCCGGAAATGCCCCTATGTCACCGGCCTTCGCGGCTTGCAGACACCCCCGCTCGTCATGGGACTGCCCGATGTCTATTCCGCCACATTCCAGCAGCAGGTCGGCAAAACCGTCGAAAAACAGGTCGCCCCGCTCAAGGACGACCCATGGCTCATCGGTTACACCTTTGGCAATGAACCCCCGTGGCCCGGACGCGAGAGCCAGTTCGTCGACTTCGTCCTCCAGGGTCCGCCCACCGGCATGCAGCAGCGCTTCAAGGCCGCATTGGCGCAGGGCGACACGCCGGACATCCGGAGAAACTTGGTCCTGGCCGCTTTCAAGCGATACCTGGATGTCGTCGGCGCCGCGCTCAAACAATACGATCCCAACCATCTCAACATGGGCATCCGCTTCGGCGGCACACCGCCGGATTACGTCGTCCAGCTCACAAAAGGCTTCGACGTTTACACCCTCAATAAATACCGCTACGAGCCCCCTCCCGGCTTGATCGCGAACGTCCACAAATTGACGGGGCTGCCGATCCTCATCGGCGAGTTCCACATCGGCGTGCCGGACCGCGGCATGGCCCCCGGCCTCGTGCAGGCCATGAACCAGGAAGAGCGCGGCCTCGCCTACAGTTACTATGTCGAACACGCCGCCGCCCATCCCGAAGTCATCGGAACCCATTGGTTTGAATGGATTGACGAGCCCGTCACCGGCCGCGCCGACGGCGAGAATTACAATATCGGCTGGGTCGATGTAACCGACCAGCCCTACCCCGCACTCGTCAAAGCCGCCCAGGCCACCAACACCCGCCTGCTCGCCATCCACCTCGGCGCCACCCCTCCAACCACCCGCACGCCCAAAACCTCCGACATCGGCACCCCCGCCGACGCCAGCCAGCTCGGCATGCCCGCCATTCAATAGCCGCGAGAGTATCAAAGCCCGGAAGTAAATCCCGGGCCCGCCACTCTCCCCAGTGGCCTCCACAAGACCGCGAAGCGCCATCCTTTGTACCGATGGCTCGCCGAGCCATGCGGGCGTGCGAGCCAACTTTTCTCAGAAAGGCGTCCACCTAGGTTTGGACGCACGGATAAAATCTGCCGCCAATGGCAGGTTGACACTCGCCGAACACTCCCCTACGGTCGATCGCGGTTATGGCAAACTTGGGAATCGAAAGTTTTATCGAGGCTGCAAATGAAGCTTCGCAGCGGAATCGGTATGTGGTAATTCTCATACTAATAGCAAGCGTCGTATTCTTTGTTGGAGAATGGAACGCTCGGCCTGACAGCTGGGAGCTCATGCGCCTAAAGGTGGTGCGCGACGCCATTAGGTACAAGGTCCTTCCGGCAGTAATAACCCCAACAGATTCAACTCCCAGCCCGAGCCCAGGGAAATCCTCCCCAACTCCAATACCCACGGCATCCCCGACGCAGCTATCGGACGAACAGATTGACGCTGCGGAGTACCCCCGCCTCCGCGGGATCACAAATCCAAATGATTTAGTGGAACTTGAAAAGTCGATCTCGGCAAAGCACGAAGAAACGGACCGCACCGTAACAATCCCACTATTTGGCGTCGTCATTCAATGCAATGACCTGGGCCTTATCGGAGGATTTACGTTTACGATTCTGCTTATCATGCTTCGCCTCAGCATGGTCCGCAGCCTGCTGAACCTGAGATTGACCTTTAACAAATTGGACGCAGACAAGACTAATGATCGTCGGGATGTCTATAATCTCCTCAGCATGTCCCAAGTTTTGACCATTCCGCCATCAGAGGAGAACCCAAAGCCTGGCATTTGGAAATTTCTCACTAAAACCTTCATTTTTTTACCTCTGCTTGTCCAAATATTCATAGCTAGCGTCGATGTTTCGACATGGAGGTTCGGCGTCAACCTAAGCCCGGGAGATACAGGCCTTGCATTGCTGGGGAACTTTTTGTTTATGGGTTTAACCACGACACTGACTTATTCCTGCATCATCTTATCACGGGAATACGATCAAGAATGGCTCACCCAGTTCGGGCGACTAAATCTTAAGGAAAAAACCACCCCGGGCTAGGTGAAACGACACACCGCACTACCGGCTTCCGCCCGCGCAACGCTCATTAGCGCCTAGGAGAAACCCGCGCTTTCTTCTTCGTATTATCTTCCCCCCCACCCTTCGCAGTCTTCCTAATTCCCCGCTGCTTTTTCGTACCGTTTGCTTTTTCAGTCTCCTTTCGAACGATCAAAGCTTGGTATTCTTCACGTGACCGAAATACGGAATCAACGAGCCGAGAACAACCCGAAGTAAAACGGGCTAATACTTTAATTTGTTCGCGACACGCAATACTTTCCGTAGGGTGCGGGTAATGCACTGCATGAGACACCTCCCCCCAAAGCTCCTCAGCCAACGTTCGCACCTGAAGCTCGCAGGTATATTTCGTCCGTTTATTCGACTCGATGACGTAGTGAACACTCGTGTATAGTGACTCACTTTCCTCAGTGGTGACACCAATTCCCTCGAAATAACTTCTCGACTCATCATCCCAAGTCTTTGCATTCGGCCCCTCTATTAGCCGGTACTGCCCCTCCGTAAGCGAAGCGATTAGCGCATTATTTATTCCGTAAAATTGATGCGTGTGCAGGTGAAGCAACCGGACTCCACCTAAATCGTTCACTCGGGAAAAAAGGTTATCCACCGTTATATCAAATTCCTTGTTTTGCTCATGCGCCTTTATTATCTTACGACTCAAACTATCTCCTAAATGACTTGGCTCCTTAATTCGCCACCTTATTGAATGAATCTGGTTAAAGAGCATTTTATCGTCCGTAATGTGCATATGAACTTGATTAACAAAACTTTTAATCTCGTCCCGGTAACTTTCATAATACCGCACCAATTCACGGACCAACTTTTTTTCTTGAGTCGAAAGAGTCATGATGGCATTGCTTTTTCGAAGTTACTCGCTATCTGCCGTCCGATTTATTATTTTTTGAGCTATCACAGAGAAAGCCTTATGCGCGTCTTCCGCTTGGCCGGGACTTCCTTGGTAAACATCTTTGAACGGGACCCCTTGTCTTTGAGAAGCAGGAGCCAGGCTTCCGTAATCCTTTACTTGCCCTAATTTAAATTGATTTGGGGGCACAGCAACCAATTTACTATCGACTTTTTTGAGGGGCGTGACAATGTCGCTAAAGACGTGCTTCTCTATTTGGATCAAATAGTCTATCTGACCAGAAACCACCTCGCCCCTATACACGCGGAACCGCTGTGGGATATAACCAAGGAACTTTGGCTCACCGGGCAGCAGATAGACGCCGTCCGGCGCAAGCCGTGAAATCGTTGTCCAGTCCGTTATCCAATTTACCAAAGAATGACCCAAAGTTTTCATCGCACGAACAGAAAATAAGTCACACGCCGCCGGAACAATAAAATAATCGCAATCCAGCAAAACGATTCGACTCAGCGCGCCAATATTCGGCCCAGAATCATAGAATACAAAATCGATTTTTTTCTGCTCTACCACCTCATCAATTAAACAACTAAGAGCAGCCGTCCCTCGAAAACCTTTCAATTTTCTTTGAAAACATTCGGACCACATCTGATTTAGCTCCACTTCAAACTCAGATAATTGGACGTCTCCAGGCAGGAGAAATAGCCTAGGAACACTCAGTTCTATTGGTTCTATAGTCCGGGCATCTCCCGTAGCTTCAACTACAGGCTTAAGTGCGGACCAGAGTGTCTTTCCCGAAGTCGAGTCAGATTTATCTAACAGATCATCCACCACCGAATCCTCTACCAGATAGGATGTAAGATTACACTGCGGGTCTGCGTCGACCAGCAACACTCTTTTTCCCAAGGCGGCGAGAGCGGCGGCTATATTTACCGTTAGCGTGGTCTTGCCTACTCCTCCCTTATGATTGAAAATCGCGAGTCGGCAAGCCATGTCACGAATTATCTGTCGGTTGCTTCATATGATTTCGACGCCTTGCTCAGTTTTGCCGGGTTTCTTCGTACGTCGGACACGAATTTTATCTCGTATGGCCTTTGCGGCCTCTCGGTCTGGAAGAGCATTTACAAATTTCTCTCCAATCGCTCCTATTTGCTTGGTGCCCTTCACGGCCGGAACTAGAAAGCCGAGTTTTGTAGCATTTTCCACTGCAACCCCTGCGTTGCTAAATTTAACCTGGGCCGCTTCGGTGTTCAACGTACTGATGTCAAGCGTCTTAAAATGGGGGACGTTACGGTAATGAGTAAGGTAAAACGCCAGACAGGCCACGCGTTCAACGTCAGTTTTTGGTTCCTTGCCGAGAAGAAACTCTTTCGCAGAAATGTCAGGTCGATTCGAGAACGCACTCGATGAACTCGACGAAAAATCTGCGCCGGTTCGTGGCGGTTGATGAGGGGCGATAAAATCGGAAATACGAACCTCACCGGCGCCCGCGATACGCACTCCTTTTATGTCCAGGAATGTAACGATAGTCTTTAGCAAACGCACCCGAGCCTCTTCATCAAGGGGTGATAGGCAGGAAATCAGCGTTTGCAACGCGTCAACATGGGATTGTGATTTGTCGTCCATTGTCTTGATACGAAACCAGAGTTCTTGAGAAATCATGGACCTATTCGGCAGGTTTCCAAGAAGAAAGAGATTTCCAAATCGAGTGAATTCCGACCGGAACTCGATTTTATGCGGGAAGGCATCCCTAACGATTGCAAAGGCTCAATGCCATATTCCGGACAGAATCGGCTGAAGCCGGCCACATCCACCTGCAGCAACTCCGATTTGCACTTTGAAACGGACGATTGATGGCGTTTTAGCCGTCGCTCTGACTCGGCGGGGGGAAGCGCGCCGTGCTCGGAGAGACCCGGGGCAGCCGCAAGAGGTTTTGGCGAAGCGTGTGTCTCTTACATTTGCCCGATCCTTCTACACCTATTCGACAATCGCGATTGCCTCTCGGTCGCACAGAGAATGCAGCTCCCAATTCGGCCTGGGAACTCGGAATCCACCGACTCCTCGCGAGTCACAAACAATTGGATTCCAGCAAAATACGCCGTTCAAGAATCCTCACTCGAAATTTTCCTTAGGTGAAGCAAGGTCCATCTTGCTACGCTATCCTCATGGGGCGTGAATCTCGGCGTGGCAAAAATACTCGTTCTCACCTAATCAGCGGCTACTTCCGGTCTCTCGAACCCACCGACGCCTTTCTCGAAAGGGCCAATCCCGAACGCGAAGAAGCCAGGGGCAAATGTGCCATGGCGCTCCTCTCCGGCGCCTCGCAACCAGGCCCCAAACCGGCCCCAATTAAGCCAATACAAGGTAATACAAGGTGAAAAATTTTTACGAACCCCTTCATTAACCGTAATTCCACGCATTCCCCGCCCGCAACGCTGCGCCTGCCCGCAGTGCTTCGCATGGCGATGCAGGCGGGCGTAGCGACCGGGGCGGCTGCGCTCCGCATTCCGCCATCCGCCATCCGCATTCCGCAATATTGATTTGATCAATCCCCCCATTTTCCCCACCCTCAACGCCGCTGTGACACCGAAAAATTCCGAACAAACCAATCCCTTCCGCGAGGGGCTCTCCAGCCGCCCGATGCCGCAGCCGTGCACGGTGGTTATCTTTGGCGCCACTGGCGATCTCACGAAACGCAAGCTCATCCCGGCCCTCTACAACCTCGCCGCCGATGGCGATCTCCCCTCGGCGCTCACCGTCGTTGGCTTCGCGCGCCGCGATAAGTCCGACGAGGTCTTCCGCACCGAGCTCGGCGACGATACGAAGAAATTCTCCCGCTCGACCGTCCAGGACGAGCTCTGGCAGAGCTTCGCCAGCCGCATTTTCTATCATCGCAGCGAGTTCGGCGATCCGGAGGGCTACAAATCCCTCGCGAAGCGCCTCGACGAGATCGATGCCCAGTACGGCACCCGCGGGAACCGCCTCTTTTATCTCTCCGTCGCCCCGTCGGAGTTCGAGGGCATCCTGAAAAACCTCAAGGACTTCAAGCTCAACGAATCCCCCTCCGGCGGCTGGACCCGGGTGATTGTCGAGAAGCCGTTCGGCTACGATCTCGCGACGGCCACCGAGCTCAACAGCGTGGTCGCCGCGACCTTCGCGGAAAAGGACACCTTCCGCATCGACCATTTCCTGGGCAAGGAGACCGCGCAGAACATCATGGTGCTGCGCTTTGCCAACGGCATCTTCGAGCCGCTCTGGAATCACAAGTACATCGACCATGTCCAGATCACCGCCAGCGAGCCGCTGGGCGTGGAGGGCCGCGGGCCGTATTACGACCACTCCGGCGCGTTGCGCGACATGGTGCAGAATCATCTCCTCCAGCTCCTCTGCCTCACGGCCATGGAGCCGCCCACCGATCTCTCCGCCGACAGCGTGCGCGACGAGAAGGTGAAGGTGGTCCGCTCGATCCGCCCGTTGAAAGGCGCGGACGTCGCCACCAATGTCGTGCGCGGCCAGTACGCCGCCGGCGCGATCAATGGCAAAAACGTGATCGCCTACCGCGAGGAGGATCGCGTGAACCCGCAATCGGACACCGAGACCTTTGTCGCGCTAAAGGTGAACGTCGATAACTGGCGCTGGGCCGATATCCCGTTTTACGTCCGCGTCGGCAAACGGCTGCCGAAGGGCGGCACGGAGATCGCCGTGCAATTCCGCGCCGCGCCCCCGGTGCTCTTTAACAAGTCGGCCAATGAGGTGGGCGCGAATGTGCTGGTGATCCGCATCCAGCCGGACGAAGGCATCTCCCTGCGGATGCAGGCAAAGATCCCCGGCACCGCCCTGCGGATCGAGCCGGTGAAGATGGATTTCCATTACGGCACCAGTTTCGGCAAGGCGAGCCCCGAGGCGTACGAGCGGCTGCTCCTGGACGCGATGAGCGGCGACGCCACGCTCTTCGCCCGCCGCGACGAGGTGGAGCAGGCCTGGAAGTTCATCGACGAGATCGAGCACGCATGGCACGAGAGCGACACCCCGCCCTCCCTCTACCCCTACCCCTCCGGCTCCTGGGGCCCAAAGGAAGCCGACGACCTCATCGAGCGCGACGGCCGCGCCTGGAGGCGATTGTAACCCGCGCGCCAGCGGCCACACCTGTGGCTCTCCAATCTTGAACTTACACTTGAACTTGAACCCTCATCCCGCCTAGCCCGCCCCCCGCCCCCATGCCCCAATCGATCACAGACCTCACGCAGGGAATGCCGGTGGAGATCGGCAAGATCGACCGCGAGCTCAAGCGCCTCTGGCAGGAGGGCGAAGGCGCCGCCACGCGGGCGTCACTGATCAATTTTGCCGTCTTCTGCGAGAGCTCCGACAAGATGCACGAGATGACCGACGTCATCGCGGAGATCACCAAGGATCACGCCTGCCGCGCGATCCTCATCGGCATGGACCCCACCATCGAGCACGCACCGGTGCAGGCCTGCATCACGGCCCACTGCCACCTGAGCAAAGCCGGGCAGAAACAGGTCTGCTGCGAGCAAATCACTTTCCTGCTCGGCAAAGACGGCCTGCCGATGATCCCGAACATCGTCTTCTCCCACCTCGACTCCGACCTGCCGCTGGTCCTCTGGTGGCGCGGCGAATTCCCGGCCGAGTCCGAGGAGCAGCTCTGGACTTGGGTCGACCGGCTGATTTACGACAGCCAGATGTGGACGCATGTCCCCGGTCAGGTGGAATTGCTGCGCACCGCCATCGAGCCCGCCAGCCCGCGCATTACGCTGTGCGACCTCAATTGGACCCGCTCCCTCTACATTCGCCAGGCCGTCGCGCAGATTTTCGATCACCCGGAGTATCTCGGCGAATTGCCCGCGCTCTCCTCCGTGGAGATCACCCACGCGCCCGGGATGCGATCGACCGCGATGCTCCTGGCCGGCTGGCTCGCCGCGCAATTGCAATGGCACCCGCACACCAGCATCGGGGTGAATGTCTATTTCCACGACCGCACCGGCAAGCTGGTCACCGTGACGCTCAAGGAACAACCCGGCGCGCCAATCGGCGGCATCCGCCTGCTGGCCGGCAAGGCAAGCATGACCGTGGCGCACCACGAGGGCTCGGGTTTCCTGCACGCCGACATCGTCCTGCCGGACGGCCGCGAGTCGCATTACCTCATGCCCGGCGGAAAAGAAGACATCGTCTCCCTGCTCAATGACGAGCTGATGTCCGGCGGCAAGCACAAGGTGTATCTGAGGGCCCTGGCGGCCGTGGTGCCGGTGCTCTAAAACAAACTTGAGCCCCCGCGCCACCCGGTGGCATAATGGCAAAGTGAACAAGCGCGAAGGGATCATCGGAGTGATCGCACTGTTGTTGATGGTGCTCTCCCTGTTCGATTACACGAAGGTCACGCATCACCAGACGCCCGGCGGCACGTCCGTCCAGTCGATCGGCATCGATGGCGCGTCGCTGGTTTCCATCGGCCTCGGCATCGCGATCATCTTCTCGGTCCGTTCCTTCACCCGCGATATCGGCCGGATCTGCTCGCGCGTCGGCCTGCCGGCGAAACTCCCAAAGGTCCCCTACGAGTGGCTGCCGCTCGCGCTGGTCCCGTTTTTAATCGTCGCATACCAATATTCCACCTCGAGCGACAACGGAGCCGTCACCGTCACCTCAGGCTTTGGGAATTCACCCAGCAAGATCGTGATGCTGGTCCTCATGTGCGTGCTCATTTACGTTGCTAAACTGCGCAGCCGCCTCAAGGAAATCGACGAAAAGGTCTGACCCCTACGAGTGCCTCTTGTTGAACCGCGCCACCTCGCGGTCTGCCTCGCGCTTCTCGGTCTTCTGTTTGATATCCACCCGCTTGTCGTGCGCCTGTTTGCCCGAGGCCACACCGATCTCCACTTTCACATGGTGCCCCTTCCAGTACATCCGCAACGCGACGATGGAGTGGCCCTGGATTGCCGTCGCGTCGAACAGCTTCGCGATTTCCCCCTTGTTCAGCAGCAGGCGCCGCTGCCGTTTCGGCTCGTGCTGCTCCACGCTGGCGCGGATGTACGGCTGGATATCGGCCCCGTAGAGCCAGACCTCCGCGTTCTCCACCCGGGCAAACGCCCCATTGAGCGTCGCCAGGCCCCCGCGGATGCTCTTGACCTCGGTCCCCTTGAGTTCAATTCCCGCCTCGTACCGGTCCAGGATATGGTAATCGTGGAAGGCGCGGCGGTTGTTGGCAATATCGGACATCGGTCAATACGGAATCGGATGGCACGGCTATTCTGCCGCAATCCGCCGGTTCCTGAAAGCCCGGCCTTGATGAATACTGGGCTGGAGGCTACTCCACCGGCGGCTTCTCATCCACCGGCGCGTCCTCGTACGCAAGCTTCCCCTGGATGATCTCCGTCAGGGCGATATCGGAGAACCCCATGCGCGGGGTGGTCTCGATGAGCGGCCGGTGCCCGGCGCTAAGCTGCCTCACCCGCCGGGAGACGACGTTGATGAGCACTTGAGGCACCGTGATTTTCTTGGAGGCTTCTTCGAGGAGGTGGGCAGTCATGATGCAAACTTTGTGGAGTGAGCGAGCCGAAATTGGAAAAAAGGGGACGAAAGATTGGAAGCCGGTCTGTTTTTTGTCAAATGACATTTTGGCACCATTTTGACAACAAACCCACTCAATCTTCTGTCCCCTACCCGTTATGTGGCGTGAGTTTTCTTCTTGAGCGTGATCCTCTTCATCCGCGCCTCGTCCGGCGGGCTCCAGGTGATGATGTCCGGGTCATCCTTGAATGCGTTGTGGATGATCCGCCGGTCGTACGAATTCATCGGGTCCAGATGGAACGGCCGGCCGGTTTTCTTGACCAGGTCCGCGATCTGGCGCGCCCGCAGCACAATGGCATCCTCCCGCATCTCGCGATAATACTCGATATCGATCTGCGTCCGCGGCAGCTCCGGGTGCTTCGTCTGGACGATGCGATTGAGCAGGAACTGCACATCGTCAAGGACCTCCCCGTGCCGTCCAATGAGGCGCTCCTTCTCCGGCGTATGCACCTGGAGGGAGAGAAACCCGTCACGATCCTCTTCGTCGATCTCGCACACGAAGCCGAGGTACCCCAGCATCGTGTCGAGGATGTCCTTGGCGGGTGAGCTCATGGGATTATCTGGTTTTGCGTTTTGCCGGCGCTACAAACGGCGCCGGCGCCGTTTTTTTGCGCGTGATCATCAACTGAGACATCGTGAAGAGGTTCTGCACCGTCAAGTACAACGCGAGGCCGGAGGCAAAATTGTAGCAAAACACGAGATAAATCAATGGCAGGAACATGAACATGCGCTGCTGCGTCGGATCCCCCGCCTTCGGCTGGAGCCTCATCTGCATCATCGTCGTGACACACATGCAGATCGGCAGGATATTGACGGCCTGGCCGAAGATATGGAAGACGGTGTCCGGCTGGGAGAGATCGTGGACCCAGAGGAAGTGGCTCCCACGCAGCTCGATGGCGGTGCCGAGCACCCGGTAAAAACCGATAAAAATCGGGAGCTGGATGAACATCGGCAGGCAGCCGGCGAGCGGGTTGATATTGTACTCCTTGTAGAGCTTCATCACCTCGGCCTGCATCTTGGTGGGATCGTCCTTGTACTTCTCCTTCAACTCGTTCATCCGCGGGGTGATCTCCTGCATCTGGCGCATGGACGCCGTGGCCCGGTTCTGGATGGGCCAGAGGCAGATGCGGATGCAGAGCGTCATGAGGATGATCGCGAGGGCATAGCTGTGCGTGAAGCTATGGAAGGTGTTCAGCGTATTGAGCAGGAAGATCGGGATGATCTTGAGGGAGCTAATGCCGAGAATGCTGAAGTACGTGGTGATGATCCGATCCTGCCCAACGCCCAGGCCCTGGAGCACCCCGTAAATCTTGGGCCCGGCGTAGTAGTTGAAGGATTGGGTGACCGTCTGGCCCGGGGCGAGATTGAAGGGCGGGAGCCCGATGGCCCCCTCGAGTGCGTACTTCCGGGCGGCGGCATCCAGCGTGAGCCGCTGCGCCCAAACGGCGGTGGCGGCGGAGGCGCCCGTGCCGCTGATCACCGTGGTGAAATACTGGCTGCTCACCGCCGTCCAGTCGATGCTATCGGCCGTATCCGTATACAATGGCCGCTCCGGGTGGATCTGGATGTTGATGAGCGGCAACTTCAACTCACTGAACCAATTGACATCCGTATGCTTCGAGCCGCCATCGCTGTCCCAATCGAACGCGGTATAGGTGGAGAGATCGTTCTGGTGGATGGGCGCTGCGGAGCCGACGTAGAGGTAATACCCATTGGAGCCCGAGCGGATCGGCTGGCTGCCGTGATTGGTAAAACTGACCTTGAGACCAACATGATACCCATGTGCGTCGTTGATCGAGGCGGGAAGTGTGAACTCCTTGGTGATGGTGAGCCCATTTGGCTCCTGCCGCTCGCAGATGACGCTATCCCCATGGACCGTGACCGTGTACGGGAGATTCGCCGCCGCACCCCATTGATCGCTGATCGCGCCGATGGGGAGCGTGCCATGCACATTAAGGGCAACATTGCTGCCGGACTCCGCCGGGTAAAAGAGCAGCTCCGCCTGGGCAATGCCGCCGCCGAGATTGGTAAAGTGATAACGTCCGGCAGTTCCAGAGACGACGGTCGTCTTCTCCGGTGCACCCGGGCTGGGCGCTACCACCATCGGCCATGGCGAGGAGGCGACTGGGGCCGGCTCGCCGCTGCTCGCAGTTGCGGGCCCGGCAGCCGGCGCGGCGGCGGACGGCGCGGCCTGGGCAACGGGTGCGCCCGCCTCCGATGGCGCGGCGCTCGCGCCGGGCGTGCCCGCGGCGGTCTCGGCCGCGGGGGGCTGCGGGGGCGCGAACTTTTTCGCGAACTCCATCTGCCACACAATCAATATGATGAGGGCGACTGAGACGCCTATAATGCCTTTGCGATCCATTTGGGAGTGAGAGGGGATGAAGGAAAAACGACCCGGAGTCGAGTCCTCAAATCAATGTTTTACCAGCACATTTTCGCCATGGCGGGGGCCACGGAGGCTTGTGCGGGTGGTGAGTGGGACGGGATCGTAACCGGCGCCGCCCCATGGATGGCACCGGCCGAGACGCTTGACGCCCAGCCAGACGCCCCGGAGCGTGCCGTGCGCCTCCACGGCCTCCAGCATGTAATGCGAGCAGGTCGGCTGATACCGGCAGCCGCTCCCCGGCCCCGTAATCACGGAGAGCATGGGCGAGATCAGCCACTGGTAGGCGCGAATGCAAAAACGAATCATGGCTTCTCAAAGATACCAGCCTTGTTCCCGAGGGCGACAAATTCCGAACGCAGGGCGTCGTGCTTCACATTCCCCGCGGCGGCGCGGACGATCAGGACGATCCAGAGGCCCTGGACCATGCCCGGCTGCGCCAGGCGCAGCATCTCCCGCAGACGGCGGCGGAGCCGATTGCGGACAACCGCATTGCCGACACGCCGTGAGGTGATGAGGCCGAAGCGGGTGCTCGGCCTGTCCCGGTAAACGCCCATGATCATGTACCGGCCATGGAAGCTGCGGCCGGCATGCTTGACGCGGGAAAACTCACTGGACTCGGCAAGCCGGGCAGCTTTTGGGAACCGATACCGCACCACGGGCACCAGCTCGCCACCGGCCTCCGGCGAAGCATCATCCGGCGGCCCCTCGCCTGGAGGCGGTTCCGGGGACTCGGATGGATCGGGATTGATCAGGCCTGGGTGTGTCGCGCGAAGTGGACTTCGACGCCCTTCGGCAGCAGCCGCTTGCGGCCGCGTTGCCTGCGCCGGGAGAGGATGGCACGCCCATTCCTGGTCTTCATGCGGGCGCGAAACCCAAATTGCTGTTTGCGCGTACGCTTGGATGCTTGATAAGTGCGTTTCATAGATGTCGGGTCTCGGCGGGGTAAATTCGGTCGAAAAGAGCGGGAAAGTTAGCCGCGCGGCTGGCGGTGTCAAGGCGGATGATCACGGCATTATCGGCCCGGGCCGCAGGCGTGGCTACTCTTTATTCGGGTTCAGGTTGCTCTCGGTGGCCAGGCAAAAGATGTTCCCCTCGCTGTCCTTGAAGAGCGCGTACGATCCCCACGCCTGCGCGGTGGGCGGCTTGACGAATTCCACCCCCTTCGCCACCAGCTCCTCGTACGTCTTCGCGATATCGGCCGTCTGGTAGCCCATGTTCACGAAACTCCCCACGCGATCCTCCTGCCCCGGCGGGGTAAAAAGCGTGACCGTCGTCTCCGCTCCCGGGATGGCCAGGGTGATCCAGCGCTGCTTTTCATCGAATGGAACATCCCCCACCACGGTAAAGCCAAGCTTCTCCGTGTAAAACCGCAGCGCGCGATCCTGGTTGGCCACCGGGATGCCGAGGAATTTGATTTTGCTGATCACGGGCGGGAGTAGAGCATGGGGGCAGGAGGTGAGGAAAGGTGATTGATCATCCGTTGGTTGCGGGCCCGGTCCGGATTCGTTGCACAATAATCCCGATCGCCAGCAACGTAATGAACGTCAGCGGCTGCAAATACCGGTAAACGGTCATCGTTGAGAGCATGGTATTTTGGGCAAGGATCGCCGTGTCGGCGAGGAGCAGCAGCCCGGTCTCGCGCCATTTTTCCCGGCCGGCACAGAACATCGCCGCGATCAGAACCAATGGGCTGGCGAGCAGGAGCACCAGCCATGGCGCCAGCCACTGGTGCATCTGCTGGACAAGGCCATGCCTCGGATAGTGGCTTGTATCGAGGTGAAAATGGTCCTCCAGTCTGCGGGTGAATACCTCGTCGTACGGCCCGCTATCACGATCGAACCGCAGCGCCTCCGGCATCGCCGTGAAGTCCCAGTAACCGGCATAATTGCCCACGCCGAAGAGGAACATCCCTACCGGATCCCGCACTGCCATCCGCCGGAAGATGGCCCCCTCGACGGCATCCGCGGGATAGAATCCGCCAGACGCTCTCTCCACCCGGTCGATCAACCCGCCGGGGTTCCACAATTGATCATTTCGCAATGACCGGTCGGCGAGCGGATAGGCCGCGTCGTTGCGAATGGCCGCCGCAACTGCCGCCGATGGCGAATCGCCCGGCTGCAAAAGCGGGGCGAACGCCGCCAGCACCATCCCGCGCGTCCCGTAAGTGTACGCGGGGGGATGCTCATTCTTGATCCCCATCGCGAAGCGATAAGCGCCGTGCAAGCCAAGCATGACGATGACGCTCACCAGCAGATGCAGCGACACCTTCGCCAGCCAGCTACCCTGCCGGCCCGGAGTCAGCGTGCCAACAATCGGCAGCGCGATCAAGAGCACCCCCACCGGGAGCAGAAATTGCATCCGAAAGCTGACCAGCGCGATGAAGAGCACCTGCAAAACGACCAACGTGCCGAGCCGCGGCCGCTCGCAATATGCGAGGACTCCAGCGATGACGAGCGCCAATGCGGTAAGCCCGAAACACTCCGGCAACACCTCGCGCTCATACAAGAGCTGCAACGGATCCATCGCACACACAATCATGAACCCCGCCGCAATCCCCGCCGAAACTCCAAAATAGCGCCGCAAACAAAACCCGAGTGCCACACAGGTCACAATACCCGCCAGCGTCTGCTCCACCACTAGCGGCAGGAGGCTATGCAACGGCAGCGAGAACCAGCGGATGAAAAAGCCGTAAGTCCATGAGCGATATGGCGGAAACCACTTCGTCAGCGCGGTGCCGATGAACGCCGCGGAATCGCCCATGAAAAAATTTGGCGCATGATCAAGCGCGAACATAACCAGTTTGATCGCCGCAACCGCCCCAACTGCCCACCAGAAAACCGGTCCCAATTGAAAATGCTCTGTGCGGGAATCATCCCGGCTTCCATCCATGGCGGCGATACTAGGACTCGTGCAGTCCCGGTCAAGCGGGCTGATCCCACGCCTACGGCAATTCCAGGTTCACGTAATCATACATTACGTGAGCGTCCGGGCTGCGCGTGGCGGGGAACTCCAGCGTGATGAGGTTCTCACCTGTCTTCAGCATCCCCACGGGGATCGGCACGTACTCGACACAATACTTCGCGTGGATGCCCTCGCGCAGCAACGCATTACCGCCCTGCACCGTGGGCACCACCGTGGCCACCGGCTTAGACTCGTCATTCGCATACACATCGATGCGCGCACGCTGGGCGCTGGCGATGGCGAGGGTGAGTGTCGCATCGCCGGACGCGGGTACAGACGCGAGTGCGAAATGGATGCGCCATTTCCACGGCGAGATTTTCGCCCCCTGCACGTAAGAGGTTTGCGCGTAGTTCCAATCGGTCGCCGGGTTGCTTTTCCCGATGGTGTAATCGAGCGGGTTCGGCCATTCGTTGGAGAAATTCTGCCAGACGTACCCGTGGAAGAAATCGGTGCCATGGCGGAACTCCGCCGCCGTCCGGTCCGGAACGCCGATCTCCCATGCGATCTTCGAGCCCTTGTGCGGGACATCCCACGTGACGCTGCCGAGTTTATCCTGCGCCCCGGCGCCCACGGTAACGCCGGTCTGGGTATACTCGCCCACTGCCCCGGAGGTGAATGCTGACAGCGTATAGGTTCCCGGCCGGACGTTGGGAATCGTGAAATTCCCTGCACCGTCACTCTTGACCCAATACTCGTAATGCATCGAGTCGAATTGCCAGTTGCCGCCTGCGGGCGGCTGGGCGAGGCCGATCCATGCGTTGGAGCCGGTGAGCGCGGGCTTGAGCGGGTCGTGGACATTGAATCGCCCGGAGACCGAGCCGCGCCCGGCCGCAGGCGGGTAGAGCGGATTATCCGTCAGCCATGCGTAAGGCCATGCTGATTTCTCGGCGATCACCTGCTGCTTCGCGTCGGCCCAGCAGGCATCGGCGCCGAGGTCGCTGTGATTGCAGTAGAGGAGATAGGGGCCAAAGATTTTGCTCCATTTCTGCCCGGCGGCGATGTGGTAGCTGGAAGCGTTGTAATGATCCATGCCGAAGTGGATGTGATTGATCCCGGAGGCGGCATTGAGGTCCTGCTTCAACGGGCCATCGTTGAAGAAATCGTAACCGCCCAGCACGATCCAGCCGCCGATGTGGTTCCTGTCGCTCGCATGGCCCCAGCAGCCGATATCGTAATAGCTCGCGCTAAAGTCGTACTTGCAATCGTACATGCCCGCGCGGACTCCGGTGGTGAGCTTGACGATCTCCTTGATGCCCATGTGCTGCGCGGTCGTGTAATCGGCGCTGCTGGGCATCTGCCAGTGGCGCAGGTTATCGACATAGATTTTCTCCAGCAGATCGTTCGAGAGCTTCCACACCATCCGCCACTCGCCGAAGCCGGTATCGGGATACGACGCGGGATGATCGAGGATGGCATAGCAATAAACGCCGCTGGCCCCGCGGCGCAGGACGTAATGGCAATCGATATCAACATCCTGGTGCCGATTGTTGTTCCAGACGGACTTGAGGCTGATATCGGCCATGTCCGGCGTGGCCACTTTTGCCGTGTAGACGCACCCGCTCGGGTTGCTGTAAGTGGTGCCGCCATCCATGCTGTAATAGATGGCGGTCGACATCTCGTGCCCCTGGTAGCGTAAGGACTCCACGCTGGCCCGTGCCTTGTTCAGTGTGACGGTGACGATGCCATTGTCCATGACGAGCGTGTCGCCCTGGTCTTTCAACGTGACGTCGGGCCCAGTCGAGCCGCCCCCGGGTTCATTGGCGGCGGCAAAGGAGGTGAGAAGTGGGACGAGGAGAAGAAACAGCAGGGCACGCATGGGGGGTGGATGTAAAACTCCCGCAGCGGGCGTTCGTTCCATGAAATTCAGGTCCGGCATGCAACCACTCCCCTTCGCGTCCACATTTTCCGCCCACACCGTCCCGCGCCATGCTAGACTGGTCGGATGCCCTTTGAACTCGCTTCGAACTACAAACCCCAGGGAGACCAGGGGCAGGCGATTGCAAAATTGACCAAATCCATCGAGGCGGGCAACCGGCACCAGACCCTCCTGGGCGTCACCGGCTCCGGCAAAACCTTCACTGCCGCCAATGTCATCCGCAATATCGACAAGCCGACGCTGGTGATGTCCCACAACAAGACCCTGGCCGCGCAGCTCTACTCGGAATTCAAGCAGTTCTTCCCTGCAAACGCCGTCGAGTACTTCGTCTCCTACTTCGATTATTACCAGCCCGAGGCCTACATCCCCCGCAGCGATACCTACATCGAGAAAGACTCCTCCATCAACGAGGAGATCGAGCGGTTGCGGCTCTCGACCACCAGCGCCCTGCTCTCCCGGCGCGACGTGGTGGTGGTCGCCAGCGTCTCCTGCATCTACGGCCTGGCTTCGCCTGAGGATTACATGGACATGCTGCTCACGGTGAAGAAAGGCCAGCAAATCTCCCGCGAGGCCGTCCTCGCAAAGCTCGTGGACATGCTCTACGAGCGCAACGACATCGCCTTCCAGCGCGGCCGCTTCCGCGTGCGCGGCGACGTGGTGGAGGTGCAACCGGCAAACCTGGACGACGAGGCGCTGCGCATCGAGTTCTTCGGCGACGAAATCGATTCGGTCAAGAGCTTCGATCCCCTCACCGGCCACACGCACGATGTCCTGACGACATTTACTCTATATCCGGCCAAGCAATTCGTCACCCCGCACGACAAGCTGAACAAGGCGCTGCGCACCATCCGCGAGGAGCTGGATGAGCGGATCATCTTCTTCGAGAAACATGGCAAGCTGCTCGAGGCCCAGCGGTTGAAGATGCGGACGGAGTACGATATGGAGATGATCCAGGAGATGGGCTTCTGCAGCGGTATCGAGAATTACTCCCGCCATCTCAGCGGCCGGCCCGCGGGGTCGCGCCCTTACACGCTGCTCGATTTTTTCCCGAAGGATTACCTGCTCATCGTCGATGAATCGCACGCGAGCGTCCCGCAGATCGGCGGCATGTTCGAAGGGGATCGCTCGCGCAAATCCGTGCTCGTGGATTACGGATTCCGCCTGCCGAGCGCGATGGATAACCGGCCCTTGCGGTTCGACGAATTCATGGGGATGACCAACCAGATCATCTATGTGAGCGCGACGCCCGCGGAGTTTGAGCTGCGCAACTCGGTCGTCGGCAATCTCGGTTACGTGCCGCACAAGCGCGACCGCATCGGTGAGGAGGAAGCGGAGCCGTTCGCGATTGCCGGAGAGCCGATCGATGGCACGGAAAATCCCCGCGGGCTGGTGATCTCGCGCGTGGATCTGCCCCTGGAGAAATTCGATGTCACGACGCCAGGATCATCCCTCGTAGTGGAGCAGATCATCCGGCCCACGGGACTCCTCGATCCGCGGATCACCATCCGCCCATTGAAAAACCAGATCGACGAGACCCTGGAGCTCTGCCGCGGCCGCGTGGAGCTCAGGGAGCGCGTCCTGATCACCACCCTCACCAAGCGCACCGCGGAGGACCTCGCCGATTACCTGCGGGATGTCGGCCTGAAGGTCCGCTACCTGCACAGCGACATCGATACCATCGAGCGCGTGGAAATCCTTCGCGCGCTGCGTGCCGCGGAGTTCGATATCCTGGTCGGCATCAACCTGCTGCGCGAAGGCCTCGACCTGCCGGAGGTTTCGCTGGTCTGCATCCTGGATGCCGACAAGGAAGGCTACCTCCGCTCCCAGACCTCGCTCATCCAGACCGCCGGCCGCGCCGCGCGCCACGTCAACGGCGAGGTGGTGCTCTTCGCCGATATCGTGACGAAGAGCATGCAAAAGCTCATCTCCATCACCGAGTACCGCCGGCGCCGCCAGATCGCTTACAACACCAAGCACGGCATCACCCCCACCAGCGTCCAGCGTGCCGTCCAGGAGAGCCTCCACACCATTCTGAAAGGCCGCGAAATCGCCGAGTCCGTGGTCCGCGAAGCCGGCGGAGACTTCAGCGTGACGGAAGTCCTGCGCGAACTGGAACAGGAGATGGAAATCGCCTCCGCAAACCTGGAGTTCGAGCGCGCCGCGCTTCTCCGCGATCAGATCATGGAGCTAAAATCCGGCACCGGCATCTCAAAAATCGAGCCGCGGAAGAAGCCGCTGAAATATACAAAAGGGCGCGGCAAGAAAGCATACCGGTAATTAAACGATTCCGGAACAAGAAATAGTCGGATCGAACTCATAACAACAATTCAACTTTGGCGCCTCTGTAAAGAACAAGTAGCAGCCTACTGACATTTCATTGCACCGGTATCCTCAACCCTATACATTCGCACCATGTCTACGGCCTCTTTTAACGGCGGTATCTCCGGGCGGCGGTTTCTAGTCATGTTTACGATTTGCTGTTTTTTCATGGACTTGCGTGCCGACGCGAGCACTTACACTTTCACCACCATCGACGTCCCTTCCGCTACCAAGACCGAGTGTGACGGGATATCCGGCAACCAGATTGCCGGCACCGCATATTTCAACGGCACGCCCAACGGACGTTTCATCCTGCAGAGCGGGACCTTTTCTCAATCCCTCTTCGAGATATCGGGCCAGGTGACAGGCGTCTCCGGCGACACTTTTATTGATTATGAACAGACGGACACTTCAGCTCCCGGTATCCGATCTTATGCCATCTCCCCCGGAGCCTACCAAGACATCCAGTATGACCAGCTTTACCCTTGCTATGCACTTGGGATTGATCAACAGAATGTCGTCGGCATTCGCCAGTTGAGCGATGATTCCGCTTCAGTGCCCCAAATAGGTTTTACCTATGATATCGCAACCCAGGTATTTACCGACCTGATCAACCCTGCCATCTATCCGAATCTCGTGCTGCCGAAGGCGAGGTCGGGTAATTTGATCGTCGGCAATTACATTGCGCCCAATATTGGAGGCGCCATTGGCGACGCATTTATCAACGACGGCTCTACATGGACCGTGATCGCGGACCCGAATGCCGCGCCGGAATCCACATTTCCCGGCGGCATTTCCGGAAGTCTTGTCGTCGGCAATTATACCGATGCGCAGGGGGCCACCCATGGATTCACCTACGACATCGGCTCAAACACCTGGAATACTGTGGATGACCCCGCCGGCAGCAATACAATGATAACCGGCGTTTGCGGGACAGACCTTGTCGGTTACTTCCAGGATGGATCCGGGAATACGCATGGCCTTTATGCATCGGCATCCGGGGCAACCGCGCCTTCGCCCACACCGACGCCGCAACCGACAATAACTCCCAGCCCAACTCCCAATCCTTATCTCTTCCAGGCGATCAATTTCCCGGGAGGCCGTGATACGTCCTGCACGGCGGTTTACGGCACGACGGTTGCCGGCAATTATTTTGATTCGAGGAAAATCGAGCATGGCTTCGTGCGGACGCCGGCTGGCTTCATTACGCTCAATTACCCGGAACTTCATCACCCGGGACCGGTAAATAACTTCGTCGCGGGCATTTACGGCACGAACGTATTTGGTGGGTATTACACCGGGCAGAACAATTCCAATAACCCGAGCGCGTATCCCTTCATTTACGATCTGACGACCCATGCTTACACGAGCCTGCCACAGCTTGGGTCGGACCTCTTTTTCACGGGCATCTATGGCACCCAGGTTTTGGCCCATGCACCCCGCAATGGTATTGAGTTTGGTGAGCGTTCGGTAATTTATGATTTTTCCAGCCAGACCACGTCGGATTTTACCATTCCATTCTCTGTCGGGAATCATTCGATTTACTCGGCCACGCAGGTTGCCGTTGCAATCTCAGGCAGCAATTACACCGGCTGGGACACGGACGATGCCGGATGCACGCGCGGTTTTCTTGCGTACGGCAGCTTGGAGATGCCACTTGACGAGCCGAACGCCTATAAGTTCGACAACACGGATAACCAGACCATTGACTACGAATTCTTCCCGCCGGATCTGGGCACCCAGCCGACAGGTATCGATGGGACCACAGTCGTTGGCAATTACTGGGACGCGTCACTGGTCCAGCATGGCTTTCACTTCGATATCGACAACGGCTGGACAACCATCGATTGCCCGCTCGGCAGCGGCACCTTTACCAACGTGACGGGTATCAGTAATGGTGAGGTGGTCGGGAGCTATGAGGATTCCGCCGGGGCTTCCCACGGATTCGCGGCTGTTCCCGTTGGAGGCGCCGAAGCCACGTCAGGCACCGCCCCATTTACGCTTTCCGCGGATGACATCATCATCTCCGGGGCTATTACAAATCTGCCGGGGCTTCGTTTGGATCCCGCGACGCTGCTTCAGTTATTCGGCCAGCCAGATGTCCCGGCTGCGCAGGCCCGCTATTATTTTGACCGGGGCTCCGGCGTTGTCGTGCTGGGAAGCGTTGCGTTGACGCCCCACGCCGCCGGGGCGCCAGCCATGCCGAAGGTAATCTATGGGGAGGTGTTTCGTTATGTATCACAAAGCGTCGGCCCCAGTCGCGGGAATGGCTGGATCGCCGTCAGCGGCACCTGCACGATGGTCAATGGCCAATATAGCGGCGCGTTCACCGGATTGGCGCGCAACCCAAGCACATACGTCGGAGATCATCTCTCCATCTCGGTTCCAGCCGGAGCTGATAACTCATCCATTGGGATCAAGGCTGTCCTGGACGATATTCCCTAGGCTTCAGAACGAACTCGTGCCCCTGCGAGAGCCAGCCGCCGGTTCGCCGATAATTTCAAAGCCTCGCGATACGTTATCCGGTCGATTTCAACGATTCCCAGGCCGTGTGGAATCCGCGTCGAGGTCAATGACAAGGTCATTCTTGGGAAGATCTTTCGCCGCCAGGGTGATTTCCTTCCCCCCGATCTGGATCTGGACCGGCCATGCATAGAGGTGGCTTATCGTGAAATCGGCCTCGTCGTTGTGAGGGGCTAGTTCAATGTTCCGGCCGCACCCGTTGTAATTGCCCCCAAACTTGAAGGACTGGTCATATCCTCCATACATCTTTCCATTGGATACGTCGTCAGGCGAGACATGAGCGAAGTGAACGACCTTTCCATGAACGGTCAGGTCCGGTCCCAGCGCGATCTTCAATTCGGATTGCCCGGCCTTGATGTCCTGCAGGAATTGCGCGCCGTGGCCCGGCGCGTCCACGAAAAGATAATACCGGCTGTCCGTCCGCATGCTTGCGAGCGCGAACCGGCCCGCGTTGTCGGAGGTCGCCAGGACGGGCGCGTCCTCGGGATCCCCGTGGATGTCAGCATGGGGGCCGAGGACGCCTGCGAGCTTGATCGTGACGCCGGCAATCGGCTTGCCAGTTGCGGCGTCGGTGACGATTCCGTTCGTGATCTGCGCCTTCTTCAGCGTCCAGCGATACGGCTTTGCAGGATCCATGCGGATATCGTCGATCTCGTCAGCCTGGAAACCATCCGCCGAGACCTGGAGGTTGAGCGGAGCAGATGCGATATGTTCAAGCGTGCCGATTCCCGAGTCATTGGTGGCGATCGCGTCGCAATCGATCCTCGGCGGACCTGGGTAATAAGCTTTCAGCATTGCCCCTGCAATCGGGCGCCCCTGCTCATCCACGACGATGACCGACCGCTGGACGCCTCGATCAAGTGATATCGTCAGGTCCTTCAGCTTCTGATCGAACGGAGGCTGAAACGGGCCTGCAAATGTGGGTGCCCAGCCTTTTCGGACCGCCGCGAGGATGACCGATTGATCATCGCCGCGTATCCAGACGGGCGCGGTTCCCTGCCACTCGATCTTGATGGATTGCTGGCTGTAACCCGAGCCGGATGAGGAATATTCTTCAATGGTGGTACCTCCGTCACCCGTGAATTCGCCGTTCGTCGCGGATACAGCGATATCATAAAGATGTTCCGGCTGGAGCACGTCGGAGGGTGGCGTCGGCTTTGCACCGTAACTGATTAGGAGCTTGCGCATTTGATCTTCATCGTGGAGATCCTCGCTAAAACGCTCCACCTCGTTGTACGCGCTTTGGACCGTAAACGGGTCGTGATCCGCTCCCGCCTTGAGCACCGCCTCCATCGCCCCGGCTGAGGCGTTGTGTGTCATCATGAGCAGTAATGGTTTCTGGAACCCGGTAACCCTCGCGCCATGATCGATCAGCACCTGCGCGACCGACCCGCTCAGTGCCGTGGCAATCGGCGGTTCACCAGATTTGTTGGTGCGATTCGGATCGACTCCTGCCTCCAGCAGCAGCCTGGCATTGTCCGCATTATCGAGATGGAAGAGCAGTGAGCCATCGTCGTCGCCTTCGTCAGATATCTTTTTCGGGTCGAGGCCTTGCTTGAGAAACCATGCCACCACATCCGGCTTTGCGCACTTGACCACATAAGTCAAAATGCTCACATCCCGGCTGAAAAGCCTGGCATGGACGTTTGCTCCGTTCTTCTTCAAGAGTTCCGCCATCGGTACCGTATTCACGAGACAAAGCGGTGTGTAATTCCATCCCGGATATCGCGGTTTTTCCACATCCGCTCCATGATCGAGTAATAACTGTGCGGCCTGCAGTTGATTCTTGAATACTGCGCGGATCAGCGGCGTGTTGTGATCCTTCCCCACGCAGTTGACATCCACACCGGCGGCAAGAAGCCGCCGGATCGTCGGCAGGTCCCCGCTGCTGGCCGCCTTGCACAGCGCCTCGATATCCGCCCGCTGTTTGCCCACCTCCGCGACGCGCCGGGTGATCCACGCTGCCGTGGCCTTGTCCGCGACACCGGACTGCGCGGTCAGGCGGTTCAAGTCGAGGTCCCGGGCCAGCAATGCAATCAGGAGATCGGTCCGCTTCTCTTTCACGAGGCCTGTGAGCGTTGCGTCGTCGATTTTCCAATTCCTTGCCCTTGCATAGGCTGACCTTTGGAACAAATCGTATATCGTCGTGAACGCCCGGAGATCCCGATTGGAAAGCGCTTCCTGCATCGTCTGAAAGGCAACGTACATTCCCAATCCATCGCCCGTTTGGCGCAGGGCAGATACCTTGTTCAAGTCGCCCGCGCTCGCAGCAGCGAGCATCTCCCGCGTCAGGGCCTCCGCCGAAGCATCATTCACCGCCGGGGCGCTGGCTTGGGCCGAGGCTTTTCCAGCGCCGAGATAAATAGCGCCCAGCACGAGGAAGATGCAGGTGAGCGAGATGGCGGCGCCAACGCCGAGCCCGCCAAGCTTACCCCGCCACGGATTGTCACGCAGGATGGCCCGGATGCGTGTCTCGAGCGAAGAGCGCCCCACCATCGCAATCCCCGCGGAAAAATCCTGTTTCCCGGCCGCGGCGGCGATCTCCACCAATACCTGCGCATAGTTCGGCGCATCCTGTAGTCTCAGGACGACCATTTCGTCGGCAGCGTGCTCCGCCTCCATTTTCAACCGGGCGACCGCATACCATGTCAATGGGTTCCACCACCAGATGCTCTGGATGAACGCAGCACTCGCCTGCCACCATCCATCCAGCCTTTGCCAATGGGCCAGCTCATGAAGCAGGACCGCCTCCAGCTTTTCGGCGTTCCACTCGATATATTCTGCCGGCAAAAAAATCGAGGGCCGTACCCAGCCTGTAAGCAGGGGCGTTGCGAGGCCGCCGCACACTGCGAGGCGCGGCGGACGATCGAGTCCCGCAAGCGTGGAAATCTTGCGCCCCATCCCAATCAGGCCGGCGCCCGCGGGCGAGGCAGATTTTTTCAACCACCAGTATCCTGCCAACGTGCGGACTGCCCGCCACAGCAGAAGAACCCCAATCCCTGCCCACCAGATCGTTTGCGCATTATTTTCCGAGCTATCCAATACCGCGTTCGTCAGCGCCGGCGGTTCCGATTTCCGTGCGAGCATTGTTTCAGGCGGAGCGGTCTGTGCAACGGAATCGGATAATTCGCTGGGCAAAGATGCCTGGCGGTAGGTGATGGATTCTTCCGGGATCGGCTTCACATGCCATACAGGATGAACCCGCGTTAGCGCTGCGGGCCCGAATTCCCAGAAGCTCAATCCCAGGAGACCAATGATGGCGCATCGCCACACCCAGTTTCGCGCCAGCGCCGATTGCCGGCGCAGGATGCCCGCAGCGCCACAGGTAAGACCGATGACAAGGCTGCTCTTGATGAATCCGAAACATAAGGCCGCCAGATGCGGATACTGGCCCTGCAGGCGGAGGAAATCGGTCAGGAGGCGGTTCATTTCTTTCGTGCCTCATCGATGAGCTTGCGCAATGTTTCAGCCTCCTCGCGGGAGATCGCCCGCGTACCATTTCCCAGGAGCGCGCAGGCAGCCTCCACCGCCGAGTTTGAAAAGAAGTTTCTCACCACGGTCTGCAGGGCATTGAGGCGCGCCTTGTCGGCGGGAACGGCGGACGAATAAAAGTCGCGCCCCTCCTTGCGGACCTTGGTGATCATTTTCTTTTCTCCCAAAATCCTGAGGATTGATCGCACCGCGGAATAAGTCGGCGGATCCGGAAGCTCCCGTTGGACATCGCGGGCGGTGGCGCCCCCGAGCCTGGCAAGGAGTTCCATCACCTGGCGCTCTCGCCTCGAGAGCTGATCGGATGGGATTGGATGGCTCATGGATGCTGAAATATCAACACCAAAAGTGCAGCGCAAGAAAAATGTTGAAATTTCAACATGACCCCGCCGTTCACTCGGGACCGGCCACCAAAAAAATCTCTAGGTGAAGCAAGGTTTCTTCTGCAAGGGTTAAAGAATGCACGCGCAAATAGCCTCAATTCCGTTCATCGGCGCCCCTCCCTCGATGGCTCCGGAAACAGGAATATGCGCATCAAGGCATCAAACTTTAACCCAGTCCAAACCCAAAAAAATCAAACCGAAAATCGGACCCAATCCGACTTAATCCGACTGAATCCGACCAATCAGGCTTTTTTTTATTTCGCTCCCATTGCCGCAAACCCTTACGCAAATCCACGTACCTGAAGGGTTCCACGGAGGCCAATCAGGGCATTCTTAAAACCTGTTAAAACCGTTTTTTGCCCCTGAAATCGCCGGAATCCCTCCAAATCCCCATGAAACTCCTCCCCCTCGCCCTATCCCTCCTGTTCACTGTTTCAGCCCTCGCGCAGAGTCCGGCGGCGGTCGTCAAACGGGATCCTCGCGGCATCACCATCACCACCGGCTCCGCGGTCACGCGGGTTGAAATCTGGGACGACTATATCATCCGCGTCACTCATCGGACCACTGGTGCGCCGACGGAACCGGCGAGCCTGATCGTGACCGCTCATCCGGGCGATGTCGCCTGGAAAATGAAGACGAATGGGGATGATCTCACGCTTTCAACCCCGACCCTGCTGGTGCATCTCGACAAGGCAACCGGCGCCGTGCGTTTCCTTGACGCGAACGGCTCGGTGATCCTCGCGGAAGCTCCCGCAACCACCGGCACGGGAGCGGTTCAACAAAGCTTTGCGCTGGATCCGGCAGAGGGCATTTACGGCCTCGGCCAGCATCAGGATGGGGTGATGAATTATGTCGGGACCAGCGTCCATCTCCAGCAGCAGAATATGAAGGTGGCTGTGCCGGTGCTGCTTTCTTCCAAAGGCTACGCCCTGCTCTGGGACAATGCGGCGATCACCGATGTCGATGCGGGCAAAACGGACAGGAGCGTGCTGACCTGGACATCGGAAGCGGGGAGCGGCGTCGATTATTATTTCATGGATGGGCCGGACCCGGCGAAGGCGATTGCCGCTTACCGCAAACTCACAGGCGCCGCGCCGATGTTCGGCAAATGGGCCTGGGGCTACTGGCAATGCAAACAGCGCTACCATTCCCAACAGCAATTGCTCGATACCGTGGCGCGCTACCGTCAGATGCAGGTGCCCATCGACGGAATTATTCAGGATTGGCTTTACTGGTACCCCGCGCCATGGGGCTCGCACATCATGAACCCGGAACGCTACCCCGATCCCGCGGGAATGATGAAACAACTCCACGATGAAAACGTGCATCTGCTGATTTCGGTCTGGGCAAAGTTTGACCTGGGCACTGCGAACCAAAAAGCTCTGGACGCGGACGGCGACCTTTATCCGGAAATTTTTTCCTATGCCTATCCGCCAGGCAGAGGGCAATGGTACGACCCGTTCAAGCCATCGGCGCGCGCCCTTTACTGGAAACAAATCTCAACGGAGCTATTCGCCGATGGAATCGATGGCTGGTGGCTCGACGCCAGCGAGCCGGAGATATCAGGCAAGTGGGGCGAGTACCGTGCTTTCACGACTGCCGCGGGGCCTGCCGCGGAGGTATTCAATGCCTATCCGCTCATGCATACCACCGGGGTATTCCAGGGGCAGCGCGCGGAGACCTCGGCCAAGCGCGTCTTCATCCTCACCCGCTCCGCATACGCCGGCCAGCAACGGAATGCTGCGGTAACCTGGTCTGGCGATATCCAGGGCAAATGGCCTGTCTTCGCGAAGCAAATCCCTGCCGGGATCAACTTCAGCATGAGCGGCATCCCATACTGGAATACCGATACCGGCGGCTTCTTCGCTCCCGGCCCGCAGGATCCGAAGTACGCGGAGCTTTTTACCCGCTGGTTCCAATTCAGCGCCTTCTGCCCCATGTTCCGCGTACATGGGAATGCCACGTACGACCCCATCGAACCGACCCAAAAAGATCATCCCGGCAAGGAGATGTGGCAGTTCCCGCAAAGCACCGAAAATATCCTGATCAGTTACGACAAGCTTCGTTATCACTTACTGCCCTATATCTATTCTGTCTCCTGGATGGTCACTCACGAAAACAGCACGATGATGCGCGGACTGGTCATGGATTTTCACAATGACCCGAAGGTGTATGACATCCCCGACCAATATCTCTTCGGCCCCGCGTTGATGGTCAATCCGGTGACCCAGCAAGGCGCCCTATCGCGCGGCGTCTATCTTCCCGCAGGCACAAAATGGACCGATTTCTGGACCGGCGAAACCACAACCGGCGGCCAGGCCATCCAGGCCGCCGCGCCAATCGACCGCATACCCCTCTATGTCCGCGCCGGCTCCATTATTCCATACGGCCCGGAGATTCAATACGCCGCCGCAAAGGCCGATCCCATCGAGTTGCGCGTCTATCCCGGCGCCAGCAGCTCCTTCACGCTCTATGAGGACGAAGGAGATAACTACAACTACGAGCACGGAATATACGCGACCATCCCCATCCAATGGAACGAGAAGTCCCAAACCCTCACCATCGGCGCGCGCCACGGAGAATTTCCAGGCATGTTAAAAGATCGAACCTTCAATGTCGTCTTTGTAACATCAGACCACGGTGTCGGTATTCCGCAGACAGACAAACCCGATGACCTGGTGCACTATTCCGGCGCGGCAATCAAGATACAGCACGGTTAGACTGCGGACGGTTTTGGCTTAGCCACTCCACTGTCTAAGCCGCGTCCCCGAACGCCCTCAGAAAAGCCGCCTCAATCGCCAGGTCTTCCTTGATATTCCGCCCCAGATTCTCCCGCATCTCCTCCAACGCCGCGAGCCGCTTGAGCGCTTCATAAGCCGGCATCGATTCCGCCAGCGCGCCCGTCTGCGCGGCGTAATCCAGCAGGTCCAGGCCAGCCGCGCCTTGCTGCTGGCGCAGGACATCGGCCCACCATGCCACCAAGGTCTCGCTCAGCAGGCTGCGCTCGCGGACATAGCGCGATTCCGTCAATGCCTTGTAATGATCCTCGCGCTCGTCCAGCCAGTCGCTTTCGGTCGTCTGGCGGTAATGGGTTTCCTCCGCCTTCATCTCCGCATCGTTTTCCTCCGTGATCTTCTCGCGGGCCTGTTGGAGCAGGACAGCAAAGCTGCGGACCAGCCGGTAAACCTCCGGCACCCCGCGTTCCCGCGCCCGGAAAAGCTGCGCCACAGCCTCGAGCAGTTCCCGCTGCGCGGCCGACAATTCCTCCGCGGTCTCGCGGCAGAGCGGGACGGTAATGCAGCGGGAGAGGATCGTCTCCGGCAGGCTCTCGGGTTGCTCGGAGGTGAGCAGCAAAAGCGAGTGATTCGGCGGCTCTTCCAGTGTCTTGAGGAAACCGTTCGCGGCCTCCGCCGTCATCCGGTCGGCCTCGAAGATGATTGCCACCTTGCGCTTGCCCATCAGCGAGCGCATTTGCAATTCCCGCTCCAGTGCCCGCGTCTGCTCGATGCGCAGACGGCGGGATTTCGACTCCGGCTCCGCGGTATGCACGTCCGGATGCTCCAGGCCCGCGTCGGATTCTGTCACGAGGCTGGCGAGGTTCGCCGCCAGCCGCCTCTTCCCGCTCCCCCGCGGCCCGGTCAACAAGTAAGCATGCGCCAGCCGGTCCTGCGCATGGGCGCGGCTCAGCAGGTCGTAGGCGGCTTCGGCGGAGAAAGACATAAAAATTGATGAACGTTACTCACCTTCGCCAGTTGCCAAGCGACGGCCGCCTCCGGTGGTGACGCACGACCAGAACACGCATCGAATCGCCCACCACCCGAAATAAAAAGTGATAAGGAAAGCGATACAGATTCACTCGGCGGAGATCCCGTTCGCGAATCCCATACGAGTCGGGCCGCTCTGCGGCTTCGCGGATGAAATGCACCAGTTCCCTGTAAAAGTCTTCTGCGAGTTCGGGACTACCCACTTCTTCGTAGTACTCCATGATCTTCGAGATATCGGAGTGAACTTGCGGATGAAGGACTACCCTCATCCCTCCGTGCGGCGGCCTGCGATACGCTCATCCAGCTCTCTCAACGAAAGCCCGAAATCGGTCTGCGTTTCAAACTCCGCATCCCGGCGCAACGCTTCCGCGACCCCCTCATCTTCGTCAAGGAGCATCGGCGGAAGAGAACGCAACAGATGCGCGGCGAGCAGCGCGCGATCGCTCTCGGATAAATCAAGAGCGAGCCTTTCAAGTTCCGCGATATTACTCATGGTCGTAGAATATGGCGCGTTTCCGTCGGGGGCAAGCGCAGCCTCCGTCCATTCACTTCCCGACGAGTCCCTGGACTTGCTCCCAAACCTCGGCCTCCACGGCTTCGACGCTCCGGCCGGCATTGATCACGCGGAAGCGCTCCTTCTCCCGGCGCACGAGCGCCAGGTAGCCTGCCCGCACCGACTCGTAAAACGCCGGCGGCATTTGCTCCATGCGATCCGGCGTGCCGCCCGGCGTGTTTCTCCCGGCCATCCGCCTGTGTCCCTCGGCGATATCGATATCCAGCAAAAATGTCATATTCGGCCGGCGCTCGCCCACAGCAAATTCATTGATGAAACAGACCGCCTCCGGGTTCAGCCGCCGGGCCACGCCCTGGTAAACTGTTGTCGAGTCCAGGAACCGGTCGGCGATCACCCATTGTCCTGCCTGGAGCGCTGGCTCGATCACGCGCCGCATCAATTGCGCGCGGCTGGCCGCGAAGAGCAGAAGTTCCGCCTCCGGCACCATGTCTCTCCCCTCCTCCGCGTATTTCAGCAGATACCGGATCGTCTCCCCGAGCGGGGTCCCGCCCGGCTCGCGCGTCAGCAGCACCGGCTGCCCGGCAGCCTCCAGCCGTGCGGCGAGGCGCTGGATTTGCGTGGTCTTCCCGCATCCCTCGGATCCTTCAAAGGAAATAAAAACTCCGTGCGGCAGCGACATACGTCGTCATGTAAGAGAGAAAATCCAAAGTGCGCAATCAGAACGGCGCGAAGACCGTGCCCCGAGAGCTCAACGTGTGATAACCGTCGGCGCGCTGCCGTCATCCGGGCTGCTCTCCACCACATGCTCCGTGCTGGCGCGGGCGTTGATCACGAAGTCGTTGTTATCCCCGTAGTACGACCACGGCCCCGGTGGCACATCGCGAAAATCGACAAAACGCCAGGAGGTAAGGTCCCGGCCATTGAGGCCGAGGAAATCGCGCACTGCCGGCGAGACATCCAGGCCGGCGCCGCCGTTGATATTCCACGGCGGAATCTCGCTGCCGAAAACATACTGCCAGTCATCCGTACGGAAGGGTCCGCAATCCGACCATTGCGCGAAGCAGGACCGGCCGCTCGGGCTGCGAATCTCGATCCAGCGATTCTGGCATACGCTCTGGCCGTATTTCCGGAAAGCCTCCTTGAACCACGGGATCACCAGCGGCGCCTCCGGTTTCGTCGCCCCCTCCGTCACGTCATTATAAGGCAGCGCAAAGTAAAACGGGTTGAGCCGCGGGGTAAAATTCGCGGGGATATAATCGCGCCGATTGTTGGAGTCCGGATCGTCAAAGCCGCCGTAATCGACCACCCAGTTCAGGTCCCATGCGCTCCTGGTATTCGGCACCGGGTTGTTCGGCGTCGGCAACTCGCCCACCCAAAAGACGGTAGTCATAATATTGACCTTCCACGGGTAGCGCCCCTCGAATCCGTAATAACTGGGCCGGCTGGTAGTGGGGACGAAGACTTGAGGCTCGACCTTCAGCAGCGCGCTCTCGCGCAATTTCATGGCGTACCGGGCAAAATCCTCGCTGCTCTCGTAAGGCGACTGGGCATGCGCGACCAGCCCCAATGCGAGGAGCACCAAAAATCCCAAAAGTGTGGAGGTTACCGCCCGCATGACGACAAAAGTTGGGCCTCTCCATACCACACTGGCGCGCACCCGTCCAACCGATTTTCCCCTCGTGTCCGATTCCTGTATTATTTCGTTCGCAGCGTGCATGATGTGGGCAATTTCTGGCCACCTCACTCTCTTTCTTGCAGAAAGCAGCATAATTCGCACCGCCTCTCGGACATCGGGTGCCCGCACCGGAGACGGCCTTTTGACCAAGCAAGGTTTGGGCTGCCATCACAACCGGTGCAGCACCGTGTTTCTCAGGAAATTTTTGTCGTCCGTCTCGGGGTAATCGAGCGTGTAATGCAAGCCCCGGCTCTCCTTGCGGGCGAGGGCGCTGTCGACGATTAGGGCGGCGACTGTTGCCAGGTTGCGCAATTCCAGGAGGTCGGTGGTAATCTTGTAATGCCAGTAGAATTCCTGGATTTCCCGCTGGAGATTGCGGAGGCGGGTGCTGGCGCGCTGGAGGCGCTTGTCGGTGCGGACGATGCCGACGTAGTCCCACATGAGGCGGCGAATTTCCTCCCAGTTGTGATAGATGACCACCAGCTCATCGACATCCAGCGCGTTGCCGCTGCGCCACTCGGGGATGGCGATATCCGTGCCGTTTTTGCCGACGGGGATGCGGCGCAGGACATCGCCGGCGGCGCGATGGCCAAGCACGGCGGCTTCAAGGAGGGAATTGCTTGCCAGGCGGTTGGCGCCGTGGAGGCCGGTGCAGGCCACCTCGCCAATGGCGTAGAGTCCGCGCAGGCTGGTGCGGCCATCGATATTGGTCTGGACGCCGCCGCATTGGTAGTGGGCGGCCGGGACCACGGGGATCGGCTGGCGGGTGATATCGATGCCGAGCTCCATGCAGGTCTGGTAGATATTTGGGAAGCGGTCGCGGACAAAATCGGCGGGCTTGTGCGTGATATCGAGCAGGACAAAGCGCTCGCCAGTCCGCTTCATCTCCGCATCGATGGCGCGCGCCACGATATCGCGCGGGGCGAGTTCCTTGAGAGGATGGTACCCCTCCATGAAACGGCGCCCGTGCGAGTCCAGGAGGATGCCCCCCTCCCCACGGACCGCCTCGGAGATCAGGAAGGAGCGCTCGTCCGGATGGTAGAGGCACGTCGGATGAAACTGGACGAACTCCATGTTCTCGATGTTCGCCCCGGCCCGCCATGCCATTGCGACGCCGTCTCCGGTCGCAACGCTGGGATTGGTCGTGTAGAGGTAGACCTTCCCGCAGCCGCCAGTGGCGAGCACCATGCGGTCGGACTGGACGGTCTCGACCTCCCCCGTGGCCTCGTCCAGCACGTAGGCGCCCAGGCAGCGATCCTCCGTGGCGTAGCCGAGCTTGCCCGCGGTGATGAGATCGACGGCCATGTGATTCTCGAGCATGGTGATGTTCCCCTGCCGCTCGATATCGGCAAGCAGGGCGCGCTCGATCTCGCGGCCGGTGACGTCGCGGGCGTGGAGCACGCGGCGCTTCGAGTGGCCCCCTTCCCGTCCCAAGTCCAGCTCCCGCTCGCCATCCTCCATCTCGCGCTCGTCAAATTGCACACCCATCTCGATGAGCTCCTGGATGCGCGCGGGCCCCTCGGTGACGATGGTGCGGACCATCTGCTCATCGCACAGGCCCGCGCCTGCGGTGAGCGTGTCCTTCACGTGGAGCTCAAAGGAATCCTCGCTGCTGGTGACGCAGGCGATGCCGCCCTGGGCCCACGCGGTATTCGAGTCCGCGCGGCCGCGCTTGGTGATAATGCCGACCGTGCCGAATGGCGCCACGGCCCGTGCGAAGCTCAAACCCGCCAGGCCGCTGCCGATGACGACGAAATCAAATTGGCGCATTTTTATAATTTCCTCCTCACATTATCGATCAGGCGGGTTTTGCCAAAAAAGACGGCGCAGGCGATGACCAGCTCGCGCGTGGCGGGTCCGGGGGTTTCCAAGGTCGCCGCGTCGAGAACCTCCACGTAATCGATGCGCGCCAGTGGCGCGGTGTCGATTCGCTTGCGGACGAGCCGGGCGAGGCTGTCGGGGCGGGATGTTTTTGCATCGCGGGCGAGGAGCAGCGCCTGGCGAAGGATGGTGGCCTGCCGGCGTTCCTCCGGCGTCAGGAATGCGTTGCGGGAGCTGAGGGCGAGGCCGTCCGCCGCACGGACCGTGGGGGCGGTGACGATGCGGACGGGGACATTGAGATCGCGCACCATGCGGCGGATGACGGCGACCTGCTGGTAATCTTTCTCGCCAAAGAGGGCGCTGTCTGGCGCGAGGATGTTGAAGAGCTTGAGCACGACGGTGCAGACGCCGCGGAAATGGCCGGGCCGCGATGCGCCGCAGAGGCCCTGCGAAACGCGCTCTTCATTCACATACGTTGAGAAACGATCCGGATACATTTCCTCGGGCGCAGGATGAAAGATCACGTCGACGCCGGCCTCCCCGCACATCCGGCAATCCTCCGGAAATGTGCGCGGGTAGCGCGAGAAATCCTCGCCCGGACCGAACTGCGCCGGGTTCACAAAGATGCTCGCGACGACCGTGCCGGACTTGCCGGCGAGGCGGCGCGCCCGCCGCATGAGCGAGATATGCCCGGCGTGAAGCGCCCCCATCGTTGGCACCAGCACCCGCGGGCCAGCCGCGCGGAGGACCCGGGCGGCGCTGGCGGCGGTGCGGACAATTTTCACCGCGCCCAGGTTATCAGCCGCAGCTCGTGTGCCTGCGTCAGCGTGGCATTCACCGGGATCACCCGCACATTGAGGCCGTACGCGCCGCTTTCCGTGGCGCGGATTTCCCCGCTGTAGAGGTATTCGCCGCGATCGGCCTTTTTGCAATCGTCGAGGTCGATAATCGAAGCCTTGCCAATGGTGGCGTTCGTGGATTCACCGAAATAGGCCTGTACCCGGACGAACTTGGGTTCGATGTCCCCAAGGCGCACCCGGGCGGTGACCTTGAGCGTCTCGCCAACGGTGACACTGAGGCGATCCTCGGAGGCCAGGTGGACGTCGGAGATGCGGACCTGCGGCCAATCCTTGCGGATGCGCGCCTTCCAGAGGCTGATCTCGGTTGCCTTCGCGCAATCGTCACTGAGCAGCTCGCGATGCTTCACAGCGGCCGGCTCATAAAGGCGCTCATTGTACTCCTTGACCATCCGGTGGGTATTGAAGACCGGGGTAACACTGCGGATCGACTCCCGCATCAGTTGCAACCATGCGATCGGGAGCCGCCCGTCGGGCTTGGCGTAATAGAGCGGGATGACCTGCGTCTCCAGGATGTGAAAGAGGCTTGCGGCATCGACCTCGGTCTGGAACTCCGGGCTGAGGTGCGGGTCGAGGGGATCCTTGATCTCGGAGCCAATCGCCCAGCCGTTTTTGCCATTGTAACCCTCGCACCACCAGCCATCGAGCACGCTGAGGTTGAGACCGCCGTTCGGGGGCAGCTTCATGCCGCTGGTACCGCTGGCTTCCAGAGGACGGAGCGGGTTATTGAGCCAGAGATCGACGCCCTGCGTCAGGCGGCGGCCGATGTAAATATCGTAGTCCTCGACGAAGACGATGCGCCCCTCGAACTCCGGCTCGCGCGAGAATTTGTACACCTCCTGGATGAACTTCTTGCCGCCGTCATCCTTCGGGTGCGCCTTGCCAGCGAAGACGAACTGAACAGGCTGCGCCTTGTTTGCAAGGATGCGCCGGAGGCGGTCGATCTCGCTAAAGAGCAGCGTGCCGCGCTTGTAAGTGGCGAAACGGCGTGCGAAGCCGATGGTGAGGATTTCCGGGTCGAGGATCTGGTTCGCCTTGCGGACGCTCTCCGTGCTCTCACCCAGGCGCTCCCGCTGCGCCTTCACGCGAGTGCGGACGAAGTCGATGAGGCGGGCCTTGAGCAATTGATGAGTCTCCCAGAGGACATCATCGGGAATATCGATCACGCCGCGCCAGAACTCGGTCTCGACGAGGTGCTCCTCCCAATTGCCGAGGTACTTGTCGTACATATCGGAGAATTCCGGCGCCATCCAGGTCTTGGTATGGATGCCGTTGGTAATGCTGGTGATCGGCACCTCCTCGCGCGGGACGCCGGCCCAGACATCCTCCCAGAGGCCGCGACTGACCTCGCCATGGAGCGCGCTGACACCATTCGCGTGGCGGCTGGTGCGCAGGGCGAGGATGGTCATGCTGAAGGTATCGGTCGAGTTCACGCTGGCCTGTCCGAGCCGGAAGAAATCGTCAAACGAGATACCGACTTTACCCGGGAACTCCCAGAAATAGCGCTCCATCAACTGGCGCGAGAAGGCGTCATTGCCCGCCGGCACCGGCGTGTGGGTGGTGAATATGTTGCCGGAGGCGACGAGCTGCAGCGCCGCGTAGTAATCGAGCTTCCGGTCCTGGACGGCGCGCCGCATGAGTTCGAGTGAAAGAAACGCCGCGTGGCCCTCGTTCATGTGATGGACATCCGGGACGATTCCCATTGCCTTGAGGGCGCGCGAGCCACCCATACCGAGCACGATCTCCTGGCGGATGCGCATCTCCAGATCACCGCCGTAAAGCTGCGCGGTGATGAGCCGGTCCTCCGCGTTGTTCTCGGCGATATCGGTATCCAGCAGGTAAAGCATGATGCGGCCGATGGCGAGCTGCCATACCTTCGCCTTCACGGCGCGGCCGGGGAGATCCACCTCGACCATGAGCGGCTTGTCATCAATGCGCACCTCGATCAGCGGCAGGTGATGGAAGCTCTGATTGAGGGCGACACTCTCCTGCCAGCCTTCCTTGCTGATCTGCTGGCGGAAGTAGCCGTGCCGGTAGAGCAGGCCGACGGCGTTGAAGTTCAGGTTCAGGTCGCTGGCGCTTTTGCAATGATCGCCGGCCAGGATGCCGAGGCCGCCGGAGTAGTTCGGAACGGACTCGTGGAAACCGAACTCCGCGGAAAAATAAGCAATGGAGCAGCCGTTTTTGCGGCCCTTGCCGTAGGTATCCGGGCGATCGAGGTAGGATTTAAATTTTTTGTAAACGATGCCGAGATCGCGGATGAAATCGTCATCCTGCGCCACCTCCTCCAGCCGGGCCTGGCGGGAGAGCTGGAGCATGCGGAGCGGGTTGTGATTGGTACGCTCCCAGAGGGCGACGTCCAGATGGCGGAAAAGTTTCCGGGCGGAAGGTTCCCAGGTCCACCAGAGATTATAGACCATCTCGCGCAACGGCTCGAGTTCCCCAGGCAATTTCGGCACTACGTTATACGTGAATAGAGGCTGCATATTTTGTTTTGTTCTTTTTTGCAGGGGGAAGAGGCGACGTTATCTCCCGAGTTTTTCCTGACAAGAAAAGAAGTCGCTGGTCATGCGATGGCGGCATTTTGATGGAAGGGACGGAGATCGGACCGTCCGAGGCGGGTGAATCGATGTACTTTTTTAAAAAAAGGGCGTTCCGGTCGGATTAGGTTTGATTGACTCGGATTAGGTCGGATCAGGTCGGATTGGCGGTTTGATTTTTTGGGGGTTTGGACCGGGTGAAGTTTGATGCCCAAATGCGCATATTCCAGTTTCCGGAGCCATTGAGGGAGATGCGCCAATGGACAGAGTTGAGGCTAATTGCGCGTGCATTCATTTACCCTTGCAGAAGAGACCTTGCTTCTCCTAATGATTTTTTTCTGGGCGGAAAAAAGGGGCTCACCGAGGCGACGGCGCTCGGGGGTTCTCGTGCGAAGAAAAAAGAAGTCGCTCGTCATGCGGATGCCGGCGTTTTAAGGTCGCGAATGGAGATCAGACCGTTCGAGACCGGCGATGAGGAATGGGTGATCGCGCTATGGCGGTGTTGCGGGCTGGTGGTGCCGCACAATGATCCCGTCGCGGATATTCAGCGGAAGCTGGCGGTATCGCCGGAGTTGTTCCTCGTTGGCATCGTTGATGAAAAGCCGGTTGCGACCGTTATGGCCGGGTATGAGGGGCATCGCGGCTGGATCAATTACCTGGCAATCGAACCCTCCCTCCAACGGTTGGGCCATGGCCGGCAGATCATGGAGCAGGCGGAGCGGCTGCTGCGCGATCGTGGGTGCCCGAAGATCAATATCCAAATCCGCGCCACCAACCGCGCGGTGGTCGAGTTCTACCGCCGTCTCGGTTTCCAAATCGATGACGTGCTGTGCATGGGCAAGCGGCTGGTGGTGGATAAGGCTTAGAAATCCGTTGCTCTGTCCGACTGAGCTACGGGTGCTTGAGGAAAGGAAAAAGCCCCTTGACGACCGAGGTGATTGTAGCTACGTCTCTACAATATTGACCTTACGGAGGCATAAAATGACCGTCACGACCTTATCCAGCCGGGAATTCAACCAGGACACCAGCCGGGCCAAGAAGGCCGCAGTGCGCGGTCCTGTGTTCATCACTGACCGCGGAAAGCCCGCTCATGTGCTCCTCAGCATCGAAGAATACCAGCGGCTTGCCGGCACGCATCGAAAGATCGCCGACGCCCTGGCGATGCCAGGCATTGCCGATGTCGAATTTGATCCGGCTCGCGTCACCATCGAGAGCCGTCCGGCCGATTTCTCCTGATGTACGTACTCGATACCAATGTCGTATCCGAATTGCGCAAGGTACGGTTTGGAAAAGCGGACGCGCAAGTTGCCAAGTGGGCGGACAGTGTCGATGCGGTTAGCCTGTATGTGTCCGCGATCACCATCCTGGAGCTTGAAATGGGAGTCCTGCAAATGGAAAGCCGTGACCCCAGCCAAGGCGCAATGTTGCGCGCATGGATGGACAACCATGTGCTGCCAGAGTTTATGGAGCGGATCCTGCCCGTTGATGCGGCCGTCGCGCGCCGCTGCGCTCGATTGCATGTGCCTGATCGTCGCGCGGAACGCGACGCATTGATCGCTGCAACCGCCCTGGTGCATGGAATGACGATTGTCAGCAGGAACGTCGCTGACTTTGAGCCAACTGGCGTTCCCGTACTTAACCCCTGGAATATTTGACGCGGCAGGTAAGCGCAAAAAATGCCGCCAAACCGGCAATGGGACAGAGCGCTCATTGACGGGAACGCTGTTTCATTGCCGCGCCATGCTCCAGGTTCCTGTCGATCCGGGAGTCTTGAAGCCCACCCGAAAACGCCCGGGCAATCGGATGAAACCGGCTGAAATCACCCAGGTGCCGCTTGCCCGGTCTGGTGCAATGAACTCGCCTTCATACTGGATCTTTTGTCCCGGAAATTCGCGTTTGCAGGGATGGCCTTTTGCAATGACCGCCTCCCGGAGCGTGGTGTGCCTGCCATCCGGATATCTCACGTAGCAAATTGGCATCTGCTTGGTGAACTTGATGCGCGGGAAGGAAACTCTGCCATAGACGTGTCCCTGGCCTGGGATTCCGTGGGGCGGATCGTCGGTCACGCCGCCCTGAAACGTGCCAAGCCATCCGGCCTTGAGGATGAGGGTAAAATCCACGACTGGCAGGTTCCCCGCTGGGTCTGGGCGCGAGTATTGATAGAAACCGCGCCAGATGCCTTCGAGGGTATTGGTGTTGGGCATGAGGTGATAAGCGCGGGTGTTTCCTGTTAGCGCACTCCCGCCACTTGAAACCCCTCCCCTTCCAGGATCGCCCGCACCTTTGCAGGTTGATCGCCCTGGATCTCGATCCGCCGCTCTTTCACCGTACCGCCGCAGCCGCAGGCGGCGCGCAGTTTCTTTGCGACGCTCTCAATGACTGATGCCGGGAGATGGGAGGCGAAATCATCGACCACGACCACCGTCTTCCCTCCCCGGTGCGCAGTCTCCCTGCGCAGGACCACGCGGCCCATCTTCCAGAGGGGCGCTTCAGGCTTGGCCAGCGTCTTTGCGGCATCGCCCGTAGGCAGGTCCGGCAGGTTCATCCCGGCAAAGGCATTCCCGAGGCCGGCGAGCGGACTCTGGGCGGCGGACGTCTCGATCTTCTTTTTTGGTTCCGGGCGCATCGCCCGAAGAGTACCGATCCCAACGCTCCCGTCAGTGCGAAAAATTCATCGCCGCCAGACGGATTGAAGAATCCGTGGAGCCTGATAGGGTGGCGCCCGTGGCGAATCCCGATCCAGGCGAGATCCCCAGGCCCGCCCCGGCCGCGGGCCGGACGATCCCGGCCAAAGGCACCGTGAGGTGGAACCTTCTTTCGTTTGGAATCGTGCTCATGCTGGGAGGCGCGGTAGCCTTTATGAACGGCCTCCATGAGTGGTGGTGGTGGATTACGGGCGGGATTTTGGCAATGGGGATGTCAACCCCGTCCAGGCACCCTGATCCAACGGTCCCCGCACCGATGGTCAAGCTTCCGCTGGCCGTCGGCGCTGTTGGACTGCTGGTTGTTATTGGGATCGTTGTCTATTATCACCGGAGCATCCTCGCCTACCACACTGGACGGTAGCGGCAGGTCCGGCAGTCGAAGGGTTGGATTGAATGATTTTTGAAGTCTGATACGGTTTGGCCTGTGGCGGATTTGAATCCAGTCGATTGTCAGAATGCGGCCGCGGCGATGAGCCCTCCCGCCCGGACGAGCGAGACGACGCGATGGATTATGTACTCCCTGGGGATCTTGATCATGCTAACCGGTTGCTGCGTGCTCGCCCTGAGTGTGTGGGACGGCTTGATAATGATCGCAGGCGGGCTTACCTCGATCCTCAATGCAAGGCCATCGAATCGGCCTGAAACGACAATCGATATGAGCATGGGAAAGTTTCTCCTGACTGCGGCCCTGTGTACGGCGCCGTGGATCTACCTGCTCATGTTCACTGATCCTTCGCCCGGATTGCGAGGAGCCTGCGTGTTGCTGATGCTGCTCTCGATCAGTGTCTTCCCGATGCTTATCCATCGAAAGAAAATTCACACGCCTCCGGATGACGGGATGAGCAACTGAGGGCAGAATTGGTCCCACACGGAGGGCGCGGAGGAACATGGAGAAAGGCCCGAGCATGGTCCGCTTCCCTCCGATTTCATCCGTGAGCTCCGTGTGGGACTCTCCTTGCGCCCGGCCCCCTTTTGGCGGATGCTGCGCGCCCTCTTTGAATGAACGACGAAATCTCCAGGCGGCGCACGTTTGCCATCATCTCCCACCCTGACGCGGGCAAGACGACGCTGACGGAAAAGCTGCTGCTCTACGGCGGAGCGGTGCAACTGGCGGGGTCCGTGAAGGCGCGGAAGGATCAACGCGCGGCGACGTCCGACTGGATGGAACTGGAGCGCAAGCGCGGCATCTCCATCAGCTCGACGGTGCTGCAATTCGATTACGACGGGTACCGCGTGAATCTGCTGGATACGCCGGGCCACAAGGACTTCTCCGAAGATACGTACCGGGTGCTGACGGCGGTGGATGCGGTGGTGATGGTCATCGACGCGGGCAAGGGCATCGAGACGCAGACGCGCAAGCTGTTTGAGGTCTGCCGGAGGCGCGGGGTGCCGATCTTTACCTTTATGAACAAGGTGGACCGGCCGACGCGCGATCCGCTGGCGCTGGTGGATGAACTGGAGAGCGTGCTCGGGATCGGCGCCTTCCCGGTCAACTGGCCGCTGGGCACGGGGCCGGAATTCCGCGGGGTATTTGACCGGCAGACGAAGGAGGTGCATCTCTTCGAGCGCACGGCAGCGGGGGCTTACCGCGCGCCGGTGACGATCACGGATCTGGCTGATCCCTTCGTGCGGGAGAAACTCGATGCATCGGATTACGACCGGGTCATCGAGGAGCTGGAGATGCTGGAGATCGCGGGGAAGGAATACGACTCCGCGGCGGTGCTGAGCGGGCAACTGACACCGGTGTTCTTCGGCAGCGCGATGAATAACTTTGGCGTGCAATTGCTGCTCGACTCCTTTCTCCAGCGGTCCGCGCCGCCGGCGGCGCGCCGGGCCGGGGAACGCGTTATCGAGCCGACGGAACCGGCCTTTTCCGGATTTGTATTCAAGATCCAGGCGAACATGGACCCGCGGCACCGGGACCGGATCGCTTTTGTGCGGGTGTGCTCGGGGAAATTCCGGCGGGACATGGTGGTGACGCATGCGCAGACGGGTGAGAAGGTGCGGCTATCCAGCTCGATGAAGCTCTTTGGGCAGGAGCGGGAGACGATCGACGAGGCGTACCCGGGCGACATCGTGGGGCTGGTGGGACACTCGGCGCTAGGGATCGGCGATACGCTCACGGAAGACCCGGGCATTGTGTACAACGAGATCCCGCGGTTTCCGCCGGAGTGTTTCTCGTACCTGCACAATCCGAACCCGGGGAAGTTCAAGCAATTCCGCAAGGGGATGGAGCAATTGCTGCAGGAGGGGGTGATCCAGGTGTTTCACCTGCGGAATGCGGGGCAGCGGGTGCCGCTGCTGGCGGCGGTGGGTCCGCTGCAATTTGAGGTGGTGCAATACCGGCTGGAAAGCGAGTACGGCGCGCCGTCGCGGCTGGAATCCGCCTCATGGGAGATGCTGAAATGGGTGCGCCACGGGATGACGGGGGAGCAACTGGATGCGCTAAAGCTGCCGACAGGGTGCAGGGTGGCGGAGGACTCGGCGTTGCAGCCGGTGATTCTCTTCCCGACTGCGTGGACGCTGGATTATTTCCGAAAACAGAACCCGGAGGTGGAGTTGTACGATCTCTCGGCGGACTCGCGGGTGCTGGCGCCAGTGATTGAGTAACGGGGCGTGCTACGGGATGGGATGCTCTGAGGCGCACCTGCGGCTTATGGGACGCATGGGACCTATCCTTCGGGCTGCGGGACGGGAGATTTGGGCTTTCGCGGAGGGGGCAGGTAGGCGTCATTGAGGAGACGGAGGGTGGCGCGGATGCGGTCGATGAGTTCGGGCGGCTCCAGGACGCGGGCGCGTTTGCCCCAACTGAGGATCCAGCGCTCCACCTCCTCCAGACTGCCGAGCTCCAGACGCATCTCGACGCCGCCGCCGGGGAGGGCCCGGATTTTCTGCGAGGCATGCCACTGGCGCTCGCTCACCAATTGGCCCGCGAGGGAATCGAACCGGATGCAGACGCTGTAATGGCCGTGGCCGGAGAAGACGCCGAAACTCTCGCTGAGATGCTTGTTGATCGAGAAATCCGCGGGGCGATGAAACCGTGTGGCCAGCCGCCGCATGGACCGCATCCGGGCCAGGACGAACGTCCTGATCTGCTCGCGAGCGAGGTCGTAGCCGAAGAGGTACCATTGGTCCGCGATGCATGCGAGGTGATAGGGGCGCACCCGGCGCGACTCGTAGGCGTGGCTTTTGGGCTTTTTGTAGTCGAACTCGATCTCGCGGGACTCGATCACGGCCTTGCTGACCGCCTCGAAGAGATCGATGTCCGACGCGGAGCGGCCCAGGCCGCGGAATGAAATGGCCGAGTCGACGTCGCCCCATTGGAAATCCACTTTCTCCCGGAGGCCGTCGCTGATCTTCTGAAAGGCGGTCCGCAGGGAGCGCTCGAACGATGTCCCGCGGTATTGCTCGAGGGCCTTCCGTGCGACGAAGAGGGCCATGATCTCGCCCTGGGAGACCTCGATATTGGGGAAATTCGCCACCGGCTCCGAGTAGTAAAAGCCGAACTGGAGCTGATCGTACTCGATGGGCAGGCCGAGGCGGTCGCGCATGAAATCGATATCGCGCTGGATGGTCTTTGCGGAGACCTCGAGCTCACCGGCGAGTTTGCGGCAATTCGGGAACGCGCCGGCCTTCAACCGGTCATGAAGACGAAGCATGCGCTCCAGCGGCGGCCTTGAAAATTGTCCCGAGACCCGGCACCCCGGTGTCCCCTGCGACGGCTCCTTCATCACGACATCCTGATAGGAGCGAAAAATCTGCGACACAAGCGAATACCGCTGGGGGGGTAAGACAGTGCTTGTCCCATGGGTGATGCTTGAATGCGCGTGTGGACGGCCTGCCGGCCCCGCGGAGAAGGACGCAAAGGGATAAGAGTGCGTAGAGTGGCGCGGGGCCGGGCGGGGGGCCGGGGGGTGGGTTCCCCTCCCCTGCGAGCGCGGGGATTTAGAACTTGCACAGACCGGGTCCAATACAGATATTGCGCCACTCCGCAGCCGGAAAAGACCCTATCGTCCAGTGGCCTAGGACACTGCCCTTTCACGGCGGTAACACGGGTTCGAATCCCGTTAGGGTCACTCCGGGTCTTGAGTCCCAAAAATGCTCTGAAATCGGTATGAGGAAGGGGCTTCCGAGCAATTCTGCTGTTATTATCCAAAATGCAGCCAAGTGCATTTTGGGCGAAACCTTTTAATAACCTAAAAAGCGGAGGCGCAACGGAATTTCTGACAAGTAGCTGCGAAGCGCGGCGTGAGTCTGGAAGCGGAGCGGTAGTTAACCCGCCGTTCTTACATGGCTGAATCCGCATACGTGAGCAACGGGATGCAATATGCGGCTTATCGGATCGAGTTGTCGGATAATTTCGGACAGAGAATTCGTATATGTGCCTATTTCATGTATCCCCATTAGGATGACGAAACTTCGGGCTTTGACGGGCGCATGGGCGATGGTATGGTCTGCGCCACTCAAAATGGACAATCAGGGCAGGGAAAACATGGAAAACAGGGTCGAGATTTTTGCACGCACCCGCAAGCCGGGGACGGCGTGGTGTCGAGCTATGCACCGCTTGCGATTGGCCGCCGCTCTCCTGGCGATATTCTCGGTCGTCCTTCCCGTTTTTGTGCATCGGGCCGCGGCGCAGGGCTACGTTTTCAATCTTCCGCCGAATGCGGTTACGATTTCGGGGAAGCGGAATAATGTTTATTACGTGGGGGAGCCGGTGTGCCTGTGGGTTACGAGCGGGACTGCGACGAATTTCCAAGTGCGGAACTATTTTGGAACTCTGGTCGATTCGGGGACCATTACGGACACGTCGTCGATTATTTCCAAGGTAACGGCGCCGGGATGGTACAAGTTGTATGTGTACGGCGCCACCAACCAAGGGACGCCCTACGGCAATGTCGTGGGGGGGACGACTTTTACGATTATTCGGCCAAACACAAATTTTCCGAGTATGCCGGATTCGTTTGAAGCGGGGAGATACCTGAGTTGGAACCTGAAGGGTCACGTCAGCATTCAAATCAACTCGATCCAGCAACAATCGAATGGGGTGGTGAATGGGCTGTTTTTCGACCCGCCGGTGACAAGCGCCACGGCCACAACGGTAACGGCTCCGGGGCTGAGCGGGTCGAGCCTTCCATCCGGTGGAGGAGGGTCCAACGCGGCGGTTTATGTGACCTCGGATGCGGATACGGAGGGGAACTGGAAGGGTGTGTATGGAAGCGACGGGTACGATGTCATCAACGATTCGGAAAGTTTCCCCAGCTATGCGCAGGTAACTGGCGCCGATAGCCCCACCGCGACCTGGCAGGCGCCGACCTCCGATCCGCGGGCGCTGGAGAGAGCTTCATCCACGCCGGGGCGTATTGCAGCGTCGGTGTACTCCGGCAATTCAGTGGGGAACAGCTTTACCATTGATGTGAAAATCACCGATGGCAAGGCGCACCAACTGGCGCTGTACGCACTTGACTGGGATGCCTTCGGACCCCGGAATGAAACGATCCAACTGATCGATCCGTCGACCGGAAATGTATTGGATACAAGGACGATCGGCTTCTTCCTGTCTGGCAAATACCTGATCTGGAATGTGCAGGGGCATGTCCAGGTGGTAGTGACCAATAACGTGCAGGGGACGAATTCGGACATTAGTGGAGTCTTCTTCGACCCGCCCGGCACGGCGAAAGCGCCCGCCACCACGTCGGCTCAATACGTGGGACCCGACACGATTACCCAGGGAAACTGGCAAGGTGCGTATGGCGCGGATGGCTATAATGTAATCGGGAACCAGACAAGCTATCCTGCTTACACAACGATTCTGCCTTCCTCATCGAGCCAATACCTCTGGACGGCCGACACGAATAATCCGAGGGCGTTGATGAAAGTGTCTGGGACCGATCGCGTGGCTGCAGCGTTGTACACGCCGCCCAATGCGGCATTGGGATTTGACGTAAACCTTACGGACGGGCAAACCCACAAGGTCTCCCTGTATGCGGAGGACTGGGGGAGCTTCGGGCCGCGGGCGGAGACGATTACGATCGTCGATGCCAATAGCGGCGCGGTGCTGGACACTGAGACGATCGGCGCGACAAATGGGCCGCAGGATGGCCTGATCGACGAGTTAATAAGGGGAATAACCGGCATGGGGCCGCAGCGCTACCAGATCAACGATGCATCGAATCCGGACCCTGATATTGCCCATATCCAGAGCGAAATAGCGGTGGATAAGCAGGTGTACACCCCGTATGACCCGGTGCGTAAACGGGCGCTGATGCTGGCATTCCCCAACGGGACGCTCGACACAGCGGGGGTGCAATCAGTGGTTCAAACATTCCAGAACGACATTGAATACTATGAAGGGCGGAACGAACCGAACTACACCTACAGCGGCTCGCAATTCGTCACGACGGAACTTATGTCGTTTTACCAGACGGTAAAGGGAGTAAATCCGTCATTGAAAGTACTCGGGCCGGCCATCGTAACCATCGGGCCGGGATACGGACTCCCATGGATCCAGGACTTCTTGAACGCGGGTGGGGCCAACTACCTCGATGGGTTTTCATTTCACGCCTACAACAATGTGAATGGCGACTTCCTGCTTGCGGACGAGTCGTTGCAGGGATTGCAGGCATTGCTGGCGCAATACAACGCATCGAACCTGGAGATATGGCAAACCGAACAGGGAGCTGCAGCGGCATTGTACGGGGCGTATGAACCGAGGCTCCAGGGCCGGTGGGACATGGTGCAGATGATGGCGTACGAGCAATTTGGGATACCCAAGGAGCATAATATCCTCTGGTACGATGTGAGCCATGGCTATTGGGATGTGCCGGACTTTTGGGAGAACGGCGATTACTCGCTGGAGCCGGCGGCGCCGCTCATGCGGGTGTGGTCGGAGGAATTGTTCGGGACCACTTACTCCGGCGCGTTTGATTTCGGCACCACGGGCGACAAGATGTACGTGGGGGATTATTTTAGCGGGGCCAATAAGAATGTGGCGGCATTCATGAGCCAGGGTGATCCGTACGGACAGATTAATCTCGCCGTCAGCAGCGGGACCTCGATCCATTGTGTCAGCGCGTTCGGATGCGCGAGCAATCTGCCTGTCGTCAGCGGCTCGGTTACGCTGCCGTTGCCTGAACTGCCGGTGTACGTGGAGCTGCAGCCGGGGCAATCGATCAGCGTTGTGCCCATGACCTGGGGAACCAACCTCGCGACGCAGCCGGGTGTGACCGCGGAGGCATCGGGCGATGGGGTGAATCCGTGGAATTCCTCAACTCCGAACAGCATCACGAAGATCCACGACGGAATCATGCGGGATTGGTTCTACGCGCAGGGCAGCGATGACTTCCCGTGGGCGGATGATACGCCCTATCCAGGCAGCTACCCGGCAACCGTTGAGCTGGATTTCCCGACCGTACAGACAATCGACCACGTCGTAATCTATGCGAATCCGTCATGGGAATTGTACGGAACGCTGCTCGATTATGATTTGCAGTATTATTCCAACGGGCAGTGGGTAACCATCGACCACGTAACCGAGCCGACGAACACCCAGGTTGTGTATACGCCGTACGCGGCTTGTACGTGCGACAGCTTTTTCAGTGACCGGTGGATATTCCCACACTCCTTTGCGCCTGTGGCCACCGGGAAGATCCGCCTGCTGGTGAATAACGTGACCTATGGCGGAGCCGTGGACAAGGATCTTGCGGCGGCCGGCTATCTCAATGGACCTGCGTGCATCAATCTGCGCCAGATAGAGGTGTATAATGCGAGCGGCGTCAGTCTTCCCGGCACCGGCGTGCCGGTAACGGGTGGATCGAATGGCACCACGACCAGCGGCACTTCGATTATTGCCGATAACGGATTTGAATCCCCGGTTGTTGCCAGTTACGTCTATGATCCGACCGGTTCCCCGTGGACTTTCTCCGGCGGTTCACCCAGCGGATCCGGCATCACCGCCAACAACAGCGGATTTACCTTTAGCAACCCGCCGGCTCCGGAGGGCGTGCAGGTCGCTTTCTTGCAGGAGACGGGCTCCTTCTCGCAACTCATTAGTGGCCTCGTTCCGGGCACGACTTACTCGCTCGCGTATTCCGCCGCGCAGCGGACAGGCAACCTCCAGACATGGAACGTGACGATGAATGGCGCCATTATCGCGAGCTACAACCCTACGACCAGCGTCAACACTTATACAAGTTACTCCACCACGTTTACTGCGGCCGCGGCCAGCGAAACTCTGGCTTTTGTGGGTACGGACATTCACGGAGGAGACAACACCGTATTCATCGATAATCTGCAACTTAGCGGTACGGGGAGTGGCACTACGACCAGCGGCTCGACCGGCGCGACCACCTCAGGCTCGACCGGGACTACCACCAGCGGCTCAACCGGCGCGACGACTTCAGGCACAACGCCCGCGACGCTCTATGTCGCCTACGACAACTCGGATAACTACGTTGAGGAGTACAGCTCGACCGGGCTTGCCGGGGTAAATACTGACATCGGAAACCTTCCGAATTGCACGGTGGATACCTGGTACCCCAACGGCCTCGCGCTCGATGCCCAGGGTAATCTTTATGTGGCCAATGATGGCAACGGCAACATCACCAAGTTTGCCCCGAGCGGCGCTTTTATCCAGAACTTTGCCCTCGGCACCAACCACCCGGAGGGAATGGCCTGCGACGCATCCAGCAATCTTTATATTGTCACCAACGGCAACAATTCGGTCTTAAAGATCACCCCCTCCGGGGCGCAATCCTACCTTGTCACGAGCGGGCTCAGCAATCCGCAGGGCATCGCCGTGGGACCCGATGGCAATATCTACGTCAGCAACCAGGGGGATAACTCCATCAGGAAGATCACCCCTGCGGGCGTCATGACGACCTTCTACCAGGATACCACCGGGACGGTCGTCAACCAGCTCCAGGGCATTGCTTTCGATGCCAGCGGCAACCTGTATGTGGCCAGTTACGGGACCGACACCGTTGAGAAGATCACACCTTCAGGCTCCGCCTCGGTCTTCATCAGCAATGGCAACCCCGGCAATCCCACCAACCCGCAAGGGCTCTACAATCCTGTGGGCCTTGCCTTCGACAGCTCAGGCGACCTCTTTGTCGTCAATAACCATACGAGTGACATCGACGAATATTCTTCGAGCGGCACGCTCATAAATGTATTCACCGGCAATCCGGCTCTGCCGGGAGCCGATCCGAACCTGCGCCAGGCCACTTACATTGTCATCGCGACGCCTGCCGAGAACATGAGCGTGACGTCGACCAATGGCGCCTTCAGCCCGGTGGGAAGTGTTGGAGGTCCATTCAGCTCCGCGACCAACAGCTATGTCGTCTCTGATAACAGCACCTCGGCCTCCCTGTCATGGAGTGCCAGTTCCAATGTCAACTGGCTGACCCTCACATCCAGCGGCGGCACCATTGGCGCCACCGGCTCGGTGACGGTCACTGCATCGGTCAATGCCAACGCCAGCGCGCTATCCTCCGGCACTTACCCCGCCACGATCACCTTCACCGATCCTGGAACCGGTTACAGCCAAAACGAGAGTGCAAGCCTGGTGGTTAATGCGGCGACGGTCATCACAACGCCGACCATCACCAGCCCGCTCACGGCCACGGGCACGGCGGGCTCCGCCTTCAGCTATCAAATTACGGCCTCCACCAGTCCGGTCACCTTTGGTGCCAGCGGGCTGCCCTCGGGCCTGAGCGTGAACGCGTCGACCGGGCTCATCAGCGGAACGGCGGGAACCAGCAGCGTGAGCAATGTTACCCTTAGCGCGGCGACAACGACTGCCACGGGGACCGCGACCCTGGTGCTGAACATGGCGCCGGCTGCGACAACGACCACCACGGGCAGTTCGGGGCTCGAAACCGTGTATGTTGCCTATAGCAATGGGGACGATTACGTCGAGGAGTACAGCTCCACGGGACCTGGCGGCGTCAACACCGATCTGGGTGCGATGCCCAATTGTCACACAGACACGTTGAACCCCAATGGCATCACGCTCGATTCCCAGGGTAATGTGTACGTGTCCAACGACGGACCGGGAACACTGGCAGGCACTATTACGAAGTTCAGCCCGAATGGAACTTATCTAGGGATATTCGCCTCCGGCTTCACCGCGCCCTCAGCGATCGCATTTGATAGCTTCGGTAACTTGTATGTCGTCGATTCCGGGAGTAGCACCGTCAGCAAGATCACGCCGGCGGGAGTTGTTACCCCTTTTGTCACCACTGGATTGAACAATCCGCAGGGAGTCGCTGTGGGTCCCAATGGAAATATCTATGTCTCCAACGACGGAGACAACTCGGTCAAGGAGATCACGCCATCGGGAGTGATGAGCACCTTCTACCAGGATGGGAGCTGGACCGTAGTTAACCAAATTGAGGGACTGGCTTTCGATGCGAGCGGCAACCTGTATATGGCGAGTAATAATACCGACAGCATCGAAGAGGTGACGCCGTCTGGAGTTGCATCTCAATTTGCGAACAATGGCAACCCAAGCAATCCGACCAATCCGCAGGGACTGTATAATCCAATTGGTCTGGCATTTGACAGTTATGGAGATCTCTTCGTAGCGAACTTCCATCACACCCAAGTCCCAGGGCAAATCTATGAGGGGCATGGCATCAGCTATCTGGATGAGTATTCGTCGACGGGGGTATTGATTAATACCTTCACGGGCAACCTATCGCTGCCCGGGTCCGATCCAAACCTGCGCGATGAAAACTATATCGCCATCAAGCCAGCCACCGAGAACCTGGCCGTATCCTCGACTACGACATCGTTCGTCGCGAGCGGAGGCGTGGGCGGCGCGTTTACTCCGGTCACCGACAGCTATGGATTGACAAACTACGGCGCGCTCTCATCGCTGTCCTGGAACGCGAGTGCGAACCAAAGTTGGGTAACGCTCTCGCCGGCGAGCGGCACACTGGGCGCGAGCGGGTCAGCTACGGTAACGGCGTCGATCAACTCGGGAGCGAACGCACTTGCGTCAGGAACTTATGCGGCGACCATTACCTTTACCGACCAGGGCACCGGGTTTACCCAGACGGAAGCAGTCAGTCTGACTGTTATTCCGCCGCCGGTCGTTAACAGTTCGCTGGCGATGACCGCCACGGCGGGCTCACCATTCAGTTACCAAATTACCGCGACCAATAACCCCACGAGTTTCGGCGCAGGCGGATTGCCATCGGGACTCACGGTAAATACCGCAACGGGCCTCATTAGCGGGACCCCTGCAACCGCGGGGACGAGCAACGTCGCGATTAGCGCGGCCACCACCACGGGTACGGGCGCTGCAACGCTGGTACTGACGGTGCAGCCGCCTCCGCCGGTTATTGGCAGTTCGTTGGTCGCAACCGCGACGGCTGGGTCTGGATTCACCTATCAAATTGCCGCGAGCAACGGCCCGACGAGCTACGGGGCGACCGGATTGCCGACCGGTCTCGCGGTCAACCCTTCCACTGGCCTGATCAGCGGTACGACGAGCACTACAGGGACAAGCACCGTGACCATGAGCGCGGGGAATATTAGCGGCACCGGGAATGCGACACTGGTACTGACAGTGCTACCGCCGCTGCCGGTGATCGGGAGTTCATTGGTTGCAACCGCGACGGCGGGATCTGGATTCACTTATCAAATCGCCGCGAGCAACAGCCCGACGAGTTTTGGGGCGAGCGGCCTGCCTCTGGGTCTGACTGTGAACCCGGCGACTGGCCTGATTAGCGGCACAACCAATACGACCGGCCCGAGCAGTGTTACCATCAGCGCCGCCAATGTTACCGGCCCCGGGAACGCGACGCTGCTGCTGACGGTGCAGCCACCTCCGCCGGTTATCGGCAGTTCATTGGTTGCAACCGCCACGGCAGGGTCTGGATTCACTTATCAAATTGCCGCGAGCAACAGCCCGACGAGCTACGGCGCGAATGGATTGCCGACCGGTCTTGCGGTCAATTCTTCCACTGGACTGATCAGCGGTACGACAAGTACGACAGGGACGAGTACCGTGACCATCAGCGCCGGGAATATTAGCGGCACCGGGAGCGCGACGCTGGCGCTGACGGTGCAACCGCCGCTGCCGGTTATTAGCAGCGTGCTGGCTGCGACGGCGACTTCCGGAGCCGGGTTTACTTACCAAATCGCGGCGACGAACAACCCGACGAGTTTTTGGGCGAGCGGCCTGCCTTTAGGGCTGACCATAAACTCAGCGAATGGCTTGATCAGCGGCACGGCCAATACAACAGGCACGAGCAGTGTTACCATCAGCGCCGCCAATATCAGCGGCAACGGTACCGCGACGCTAGTGCTGACGGTGCAGCCGCCGCCGACGCCGGCACCGGTTATTACGAGTTCGCTGTCTGCGACGGCTTTCACGGGGGCGCCATTTAGTTATCAGATCGCTGCCAGCAATGCACCGGGCAGCTTCGGCGCGAGCGGCCTGCCTGCCGGCCTGAACATCAACTCAGTGTCAGGTGTCATTAGCGGCACGGCTTCAGCCACCGGCACCACCAGTGTTACGATCAGTGCTGCGAACGCCAGCGGCACCGGAAGCGCCACATTGGTTCTCGCGGTCCAGGCGCCGGTTGCCCGGAACTCCGTGCTCTATGTCGCGTACTTGAACTCGGATAACTACGTTGAGGAGTTCAGTTCGAGCGGTCCTGCCGGCGTAAATACGGATATCGGGAATCTGCCGAACACCAGGGTGGATACATGGTACCCCAACGGCCTCGCGCTCGATGCCCAGGGTAATCTTTATGTGGCCAATGATGGCAACGGCAACATCACCAAGTTTGCCCCGAGTGGCGCTTTTATCCAGAACTTTGCCCTGGGAACCAACCACCCGGAGGGAATGGCCTGCGACGCATCGAGTAATCTTTACATTGTCACCAACGGCAACAATTCGGTCTTGAAGATCACCCCCTCCGGGGCGCAATCCTACCTTGTCACGAGCGGGCTCAGCAATCCGCAGGGCATCGCCGTGGGACCCGACGGCAATATCTACGTCAGCAACCAGGGGGATAACTCCATCAGGAAAATCACGCCTGCGGGCGTCATGACGACCTTCTACCAGGATACCACCGGGACGGTCGTCAACCAGCTCCAGGGCATTGCTTTCGATGCCAGCGGCAACCTGTATGTGGCCAGCTACGGGACCGACACGGTCGAGAAGATCACGCCTTCCGGCGCCGCCTCGGTCTTCATCAGCAATGGCAACCCCAGCAATCCCACCAACCCGCAAGGCCTCTACAATCCTGTGGGCCTTGACTTCGACAGCTCAGGCGACCTCTTTGTCGTCAATAACCACACGAGTGACATCGACGAGTATTCCTCGAGCGGCACGCTGATGAACGTATTCGCCGGCAATCCGGCGCTGCCGGGAGCCGATCCGAACCTGCGCCAGGCCACTTACATTGTCATCGCGACGCCTGCCGAGAACATGAGCGTGACGTCGACCAATGGCACCTTCAGCCCGGTGGGAAGTGTTGGAGGTCCATTCAGCTCCGCGACCAACAGCTACGTTGTCTCCGATAACAGCACCTCTGCCTCCCTGTCATGGAGCGCAAGCTCGAATGTCAACTGGCTGACCCTCACATCCAGCGGCGGCACCATTGGCGCCACCGGCTCGGTGACGGTCACTGCATCGGTCAATGCCAACGCCAGCGCGCTATCCTCCGGCACTTACCCCGCCACGATCA